>Ga0160459_100030_pt1 | contig 297483 bp, 272 predicted proteins | sample HID1973K_E6MG_FD_108208 | JGI IMG/M metagenome (GOLD analysis project Ga0160459, IMG submission 108208) | Enriched mosquito-associated microbial communities from UW Madison campus, WI, USA - HID1973K_E6 MG | ecosystem: Host-associated > Arthropoda: Insects > Digestive system > Unclassified ...
CACCGCGGCCGGCAAGAACGTGGCGCCGCGCGTGGCCGCCAAGCTCGACGTGGCGCAGATCTCGGACATCATCAAGGTCGATTCGCCCGACACCTTCGAGCGCCCGATCTACGCCGGCAACGCCATTGCCACCGTGCAGAGCAGCGACGCCGTGAAGGTGATCACCGTGCGCACCACCGGCTTCGACGCCGCCGCCGCCACCGGCGGCAGCGCCTCGGTGACGACCGTGGAGGCCGTGGCCGACAGCGGCAAGAGCAGCTTCATCGGCCGCGAAGTGACCAAGAGCGAGCGCCCTGAACTCACGGCCGCCAAGATCATCGTCTCGGGTGGCCGCGCGCTGGGCAGCGCCGAGAAGTTCACCGAAGTGATGGCACCGCTGGCCGACAAGCTCAACGCCGGCCTGGGCGCCAGCCGCGCCGCGGTGGACGCAGGCTACGCGCCGAACGACTGGCAAGTGGGCCAGACCGGCAAGATCGTTGCGCCGCAGCTCTACATCGCTGCCGGTATTTCGGGCGCCATCCAGCATCTGGCCGGCATGAAGGATTCCAAGGTGATCGTGGCGATCAACAAGGACCCCGAAGCGCCGATCTTCAGCGTGGCCGAATACGGCCTCGAAGCCGACCTGTTCACGGCCGTGCCGGAACTGGCCGGCGCCCTCTGAGGCACGAGGCAGACCCATGGCACTGCTGCGCCAATGCCTTCTCGAAGTGCGGGCCGCAGCCGCGGCACGCGCCTTCCAGCTTCACGCAAAGGAAAAGACATGCTCTCTGGAATCAAGGTCGTTGAAATCTGCGGCATCGGTCCCGGCCCTTTCTGCGCCATGCACCTGGCCGATCTCGGTGCCGACGTCATCGCCGTGGAGCGCGACGCCGCACCCGGTGCCCCGCCATCACTGCTCAACCGCGGCAAGCGATCCATCGTTGCCGATCTCAAGACTGCCGAAGGGCGCGAGCTCGTGCTCAAGCTCGTCGAGGACGCCGATGCGCTGATCGAAGGCATGCGCCCCGGCGTGATGGAGCGCCTGGGCCTGGGGCCCGCGCAATGCGCGGCACGCAATCCGCGCCTGGTGTACGGCCGCATGACCGGCTGGGGCCAGAGCGGCCCCCTGGCGCAGGCCGCCGGGCATGACAACAACTACATCGCCTTGTCGGGCGCGCTCTACTACAACGGCACCGCCGCGGAGCCGCCGCAGTCGGCCATCACCCTGATCGGCGACGTGGGCGGCGGCGCGCTGTACCTGGCGGTCGGCCTGCTGGCCGGTGTGCTGAAGGCGCGCGAAAGCGGCAAGGGCACCGTGGTCGATGCGTCGATCGTGGACGGCTCCGCGCACATGATGCAGTTGCTGCTGGCGACGCGGCAAAAGGGCCTGGTCACGGGCGTGCGCGGCCAGAACATGCACGACAGCTCGCACTTCTTCGCCACCTACCGCTGCGCGGACGCGCACTTCATCACCCTGGGATCGCTCGAGCCGCAGTTCCATGCGCTGCTGCTGGAAAAACTGGGCCTGCAGGACGATCCGCGCTTTGCGGGCCAGCAGTGGGACCGCGCGCGCTGGGGCGACATGCATGCGCATTTCGCCGAGATCTTTGCCAGCCGCACGCGCAGCGAATGGTCCGAGTTGCTGGAAGGCACCGACGTCTGTTTCGCTCCCGTGCTGAGTCCGACCGAGGCGGCGCAGCATCCCCACATGGTCTCGCGCGGCATCTATTTCGAGCGCGACGGCCTGCTCCAGAGCAAGCCCGCGCCACGCTTCGACGGCGAGGCCGTCACGCCGGGCCCGCTGCCCCGGCGCGGCGAGCACGGCGCGCAGATCCTGGCGGCGATCCGCGCAGGAGAGGCGGGCGGCGTCTGGCGCGACAGGCGGGACAGTCCAGCCGCCGGCACCGACCGGGCGCGCACACCGCATGACAGCGCCGCCACCCACAACCAGGAGACACAGACATGACCCATCCCTTCCTTCAACAGCAGCGCGAGGGCGCGGTGCTGGTGGTGACGATGAACCGGCCCGAGACGCGCAACGCGCTCTCGGACGAGGGCATCGTCGAGGAATTCGAGGCGCTGTGCGCACAGGTCAACGCCGACCTGTCGGTGCGCGCGCTGGTGCTGACCGGGGCCGGCTCGGCCTTTTCCTCGGGCGGCAACCTCAAGACCATCCGCCAGACCATGGGCAGCGGCCTGGGCGAGCCCGCGAACAGCCGCTATGCCTACCGCAACGGCATCCAGCGCCTGCCGCTGGCGCTGTGCAACCTGGAGGTGCCCACCATCGCGGCGGTCAACGGGCCGGCCCACGGCGCGGGCAACGACCTGGCCTGCATGTGCGACATGCGCATCGCCTCCGAGCGGGCGGTGTTCGCCGAGAGTTTCGTCAAGCTCGGCCTGATCGCCGGCGACGGCGGCGCCTGGCTGCTGCCGCGCGCGATCGGCATGGCGGCGGCCTGCGAGATGGCCTTCACCGGCGAGCCCATCGATGCCGCGCAGGCGCTGGCCTGGGGCCTGGTGTCGCGCGTGGTGGCGCCCGATGCGCTGCTGCCCACCGCCTTGCAACTGGCGCAGCGCATCGCCGCCAACCCGGGCCATGCGCTGCGCATGACCAAGCGCCTGATGCGCGAAGGGCAGCACACGCGGCTGGACACGCTGCTGGAGATGTCCGCCGGCTTCCAGGCGCTGGCGCATCACACGGCCGAGCACGAGGCCGCGCTCGACGGCTTCCTGAACCGCCGCCCCGCCAAGTAGGCCTCCTTCCCACGTGGTGATCGATTGAACTCGCTCTTTTCTCCCCCGACGTTGGCCGCGATCCCGCCCGAGGACGAGGCCCTGCGTGCCCCGGTGCGCGCCTTTCTCGAAATCGCGCTGCGCGACGTGCCGCCCGACGTGCGCTCGCGCTCCTGGCTCGGCTTCGACGCCGAGTTCAGCCGCGCGCTGGCGCGCCAGGGCTGGATCGGCCTGACGCTGCCCAAGGCCTATGGCGGCGCTGGCCGCAGCGGCTTCGCGCGCTTCGTGCTGCTGGAAGAACTGCTGGCGGCCGGTGCCCCGGTGTCGGCGCACTGGATTGCCGATCGGCAGACCGCGCCGCTGATCCTGCGTTTCGGCACCGATGCGCAGCGCGACTTCTACCTGCCCAAGATCGTGCGCGGCGAAGCCTTCTTCTGCATCGGCATGAGCGAGCCCGACACCGGCTCGGACCTGGCCGGCGTGCGCACGCGCGCCGTGCCGAACGCCGGCGGCTGGCTGCTCAACGGCCGCAAGATCTGGACGACCAACGCGCATCGCTCGCACTACATGGTGGCGCTGGTGCGCACCTCGGGCAGCGCGCAGGACCGGCACAAGGGCCTGTCGCAGGTGATCGTCGACCTGTCGCTGCCGGGCGTGAGCGTGCGGCCGATCCGCGATGTGGCGGGCGATGCGCATTTCTGCGAGGTGCTGTTCGAGGACGTGCAATTGCCGCACGAAGCGCTGGTCGGCACCGAGGGCGCGGGCTGGGAGCAGGTCACGGCCGAGCTCGCCTTCGAGCGCAGCGGCCCGGAGCGCATCTATTCGAGCATCGTGCTGGCCGACCGCTGGCTGGCCGAGATGCAGCAGGCGCGAGTCGACCATCCGGTGGTGCGCGAGGTCGCGGGCCGCATCGCGGGGCGGCTGGCGGTGCTGCGCGCCATGTCGCTCGCGGTCGCTGGCAGGCTCGACCGCGGCGAGCGCCCGGACCTGGACGCCGCGCTCGTCAAGGACATGGGCACCACCTTCGAGCAGACGCTGCCCGATTGGATCGGCAGCGCGATCGACGCGGTGCCCGAGGTGCCGGCCTCCGATGCGCTGCTGCGCACGCTGGCCTACGTGCAGCAGATCAAGCCGACCTTCTCGCTGCGTGGCGGTACGCGCCAGATCATGCGCGGGATCATTGCCCGCGGCCTGGGACTTCGCTGAAAGAGCACGAACATGAACGAATCGATTTCCGAAGAATTCCGCCGCGCACTGGCGGACCTGTGCACCGACGAACGGGTGCGCGCCGTCGAGGCCGGCCAGCACGCGCACGCCCTCTGGGAGGCGGTCGACGCGTTGGGCTACACCGACGCCCTGGTGGCCGAGGAACATGGCGGCGCGGGCCTCTCGCTCGCCGAGGCGGGCGAACTCGCGAGCGCCGCAGGCCATGCGGGCCTGGGCCATCCCTTCGGCGAGACCATGCTCGCGCGGGCCCTGCTGGCGCGGGCCGGCTGCGAGGTCGAGCGCACGGCGATCGCCATCGCCCGCGCGCAGCCGGCGCACGACGCCGCCATCGTGTGCCGCGAGGTGTCCGGCGCGCAACTGGCGCAGCACGTGCTGGTGGAGGCGGGCAGCGAGTGGCTGCTGATGCCTTGCAAGGCAGCCAGCATGACGGCCGGCCGCTTCCGGCCGCAGGCGAGCGCGAGCCTTCGCTGGACTTCGCGCGAGCAGGCGGTGGTGCGCATGGCGCGCGGCGCCGAAACGGCCGAATCGCTTTGCAGCGCGGTGCATGCCGCGGCGATGGCCGGTGCCATGGCGCGCATCCTGGAGCTCACGCTGCGCTATGCCGGCGACCGCCGCCAGTTCGGCAAGGCCATCGACCAGTTCCAGGCCGTGCAGCAGGACCTTGCGGTGCTGGCCGAAGAAGCCCATGCGAGCGCCGTGGCGGCGCGCATCGGCTGTGCCGGCGAGGCGGCCTTGCCGGATGCGCTGCTGGCCGCGGTCGCCAAGTTGCGCGCCTGCGAGGCGGCAGCGCCGGCGGTGGCCATTGCCCATGCGGTGCACGGCGCCATCGGCGTGACGGAGGAACACATGCTGGGCATCTTCACGGCCCGCCTGCACGAGTGGCGCGCAGCGCCGGGCACCGAGCGCGCCTGCGCCGAGAGGCTGGGGCGCGGCGTGCTGGGCGCGGACGGCCTGTCGCTCAGCCGCTTCGTGGCGACGCGCCTGGCGCCCGCGGCGGCCACGGCCGCCGAGGCGCGCGCCTGACCCCTGACCCTGCCGGGTCAGGCCATCAGGCCGCCGACGGGCGCCGCGCCAGCGGCCAGATCCGCTCGGTGGCGGGGCTGTCCATGCGGTAGGCGCGGCAGGTGCCCACCACGCCGGGCCGCGGCTGCGGGCCTTCATCGGGCTCCGCGGCGCCGTTGCGCCTGGCCTCGCGCGACTCGGAGAACAGGGTCTGCATGGCCGTGGTGCCGATCGGGCCGAGCAGTTCCGTCAGGTGCGTGCAGCCGACCACGCCGCCCACGCGCTCCCTGGCGGCCTGCCGGAAGCCGGGGCCGATCTTCAGGCCGACCAGACTGTCGTAGGCTTGCGCGGCAGCGCCGCAGTAGGGGGTGGCGGTGCTGTCCATGAAGGCCTGCGCGCGGTGGATCAGCAGGTCCTTGTCGATGGTCAGCACCAGCCGCAGGTCGTGAATGGCTTCGCCGGGCGCGAGCCCGTGGAAGATCATGCAGGTGCCTTCGGCCGTGAGGTCGCGCATGCGGCCCTCGATGTCGTACAGGCCGTCCGCACGGCGGTAGCCGTGGCAGGTGACCTCGCGCGTGTGCAGCAGGCGGCGCTGCACCGGCGCTGGCGTGGCCAGTGGGTCCATCGCCGCTTACAGGGCGACGACGGCGTCGCCGACGATCTTCGCTTCGCCGTACTGGTTGGCGGTCTGGATCTCGAGCTTGACGCGCCGCTCACCGTCGAGCTCGAACTTCTCCACCACCTTGCCGGTGCAGGTGATCTGGTGGCCCAGGTGAGTGATGCCGGCAAAGCGCGCGTTGAACTGGCGAAGCTTCGACGGGTCGACCCACTGCGTCAGCAGGCGGCCCAGGTAGGCCATCGACAGCATGCCGTGGGCAAACACGTCGGGCATGCCGCCCTTGCGCGCGAAGTCGATGTCGATGTGCATCGGGTTGTGGTCGCCCGAGGCACCGCCGAACAGGAACAGCGTGGTGCGGTTGATGGGGGGCAGCGCCAGCGGGGGCAGGGCGTCGCCGACGGCAATGGTGTCGAAATCCGGTTGCTTGCTCATGTTCTTTCTCCTGTGGTTCAGCCGTTGCGGTGTACCAGCGACTTGCGCACGTCGGCGACGTGCTCGCCGCGCTCGTTGGTCACCTTCGATTCCATGACCACGAAGCTCAGCGCGCCGTTCTTCTTCTCGTAGACGTCGATGATCTTCGTCTCGAAGTGCAGCGTGTCGCCGGCGTGCGCCATGCGGTGGTAGGTGAAGGACTGTTCGCCGTGCAGCACGCGCGGCAGCTGGATGCCGGCGTCCTCGCGCCATTGGCCGTGGCTGGCGGGGCGTTCCAGTTCCAGCGAGAACAGGAAGGTGGGCGGCAGCGGCAGCGAGGGGTGGCCGGCGTCGCGCGCGGCGGACTCGTCGAAGTAGACCGGGTTGGTCTCGCCGGTGGCCTTGGCAAAGAAGCGCAGCTGGCCGGCTTCGGCCTTGGTGCTGAAGGGCGGCAGGGTCATGCCGATGATTTTCTTGTCGATCATTGGGAGTCTCCGTGGGGATGGAAAGGGGAAAGGCGCTCAGGCCTTCTGGTAGACCGTGACGACGCAGGCGCCGCCCAGGCCGAGGTTGTGCTGCAGTGCGACCTTGGCGCCTTCGACCTGGCGCTCCTCGGCGCTGCCGCGCAGCTGATGCGTCAGCTCGAAGCATTGCGCCAGGCCGGTGGCGCCCAGCGGGTGGCCCTTGGACAGCAGCCCGCCCGAGGGGTTGGTGACGTAGCGCCCGCCATAGGTGTTGTCGCCGTCGAGCACGAACTTCTCGGCCTCGCCGACCGGGCACAGGCCCAGGGCTTCGTAGGTCAGCAGTTCGTTGTGCGCGAAGCAGTCGTGCAGCTCGATCACGTCGACGTCGTCCGGGCCGATGCCGGCCTGCTCATAGGCGGCCTGCGCACCGGCCCTGGCCATGTCGAAGCCGACCAGCTGGATCGGGTCGCGGCTTTCCAGCGCCTGCGGGAAGTCGGTGGTGAGCGACTGGCCGGCGATGCGCACGTCGGTGCGCAGGCCGTGCTTCTTCGCATAGGCCTCGGACACCACGATGGCTGCCGCCGCGCCGCAGGTGGGCGGGCAAGCCATGGAGCGGGTCATCACGCCGGGCCACATCACCTTCTCGGCCATCACGTCGTCGACGCTGACCACGTTGCGGAACACGGCCTTGGGGTTGCGGGCCGCGTGGCGGCTGGCCTTGGCGCGGATGGCGGCGAAGGTTTCCATCTTCGTGCCGTACTTCTTCATGTGGGCCTGGCCGGCACCGCCGAACAGGCGCAGCGCGGCCGGGATCTCGATCGGGCCGAGCACGTCGAGCAGCACCTGGTTGAACTCGTCGAGCGGGCCGGGGCGGTCGGTCCAGGGCGAGCTCAGGGCGCCGGGCGCCATGTACTCGAAGCCGAAGGCCAGCGCCACGTCGACTACGCCGCTTTGCACCGCCTGGCGCGCCAGGAAGAGCGCGCTGGAACCGGTCGAGCAGTTGTTGTTCACGTTGATGACGGGGATGCCCGTCATGCCCACCTTGTAGAGCGCCTTCTGGCCGCAGGTGGAGGCACCGTAGACGTAGCCGGCGTAGGCCTGCTGCACCTTGTCGTAGTCGATGCCGGCATCGGCCAGTGCCTCGCGGATGGCGGTCTCGGCCATCACGTCGTAGTGCGGCGACGTGCCCGGCTTCATGAAGGGGATCATGCCGACCCCGGCGACGTAGACGTTGTTGCTCATGTCATTTCCTTTGGGTTGTGTGCGCTGGGCGGCCGGGACCATGCGGGCCCCGCCCAGGCGCGGGTGCCATCCGATGATGGTGGGCGCGGCGCCGGACATCACTAGCCGTATTGGCCAGTCGAAGCGCCCTCATTCGACCTGGATGCCCAGGCCCCTGATCAGCTTTTCCTGCAGCGGGAAATTGGCGTCGTAGCGGGCCCGGGTCTCGACGCTGCCGCGCCCCAGCGCCACCATGCCGATGGTCTGAATGCGCGCCCGCACGGCGGTGGTGTCCAGCGCGGCGAGCGCCGTCTGCTCGATCTTGGCGAGCACGGCGGGCGGGGTCGCGGCGGGCGCGATCATCAGCACCTGGCCTGTCACGCTCAGTTCCGGGTCGCTCAGGCCGGCCTGCGGGAAGGTGGGCACCTTCGGCATGTCGTCCAGCCGCTTGTCGCCGGTGACCGCCAGCGCGCGCAGCCGGCCCGACGCCACGAAGCCCCGCACGCTGCCCAGCGAGCCCAGCGCCCAGCTCAGTTGGCCGCCCACCAGGTCCTGCAGCATGGGTGCCTCGCCCTTGTAGGGCACGTGCGTCATCTCGAGGCCGCGCGTGCGGGCGACGTGGCTGCCCATGACGTGGGGAAAGGAACCCGCCCCCCACGAGCCGTACGAGGCCTTGCCGGGGTTGGCCCTGGCCCATTCCCACAGCGCGTTCGCCGAATCCACCGGCAGCCCGGGATGGACCACCAGCACCACCTGCGCCGTGCACACCTCGCTGATGTAGGCCAGGTCGCGGCGCGGGTCGTAGGGCACCTTGGCCATCAGGAACAGGTTGTTCACCACGGCCTGCGTGAGCGTCAGGCCGATGGTGTAGCCATCGGGCGGGGCCTTGGCCACCTGGTTGGTGCCCATCATCAGCGCGGCGCCGGGCTTGTTGTCGACGATCACCGGCTGGCCCAGGCGCCGCCCCATCTCGTCGGCCATGGCGCGGCCCAGGATGTCCAGCGCGCCGCCGGCCTGCGCGGGCAGCACCAGCGTGATGGCGCGGCTCGGATAGTCCTCGGCTGCGGCGAGGGCCGCCGCGCCGGGCAGGGCGGTGCCGGCGCCGGCGAGCAGCGAGCGAAGAAGAAGGTCTCTGCGGTTCATGTCGGATCTCCGGTGTTGTCGCCTCGGGCGCTCAGCCCATCAGCGACCTGGTTTGCAGGTACTCGGCCAGCCCGTGGGCGCCGTGCTCGCGGCCGTTGCCCGGGGCCTCGTAGCCGCCGAAGGGCATGGCGAAATCCATGGCGGCGCCGTTGATGCGGACCATGCCCGCGCGCAGCCGGCGGCCCACGCGCCGCGCGTGCTCGGCGTCGGCCGACCAGACGCAGGCGGCCAGGCCGTGGTCGCATTCGTTGCCGCAGTCGTTGTCGCAGTCGTTGGCGATGGCAATGGCGTCTTCCTCGTCCGCGCAGGCGATGACCACGACCACCGGGCCGAAGATTTCCTCGCGTGCGATGCGCATGTCGCTGCGCACGCCGCCGAACACGGTGGGCCGCGCATGGAAACCCTGCTCGAGGCCAGCCGGCCGGCCGAGGCCGCCATGGACCACGCGCGCGCCTTCCTCGATGCCGCGGGCGATGCACGCCTGCACGCGATCGAATTGCGCCCGGCTGGCCAGCGGGCCGAGCCAGGTGTCGCCATGGCGCGGGTCGCCCGCGGCCAGCGCCCTGGCCGTGTTCGCCGCGACCGTGAGCGCGGCGGGGTAGTGCGCACGCGGCACCAGCAGGCGCGTGGGCGCCATGCAGGTCTGGCCCGAGTTGAGCATGCCCTCGCGCACGGTGGCCGCGACGGCCGCCTTGAGGTCCGCGCCGTCCAGCACCAGGCTGGCCGACGTGCCGCCCAGCGCCTGCACCACCCGCTTGAAGGTCGGCGCCGCCGCCGCTGCCACCTGCGCACCCGCGCGCCTGGATGCGGTGATGGAGACCATGTCCACCTCGGGATGGCGCGCCAGCGCGGCGTCCACCACCGGGCCTTCGCCGAACACCATGTTGAACACGCCCGCAGGCAGGCCCGCGTCGTGCAGGATCTCGGCCGTCAGTTGCGCGTCGAGCGCGGCCATCTCCGAGGGCTTGAGCACCACCGCGCAGCCGGCGGCCAGCGCCGCCGAGACCTTGCCCCAGACCAGCGCCGCAGGCCAGTGCCAGGCGGTGATGAGCGCGGCCACGCCGATCGGCTCCCGCAGCACCCGCGTGCCGCCCCGTTCGGTCTCGAAGGCGACCTCGCGCAACGCCGCCATCGCCTGGCGGATCTGCACCAGCCCCATCGGCGCCTGGTATTGGCGGCTCAGCCAGGCGGGGGCGCCCATCTCGCGCGTGATGGCGTCCGCCATCTCGGGCAGGCGTGCCTCGTACAGGTCGGCCAGGCGCTCGAGCACCGCCAGGCGTTGCGCGCGGGTCGTTTGCGACCATTCGGCGAAGGCGGCGCGCGCCGCGCGGGCGGCGCGATCCACGTCCTCGGCGCCGCCCATGGCGACATGGCCGATGACCTGCTCGGTGGCCGGGTCGACGATGTCGTGGCGCCCCGCGCCGGCCGCCGGCGCGACCCATTGCCCGCCGATGTAGAAACTGTCGATGGTCTTCAGCATGCAGCGGGCGGGGACGGCTGGGCGCTCGACCCGCGCCGTGTCGGTGGTGCTCATGGGTGTCTCTCTCCGGTGGAAGTGGCGCCTCGGCGGCCGCGCGGCGCAGCGCGGGTCACCGGCATCGATGATGCGAAGAGGAGCGCGCGCGGCGACTAGCCCCGATGGCTAGTTCGAACCGCCCGGGGCGGCGGTGTTTTCCCTGCTGCCGAGCTCGAGGTCGCGCAGGCGCGCCACGGCTTCGTCGCGCTCGGCCACGCCGAGCTTGGCGTAGATCTTTCGCAGGTGCCACTTCACGGTGTGCGGCGTCACGCCCAGCACGCGGGCGATCTTCTTGTTGGGCAGGGCTTGCGCGACCAGGTTGAGCACCTCGCGCTCGCGCTCGCTGAAGGATTCGATGGCCGCGCCCGCGGCCGGCGCCGGTGGCGCTGCCGCGACGGGCTTGCGTTGGGTGGCGGCGGCCAGCACGCGCCGCGCATAGAAGCTCAGCACCGGGTCGACCGGCGTGTCTTCGAGCAGCGCCGCGAGCTGCTCGGGCACATGGCGGTCGGCATCGATCAGGCTGCGCGTGAGGCCCAGCCGGTGGCCCTCGCGAAGGGCTTGCAGCATGTGGCGCCGCGCCGCTTCCTTGTGGCCGCGGCCGGCTTCCGCGCAGGCGATCTGCGCCTGCAGCAGCGCCACGGTGCGGCTGCGCGAGGCCGATTCGCCGTCGGCAAGCACCTGTTCGAGCCGCGCGATGGCCGCGTCGAAGTCGTTCCAGTGCAGGCTCATCTCGGCGCGCGCGCGCTCGGCGATGCGCCGCACTTCGGCCGCGGCGGCCGAGCTGCGGCCGGCCTGGCGGGCCGCCAGCAGCACGATGCGCTCGAGCGTGCCTTGCGCCTGCACGGTCTCGCCGCGGCGCAGCTGCCAGCGCAGGCGCAGGGCGAGGGCGTAGGCCAGGGGGCGGTCGAGCCCGTGCTGGGTGCCGTAGTCTTCCAGGCGCTCCATGTAGTCGAGCGCATCGAGGTAGCGCCCCTTCTGCCAGCAGGCGCTGCACAGCACCACCAGCGCGCGCGACGCCGCGTCGGGAATGGAGGCGCGCAGCAGCAGCTCCAGGCGCGGCTCGAGCAGCTCGCACGCCGCCTCCAGGTCGTTGGCTTCGTAGAGGCAGTCGGCCAGCAGGGCCGAGGCCATGCACACCACGCCCAGCTCGGCCGCGCCGCGTTCGTGCGCCGCCTGCAGCACGCCGCGCAGCACGCTCTCGGCCTCGCCCATCTGCCCCTGCACGATCAGGCAGAGCGCCTCCAGGCTGCGGCCCAGCAGGATGCGGCCCGGGTTGCCGCGCGCCGCGCTTTCCTCGAGCAGCGCGCGCGCCGTCGCGTAGTCGCCCTCGAACATGTGCATCCAGGCCAGCAGATGGTTGCGGCCGGCAAAGGCGTGCGGCTCGGCGTCGTCGGGGATGGCTTCCAGCGCCGGCAGGATGGCGCGTGCGGCGGCGGTGTCGTCTTCCTGCAGCGCCAGGCCGCCGCGCAGCAGCGTGATGCCGTAGCGTTCGCGCGCGCCCAGCACGCCGAAGTCCGTCTCCATCTGCGCCAGGCTCTCGCGCAGCTCGCCGGTGCGCAGCGCATACAGCAGCAGGTGCGCGTGCGCGATGCGCAGCCGGAAGCGCGTCTGTCGCACCTGCGGCGGCAGGCGCCGGATCAGGTTGGCCAGTTGCGTGAGCTCGCTGCGCGCCAGCAGCTCCAGGGCGCAGTCTTCCACCAGGTCGCCGGCCGCCTGCACCTCGCCGGCCTGCACCGCGTGGCGCACGGCCTCGTCGAGGTGGCCGCGGCCCTCGAACCAGCGCCACGCGGCGTGGTGCAGCGCGCGCTGCGTCTCGGGCGGCTGCTGCGCCAGGCGTTCCTGCAGCACCTCGCGCAGCAGCGGGTGCAGGCGGTACTAGGTCTCGCGGTCATGGCTTGTGACCTGGCTGATGAACAGGTTCTGCGCGTCCAGGTGGGCCAGGCGCGTGGTCATCTGCGCCACCGCCTGCGGCTGGCCCTGCAGCGTGGCGCACAGGGAGGCGCAGAAGCGGTTGCAGGCCGCCATGCGGGTGAGCAGGTCCAGGTCGTCGGGCGCCAGGCGCACCAGCACCTCGCGCTCGAAATAGTGGGCGAAGGCCTGGGCGTCGCGCATCTCCACGGGAGCAAAGCCGCTGCCCTGCTTGGCCTTGAGGTCGACCGCGAAAAGCTGCAGGCCCGCCACCCAGCCGTCGGTCAGCTGGTGCAGCGTGCGCGCGTCGCGCGGCTCGATGCTGCCCAGCTGCTCGCGCAGGAAGCGCTCCGACTCCTCGGGCGAGAAGCGCAGGTCGCGCAGGTCGAATTCGCTCAGCAGCCCCTGCGCGCGCAGGCGCGGCAGGGCCAGCGGCATCGGCAGGGGATGGCGCGTGCCCAGCACCAGGTGCAGGTTGGGCGGCGCGTATTCCAGCAGCCATTGGAGGGCCTCGAAGATGCGGGGATCGTCCAGGTGGTGCACGTCGTCGAGCATCAGCACCAGCTCGCGCGGGCGCTGCGCCATCTCCTGCACCAGCGTGATGATCCAGTGCTCGACCGCCGACGCGTTGCTGTCGCGGCCCATCAGGAGCCTCGTTTCCCTGACCAGCGCGGGGTCGACCTCGGCCAGGCTGGCCAGCAGGCAGTCGAAGAAGCGGGTGAGCTCGTCGTCCTCGCGCGCGAGCGAGAGCCATGCCACGTCGTAGTCAAGCGCGAGAAGGGCCTGGCGCCAGGCGACCAGCGTGCTGGTCTTGCCGCTGCCCGCCGGGCCCTGCACCACCACGCAGCGCTGGCGCCGCGCATCCTGCAGCCGCGCGAGCAGTGCCTCGCGCGGCATCAGGCGCCGGGCGCCGCGCGGCGGCAGGAGCTTGGTGCTGGCGATGGGCTCGGAAGGAGCTGCCGCCGGGGCCGATGGCGACCCCGGCGCAGGGGTGCGCAGGGACATGGGGCGTGAATCCTGATCGAGCGCAGGCTCGGCACGGTCATTGTGCCGCGTTGCGCCGACCAGCGTGACGGGCGTCAGATGCCGCCGGAGACCGAGACCACCTGGCCGCTGATGTAGTCCGACTCGGGCGCGCAGTACAGGTAGATCGAACCCGCGGCTTCCCTGACGTTGCCGGGGCGCCCCAGCGGGCAGCGCTGCGAGAAGCTCTGCACGATGTGCGGGCCCACGCCCACCTTCAGTTCGCGGCCCTCGACGGTGATGGTCTTGGCCTCGGTGGTGGGTTCGGTCAGGCGCGTCTCGATCCAGCCGAAGGCCACGCAGTTGACGTTCACCTTGAGGCGACCCCACTCCTTGGAGAGGGTCTTGGTCAGGCCGACCAGGCCGGCCTTGGCCGCGCTGTAGTTGGACTGGCCGGTGTTGCCGTTCAGGCCCGCGCCGGAGGAGATGTTGACCACCTTGCGCATGACCTCGCGGCCGGCGGCGGCGTCGGCCTTGGCCTGCGCGCTGAACACCGGGTAGGCGGCGCGCAGGATGCGAAAGGGCGCCGTCAGGTGGCAGTCCAGGATGGCGTACCACTGCTCGTCGGTCATCTTCTGGATCACGTTGTCCCAGGTGAAGCCGGCGTTGTTGACGATGATGTCGATACCCTGGTAGTTGTCGACCGCGGTCTTGATGAAGCGCTCGGCGAAATCCGGCGCGGTGACGCTGCCGATGCAGGCCACGGCCTGCGAGCCGAGCTTCCTGATCTCCTCGACCACTTCGTTGGCCGGCTCGGCGTCCAGGTCGTTCACGACCACGCGTGCGCCTTCGCTGGCCAGCTTGAGGGCCACTTCGCGGCCGATGCCGCGGCCCGAACCGGTGATGAGGGCGACCTTGCCTTCGAGTTTCTTCATGTCCGTTGCTCCGTTGTAGGGGGTTGAAAGGGGGCGCGTCACAGCTTGCGCGAGATGAGTTCGCGCATGACTTCGTTGGTGCCGCCGTAGACGCGCGAGACGCGGTTGTCGACAAAGGCACGGGCGATCGGGTACTCCAGCATGTAGCCGTAGCCACCGTGCAGCTGCACCATCTCGTCGATGCATTTCCACAGCGTCTCGGTGGAATAGAGCTTGGCGATGGCCGCCTCTTCCACCGTCAGGCGGCGGCGCATGTGCTCGCCCAGGTAGTAGTCGACCAGGGTGCGCAGCGCCACCGCCTGGGCCTTCACGTCGGCCAGCTTGAACTTGGTGTTCTGGAAGTCCCACACGGTCTGGTTGAAGGCGCGGCGGTCCTTCACGTAGTCGATGGTCTGCTCCAGCAGCCTTTCCAGCCGTGCGGCCGCGCTGACGGCGATGATGAAGCGCTCCTGCGGCAGCTCCTGCATCAGGTAGATGAAGCCCTTGCCTTCCTCGCCCAGGCGGTTGCCGACCGGCACGCGCACGTTGTCGAAGAACAGCTCGGCCGTGTCCTGCGAATGCATGCCCACCTTGTCCAGCTTGCGCCCGCGGCGAAAGCCCGCGCGGTTGGTCTCGACCAGCAGCAGGCTCACGCCCTTGGCGCCGGCGGCCGGGTCGGTCTTGACCACCACCACCACCAGGTCGGAGATGAAGCCGTTGCTGATGAAGGTCTTGCTGCCGTTGATGACGTATTCGTCGCCCTCGCGCACGGCGGTGGTGCGCAGCGCCTTCACGTCGGAGCCGCCGCCCGGCTCGGTGATGGCCACCGCCAGGATCTGTTCGCCGGCGCAGATGCCGGGCAGCCATTTGCGCTTCTGCTCCTCGGTGCCCAGGCGCGCGATGTAGGGCGCCACGATGTCCGAGTGCAGGCCGAACGAGATGCTGATGCCGGCCGAGGCCATCTCCTCGGCAATGATGGCCGAGTGGCCGAAGTCGCCGCCCCCGCCGCCGTATTCGGTGGGCAGCGTGACGCACAGCAGGCCTTCCTTGCCGGCCTTGCGCCAGACTTCGCGGCTGACGATGCCGGCCTGGTTCCACTCTTCCTGGTGGGGCGCGCACTCGCGCTCCATGAAGCGGCGCACCGAGGTGCGGAACTGTTCGTGATCTTCGCGGTAGACGTTGCGTTCGACTTTCATGGGGATGGGCTCCGTGGGAATTTCAGCGGGCGGTCGCGACGTTCGCGTCCGCGGGGTTGGCGTAGAGGGGGTCGATGAGGTGGCTGCGGCGCTGGCGCGCGGTGGCCTGGTTGATGTAGCCCTTGTCGGCGATCTCGTTGGCGTCGGGCGAGGGCGGCTCGGCCATCAGCAGCACGCGCTGCACCTGCTGGCTGGTGGGGCCGGCGAGCTGCGCGCGCAGCTTGCGCTGCACGGCCTGCACGACCAGCGGATGGGTGGCCAGCTGCGCCGCCGGCAACTCGGCCAGTTCCGGTGCCAGCCGCTGGCAGGCCGCGACGTTGGGCCAGGCCAGCGCGGCGACGCAGTCGCGGTCGTGGCCGCAGATCACGGCGTCGGCCAGCAGCGGGCTGCACTGTTCGATCAGCGCCACGCGGACCGAGCCGGTGCGCACCCAGGTGCCGTTCATCAGCTTGAAGTCCTCCACGCAGCGCCCGGCGTAGCGCAGGCCCTCGGCCGGCAGCTCGGGGTTGGCCAGGCGCACCGCGTCGCCCAGGCTGTAGAAGCCTTCCTCGTCGAAGGCGGCGGCCGTGATGTCGGGCCGCTTGAGGTAGCCGGCAAACAGGTGCGGGCCGCGCATGCGGATCTCGTAGCGGTCGTCGCCACCGGGCAGCGGCACCAGCTTGACTTCCGTGCCGGGCATGGGAACGCCGATGTTGCCGACGTCGTCGCAGGGCCGGTTGAAATTCATGCCCATCGCCGTGGTCTCGGTGGCGCCGAAGCCGGCCGTGAACACGATGTGCTCGCCCGAGGTGCGCACGGCCGCGGCCTGGAAGCGCTCCCACACGTCGCGCGGCAGGCTGGCGCCGCCGTAGCCGACGAACTTCAGGCGCGAGAAGAAGTGGCGGGACAGCGCCTCGTCGCGCTCCAGTTCGGCGGCCAGCAAGGCCCAGGCGCCGGGCACGTTGGCGTACAGGGTCGGCGCGATCTCGCGCAGGTTCTGCAGCGTGCGCGCGAACTGGCCGGGCAGCGGACGGCCGTCGTCGATGTAGTAGCTCGCGCCCAGCGAGAACACGCGGCCCAGGTTGCCGACGCCGGCGAAGGCATGGTTCCAGGGCAGCCAGTCGAGCATCACGACCGGTTCGCCGGCCGAGGGGCGCACGGTGTAGTGGTGCTGCCCGGCCATGCGGGCGAGGTTGGCGTAGGACAGCGGCACGCCCTTGGGCACGCCGGTCGAGCCCGAGGTGAAGAACACGCGCGCCGTGTCCGCCGGGCGGATGGCGGCGCGCGCCGCCACCACCGCGGCGTGGCGTTCGGGCGTCATGGCGCCATCGGCCAGTGAGCGCCAGTCGACCTGGCCGGGCGCCGCGCCGTTGACCGCGATGATCGCGGCGTCCGGCAGGCCCAGCGCCTGCAGTGCCTTGGCGAAGGGCGCGGTGGCTTGCACGAAGACGGCGGCCGGCTCGACCAGTTGCTGGATGCCCAGCAGCCGCGTGAAGGCCTGGCTCTGCAGCGAATAGGCCGGCGAGACGGGCGCCACCGGGATGCCGACGAACTCGGCAGCGGCCGTGAGCACGGCCTGCTCGATCGAGTTGCCCGACAGGATCACCAGCGGCGAGCCCTTTGTCAGGCCCATCTCCAGCAGGCCGGCCGCCACCGACAGCATGCGCCGGTGGAACTCGGCCCAGCTCAGCGTGCGCCAGCTGTCGGGGCCGCTGCGCTCGCCGAAGGCGACCTGGTTGCCGCGGCTCTCGGCCCAGCGCGGCACGAAGCCGCTGAAGCCCAGTTCGTCGACGACCACGGGCGCGTCCACGGCGCGCATCAGCAGCGTTCCGTCGGCGCGCCATTCGTGCGCGATCTGCGGTCGCGACACGCCGGCATCGCGGTAGCGCGGTGCTGCGACCGCAGGGGGGCAGGGCGCGTTGGAGGACGGATTTCGCACGGGAGGGTCTCCTGTTCTGGTGTGCCGCCGAGGATGCCGCCGGATGGCCCGCGGGACCCCTACCCGCAATGGCGAGTCAAGGGATAACCCGGGGTGCTGGTCGAGCCCCCAGCCGTGATTCACACCTAGTGGTCACGTGGAATCGAAACAACCCTGAGTAGCCGATGCTGGCTCGCATCCCGATGTGATAGGTAGGTCGCGCGCGCGAAAAGCGCAAGTCGCGGGAGGAACGGGTCCGCGCGACACGGCGCCGTGCGCCCGGCAGGCCGAGATCTGACTTGACCTTGGCGGGTAGGTGAGCGCTGAAAAAGTTCGCCTGTAGCGAAAAAAAGTTCGCCTACCGCGAAGTTTTGTGTATCATCGCACCGTGTTCGATCGTAAGAAGATCAATTCAGCGTTTTGAAAAGGACTCACAAGGTCTGCGGAAGGGAAGCCTTCCAAAACTCTCTCGGGGCACGTGACGTGTCGCGGGACGCCGCTGGCGGCTGGAGCGCCAGCGGCAGGCTAGGTTAGGCAGGGTAAAAGTCGTCCCTCTTCAATGGTTGCGTGCTGGACCCAGCAAATTCGCTGGGGCAACTGGAGAATGCTTATGGGTAAAGACCCCGACGAACACGGACGACCGTCGACTGTTTTGTTCCTGAAGCGCGCTTGGGCAAGGTGCTTGCCTGTGCTGAAGAACAAATGGACATTGCGAATTGCATTTGGACTTTTCAAGGCCCTTTACTGGGTTGCCAAGAAGTTCGATTGGTGGCAATGATCCGAGCGGTCGACCCCTGCTCTTTCCTTCGTGAGGAAGCTATGCTTCACCAAGCACTTAGACATTTACGCAGGTACCACGGCATGAAGCAGCAGGACCTTGCGTTGCAGTTGGGCATCTCGAACAACTATTTGTCAGAGATCGAATCGGGTGCGAAGGCGCATGCGATCACGGTCGATCTTCTGGAGCGGTATGCCACGATTTTCGGAGTCCCTGTTTCCACTTTGATGTTGTTTTCTGAGCAACTGGACTCGACCAAGCGAAGTGATCGTTTGCGGGTTTCGATGGCGAGGAAAGTGCTCAAGATGCTTGATTGGGTCGACCAGCATGAACAACTCGACAAGACAGAAGCATAGGCTCGAGAGGCTCGCGCTCAAACGAGAGAATCGACATAGTCCGAGCGAGAAGTATCCCTTGGAACGGTCACCGCTGTACCAGCTCGGGGGCCCCAGGGAATTGGCCGCTATCTTGAAGCTGTCGATTCAAGAAATCGAAGAGGTCTCGCGCAGTCCTGAATTTCATTGTTTCGATGAAGAACCAACTCGGCCTGGAAAGGCACCGCGCCACATCCAGGACCCACGTGGGAATACCCAAACGCTGCACTACAGGTTCGCCAAGTTCCTGAATCGGATAGAGCGACCTGCTTTTTTACACTCTGCAACGAGGGGGCGTTCACACATTTCAAATGCAGCAGCGCACACTGGCACCGACCCCGTCATCTGCGCAGACATCGAAAAGTTTTACCAGAACACCACTAGAGCTCACATCAAGGGGTTTCTTCTTAACGACCTGCAATGGCCTATAGATCTGGCGGCGTTGATGGCGGACGCGCTAACCTTCGAGAAGCACTTGCCAACAGGAAGTGCAGTTAGCCCGGTCCTCTCCTATTTCACGCATCGACGCATGTTTCGCGACATCGAAGAAATGTGCGTTTCCACAGGGTGCAAGCTCACGCTTTTTGTTGACGACATAACCGTCTCCGGGCCTCGCGCGTCTATGGCTCTGCTGAAGCGGATCAAGCACCGGCTCTTGAGCCGTGGATTGCGTGCGAAGGTGGGTAAAGACAAGTCTGCCCCTACAGGGTCGGCGATCGTCATTACAGGCGCTGTGCGAGCTCGAGCGGGGCTCAGGATTAGGAACGAGCATAGGAAAGCCATCGTGGAGTTGCTCGCGCGTTACGAAGCGGGAGAGATTTCCTTGAGCGATCAGATAGCTTCGAGGATTGCAGCCGCCAAGAGCATTGATCGGGACGGCGCTGCTCCCCTCGAGGTCCGCTTCAGACGGGCACGTGCGCTCGTTCATGGAGCAACGGCCTAGAAGACTTTCAGTCTTCTAGCTTGCCTAGGCACCTCTAGGTTCGACGGGCTCGCATGTCTCGAAATCATGGAGCACGCGAATCGAAGCCATCGGCACCTGGGCCGCGATCGGCGGGAAGGCATCTGCGACCGGCGTTGCGTGACCGGGGTCGGTTGGTTCCTCTTGAACGAGATCTTCAGGCTGGTCGGCGCTCGAGTCGCCGTGGGCCGCTTGATGCTTGCGTGGTACCACAAGCGCGAAGCCATCTGCCGGCAACTCGTAGCTCCATCAGCGACCCCAAGATATTCAAGTGACACAGGCCCTTGCAAACTTGCAAGGGCCTGTTGTCATTTGGGGCCATCGCAAGCGTGACCTGCCTGCCTGCAGGTTCGTCCAATCCGACGATGCCGCCGCCAGTCGTCCATTGCACACTCGCCCGGTGTGAATCTTGTGGGGCGACACCATGACATGGACGCTGAGCGCGGCGGAGATCGCCTTTCGCGATGAAGTGCGCGCCTTTCTGGCGCGCGAACTGCCGGCCGACCTGCGCAGCGCGGGCCGGCGCTGCACCGGCATCTTCACGGACCACGCCGAGGGCATCCGCTGGCACCGCATCCTGGCGCGGCGCGGCTGGAGCACGCCGCACTGGCCGCTCGAACATGGCGGCACCGGCTGGACGCCGATGCAGCACTACCTGTTCGCGAGCGAGCTCGCCGCGGCCGACGCGCCGCCGCTGGCGCCGATGGGCACCGGCATGGTCGCGCCGGTCATCATCGCCTTCGGCAGCGAGGCGCAAAAGCGCGCCTGGCTGCCCGGCATCCGCTCGGGCGACGACTACTGGTGCCAGGGCTATTCGGAGCCGCAGTCCGGCTCCGACCTGGCCTCGCTGCAGTGCAAGGCGGTGCGCGACGGCGACGACTACGTCATCAACGGCACCAAGATCTGGACCACCCACGCGCAGTACGCCAACCGCATGTTCTGCCTGGTGCGCACCGCCATGGGCGGCAAGCCGCAGCAGGGCATCAGCTTCCTGTGCTTCGACCTCCCGCGCGCGGGCATCACCATCCGCCCGATCATCAGCATCTCGGGTGATCACGAGCTGAACCAGGTCTTCTTCGACGATGTGCGGGTGCCCGCCAGCGGCCTGATCGGCGAGGAAAACCAGGGCTGGGCGGTGGCCAAGTACCTGCTGCAGCACGAGCGCGGCGCCGCCTGGGCGCCCTTGCTGCGCGCGCGCCTGCGGCGCCTGCGCGCCGCCGCCGATGCAGCCTTCGCCGCCGCCGGCGACAGCGCCGTGGACGAGGCGCGCGAGGTCGCCTTGCGCCTGGCCGAACTCGATTGCGCCATCGATGCGGTGGAAGCCACCGAACTGCGCTCGCTGCGCGCCCAGGCGCGTGGCGAGCCGCTCGGCATCCGGCCCTCCATGGGCAAGGTGCTGGGCTCCGAACTGCGCCAGCGTCTGACCGAACTGGGCGTGGAAATCGCGGCCCACCACGGCGCGGTCAACCTGCCGCTGGACGACCGGCTGCAAGGCGAACTGGCCGTGCCGGAAGACGCGGTCTACGCCATGTCGGCCTACCTGAACGACCGCGCCGCCTCGATCTACGCCGGCTCCAACGAGGTGCAACGCAACATCATCGCGGGCCACCTGCTGGCGAACTGAGGCCTCGACATGCAACCTGTCATCGACGACCACACCGACACCCTCGACATGCTGCGCGACAGCCTGGCGCGCTACCTCGACGCGCGCCACGGCTTCGAGCAGCGCCTGCAGGCGCTGGCCGCCGCCGACGCTGTGCCGCCGCCGTTCTGGCAGGGCCTTGCTGGCGATCTCGACCTGCTGGGCGCGGCCCTGCCCGAGGCGCAGGGCGGCCTGGGCCTGGGCATGGCCGCGCACCTGGCGCTGATGCCCATCCTGGGCGGCGCGCTGGCGGCCGAGCCCTATCTGTCCACGCTGGTGATCGGCGCCGGCCTGCTGCAGCGCCATCCCGGTGCGGCCGCCGATGCGCTGCTGGCACGCGTCGTTGCCGGCCAGGCCGTGCTGGCCTTTGCGCACGACGAGCCGCACAGCCGCCACGCGCGGGGCGACGTGCGCACCCGCCTGCTGCGCGCGCCGGACGGAGCGCTGCAGCTCGATGGCCGCAAGGCCGTGGTCTCCTGCGCGCCGTGGGCGAGCCACCTGATCGTGTCCGCGCGCAGCGACAAGGGCCTGTCGCTGCTGCTGGTGCCCAAGGATGCGCCGGGCATCACCCTGCGCACCTACGCCACGCGCGACGGCGGCCGTGCCGCCGACATCGCCTTCGATCAAGTGCGCCTGCCCGCCGAGGCCCTGCTGGGCGCCGAAGGCGGCGCGCTGCCGCAGATCGAGCAGGCGCTCGACGAAGCCACGCTGGCCGTGTGCGCCGAGTCCATCGGCGTGCTGCGCCGATTGATGCGCGACACGCTGGACTACGTGCGCCAGCGCAAGCAGTTCGGCGTGCCGATCGCCAGCTTCCAGGTGCTGCAGCACCGGCTGGCCGACATGCACATGGCGCTGGAACAGGCCGAGGCCCTCACCCTCGGCGTGGGCGAGGCGCTGGCCACCTTCACCACGCCGCAGGCGCGTGCGCGCGCCGTGTCCTCCGCCAAGGTCGCGGTCGCCAAGGCCTGCCGCGCGGTGGCGCAGGGCGCGGTGCAGTTGCATGGCGGCATGGGCATGACCGAGGAACTGGCCGTCGGCCACTGCGTGCGTCGCGCCACCCTCATCGAGGGCCAGTTCGGCCCGCCCGCATGGCACCTGCGCCGCGTCGCGCAATGCCAGCAGGCCGCCGCCCTTGCCGCTACCCACACAACAGGAATGCCATGACCACACTCGACGCGCGCACACCGATCATCGTCGGCGTCGGCGAACTCACGCACCGCAGCAAGGAGGCCGCCGAAGGCCTCGAACCGATCGAACTGATGGCCCGCGCAATGCGCGCGGCGGTGCAGGACAGCGGCGCCGCCGCCTTGCTCGCCGGGCTCGATTCGATCGATATCGTCTGCGAACATTCCTGGCCCTACACCGATGCGCCGGCCCTGCTCAATGCGCGGCTGGGCTGCAGCCCGGCGCGCAGCGTGTACGGCGTGACCGGTGGCGAATCACCGGTGCGCTACATCCACGAAGCGGCGTTGCGCATCGCGCGCGGCGAGAGCAAAGTGGCGGCCGTCACCGGCGCCGAGGCGCGCTACACGGTGGACGCGGCGGCCAAGCAGGGCGTGGCGCTGGACTGGACGCCGCGCGACGACAGCGTGAAATTGCTGCGCGGCACCGACATCTGCCATCCGGTGGCGATACAGCTGGGCGCGGCGATGCCGGTCACGATCTACCCGTTCTACGAAAACGCCGCGCTCGCGCACTGGGGCCAGACGCCGCGCGAGGCGCAGCACGAATCGGCGCGCCTGTGGGCCCGCTACTCCGAGGTGGCGGCGGCCAACCCGCATGCATGGCAGCGCAAGGCGCTTGCAGCCGAGGACATCGCGCGCGTCGACGCCGCCAATCGCCTCATCGCCTGGCCCTACACCAAGTACATGGTGGCCAATCCGCTGGTCAACATGGGCGCCGCCGTGCTGCTGACCAGCGTCGGCCATGCGCGCGAACTCGGCATTCCCGAGGCGCGCTGGGTCTACGTGTGGGACGGCGCCGCGGCACGCGAGCCGCGCGACTACCTGCAGCGCGACCAATACCACCGCTCGCACGCGCAGGATCTGGTGATGGAGACCGTGCTCGCGCAGGTCGGCGGCGATGCCTCCGCCTTCGAGATGCTGGAGCTGTACAGCTGTTTCCCGATCGTGCCCAAGATGGCGCGCCGCACGCTGGGCCTGGCACCCGAGGCGCGCATGACCTCCACCGGCGGCCTGAGCTTCTTCGGCGCGCCGCTCAACGACTACATGACGCACGCCGCCGCCGGCCTGGTGCGGGCGCTGCGCGCTGCGCCCGCGGGCAAGGCGGCGCTGCTGTACGGGCAGGGCGAGTACGTCACCAAGCACCACGCGCTGGTGCTGAGCTCGCGCCCGTCGCCGCAGGGGCTGCCGCCGCCGGACTACAGCGTGCAGGCCGCCGCCGATGCGCGGCGCGGCGCGGTGCCGCCGCTGGTGCTGCGCTACGCCGGCAGCGCCAGCGTGGAGACCTTCACCGTCGTCTACGGCCGCGACGGCCAGTCGTCGCAGGGCATCGTGATCGCGCGCACGCCGGCTGGTGAACGGCTGATGGCGCGCGTCGCCGCCAGCGATGCCGCCACGCTGAAGGTGCTGACCGATCTCGACCGCAGCCCCGTCGGCTGCAGCGGCAGCGTCAGCGTCGGTGCCGACGAACTGCTCGACTGGAGGGTGTCATGAGCGCCGTCACCCTCGAACGCCTGCCGGGGCACGTGGCGCTGGTCACGATCGACCGGCCCGAGGCGCGCAACGCCGTCAACGGCGAGGTGGCGGTCGGGCTCGAAGCCGCCATCGACGCCACCGAGGCCGACGACGACGTGCGCGCCGTGGTGCTGACCGGCGCCGGTCGCGAAGCCTTCTGCGCCGGTGCCGACCTGAAGGACATATCGGCCGGCCGCGGCAGCGCACTGCGCACCGAACGCGGCGGCTTTGCCGGCTTCGTGTACCGGGAGCGCAGCAAGCCGTGGATTGCGGCCGTCAACGGCAAGGCGCTGGCGGGCGGCACCGAACTTGTGCTGGCCTGCGACCTGGTGGTGGCGGTGCAGCAGGCCGCCTTCGGCCTGCCCGAAGTGCTGCGCGGGCTGATCGCCGCCGCGGGCGGACTGTACCGGCTGCCGCGCGCCATTCCGCCCAACGTCGCGCTCGAACTGATCCTCACCGCCGGGCAGCTCGATGCCGAGCGCGCGCACCGCTTCGGCTGGGTCAACCGCCTGGTGCCCGACGTGGAAACGCTGCGCGAGACCGCACTGGCGCTGGCCGGCGAGATTGCGCGCAACGCGCCACTGGCCGTGCGCGAGAGCCTGCGCGTGGCGCGCGAGGCCCACAACGGGCTGGACGAAGCCGCCCTGCGCGCCCTGACGCGCAGCGCCTTCGAGCGCGTCGTCGCCAGCGAGGATTTCAAGGAAGGCCCGCGTGCCTTCATCGAGAAGCGCGCGCCGCGCTGGAGCGGGCGCTGAACGGGCGCCGGAAGATGCCGCCATGTCCGACAACGACGACCTGCTGATCGACCGCAGCTACGCCGGCATCGCCTGCCTCACGCTGCACCGGCCGAGCCGCCTCAACGCGCTGAGCCAGCCGGCGGCGCGGCGCTTGTGCGCCGCGCTCGATGCGCTGGCGCAGGACGATGCGGTGCGCGTGCTCATCCTCACCGGCGCGGGGCGCGGCTTCTGCGCCGGCTGGGACCTCACCACGCCGCTCACACGCCGCGACGACAGCCCGCTGGAAGGCGAGCCCTCGGTGGCCGACCTGATGGCCGGGCAGGAACTGTTCGCCGGCATGGTGCGGCGGCTGCGCACGCTGGACAAGGTGGTGATCGCCGCCGTCAACGGGCCGGCGGTGGGCGCCGGCTTCGCGCTGGCGCTCGGTGCCGACATCCGTGTCGCGGCGCGCTCGGCCTCCTTCCACATCGGCGCCGTGCGCATCGGCCTCACCGCCGGCGAGTGCGGCATCAGCTACCACCTGCCGCGGCTGGTCGGGGCCTCGCGCGCCTTCGAGCTGATGCTGACCGGGCGGCCCATTCCGGCGGACGAGGCCGAGCGCATCGGCCTGCTGGCCGCGCTGGTCGACGACGCCGATCTGCTGCCGCGCGCACTGGCCTTGGCCGACGAGGTGCTGCGCAACAGCCCCTATGCCACGCGCCACACCAAGCAGCTGATGTGGGCCAACCTCGACGCGCCCAGCCTCGACGCCGCGATCGAGCTGGAGAACCGGGCGCAGGTGCTGGCGCTGCAGACCGAGGACTTCCGCGAGGCCGCCGCCGCTTTCGCGGCCAAGCGGCCCCCCGTCTTCACGGGACGCTGAGCGGCCGCCGCCACGCGCTTCGTGGCGTGTGCTGCTTTCGTCTCTTTGGACGATGCAGGCGCGGCGGCGCCGCGCCAAGATGCCGCTACACAACAGGCCGCCACGCGTGCGCCACAGGAGATACACACACATGGCAGGACCGCTGAAAGGCCTTCGGGTCGTCGAGATGGCCGGCATCGGCCCCGGCCCCTTTTGCGCCATGCTGTTGGCCGACATGGGCGCGGAGGTGCTGCGCATCACCCGCCCCGGCACACGGCACGATGCGCATGACATCCTCGCGCGCGGGCGCAGCAGCTGGGAAGTCGACCTGCGTGCGCCCGGTGCCGCGGCGCCGGTGCTCGACGCCATCGCGCGGGCCGACGTGCTGATCGAGGGCTTTCGCCCCGGCGTGATGGAGCGCCTCGGCCTCGGCCCCGCCGAATGCCACGCGCGCAACCCGCGCCTGGTCTACGGCCGCATGACCGGCTGGGGCCAGCACGGGCCGCTGGCGCACGCGGCCGGCCACGACATCAACTACATCGCCATCAGCGGCGCGCTGCACGCCATCGGCCGCTCGGGCGAGGCGCCGGTGCCGCCGCTGAATTACGTCGGCGACTTCGGTGGCGGCGCCATGCTGCTGGCCTTCGGCCTGCTGGCGGCGTTGCACGAGGCCAAGGGCTCGGGCCAGGGCCAGGTGGTCGACGCCGCCATGACCGATGGCGCCGCGCTGCTCTCGGCCATGATGTACGGCTTCAAGTCGGCCGGGCAGTGGAGCAACCAGCGCGGCGAGAACATGCTCGACGGCGGCGCCCATTTCTACGACACCTACGCCTGCGCCGACGGCAAGTTCGTCGCCGTGGGCGCGATCGAGCCGCAGTTCTACGCGCTGCTGCGCGAGCGCTGCGGCATCGCCGAAGACCCCGCCTTCGATGCGCAGATGGACGTCGCGCGCTGGCCCTTGCTCAAGCTGCGCATGGCCGACGTGTTCCGCACCCGCACGCGCGATGAATGGTGCGTGCTGCTCGAAGGCAGCGACGCCTGCTTCGCGCCCGTGCTCGACTGGGACGAAGCGCCCCAGCATCCGCACAACGTGGCACGCGGCACCTTTGCGGAGGTGGGCGGCGTGCTGCAGCCCGCGCCGGCGCCACGCTTCAGCCGCACCGCGCCGGTGCTGCCGCCGGCGGTGGCGCCGGAGGACGGCGAGGCCTTGCTGCGCCGTTGGGGTGCCGTGCCCTCCATGGTGTCCGCATCGGAGGCGCGCTGACGCTGGCGATTCCGTTTTCCCCGGGCATGCGCGCCCGCGCGCATGCATGGCATCCACGCACCGACAGGAGCTCTTGACCATGCAATCCGTGCAACCGCAGCTGTACCTCACGCAAGCCCTGCATCGCGCCATGCAGTGCAGCCCGCGCGCCATCGCCACCGTGTACCAGGGGCGCAGCCGCAGCTACGGTGAACTGGGCGAGCGCGTGACCCGGCTGGCCGGTGCCCTGCGTCGCCTGGGGGTGCAGCCGGGTGATCGGGTCGGCGTGCTCGCGCTCAATGCCGACCGCACGCTGGAGTACTACCTGGCCGTGTGGTGGGCCGGAGGCGTGGTCAACCCGGTCAACACGCGCTGGAGCGTGGCCGAAATGGCGCACTCGCTGGACGACTGCGCCACCGGCATCCTGTTTGTCGACCCGCAGTTCCTGCCGGTGGCGGCCGAGCTGCGCAGCGCCGCGCGCGCCGTCCACACCTGGGTCTACCTGGGCGAGGGCCAGGCACCCGCCGACATGCTCGACTGCGAGACCCTGATTCGCGAGAGCGAGCCGGTGGCGGACGCCTTGCGCGGCGGCGACGATCTGGCGGGCGTGTTCTACACCGGCGGCACCACCGGCCGGCCCAAGGGCGTGATGCTCAGCCACGCGGCGCTGGTGATCAACGCGCAGGTCTCGATGCTCGGCGCCTTCTTCGATGAGACGGCTCGGCTGCTGCACGTGGCGCCGCTGTTCCACCTCGCCGGTCTGTCGCTGCTGCTGCGCGGCCTGCTGATGGGCTGCGTGCAGATCATCCTGCCCGGCTTCTCGGTGGAGGGCATGCTCGGCGCGATCGAACGCGAGCGCGCCACCAACCTGATGGCCATTCCCGCCATGCTGCAGATGCTGGTGGACGACCCGCGCACCGCGCAGGCCGACCTGTCCAGCGTGCGCTTCGTCGGCTACGGCGCCTCGCCGATCACCGAGGCGCTGCTGGAGCGCGCCTTCGCTGCCTTTCCGCAAGCCGAGTTCGCGCAGGGCTACGGCATGACCGAGCTGTCGGCCGGCGTGAGCTACCTGACGCGCCACTACCACTCGCCCGAAGGCCGCAAGCTCGGCAAACTGGCCTCGGCCGGGCAGGCGCTGGCGGGCATCGACCTGCGCGTGTGCGACGGCGAGGGCCACGAGGTGCCGCGCGGCACCGTGGGCGAACTCACCGTGCGCAGCCCGTGCGTGATGCAGGGCTACTGGAACCTGCCCGAACAGACCGCGGCCGCGTTGCATGGCGGCTGGATGCACACCGGCGACGCCGCCCGCATGGACGCCGACGGCTTTGTCTTCATCGTCGACCGCTACAAGGACATGATCGTGAGCGGCGGCGAGAACATCTACTGCGCCGAGGTCGAGGGTGCACTGGCGCGCCACCCCGGCGTGGCTGCCGCCGCCGTGATCGGCGTGCCCGACCCGCGCTGGGGCGAGGCGGTGCACGCGGTGGTGGTATGCAAGCCCGGTGCCGAGGCCGATGCCGCGGCGCTCATCGCCCACTGCCGCGAACTGATCGCCGGCTACAAGTGCCCGCGCAGCGTGGCGTTCGTGGCGGCACTGCCGATCTCGGGCGCCGGCAAGGTCATGAAGTACCGCCTGCGCGAGCCGCACTGGGCCGGCCACGCACGCCGAGTGAGTTGAGCAACACAACAAACCAGGAGACGACAACCATGATCCTCACCCAGCCCCTGCACAAAGGCCGCCGCGAGAAGGCCCGCGACATCGCCGTGGTCTGCGGCGCCCAGCGCCTGGATTTCGCCACCTTCACCGACCGCGTGGCGCGCCTGGGCGCCGTGCTGCAGCAGCTCGGCATGGCGCGCGGCGACCGCGTCGGCATGATGAGCCTGAACTCGCACCGCTTCGTCGAGTATTTCTTCGGCACCTGGTGGGGCGGCGGCGTCATCAACCCGGTCAACATCCGCTGGAATCCGAAGGAGGTGGCCTACTCGCTGGACGATTGCGACACCCGCATCCTGCTGGTGGATGACCTGTTCGCGCCGATGGCGGCCGAGCTGCGCAAGCTCTCGGCTTCGCTGCGTACCGTGGTGTACTGCGGCGACGGCCCGGTGCCCGAAGGCATGCTCGGCTACGAGGCGCTGCTGGCCGCGGCACAGCCCATTGACGACGCGCCGCACAGCGCCGACGAACTGGCCGCCATCATGTACACCGGCGGCACCACCGGCCGGCCCAAGGGCGTGATGCTCACGCACGGCAACCTCTACATCAACGCCCTGAGCTCGGTCGCGGCCGTACCGCGCGACCAGCGCGGCGCCTCGGCGGTGATCGCGGTGCCGATGTTCCACGTGGCCGGTTGCGGCCTCTCGCTGCAATGCATGCTGCGGCTGCTGCCGCAGCACGTGCTGCCGATGTTCGACGAGGTGGCGATCCTGCAGACGATTCAGGATGGGCGTGCCACCGAGATGTTCCTGGTGCCCACCATGATCAAGCGGGTGATCGAGCACCCGCGCTTTGCCGAGTTCGACCTGTCCAGCCTGCAGATGCTGCTGTACGGCGCCGCGCCGATCGATGCGGCGCTGCTCGAGCAGGCCATGGCCGCGCTGCCGGGCACCAGCTTCTCGCAGGCCTACGGCATGACCGAGCTGTCGCCCACCGTGGCGGTGCTGATGCCGCACTTCCACCTGCCCGGCCCCGAGCGCAGCCGCCTGCTGCGCGCGGCGGGCACGCCGGTGCCGGTGGCCGAGATCCGCATCGTCGATGGCGAGGACAAGGAAGTGCCCGCCGGCCAGGTCGGCGAGATCGTGGCGCGCGGCCCGATGGTCATGAAGGGCTACTGGAACAAGCCCAGGGAGACCGAGGAGGCGCTGCGCGGCGGCTGGATGCACACCGGCGACGGCGGCTACATGGACGAACAGGGCTTCCTGTTCGTGGTCGACCGCATGAAGGACATGATCGTCAGCGGCGGTGAAAATGTGTACTCGGCCGAGGTCGAGAACGCCATCGCTCAGTTGCCGCAGGTGCTGATGTCCGCGGTGATCGGCGTGCCCGACGACAAGTGGGGCGAGCGCGTGCACGCGGTGATCGTGCTGCGCCCCGGCATGGCGCTGGAGGCCGACGCGGTCCTCGCCCATTGCCGGGACCAGATCGCCAGCTACAAGTGCCCGCGTAGCGTGGAGTTTCGCGACGCGTTGCCGCTCTCGGCCGCCGGCAAGCTGCAGAAGTTCCAGTTGCGCGAACCGTATTGGGCGGGCAAGGAACGCCGCGTCGGCTGAACCCGCAGCGCACTCGATTTCACTCATTTCACCAACCGAAGAATCATCATGGCCATCGATTTCCGCCGCTCGTGGAGCGACGAAGAACTGGAGCTGTACCGCGACAACGTGGTGCGTTTTGTCGAGACGGAAGTGCTCCCCCACGACGAGGAAGCGCGCAGGCGCGGCCACGTCGGCCACGCCGTCTGGCGCAAGGCCGGCGCGCTCGGCCTGCTGTGCTCCGACATCCCCGAGGCCTACGGCGGCGCCGGCGGCGACTTCCGCCACGAGGCCGTGTTCTACGAGGAAAAGGCGCGCCGTGCGCTGACCGGCATGGCCAGCTCGGTGCACACCATCGTCGCGCACTACTTCCTCAACCACGGCACCGAGGAACAGAAGCAACGCTACCTGCCGCGCATGGCGCGCGGCGAACTGGTCGGCGCCATCGCCATGACCGAGCCCGGCGCCGGTTCCGACCTGCAGGGCATCCGCACCCGCGCCCAGAAGCAGGCCGACGGCAGCTACCGCATCAGCGGCTCCAAGACCTTCATCACCAACGGCTTCCTGGCCGGCGTGGTGCTGGTGGTGGCCAAGACCGACCCAACGCAGGGCGCCAAGGGCACCTCGATCCTGATCGTCGAGACCGAGGGCTGCGCGGGCTACCGCGTGGGCCGCGTGCTCGACAAGATCGGCATGAAGGCGCAGGACACCTCCGAGCTGTTCTTCGACGAGGTGCACGTGCCGGCCGATGCGCTGCTCGGCGGCCAGGAAGGGCAGGGCTTCTTCCAGCTCATGAGCGACCTGCCGTACGAGCGCACCATCATTGCCGTGAATGCCATCGCCACGATGGAGGGCGCCTACCAGGCCACGCTCGACTACGTGCGCGACCGCAAGGCCTTCGGCAAGCCGATCGCCGACTTCCAGAACACCAAGTTCAAGCTGGCCGAGATCGCCACCGAGATCAAGGTCGGCCGCGCCTTCGTCGACCGCTGCGTGGAAGACCTGGTGGCCGGCAGGCTCGACACCGCCACCGCCTCCATGGCCAAGCTCTGGGCCTCCGAGACGCAAGGCCGCGTGGTCGACGAGTGCCTGCAGCTGTTCGGCGGCTACGGCTTCATGAGCGAATACATGGTCGCGCGCATGTACGCCGATGGACGCGTGCAGCGCATCTTCGGCGGCACCAACGAGATCATGAAGGAAGTGATCTCGCGCGCGCTGTGAGCACCCTCGCCATGAACGAAGTGCTGCAGATCGAACGGCGCGACGGCGTCGCCTGGCTCACGCTGAACCGCCCGGAACGGCTCAATGCGCTCGACCCGGCGCTGGTGGACGCATTACGCGACTACTTCGAGGGCCTGAATGCGCGCAGCCCCGAGCGCGTGGTCGTATTGCAGGGCGCCGGCCGCGCCTTCTGCGCCGGCCTCGACCTGAAGGAACAAGCGGCCGGCGAAGACCCCGGCGTGGCCGACATGCTGGAGCAGCAGAAGGGCATCCGCGACATCATGCTGGCGATGCGGCGCTGCCCGCAGCCCATCGTGTGCGTGGTGCAGGGCGCCGCCAGCGGCGGCGGTTTCGCGCTCGCGCTGGCGTCCGACGTGCGCCTGCTCACGCCCGATGCGCGCATGAACGCCGCCTTCATCCGCATCGGCCTGTCGGCCTGCGACGTCGGCGTGAGCTACTTCCTGCCGCGCATGGTCGGCAGTTCGGTCGCGGCCGAGTACATGCTCACCGGCCGCTTCATGGACGCGCAGCGCGCCTACGCGCTGGGGCTGGCCAGCCGCGTCGGCCCACTGGCCGAACTGCAGGCCGAGGCCCAGGCGCTGGCCGACGACATGCTGCACGCCTCGCCGGTGGCGCTGCGCCTGAGCAAGGAGGCGCTCGGCCTGGCGGTGGACGCCGCCAGCATGGAGGCGGTGATCGCGATGGAAGACCGCAACCAGGTGCTGTGCACCCAGACCCGCGATTTCCGCGAAGGCATGACCGCCTTTCTCGAGAAACGCGCCCCCCGCTACACGGGCCGCTGAACGGCCCGCTTCCTGAAGGAATGCCATGACCCTCGATGACCTGATGTTCAAGCCCGGCCTGCTGGCCGGCCGCCGCTACCTCGTGACGGGCGGCGGCAGCGGCCTGGGCCGCGTGATGAGCGAGGCGCTGCTGATGCTCGGTGCCGACGTCTACATCTGCGGCCGCCGCGCGGCGGTGGTGGAGGAGACTGCGGCCGAGCTGATGCGCCTGCATGGCGGTCGCGTGGTCGCCAAGGCCTGCGACATCCGCCAGGAGGCGCAGATCGCCGAGATGATCGCCAGCATCTGGGCCGACGGCGGTGCGCTCGACGGCCTGGTCAACAACGCGGCGGGCAATTTCGTCAGCCGCACCGAAGACCTGTCGCCGCGCGCCTTCGACGCCGTTTCCAGCATCGTCTTTCGCGGCAGCTTCTGCGTCACGCTGGAATGCGGCAAGCGTTGGCTGGCGGAAGGCAGGAGCGCCTCGGTGCTGTCGATCCTCACCACCTGGGTGTGGAACGGCTCGCCCTTCACCGTGCCCTCGGCCATGTCCAAGGCCGGCCTGCACGCGATGACGCAGTCGCTCGCGGTGGAGTGGGCCAACCGCGGCATCCGCTTCAACGCCATCGCGCCGGGCCTGTTCCCGACCGAGGGCATGAGCGCGCGGCTGAACCCCGGTGGCGGCGAGCACAAGTCCGATCGCAACCCGATGGAGCGCAACGGCCGCATGCCCGAACTGGCCAACCTCGCGGTCTACCTGCTGGGTCCGGGCTCGGAATACGTGAACGGCCAGACCATCGCCATCGACGGCGCGCAGTTCCAGGCCACCGGCGGCAACTTCTCGCAGATGGCGAGTTGGACCGATGACGACTGGCAGCGCGCCCGCGCCAGCATCGCGCAACGCGATGCGCAGGACCGCCAGCAGCGGGCCGCTTGAATCGGCTGAGTCGTTGCGGATGGCTGGACCGAGAAGATCACGTCAGCTGGGGCAGCGGCAGCGTGATCCAGAATGCGGCGCCAGCGGCAGGTGCGCTGGCACCGTCCAGGCGCCCACCGTGACGCTGGACCACGGCGCGCACCACGGCAAATCCCAGGCCGGTGCTGCGCGCGAATTCCTTGTGGTCGGCATCGCGCCTTGAACCCGGCGGCGGGCGGTGCGGCTGTGCCGTCATCAATGCGTGCAGCTGGGCGTGGGTCATGCCGCTGCCTTCGTCCGCCACGGATATGTGGACGCAGGCATTGACCTCGTCGGCAGCCAGGCACAGCCGGACGCGCGAGCCGCGCGGGCTGTGCCGAATGGCGTTGTTCAGCAGGTTGACGATGGCGCGGGTCAGCAGCGTGCCGTCGCCGCGCACGTACAACTCGTCGGCATCGCTCAGGTGCGTCTCGATCTTCACGCCGCTGACTTCGCCATAGGCCCACACCTGGTCGTGTGCGTCAAGCAGCACTGTGGCGATATGGATCGGCTCGAAGCGGTAGTCATCAGACTCCGCTTCGGCGATGTCCATGAACCCCTCTGCCAGCGTCAGTGTCCGCTCGGCTTCACGGCGAATGGATTGAAGCAGGGTGGGGGGCACGCTTTCACTGTCTTCGTGCATTGCCAGCAAGCTCAGGATGGTGACTTGCGGGCTGCGCAGGTCGTGCGACAAAAAGCTGCGCCACTCCTCGCGTTGACGTTGCGCTTCGCGCTCGACGGTCAGTTCCGTCAACATCACGACCCAGCCCCTGGTCGCCACGTCGGTGCCGCCGAAAGCTTCGACCTCGAGGCGGAAAACCTGTCCGGAGGGATTGACGTACTCCCCTTGCGCCGACTCCGCCCAGTGGGCGCCGGGGCGGGGCGTGGGGGCGACGACGGTGTTCTCGCGAAGCACCACGGGCAGCAATCGGCCCGCAAGGGATGCCAGCGCGGACCGTCCCGTCGTCTCGACGAACGACTCGTCCAGCAGGCGCGCCGCAGCTGCATTGGCAGCGCTGATGCGGCCGACGTCGTCGCAGATGAGCACTGCGACGGGCATGGCGTGCAGTGCTTCATCGGTCAGGTCCTGCAGCCGCTGCAGCCGTGCGATGGCGTTGTCCAACGCGTGCATGGGGCTGGATTTCGATCCCGCCGCTGCCGCCGGAGGCATGGCCGGCAGCAACTCGAATCCGCCGGCGGGCACGGCATCGAGCGACTTGGCGCGCACGCGCAAGAACGTGAGTTGTGCTTCCATCGAGTGCCAGCTCCACAGGATGTAGAGTCCCAGCAGGCCCACTGCCGGCCCGGCAGGCGGTAGCCAGAGGCGGCCCAGGAGGGCCACCACGCTCAGGCCGATGCAGCCTGCGCCACCCAGCACGACGATCGGCAGCGCGTGGCGCGGCGCCCGCATGAGCAGCAGCAGCGCTGTCCAGAGCGGCCCGACCACCCAGGCCAGGTAGGCGATCGGCCCCAGGTCGGCAACACCCTGGCCGTGCAGGAGCCCGTCGATGGCATTGGCGTGGACCTCGACGCCAGGCAGTTCTCCGCTTGGCCCCGCATTGGGCGTTGCAACGCCGTCGCCCAGGGCCGGCGCCGTAGCGCCAATCAGCACCAGCTTGCCCCGCAGGAACTCGGGTGGGACCTCGCCGCGCAGCACGCTGATATAGGGCACCGTCGGGTAGGTGCCGCGCGGGCCGGCGATCAACAGGCGAACCGGATTCTTCTGTTGCCATTGGCTGTCTGGCCCAGGCGGGGCCGGTGGCACGGGGAGGGTGGGCATGCGAGCCTTCTGCGCGAGCAGTGCGCCGACATAGGGTTGCAGGTAGCCCGGATAGCCCTCTTCCAGATAGAGCGTCCTTGCCACGCCGTCCGGATCGAGATTGAGTGATGCGTGTCCAACGCCACGCGCGACGGCAGCAAACTCGGGCAGCGGCGGCAGGAAACCCGGCCAGCGCTTGCGCGGCTGCGGTTGAAGTTGTTCGGCGACCAGCAGCGGCAGGTAGGTCGGCACCAATTTCATGGCGTCGGCCAGGCGTGCGTCGCGCGGCGCGACGGCGCTGCTTTCTGGCAGGAAGATGTCGAAAAAGACCGCGCGTGGCCTTGCCGCTGCAAGCCCTTCCAGCAGTTCGGCATGCACGTCGCGGGGCCAGGGCCAACGACCCAGCGCATGGAGGCTGCGTTCGTCGATCGCCACGATCACGATGTCGTCGGATCGGTGATGCGCAATGCGGGGCAGCATGCGGTCGTAGAGGACGTTGTCGAGCCGCTGCAGTTCCGGCTGTTGGCACAGCCACAATGTCGCCAGCGGCAACAACAGGGTGATCAAGGCGCGCTCGATGATCAGCCGTCGGGACATGATCAGCCAAGATGTTGCGTCACGGTTTCACCTAGCGCGCAGGCAATTCGAAGTTGCCGCTGGTGACAAAACCTTCGGAGTTGCTCACGCGCCAGTGGTAGCGCCCGGGCCGGGGCAGCGGGCCGACCCGTACGCCGGCGCCTTCGAAGGTCGTCTCATCGACGAGCGGCTGCGCAAGATCCTCGTCCTTGGCAATCTGCACGCGCATGCGCCCGCCAGCCAGGCCATGCCAACGCAGTTCAACCCGTCCATCCTGCGCGATGTGCACCGTGACCTCCGCAGGGTCTGGCAGGTAGACCACCTCGTCGCCGGGCTTGCCTTCGACGCCATCGGCATCGAATGCGGTCAGGCGCAGGTGATAGAGGCCTCCGGCGATGCGGTCGGGTACGGCAAACTGGGGCGCGCTTTCGCGCAGTTCATAGGCCAACTGCAGAAAATCCGGGTCCCGCGCGAATTGCGCGCGGTATTCGGTGGCACCCGTGATCGCTTGCACAGAGAGTGTGCGTGTACGCGTGACCGGTGCGAGCAATCGTGGGCCGGGCAGCAAGGCCTGCGGCCGCTGGCGCAGCCGGTGGGTGCCGTCGTCCGTGCCGGACACGGCCAGAACCGCGCCCTGACCGGCATGCAAGTCCAAGCCCAAGCCTTGCGGGTTCATTGACCGAACCGCGACCTTGCCGGCCAGCACCTCCCCCACCAGCAAGCCGTCTTCATCGCGAACCCTGAAGTGCGTGCCGCGAACCCCCACATTGACCGAGCGCGCCCGAATCTCGAATCGGTGCCCCGCCTTGAGCTTTTGCACCTGCGACTCGATGCGGCCCTTGATCAATTTCAGGCGGATCGCCAACGGTCCGACCGACAACAGCTCCAGCGTGCTGTTCGAGGGCAGTACGGACTTGCTGCCATCCGGCATGCTGAGTGTCACGAACGCATCGTGATCGGTGTGCAACACATCGCCGGCGCGCAGCAGCATGCCGGGGGCGAGTGGCTCGATCTCCTGCGCCTCGCGCTGGCGCCAGGCGCTGCCCTGGATCCCCAGCACGGCGGCATCGTTTGCCACCTGTAACTGGCCATCAGCAAAGGTGAGGACGGTTCCGGGCTGCAGTTGCCGTGGCGGGCCCAATTTGTTGCGTTGCTGAATCTCGGGCCAGCGCAGCGGCGCGTCCAGTCGCTCGCCGGCGATTCCCCACAGCGTCTCGCCCGGCCGCACCACATGCGGATCCTCCGCCGCGGCACTGCAGGCGAGGGCCGCCAGGCAAAGCGCGAAGGCCGTGCGGCTCACCGCGCGCACACGTGCGAAGTCCGTCATGCCGAGCGGTCCTCCTGGACCTCGAGGCAATACCCCCGCCCGTAGACGGTGCGCAGGTTCAGACCGCGCCCGGGCTCCAGCCCCAACTTCTTGCGCAGCCGATAGATGTGGCTGTCCAGCGTGCGCGATCCGATTTCGCTGCCGGCGTATCCCGCGCTCTCCAGCAAGTGCGCGCGAGACAGAACGCGTCCCATGTTCTGGAACAGCGTCAGCGTCAGCTTGAACTCACGCTCCGAGAGTTCGTGTATCTCGGGCGGCGAATCGCCCGGTGCTTCGGGGTGGATCACCACCTCGAGCGACAACGAGATGAATTCCCACTGACCGAAGCGTTCTGTGGCCGAGGTGGCGCGCGGCAGGCGGCGCGCAAGCATCCGTTGGACGCGCGCGCCGAGTTCGACCGCGCGAAAAGGCTTGATGACGTAGTCGTCTGCGCCGGCGTTGAGGACCCGCGCCACGTCGTGCTCCGAGGTGCGCGAACTCAGCATGAGCACCGGCACCGCGTCCTGTTGCCACACGCGAAGCCAATGGAGCAGTTCGGCGCCATCGACGCCCGGCACGTTCCAGTCGAGCACCAGGAGATCGAATGATTCGCGGCGCAGCACGCGCTGGGCCTGTGTGCCATCGGAGAAAACAGTGCACGAAACGACGGTGTCCCCGCGCGTTATTTGCGCCTCCAGCGTGCGCACGAGAAACGCTGCCTGATCGGGATCGTCTTCGAGGATGGCGATACGCATGGGGGGCCAATGTAACTGACAGTGCATGTGACTTAAAGCACGGCGTGCAGGGTGGGATCCCTTGAAATCTCGCGAATTCTCACGGCTGAAGGACGGACGGAAGGCTGCGCGACACCATTCGGTATCGATTGGCGCTGTTGCATCAGCCGCCCTCGACATACCCCCTGTGATGAAAGTACCGCTCGTGCGCCACTGGCGTCGCGGCAAGCCTTTCTTTTCATTCGTCTATTTTTGGGAGAGAAAGCATGAACAAGACCTACCGTTCCCTGTGGAACGACGCACTGGGCGCCTGTGTGGCCATCAGCGAAGCCGGCCCCGCGCGGGGCAAGAAGAGCAAGAACACGGTTGCCCGTGCGCGGCTCAATTCCAGGTCAGCGCGGATCGCTGCCACGGCGCTGAGTTGCGCGCTGGTGGTCCCTGCCTTGCTGGCCGCTTCTGCGTCTGCGTGGGCGATTGAAATCGGCGATGGCGCCGTGCAGGGCGATGCCAACAACGTCGTCATTGGCGACGGCGCACAAGGTCCCGCCATCGGCAGTTCTGTCGTCCAACCCATTCCGACCCCTGACGGCGGGACTTCTCGTTTGAGCGAATCGTTGCATGCCACCGTCGTCGGTACGGGTGCGGTCTCCACGGGCGGCGCGTCAACGGTCTTGGGTGAGCAGGCGCAGGGCACGGGTTCGGCATCTACCGCGGTGGGCGCTCTGGCCCAGGCCGCCGAGTACTCCACGGCGGTCGGTGCGGACGCCAATGCCGGTGGTGATCACGCGGTCGCGATTGGACAGACTGCCTACGCCACCAAGACAGATTCCAATGCGATTGGCGCCAATGCCTGGGCAACGGGCACGCGCGCCAACGCTTTTGGTAGCGCAGCCAGGGCATCCGGCGATGACGCTACCGCGATAGGACGACTGGCCAATGCATCGGGTACCGGCTCGTTTGCCATGGGTACCGGCGTCACAACGGCCGGTGAGCGTTCGATTGCCATGGGTAGTGGTGCCAGCACCTCTGTAGGTGCTTCGGACAGCATCGCCATGGGTACCAATGCCAAGACCAGTAATGAATTTGATGTCGCGATTGGTCTGAATGCGACAGCTGTGGGTGGTAGTGCGGGGGCGACCGCGCTCGGTGGCAAGACCTCGGCGCTGGCACCTAACTCGGTGGCCGTCGGCAATCAAGTGACGGTGAAATCGGGGGGTGCCATCGGCATTGCCGGCAACTGGGAAGACGACGGCTTGGATCATCCGGCTATCGATGATGCTTCCGAATACGCCATTGCCATTGGCAATGACGCGCAGGTGACCAAGGCCAATGGCGGTGTGGCCCTGGGCCATAGCGCCAAGGTCAATGCGGAACAGAGTATTGCGATTGGTCAAAGCGCGGTTGCCAAGAGCGATCATGGCGTCGCTCTGGGCAGCAGTTCGGTAGCCGATCGCGAAGCAGGTGTGGCTGGCTATGTGCCGCTGACGACAAATGGTGGTAGTGCACAGCGCAATGCCATTTCTGCCACCACCAGCACCTTGGGTGCGGTCAGTGTGGGTGATGCGGCCAATGGCCAGTTCCGCCAGATTACCGGCGTGGCTGCGGGTAGTGAAGATAGCGATGCGGTCAATCTGGCCCAGTTGAAGAGCACCGAAACCCATTTCTACAGTGTCAATGATGACGGTGTCGAAGGCGGTGATTTCAATAATTACGATAACGACGGTGCCAGCGGCGCTGGCGCGCTGGCGGCAGGTGTGAATGCCATTGCCACCGGTGCTCATGCAACCGCTGTGGGCGAATACGCACAAGCCAACGCCGCAGACAGCGTGGCAGTGGGTCACAGCGCGGTAGTTTCATCCAATAATTCGGATGGGGGTGTGGCCATTGGTAGCTATGCTTTCTCTGGCGGCAGCCAAGCCATCGCTATTGGTGGTGGGGCCGTTGCTACCGGTGCACAGGCAACCGCGCTCGGCGAGGGGGCGAAAGCCAACAACTTGGGTGGCGTTGCTCTGGGCAGCCGTTCGATAGCAGACCGCGCTGCAGGCGTGGCCGGCTATGTACCGACCGGTGCCCAAGCTGCTCAACAGGCCGCGATTGCCGCCACTGCCAGCACGCTGGGTGCGGTGAGTGTGGGTGATGCCGCGACCGGCCAGTTCCGCCAGATCACCGACGTGGCGGCCGGCAGCGAAGACAGCGATGCAGTCAACCTGTCGCAGCTGAAGGCAGTCGGCTCGGCCGCCGAGGCCGGCCAGACGCATTACTACAGCGTCAACGACAACGGCGTGCAAGGCGGTAACTACGACAATGACGGTGCCACTGGCATCAACGCACTGGCGGCGGGTGCAGATACCACCGCTGCCGGTGAGAAGGCAGTTGCCATGGGCTATGACAGCCATGCCAGCGGCAAGATGGGACTTGCCATGGGCGCCCATGCCGAGTCCTCCGGTGATGGTGTTGCCGTGGGCAACAACGCCGGCAACGGTACCGCCGACAGCACTGGCAGCGTCATGATCGGCCAAGGCGCCGGCTCGCTCAACGGCACCGCCCACAACACTGCCGTCGGTGCCAGTGCGGGCAGGAATGTCCAGGGTGTGGATGGCTACAACACCGCCATCGGCAGCATCAACACCGGCTCCAACATCACCGGCGACTACAACACCTCGGTCGGCCATACCGCCGGCTTCGCCATCCAGGGCGACTACAACAATTCGATGGGCGTGAACGCCGGCCAGAACTCGATTGGCGATGCCAACGTGTCCATTGGTGCGGGCAGCGGCAAATATGTCGAAGGCGACAACAACGTGGCCTTGGGTGCCGGTGCCAATGGTACGGGGACGGCGGCGCAGCGTTTGAAGGTCAGCAATGCGGTGGCCGTCGGGATTGGTGCAATCACGCAGCAGGACAATGCGGTCGCCATCGGCAATGGCGCCGTTGCCAGCATCGTCAGCGGCGTGGCGCTGGGGCATGGTTCGATGGCGGACCGCCAGGCAGGTGTCGCCGGTTATGTGCCGAGCGCCGCTGACGCCGAACAGCAAGCCACCATTGCCGCGACGACGGGTACCTGGGGTGCGGTGAGTGTGGGCAATGCCGCCGCCGGCCAGTTCCGCCAGATCACCGGTGTGGCCGCAGGCAGCGAAGACAGCGACGCGGCCAATGTCGCTCAGCTGAAAGCAGTGGGCAGCGCGGCCAGCGACGAAATCGATGCCGCCAAGACGCATTACTACAGCGTCAACGACAACGGCGTGCAGGGTGGCAACTACGGCAACGATGGCGCGACCGGCGACAACGCCATCGCAGCGGGCAGCAATGCCCGCGCCACCGGCATCAATGCCGTGGCCATGGGCAACGGCGCCCAGGCCAATGGTGACAACAGCATCAGCATCGGCGCGGGCAACGTGGTCGGCGGTGCCCGCTCGGGCGCCATCGGTGACCCCAACCACATCGATGCCGACGACAGCTATGCCATCGGCAACAACAACAGCATTGCCGCCGGTGCCAACCAGAGCTTCGTGCTGGGCAACAACGTCAGCGTGACCCACGCCAACAACGTCGTGCTGGGCGATGACAGCGAGGACAGGACCTTCGCGCAGGTTGACGACGCCACCGTGCCCACCACCACGGCCACGCTGAATCCGGACGGCAGCGTGAGCTATGGTCCCGGCCCCGCCATCACCTACGGCGGCTTTGCCGGCACGGCGGTCGGCGTGGTGAGCGTGGGCCGCGCCGGCGCCGAACGCCAGATCATCAACGTGGCGCCCGGGGCGATCACCGCCACCAGCACCGACGCGGTCAATGGCAGCCAGCTGTACTCGCTGTCGAGCAAGGTGGACACCATCGGCGGCAGCATCGACACCATCGTCAACAACGCGCAGTCCCACTACTACAGCGTGAACGATGGCGGCACCCAGCAAGCCAACTTCGACAACGCCGGCGCGGCCGGTGCGAACAGCATCGCTTCGGGCGTTGGCGCCTCGACGGCGGCGGGCGCCACCGGTTCGGTGGCGCTGGGCGCCAACGCCACGGCCAGCACGGCCAACAGCGTGGCGCTGGGTGCGGGCTCGACCACCGGGGCCGCCGTGGCGAGCGCCGGCACCACGATCCGCGGCACCGAATACACCTTCGCGGGCGGCAACCCCGCCGGCGTGGTGAGCGTGGGGGCGGAGGGTGCCGAGCGGCAGATCCAGAACGTGGCGGCGGGCCAACTCAACGCTGCCAGCACGGATGCCGTCAACGGTAGCCAGCTCTACGCGACCAACCAGGCGCTGGAGTCGATCAGCGCGACGGCCAATGCGGGCATCAACGTGACGACCTCCGCCACCGGCACCGGCGTGGCCAAGGGCAGCAGTGTGACCAAGGTGGGCCCCGGCGGCACGGCGACGTATACCGCGGGCGACAACATGGTGGTCACGCAAAGCGGCACCAACATCGCCTTCTCCGTGAGCGACAGGCCCACCTTCAATGAAGTGACCGTTGGCGATACGAAGATCACCAACGAGGGCTTGTCCATCCAGAACGGCCCGAGCATCACGCAAGCGGGCATCGACGCCAACAACACCGCCATCACCAACGTGCAGGCGGGCGTGGCGCCCACTGACGCGGTGAACGTGCAGCAACTCGAGCAGGCGCGTGCCGAGACCAATGCCCGCGTGAACCAGTTGGGCAACGAACTGGAGGACGCGCGCCAGGACAGCGACGGCGGCGCTTCGGCGGCGATGGCCATGGCCAATCTGCCGCAAGCCTTCCTGCCGGGCAAGAGCATGTTGTCCGCAGGCGTGGGCAGCTATGGCGGCGAGGCGGCCATGGCGATCGGCATGTCCAAGCTTTCGGAGAACGGGCGCTGGGTCGTCAAGGTGTCGGGCAGCGCCGACTCGCGCGGCAAGTTCGGTGTCGGCGCGGGCGCCGGCTTCCACTGGTGAGCGACATGCGTGCCAATCATCCACATCACAACCCCCTGAGCGAAAAGAACGAGATGACGACCACGAACAGAACGACCGCCTTGCGTTGCCTGGCGGCGGGAGCGCAAGCAGTGGCGCTGGCAGGTACTTTGCTGATGGCGGCAACCGCCGGCGCTGCCGTGCCGGATGCGCAGCCGGGCGTTCCCGTCCAGGTCGACACGCCGACGTTTCCGGACATCGGCAGCGCATGGATGAAGGAAGGCATCTTCGCGACGCCGGAAATGCTGCGGACGGTGGGCCCGGGCATGACCAAGGACCAGGTCTATGCGGCCTTGGGCCGCCCGCACTTTTCCGAAGGCATGTTCGGCGTACGCGAGTGGAACTACATCCTCAATTTCCGCCCCCGCCCTGCCGGCGAGGTCATGCGTTGTCAACTGCTGGTGCGTTTCGACGCACAGTACCGCCTGCAATCCACGCACTGGCGCGAAGCGCAATGCGCCGCGTTGGCGGCGCGCGGCGCCATTGCGACGCAGGCACTGGCGGCGGAGCCCGCGACAGCAGTGCCCAGCAAGCTCTCCTTGAGCGCCGACAGCTTGTTCGCTTTCGGCGGCGCGTCCGAAGCCGACATGCTGCCCGAAGGGCGCCGCAAGCTCGAACGGCTGGCGGCCGACCTGCGCAGCAATCAGGCGACCTTCGACCACGTGCTGGTGACTGGCCACACCGATCGCTTCGGCTCGCAGGCCTACAACCAGGCGCTTTCGCTTCAGCGCGCCGACACCGTGCGCGACCTGCTGGTGCGGGGTGGCGTGCAGCCGCAGAAGATTCGCACCGCTGGTATTGGCGAGCAGGCGCCACGGGTCGACAACTGCATCGGCACGCAGCACACGCAGGCACTGGAGCGTTGCCTTCAACCCAATCGCCGCGTCGATCTCAGCGTTGTCGGGGCGCGCTGAACGCAGCGCCAGCGACGCGCGCCTCGAACATCGTGATCGAAGACCGGGGACGCTAGCGGATCACGCCCAGCTTGCGCGCGATCGCCACCGCCTGCGTGCGGCTCTTGGCGTCCAGCTTCATGTTGATGTTGCGCAGGTGCGTGCGCACCGTGCTGTCCGAGACGAACAGCTTCTCGGCCATGGCGTTGTTCGAATAGCCTTCGGCCAGCAGCTGCAGCACGCGGATCTCCTTGCGGGTGAGCGGCTCGCCCAGCGTTTCGGCGGCGGGCGCGTCGGCATCGGCCAGTGAAGGCAGGGGCCCCAGCACCTGCAGCAGCCGCTGCAGGTAGTCCGCCAGGATCGGGTCGTTGCGCTGGGCGGGCGCGCTGTCGCCGGCCTCCTGCAGCGCGGCCGCGGCGGCATAGCGCTGCACCAGCGGGCCCACCGCCGGGCCTTCGTCCAGGATCAGGCGCACGAAACCTTCCTGGCTGGCCGTCAGCAGCACGGCGCCGATTTCGGCCGTGGCGGCCGCCAGGTCGCCCGCGCGCTGCAGCGCCAGCGCGCGCAGCACGCGCAGCTTGAGCGCGCGGCGGTTGCGGTTGGAGGCCACGGCGGCGTGCAGTTCGGCGTCGAGCACGGCGAGCGCGGCGCGGGCGTCGCCGAAGGCGATCTCCCAGCGCGCCTTGGCCAGCGCGAGGTAATCCAGGTCGTGCGCGGGCAGTTGCTGGCGGCGTTCGCGCTGCCACAGCTCGGGGTCGTCGGCGCGCTGCAGTTCGTCGCGCGAGGCCGGGCCGTTGCCCTGCAGGCCGAGCATGAGCGCGCGCTCCAGCTTGGCGCCGGCGACCACGCGCGGCAGCTGCCGGTGGTGCCCCAGGTACTCCAGCTCGGTCAGCGCCTGGAAGGCGGCGTCGATGTCGCCGGCGTGAAAGGCGATGCGCGAGCGCATCACGTGGCTCAGGATCATGTGGTCGGGCAGGCCGACATCGCGCGCCAGCGGCAGGTACACGTTGAGCAGGTGCTCGGCCTGTTCGAGCTGGTTGGTCTCGTACACCGCGCCGGCGTACAGCACGCCGGCCCAGGCGTTGCCGTGGCTGTGGTTGTACGACACGGCATGGGTGGAATCGACCGCCATGCGCAGCCGCGCGGTGGCCTGGCGCAGCCGGCCCTCGTGCAGGTCGAACATGCCGGCCAGCGACTCGGTGTACATGCGGTTGAAGGTGCTGTTGCCCTGTTCGCGCCGCGCCGCTTCGAGCAGCCGCTGCGCCTCGCGCTGGTCGCCGCGAACGGCCAGGATGTGGGCCATGGCGTTGAGCAGCACGCCCTCGGTGAAGGCGTGGCCGGTGGGCAGCCGGGCCAGGCTCTCGCGGCCGGCGGCATAGGCTTCGTCGTGCCGGTCTTCCATCGCCAGCAACAGCGGGATCAGCGTCTGCGCGTTCACGCGCACTTCGGGAATCGGGCTCTCGAGGCAGCCCGATTGTTCGAGCAGGCGCATGGCGTCCCACGGGCCGCGCGTGAAGCAGGTAGCCCACAGCTGGATCAGTTGCAGGAAGGGGTGCTCGCGCAGCTGGTGTTCGGGAATGGCGGCGAACCAGCGTGCCAGCAGTCGCATGCGGCCTTGCTCGAGGAACTTCTCGGCGTGCGTGTCCAGCAGCGTGAGCGCGTGCGGGTGGTCGCCGCCCTCGATGGCGTGGTCGATGGCGGGCACCGGCCGGCCGTTCGATTCGTACCAGGCCGAGGCCGCGAGGTGCAGCCGTGCGAGTTCGTCCGGCCGGTCGCGCGCCAGCTGCGCGCGCAGGAAGTCGGCAAACAGGCTGTGGTAGCGCCAGGCGCGGACCTCGCCGCCGGCGTCGCTGCGCACTGGCGTGAGGAACAGGTTGGCGGCGGCCAGCTGCTCCAGGATGGCGGCGTTGTCGCCGCGCGGGTTGAGTGCCTGGCAGACGGAGGCGTCGAGCTGGCGCAGGATGCTCGAGCGCAGCAAAAAGTCGCGCACTTCGCGCGGCTGGTGCGCGAGCACGTCTTCGGCCAGGTAATCGGCCACGGCGCGGTCGGAGCCCGAGAAGCGCTCGATGAAGCCGGTCTCGATGCCGTGTCGCTCCAACGCCATCGAGGCCAGCCAGATGGCGGCGACCCAGCCTTCGGTCTTGCGGTGCAGCTGCGACAGCAGGTCGGCCGGCAGCGCCTGCGGCGGCGCGTGCACGGCGCCGCGCGGCGCATGGGTCTGGCGCAGGCCGAAGAAGGCGCTGGTTTCCTCCAGCGAGAAGCGCAGCCGGTCGGTGTCGATCTCGATCAGCTGGCCGCGTGCGCGCAGCCGGCCCAGGCCGAGATCGGGCAGGCTGCGCGAGCCGATCACGATCTGGCCGCGGCGCGGCAGGTGTTCGATCATCTCGCGCACCAGGCCCAGCACGGCGGGCTCCTGCACCACCTCGAAATCGTCGAGGAAGAGGGTGAAGGGGGAATCGTGCGCGGTCAGCGCGGCCACCGCGTCGAAGGGCGTGTGGCTGATCGGTTCGTCCACGCCCAGGCGCTGCACCGCCTCGGCCAGGCAGTTGAGAAAGCGCGAGAGGTCGTTGTCGGCGCGGTCCAGCGTGAGCCAGGAGGTGGCGATGCCCTGCGCCTCCATGCGCTCGCGCAGCTGCGCCATGGTGGTGGTCTTGCCGAAGCCGGCCGGCGCGCGCACCAGCACCAGCTTGACGGCCGCCGCGGCAATGGCTTCGCCAATGGCGGTGCGCGGCACCTGCGCCGCGACGAAAGCCGGCGGGTTGAGCTTGGCTCCGAGGACTCGGAGGGGGGAGGGCACGGCGGCGGAGGGAGGCATCGCGATCGGGGAGTGGGCAGCTGGGAATCCGTCGATTCCGACGATTCCAGCCGCTGATTCTCCTTCCTAAACTGGGCCCTTACAAACTGATTCCCCCTGTCCGAGTCGCCTTGGTGCCCCGGGCAGCGGCATGCCAATGACGGACCACGTTTTCATCTACGACCATGTGCGCACGCCGCGCGGCAAGGGCCGCCCCGACGGCGCACTCCACCCCATCACCCCGGTGCAACTGGCCACGCAGGTGCTGCAGGCACTGCGCGAGCGCAATGCGCTCGACCCGGCGCAGATCGAGGACGTCGGGCTGGGCGTGGTGATGCCGGTGGGCGAGCAGGGCGCCGACATCGCCCGCGTCGCGCTGCTGCAGGCCGGCTACGGCGAGGCCCTGGTCGGCTACCAGCTCAACCGCTTCTGCACCTCTTCGCTCGACACGCTCAAGATGGGCTTCGCGCTGGTCGCCTCCGGCCAGGCCGACGCGGTGATCGGCGGCGGCGTCGAATCGATGTCGCGCGTGGCGATTGGCAGCGACGGCGGCGCGGTCTACACCGACCCCGAGGTGGGCCGGCGCTACCCCTACATTCCCAACGGCGTGGCGGCCGACCTGATGGCGATGCTCGACGGCGTCGACCGCGCGGGCGTCGATGCCTACGCGATGGAAAGCCAGCGGCGCGCGGCAGAGGCGCAGGCCGAGGGCCGCTTCGACCGCTCGCTGATCCCCGTGCGCGACCGGCTCGGCCGCACCGTGCTGGCCCAGGACGAGGCGAACCGGCCCGGCACCACCCTGGCCGACCTGGCCAAGCTCAAGCCGGCCTTCGCCGGCATGGGCGCGCTGGGCTACGAAGCCATCCTGCTGCAGCGCTATCCGCAGCTGACGCACATCGAGCCGGTGCACACCGGCGGCAATTCCAGCGGCATCGTCGACGGCGCCTGCGCGATGCTGCTGGGCAACCGCGCGTACGGCGAACGCAACGGCCTCGTGCCGCGCGCGCGCATCGTTGGTACGGCGTCCTGCGCCGACGAACCATTGCTCAGCCTGGGCGGGCCGATGCCGGCGACCGAGCGCCTGCTGGCGCGTTGCGGGCTGGCCATCGGCGACATCGACCTGTTCGAGGTGAACGAGGCCTTCTCGGTGGTGCCGATGCGCTATGCGCGGCACTTCGACATCGACCCGGCGCGCATCAACGTCAACGGCGGCGCCATCGCGCTGGGCCATCCGCTGGGCGCGACCGGCGCCATCCTCACCGGCACGCTGCTCGACGAACTGGAGCGGCGCGGCGCGCGCCGCGGCCTCGTGACGCTGTGCGCCGCGGCGGGCCAGTCCACCGCCATGGTGATCGAGCGCGTCTGAGCCAGCCCCGAGTCCTCTTCATTCCCCTCACCATGTATCCCAACATCCGATTCAGCGTGGATGCCGACGGCATCGCGCTTCTCACCCTCGACGTGCCTGAGCGTCCGATGAACGTGTTCACGCCGGGCTTCAACGCCGACCTGAGCGCGGCGGTGGCGCAGATTGCGCAACGCACCGACGTGCGCGGTGCGGTCATCACCTCGGGCAAGGCCAGCGGCTTCATGGCCGGCGCCGACCTGAAGGACCTGGTCGACTTCCACGCGAGCGGCGGCACCGCGGCCGAGGCGATCGACGTCATCGCGCCCGGTGCGCAGGCGTTGCGCGCGCTGGAGCGTTGCGGCAAGCCGGTGGCGGCGGCCATCAACGGCGTGGCGCTGGGCGGCGGCTTCGAGCTGGCGCTGGCCTGCCACCACCGCGTGCTGCTGGACGAGCCGCGCGCCGTGGTCGGCCTGCCTGAAGTCACGGTCGGCCTGCTGCCCGCCGGCGGCGGCACGCAGCGCCTGCCGCGCCTGATCGGCATTGCGCGCGCGCTGCCGCTGCTGCTCAGCGGGCGCCATGTGGCGCCGGCCGAGGCGCTGGCGCTGGGCATCGTGGATGCGCTGGCGCCGGCCGCCGCGCTGCTTCAGGTGGCCCGCCAATGGGTGCTGGACCATCCCGAGCGCGGCCAGCAGCCGTGGGACGTGAAAGGCTTCAAGCTGCCCGGCGGTGCCGGCGCGCTGGCCTCGCACGCCGGCGCCAGTTTCGGCGACACGCTGGCGCAGGTGCGCCGCGACACGCAGGACCATTACCCCGCGCCGCTGGCCATCCTGTCGGCGGTCTACGAAGGCACGCAGTTGCCGATCGACCGCGGGCTCGCCGTCGAGGCGCAGTGCTTCGGCCCCTTGCTGGCCGGGCCGGTGGCGCGCAACCTCATGCGCACGCTGTTCGTAAACCGCGGCGCCGCGCTGCGGCGCAAGGGCGACGCGGCCGCGGTGAATGCCGCCTATGTCGAGCGCCTGGCCAGGCTGTACCGCAGCGAAGGCGAGGCGCTGCGGCGCGAAGGCGTGCTGCCCGCGTTGATTGCCAACGCCGCGCGCCAGGCCGGGCTGGCCGGGAGCCCGCTGGCGGCCGATGCGCAACTGCCGGCAGGGCAGGGCGTCACGCCGCAGCCCGAGGCGCGTGCCGTCGGCGAACGCCTGCTGTCGCTGCTGGCGCTGGAGGCGGCCCGCTGCCTCGAGGAAGGCGTCGTGGCCACGCCAGTCGAGGCCGACCTGGGCGCCGTGCTCGCGCTGGGCTACCCCGACTGGACCGGCGGCACGCTCTCGTACATCGAAACCGTGGGGCTGCCCGCCTTCGTGGCGCGCTGCGACGCGCTGGCCGAACGCCACGGCGAGCGCTTCCGCCCGAGCGAGGCGCTGCGCCGGCGGGCCGCTTCCAACGCACCCTTCTACGCCGCGTGAGTGCGCTTGCGCGCCTGCAATCGTCGCTTCAGACGATGACCGCACAGGGGCCGTCTCCTTAAACTTTTTGCCAGTGGCCGGCGTGTGTCCGGTCGAAGGAGACCCTTTTGTTCCAAGGCGAAAGTATCGAAGTCCTGCCCTTGCGGGACGGGCTCGTCGAGCTGCGTTTCAACCGGCGCGGCGAGGCCATCAACAAGCTCGATGCACGCACCGTCGACGAGTTCTGCCAGGCCACCGCGCGCATCGCGGCAGCGCCCGAGGTGCGCGGCGTGCTGGTCACCAGCGCGAAGGACGTGTTCATCGTCGGCGCCGACATCACCGAGTTCGGCGCCACCTTCCAGCAGACCGAAGCCGAGATTGCGCGCGGCGTGCGCAGCAGCAACGAAGGCTTCAACGCCTTCGAAGACCTGGCGGTGCCCAGCGTGGTGGCGATCAACGGCTTCGCCCTCGGCGGCGGGCTGGAAATGGCGATGCTCGCGCCCCTGCGCGTGATGGCCGAGACGGCGCAGGTCGGCGTGCCCGAAGTGAAGCTGGGCCTGTTCCCGGGTTTCGGCGGCACGGTTCGCCTGTCGCGCGTGGCGGGCCTGGCCACCGCCATCGACTGGGTGGCGAGCGGCAAGCCGGCCAAGGCGCCGGCCGCGCTGGCCGCTGGCGTGGTCGATGAAGTGGTGGCGCCCGATGCGCTGCGCGAGAGCGCGCTCGCGCTGCTGCAGCGCGCGGTGCGCGGCGAGGTCGACTGGCAGGCCGCGCAGCAGCGCAAGCGCGTGCCGCTGGCGCTGTCGGCGCAGGCGGCAGCCGATGTGGTGGAGACCGCACGCACGCAGGGCGCGGCGCGCACCGGCAAGCACCAGCCGGCCGCCGCGCTGGCGCTCGAGATGATGGCGGAGGCGGCCGGGCGCGACCGCGCCGGGGCGCTCGATCTCGAATCCGCCGCCTTCGGCCGCGTCGCGAAAACGCAGGCCGCGTCCTCGTTGGTGCAGGCCTTCCTGAACGACCAGGCCCTGAAGAAACTCTACAAGCGCCACGCCCGCGAAGGGCGCCCTGTGCGGCAGGCGGCGGTGCTCGGCGCCGGCATCATGGGCGGCGGCATCGCCTACACCAGCGCGCTGCGCGGCACGCCGGTGCGCATGAAGGACATCGCCCAGCCGCAGCTCGATCTCGGCATGGCCGAGGCCGGCAAGCAACTGGCCAAGCAGGTGAAGAGCGGCCGGCTGGCGCAGGCCAAGGCCGATGCCGTGCTGGCCTCGATCGTGCCGCAGCTCGACGAGGCTGGCTTCGACCGCGTCGACTGCGTGGTCGAGGCGGTGGTGGAGAACCTGGGCGTCAAGCGCAAGGTGCTGTCGGCGCTGGAGCAGGCGGTGAAGCCCGGCACGGTGATCGCGTCGAACACGTCCAGCCTGCGCATCGACGACATCGCGCAGCCGCTCGCGCGGCCCGCGGATTTCGTCGGCATGCACTTCTTCAACCCGGTGCCGGTGATGCAGCTGGTGGAAGTGATCCAGGGCGCGAAGACGTCCGATGCCGCCGTCTCCACCGCGGTGGGCTACGCGGTCGCGATGGGCAAGACGCCGATCGTGGTGAAGGACTGCCCGGGCTTCCTGGTGAACCGCATCCTCACGCCCTACATCAATGCCTTCGTGCAGCTGGTGGCCGATGGCGCCGACTTCGAGGCGGTCGACCGCGCGATGGAAGCCTTCGGCTGGCCGATGGGCCCGGCCTACCTGCAGGACGTGGTGGGCATGGACGTGGGCTCGCACGTGGGCGACGTGATCGCCGCGGGCTACCCGCAGCGCATGCCGGCGACCGCACACAACGCGGTGAAGCTGATGGTGGCGAACAAGCGCTACGGCCAGAAGAACGGCGCCGGCTTCTACCGCTACGAGAACGATCCGGCCGGCCGGCCGCGCAAGTTGGCCGCGCCCGAGGCGCATGCGCTGGTGGCCACGCTGCAACCGCAGGGCCGGCGCGATTTCGCCGATGCCGAAATCGTCGAACGCATGATGCTGCCGATGATCATCGAGGCGGCGCACGCGCTGGAAGACGGCGTGGTCGCCACGCCGGCCGAACTCGACATGGCGCTGCTGCTGGGCGTGGGCTTTCCCGCCTACGCCGGCGGCGCGCTCAAGTACGCCGACTGGCTGGGCCTGGACCGCGTGGTGGCCCTGTGCGAGAAGCACGCGGCGCTGGGCGCGCCCTACCAGCCGACGCCGCGCATGCGCGAGATGGCGGCGCAGAAGCTGCGCTACTACGCGATGTGAGTGCCCCGACCTGAACGACGCGCACGTCTTCACCCTCTTTCTCTTCAAGGACAACCCCCATGCAACTCGATTCCACCATTGCCGCCGTCGTCACCGGCGGCGCTTCCGGCCTCGGCGCCGCCACCGCCCGGCGCCTGGCCAGCCACGGCGTGAAGGTCGCGCTGTTCGACCTCAACGCCGAGCAGGGCGAAGCCCTCGCCAAGGAACTCGGCGGCGTGTTCTGCAAGGTTGACGTGACCTCCGAGGAACAGGTCGACGCCGCCTTCGCCAAGGCCCGCGCCGCGCACGGGCAGGAGCGCGTGCTGGTGAACTGCGCCGGCACCGGCAACGCGGTCAAGACCGCCAGCCGCGACAAGGCCACCGGCGAGGCCAAGCACTTCCCGCTCGCCAACTTCGACCGCATCATCCAGATCAACCTGGTGGGCACCTTCCGCTGCATCGCCAAGTCGGCCGCCGGCATGCTCTCGCTGGAGATGCTGGAAGACGGCGAGCGCGGCGCCATCGTCAACACTGCCTCGGTGGCGGCGCAGGACGGGCAGATGGGCCAGGCCGCCTACACCGCCTCCAAGGCCGGCGTGGTCGGCATGACGCTGCCGATTGCGCGCGACCTGATGAGCGAAGGCATCCGCGTGAACACCATCCTGCCGGGCATCTTCAACACGCCGCTCTTGCAGGCTGCGCCCGACAACGTGAAGGAGGCGCTGGCCGCTTCGGTGCCCTTTCCCAAGCGCCTGGGCAACCCGGCCGAATACGCCACGCTGGCCGAGCTGATGATCACCAACGGCTACTTCAACGGCGAGAGCGTGCGGCTGGACGGCGCGATCCGCATGGCGCCGCGCTGAGGCCATGGACTTCAGCCTCACAGCGGCCCAACTCGACCTGCAGGCGCGCACCCGCCGCTTCATCGCCGAGCAGGTGATTCCGCTCGAATCGGATCCGCGCCAGGATTCGCACGGCCCCAGCGAGGCCTTGCGCGACGAACTGGTGGCGCGTGCGCGCGAGGCCGGCCTGCTGACGCCGCATGCCTCGAAAGAACATGGCGGCCTGGGCCTGTCGCACGTCGACAAGGCCATCGTGTTCGAGGAGGCGGGCTACTCGCCGCTCGGGCCGGTGGCGCTCAACATCCACGCGCCCGACGAAGGCAACGTGCACCTGATGGAAGTGGTGGCCACGCCGGCGCAGAAGGCGCGCTGGCTGCAGCCGCTGATCGACGGCCACATCCGCTCCTGCTTCTGCATGACCGAGCCGGCGCCCGGTGCCGGCTCCGACCCGTCGATGATGCAGACCGTGGCCGTGCGCGACGGCGACGACTACGTCATCACCGGGCGCAAGTGGTTCATCACCGGCGCCACCGGCGCGGGCTTCGCGATCATCATGGCGCGCATGGAGGACGGCACCTCCACCATGTTCCTGGCCGACATGAAGCAGCCGGAAATCGTGATCGAGCGGCAGATCGACGCGCTCGACAGCTGCTTCACCGGCGGCCACGGCGTGGTGCGCTTCGACGGCCTGCGAGTGCCGGCGACGGACGTGCTCGGGAGCATCGGCGAGGGCTTCCGCTACGCGCAGGTGCGCCTGGCGCCGGCGCGGCTGACGCACTGCATGCGCTGGCTCGGCGCGGCGCGCCGCACGCACGAGGTGGCGAGCGACTACGCGCGCCGGCGGCAGGCCTTCGGCCAGCCGCTGGTCGAGCACGAGGGCGTCGGCTTCATGCTGGCCGACAACGAGATGGACCTGCACGTCTCGCGCCTGGCCATCTGGCATTGCGCCTGGGTGCTCGACCAGGGCGGCAAGGGCCGCCACGAATCGAGCGTGGCCAAGGTGCTGTGCTCGGAGGCCGAGTGGCGCGTGGTCGACCGCTCGGTGCAGATCCTGGGCGCCAGCGGCGTCTCCGACGAAACCGTGGCGGCGCGCATCTTCCGCGACATGCGCGCCTTCCGCATCTACGACGGCCCGTCGGAGGTGCACCGCTGGAGCATGGCCAAGCGCCTCGCGCGGGCCTGATTCGCCCCCCGGGCCGGCGTTACGCCGCCGGCTCTTCCGCGCCCCCCTGCGCGTCATCCACCCGCTGCATGTTGTCGAGCAGTTTCAGCAGGTAGTGCAGGGTGTGCGTGACGTCGTTCACCGAGAAGCCCTCCAGCACCTGCCCGTAGTAGGCGTAGATCTTCGGCTGCGCTTCCACCTTCCACACGTGCTGCCCCGAGGCGGTCATCGTGACCAGCCTCGAGCGGCGGTCGCGGCGGTCGGGCGCGGTCGTCACGTGCCCGTCGCGCTCCATGCGGCTGACCAGGCCCGAGAGGTTCTGGCGGCTGACCTTCAGGTAGCGCGCCAGATCCCCCACGCTCAGGCCGCCCTCGGCCTCCTCGCGCGAGAGCGCGCCCAGCACCGCCCATTGCTGCGTCGTGAGGCCCTCGGCCTCCACCGCGCGGCTGCCCGTTTTATGCAACATATTGGCGCATTGGTAGAGGCGGAAGAAGACCCGGTTGGCCAGGGCCATGCGCGCTGCATCGGTATTTTCACTAGTGCTTGTCATGCAAATTCTTTCGGAATGACTTGTGTGCTGCCGCGGCCACGTCTCATAATTAGGCAATGTATTGACGCAATTATCGCGAAGACAGCATCCGGCTGTCCAACGGTATAGCAGGCCCTCGCACGGCAGGAGAAGCAGATGCAGCGATTTCAGGACAAGACAGTGATCGTCACCGGCGGCGGTGGCGGCATCGGCGGCGCCACCTGCCGCCGCTTCGGCCAGGAAGGCGCCCGCGTGGCGGTGTTTGACCTGAACCTGGCGGCCGCCGAAGTGGTCGCGGCGCAGATCCGCGCCGATGGCGGGCAGGCCCAGGCGCTGCACTGCGACATCACCGAGCGCGCCAGCGTCGACCATGCCGTGGCGGCCGTGCAGGAACACTTCGGTGCGGTCAACGTGCTGGTCAACAACGCCGGCTGGGACGTCTTCAAGCCCTTCACCAGGACCGAGCCGGCGCAGTGGGACAAGCTCATCGCCATCAACCTCACCGGTGCGCTGCACATGCACCACGCGGTGCTGCCCGGCATGGCCGCGCGCAAGGCGGGGCGCATCGTCAACATCGCTTCCGACGCGGCGCGCGTGGGCTCCTCGGGCGAGGCGGTGTACGCGGCCTGCAAGGGCGGGCTGGTGGCCTTCTCCAAGACCATCGCGCGCGAGCATGCGCGCCACGGCATCACCGTGAACGTGGTGTGCCCGGGCCCGACCGATACCGCGCTGTTCGCCGACTACAAGGAAGGCGCGGGCAACCCCGAGAAGCTGATGGAAGCCTTCACGCGCGCCATTCCGCTGGGCCGCATCGGCCAGCCGGGCGACCTGCCGGGCGCCATCCTCTTCTTCGCCAGCGACGACGCCGCCTTCGTGACCGGGCAGGTGCTCAGCGTCTCGGGCGGGCTGACGATGAACGGCTGAACCGCACACCCTCACACCTCGCACTTTTCAGGAGACACCCATGGCATCCCCCGACTTCGAAGACATCCTCTACGACGTGCGCAACGGCGTGGCGTGGATCACCATCAACCGCCCGGAGAAGATGAACGCCTTCCGCGGCCAGACCTGCGACGAGCTGATCCGCGCGCTGAACCGCGCCGGCTACGACCGCGGCGTCGGCGCCATCGTGCTGGCGGGCGCCGGCGACAAGGCCTTCTGCACCGGCGGCGACCAGTCGGCCCACGACGGCAACTACGACGGCCGCGGCACCATCGGCCTGCCGATGGAAGAGCTGCACGACGCCATCCGCAACGTGCCCAAGCCGGTCATCGCGCGCGTGCAGGGCTACGCCATCGGCGGCGGCAACGTGCTGTGCACCATCTGCGACCTGACCATCGCCTCCGAGAAGGCCATCTTCGGCCAGGTCGGCCCGAAGATGGGCTCGGTCGACCCCGGCTACGGCACCGCCTTCCTTGCGCGCGTGGTGGGCGAGAAGAAGGCGCGCGAGATCTGGTACCTGAACCGGCGCTACAGCGGCGCCGAGGCGGTCGCCATGGGGCTGGCCAATGCCGTCGTGCCGCACGAGCAGCTCGACGCCGAGGTGCAGAAGTGGGCCGAGGAAATCTGCGAGCGCAGCCCCACCGCCATCGCCATTGCCAAGCGCAGCTTCAACGCCGACACGGCACACCAGGCCGGCATTGCGGGCATGGGCATGTACGCGCTCAAGCTGTACTACGACACGGAAGAATCGCGCGAGGGCGTGAAGGCGCTGCAGGAGCGGCGCAAGCCCGACTTCCGCAAGTACGCGAAGTAGCGGCACGCCCCAGCGAAGCAGCGATGAACCCCTACATCGACGACGACCTCGCCACGCTGGCCGACCATGCGCGCCGCTTTGCCAGCGGCCGCGTGGCGCCCGGCTTCCTGGAGCGCGACGCCACGCGCGTGCTCGACCGCGCGTTGATGCGCGAGATGGGCGCGCTGGGCTTCATTGCGCCCGAGCTGCCGGAAGCACACGGCGGCCAGGGCCTGGGCTGCCTGGCCGCCGGCGTGATCCACGAGGAGATCGCCCGCGCCGACCTGAGCCTGAGCTACATCAACCTGCTGGCCTCGCTGAACGGGCAGATCCTGTACGAGCACGGCCGGCCCGAGGTGGTGGCGCCGTGGCTGGCCCGGCTCACGCGCGGCGAGGCGCTGCTGGCCATTGCGCTGACCGAGCCGCGCGGCGGCTCCGACGCCGCCAACCTGCGCCTGCGCGTGGAGCGCGTGGGCGAACACTACGTGCTGAACGGCGAGAAGACCTCGATCTCGGCGGCCGACCAGGCCGACGCCGCCGTGGTGTTCGGCCGCACCGGCAGCGCCGAATCCGGTGCCCACGGCGTGACCGCGCTGCTGGTGCCGATGGACCTGCCCGGCGTCACGCGCAACCGCTTCGATTGCCACGGCCAGCGCGCCATCGGCCGCGGCTCGCTGTTCTTCGAGAACGTGCGTGTGCCCGCCGACCATCGGCTGGGCCAGGAGAACCAGGGCTTCGTGCAGGTCATGCAGGGCTTCGACTTCTCGCGCGCGCTCATCGGCCTGCAGGTGCTGGCGGTGGCGCGCGTGGCGCTGGAGGAAACCTGGGCGCATGTGGCGCAGCGCGAAGCCTTCGGCAAGCCGCTGTCGGCCTTCCAGGGCGTATCGCACCCGCTGGCCGACTTCGACACCCAGGTCGAGGCGGCGCGCCTGCTGTGCCTGCAGACGCTGTGGCTCAAGGACCGGGGCGCGCCGCACACCGCCGAGGCCGCCATGTGCAAGTGGTGGGGCCCCAAGCTGGCCTACGACGCCATCCACCAGTGCCTGCTGATGTTCGGCCACGGCGGCTACGACCGCGGGCCGATGGAGCAGCGCCTGCGCGACGTGCTGGGCTTCCAGATCGGCGACGGCACGGCGCAGATCATGAAGACCATCGTCGCCCGCGCGCGTGCCGGGCGCGCGGCGGTGCCTGCGTAGTTCCCTGGATTTCCGGTTCTCGATCCGCGTTCTCGATCTGCGTTCAGCACCCCAAGAGGAGACAAGACATCATGGAATTCGACGCCGTATTGCTGCCCCCGCGCCGCGCGCGCATGCGGGCCCAGGGCCTGTGGCATGAGCGCACCATCAACGATGCGCTGGACGCCTGCATCGCCGCCAGCCCGGACAAGCTGGCGCTCACCGCGCTGCGCCTGCCGGACGCGGCGAACGGCGTCGCGGAGGGCGCCACCGTGCGCTTCACCTACGCCGAGCTGGGCCGCATGGCGGACCGCATCGCGGTCGGCCTGGCGCGGCTGGGCGTGGGCCGCAACGACGTGGTGGCCTGCCAGTTGCCCAACTGGTGGGAGTTCACGCTGACCTACCTGGCGTGCTCGCGCATCGGCGCGGTGATGAACCCGCTGATGCACATCTTCCGCGAGCGCGAGCTGTCGTTCATGCTGCGCCACGGCGCGGCCAAGGTGCTGATCGTGCCGGCGCGTTTCCGCGGCTTCGACTTCGAGCAGATGGCCGTGGGCCTGCAGGCCGGCCTGCCCGAGCTGGCGCAGGTGGTGGTGGTCGGCGGCAGCGGCGCCAACAGCTTCGCCGCGCTGCTGGCCGAGCCGGCCTGGGAGCGCGAACGCGATGCCGCGCAGATCCTGCAGCGCCAGCGGCCCGGGCCCGACGACGTCACCCAGCTCATCTACACCTCGGGCACCACCGGCGAGCCCAAGGGCGTGATGCACTCGGCCAACACGCTGCTGGCCAACATCCTGCCCTACGCGCAGCGGCTCGCATTGGGCGCCGACGACGTGGTGTTCATGGCCTCGCCGATGGCGCACCAGACCGGCTTCATGTACGGGCTCATGATGCCGCTGCTGCTGCAGGCCTCGGTCGTGCTGCAGGACATCTGGGAGCCGAAACGGGCGATCGCGGCGATCAACGCCGAGGGCGTGACGTTCACCATGGCTTCCACGCCCTTCCTGTCCGACCTGGCCAAGGCGGTGGCCGAGTCGGGCAACGCCGTGCCCACGCTGCGCGCCTTTCTGTGCGCCGGCGCGCCCATTCCGGGCGCGCTGGTGGAACAGGCGCGCAAGGCGCTGGGCGCCAAGGTGGTGTCGGCCTGGGGCATGAGCGAGAACGGCGCCGTCACGCTGACGCGGCTGGAAGACGAGGACGAGCGCTCCATCCACACCGACGGCTGCCCGCTGCCCGGCGTGGAGATCAAGGTGGTGGACGTGGACGGCGCGGCGCTGCCGACGGGCGAGGTCGGCCGGCTGCTGCTGCGCTCGTGCTCCAACTTCGGCGGCTACCTGCAGCGCCCGCAGCTCAACGCCACCGACGCCGACGACTGGTTCGACACCGGCGACCTGGCGCGCATCGACGCGCGCGGCTACGTGCGCATTGCCGGGCGCACCAAGGACGTGATCATCCGCGGCGGCGAGAACATCCCGGTGGTCGAGATCGAGTCGCTGCTGTACCGCCACCCCGACGTGGCCATGGCCGCCCTGGTGGCCTACCCCGACGAGCGCCTGGGCGAGCGCGCCTGCGCGGTGGTGGTGCCCAGGCCCGGGCGGCAGCTCGACCTGGCCTCGATCGTCGCCTTCCTGAAGGCCGAGAAGGTGGCGCTGAACTACATCCCGGAACGGCTCGTGCTGCGCGAGAGCATGCCGTCCACGCCCTCCGGCAAGATCCAGAAATTCAAGCTGCGCGAGCTGCTGCGGGCGGAGGAGCCGGGCGCAACAGCCGCCTGAAGGGGCAGGGCGCCGGGCGGGGCGCGCCAAAATCGTCCGATCCGACGACGCTGCGGCGCGGCCTGGCGCCAACAATGGCCGCAATCGCAACCAGATCCGGAGATTTCGAGATGCCAGAAGCCTATATCGTTGCCGCCGCGCGCACTGCCGGTGGCCGCCGCAACGGCCGCCTTGCCGGGTGGCATCCGGCGGACCTCGCCGCGCAGGTGCTCAACGCGCTGGTGGAGCGCACCGACGCCGACCCCGCGCTGATCGAGGACGTGATCATGGGCTGCGTCGGCCAGGCCGGCGAGCAGGCCGCCAACATCGCGCGCAATGCCGTGCTGGCCTCGCGCCTGCCCGAATCGGTGCCCGCCACCTCGGTCGACCGCCAGTGCGGTTCCTCGCAGCAGGCGCTGCACTTCGCGGCGCAGGCCGTGATGTCGGGCAGCATGGACATCGTGATCGCCGCCGGCGTGGAGAGCATGAGCCGCGTGCCGATGGGCCTGCCCACCACGCTGCCGCTGAAGAACAACCTGGGCTTCTACGTGAGCCCGCTGATGGCCAGGCGCTACCCCGGCGTGGAGTTCAGCCAGTTCACCGGCGCCGAGATGATCGCGCGCAACTACGGCCTGGAGAAGGACGCGCTGGACCGCTACGCGCTGGAGAGCCACCAGCGCGCGATCGCCGCCACGAAGGCCGGCCGTTTCGCGCAAGAGATCGTTCCCGTGGCCGTGCGCATGGCCGACGGCACCGAGACCGGCGAGATGCACACCAGCGACGAAGGCATCCGCTACGACGCCACGCTGGAGAGCATTGCCGGCGTCAAGCTGATCGCCGAGGGCGGCCGCTGCACGGCGGCCAGCGCGAGCCAGATCTGCGACGGCGCGAGCGGCCTGATGGTGGTGAACGAGCGCGGCCTGAAGACGCTCGGCGTGCAGCCGCTGGCCCGCGTGCACCACATGAGCGTGATGGGGCACGACCCGGTGATCATGCTCGAGGCACCGCTGCCCGCCACGCAGCGCGCGCTGAAGAAGGCCGGCATGAAGATCGAGGACATCGATCTCTACGAAGTCAACGAAGCCTTCGCGCCGGTGCCGCTGGCCTGGCTCAAGACCCTGGGCGCCGACCCCGCGCGCCTGAACGTGAACGGCGGCGCGATCGCGCTGGGCCACCCGCTGGGCGCCTCCGGCGCCAAGCTCATGACCACGCTGATCAACGCGCTGGGCCAGCGCAACAAGCGCTACGGCCTGCAGACGATGTGCGAAGGCGGTGGCCTGGCCAACGTCACGATCATCGAAAAACTCTAAAGCGCTTCGCATCCCGGCCGCCGTGCGCGGCCGGCGCTCCGTTGGAGGGGCAAGACCCGCGGGCCGCACAGCCGGCTGCGCGGTGCTTTGGGACAACGAGCGCCATCGTCCACGACGGCCGCTCCACACAAGAAGAGATCGAAGCATGGTTCATGACAACGATCGCGGAGACAAGAACAAGCCCCTGTTGCGCATCGACGGCGTGTCGGTGCGCTTTGGCGGCATCGTGGCGCTCGACGGCGTCTCGTTCGAGGTGCGGCGCGGCCAGATCTGCGGCCTCATCGGACCGAACGGGGCGGGCAAGAGCACCTTGTTCAACTGCCTCTCGCGCCTCTACGAATGCAGTGCCGGGCGCATCGAGTTCGATGGCCATCCGCTCACGCGCATGCCGCGCCATCGCATGGCGGGGCTGGGCATCGGCCGCACCTTCCAGAACCTGGCGCTGTTCCGCACCATGACCGTGCGCGACAACGTGCTGGTGGGCTGCCACAGCAAGCACCACGCGGGCTTCCTGCGCAACGCCTTCCGGCTGCCCGGCGTGGCGGCCATCGAGTCGCAGGCGCGGGCGCGGGCCGACCAGCTCATCCATTTCCTCGAACTGGATGCGGTGGCCGAGCGCGAGGTGGGCGATCTGCCTTTCGGCACGCAAAAGCGCGTCGAACTGGCGCGCGCGCTGGCGGCCGAGCCGCAACTGCTGCTGCTCGACGAGCCGGCCTGCGGCCTCAATCATGAGGAACTCGAAAGCCTGGGCACGCTGATCCGCGACATCCGCGATCGCCTCAACGTGACCGTGCTGCTGGTGGAGCACCACATGAGCCTGGTGATGGGCATCTCCGACCGCGTGGTCGCACTCAACTTCGGCAAAAAGATCGCCGAGGGCACGCCGGCCGAAGTGCAGGCGCATCCGGAGGTGATTCGCGCCTACCTGGGCGAGGAAGACGAAGCGGAGGTCATGGCGTGACGACGAATATTCTCGAAGTGCGCGGGCTGCATGCGGCCTATGGCCCGACGCGCGTGCTGCAAGGCATCGACCTCGACATTCCCGCCGGCCAGGTGGTGGCGCTGCTGGGTGCCAACGGCGCCGGCAAGACCACCACGCTGCGCGCCCTGTGCCAGATGATGGTCAGCACCCAGGGCAGCATCCTGCTGGCCGGCCAGCGCATCGACGGCCGCTCGACCGAGCAGATCGCCAAGGCCGGCGTGGGCCATGTGCCCGACGGGCGTGGCACCTTTCTCGGCCTCACCACCGAGGAGAACCTGCGCCTGGGCGCCTATGCGCGTTCCGGACGCGATGGCATCGAGACCGACATGGCGCGCGTGTTCGACTACTTCCCGCGCCTGCGCGAGCGCCGCGGCCAGCAGGCCGGCACGCTGTCGGGCGGCGAGCAGCAGATGCTGGCGATCGGCCGTGCGCTGATGGGCCGGCCGCGCCTGCTGCTGCTCGATGAGCCTTCCTTCGGCCTCGCCCCGCTGATCGTGCGCGACATTTTCGCGATCATGCGGCGCATCAACCAGGAAGAGCAGGTCTCGATCCTGCTGGTCGAGCAGAACGCCAAGCTGGCGCTCGACCTGGCCGACTCGGCCTACCTGATCGAGACCGGCCGCATCGTGCTTTCCGGCCCCGCCGCCGAGGTGCGTCGCAACGACGCCGTCCGCAAAGCCTATTTGGGCGCATGAAGGGCAACGCATGAACGCATTCCTGCATCAACTGCTGGCCGGCCTGGCCACCGGCGGCATCTATGCCAGCGTGGCACTGGCGCTGGTGATGATCTACCAGGCCACGCACCACATCAATTTCGCGCAGGGCGAGATGGCGATGTTCTCGACCTTCATCGCCTGGAGCCTGATGCAGGCCGGGCTGCCTTACTGGGCGGCCTTCGCGGCGACGGTGGCGCTGTCCTTCGTGCTCGCCGCGGTGGTGGAGTTCACCGTGATCCGGCCGATGCACGACAAGCCGGCCTTGTCGGTGGTGGTGGTGTTCATCGGCCTGCTGGTGATCTTCCACAGCCTGGCGGGCTGGCTGTTCGGCTACACCATCAAGCGCTTTCCCAGCCCGTTCCCCTCGGACGCCTGGTACGGCGGCGTGATGATGTCGGCGCACGAGGTCGGCGCCATCGGCGTCACGCTGGTGATGGTGGCGCTGCTGTTCGCCTTCTTCCGCTTCACGCCGCTCGGCCTGGCGATGCGCGCCGCGGCGCAGAACGCGGCCTCGTCGCGGCTGGTCGGCATCAACGTCGGGCGCATGCTGATGCTGGGCTGGGGCCTGGCCGGCGCCATCGGCGCGGTGGCCGGGATGATCGTCGCGCCGGTGGTGTTCCTCGATCCGAACATGATGTCCGGCGTGCTGCTCTACGCCTTTGCCGGTGCGCTCATCGGCGGCATCGACAGCCCCGTCGGCGCGGTGCTCGGCGGCTTCCTGGTCGGCATCCTGGAGAACCTCATCGGCACCTACGTCGTGGGCACCGAACTCAAGCTGTCGGTGGCACTGGTGCTGATCGTCGGCGTGCTCGTCGTCAAGCCTTCCGGCCTCATGGGCCGCACCGTCGTTACCCGGGTCTGAACGCATGAACACGCCTCAAACTTCCTATGCGCCGCTCGCAGCGGCGGTTGCCCCTCAGGGCGCAGCGCGCCAGGCTGCGCCTTCACGCTCGCGCCTCATGTGGGTCTGCGCGCTGATCGCGCTGGCCATCGGCATTGCCTTCGTGGCGCGCGGCTACCAGTTGTTCCAGGCGACCATGGTGCTGTCGTATGCGATCGCGCTACTGGGCCTGAACATCCTGACTGGCTACAACGGCCAGATCTCGCTCGGCCACGGCGCCTTCTACGCCATCGGCGCCTACACCACCGGCATCCTGATGGAGCATGGCGGTGTGCCGTACTGGCTCACGATTCCCGCCGCTGCGGTGGTCTGCCTGATCGTCGGCTACCTGTTCGGGCGGCCCGCGCTCAAGCTCGAAGGGCTGTACCTCGCGCTGGCCACCTTCGCGCTGGGCGTGGTGATGCCGCAGCTGCTCAAGTACAAGCACCTCGAGGGCTGGACCGGTGGCGTGCAGGGCATCGTGCTGATGAAGCCAGCCGCGCCGTTTGACCTGCCGCTGAGCGAAGACCAGTGGCTCTACCTGTTCTCGCTGGCCGTCACGGTGGTGGCCTTCGTGATCGCGCACAACCTGCTGTACAGCGGCAGCGGCCGGGCCATGCGCGCCATTCGCGACCACGCCATGGCGGCCGAAGCGATGGGCGTGGACAACAGCCACTACAAGGCCATGACCTTCGGCGTGTCGGCCGCCTTCACCGGTGTCGGCGGCGCGCTGTCTGCCATTGCCGTGCAGTTCGTGGCGCCCGACTCCTTCACGTTGTTCCTCTCGATCTCGCTGTTGGTGGGCATCGTGGTGGGCGGCGTGGGCACGCTCTACGGCGCCATCTTCGGCGCGCTCTTCATCATGTTCGTGCCCTCGCTGGCCGAGCAGGTTTCCAAGGCCGCGCCCTGGGCGGTGTACGGCGTGGTGCTGATCGTCTTCATGTTCGTGATGCCCGGCGGCGTGGTCGGGCTGCTGCGCAAGATCCAGGCGCGCTTCGCCCGTGGACGATGAAGCGGAACTGATCGCGGCCGCGCTGCAGCGGCTGGCGGACCGGCTGGTGCCGGACGGCCTGGCGGTCGGCCGCGTGCAGCGGCTCTCCGGCGGCGCCAGCCAGCAGACCTGGGCCTTCGACGTGGCCACCGCCGGCGCGCCGCGCGTGCAGCCGCTGGTGCTGCGCCGCGCGGCCGATGCGGCGGGCACCCGCGCGCAGGGCACGGCCGGGCTGCAGACCGAGGCGCAATTGATCGAGGCCGCGCACGCGGGCGGCGTGCCGGTGCCGCGCGTACGGCATGTGCTGCAGCCGGCCGACGGCCTGGGCGAAGGCTTCGTGATGGAGCGCATCGAAGGCGAGACGCTGGGCCGGCGCATCGTGCGCGACGCGCGGCTGGCCGGCGCGCGCGAGCTGCTGGCGCACCAGTGCGGCGCGGCCATGGCGCGCATCCACCGGCTGCCGGTGCGCGGCCTGCCGGCCTTGCGCACGGCCGGTGCCCGTGCCGAGCTCGATTTCCAGATCGGCCTGCATCGCAGCCACGGCACCGCGCGCCCGGTGTTCGAGTGGGCCTTGCGCTGGCTGCACGTGCATGCGCCGGCCGACGTCGCCGCGCCGGTGCTGGTGCACGGCGACTTCCGCAACGGCAACCTGATGGTGGGCGAGGAGGGCCTGCGCGCCGTGCTCGACTGGGAGCTGGCCCACTTGGGCGACCCGATGGAAGACCTGGGCTGGATGTGCGTGCGCTCCTGGCGTTTCGGCCAGGGTGCGCTGCCGGTCGGCGGTTTCGGCACGCGCGCGCAACTGTTCGCGGGCTATGCCGCCGAGGGCGGACAGGTCGATGCGCAGCGCGTGCACTGGTGGGAAGTGCTGGGCACGCTCAAGTGGGGCATCGTCTGCGAGGCGATGGCCGCCGCGTGGCTGAGCGGGCGCGAGCGCGATGTGGAAAAGGCCGCCATCGGCCGCCGTGCCTCCGAAGCCGAGTCCGACCTGCTGGCGCTGCTGGCGCCCGAGGAGATCAGCTGATGCAGGACCGCCCCAACGTGCCCGAACTGCTGGAGGCCGTGGCGGCCTTCCTGCGCGAGCAGGTGGTGCCGGCGACCGAGGGCCGGGTTGCCTTCCATGCGCGCGTCGCCGCCAACACGCTCGACATCGTGCGGCGCGAGGTGCAGGCCGACCCCGCTGCGCAGACGCGCGAGCTGAAGCGGCTGCAGGCGCTGCTGGGCGCCGACGTGTCCGACCTGCACGCCGCCAACCGGCTGCTGTGCGAGCGCATCGCCGCGGGACAGATCGGCGCCGACACACCCGGTCTGGTCGCGCACCTGCGCCAGACCACGCGCGACAAGCTCGCCATCGACCAGCCGGGCTACGCGTCCGGCGCCCCGGAGAACTGACGCATGGATTTCGATCTGCCCGCCGACCTCGTCGACTACCTGGCCGAACTCGACGCCTTCATCGCACGCGACATTGCGCCGCTGCAGGCGCAGGACGACAACGAGCGCTTCTTCGACCACCGCCGCGAATGGGCGCGCACCGACTTCGACAACGGCGGCCTGCCGCGCCCCGAGTGGGAAGCGCTGCTGGCCGAGGCGCGCCACCGCGCCGACCGCGCCGGCCACCTGCGCTTTGCGCTGCCCGTCGAGTTCGGCGGCCGCGGCGGCAGCAACCTGTGGATGGCGGTGATCCGCGAGCACCTGGCCGCGCGTGGCCTGGGCCTGCACAACGACCTGCAGAACGAGCATTCCATCGTCGCCAACAACCCCTTCGTGCTCGCCATCCGCGACTTCGGCACGCCGGCGCAGTGCGACGAACTGATCGGCGGCATGCTCGAAGAACGGGTGCGGCTGGCCTTCGGCCTGACCGAACCGCAGCACGGCTCCGACGCCACCCACATGGAAACCCGCGCGGTGGCCGAGGCGCGCCACGGCCGCGCCGGCTTTCGCATCGACGGCGAGAAGATGTGGACCACCGGCATGCACACCGCCACCCATTGCGTGGTGTTCGCGCGCAGCGGCGGGCGCGACGGCGAGGCGCGCGGCATCAGCGCGCTGCTGGTGCCGGCGCAGGCCGAGGGCGTGAAGATCGAGGAATACCTCTGGACCTTCAACATGCCGACCGACCATCCGCGCGTGAGCTTCACCAACGTGTGGGTGCCGGCCGAGGCGGTGCTCGGCCCGGAGGGCGGCGGCCTGGCCGTTGCGCAGCATTTCGTGCACGAGAACCGCATCCGGCAGGCCGCCTCCAGCCTGGGCGCGGCCGACTACTGCGTGCGCGAGAGCGTGAAGTACGCGCGCGAGCGCAAGCCCTTCGGCGAAGAACTGGCGCGCAACCAGGGCATCCAGTTCCCGCTGGTCGAACTGGCCACGCAGGTGGAAATGCTGCGCCTGCTGATCCGCAAGACCGCCTGGCAGATGGACCAGATGCCCAAGCCGCAGGTCGAGAAACTGCTCTCGGACAAGGTCTCGATGTGCAACTACTGGGCGAACCGCCTGGTGTGCGAGGCGGCCGACCGCGCGATGCAGGTGCACGGCGGGCTCGGCTATTCGCGCCACAAGCCGTTCGAACACATCTACCGCCACCACCGCCGCTACCGCATCACCGAGGGCGCCGAGGAGATCCAGATGCGCAAGGTGGCGGGCCACCTGTTCGGCTACATGGGGCCGGGGCGGGCCGGCGCCTGAACGCCTGCATTCCGAATCGCTTTCCGACGATCAGCGTCTTCAACCCAGTCCACAGGAAGGTCACGCCATGCTTCATTCGTTTCATCGCCGCGCTCTCGTCACCGCCAGCGCCGCCGCCGCGCTGTGTGCCGCACTGCCTGCCCTGGCCCAGAGCCAGCACGCCCCGGGCGTGAGCGACACCGAGATCGTGCTGGGCATGCCGATGCCGCTGTCGGGTCCGGTCTCGGGCTACTCGGTGGTCGGCAAGGTGGCCGAGGCCTACTTCAAGAAGCTCAACGAGCAGGGCGGCATCCATGGGCGCAAGGTGCGCCTGGTGATCTACGACGACCAGTACTCGCCGCCCAAGACGGTCGAGGTGGCGCGCCGGCTGGTGGAAGACGACCAGGTGCTGGCCATCTTCGGCAACCTGGGGACCGCGCCGAACATGGCGATCCAGCGCTACATGAACGCCAAGAAGGTGCCGCAGCTGTTCGTGCAGTCGGGCGCCTCGCAGTTCAACGATGCGGCCAGATATCCGTGGACGGTGCCCTTTCTCGGCAGCTACCAGGGCGAAGGCCGCGTGTTCGCGCGGCAGATCCTGGCCAGCCGCCCCGATGCCAAGATCGCCGTGCTGATGCAGAACGACGACCTCGGGCGGGAGGTGCTCAAGGGCCTGCAGGAAGGGCTGGCCAGGCAGGACAAGGCCAAGGTGGTGGCGCAGGCCACCTTCGAAGTGACCGACCCGACCATCGATTCGCAGATCGTGCAGCTCAAGGCCTCCGGCGCCGACGTGCTGGTGATGGCGGCTACCGCGCGCACCGCCGCGCAGGCGATCCGCAAGACCGCCGACATCGGCTGGACGCCCGACCGCTATCTCAACTTCGCGGCGGCCTCGGTCAAGCTGGCCTTCGAGCCCGCCGGCGCAGACAAGTCCAAGGGCGTGGTCGCATTGGCGGTCTACAAGGAACCGATGAGCCCGCGCTGGAGCGAAGACCCTGAAGTGCGCGACTACCTCGAACTGATCAAGACCCACGCCAGCGGCGTCGACCCGAGCAACGGCAGCGGCGTGTCCGGCTACATCGTGGCGCAGCTCATGGCCCATGTGCTGCGTGAAGCCGGCAGCGAGCCCACCCGCGAGAGCGTGCGCCGCGCCGCCAGCAACCTCCAGAAGCCGCGCATCGCCATGCTGCTGCCCGGCGTGGAGATGGCCAATTCGGCCGCCGACCTGCACGCCTACGCGTCGATGCAGCCAGTGCGCTTCAACGGCACGGAGCTCGAACCCATCGGCCCCGCGCTGAGCATGAAATGAGGCGATGCGCCTCGACAATTCCCACCTTTCGGAGCAAGCCCACCATGCGTGAACCAGACCAGCAGGAACCTCTCCTGTACGAGCGCGACGGCGACGTCGCCATCCTCAGCCTCAACATCCCGCAGCGGCTCAACCCGATTGCTGCGTCCCTGCAGGAGGCGCTGCGCGCGCGGCTCGCGCAACTGCGCGACGAAGGCGAAGTGCGCGCGCTGGTGCTGACCGGCGTCGGCAAGGCCTTCTGCGTCGGCGCCGACCTGGGCAGCATGGGCGCGACCGAAGGCGCCAGCCTGGGCCAGCGCACGGCGGAGGCGATGGAGACGTTGTCGAACCGCCTGATCGAAGACCTGCGCAGCATGCCCTTCCCGGTGGTGAGTGCCATCAACGGCGCCGCCGCCGGCGCCGGCGTGGGCATTGCGCTGGCGGCCGACGTGGTGCTGGCGGCGCGCTCGGCCTACTTCTACCTGCCGTTCATGCCGCGGCTGGGCATCGTGCCCGACCTGGGCACCACCTGGTTCCTCGAGCGGCTGGTCGGCCGTGCGCGCGCCGTCGGCATGTCGCTGCTGGGCGAACGCCTGTCGGGTGAGCAGGCGGCGCAATGGGGCCTGGTGTGGGCCTGCGTGGACGACGCCGAACTGCGCACGCAGGCGCTGGCGCTCGCGCAGCGGCTGGCGCGCCTGCCGGCGCATGCGGCCAAGGAGATTCGTGCGGCCTATGAATCCGCTGCGAGCCAGACGCTGGTGGGACAGATGCGCTACGAAGCCGAGCGCCAGCGCGAGCTGCTCGACCGCCCCGAGTTCGCCGAAGGCGTGAAGGCCTTCCTGGAGAAGCGCGAGCCGGTGTTTCGCAAGCCATGAGCGCGGCGGACATCGAGTTCGCGCCCGAGCGCCTGGATTCACACCTGCGCCGGGCGCTGCCGGAGCTCGAAGGCCCGATGCGGCTGGCGCGCATCGGCGGCGGGCAGTCCAACCCGACCTTCTTCGTCGACTTCGACAACCGTGCGCTGGTGCTGCGCAAGCAGCCGCCCGGCGCGCTGCTGCCCTCGGCGCATGCGGTGGACCGCGAGTACCGCGTGCTGCGCGCGCTGGCCGGCAGCGCCGTGCCGGTGCCGCGCACCGTGCTGTACTGCGACGACCGCGCCGTGATCGGCACGCCCTTCTACGTGATGGACAAGCTGGAAGGCCGCGTGCTCTCGAACTACGCGCTGCCCGGCATCGCTCCGGCCGAGCGCCGTGCCTACTACTTCGCCATGGCCGAGACCCTGGCGCGCCTGCATGCGGTGGACTGGGCCGCGGCCGGCCTGGCCGACTACGGGCGCCCCGGCAACTTCTTCCAGCGCCAGATCGCGCGCTGGACGCGGCAATGGGAGGCTTCGCGCACGCGTGACGACGCCCACATCGATCGGCTGATCGAATGGCTGCCGGCCAACATCCCGCCGGACGACCAGACCACCATCGCGCACGGCGACTTCCGTTTCGGCAACCTGATGTTCCACCCCACCGAGCCGCGCGTGATCGCGGTGCTCGACTGGGAACTCTCGACGCTGGGCCACCCGCTGGCCGACGTGGCCTACAACTGCATGGCCTGGCACACCGGCGCCGACGAATTCGAGGGCATGCGCGGCATCGACCTGGCGGCCGAGGGCATTCCGACGCAAGCCGAGTACGTGGCGCACTACCGGCGGGCCGGCGGCTGCGCCGAGCCGATGACGAACTTCCACATGGCTTTCTCGCTGTTCCGCTTCGCCGTGATCCTCGAAGGCATCGCGGCGCGCGCGAAGAGCGGCAGCGCCGCGGCCCAGGACGCGCAGCAGGTCGGCGCGCAGGCGGCTGGCTTCGCGCGCCGCGCGGCGGCGCTGATTTCCTAGGCGGGGCAGGGGGCACGGCGCCTGTCGGAAACGACGAGCGCGCAGGGCGCCAACCGTCCGATCGGACGATGGGAGGCGCGGGGCGCGATCCCTAACATCGGACGCGCACCCCGCAGGAGAACGACGAGAAGAGCGGGGGCATCGCTTCTTCCGTGTTCCGAGAACAACCGAGACAACACCATGACCCGTGCCCCCCAACCCGTGCCGCATGCCCATCGCGCCTCGCGCCGCCGCGTCCTGCGCGCGGGCTTCGCCACCACGCTCGGCCTGGCCACCGCCTTCGCGGCGCAGGCCGAGAAGCGCTACGACCCGGGCGCGAGCGACACCGAGATCAAGATCGGCCACTCGATGCCGTACTCCGGCCCGGCCTCGGCCTACGGCACGGCCGGCAAGGCGGAAGCGGCCTACTTCGCCAAGGTGAATGCCGAAGGCGGCATCAACGGGCGCAAGATCAACTTCATCTCGGTCGACGACGCCTTCAACCCGGCGCAGACGATGGAGCAGGCGCGCAAGCTGGTCGAGCGCGACGAGGTGCTGGTGCTGTTCGCGGTGCCGGGCACCGCCAACAACCTGGCGATCCAGCGCTACATGAACGCCAAGAAGGTGCCGCAGCTTTTCATCTCCTCGGGCGCCACGCGCTTCGGCGACCCCAAGGCCTTCCCCTGGACCATGGGCTGGCAGCCCACCTACCAGACCGAAGGGCGCATCTACGCGCAGCACATCCTGGCCACCAAGCCCGACGCCAAGGTGGCGGTGCTCTCGCAGAACGATGATTTCGGTCGCGACTTCCTGAAGGGCTTCGTCGACACGCTGGGTGACAAGGCCAAGTCGATGATCGTTGCGCAGGCCACCTACGAGGTGACCGACCCGTCGATCGACAGCCAGATGATCAGCCTCAAGGCCTCCGGCGCCGACACCTTCCTCAACATCACGATGGCCCGCTTCGCGACGCTGTCGATCCGCAAGGCGGCGGAGATCGGCTGGAAGCCGGTGCAGTACCTGTGCAGCCCGTCGGTCTCGGTCGCCACCGTGATCAATCCGGCCGGCCCGGAGAACGCCATGGGCCTGATCTCGGCCGTGTACTTTCGCGACCCGGCCGACCCGATGTGGAAGGGCACCAAGGAGTACGAGGACTACAAGGCCTGGATGACCCAGTACTACCCCGCGGGCAACGTGGGCGACTCGCTCAACGTGCTGGGCTATTCCATCGCCCAGACCATGGAATACGTGCTGCGCCAGGCCGGCGACGACCTGACGCGCGCCAACATCATGAAGCAGGCGGCGAACATGCAGTTCACCCCGCCGATGCTGTACCCGGGCATCGAGGTGAAGACCACGCCCACCAACTTCCACCCGATCGAGCGCATGCAGCTCGTGCGTTTCAACGGCAGCCGTTTCGAGCCCTTCGGCAAAGTGCTCGGCGATTGAGCGATTGCCGGGGCCGCTGCCTTCTTCTCCCTCTTTCAACGAGGCCTGCGTGCCTCATTTCGCGTAGCCAGCCATGAACCCCATCGAACTTCATTCCCGCCTGACGGCCTGCCACCAGAGCGTTCTCCTTTTCTACTACGGCGTGGACCGGGGCGACTTCGCCCTGGCCATGCAGCAGGTGGCGCCCGAGTGCCACTGGGAGCGCGGCGGCGCCTCGCTGCGCACGCGCGAGGACGTGGAAGCCTCGCTGCGCAAGCGCTCGGCGACGCAGGTGATGCGCCACATCGTCAGCAACTTCGCCGTGCTGCGGCAGGATGCCCAAAGCGTGACGGCCGTCTACGCGCTGGGCCTGCACCTGTACGACAGCGGCGAGCCGGCCACCTTGCCGGTGCCCGGTTCCACCCCCTTCATGCTGGTCGACGTGACCTGCGAGCTGGCCTTGCAGCCGGACGGCGCCTGGCGCATCTGCAAGCTGGACATCGTGCGCACCTTCAGCTATTCCCGCGACGTCATCTCGCCGCTGGCGGCCCCCGCCAGCAAGTGAGTTGAATGCCGGCTTCGGCCGGCCTGCACCTACAGCGTGGAACAGAGGTGCCCGCCGTCGACCGGGATGCAGGCGCCCGTCATCCAGGCGCCGGCATCGGTGGCCAGCAGCAGCAGCGCGCCGTCAAGTTCTTCGGGCCGTCCCAGCCGGCGCATCGGGATGCGCTGGATCATGGCGCGGCCGTAGCCGGTCTCCCACAGCGCGCCGGTCATCTCGGTATGCATGTAGCCGGGCTCGATGGCGTTGACGCGAATGCCGTAGCGCGCCCATTCCAGCGCCAGGCTCTTGGTCATGTGCACCACGCCGGCCTTCGAGATCGAATAGGCCGCCACGCCGCTGGACACGCGCTCGCCCTGGATCGACGCGATGTTGACGATGGCGCCGCCGCGCCCGGCCGCCTTCCAGCGCCGTGCGGCTTCGTTGGCGATCAGCCAGGCGCCGCGCAGGTTGGTCGCCACGACTGCATCGAAATCGGCGAGCGCTTGCTCCATCGACGCACCGCCGCCGCCCAGGCCGGCGTTGTTGACCACCACGTCCAGCAAGTCGCCGGTGGCGGCGATGGTCTCGAAGGCCTGCGTGACCGAGGCTTCGCGGGTCACGTCGCATTCGATCACCGTCACCCCCGCTGCGCCCAGCGCCCGCAGTTCCACCGCCAGCGCCTCCAGGCGCGCGACACGCCGCGCACCGATGACCACTGCCGCACCGCAGCGCGCGGCCAGGCGCGCGAAATGCGCGCCGAAGCCTGACGACGCACCGGTGATCAACAGTCTCTTTCCCTTCAGCTTCGCGCCGAGATCCATGTTCATTCCTTGTCGCTCGCGTGGTCCGCCTCCGGACCGAGGCGCGCGTTGAGAAGCCGTTGTCGGCGTGGTCGCGAACGTTAAGGGCTTCGCACCGCGGGCATGTCGTCGGATGCGACGGAAATCCCCTCGGCGGGAACGACGGAAATCACGCCGCCGCGTCTGCCGGAGGCGTTGCGTCCTGGTGCGCCATGTCGCGCAACCAACGCCACAGCGTCGAGCGGCTGACGCCCAGCCGCTCGGCCGCGCGCTGGCGGTTGCCCTCGCATTCGCGCATGGCGGTCTCGACCCGCTCGCGCAGGGGCTGCAGCGCCGGCGGGTGCCGCGCGAACAGCTCGGGGCAATCCAGGCGCAGCTCGTCGTAGGGAATGTCTTCGAGCCGCGTGAACTGCAGCAGGAACACGGCAATGCGCTCGCTGATGTTCTCCAGCTCCCGCACGTTGCCCGGCCAGTCGTAGGCGGCCAGGCGCGCCAGCAGCGGCGCCAGCGCCTGCACCGGGTCCAGCCGCGCGCCCAGGCGCAGCAGGCAGCGTGCCACGCAGGCCTGTGCCAGCTCGGCAATGTCGTCCGGCCGCTCGCGCAGCGGCGGGATCGCCAGGCGCAGGGTGTTGATGCGGTAGTACAGGTCTTGCCGGAAGCGGCGCGCCGCGATCAGCGCCTCCAGCGGCTGGTGCGTGGCGGCGATGACGCGTACATCCACCGGAATGGGGGAGGTGGCGCCCAGGCGGGTGATCTCCTGCTCCTGCAGCACGCGCAGCAGCCGGGTCTGCAGCGAGAGCGGCATGTCGCCGACTTCGTCGAGGAACAGCGTGCCGGTGTGGGCCGCCTCGAACAGGCCGCGCTTGCCGCCGCGGCGGGAACCCGTGAAGGCGCCTTCCTCGTAGCCGAACAGCTCGCTTTCCAGCAGCGCCTCCGGAAAGGCCGCGCAGTTGACGGCAACGAAGGGCCGCGCGGCGCGCGGGCTGGCGTTGTGCATCGCCTGCGCGAACAGCTCCTTGCCGACGCCGCTCTCGCCCACCACCAGCACGCCCAGGTCGGTGCTGGCGTAACGGCGCGCGGCGGCAACGGCACGCAGGAAGAGGGGGCTGCGCCCGAGCAGGCTGGCGAAGTCGTACTTGGCGGCATTCTGGTGGCGGCGCTGCTGCATGCGCAGCGTGGTGTCGGCCTCTTGAATGGTGCGTGCGTCGTACAGCGTGATGGCGGCGCCGACGATCTCGCCGTGCTCGCGCATCGGCGTGCGGTTGACGATCCAGTCGCGCCGCGCAAAGCGCTGCACCGCGGCGCGCACTTCGGTGCCCGTCTCCAGCGTGGCCTGCAGCGACAGCGCGGGTTCCAGCCGGTCCAGCCGCAGGCCGAGCAGCGGCCGGTCGGGCGTGCCCAGCAGCTGCTGCATGGGCGGGTTGACGGCGATGATGCGGTGCTCGCGGTCCACCGCCAGCACCGCCTCCTGCAGGTTGTGCAGCACGCCGTTGAGCTGCTCGTAGCGGCCGGCCTCCAGCCGGGCCACGCGCGCCAGCTCCACCGCATCGTCGAAGCCCTTGCGGATGCTGGCCAGCGAATAGGCGAGAAAGCCGTGCAGCCCGTGTTCCTGCGCCAGCTCGACCACCAGGCTGGAGCCGACGATGACGTCGAAACCGTCGCGGCGCAACTGCTCGAAGCGCTCGCGCGCATCCTCCGGCGTCTGGTAGGCGTGTTGCTGGATCTCGATGTTGAGCAGCGCCTTGACGGCTTCCAGCGCGGGAAGGGTCTGGCCGTAGGTCACCACGCCCACGCGCCGGGCGACCTGGCGCGCCTTCATCAGCGCCTGCATCAGGTCGAAGCCGTCGAGCTGGATGGTGGCCACCGGCGCTTCCAGGCCGGCACGCAGGATGCTGGCGTTGGAGCCGGCACTGACGAAGGCATCGACCATGCCGCGCTCGACCCGGTCCCGCGCCAACGCCAGCGCGCCGCCGAAGCTGCCTTCCACCACCTCGATGTCGGCGCGCCCCAGGTAGTCCATGACCACCGGCATGGCCAGTTCGCGCAGTTGCCGGTAGGCCAGGAAACACACGCGCGGCAGGCGCGTTCGATAGACGGGAGGCTTGGCATCCATGCGGTTGGGCGTTGCAATGAAACGCTGGAGTGTTTCATGAATGTTGCATGAATCGCTCGGCTTTTTGTCGGCTTCGGAAAAAGCGTTGCAGATCAATGGCTTGCGGTGTGGCGGGCGGCTGGCATGTCTTCTGCAAAGCGAAGGGGAATCACGCTTTCTGGAGACATCGCCTTGGCACTTGAACACCTCACCGTCCTCGACCTGACCCACATGCTCTCGGGCCCGTACGGCACCATGCTGCTGGCCGACCTGGGCGCACGCACCATCAAGGTCGAGCCGCCCGGTGCCGGCGAGGGCACGCGGCGCCTGCTGGAAAACGACCCCGACTACGCACGCGACGGCATGGGCGCCTATTTCCTGACGCTCAACCGCAACAAGCAGAGCGTGTGCGTCGACCTCAAGAGCGAGGCGGGCAAGGCGGTGTTTCTCGACCTCGTGCGCCACGCCGACGTGGTGTTCGACAACTTCAGCGTTGGCGTCACGGCCCGCCTGGGCATCGACCACGCGGCGCTGGCGCAGGTGAATCCGCGCATCGTCACCTGCTCGGTCACCGGCTTCGGCCAGACCGGCCCCGAGATCAACCGCCCGGCCTTCGACCAGGTGGTGCAGGCCATGGGCGGCGGCATGTCGATCACCGGCACGCCGGCCACCGGCCCCACGCGCAGCGGCATTCCCATCGGCGACCTCGGCGGTGGCTTGTTCGGCGCCATGGGCGTGCTGGCGGCGCTGGCCGAACGCGAACAGAGCGGGCGCGGCCAGCACGTCGACATCTCGATGCTGGACGTGCAGATCTCGCTGCTCAACTACATGGCGACCATGCACCTGATGTCCGGCCACGTGCCCGCCGGCATCGGCAACGGGCACTTCGTGCACGTGCCCTACAACAGCTATCCGACGGCGGACGGCCACATCATCATTGCCTGCATCGGCGATCCGTTCTTCGAGCGCTTCGTCGACTTCATCGACCTGCCGGCGCTGCGCAAGCCCGAGTACCTGCAGCAGCCGGTGCGCTTCGCCGCCAAGGCGCAGATCGATGCGCTGGTCGGCGCGCACCTGCAGACGCAGTCGACCGCCCACTGGCTGGCGCGCCTGCGCGCGGCGCGCATTCCCTGCGGCCCGGTCAACAACTTCGAGCAGGCCTTGAACGACGTGCAGGTGCAGGCGCGCGAGATGGTGGTCGAGGTGCCGCTCAAGACCGGCGAGACGGTGCGCATGCCGGGCAACCCGATCAAGCTGTCGGGCGCCGCTGCCAGGCCTTTTGCCTGCCCGCCCGCGCTGGGCGAACACACGCACAGCGTGCTGTCCGAACTGGCCGGCTACTCGGCGGGGCAGCTTGCGGCACTGCGGCTCGACGGCGCCATCGCTTAAGGACCTTGCGATGGAACAGATCCACATCACCGACGTCGCCCCGCGCGACGGGCTGCAGAACCAGCCGATCCACCTGTCCACGGCCGCCAAGCTGGAGCTCATCCGCCTGCTCGCCGCCGCCGGGGTGCGCAGCGTGGAAGCCACCAGCTTCGTCTCGCCCAGGGCGGTGCCGCAGATGGCCGATGCCGGCGAGGTGGTGGCCGGCCTGAATGCCGCGCAGCCCGAACTGCGCAGCTCGGCGCTGGTGCCGAACCTGAAGGGCCTGGAGCGCGCGCACGCCGCCGGCGCCAAGGAAATCGCGGTCGTGCTGTCTGCGACCGAGACCATGAACCGCCGCAACATCAACATGGGCCTGCAGGAAGCCACCGAAGTCAGCGCGCAGACGCTGGCGCAGGCCCAGCGGCTCGGGCTGCGCACGCGCGCCTATGTCGCGGTGGCCTTCGAGTGCCCCTTCGAGGGCGAGACGCCGTTGCCGGAAGTCCTGCGGCTGGCCGCCCGCATGCAGGCTGCCGGTGCCGGCGAGATCGTCATCGCCGACACCATCGGCGCGGCCGCGCCGGGCCAGGTGAGGGCGCGGCTGCGGGCGCTGCGCGAGGTGGTGCCGGTGGCGCAACTGGCCGTGCATCTGCACGACACGCGCGGCATGGGCGTGGCCAATGCCTGGGCCGCACTCGAAGCCGGCGTGCGTCGCTTCGATGCCAGCGTCGGCGGCATCGGCGGTTGCCCCTTCGCGCCCGGCGCCGCCGGCAACCTCGCCACCGAAGACCTGGTGCTGATGGCCGAGCGCAGCGGCCTGGCGACCGGCATCGCCGTCGACGCGCTGCTGGACGCCGTGGATTTCGCGCAGGCGCAACTGCAGCGCCCGCTGGGCGGCCGCGCGATGCGCTGGCTGCGCCAGCAACGCGAGGCACAGGCCTGAACGCACCCGATATCTCACCCCTCACCATTCAACATCAACGCCGAATCTCTTCGGCACCACAAGCGGAGACAGACCATGTCACTCAACCCCCCCAGCTCCACCGCCACCTCAGCCCCATCGCGCCTCGGCGTCCCGGTGCAAGGCTTGCACCACTTCGCGTACTTCTGCCGCGACTCCGAGGAAACGCGTCACTTCTACGAAGACATCCTGGGCTGCCCGCTGGTCCATGTGATCCGGGTCGAGAACCTGCCCAGCAGCGGCGTACGCTGCCCGTACAGCCACTTCTTCTTCGAGATGATGGACGGCTCCTTCCTCGCCTTCTTCGACCTGCTCGAGGCGCCGGACGATCCGGCGCTGGTGGCACCGCAGCGCTGGACCAACCATCTGGCCCTGCGCGTGAACTCGACCGCCGAACTGCGGACCGCCAAGGCCAACCTCGAAGCCGCCGGCGTGGCGGTGAAGGGGCCGGTCGACCACGCGTTCGTCGAGTCGATCTACTTCATGGACCCCAACGGCGTGAACCTCGAACTGACCACGGCGACCGAAACCGAGGAATTCGCGCGCCGCGAGCGCGAGGCCGCGCATGCGAACCATGCCAACTGGATGCGGGAGAAGAACGAATGGCGCGCACGCAATCCGGTGGCGGCATGACAGGCGCGCCCTCCATGAGCGAAGCCATGGCAACAGCCCCGGCCGACGCCCCCACGCACCATGAATTCGACCGCATCCCGGTGATCCTGCGCTTCAAGGAATCGGTGGCGATGGCCGAGACCTACGGCTTCAGCAGCACCCAGGGCGAGGTGATCCTGCAAAGCCAGCTGATGATCCCGCGCGGCGTGAAGTCGAAGGTGCTCTACATCTTCATGCATCCGGCCGCCACCTGCGAGATGCTGCCGATGCCCATCGCCATGGCCCAGTCCGGCCTGCACGTGCTGTGTGCCGGCAGCCGCTACCCGAAGAACGACAGCGCCCTCATCATGGAGAAGGTCGCCTTCGACATGGGCATGCACGTGCGCGAGGCGCGCGAGGTGTGGGGCTATGAAAAGGTGATCCTGGTCGGCTGGTCCGGCGGCGGTTCGCTCTCGCTGTTCTACCAGGCGCAGGCCGAGTCGCCCACCATCACCCACACCCCGGCCGGCGACCTGTACGACCTCACGCGGGCCCGGCTGCCGGCCGCCGACGGCGTGATCTTCATCGCCGCGCACCTGAGCCGCGCCGAGACGCTGACCGGCTGGATGGACCCGTCGGTGGCCGACGAACTGGACCCCGACCGTCGCCTGCTGGAACTGGACATCTACGACCCCCAGTGCCCGCACCAGCCGCACTACGACGCCGAATTCGTGGCGCGCTTTCGCCAGGCGCAGATCGAGCGCAACCGGCGCATCAGCCACTGGGCGTTGGAGACGCTGGAACGCCTGCGGCGCGGCGGCGTGGAGATGGAGCGTGGCTTTGTGGTGCACCGGACCATGTGCGACGTGCGCTGGCTCGACCCCCAGGTCGAGCCCAACGGGCGCCGCGCCAACTGGTGCTACCTCGGCGATCCGCGCGTGGTGAACAACGGGCCGGCCGGACTGGCGCGCTTTTCCAGCCTGCGCAGCTGGCTCTCGCAATGGTCCTACGACCATTCGAACGTCAAGGGTGCCGACAACGCGGCGCGCATCCATCGCACGCCGGTGCTGCAGATCGAGAACCAGGCCGACGACGCGGTGCCGGCCAGCCACAACCCGATCATCCGGGCTGCGCTGGCCACGCCCGACAAGGAGTTCGTGCAGATCCAGGGGGCGAGCCATTACTACCTGGGGCAGCCGGCGCTGATGCAGAAGTGCCTGCAGCACATCCAGCGCTGGGCCACGCGCCACGCCTTCGTCGACTGAAGGGCAGCGCGCCGGTGGCGGGCCAGGCGCCGGCGGATGACAAAATTCTGGCGGCAGCGCCCTAGAATGAAAAAAATCCTGTAACGCTTGGGAAAAGAATGGCCTGATAGCGCGAGAGGCGGCGCCACCGTGACGAGGTGCCCCGCTGAACGCTGCCGGCACCGGCCCGTTGAATCCGCCGCCACGAGCGGACGCTCGTTCAGGCTTGTTCGCCACGCCCGCCTGAACGTTGAACTTGGCGATTCTGATGAAAGAACTCCGCACCGCTCGGCTCCTGCTGCGACCTTGGAGGCAATCCGACCTGGAGCCATTCGCCGCACTCAATGCCGACCCTGAGGTCATGCGCTACTTTCCTTCGACATTGAGTCGAGAAGCCAGTGATCGCATGGCTCACCGATGCAGAGACCTGATTGAACAGCGTGGCTGGGGATTCTGGGCTGCGCAAGAGCTGGCGACAGGCGAGTTTGTCGGCTTCATCGGCTTGCACACACCGGCACCGGAACTGCCGTGTTCACCTTGTGTTGAGGTAGGTTGGCGGCTTTTGAAGTCCCGGTGGGGAATGGGTCTGGCGACCGAAGGCGCTGCAGCAGCACTGAGCTTCGCATTCCGAACGTTAGATCTGACCGAGGTGGTGTCATTCACCTCCGTCCACAACCTCCGGTCGGAAGCCGTGATGCAACGACTGGGCATGAAGCGGGACGAGCTAACGTTCGCTCATCCCTCCCTACCGCGCGACCACTGGCTCAGCGAGCACTGCTTGTATCGTGTGTCTGCCCCAGGGTCATCGGTGCGAGCCATGTCTGCTTCGGGCCCGTAGCGCCTGTACGCTCTGCCCCGTAGCAGCCGTTCGCCACCTCGAGTCCACGATCCGAGGTGTCCATCCGGACCGGAGAAATTCACGGTAGCGTGAACAGTCTGCCGACGAATTCAGGCTGTGTCGGAAAACCGGTTCGATGTGCCCGGGAGAAACTGTGGGCAAGTCGTTGATCGGCAGCGGCGCCCCGTTCGACCTTGGCTGCCCATCGACATCAGCGGGCCGGTGCGCTCATCGTGGCGCGCAGGTTCTTCACTTCCTCGCCGTCGATGTACTCGTGGATCGCGGTGATCTTGCCGGCGTGCACTTCCAGGAACATCACGGCTTCCAGGCTCGCCGTGCGCGCGCCGTCGTGCGAGGTCACCGTCAGCCGATGCCGCTGGACGACCTTGGGGCCGCTCACGAGGCGATCGTGCACGTGATAGCGGTACTTGCCGCGCGTCGGGAAGGTGGCCAGCAGCGCCAGGTTGTCCGACCTGGATTGGGTCTGGCCGGTGAAGCTGTGCCAGATCACCAGGTCGTCCGCGTACAGGTCGGAGATCAGGCCGATGTCGTTGACTTCGACGGCGGCCAGCAGGGCCGTCGCTGCCGCTTCAGGGGTGCGTTGCATGGGTCAGTGCCGTTTGAGAGGTGAGGATTCGGCGGGAGGCCGGGCGTTGCCACCCGGCCTGCGCGCCAGCCGCGTCGACTTAGAAGTTGCGGCGGATACCGAAGTCGTAGCCGGTCGAGTTCTTCGGCTGGGCGGTGAACAGGCCCCACACGTTCATGCCGCCGCCGTTCTTGTTGTCCACGCGCGCCGCTGTGGCATACAGGGCCGTGAGCTTGGAGAAGTTGTAGACATAGCCGAGCGCCCACTTGGTGGCCGACGGGTTGGAACGCAAGGGGGTGTTGAAGTCGTACTTGGCTTGGGCGTAGGACGCGCGGATCAGCCCCGGGCCCACGGGCATCGTCGCCGAGAGCATGTAGCCCGTGAGGTCGATGTCCGGCGTGGCATTCGACGGCTTGACCGTGTAGTCCACCTGCGCCGTGGACGAGGTGTATTCCGCCATCAGCTTGATGACACCGAAGTCGTACGACGCGCCGACGTTGAAGTTGTCCACCGCGGTGGTGGTGCCGGCGTAGTAGTTGTCGCCGATGGTGTTTTCGCTGAGGGCCGCGGCAATGTCGAAGTTGCCCTGGCGGTAGCCCACGCGGCCGCCGATGTAGCGCCCGGTGCGCTGGGTGTTCGCGATGTCCGGCGTGGCGGTGCCCGGGTTGTACTTGGTGGTCTCGGGGAAGGAGTACATGAACTGCCCGTACAGACCGCCCAGCGTGGCCGGCAGGAAGTAGCTGATGGCGTTGCTGGCGCGGATGTAGTTGTTGCCGCCCGAGCCGGCGATACCGTTGTTGTTGAACGGCGTATTGGCGAACAGCAGCAGGCTGCCGCCCGAGCCGATGGTGAAGAACGGGTCGAAGACCACGTCGTTCCACACGGTGGGCGTGTAGTCGCGGCCGAGGCGGAATTCACCGAAGGGGCCCGAGAAGCTGACGGTTGAGCGGCGGTCGAAGGTCAGGCCGCCGTTGGCACCGGCGCCGGCGCCGTTGTCGCTGTTGATGGTGGCCTCCATCCAGAAGCTGGCGGAAAGACCGCCGCCGAGATCCTCGGTGCCGCGAAAGCCGATCTTGCTCACGCCAAGGCCCGAGCTCGACAACGCCGTCTGCCCGGCCTTCACGCCGTTGACGCTTTCGTTCTGGTAGTAGCTGATCGCGGTGTCCAACGTGCCATACACCGTGACGGTCGACTGCGCCGAGGCAGCACCGACGAGGTTCAGTGCGGCCAGGGCAATGAGCGTTTTTTTCATGCAGGTTTTCATGTTTTGAGTGGGGATGCCGGGCGCCCATGCACTCCCGCTGGCCTTCGTGCCAGCCCCCTTGTGGGAGGCTGGAGCAAGGCTCGCCAGACTTGTTCGGTCCGGGCAACCAGAATCCGCAAATCGCAACCGGGGTTGCGCTTCGCGGCCGGTCTCAATGAGGGGCACCGCTGGGGAAGAACTCTAGGGCGCGGCCCTGGCGGCGGGCATCGTCGGTTCGGACGGATTCCATGGCGGTGTTGGTAATCCGTTTCGTCGCATGCGACTAGGGGTTAGAGCGGGGTTTCGGAAACGATTAGGGTCCTTAGAATCCGCGTGATTCTTCCGTCCGCGTTGTTCATGTCGTCGCCCCCTTCTGCCACCTTGGCTCGCGAACGTGCGTTCGCGCACGCAGGCAAGTTCGACCTCCCTGGATCCAACGCCGCGCTGGTGCCGCGCCATGCGATCACCGACCGCGTCGACCGCGCCGGCGCGGCCAAGCTTCTGCTGGTGCGCGCCCCGGCGGGTTTCGGCAAGACCACGGCACTGCGCCAGATCCACGAGGAACTCCAGGGGCGCGGCATCGCGACCGCCTGGATCACCCTCGACGCGGCCGACAACGACCTGCCGCGCTTCCTCAGTTGCCTGGGCGAGGCGGTGGCCCGCCTGCAGATTTCCGAGGATGGGCGCAGCGGCCGCGACACCGACGCGGTGGCGCTGCTCGAGCGCGAGGGCACGCCCTTTGCGTTGTTCCTGGACGAATTCGAGGTGCTGCAGTCGCCCGCCGTGCTGGCGCTGCTGCGCGAGGTCATTGCCCGCCTGCCGCGCAACGGGCGGCTGGTGGTCGGCACGCGCAACCTGCCCGATCTCGACATGGGCCGCCTGCGCGTGCGCGGGCAGCTGATGGAAATCGACGTCGAGGTGCTGCGCTTCAGCCTGGACGAGACGCGCGATTTCCTGCAGGCGCGCAGCCTGCCGCCGCTCTCGCACGACGTGCTGGAGATGCTGCACGCCCGCACCGAGGGCTGGGTCGCCGCGCTGCTGCTCGCCGCCATCACCCTCGAACGCCACGACGACCCCGCCAATTTCGTGCAGCGGCTGTCCAGCGGCGGCGGCGCCATCGCCGAGTACCTGGCCGAAGACGTGCTGGGGCGCCAGCCGCCGGAGGTACGCGAGTTCCTGCTGCGCACCAGCATCCTGCGCCAGCTCAGCCCATCGCTGTGCCAGGCCTTGCTGCCGCGCACCGACTGCGCCCGCATGCTCGCGCGGCTGGACGCCTCCAGCCTGTTCCTGGTGCCGGTGGAGACCAGCACGCCCGAGCCGCACTACCGCTTCCACAGCCTGTTCTCGGCATTCCTCAAGGCCCAGCTGGCGCGCGAGCACCCCGACGAAGTGGTGCGGCTGCACCTGGCCGCCGCGGCGTGGTACGAATCGGTCGAGCGGCCGGTGGCCGCCATCGACCACGCGATCGAAGGCGGTGACTACCCGTACGCGTTGACGCTGCTGGCACACACCGCGCTGGGCTTTCTGGAAGAAGGGCGCATGCGCCTGCTGGCACGCTGGTTCGCGGCCATCCCGCGCGCCGTGCTGCGAGAGCACCCGCTGATGCAGGTCATGGAGATCTGGGCCGTGCTGTTCACCCAGGGCGCGGCCGAGGCGCAGGCGCTGCTGGTCGAGAGCGGCCTGGCGGCGAGCAATGATCCGGCGATTGCCGCCCACGTGAACGCGCTGCGGCCCCTGTCGCTGGCCATGCTCGACCGCTACCAGGAGGCCAGCGAACTGGGCCGCGAGGGCCTGGCGCGCCTGCCGAGCGCGGTGCGCTTTGCCGACACGGTGCTGATGAACTGCATGGCGCACGTCACCGCGGTGATGGGCGAGACGCGCGAAGCCCAGCGGCTGCTCGATTCGGCCCGCGTCGCGCAGTACGGCAGTGTGTTCAACCGCATGTACACCGAGTCGACCGAAGGCATGCTGGACTTCCAGCGCGGCCTGTTCCGCCAGGCCCTGGCGCGCTTTCGGATCGCGGTCGGCTGCACCCGCTCCAGCTCCTACCGCTTCACCGGCGGCAACGCCTGGGCCGGCGTGCTCTATGCGTGCGCGATGTACGAGGCCGGCGACCTGGAATCGGTCGAGCGCCTGCTCAACGTCTACCTCCCGCTGGCACGCGATGTCGGGCTGCCCGACCACATGATCGCCTGCCATGCGATCCGCTCGCGCCTGCTGTTCGAGCGCGGCGATGTCGACGGCGCCTCGCGCGTGCTGACCGAACTGGAAACCCTGGGGCACCTGAAGAAGCTGCCGCGGGTGGTGGCGTCGGCCCGGCTCGAACGCGCCGGCATGCTGATGCGCCAGGGCAACGCGCACGCCTCGCGCGCCGAACTGGAGCGCAGCGACGACCGCGAGGTGTGGGACCGCGTAGCGGGCCAGCGGCTGCCGGCGCACGAGTTGTTCGATTTCGGCATGGAACGCTTGCGCTGGGAGGTGCTGTTCGGCGACGCCGCCGCCGCGGCTGCCCGCATCGAGGCCGAGCTGCCGCAGGCGCAGGCCGAATCGCGCGTGCGGCGCGCGCACAAGCTGCGGGTGCTGTGGGCGATTGCGCTGTGGCGCCAGAACAGCGCGCAGGCCGCTGCCGACGTGATGCGCGAGGTCGTGCTGGAAGGCAGCCGCGAGGGCTTCATCCGCATGATCGTCGACGAAGGCGCCGCCGCGGCAGGCCCCTTGCAGGCGGTGCTGCAAGGCCTGGGCAAGGGCGGGCGGCTGGAAGATCCCATCCTGCGCGAATACGTGCAGCGCATGCTCGCCGCGGTGGGCGGCGACGTGCTCGCCGGTGAAGCCGGCGAGCGCGGCCCGGCCGCCCCGTGCGAGGCCGTGTGGCGCGGCGAACCCATGACCAACAAGGAGCTGCGCGTACTCAAGCTGGTGGCCGAGGGCTACTCGAACGGCGCGATGGGCGAGAAGCTCTTCATCGCCGAAAGCACCGTGCGCACGCACCTGCGCAGCATCAACATCAAGCTGGCCGCGCAGAACCGCACGCAGGCGGTGTCGATTGCGCGGCGGCACGGCCTCATCGCGTGATGCCGTTGCCATGACGGGGTCGCGGCGCTAAAAACGTCGCAATGGACGATGGGTTGCCGGCGGCTGCCGGCCTAGACTGAATGCAGCCCGGAGACAAGCAGACCCCCCATGAGAAAGCGCACTTTCGTCCAACTGCTCGGCGCGGCGGCGCTGCCCGCCATGAGCGCGCTGGTGCATGGCCAGCCGCGCTGGCCGGCGCGCCCGATCAAGATCATTGTTCCCGTGACGCCGGGCGGCACCGCCGACGTCATGGCGCGCGAATTCGGCCGGCGGCTCGGCGAACGCGTCGGCCAGGCCGTGGTGGTGGAGAACCGGCCCGGCGCCAACGGCATTCCCGCCACCGTGGCGGTGGCGCGTGCGCCGGCCGACGGCTACACGCTGATGCTGACCTTCACCCAGCACATCCAGAACCCGGTGCAGTTCGCCAACGTCGGCTACGACCCCATCGCCGATTTCACGCCGCTGTGCCGCATCGGCGCGGCGGCCACGGTGCTGGCGGCGCGCGCCAGCCTGGGCGCCAGTTCGGCCCGCGAACTGGTGCGCTTCGCGCCCGGCAAGGGGCTGACCTTCGGCACCACCGGGCTGGGCCCGCAGGTGATCCTCGAGGTGTTCAACAAGTCGGCCGGGCTGGGCATGCTCAACGTGCCCTACAAGGGCGAGACGCCGGCCATGACCGACCTGCTGGGCGGCCAGATCGACATGGCGCTGCTGACCGTGGCCACCGCGCGTGCGCACATCCAGAGCGGCGCGCTCAAAGGCCTGGCCGTCATCGCGCCCGGCCGGGCGGCCTCGCTGCCCGAGGTGCCGACCTTCCTGGAGCAGGGCTTCCAGGAGATCAACTGGACCGGCGGCTGGTATGCCTTCGTGGCCCCCGCCGGGCTGCCGCCGGCGGTGGCCGCGCGGCTGGTCGACGAACTGCACGCCATCGGCGAAGAGCCGGCCATGCGCAAGACGCTGGACGACCTGAACATCACGATGAACTGGCTGGATGGCCCCGCCTTCGGTGCGGCCATGCAGCGCGACATGGCGACCTGGCGCGCGCTGGTGCAGCGCTCGGGCGTGGTGATCGAACGATGAGGCGGCGCCCCCGCCACCAACCCTTTTCCATCGCGGCGCCGGTGCCGCGCCATTGAATCTTTTGACGAGGACCCCCATGACTGCTTCCCGACTGCTTTCCGCCACCTACTGGCGCGCCAGCTGGGTTCGCTTCCGCGAACCCGTGAACGAATTCGCCCAATGCGAGCCGGTGCTCCTGAACACCCACGACGGCATGCAGGTGCGTGGCCTGCACTGGACGCCGCGCAACAACCCGCGGCCCAAGGTGGCGGTGATCGCGGCACACCCGCGCGTGGACTTCACGCAGCACTACGCCTTTCCGGCCCTGCTGCGCGCCGGCTACGCCTGCGTCGGTGCCAACCTGCGCTCGATCGGCAACGACCTGAACTGCGTGCACGAGCAACTGCTCATCGACCTGGCGGCCTACGTCAACTGGCTGCGCGACGAATGCGGCGTGGAGAAGGTGGTGTGGCTGGGCAACTCGGGCGGCGGCTCGCTCGGCTGCTTCTACCAGCAGCAAGCCAAGGCCAAGCCCTCGGAGCGCCTGCGCAAGACGCCGGCCGGCCGGCCGGTGCCGCTGGCCGATATCTCGATGCCGGCCTTCGACGCGATGATGATCTCGGCCGCGCACCTGGGCCAGGGCATGGTGCTGAGCCAGACCATCGACCCGGCGGTGACCGACGAGCGCAACCCGATGCTGACCGATCCGTCGCTGGACATGTTCAATCCCGACAATGGTTTCAAGCCGGCGCCGGAGTGGACCCGCTACGCCCCCGAATTCGTGGCGCGCTACCGCCAGAAGCAGCTCGAGCGCGTGGCCCGCATCGACGCGATGGCCCATTCGATGGTCGACGAGCGCAGCCGCGGCGAAGACCTGTGCAACTGGCCGGAATTCGAGCACGCGCCCTTGCACCTGCAGCGCGCGGCCGTGCAGCAGGCGACCTTCACGCCGGTGATCACGACCTACCGCACCATGGCCAACCTGAAGTACGTCGACAACAGCATTGACCCGAGCGAGCGCGGCTACGGCAGCCTGCTGAGCGACCGGCCGCACATCATGAATTTCCAGTTGTTCGGCTTCGGCCGGCTGCAAACGCCGGATGCCTGGCTGTCGACCTGGTCGGGCCTGAGCAGCAACGCGAACATCCTGAAGACCGGCGCCTCCGTGACCGAGCCGGTGGCCGTGGTGCATGCCGGGCGCGACCTCGATGCCTACATGCAGGACACGCAGGGCATCCTGGACAGCCTGGGCAGCAGCGACAAGACCCTGTTCGAATTCCCGCATCGCCTGCACTACTTCGAGCCGGACGGCGACGAGCCGCAGAACGCCGGCGCCGCCGAGCAGCTGGCCAAGCTGGTGCCCTGGCTGCAGGCGCGTTGCCCGCTCTGAGCGGCAGCGCCGCAGGCTGATCGTTGCCGCGAAGCTCGGCCGCGCAAGCGGCCGGGTGCTTCGAGTGTTGGCGCCTTGCATCATGGCGCCCGTGCATGGCCGAGCCTCTGAGAGAATCAAGGGCATGGCCAAACTCACAGCGGCGCGCGAAGCCGAGATCTCCGGTCGATTGCTCAAGCATTGGCATGAAGCGGTGCCCAACGACCGCATGGCGCATCTGGTGAAGGACACCACGCGCAGCTTCCTGCGTTCACTGCAAGTGCGCCTCGCCACACACGGCGTGTCGCTCGGGCATTGGACCTTCCTGCGGATCCTGTGGGAGCACGATGGCCTCACGCAGCGCGACCTCAGCCATGAAGCCGGCGTGATGGAGCCAACCACGCTCATCGCGCTGCGCGCGATGGAGTCGCTGGGCTACATCCGGCGCAAGCACATGGCGGGCAACCGCAAGAACCTCTACGTCTTTCTCACGCCGGCGGGCAAGGCGCTGAAGAAGAAGCTGGTGCCGCTGGCCGAAGAGGTCAATGGCCTGGCCATGCGCGGCCTCGACGAGGCCGCCATCAGCACCACGCGCCGCGGCCTGCTGGTGATGCTGGACAACCTGGCGCGCGACGAGATGCTGTCGGACGCGCAGGCCGAGAACGGCGCGCTGTAACGCTCTCTCAGCTCACGCCGACAGGGCGACGTCGCGGCCTTCCCGTGCCGACGACAGCAGGGCCAGGCAGGCCGCCAGCGTGGCACGGGCCCAGGGGCCGTCGTGCTGCGGCGGCACGCCATCGATGAGAGCGGCGTACAACTCGTCGATCACCTCGTGGCGCGGCACCACCGGCGCTGGCAGTTCAACGCGTTCGCGTTGATCTTGGCCGTAGACCCAGACGCCCTCGGGCGTGGGCCGCAGGTCGGCCCGGTCGCAAGAGACGACGATCGGCCCGAAGTGCTGGTAGCGCGCGGGCGGGGCAGCCGAGGGCGCGGGCGCAGGCCGGTAGTCGGGCCCGCCGTAGGTGGCCGCGGCCTTCAGCGTCGCCTCTTCGTTCGCGCCCTGGATGCGGGCCAGCCGCTGGCGCGCCAATCCGTAGTCGTGCGGGTTCTTGCGGGTGCCCATCTCGCCGGTCCAGTCGCACCACTCGTCCGAATCGAAATGCGCGTAGCCGCTGTAGCCCAGGCTGGCGAAGGCGCCGTTCGCGAACCACAGCAGGGCGGTGTAGGCGCCCTCGGTCGGCCGCGTCGGATCCCACGCGCCGGTGATGGCGCGCACGTTCACCACCGGGCTGCCCGCCAGCAGGCGCACGATGTCGATCTGGTGCGCGGCCTGGCTGAAGACCACGCCGCCGCCGGCCTCGGTCTGCAGTTCCTCGGCACGGCGCGGGCGGTACAGGAAGTCGGTGTAGTTCAACGCCTGGATCATGCGTACGCGGCCGACCGCGCCCGAGGCCACGATGTCGCGCGCCTTCGCATACGGCGCATCGAAGCTGTGGCAATGGCCGACGATGAGCTGCACGCCGGCGGCGCTGCAGGCCGCGATCATCTGGTCGCATTCGTCCAGCGTGAGCGCCATCGGCTTCTCCACCAGCACGTGCTTGCCGTGCGCCGCGGCAATGCGGGCGTGCTGCACATGAAACTGGTGCGGGCTCGCGACGTAGATCGCCTCGACCGAGGGGTCGGCCGCAAGGCCCTCGATGTCCGGATAGACCGTGGCGCCGAAGTCCTGCGCGAAGCGTGCGCGTGCCGTCTCGCGCGGATCGCAGGCGGCGACCAGCTGCACGCGCGGGTCCAGCTGGAAGGTGGGCAGCATCAGCGTGAACGCACGGCCCAGGCCTGCCACGCCGAGGCGGATCGGGCGCGGCGCCGTCACAGGTCGAGCACCAGTTCGGGCGACTTCGCGCGGGACACGCAGATCATGATCTGGCTGCAGGTTTCCTCGGGCATCAGCACCATGTCGCGGTGGTCGGCCTCGCCGGCCAGCAGCGTGGTGCGGCAGGTGCCGCAGGTGCCGCTTTCGCAGGAAGAAGGCGCGCTGTGGCCGTGCTCGCGCAGCGTGGCGAGGATCGATTGGCCCACCGGCACTTCGAGGCTGACCTGCGCGCGCGCGAGCCGCACGCTGAAGGGCTGGTCGTCGGGCTTGACGCCGCCGCCTTCGTTGAAGCTCTCGAAGTGCACGTTGCGCGCAGGCCAATGGCCGGTCATGTCGCGCACCGATTCCATCAGCGGACGCGGACCGCAGCAATAGACGTGGGCACCGTTGGGCTTCTCCAGCGTCGGCCAGAGGTCGAAGGACCTGGCGGGGTCGCCCAGGTCGTGATGGATGTGCACGTTCCGAGCCAGTGCCGGGTCGCGCAGCGCGTCGGCAAAGGCGGTGGTTCCGGGCGAGCGTGTCAGGTAGTGCAGCTTCCAGGGCACCGCGGGTTCCTCGCCGAGCGAGCGGATCATCGACAGGATGGGCGTGATGCCGATGCCGCCGGCGATGAAGACATGGCCCTTGGCGCTGTCCACCAGCGGAAAGGCATTGTCCGGCGCCGATGTGGCCAGCATGTCGCCCGCGCGCGCCTGGTCGTGCATGCTGACCGAGCCGCCCTGGCCCTGCGCGTCGCGCTTGACGGCGATGACATAGCGTTGCCGCTCGGCCGGGTCGTTGCACAGCGAATACTTGCGCACGGCGCCGCTGGGCGTGCGCACCTTCACGTGCGAGCCCGGTGTGAAGGGCGGCAGCTCGGCGCCCTCGGGATGCACAAGTTCGAAGCTGCGAATGCCTTCTGCCACGTCCTGCGTGCGGGCAATGCGAAGCGCCATCGGCGTGTCGGTGCGGGTCTCCATGGTGCTGCTCAGATGCTGTAGCTCTCGTAGGTGGCCGGGTGAAAGAGTTCTTCCACCGGCACCAGGCGCGAAGACAGGCCTTGCGCATGGTGATGGCGCACGAAGGTCTCGAGCGTGTTGCGCGCCGGCGCCACGCCGTAGGACCAGTAGTCCTCGCCCAGCGTCTCGCGCGCGGCCTTGAGCTGTTCCTCGACGAAGGGCAGCGTGACCTTGGTGGCCGAGGTGTCGGCCAGCAGGTCGAGCGCCGCGGCCTTGGCCTGCGTGAAGGCCTTCTGCACGGCGGCCGGCAGCCAGCGGTGCTGCTCGGCCAGTTCCTTGCGGATGCCCACGACATGCATGATCGGGAACACGCCGGTGCGCCGGTAGTAGTCCTTGGCGACGGCCGTCGGGTCGTCGAACAGCCAGCCGATGTTGGGGTTCTGCAAGGCTTGCCGGCTCGGCGGGCGCGGCGCGATGAAGCCGTCGATCTCGCCGCGGTCGAGCAGCTCGGAAATGGTGGTGCCGGCGGGTGCTTCTTCCACCCGCACCTCGGGCGGCAGCTGCAGCTTGACCTTTTCCGGCCGGCCGGGCGTGTCGATGCCGCCGCGCACCCAGCTCACGTCCTGCGGGCGCACGCCGTGGTCGTCCTGCAGGATGGCGCGCGCCCACACGTTGGCCGTGAGCTGGTATTCGGGCAGGCCGATGCGCTTGCCCTTGAGGTCTTCGGGGCGCCGGATGCGGTCCTTGCGCACGTAGATCGAGGTGTGGCGAAACGCCCGCGAGAGGAACACCGGCACCGCGATGTAGGGGCACTCGCCGCGCGCGTGCTTGACCAGGTAGCTGGAGAACGACAGCTCGGTGATGTCGAAGTCCTGGCTGCGCATCGCGCGGAAGAACATCTCCTCCGGGTTGAGCAGGGCGCAGATGGCGTCGACGCCGTCGATGCGCACGCGGCCGTCGAACAGGGCGCGGGTGCGGTCGTAGTCGCCCATGGCGATCGAGAGTTGCAGCTTGTTCATGGGGTCAGCGCACGAGGTAGGAGGGTTCGAGTTCCGGCTGCGCTTCGCCGTCGGGCCAGGTGAAGCGGGCCGGGTGCGCGCGCCAGTCCGTGGTCTTGGGCACGATCGCCTGGAAGGCGCACACGTCCGGCGGAATGGCGTGTTCGCCGGTGCCGATGGCGGGCGCCCCGTTCTGGTGGGCCGCCACCGCGTCGAGCATCTGGCGCCGGAACTCGACGATCGCCAGGTCGCTCGCGCCCAGCCGCTCGCGGCTGCGGTCGGCGATCGGGCCCATCGTCACCCACATCGCCACGTCCTGGTTGGGAAAGCCGGTGATGCCGGTGAAGTTGCCGGCCTTCATGGCCTGGCGGTCCTGCCAGAAGCGGTTGTCCTCGGTGCGCAGCGGGCGGTAGGCCGGGTCCAGGTCGATGCCCACCGTCTGGCGCAGGAACTTGCGCCAGGTCTCCGTCTCGGGCGTCTGCGCGGGGTGGCCCCAGGCGATGAAATAGAAGGCGGTGGTGGTGTCGTCGATCGGCACGTTCACGTTGGCGACGTTGTACAGGTTGTTCGGCGGAATGAGCACCGTGACCGGCGCGACGAACACCGTGGCGCGCACGTAGTCGTTGACCGTGGCGTGCTGGATCGGGCGGCGCAGCGCCGCGTAGCGAAAGCCGTAGCCGCCGCGCTCCACCTGCATGCGCGGAGCCTTGTCGGTGGAGGGGCGCAACCAGGCCTTGTCGGTGGCCTTGGCGCTGTCCACCCGCGCCGGCACCATGTCCGACGAATGCAGGCTCGAGCTGTGGGCCGAGTCGATCGCGCCTTCGAGCACCTGCGCCCAGTTGCAGGGCAGCACCGCCTTGGCGATGCTCACGCGCACGTCGGCCGAGGGGGCCCACGCGGGCGGGCGGAACTGCGGCGCTTCGTCCGGCGCGCCGAACCAGCTCCACACCATGCCGCCCCATTCCTGGGTGGGGTAGGCCTTGTGCCTGGTGCGTTCCGACATGCCGCTGGCGGCGGGCTCCGAGGCCATCTCCAGCACGTTGCCGTCGACGTCCATCTTCCAGCCGTGGTACAGGCAGCGCAGGCCGCCTTCCTCGTTGCGGCCGAGCACCAGCGAGGGGCCGCGGTGCGGGCAGGCCTCGGCCAGCACGCCGACGCGGCCGTCGCTGTCGCGGAAGACCACCAGGTCTTCACCGAAGACGCGCGCCTTGACCGGGTCGCCGTCGGGCTCGCTCACTTCCTCGATCAGGCACACGGGCGTCCAGTGGCGGCGCATCAGTCGCCCCATCGGGGCATCGCCCTCGACGCGGCACAGCAGGTCGTTTTGTTCCTTCGACAACATCAGGAATCTCCAGAGAGGTGGGGTGTGGGTTCGGTGGGTGAAAGGGGCAGCGGCGAGTGGATGTGGCGGCGCACGACGATGGGCGTGCCGCCCAGGCGCCGCTTGCACAGCCAGTGGGCGAGGGCGGAATCGAGGTAGTCGGCATGGTTGGGAAACCAGTCCACCAGGGCGTCGGCCAGCGTGCGCGCCGCGGCGGTCTCGCCGCGCGCCACGCGGCGCTGAACCCCTTCGATCGAGCGCAGCACGGCGGCGTGCTCGTCGACGTGGCAGCCGCGCGCGGGGAAGTCCGATTCGTTCATCCAGCGGTCCTCGGCGTCGAAGTGCTCGCGCGCATTCGCCGCCAGCGCATCGAGCACGCCCGCCACCGCCGGCTCCGGCGCCTGGGTCAGCGCCTTCACCAGCGCCAGGAACTCGTCGTGCAGCCGGTCCATGGGCGCATAGCCCAGCGCCAGGTGGTCGAGCCTGGCGAGGGGATCCGATTCAACTTCGGGAACTTCAATCACATGCAATCCGGCCATAAATACTTAGATGACTAACTATAGTATCGCGAACGAAGCCCGTCAAACAACTTGGTGTGGCGCAAACGACGCGCGCGCGAACACATGCCGGCCGCGCGGGCCGGCATGCACAAAGGGGATGGAATGCGTCCCGCCGCGCGGCGGGACGGCCGCGGAATCAGCGCGGCGTTGCGGGGGCGGTGGCGCGCACCAGCTGCGTCACCTGCCCGACCAGCACCGACAGCAGCTGCTCGGGCATGGGATCGACCAGCGTGTCGCCGTCGAAGGCCTTGTCGGCCAGCGGAACCGACACCTGCTGGGTCACCACCAGCGTGTGCAGCACGGCCAGGATCTGGCGCAGGTGCTGCAGACCCCGCAGGCCGCCAAAGGGGCCGGCCGATGCCGACATGACGCCGGCGATCTTATTGCGGAAGGCGCGGCAGGCCAGCGGGCCTTCGCCGTCGGTGGGGCGGGAAACCCAGTCGATCGCGTTCTTCAGCGCGCCGGTGAGCGAGCCGTTGTATTCGGGCGATGCGATCAGGAAGCCGGCGTGGTCGACGAACAGCGCCTTCAGTTCGCGCGCCGCGCCGGGAAAGCCGGCCGCCTCGATCTGCGGCGAGTACAGCGGCAGCGGGAAGTCCGCGAGATCGATCTGCGTCACCTCGGCGCCCGCCTCGCGGGCGATGGCTGCCGCGCGCTTGACCAGTGCCTGATTGAAGGAGCCGGCGCGCAGGCTGCCGGAGAAGGAGAGCAACTTTACATTCGACATCGGGTCCCCAATATAGATAGGGGACTAAGTTTATTGCAAATTGCCCTGGGCGACTTCATAATCATCGCGAGCTTCCATCCCGAGACAACACTGGCCAACATCAAGAGGAACACCCCATGACAACCAAGTCCAATACCGAGTTCGATATTCGCGGCGTCAATCACCTGGCGCTGGTCTGCAAGGACATCCGCAAGACGGTCGAGTTCTACCGCGACGTGCTCGGCATGCCGCTGGTGAAATTCATCGACCTGCCCAACGGCGGGCACCACTTCTTCTTCGATATCGGCAACGGCGACAAGATCGCCTTCTTCTGGTTCCCGGTCGCGCCCGACGCGCAACCCGGCATTGCGGCACCCGCCGCGCTGCCGGGCCACGGCGAGTGGCGCACGGCGCACGGCTCGATGAACCACATCGCCTTCAACGTCTCGGCGGACAAGTTCGACGAGTACGTCGCCCGCCTGACGCAAAAGGGCGTCGAGGTGTCGCGTGTCCTCAACCACGACAACTCCGCCAAGGGCGCCACCCTCGAACTGACCGACGAAACCTACGTTCGCTCGGTCTACTTCTTCGATCCCGACGGCGCCTGCCTGGAGTTCGCCGCCTGGACCAAGGACCTCGACGAAGCCTACGAGAACACGGTCACCCAACGCACGCTGGCACGCTACGGCGTGGCGCATCCCGCCTGAGTTGCCGGCAGACCTGTGCCCGGCCCGGGCCCGCGCATGCGCAGCAAGGGCCCGGCGCTGCGGCGGTGTCACTTCGTTGCCACCGTCGCCGCTTCCACGATCCTCTGCCAATCCTTCAGGTCCTTCTTCAGGAAGGCCTGGAATTCAACTGGCGTCATGACCATCGGCTCGTCGCCCAGCTCCAGCAGCCGCGGGCGCAGCTCGGTGAGGGTCTCGCCAATCGCCTTGTTGAGCCGCGCCACGACTTCGGGCGGCGTGCCCTTCGGCGCCACGAAGCCGTACCAGGGCACCACGGCAAAACCCGGATAGGTTTCCGCCACCGTGGGGACGTCCGGCAGGCGCGCCGTGCGCTGCGCGCTGGTCACCGCGATCACCTTGGCCTTGCCGGTCTGCAGGATGGGCGAGGCCGCGGCGTAGCCGCCGAAGGCCATCTGGATGTCGTTGGCCACCAGGCCTTGAAGAATGCCCTTGGTGCCGTAGGTCACGCCGGTGAAGTCGGCCCCGCTCATGCGCACCAACCATTCCGTTGCCATGCCGGCAAAGGTGTTGGGGCCGGCCGAGCCGTAATTGAACTTGCCCGGGTTGGCTTTCGACAGCGCGACCAGCGAGGGGATGTCCCTGGCTTCGATGCTGCTGTTCACCATCACGATCATCGGCACGCTCATCATCGGCGCGATCGGCACGAAGCCCTGCGGATCGTAGGCCAGGCGGATGCCGGCGCTGGTCTGGTTGATCGAGTGCGTGGCGCTGATGATGCCCAGCGTGTAGCCGTCCGGCGCGGCCATGGCGACGGCGCCAGGGCCGATGGATTCATTGCCGCCGGGCCGGTTCTCGACGATCACCGGCTGGCCCAGGCGTTGGTGCAGGCCGTCGCTCATCATGCGCGCCACGATGTCGGCGCCGCCGCTGGCGCCCTGCGGAATGATGAGCCGGATGGGCTTGTCGGGATAGCCTTGCGCCACCGCGGCGCTGGCCGCCGCGAACGATGCCAACGCGATACCGATCCATCTGACAAAACGCATGAGAGTCTCCGTTCTGGTTGCTTAGTGGGGGGCGCTGAAAAACCAGGGGCGTGTCCGGCGCCGGGCGTCTTCGAACTGTCGGATGCGCGGGGCCAGCGTCAGCGTCGCGCCGATCTCGTCGAGCCCTTTCAGCAGATGCGCCTTGGGTGTGGGCTCGACGTCGAACTGGATGGATTGCCCGCGCGGCGTGACGATCGTCTGGGACGGCAGGTCGACCGCGAGCGCGTAGCCGGGCTGGCCCCACACTTCATCGAACAGGGCGTCGACGGTGGCCTCGGGCAGGGTGATCGGCAGCAGAGCGTTCTTGAAGCAGTTGGCGAAGAAGATGTCGGCAAAGCTCGGTGCGATCAGCACGCGGAAACCGTATTGGGCCAGCGCCCAGGGCGCGTGCTCGCGGCTCGAGCCGCAGCCGAAGTTGCGGCGCGCCAGCAGCACCGAGCCGTCCTGAAAGCGCGCCTGGTTCAGCACGAAGTCGGGGTTCAGCGGACGGGTGCTGCAGTCGACGCCGGGCTCGCCCACGTCGAGGTAGCGCAGGCCGTCGAACAGGTGCGGGCCAAAGCCGGTGCGCTCGATCGACTTCATGAACTGCTTGGGCAGGATGGCGTCGGTGTCGACATGGGCGCGGTCGATCGGCACCACCGTGCCGCGATGGTGGTCGAAGGCCCTCATCGCGGCTTGCGTTGCCACTGCCGCTCCTTCACCTTCACCAGGGCGAGCAGCGTGCTGTTGACTGGCGTGGCAATGCCGACCTTGGCGCCTTGCGCCGGTACTGCGCCGTTGATGACGTCGATCTCGCTGATGCGTCCGGCCTCGTGGTCGAGCAGCGCGGAGGGCTTGGCCTGGTAGACCCGCATGCCGAAGGCGCGGGCATGTTCCACCGGGTCGGTCACCTCGAGCTGGATGCCCAGCGCCTTGGCCACGGTCCAGGCCTCGGTTGCCGCGGCGCGGCTGATCGGGCCCATCTCGGGATCGTCGAGCACCTCGCCGACTGTCATGCCGGTCAGCGCGCAGGGGGCGCTGTAGGCCACGTTGCAGATCAGCTTTTCCCATTGCATCGCGGCGATGTCGGGCACGGCCCTGGCGTCGAAGCCGGCCGCTTCCCACGTCTGCGCGACGGCTTGCACGCGTGCCAAGGGCAGCGATGCGTAGGCGCCGAAGCGCATCGCCTGCATCGCGTTGTGGTGGGCGTGGCCAGGGCCCCTCAGGGATGCGCCGAAGCCGCTTGCGATGCCGACCGCGACGCGCTCCGCACCCACCACGCCGGCGACCGTGTCGGCCGAGCCCAGGCCGTTCTGGATCGTCAGCACCACGGTGTCGGCGCCGAGGAAGGGCAGGGCCTGGCGCGCGCCGGCTTCGACGTCCGACGCCTTCACCGCCAGCACCACCAGGTCCATCGCCTCGTGGGGCGCGCTGGTCGCTGCCTGGATGCGGACCTGCCGGTCCCCGAGCGGGCCTTCCAGCCGCAGGCCGTTGTCGTTGATGGCCTGCACGTGCGCAGCCCACGGGTCGAGCGCCCAGACCGGGTTGCCGGCCGAGGCGAGCAGTGCGGCGTACACCGAGCCCATGGCGCCGCAGCCGACGATGGCAATCTTCATGTGCATGCTCCTCTTCAGTGTTGGATCAGCTCGGCCATCGCCTCGCGCAGGCCGGGCTTTTCTTCCAGGCCAAAGCCGTGCGCCTGCGTCGGCAGGGCGTGGCCTTGCGAAGCCATGCACGCCTCGGGGTAGCCGCCGAAGGGCTGGAACACGCCGGGATAGACCTCGCAGCCACCCAGGCCCAGGCCGGCCACGACGTGCAGGTTGATCAGGTGGCCGCCGTGCGGCAGCACCTGGGCGCGCGAGAAGCCGCGTTCTTCCAGTGCCTGCATGGTCTGCATGTACGCGGTCAGGCCGTAGCTCAGGCCCGCTTCCATCTGGAAGATGTCCAGCCCGGGCCGCATGCCGCCAAAGCGCAGCAGGTTGACGGTGTCGACGGTGGAGAAGAGGTTCTCGCCGGTGGCGATGGCGCCGCGGTAGTGCGTGGAGAGTTCCGCGTTGAGGCCGAAGTCCAGCGGATCACCGACTTCCTCGTACCAGCGCAGCTTGAGCGGCGCGATGGCGTCGGCATAGGCCAGCGCGGTCTTCAGGTCGAAGCGGCCGTTGGCATCGACGGCCAGGTGCTCGCCGCTGCCAGCGATTTCCAGCGCCGCGTGGATGCGCCGCAGGTCTTCCTCCAGCGGGGCGCCGCCGATCTTGATCTTGTAGTCGACGAAGCCCAGATCGCGGTAGCTCTTGAGCTCGGTCTGCAGGCGGTTGAGCGAGTCGCCGGGGTAGTAGTAGCCGCCGGCCGCGTAGACCGGAATCGGGTCGATGGCAGCCGGCCGGCCGGCCGCGCGGGCGATCGTTGCGTAGGCCGGTTCTTCGGCCAGCTTGGCGTTCAGGTCCCAGATCGCGAGTTCGAGCGCCGCGACAGCGGTGGCCCGGTCGCCATGGCCGCCCGGCTTTTCGTTGGTCATGGCAGCGCGGTACACCGCGGCCGGCGAGAAGCTGCGGCCGTCTTCTGCCAGCAGTTCTTCCGGCGCGCACCGGAGCACGCGCGGGATGAAGCGCTCGCGCAGCAGCCCGCCCTGGGCGAAGCGCCCGATGGAGTTGAAGGCGATGCCGATCACCGGCTTGCCGTTGCGGATGACATCGGTGAAGACGGCGACCAGCGAGACGGTGTGCTCGGAGAAGTTGACGAGGGCGTTGGAGACGTCCCCGCGCAGGGGGATGGGCATCTCGCGGATGGCGGTGATTCGCATGGTTTCCTTGGGTGAACGGCGCTCAGTCCAGGCGCCTGAAATCGATGAAGTGGCCGGCGATGGCGGCCGCGGCGGCCATCGCCGGGCTCACCAGGTGGGTGCGGCTGCCGACACCCTGCCGGTCTTCGAAGTTGCGGTTGGAGGTGGAGGCGCAGCGCTCGCCGGGCGCCAGGTGATCGGGGTTCATGCCGACGCACATCGAGCAGCCGGCATCGCGCCACTCGAAGCCGGCGGCCAGGAAGACCTGGTCGAGCCCTTCTTCCTCGGCCTGCAGCTTGACCAGGCCCGAGCCCGGCACCACCAGCGCGCGGCGCACGTTCGGCGCCAGGTGCCTGCCGCGCACCACGCTCGCCGCCGCGCGCAGATCCTCGATGCGCGAGTTGGTGCACGAGCCGATGAAGATGCTGTCCAGGCGAATGTCGGCGATGGCCGTGCCGGGCCGGACGGCCATGTAGTCGAGCGCGCGCTCCATGGCGGCGCGGCGTGTCGCATCGGGCTCCAGTGCCGGGTCGGGCACCCGCCCATCCACCGGCACCGCCATTTCCGGCGAGGTGCCCCAGGTCACCAGCGGACCGAGGGCGGCGACGTCGATCTCGATCTCGGCGTCGAAGCGCGCATCGTCGTCCGAGCGCAGGGCGCGCCAGACCGGCAGTGCCGCTTCCCAGGCCTCGCCCCGGGGCGCCATCGGGCGGCCGCGCAGGTAGTCGATGGTCTTGTCGTCCACCGCGACCATGCCGCAGCGCGCGCCGGCCTCGATCGACATGTTGCACAGCGTCATGCGGCCTTCCATCGACAGGCCGCGCACCGCCTCGCCGGCATATTCGATGGCATGGCCGGTGGCGCCGGCGGTGCCGATGCGGGCGATCATCGCCAGCGCCATGTCCTTGGCGCCGATGCCGGGCGCCAGCGTGCCGCGGAAATTGATGCGCATGCGCCGGGGCTTGCGCGTCAGCAGCGTCTGGGTCGCCAGCACGTGCTCGACCTCCGAGGTGCCGATGCCGTGCGCGATGGAACCGAAGGCGCCGTGCGTGCTGGTGTGGCTGTCGCCGCACACCACGGTGGCGCCGGGCAGGGTGGCGCCCTGTTCGGGGCCGACCACGTGCACGATGCCCTGGCGCCGATCGGCCAGCGCAAACAGCGGCACCGAGAAGGCGGCGCAGTTCTGGTCGAGCGTCTCGATCTGCAGGCGCGCCACGCGGTCTTCGATCGGCTGTCCGCGGCCCTGGGTCGGCACGTTGTGGTCCGGCGTGGCCAGGTTGGCGTCGGTTCGCCAGGGCGTGAGGCCCGCCATGCGCAGGCCCTGGAAGGCCTGCGGGCTGGTCACCTCATGCAGCAGGTGGCGGTCGATGTAGAGCAGGGTGCTGCCGTCGGGCGTCACGTCGACGACGTGCTCATCCCATACCTTGTCGAAAAGTGTTTGTCCCGCCACGCGTATGTACTGTCTAAAAGATATGTTGGTACATATTAAACTGGCAGCCTGCAGCCTTGTCAATCGCGTACGGCAGAACGCCACCGTTTTTCGCGTTGCTAGACTCACTCGAAAGCTTTCCCCATATGGCCATTCCTCTCTATCAGCAGGTCGCTCAGGACTTGGTCCAGCAAGTGACGTCGGGCGCCTTCCCGGTAGGCAGCGTGCTGCCGAGCGAACTCAAGCTCATGGAGCGCTACGGCACCAGCCGCAACACCGTGCGGGCCGCCTTGAAGCAGTTGCAGGACATCGGGCTGGTCTCGCGCAAGCGCAATCGCGGCACCACGGTGCAAGCGGTGTCGGCGGCCGGCACCTTCGCCCAGTCGCTGTCCACGCTGGACGACCTGGTCAGCTTCGCCAAATCGGCCACCCGCACCGTGAACGCCAGCAAGGAAGTCGTGCTGGACATCGAGACGGCGCGGGCGCTCGGCTGCCCGCCGGGTTCGCGCTGGCTGCAGATCGCCATGACGCGCAGCGAGCCGGGCGCGGCCGTGCCGCTGGCGTGGACCGACGCCTATGTCGATCCGCGCTACGGCGGTGTGCGGCAGCTGGCCAGGAAGCATCCCGACGCATTGCTGTGCGACCTGATCGAGAAGAACTACGGGCGGCGCATCGCCACCATCGACCAGACGGTGGGTGCGCGCGCGCTCGGCGCCGAGCTGGCCAGCCGGCTGGCGGTGCCGGAGGGAACGCCCGGGCTGGAGATCATCCGCAAGTACCGCGATGCCGCGAATGCGATGGTGCTGGTCACGCGATCGTCGTATCCGGCGGACCGCTACGTCATCTCGACCACGCTGGTGCGCACGGCCTGAGTGGCACGGCGCCGGCACGGTGCGCGTGCGGTGGCCTCAAGCCACCTTGCGGCTGCGCCCTTCCCAGTGCGGCTCGCGCAGCTTGTACTTGAGCATCTTGCCGGCCGGCGAGAGCGGGATCTCGCTGCGGAACTCCACGCTGCGCGGGCACTTGTAGCCGGCAATCAGCGTCTTGCAATGCGCCACCAGCGCCGCGGCGTCCAGCGTGGTGCCTTCGCGCAGCACCACCACCGCGTGCACGCGCTCGCCCCATTGTTCGTCGGGCACGCCGACCACGGCGCACATCGAGACCTGCGGCAGCTGGGTGATGGCGTTCTCGACCTCGGCCGAGTAGATGTTCTCGCCGCCGCTGACGATCATGTCCTTCAGGCGGTCCACCACGTAGACGAAACCGTCGGCGTCCATCACGCCGCCGTCGCCGGTGTGCATCCAGCCACCGCGTAGCGCCTCGGCGGTCTGCTCGGGCTTGTTCCAGTAGCCGGCCATCACCATCGGCCCGCGCACGGCGATCTCGCCGACGGTGCCGTTGGGCACGGGGTGGCCTTCGGCATCGACGATGCGCAGCTCGGCGATGGGCACCGGCCGACCGACCGAGCGGCGGCGCTCGGCCGGCTGGTCGGGCTGGTGGCACCACGGTGGCAGCACGGCGACCACCGGCGACAGCTCGGTCATGCCGTAGAGCTGGCAGAAGCTGGCGCGCGGCAGCTTCTCGATGGCGTGCATCAGCAGGGCATCATCGATCGGCGCGGCGCCGTAGAGCACCAGCTGCATGGCGGAGGTGTCGAACTCCGCGAAGCGCGGATGCTCGATCAGCCGCTTGAGCATGGTGGGCACCATGAAGGTCTCGCTGGCGCGCTCGTGCTGGATCGCCTCGAGCACCTTCACTTCATCGAAGGACGGGATGATGACCTGCGTGCACAGCCGCATCATCAGTTGCAGCGTGAGGCCGATGCCGCCGATATGGAACAGCGGCGCCATGTTCAGGCCCACCGATTCGCTCGGGCGCGGGGCCGCCATGTTGGCCGAGAGATGGCCGGTGTAGAGGTTGGCGTGCGTGAGCATCACGCCCTTGGGCAGGCCGGTGGTGCCGCCGGTGTACATCACGCCGGCCAGGTCGGCGCCGCCGCGGCGGGCATCCGGTACGGGAGTCGCCTGCGCCATCAGCGCCTCGGCATCGGCCATGCCTTCAGGCGCGGGGCCGTCGCCGAAATGCACCAGCGTCTTGAGCGAGCGCGAGAGTTCGCGCTGCTGCTGGGCGAGGGCGCTGAACTGCCCGTCGGCCAGCAGGATGCGGGTGTCGCAATCGTCCAGCGAATACGCCACTTCGCGCGCGCTCCAGCGGACGTTGACCGGGTTGATCACGCCGCCGGCCCACCAGGTGGCGTAGAGGTATTCGACGTAGCGGTCGGAGTTGAGGGCGAGCAGGCCGACGCGATCGCCCGGCTGCAGGCCGAGCGACTGCAGCACGGCGGCCAGCCGCGCCACGCGGTCGACGAACTGGGCAAAGCTGTGGCGGCGCGCGCCGCACACGAGGGCGATGGCGTGGGGGCGTTCCTGCAAGGCTTTGTGCAGGGGCTGGGTCAGGTCCATGGACTGCGTGTCTCCGTCGAGTCGTCGTTATGGGCGGAGTATGGGACGGCGGCGCCGCGGCCGCATCGTCGAAAACGACGGGTTCGGGTGGCCGGGCACGGCCAGCGTCGACCAGGGCCCGCTGCCCTTACTCCAGCCGAATGTTCTTGGCCTGGATCACCTGCTGCCAGCGCGCCTGGTCGGCGCGCATGGTCGCGGTGAGCTCGGCCGGCGTGCTGCCGACCGGGATCACGCCCAGCGCGGCAATGCGCGATGCCTGTTCGGGGCTCTTCACCACCTGCGCCACTTCCGTCGACAGGCGCTGCGCGATCGGCTGGGGTGTGCCGGCCGGCAGGTAGATGCCGAACCAGCCGACCGATTCCATGCCGGCGTAGCCCAGTTCCTTGAAGGTGGGCACGCCGTCGGCCAGCGGCGCACGCTCGGTGCCCACCACCGCGATCGACTTCGCCTTGCCGGCGGCCACGTGCGGGCCCACGCCCTTGGCCGAGACGAAGACCGCATCGACCGAGCCGCCGAGCAGGTCGGTGATGGCCGGCGCCTCGCCCTTGTACGGCACATGCAGCAGCTGGATGCCGGCGGCGTCCTGCAGCACCTCGGCGTACAGGTGCGCGCTGGAGCCGTTGCCGAAGGAGCCGTACGAATACTTGCCGGGCGCCGCCCGCGCCAGCTTCACGAAGCCGTCGAGCGAGTCGACGCCCAGCTTGTTGCTCACGGTGAACACGATCGGCAGGCGCCCGGCTTCGGAGACCGGCACGAAGTCCTTGAACGGATCGAAGCCCACGTTGGCGTAGAGCAGCGGGTTCTGGATGATGGAGGTGAGCGAGAACAGCACCGTGTAGCCATCGGCCGGCGCGCGCTGCACGGCGGTGATGCCGATCATGCCGTTGCCGCCGGGCCGGTTGTCGACGATCACGCTCTGCCCGAGGCGCTTGCCCAGGCCCTCGGCGATGATGCGCGCGAACACGTCGGTGCCGCCGCCGGCGGCGTAGGGCACGATCATGCGGATGGGTTTTTGCGGCCACGGGGCGGGTTGGGCCAGGGCGCTTCCGGCGGCCATGGCGGCCACCAGCGCGAGGGCCTGGCGGCGGGTGAATCTGCTGTGCATGTCGGTCTTGTCTCCGTTGCTGGGATGGGTATGGCCTGGCTCAGGGCGGCAGGCTGACGACGGCGAGGCCAGGCCCGACCGATACGCCGTGCCGGTTCTCGCTCCACAGCCGCAGGTCGAGCCGGTGCCGCTGCGCGGCGTCGGCACTGTCGTCGGTCCACTTGCGCTCGACCTGGCCGTGCACGGTGACGGTGTCGCCCGCGGTGTTGAAGGACTTCATGCGAAAGCCGCGGATGGCATGCAGGACGCCGGCGCTGCCGATGTATTCGCGCACGGTGCGTTCCCACATGCCCTGCAGCAGCATCACGTTGGCGTACATCTCGGGCGCGCCGGTCGCTTGCGCGTGCTCGGTGTTGTGGTGGATCGCGTTGAAGTCGCGGTTGGCGCCGGCGGCCATCACCAGCCGGTAGACGCTGAGGGGGAAGGCGACCGGGGCGAGGTTGTCGCCTTCGCTCACTTCGTGCCAGCGGCGTTGTATTTGCCAGTTCATGTGCTTCATTGCGCGTCCGACGCCGCATGCGGCGCGTAGTGGTACATGCCGAAGCGGCAGCGCGCCACCACCTCCTCGCGCTGGTTCACGATCTCGTATTCCCAGGTTGTGAAGGCGCCGCGTCCCACCTTGGTCGCCTTGGGTTCGCAGCGCACCAGCCGGTTGCCGCGCCGGCCCAGCCGGTCGCCCACGCGCGCGGGCTGGAGGTAGTCGACCTCGTAGTCGGTCGCCATGTAGGCGCTGGTGGGCGGCATGCCCTCGGGGCGCGTGCCCTTGAGCGGGCTGCGCTCGGGCTCGGCGTTGCGCGCAGCGCTGGTGAACACGGGTGGCTCGCCCGCGCTCCACATCGGCGGCAGCGCAAAGCTGGCGAGGCTGGTCGATGGGGCCACGGCGTCCGCGCCCTGGTGCAGCGGGCAGTCGAACTCCAGCACCTCGACATAGCGGCGCACCGCGCCGGCCTCGATCACGTCGGCGCCCCAGCGGATCACGCCGTTCGCGAAGTCTTCGCCCACGCGCGCCACCATCGGCGCCCAGGCGCCTTGCCAATCTTCCGTCATGCCATGGATTCCTGTCGATGTGTCACAGGCCGATGAACTCGGCCACCTCGTCCAGCGGTGCGCGCTCGGTCACGAGGGCGTCCAGCGGCTTGTCCCGGTCGGCATGGCCGATGGCCATGCCGGTGAACAGCATGCGTTCGGGCGGCATGTCGATGAAGCGGCCGATGGTCTGCGGGTAGATCGCCCAGCACTCCTGCGGGCAGCTGTCGAGCCCTTCGGCGCGCAGCAGCAGCATGACGTTCTGCAGCAGCATCCCGAGGTCGGACCACTGCGGCGGGCCCATGCGCCGATCGACCGTGCAGAACAGGGCGACCGGTGCGCCGAAGAACTGGAAGTTGCGCGCGAACCAGCTGCGGCGCGCGGCCTTGTCCTCGCGCGGAATGCCCAATCGCGCGTACATCGCCTCACCCACGGCGAAGCGGCGGTCGCGATAGGGCGCCACCAGCTCGCGCGGGTAGATGTCGTATTCGCTGCCTTCGCCGCCGGGGGCTTCCTGCACGCGTTCGCGCATCAGCGCCTTGAGCTCGGCCAGGCGCGCGCCGCCCACCACGTGCAGGTGCCAGGGCTGGAGGTTGCCGCCCGAAGGCGCGCGCAGCGCGGCCTGCAGCACGCGGCGCAGGGTCTCGGCCGGCACCGGCCGGTCGAGGAACTCGCGCACCGAGCGGCGGCTTTCGACGGCTTCGTAGACGTTCATCGTACGGCCTTTCGCGGCGCCAGCGTCACGCCCAGTTCGCGCGCCACCTCGGCGCTGTGCTGGCCCGGCGCCGCGGCATGCGAGAGGTCGGCATAGGCGTAGCCCGAGAAGCGCACCGGCGGGCGCACCTCGAGGTACTCGCCCTCGGTCGGGTGGGTGCGTTGGCGGAACAGGCCGGCGGCCTGCAGCTGCGGGTTGTCGGGCAGGTCGGCGATGTCGTTCACGCGCATCGCCGGGACGTTGGCCTGCTGCAGGATCTCCAGCCACTGCGCGGTGTCGCGCTCGGGCAGGATGGCGGCGGCGGCCGCGTACATGCGGCTCATGTTCTTGCGGCGCAGCGCCTTGTCGGCGAGTTCGGGCGCTTGCAGCACCTCGGGGTGGCCGGCCGCTTCGAAGAAGCGCAGCCAGCGGTCGTCGAGATAGGGCGCAATGGCGATGTAGCCGTCGCGCGTGCGCATGGGCTGGCGCAGCGGGTCGATCTGGCGCGGGTACAGCGCCGGGCCGGTCGGCGGCACGAAGGTCTTGTCGCACAGGTGCTCGACCAGGTTGAAGCTGGCAACGGATTCGAACATCGGCACTTCCACGTGCTGGCCTTCGCCGGTGCGCAGGCGGTGCACCACCGCGGCCATCACCGCGTAGGCCGCGTGCAGGCCGGAGACCTTGTCGGCCATCGTCATCGGCACGTAGCGCGGCTGCGGATTGCCGTCCACCTTGGGCGGCAGCGAGGCCACGCCCGAGGCCGCCTGGATGATGTCGTCGTAGGCCTGCAGGCCGGCGTAGGGGCCGCGCTGGTCGAAACCGGTGCAGTGCACGTAGACGATGTCGGGGCGCATCGCACGCACCGCGTCGTAGGACAGGCCGGCGCGCGCGATCGCGTCGCTGCGCACGTTGTGGATGAAGATGTCGGCGCTCTCGACCAGGCGGCGCATCGCGGCCTGGCCTTCCTCGCTCTTGAGGTCCCAGTCGACCGAGCGCTTGCCGCGGTTGAGCCGCAGGTGCACCGGGCTCATCAGCGGCGTGACCGGCGGCGTGCCGATGATGCGGATGCTGTCGCCCTCGGGCGGCTCGACCTTGACCACCTCGGCGCCCAGGTCCGCCAGGATCTGCGTGCAGTAGGGGCCGAAGATGACGGTGGTGAGGTCGACGATGCGCAGGCCTTCGAGCATGCGGGGCGCGGCGGCGGGTGAGGTCATGGTTGCGGTCCTTGTTCAGACGGTGGCGAGGCCTTGCATTTCGGCGGCGAGCTGGCGCACGCGCTCCGGCCCGCCGAGCAACTGGCGGTTGCAGCCGATGCGCTTGAACCAGTAGTGCAGGCCCAGCAGGTCGGTGATGCCCATGCCGCCGTGCACCTCGGTGGCGGTGCGGGCGATGAAGGTGCCGGTCTCGCTCAGGTGGGCCTTGGCGTGCGCGGCGAGCAGGGCGGCTTCGTCGGGCAGGGCGTCGAAGGCGTGCGCCGCATACCAGACCAGCGCTCGGCCGGGCTCCAGAGCGGCGGCCATTTCGGCGCACAGGTGCTTGACGGCCTGGAAGGAGCCGATCACGCGGCCGAACTGGCGGCGCTCCTTGGCGTAGGCCACGGCCTGGCCGAGCATGGCTTCGCCCGCGCCGAGCGTGTCGGCCGCCAGCAGCGACCAGCCCGCGTTGCGCAGGCGGGCCAGCGTGGCGGCGCTGGCGCCGGGCAGCGGCTCGGCTTTCACCTGCGCGAAGTGCAGTTCGCCGAGCGGGCGCATGGCGTCGATGCTGCGCAGCGCGCTGCGACGCAGGCCGGCGGCGTCGGCGCGCACCAGGTGCAGGCCGCCGGCGCGGTCGGCCACGATGAAGAAGTCGGCCGCGCCGGCGTCGAGCACGAAGAGCGCGCTGCCGTCGAGCCGGCCGTTGGCGGCCGTGACGCTGGCGCCGTCGCGCGCGCCGGCCACCGCTTCGGCGATGGCGACGCCGGCGATGCACTCGCCGGCCGCCAGCCGCGGCAGCCATTCATCCTGCTGCGCGGCGCTGCCGGTCTCGCGCAGCGCCAGCGGCGCCAGCACCGCGCTGCCGAGGAAGGGCGTGGGCGCGACGTGGCGGCCCAGTTCCTCGGCGACCAGCGCGGCGTCGAGCAGCGACAAGCCCAGCCCCCCGAAGGCTTCGGGCACCAGCAGCGCCGGCACGCCGAGCTCGCACAGGGTGCGCCAGACGTCGCGGTCGAGCGCTTCGTCGTGGTCCGCCACGCGGCGCACGCGTTCGAGCGGGCAGGCGCGTGCCAGTGCGCGGCGCAGGCTGTCCTGCAGCATCTGTTGGTCGGCGGAGAGAGCGAATTCCATGGGTGCGTCCTTGCTTGCTTCAGGCGAGGCGCGGTTCGCGCGGCATGTCGAGCCCGCGTTCCGCGATGATGTTTTTCTGGATCTGCGCGGTGCCGCCGCCGATGATCAGGCCGAGATCGAACATGTAGCGCTCCTGCCAGGTCGCCTGCGCGCGCAGGTGGGCGCTGCCCGGCATCAGCAGGCCGAGCTCGCCCAGCGCGTCGATGGCCAGCGCCGCCAGCTGGTGGCGCAGTTCGCAGCCCTGCAGCTTGACGACCAGCGCCGCCAGCCCCGGGTCTTCGCCCCTGGCGGCGGCGGTGAGCAGCCGCAGGCCGTGGCACTTCTGCGCCAGCACCTGGCCCTGCAGGCGCATCAGGCGGTCGCGCAGCACCGGCTGGTCGATCAGCCGCGTGCCGTCGACCGTTTCGGCCTGCATCAGCGTGGCCAGTTCCTGGTAGCGCTGGCTCGTGAGGTTGGCGTTGCCGAGCGAGCCGCGCTCGTGCTTGAGCGTGGCATTGGCGACTTTCCAGCCTTCGCCGCGCTGGCCGACGATCTGCCGCTGCGGCACGCGCACGTCGGTGAAGAAGACCTCGTTGAATTCGGCGTGGCCGGTCATGGTCTTGAGCGGGCGCACCTCGATGCCGGGCGTTTTCATCGAGAACAACAGGTAGCTGATGCCGGCGTGCTTGGCGGCCTCGGGCTCGGTGCGCACGAGGCAGAAGATCATGTCGGCCACGTGCGCGGTGGAGGTCCAGATCTTCTGGCCGTTGATGACGAAATCGTCGCCGTCCTCGGTCGCGCGCGTCTGCAGCGCGGCCAGGTCGGAGCCGGCGCCGGGCTCCGAGTAGCCCTGGCACCAGAGCACCTCGCCGCGCAGGGTCGGGCCGATCCATTCGCGCCGCTGTGCCTCGGTGCCCAGTTCGAGCAGTGTGGGCACCAGCATCGAGATGCCCTGGTTGCCCATCGGCGGGGCCACGCCGGCGCGGGTGAATTCCTCGGTGATGAGGTAAGCCTCCATCACGTCGGGCGTGGCGCCGAAGCCGCCGTACGCGCGCGGCACGGTGCGCCCGGCGTAGCCATGCGCCAGCAGCAGGTGCTGCCAGGCGAGGGCGGCGGCGCCGGGGCGCTCGACCGCGCGTGCCGCGGCCGAGAGATGGCCGTGCGCTTTCAGGAAGGCGCGAATCTCGTCGCGGAAGGCTTCGTAGCGGGGGCTGAGGCTGAGGTCCATGCGGCTGTCCGTCGGTTGGGGAAAAGGGGCGCCCGCAAGGCTCGCACGCGGTGGTGCGGTGCGGCGGCGGCGCGTGTCGGTCTCCGGTCTGAACCCATGCTAGGGGCAACCCTTGCGCACCCTCAATCGTCTGTTCCGACGATGTGACCCCCGCGAGGGCCTGCCTACCATCCAGCCCGAACGCCGCACCAGGTCCGGGCAGAGGCCGGCGGCCGGCAGCTTTCTTTTCACGAGAACGATGGAGACAAGACCACCATGGCACGTGCAGCTTTTCCTGTCCTGCGGCCGTCGCGCCGCCGCTTCGTGGGCGCCGGCCTCGCCCTGACGCTCGGCCTCGCCGCCACCTTGCCGGCGCAGGCGCAGAAGCGCTACGACCCGGGCGCGAGCGACACCGAGATCAAGATCGGCCACATCGTTCCGTACTCCGGGCCGGTCTCGGCCTACGGCACCATCGGCAAGGCCGCTGCGGCCTACTTCGCCAAGCTCAATGCCGAGGGCGGCATCAACGGCCGCAAGATCGACTTCATCTCGCTGGACGACGCCTATAACCCGGCCAAGACGGTCGAGCAGACGCGCAAGCTGGTCGAGCAGGACGAGGTGCTGCTGCTGTTCGGCCCGCTCGGTACGGCGCACAACCTGGCGATCCAGCGCTACATGAACGCGAAGAAGGTGCCGCAGCTCTTCGTGGCCACCGGCGCCACGCGCTTCGGCGACCCCAAGGGCTTCCCCTGGACCATGGGCTGGCAGCCGACCTACCAGACCGAAGGGCGCATCTACGCGCAGCACATCCTGGCCACCAAGCCCGATGCGAAAGTCGCCGTGCTGATGCAGAACGACGACTTCGGCAAGGACTTCCTCAAGGGCTTCCTCGACACGCTCGGCGACAAGGCCAAGACGATGGTCGTCGCGCAGTCCACCTACGAAGTGACCGACCCGACCATCGACAGCCAGATGGTCAATCTCAAGGCCTCGGGCGCCGACACCTTCTTCAGCATCACCACGCCCAAGTTCGCGGCGCAGGCCATCCGCAAGGCGGCCGAGATCGGCTGGAAGCCCACGCAGTACCTCTCCAGCGTCTCGGTGTCGGTATCGGCGGTGATCAAGCCGGCCGGGCCCGAGAACGCGGTGGGCGTGATCTCGGCCACCTACATGCGCGACCCGGCCGACGACCGCTGGAAGGGGACCAAGGAGTACGAGGACTACAAGGCCGTGATGACCCAGTACTACCCCGCCGGTGACCTGGCCGATTCGCTCAACGTGCTGGGCTATTCCTCGGCGCAGACGCTGGAACAGGTGCTGCGCAAGGCGGGCGATGACCTGACGCGCGCCAACATCATGAAGCAGGCGGCGAACCTGCAGTTCAGCCCGCCGATGCTCTATCCCGGCATCGAGGTGAAGACTTCGCCGACCGACTTCTACCCGATCGAGCGCATGCAGCTGGTGCGCTTCAACGGCACGCGCTACGAGCCCTTCGGGCAGGTGCTGGGCGACTGACCTCATCTTCCTGCCTTGTTCCTTTCATTGAAGCTCTCATGAACCCCATCGTTCGCATGGCCGCCCTGGGCGGCGCAGCCCTCCTGTTGACCACGGGTGCGGCCCTGGCGCAGAAGAAGTACGACACCGGCGCCTCCGACACCGAGATCAGGCTCGGGATGGCCATGCCCTACAGCGGGCCGGTGTCCTCGTACGGCATCGTCGGCAAGGTCAACGAGGCCTACTTCAGGATGGTCAACGACAAGGGCGGCATCAACGGCCGCAAGGTCACGCTGATCAGCTACGACGACCAGTACTCGCCGCCGCGCACCACCGAGGTGGTGCGCAAGCTGGTGGAGCAGGACGAAGTGCTGGCGGTGTACGGCAACCTGGGTTCGGCCTCGAACTCGGCGATCCAGCGCTACATGAACGCGAAGAAGGTGCCGCACCTGTTCCTCGGCGTGGGCGCCGACCGCTTCAACGAGCCCAAGAGCTACCCCTGGACCACGCCCTACATGCCCAGCTATGAAGGCGAGGGCAGCCTCTATGCGCGCAACATCCTCAAGACCCTGCCCAACGCGAAGATCGCGGTGCTCTACCAGAACGACGACTTCGGCAAGGACCTGCTCAAGGGCCTGAAGAAGGGGCTGGGCGACAAGGCCTCGATGGTGGTGGCCGAGGCCTCGTTCGAGGTGACCGATCCGACCGTCGATTCGCAGATGATCAAGCTGCAGGCCTCGGGCGCCGACGTGTTCGTCAACTTCGCCACCGCGCGTTTTGCGGCGCAGGCCATCCGCAAGGCCTGGGACATCGGCTGGAAGCCCCAGCAGCAGTACCTGACCTACGTCTCGGCCTACGTGAAGATGACGCTGGAGCCGGCCGGCCTGGACAAGTCCAAGGGCATCATGGCCATGGCCTTCTTCAAGGACGCTGCGCAGCCGCGCTGGGCCAATGACCCGGCCACGCAGGACTATCTGGCCTTCATGAAGAAGTACGCGCCCAACGAAGACGTGAACAACGCCGCCGGCGTGTACGGCTACGGCGTTGCCCAGGCGATGGAGACCGTGCTCAAGGCCTCGGGCGACAACCTGACGCGCGAGAACCTGCTCAAGCAGGCCACCAGCCTGAAGAACCTGCACACCGGCATGCTGCTGCCCGGCATTGCACTGAACACCTCGGCCACCGACTACTTCCCGTTCAGCACGCTGCAGCTGGTGCAGTTCAACGGCAAGGAATTCGAGCCGCTCGGCGAATCGATCGCCGTGAAGTAGCCGACTGAAACAACACGACCCACCAGGAGACAACCCATGTTCGGATTGATGCAGGACCGTCCACTGCTGATCTCATCGCTGATCGACCACGCAGCCACCTTCCACCCCCAGGCGGAGATCGTCTGCCGCACCGTGGAAGGCCCGTTGCTGCGTACCAACTACGGCGAGGTGCAGAAGCAGGCCAAGCGCGTGGCCAATGCGATGAAGGTGCTGGGCGTCGCGCCCGGCGACCGCGTCGGCACGCTGGCGTGGAACACCCACCGCCACCTGGCGCTGTACTACGGCGTGTCGGGCACCGGCGCGGTGCTGCACACCGTGAACCCGCGCCTGTTCCCCGAGCAGATCGACTACATCGTCAACCATGCCGAGGACAAGGTGCTGTTCTTCGACATCAGCTTCGCGCAGCTGGTCGAGAAGCTGGCGCCGAAGCTGAAGTCGGTGCAAAGCTTCGTGGCGATGACCGACCGCGCCCACATGCCGGCCATCGACGTGCCCAACCTGCTGTGCTACGAAGAACTGATCGGCGCGCAGAGCGAGGATTACACATGGCCCGAGTTCGATGAGCGCACCGCTTCGTCGCTGTGCTACACGTCCGGTACCACCGGCAACCCCAAGGGCGTGCTCTATTCGCACCGCTCCACCGTGCTGCATTCGCTGATGGAGTGCGCGCCCGACACCTTCGGCGTGAACTCGCAGATGACGCTGCTGCTGGCAGTGCCCATGTTCCACGCCAACGCCTGGGGCATGCCCTATGCCGTGGCGATGACCGGCGCCAAGCTGGTGATGCCCGGCCCGCACCTGGACGGCAAGCACATGTACGAGCTCATGCGCGACGAGCGCGTCACCTTCTCGCAGGCGGTGCCGACCGTGTGGCTGATGCTGTTCGACTTCTTCGATGCGCATCCCGAGATCGACACGCACAGCCTCGGCCTGAAGCGCATCGGGCTGGGCGGGGCCGCCACCCCGCGCGCCATGATCGAGCGCTTCGAGCGCGACTTCGACGCCGACTTCGTGCAGGGCTGGGGCATGACCGAGACCAGCCCGATCGGCGTCATCGGCAACCTGCTGCCCAAGCACCTCGGGCTGGACAAGGACGCGCAGACCACCGTCAAGATGAAGCAGGGCCGCGGGGTCTGGGGCGTCGAACTGAAGATCGTCGACGAGAACGGCCAGCGCCTGCCGCACGACGGCGTGGCCTTCGGCCACCTGCACGTGCGCGGGCCGTGGATCGCGAGCGGCTACTTCCGCAGCGAGGGCGGCGAGGTGCTCGACGCCGAAGGCTTCTTCCCGACCGGCGACGTCGCCAACATCGACGCCGACGGCTACGTGCAGCTGGTCGATCGCGCGAAGGACGTCATCAAGTCCGGCGGCGAGTGGATCTCGTCGATCGACCTGGAGAACGCCGCCAGCGCACACCCGGCCGTGGCCGAGGCGGCGGTGATCGGCATCGCCCACCCCAAGTGGCAGGAGCGGCCGTTGCTGGTCGTCGTGAAGCGCGCCGGCATGCAGGTCAGCGGCGAGGAACTGATCGCCTTCCTGGCGCAGCGCGTGGCCAAGTGGTGGCTGCCCGACGGCGTCGCCTTCGTCGAGGCGCTGCCGCACACCGCCACCGGCAAGCTGCTCAAGACCAAGCTGCGCGAGCAGTTCAAGGACTACGTGGCGGCTGCGGCGCGCTGAAGGACTGCCTGCGCGCTGTTCACTCGACGACTTCGTCCGCCACCAGCGCGATGCCATCGCGGCCGAGCGGAATGTTCGGCTGCGTGCCGCGCAGGTCGCCGGCCTGGGCCTGCGCCTGCCCGGAGCGGGAGATGCGCACCTCGACGCTCACTTGGTCGAAGTGCGAGATGCTGATCTCGGGGCGCATCGCCAGGCTGTCGTCGAGCACGAAGCGGGCGGGCAGGTCCTTGGCCTGCAGGCGCATCACGGCGACCGGCATGCGCCCGGTGGCTGCCGCGCGGGCCAGCACGAACACCGTGTCCTGCGGGCGCACCTTGTCGCGCAAGGCCGGCGCAATGGCGACCGTGCCTGAGACCTGCTTGGGCGCCGCGCCGGTGGCGGCAGTCGCGCTCGCGCCCGGCTTCTGCTCGGCGTCGAGTTGCGCGAGATCGGCGCGAATCTCCTTGGCGCCTTCGCTCTCGGGCGGCAGCAGCGCCAGCACCTGCGTCCAGTGCTGGCGCGCTTGCGCCAGGTCGCCGCGCTGGTAGGCGGCCATGCCGGCCAGCGCGAGGGCCTTGGGGTGTGCCGGGTCGATCGCCAGCGCCGCGTCGATGGCTTCCTGCACCGGGCCGCCCAGGTCGCCCTCGCGCGCCGAGGCCAGCGCATCGGCATAGTCGGCCAGCAGGTTGGGCTGGTTGGGGGCCAGCGCCATCGCCTTCTGGTAGGCCACCACCGCGTCGTCGTAGCGCTGCAGCACTTCGTAGGAGCGGGCCAGCATGATCCAGCCCTCCACATCGTTCGGCTGGCCCTGCAGCCGCAGCGCGAGGCGGCTGACCATGCTCTCCATGTCGACGCCTTCGGTGTCGTGCACGCTGCGCTGCGCGGCCAGCACCTGCGTGGCGACGGCGGCCGGGTTGCCGACCTTCAGGTAGAGCAGCAGCGCGGCGGCGGGCACGGCGATGCTCAGCGCGCCGGCCACGCCCCAGGCCATCCAGGGGCGCGCGGTCATGCTTTGCGGTGGCGTCGTGGCGCCGGCTTCGTCGAGTGCCTGGCGCTGCAGGTCGTCGATGGCCTCGGCGCGCTCCTGCGGGTCCAGCGTGCGGGCCTGCACGTCGCTCTCGATCTGCGCCAGCTGATCGGCGTAGACGCGGCGGCCGAGCGCGGGTGCGGCCACCGCTTCTGGCGAGCCGCGGCGCAGCAGCGGCAGCAGCATGAACAACAGCGCCAGCACCAGCAGCGCGACCACGGCCAGCCACAGTTCGGTCATGGCGCGTCGCCTTCCAGCAGCGCGGCCGCGCGGGCGCGCTGTGCGTCGGTCAGCGGCGGCGCGGCCTGCCGCTGGCGGCGCAGCACCACGCGCGCCAGCCACGCCAGGCCGAAGGCCAGCAACAGGAAGGGCCCGAGCCACAGCAGCCAGGTGGCAGGCGAGAAGGGCGGGTCGTAGCGCACGAAGGCGCCGTAGCGCTGCTCGAAGTAGTCGCGCACCTGATCCTCGCTGCGCCCCTGCGCCAACTGCTCGCGGATCTGCTGGCGCATGTCGGCGGCCAGCGGCGCATTGGACTCGGCCAGGGTCTGGTTCTGGCACACCATGCAGCGCAGGCGCGAGGCGAGATGCGCTTCGCGTTCGTCGATCGACGAGGCTGCGGTCGCGCTGCACAGCGCGCCCAGCAGCCAGGCGAGCAAGAGTGCGCGGGCCTTCATTGCAGGCTCCTCACAACGGGCAGCACGCGCTCGCGCCAGATCTGCTCGGTGATCGGCCCCGGGTGCTTGAAGCGGACGCGGCCGGCGCGGTCGATCACGAAGGTCTCCGGCACGCCGTACACGCCCCAGTCGATGCCGACGCGGCCGTCCAGGTCGACGGCAGAGGCGCGGTACGGGTTGCCGTAGCGTTGCAGCCAGGTGCGCGCGGTGTCGCTCTGGTCCTTGTAGTTGAGGCCGTAGATCGGCACGCCGTCGCGCTGCGCGAAGGTCATCAGCACCGGCAGCTCTTCCCGGCAGGGCGCGCACCACGAGGCCCACACGTTGAGCAGCCACACCTGGCCGCGCAGGCTGTCGGTGGTCAGCGTCTGCTGCGCGTCGGCCAGCAGCGGCAGGCCGATGGCGGGCGCGGGCTTGTCGATCAGCGCGGAGGGCAGCACCTTGGGGTCGCGCGTGAGGCCGAAGGCCAGCACGATCGCCAGCACGATGAAGATCGCAAAGGGCAGCTTGAAGCGCATCAGGACGGCTCGTGTTGGCGCATGGCGACGGCGCCCTCGGGCACCGGGCCGCCGCTGCGGCTTGAGCGGCGCGTGGCGGCTTCGAGGCGGTAGCGCCGGTCGCTCGCCGCCAGCAGGCCGCCCAGCGCCATCAGCACGCAGCCGGCCCAGATCCACGCCATGAAGGGCTTGACGTGCAGGCGCATGGTCCACGCGGCAGCTCCGGCCGGCTCGCCCAGCGCGACGAACAGGTCGCGCGTCCAGCCGACGTCGATCGCGGCCTGGCTCAAGGGCATCTGCTGCGCGCGGTACACGCGCTTCTCGGGGTACAGCGCGGTGACGGCATGGCCGCCCCGCGTGACGCGCACGGTGGCGCGCTGCGCGTCGTAGTTGGGGCCGCTGGCCGGCGCGATGCCCTCGAAGCGGAAGGCGTAGCCGGCGACCTGCACGCTCTCGCCCATGGCCAGCTTGAGTTCCTGCTTGCGCTCGAAGCCGTTGGCCATCGCCGCGCCGAAGATGAAGACGCCGATGCCGGCGTGCGCGACCAGCATGCCGTACCAACCCAGCGGCTGGCGCCGCGCGCGTTCGCGCCAGCCGCCTTCGGCGCCGGCCAGCCGTTGCCAGGCATGAACGACGGCGCTGGCCACCGCCCAGGCCGCCAGCAGCAAGGCAAAGGTCGAGAGCGGCGGCCAGGCGCGCTGCTCGGCCGGCAGCGCCAGCGGCAGCAGCACGGCCGCCACGCAGCTGGCGGCCAGTGCCCAGCGCAGGCGCAGCGCCAGTTCGGGCAGCGGCGCCCGCTTCCAGCGCGCCACCGGCCCCACGCCCATCAGGAAGATGGCGGGCACCATCAGCGGCACGAACACGGCGTCGAAGTAGGGCGGGCCGACCGAGATCTTCTGGCCGGTCAGGACATCGAGCGCGAGCGGGTAGAGCGTGCCGATCAGCACCGACATGGCCGCCACCGCCAGCAGCACGTTGTTGACCAGCAGCAGCGATTCGCGCGACAGCAGGTCGAAGCGCCCGCCCAGCCCGATGCGCGGCGCGCGCCAGCCGAACAGCAGCAGCGAGCCGCCCACCACCGCCACCATGAACGAGAGGATGAACAGGCCGCGGCCGGGATCGACGGCGAAGGCATGGACCGAGGTGAGCACGCCCGAACGCACGAGGAAGGTGCCCAGCAGGCTGAGCGAGAAGGTGCAGATCGCGAGCAGCACGGTCCAGCTGCGGAAGGCACCGCGCTTTTCCGTCACGGCCAGCGAATGGATGAGCGCCGTGCCGACCAGCCAGGGCATGAAGGAGGCGTTTTCCACCGGGTCCCAGAACCACCAGCCGCCCCAGCCGAGCACGTAGTAGGCCCAGGCGCTGCCCAGCAGGATGCCCAGCGTGAGGAACATCCAGGCGGCCACCGTCCAGGGCCGCGACCAGCGCGCCCAGGCCGCGTTGAGCTCGCCCGAGATCAGTGCCGCAATGGCGAAGGAGAAGGCCACCGAAAAGCCGACGTAGCCCATGTACAGGATCGGCGGGTGCACCACCATGCCGGGGTCCTGCAGCAGCGGATTGAGGTCGCGCCCTTCGAGCGCTGGCGGCATCAGCCGCAGGAAGGGGTTCGACAGGAACAGGATGAACAGCAGGAAGCCGATGCTCAGCCACGCCATCACCGCCAGCACGCGCGCCACGTAGGCCAGCGGCAACTGCCGGCTGAACAGGGCCACCGCCAGCGCCCAGGCCGTCAGCAGGCACAGCCACAGCAGCATCGAGCCTTCATGGCTGCCCCACACCGCCGTGAAGCGGTAGATCGCCGGCAGCGCCGCGTGCGAGTTGGCGGCGACGTAGACGACCGAGAAATCGTTGGCCAGAAAGGACCACGCGAGGCAGGCGAAGGCGATGCCGGCAAAGACGAACTGGCCCAGCGCCGCCGGCCGTGCCACGCGCATCCACCCGTCAATGCCCCAGTGCGCGCCGGCCATCGGCAGCGTGCCCTGCACCACCGCCACCAGCAGCGCGAGCACCAGGCAGAAGACGCCGATCTCGGGAATCATGGTGCGCCCACCAGCGTGGGGGAGGTGTGCGACTGGCGCGCCTTGTCCAGTGCGTCGGCGGCTTCGGGCGGCATGTAGTTCTCGTCGTGCTTGGCCAGCACCTGCGTGGCCTCGAAGGAGCCGTCGGCATGCAGGCGGCCCGCCACCACCACGCCCTTGCCTTCGCGAAACAGGTCGGGCAGCAGGCCGCGGTAGTTCACCGCCACGCGTTGCGCCAGGTCGGTCACCACGAAGTGCATGGTGATGCCGTCGGCCGCGCGCTGCACCGAGCCCGCTTCCACCAGGCCGCCGATGCGAAAGGCGCCGTTGTGCGGCGCCTCGTTGGCCGCCACCTGGCTCGGGCTGAAGAAGAACACCAGGTTGGATTGCAGGGCGTTCAGCACCAGCAAGGTTGCCAGCGCGAAGGCGCCCACGCCGGCGGCGATGAAGGCCAGCCGCTGGTGACGCGGCTTCATGCGCGCGGCTCCTGCAGCGGCAGCGCGCGCCGCTGTGCCCGGCTGCGGCGCCACAGCAGCAATACCTCGGCCGCGAGCAGCACCCCGCTCACGGCGTAGGCGGCCAGCACGTAGAAGCCGTGGTTCATGGCCATTGCCTCGCCAGCGCCTCGCGCTCCACGATCAGGCAACGCACGCGCGCCAGTGCCACGGCGATGCTGTAGGCCCAGCAGGCCAGCGCCATCAGCAGCATGCCCGCCAGCATGGTGTGCGCCATCGCCGGCGCCGCGGTGAGGCTGACCGACGCGCCCTGGTGCAGCGTGTTCCACCACTGCACCGAGAAATAGATGATCGGCACGTTCACCACGCCGGCCAGCAGCACGATGGCACCGCCGCGGTCGGCCCGGCGCGGGTCGTCGATGGCCGACACCAGGCCCAGGTAGCCGAGGTAGAGAAAGAGCAGGATCAGCTCGGAGGTCAGCCGTGCATCCCACACCCACCAGGCGCCCCAGGTGGGCTTGCCCCAGGCCGCGCCGGTCCACAGCGCGATGACGGTGAAGAGCGCGCCGGTGGGCGCCAGCGCGCGCGTCATCAGCGGCGACAGGCGCGTGTGAAAGGCCAGGCCGATGGCCGCATGGCCGGCCGCCACCAGGTAGATGAACATCGACATCCACGCCGCCGGCACGTGGATGAAGATGATGCGATAGACCTCGCCCTGCTGGCGGTCGGTGGGCGCGACGGCGAAGCCGACGTAGAGCCCGGCCACGGCGAGCACCGCTGCCAGCGCGGCAAACCACGGCAGTGCGCGCCCGGCCCAGGCGTGGAAGACGAGCGGCGCGGCAAGGCGGCGCCAGCCCCTGCGGCCGGTGCCGCGCGGTGCGGCCGTTGCGTCGATGCGTTGCAGCGTGTCCATGCCGGGTCCGCTCATTCGACCGCCAGCCGCAGGGCGGCGCCGGTGGCCCACGGGCACAGCACGCCCGCCACCAGCAGGCAGGCGCCCAGCAGCGACAGGTGCGGCGCCGCCTGCAAGCCCTGCTGTGTCGACGACACCGCGCCGCTGCCGAAGATCAGCACCGGCACGCACATCGGCAGCACGATCAGCGCCAGCAGCACGTTGCCACGCAGGCCGAGCGTCAGCGCGGCACCGAGCGCGCCCAGCAGCACCAGCGTCGGCGTGCCCAGCAGCAACGACAGCAGCAGCACGCCCACCGCCTGCGGCAGCAGGCCGAACTGCAGGCCCATGAGCGGCGCGACGATGACCAGCGGCAGGCAAGTCACGAGCCAGTGCGCTACCACCTTGGCGCCGACGATGCCGGTGAGCGAACGCGGCGCGAGCAGCAGCTGTTCCAGCGTGCCGTCTTCCAGGTCGGGCAGGAACAGGCGATGCAGCGAGATCAGCACCGCCAGCAAGGCGGCGACCCACACCACGCCGGGGCCGATGGCGGTGAGCAAGGCCGCATCGGGCCCGACGCCGAGGGGAAACAGGCTGCCGACGGCGACGAAGAAGAACAGGGCGCTGAGGGCGTCCATCGGCCTGCGCGAGGCCAGGCGCACTTCGCGGCCGATGATCGGAATGGCAACCAGCATCGGGCTATTGATCCATGTCGAGCGTGCGCGTGCAAGCGGTGCCCGTGTCGATGGCATGGTGGGTCGTGACCACGGCGATGCCGCCACGCGCGGCGTGTTCGGCCAGGCATTGCGCAAACGCCGCGTCGCCCTGCGTGTCGAGGCCGGCGCAAGGCTCGTCCAGCAGCCACAGCGTGCGCCGCGAGAGCAGCACGCGCGCCAGCGCCAGGCGGCGCTGCTGGCCCTGCGACAGGCGGTGCACGGGCCTGTGTTGTTGCGCGCCGAGTTGCAGCCGCTGCAGCACCTCGGCGACGTGCGCCGCTGTGGTGTCGCCGCCGGCGAGCTGCAGTGCGAAGCGCAGGTTCTCGTTCACGCTGAGTTCGCCATGCATGCCGCTGGCGTGCGCCATGTAGGCGGCCTCGGTGGCCAGTGCGGCGTTGCCCGGCGCCACCGGCCGGCCATGCCAGTGCACGCTGCCGCGAGCCGGCGGCAACAGGCCGCACAGCAGGCGCAGCAGGCTGCTCTTGCCGCTGCCATTGGCGCCGCGCACCTGCACCACCTCGCCCGGCGCCGCATCGAAGCTCAGGCCGCTGAACACCGGCCGGCCGGCACGCACGCACCCCAGCGCGCGCGCCGACAGGCCTTGCGTCAACGGATCTGGCGCGAGGGCGGACAGGCGCTAGCCTCCCGCCTTGCCCGTGCCCGGCGCTGCACCGGGCGGCGCCATCGCTTCGTCGCCCACCTGCGGCACGACCTGGCCGGGCGTGTCGGTGGGGGCCTGGCCGGGCGGGATGTGGGGCAGATGGTGCGCGATGCCCTTGTGGCAATCGATGCAGGTCTTTTCCTTGTTCGCCAGGTAGGTCGAGTGCATGTTCTGCGCGCGCACGCTCTGGCGCGTGAAGTCCATGAACTCGTAGTTGTGGCAGTTGCGGCACTCGAGCGAGTCGTTCGCCTTGAAGCGCGCCCACTCGTGCTGCGCCAGTTCCAGGCGCTTGTCGCGAAACTTCTCCTGCGTCGAGATGGTGCCGAAGATCTTGCCCCAGACCTCCTTGGAGGCCTGCATCTTGCGGGCGATCTTGTCGGTCCAGTCGTGCGGCACGTGGCAGTTGGAGCAGATCGCGCGCACGCCCGAGCGGTTGGTGTAGTGGATCGTGGTCTTGAGTTCGGCGAACACGTTGTCGCGCATCTCATGGCAGCCGGTGCAGAACTTCTCGGTGTTGGTCAGTTCCATCGCGGTGTTGAAGGCACCCCAGAAGATGATGCCGCCGATGAAGCCGCCCAGCGTGAGAAAGCCCAGGCTGAAATGCACGCTCGGCCGGCGGACGATGGTCCAGTAACGCTTGAGTCGCTCGATCATGGTGTGGCGTCTCCTGCGCTGCTACGGCTTGGCCGTGGGGGGCTTGTCGGCCATCTGCTCGGCGTTCTCGAAGCTGTTGCCCACCAGCGGCTTGTTCGCGTCCTGCGGCACATGGCATTGCATGCAGAAGTAGCGCCGGGTGGAAATCTTCGGCAGCACGTTGCCGTCGCGGCCGATGTAGTGCGTCACGCTCACCGGCACCGCCTGCGAGAACGCGGTCTTGTCGCGGGCGTGGCAATCGAGGCACTTGTTGAAGTTCTTGTCGATCTGGTAGCCGTCCACCCGGTGCGGGATGGTGGGTGGCTGCATCGGGTAGTTGCGCGGGCGCATTTCGTCGTTGTTGACGGCATTGCCCAGCAGCGGTGGCTCGGCCATCTTGTCGATCGGCGTGCTGCCGCGCGAGGCATCGACCAGGCCCTGGGCCGGCGCCTGGGCTGCGGCCAGCGCGCCCAGCAGGCCCAGCAGGCCCAGCAGGGGGATGAGGCGGCGCAGCTTCATACCTTGGTGATCTTGACGGCGCACTTCTTGAAGTCCGTCTGGAACGAGATCGGGTCGGTTGCATCCAGCGTGACCTTGTTGATCAGCGCCCCCGCATCGAACCACGGCACGAACACCAGCCCGCGCGGCGGCTTGTTGCGCCCGCGCGTTTCCACCCGCGTGCGCATGGCGCCGCGGCGTGAACTCACTTCCACTTCCACCCCGCGGCGCACGCCCATCGCCTCGGCGTCGTCCGGGTGCATGTAGCACAGCGCGTGCGGCATGGCCTTGTGCAGTTCGGGCACGCGCCGCGTCATCGAGCCCGAATGCCAATGCTCCAGCACGCGCCCGGTCGAGAGCCAGAACGGATAGTCCTTGTCCGGCACTTCCGGCGGCGGCTCGTAGGGCAGGGCGAAGATCAGCGCCTTGCCGTCCGGATGCCCATAGAACTGGTAGTCGGCGCCAGCCTTGACGTAGGGGTCGGAGCCTTCCTTGTAGCGCCAGCGCGTTTCCTGGCCGTTCACCACCGGCCAGCGCATGCCGCGCTTCTCGTGGTACATCTCGAAGGGCGCCAGGTCGTGGCCGTGGCCGCGGCCGAAGCTGGCGTATTCCTCGAACAGGCCCTTCTGCACGTAGAAGCCGCATTCATGCGCCTCGGCGTTCTCGTAGCCCGCCTCGATCTGCTCGTTCGGGAACTTGTCGACGTTGCCGTTGCGAAAGACCACGTCGTACAAGGTCTTGCCGCGCAGCTCGGGCTTTTTCGCGATGAGCTCCTCGGGCCACACCTCTTCCACCTTGAAGCGCTTGGAAAACTCCATCAGCTGCCACAGGTCGGAGCGCGCCTCGCCGGGCGGCGACACCAGCTGGTGCCAGAAGTGCGTGCGCCGCTCGGCATTGCCGTAGGCGCCTTCCTTCTCGACCCACATCGCAGCCGGCAGGATCAGGTCGGCCGCCAGCGCGGTCACCGTCGGGTAGGCGTCCGACACCACGATGAAGTTGTCCGGGTTGCGGTAGCCGGGGTAGCCCTCCTGCATCAGGTTGGCGCCGGCCTGCATGTTGTTGTTGACCATCACCCAGTAGGCGTTGAGCTTGCCGTCCTTGAGCATGCGGTTCTGCAGCACGGCGTGGTAGCCCGGAATGCCCGGAATGGTGCCGGCCGGCAGCCGCCAGATCTCCTCGGCCTTCTCGCGGTGCTTGGGGTTGGTCACCACCAGGTCGGCCGGCAGGCGGTGCGCGAAGGTGCCCACCTCGCGCGCCGTGCCGCAGGCCGAAGGCTGGCCGGTCAGCGAGAACGGGCTGTTGCCCGGCGTCGAGATCTTGCCGGTCAGGAGGTGGATGTTGTAGGCCAGGTTGTTCGCCCACACACCGCGCGTGTGCTGGTTGAAGCCCATGGTCCAGAACGACACCACCTTGATCTTCGGGTCGGCGTACATCTCGGCCAGCGCCTGCAGCCGGTTCTTCGGCACGCCGCTCAGTTTGGCGGTGTAGTCCAGGTCGTAGGTCGAGACGAACTTGGCGTACTCGTCGAAGCTGATCGCCTTGGCGCCGCCCGCGTCGCCGGCGTTCTTGGCCGCCTTCTGCAGCGGATGCTCCGGCCGCAGGCCATAGCCGATGTCGGTGTTGCCCACCCGGAACGACGTGTGCTTGTCGACGAAGTCGCGGTTCACGCGATTCGTCTGGATGATGTAGTTGGCGATGTAGTTGAGGATCGCCAGGTCGGTCTGCGGCGTGAAGGTCAGCTCGATGTCGGCCAGCTCGTACGAGCGGTGCTCGAAGGTCGAGAGCACCGCCACCTTCACGTTCGGGGCGGACAGGCGCCGGTCGGTCACGCGCGTCCACAGGATGGGGTGCATCTCCGCCATGTTGGAGCCCCACAGCACGAAGGCGTCGGCCGCTTCGATGTCGTCGTAACAGCCCATTGGCTCGTCCATGCCGAAGGTGCGCATGAAGCCCACCGCGGCCGAGGCCATGCAGTGGCGCGCGTTCGGGTCGAGGTTGTTCGAGCGAAAGCCCGCCTTCATGAGCTTGAGCGCGGCGTAGCCTTCCCACACCGTCCACTGGCCCGAGCCGAACATGCCGACCGAGGTCGGCCCCTTCGCCTTGAGCGCGCGTTTCCACTGCTCGGCCATCACGTCGAAGGCCTGGTCCCACGAGACGCGGGTGAATTCGCCGTCCTTCGCGTACTTGCCGTCCTTCATGCGCAGCAGCGGCGTTTGCAGCCGGTCGTCGCCATACATGATCTTCGAGAGGAAGTAGCCCTTCACGCAATTGATGCCGCGATTGACCTCGTGCTGGAGGTCGCCGTGCGTGGCCACCACGCGGTTCTCCTTCACGGCCACCGTCACGCCGCAACCGGTGCCGCAGAAGCGGCAGGGCGCCTTCGACCACTTGATGCCCGCCGCGTCGGTGCCGGTGAAACCGTCCAGCGCCTGCGCCACGCCGGGCAGCGGAACGCCGGCCACCGCGCCCGCGGTGGCGGCGGCGGTCTGGCGGATGAAGTCGCGTCGATCAATGGCCATCGGGAGCCTCCTCTTGAACGAGCTCGTTCATCGCCTCTTCGGTGTCGGCGAACTGGTAGACCATGGCCGCCGAGAGCACGCCGTCGGTGAGCTGGATGGCGCTGACCTTGGCCAGCATGTCCTGCGCGCTGTCGGCGTCGAGCGTGACGACCAGCTTGCCGGTGGGCGAACTGCCGTAGACGCGTGCGCCGGGCATGCGGGCAATGATCTGTTCGACGCCGGGCAGGCGCGCGGGCGTGGAATGCACCACGAGGCTGCTGATGTGGACTTCCTGGGACACTTGGCTTCCTTGTGACAGGTGGCTGGGTGCGCAAGGCGGGCTTGCGTTCAGCTGCCGGGCGGGCCGGAGAACAACTGATAGAACCAGACCAGAAAGCCGTAGCCGGCGACGATGATGACCGCCAGGACCGGCGCCATCACCACCGAGAGAAACAGGAAACTGCGCAGTTCCTGGGCCTCGGTAAAAGACTCATTCGCTTTTTCCACCAGTGCTACTCCAGCGCATCGAAGCGCGTTCGTCTCAGGTTGGGGGCGGGATGGCGATTTGATTCTTCCCACAATGTTCTGCAATGTCAACAAAGGAGGACTGACGCCTCGAAGCCTGCTATGGAGGCCCTGCAAAAGCCTTTTGTGCGCTGCACCAGATGGCGTTCTGGCACCGCGCCGCCGCCTTGTACTGCGCAATTGTTAAAAAGCATCGGGCCGGCGGCAAAATGCCGGATTTTTTTGACGCCCAGGCCAATTGGCTTGTTGGAGCATTGCGTCATGAATTAGAATTTGCCTATTTCGTTGCGAGGACCCCTAATGACCACCCTGTCGGACATCAATTCCCAGATCAAAAAGCACGACGAGCAGATCGCTCAATTGCGCCGCCAGGCCGAAGAGTTGCGCAATCAGGAGCGTGCCGGCGTCATCGATGAAATTCGCAAGAAGATTGCCGAATACGGATTGAGCGCTGCCGATCTCAAGTTGACGGGACGCGGCCCGGGCCGTCGCGTGGCAGGTGCCGCAGCCAGCAAGTCCGTTGCCAAATACCGTGGCCCGACCGGTGAAACCTGGTCGGGTGGGCGCGGCCGCAAGCCGCGCTGGGTGACCGAGGCATTGGCAGCGGGCAAGTCGCTGTCGGATTTCGAGATCAAGTAAGCCAACCTGCCAAAAGCAGCCAAAGAAAAAGCCCGCACATGCGGGCTTTCTTTTTGGGCGCTGCGCCAGCTCAGTTGACCATCACCAGCTTGCCCTTCACGCCGCGCGAACCCATGTGCGCATAGGCTTCCTTGAGTTGTGCCATCGGCATGGCCCGGTCAATCACCGGCTTGATCTTGCCAGCGCCGTACCAGCCGGCCAATTCGGCCATCATCTTGGCATTGGCCTTGGGCTCGCGCTTGGCGAAATCGCCCCAGAACACACCCACCAGCGAAGCGCCCTTGAGCAGCGGCAGGTTGAGCGGCAACGACGGAATCGGGCCGGCCGCAAAGCCGACGATCAGATAGCGCCCGCGCCAGGCAATGGAGCGAAATGCCGGCTCGGCGAAATCGCCACCCACCGGGTCATAGATCACGTCGGGGCCCTTGCCGCCGGTGGCTTCCTTGATGGCGTCGCGAAAGCCGCCGGGCAAGGCGTGCGTCGTGTAATTGATGGTGATATCGGCACCGATCGATTTGCACAGTTCGCATTTCTCGTCGGTCGAGGCGGCGGCAATCACCTTGGCGCCGGCGGCCTTGGCAATCTGGATGGCGGCGGTGCCCACACCGCCAGCGGCGCCCAGCACCAGCACGGTTTCGCCGGCCTGCAGTTGCGCGCGGTCGATCAGGGCATGCCAGGAGGTGGCGTAGATCATGATGAATGCCGCCGCATCGACATGGCCGAAGCCCGCGGGCAGCGGCATGCACAGCGCCGCCGGCGCCAGGGTGTGCGTGCCGAAGCCGCCGGTGCCGGAAAGGCAGGCCACGTTCTGGCCCACCTTCAGATGCGTCACGCCTTCGCCCACCGCCTGCACCACGCCGGCGTATTCGGAGCCCGGCACGAAGGGCAGTTTGGGCTTGTGCTGGTATTTGTTCTGGACGATCAACAGGTCCGGGAAATTCAGGCTGGCGGCCTTGATCTCGATCAGCACCTCGCCCGGTCCCGGTTGCGGGGTGGGCAGTTCCTTCCAGGTCAGCGCATCGACGCCAATGGGGTTCTCGCAAAGCCAAGCGTGCATCTTCAGTCTCCGAATTGAGCGGGCATGATACGGCGCCACCTGGGCTGCCAATGTCTCTGGCGTGACCGGCCTGCACCTAGAATGCGCAACAGATTCATGCCATGAAAATTCTCATTTCCAACGACGACGGTTTTCAAGCGCCAGGCATCGTCGCCCTGCATGCCGCCCTGCGTGAAATTGCAGAGGTCGAGGTCATTGCGCCCGAACACAACAACAGCGCCAAGTCCAACGCATTGACGCTGGCCGCGCCGCTGTATGTGCACGCCGCGCACAACGGTTTTCGCTACGTCACGGGCACCCCGGCCGACTGCGTGCACATCGCGCTCAAGGGCCTGCTCGACTACCGGCCCGACCTGGTGGTCTCGGGCATCAACAACGGCGCCAACATGGGCGACGACACCATCTATTCAGGCACGGTGGGCGCGGCCATGGAGGCCTATCTGTTCGGCATTCCGGCCATCGCCATCTCGCAGATCGAGAAGGGCTGGGCGAACATCGACGCCGCGGCGCAGGTGGCACGGCAACTGGTGCAGCGCATCGAGCGCGAGCGCATGCTCGAAGGGCCGCCGTGGCTGCTCAACGTCAACGTGCCGAACAAGCCGCTGGCCGAGCTGAAGCCGGTCAAGGTGTGCCGCCTCGGGCGGCGCCACGCGGCGGAGAAGGTGATCACGCAGACCAGCCCGCGCGGCGAGACGATGTACTGGATTGCCGGTGCCGGCGGCGCCAAGGACAGCGGCGAAGGCACCGATTTCCATGCCACCGCGGCCGGCCACGTGGCGCTCACGCCGCTGCAGATCGACCTGACCGATCACGCCAATCTGGCCCACTGGCGCGATGCGGTGGCGCGCCTCGACGCGCAGGAACAGGGCTGAGGCGTGGCGACACGCCCCACCTTTCCGGCGCGCCTGACCTTCCCCGGGGCGCCGCCGACACCCTCGAGCCTGCACGCGCGCAAGCCGCCGGCTGCCAACAAGACGGCACCCGTGCTGGTGACCGCCACGCCTTCGATGGCCTCCGAAGCAGTGCGCCAGCGCATGGTGCACAAACTCGCGGCGCAAGGCATTGCCGATGCCCGGGTGCTGAACGCCATGGGCGCGGTGGAGCGCCATCGTTTCGTCGACAGCGCGTTGGTCAACCAGGCCTACGAAGACACCAGCCTGCCGATCGGCCTGGGCCAGACCATCTCCAAGCCGAACGTGGTGGCCCGCATGATCGAGCTGCTGCTGGCGGCGCCGGCGCTGCGCAACAAGCCGGGCGAGCGGCTCGGCCGCGTGCTGGAGATCGGCACCGGCTGCGGCTACCAGGCCGCCGTGCTGAGCCACGTCGCCAGCGAGGTCTACAGCATCGAGCGCTTGCGCGGGCTGCACGAGAAGGCGCGCGTCAACCTGCGGCCGTTCCGCCTGGCCACCGTGCATCTGTTGCTGGGCGACGGCATGGTCGGCTATGCCAAGGGCGGGCCGTACGCCGGCATCATCGCGGCGGCGGGCGGCGAAGCCGTGCCGCAGGCGTGGATCGATCAGTTGGCGGTGGGCGGGCGCATCGTTGCGCCGACGCAGTCGGGCAACGGCCGCCAGGCCTTGGTCGTGATCGACTCGACCAGCACCGGACTGCAGCGCAGCATTCTTGAGGCGGTTCACTTTGTCCCCCTAAAATCGGGAATTGCTTGATGGAGGATTGCATGCAGGGTTTTGGTAGACGAGGTCGGTTTGCCGGCGCAGGTTGGTTGCTGGCGGCGCTCGTTCTGGCGGGATGTGGCAGTCCTCACAAGCCCGCACCGGTCGAAGACCGTGGCAGCCTGGGCGGCACCAATGCGGGTGTCGCCGCCATCGGTGTTCCCCCCATCACGGTGGATGCCAACGGCAAGCCCCTGCCCGGCATCGAGAACTACGGCAAGCCCGGCTACTACGCGGTGCGCCCGGGCGACACGATGATGCGCATCGGCCTGGAGACCGGGCAGAACTGGCGCGACATCGTGCGCTGGAACAACCTCGACGACCCCAACGTGATCGAAGTCGGCCAGGTCTTGCGCGTGATTCCGCCGGTCGGCGCGAACACCGCTGGCGCGGTGCCCGCTTCGGCTGCGGGTGCGGCCCCGGCCGTCGCCGCGGGTGGCGCTGCGGTGGCGCCCACCGATGCGCCGCCGCCCAAGCCGGCACCGGTGCCGGCCGCGCAGTCGGGCGATGAAGACGTGGCGTGGATCTGGCCGGCGCGCGGTGCGCTGCTGGCGGGCTTCGACGACGCCAAGAACAAGGGGCTGGACATCGGCGGGCGTGCCGGCGATCCGGTGCTGGCGGCGGCCGACGGCCGCGTGGTGTATGCCGGTGCCGGCCTGCGCGGCTATGGCAACCTGATCATCCTCAAGCACAACAACACCTACCTCACGGCCTATGCGCACAACCAGGCGCTGCTGGTGAAGGAAGACCAATCGGTCCAGAAGGGCCAGAAAATCGCCGAGATGGGCAACACCGACGCCGATCGCGTGAAGCTGCATTTCGAGATCCGTCGCCAAGGCAAGCCGGTCGATCCGGCGCGCTACCTGCCCGCCCGGTGATGCCATGGCCAGCCCGCGCCCGCGCCGCACTTCGGTTGTGCGCGGCGCAGCGGGCGAGGGCCTGAGCGGCAACGGCAGCAAGCCGCGCGGCGAAGACGAAGCCCAGTCGCCGCTGGAACTGAATGGTCAAGCCGGCGAGGGCGGCGATTCGCTCACGCAGTACCTGCGCGAGGTGCGGCGCACCGAACTGTTCACCCCCGACGAGGAATACCAGACCGCCGTTGCCGCGCGCGCCGGCGACTTCGCCGCGCGCCAGTCGATGATCGAGCACAACCTGCGGCTGGTGGTCAACATCGCCAAGGGCTACCTGGGACGCGGCGTGCCGCTGGCCGACCTGATCGAGGAGGGCAACCTCGGCCTGATGCACGCCATCTCGAAATTCGAGCCGGAGCGGGGCTTCCGCTTCTCGACCTACGCGACCTGGTGGATCCGGCAATCGGTCGAGCGCGCGGCGATGATCCAGAGTCGCGCGATCCGGCTGCCGGTGCACGTGGTGCGCGAGTTGCAGCAGGTGCTGCGGGCGCGCCGCACGCTGGAGGCCGACCCCGACTTCTCGCAGCAGCGGCCCGACGGCGTGCGCGTCGAAGACGTCGCGGCACTGCTCGGGCGCGAGGTGCAGGAAGTGGCTGAACTGCTGGCGCTGGCCGAGGCGCCGCGCTCGCTCGACGCGGGCACCGAGCGCGGCGACGAAAGCTTCACCCTGGCCGACACGGTGGCCAGCGCCGACGGCAATGCCGACCCCACCGGCGTCACCCACACGCACGAGGTCGAGCGCCTGCTCGAAGGCTGGATCGAGGCGCTCAACGAGCGCGAGCGCGAGGTGCTGGCCGGGCGCTACGGCCTGCACGAGCGCGAGCCCGAGACGCTGGAGGTGCTCAGCCTGCGCCTGGGCCTCACGCGCGAGCGCGTGCGCCAGATCCAGAACGAGGCGCTGGTCAAGATCCGCCGCCAGCTCAGCCGCTGCGGCGTCGACCGCGACGCGCTGTTGTAGCGCCGGCGCGGCCGGTGCCCGCGGCCTGAGACAATTCGGGCATGACGGAAATCAAGGAAAAAATGCCCACGACCGGCCCCACGGACGAATGGCTGGCGATCGAATCGCTCGATCTCGATGCGCAGGGCGTGACGCACAAGGCCGACGGCAAGGTGGTGTTCATCGAAGGCGCATTGCCCTTCGAGGAAGTGCAGTTCAAGCTGCTGCGGGCCAAGAACAACTGGGAGCAGGGCGTGATCAGCGCCATGCGCCGCGAATCGTCGCAACGCGTGCGCCCGGGCTGCCCCAACTTCGGCCTGCACGCCGGCGCCTGCGGCGGCTGCAAGATGCAGCACCTGGACGCGGCGGCGCAGGTGGCGGTCAAGCAGCGCGCGCTCGAAGACAGCCTGTGGCACCTGGGCAAGGTGAAGGCCGAGAACATGCTGCGCCCGCTGGAGGGCCCTTCGTGGCACTACCGCTACCGGGCCCGGCTGTCGGTGCGCAACGTGCACAAGAAGGGCGTGGTGCTGATCGGCTTTCACGAGCGCAAGAGCCGCTACGTGGCCGACATGAGCATCTGCCCGGTGCTGCCGCGCACGGTCAGCGAGATGCTGGTGCCGCTGCGCGCACTCATCGGCTCGATGGATGCGCGCGACACCTGCCCGCAGATCGAGCTGGCCTGCGGCGATGCACCGGGCTCGACCGAGCTCGGCGTGATCGCGCTGGTGCTGCGCCACCTGGAACCCCTGTCCGAGGCCGACATCGCCCGCTTGCGCGCCTTTGCCGGGGACCATGCGGGCGTGCAGTGGTGGCTGCAATCCAAGGGGCCGGAAACCGTCAAGCTGCTCGACCCCGACAGCGCGCCGCTGGCCTACGAGCTGCCCGACTTCGGCGTCTCGATGCCCTTCAAGCCGACCGACTTCACGCAGGTCAATCCGCACATCAACCGGGTGCTGGTGACGCGCGCGCTGCGCCTGCTCGACGTGCAGGCGCATGAGCGCGTGATCGACTGGTTCTGCGGCCTGGGCAACTTCACGCTGCCGCTGGCCACGCGCGCACGCGAGGTGCTGGGCATCGAGGGCAGCGACACGCTGGTGGCACGCGCCACCGACAACCTGCAACGCAACCGCGCCGCGGCGCAAGGCACGCGCAACTACGCGCAGACCAGCTTCGTCGCGCGCAACCTGTTCGAGATGACGCCGGAAATGCTAGTGCGCGACGGCCGGGCCGACCGCTGGCTGGTCGATCCGCCGCGCGAAGGCGCCTTCGCGCTGGCCAAGGCGCTGGCCGACCTGCACCAGCAGACGCTGGCGCACCCGGAAGAAGCCGGCGCGCCCGGCGGCTGGACGCCGCCGCAACGCATCGTCTACGTCAGCTGCAACCCGGCCACGCTGGCGCGCGATGCCGGGCTGCTGGTCCACCAGGCCGGCTACCGCTGCACGCACGCCGGCGTCATCAACATGTTCCCGCACACGGCGCACGTCGAGTCGATGGCGGTGTTCGATCTGGCGCAGCCGCAGGCGGCTTGACGCCGCTGACAATGAAAAAGGGCCCTCGCGGGCCCTTTTCTTTGGGGGCGACTGCGGTCAGTCGCGCTCGCCGCCGAACATGCCCAGCAGCGCCAGCAGGCTCTGGAAGATGTTGAACAGGTCCAGGTACAGGGCCATGGTGGCGCTGATGTAGTTGGTCTCGCCGCCGTCGACGATGCGCTTGAGGTCATACAGCAGGTAGGCCGAGAAGATGCCGATGGCCAGGGTGGAGATCACCGCCATGCCGGCCGGCGAGCCGACGAAGATGTTGACGACGGAACCCACCAGCAGCACCAGCACGCCGACGAACAGCCACTTGCCCATGCCCGAGATGTCGCGCTTGATCACCGAGGCGGCCGAAGCCATCACGAAGAACACGCCGGCGGTGCCCCCGAAGGCGGTCATGACCAGCGCGGGGCCGTTGCTGAAGCCCAGGATCACCGCGATCATGCGCGAGAGCATCAGGCCCATGAAGAAGGTGAAGGCCAGCAGCACCGGCACGCCGGCGGCTGAGTTCTTGGTCTTCTCCACGGCGTACATCAGGCCGAAGGCGCCGCCCAGGAAGACGATCAGGCCCAGCCCGCCGTGCAGCGACTGCGTGATGCCGGTGGCCACGCCGAGCCAGGCGCCCAGCACCGTCGGTACCAGGCTCAGGGCCAGCAGCCAGTAGGTGTTGCGCATGACCCGGTTGCGGTCGGCCTGCGCAATGCCCGAGCCATAGCCGGGCGAGCTGTTGAGGGTGGTGACGCGGTCATTCATGTGGAATCTCCTTGATGGCGGTTCTACCCGCATGTGAGGTCATTCTAGGGGTCTGCAAGTTGCCGCCCGCCAAAAGACCGCATGCGAGGGTTCCTACAGTTTGTAGGGGCTCTGTTTCGAGTGTCCGTTATGCTCTTGCGTTCACTCAATTTGCACTGCCATGAAGACCAAGTCCTATCTCGAACTCGCCGATGTCAAGGCGATTGCCGCTGCCGCCGAAGCCGAAGCCCTGAAGAACAACTGGGCGGTGACCATCGCCATTGCCGACGACGCCGGCAACCTGCTGTGGCTGCAGCGCCTGGACGGCGCTGCCGCGCTGTCGGCCCACATCGCCCCGGCCAAGGCCCACACCGCCGCCATGGGCCGCCGTGACAGCAAGACCTACGAAGACATCATCAACGGCGGGCGCACGGCCTTCCTCACCGTGCCGGCCCTGCACGGCATGCTCGAAGGCGGCGTCGCCATCGTCAAGGACGGCCAGGTGATCGGTGCGGTCGGCGTGAGCGGCGTCAAGTCGAACGAAGACGCGCAGGTGGCCAAGGCCGGCATTGCCGCCATCGGCCTCTGAGCGTCTTTCGCTCCAAGCAAAACGCCGACCCATGGGTCGGCGTTTTTTTGTGGGCGGATGGCCTGATCGAGGGGAAAAAAAGCTTGGCTGGAGGAGAACCGTTGGCTAGCAAAAAACGACCCTTTGGAGATTGCTCTCCTCAAGTCGCCCCACGATGAAACTTGCCGGGGAGGGCGCTGGTGCCTACTTGGTGAGGATCAGCTTGCCGAGTTTGGTGGCTTGCAGGCGATAGAGCGAGCCGTTGTGCATGATGCCGACCGTCTTGTTGCCCTGCAGCAGTTGCTGGCTCTCGACCAGCGTGGCGGGAACGCCCTGCGCGGGTTGCTGCCGGCCGGCGAAGGTCGACGCGAGGGAGGCGGCGGGAGCGGCGAAGGAGGTCAGTGTCGGTTGCATGCTGGTTGCCTTTGCGTTGCGTGTTGGATCAAATGATAACCATTCTCATTGCGAAGTCAACCACGCAATCCACCTTATTTCGTAACTTCGTGTCCAGGCCCGCTCAGTTGTGCTCGGGCTCGGTCACGAAGCCGATCTTCTGCACGCCGGCCACGCGCGCCTCGGACATCGCCTTGGCCACGCGCTCGTAGCGCACTTCCTTGTCGCCGCGGATGTGCAGTTCGGGCTGCGGATCTTTCGCGGCCTCGGCCGCCAGCCGCGCGGGCAGTTCGGCGTCGCTGATCTTCTGTTCGTTCCAGAAGTAGCTGCCGTCCGCGGCGATGCTGAACATGATGTTGTCCGGCTTGGTCAGCTCGCGTTCGCTGCTGGCCTGGGGCAGGTCGACCTTCACCGCGTGCTTCATCACCGGCACGGTGATGATGAAGATGATGAGCAGCACCAGCATGACGTCGACCAGCGGCGTCATGTTGATTTCGTTCATCACGTCATCGGGTTCGTCTTGGGTGCCGAATGCCATGGCGATCAGCCTTTCTTGAGCGGCAGCACCGTGGCGTCGCCGGGAATGCTCTGCACGCGCGCACCGGTGACGAAGTAGGCATGCAGGTCATGCGCGAAGCTGTTGAGCTTGGTCAGCACGAACTTGTTGCCGCGCACCAGCGCGTTGTAGCCCAGAACCGCCGGAATGGCCACCGCCAGGCCCAGCGCGGTCATGATCAGCGCCTCGCCGATCGGGCCGGCCACCTTGTCGATGGTCGCCTGGCCGGCCGTGCTGATGCTCATCAGCGCGTGATAGATGCCCCACACGGTGCCGAACAGGCCGATGAACGGCGCCGTCGAGCCCACCGATGCCAGCACCGCCAGGCCGGTCTGCAGGCGCGCGGTGAATTCGTCGATGCCGTTGCGCAGCGAGCGCGTGATCCAGTCGCTCACGTCCAGCGTGTCATGCAGGTGCGCCTTGGTGTTGCGGTGGTGCGCCGCGGCTTCGCGGCCCTCGAGCGCCAGCGCGCGGAAGGGGTTGGCGTCGTCCTTGCCGAGCTTGTTGAGCGCGGTGGCGAAGTCCTCGCTGTGCCAGAAGTCGCCCGAGCGGCGTGCCTGCCGCTTGTAGCGGATCACGTCGATCGCCTTGATGAGGATCACGATCCACGAGGCGAGCGACATGCCGATCAGCAGCACGGCCACGGCCTTGGTCACGAGATCGCCTTGCGACCACAAATTCATCAGACCGAATTGGGATTCCATAACTAACTCCGAAAAATCACTTCAACACAAAATTGATGGGCGCGTCGTAGGCCATGCTCTGCGCCACGCCATTGACCTTGCCCGGCACGAAGCGGCAACGCAGCATGGCGTCGCGCGCGGCCTCGTCGAGCCGCTCGAAGCCGCTGGAGGTGCGGATGTCGACCTTCTGCGGCTGGCCGTCGGCACTCACCAGCACCTTGACCACCACGCGGCCCTGCTCGCCCAGCCGCTTGCTGATGGCCGGATACACCGGGCCGCAGCTCTTGGCGTAGTCGGCATTGGTCGAGGGCAGCTGCACCGAGGGTGCGGGCGGGGCGGGCGGTGCCGGTGGCGGCGGCGCGGGCGGGGCCGGCGGCGCGGGCGGCGGTTCCGGCGCCGCCACCGGGGCTTGCGGCGACGGCTTGGCCACCTTCACCGGCAGCGGGCGCGGCTTGGGCGCGGGAGCCGGCGGCGTGACCTGCTTGGGTGGCTCGGGCGGTGGCGGCGCAGCGGGGGGCGGGGGCGGCGGCTCGATCGGCGTGGGCGGGTCGACGAACTGGCTGAGGATCTCGACCGGCACCACGACCTCGGCGGCGCGCCGGATCAGCCCGGTCTGCAGCGCCCAGAGCGCCGCAATGTGGAACAGGACGACGCTGCCCGCGATGACCGCGTTGCGTGAAATACCAGGGGGGGAAGAAAAGCGGTCAGACACGATGAACCATTAAACGAGGACCGCGAGACTCCGCAGCCGCTGCGGACACAAGGGCCGCTAAGAGCGAAGAATCAGCCAGGTGGCGCCGACGACCAGGATCAGACTGCCGACGACGGCAAGGAGTTCCATGCCCGGCTTTCCATGATGGACGTGGCAAGCTGGATCGGCATGGGCGCCGTCTCGTGCTTGATGGCCGCCGTGGGGTGCGATGCGCTGCACTGGGCCACGACGTCGCGCGCGCAGCCTTCGCAGCGGCCGCACTGGGTGGCCACGCCGAGCTCCATCTGGACCTCGTCGAAAGACATGCCCGCACGAGCGTGACGCGCGATTTCACGGTCGGAGACTCGGCGGCAGACGCAAACAATCATGGTGTCGGTGCAAGCAGGGCTGGCGGGATGAACGTGCGCGATTATAAATACGAATTCATCGCATTTGCAATAACTATGGCGTCATTGGGGTGGCGCGCCCGGCGGGCCGCCGCCTACGCCTGCGCCCACATGCGCAGCAGGTTGTGATAGTGGCCCGTCAGGGCGATGGTTTCGTCGCATTCGCCGTGCCGGGCGCGCAGCTTGAGGATGGTCTGGTCCAGCTCGAACAGCATGCTGCGCTGGGCGTCATCGCGCACCAGGCTCTGCAGCCAGAAGAAGGAGCAGACCCGCGCGCCGCGCGTCACCGGCAGCACGCGGTGCAGGCTGCTGGCCGGATAGAGCACCAGATCGCCGGCGGGCAGCTTCACTTCGTGCGTGCCGAAGGTGTCGACCACCTCCAGTTCGCCGCCGTCGTAGTCCTCCGGTTCGCACAGGAACAGCGTGCACGAGAGGTCGGTGCGCAGCTGCTCACCGCTGCCGGGCAGCGCGCGCACGGCGCCATCGACATGAAAGCCGTAGTGCTCGCCGCCTTCGTAGCGGTTGAAGAGGGGCGGCACGAAGCGCTGCGGCAGCGCCGCCGAGAAGAATAGCGCGTGACGCGAGAGCGCCGCCAGCACCAGCTTGCCGAGCTCGCGCCCGACCGGCGAGTGCTCGGGCAGCTGGCGGTTCTGCTTGACCAGCGCGCCCTGCGCGCCGACCGTCTGGCGGCCGTCGATCCAGCCGGCCGCGTCGAGTGCGTGGCGCATCTCGCGCACCTGCGTCGCGTTCAGCACTTCGGGCACATGCAGCATCATCTGTCAGGTCTCCATGAACGAAAAAGGCCCCGGCGGGGCAGCCGGGGCCGGGAGTGGCAGTGTCGCAGGACGGGCTCAGAACGTGAAGTTGGCCGTGATGCGTGCCGAGCGCGGAATGCCGGGCGTGTAGCGGTAGCCACTCTTGTTGATCGCCGCCACGTAGTCCTTGTCGAACAGGTTGTAGACGTTGAACTGCAGGTCGACGTTCTTGCTGACGCGGTAGGAAGCCATGGCGTCGAAGACCCAGTACGAGTCGACGAACTTCGGCGTGCCGACTGCGCCGTCGGTGCCGCGGTGCAGCATGCCGGTGTAGCGGGCGCCGCCGCCGATCGTCAGGCCGAAGGGGAAGGCGTAGGTGGTCCACGAGGTGAACGCGTTCTTCGGCGTGTAGGCCAGGGCGTCGCTGCCGTCGGCCAGCACCGAGGGGCCGCTGACGATGCTGGTGTCCATGGTGGTGTAGCCGGCACTCACGCCCCACTGGCTGGTGATCAGGCCGGTGGCGCCGAGCTCGATACCGTCCACGCGCTTCTTGCCGGTCTGGTAGTACTGCAGGGACAACGGGTCCTGCACCACTTCGTTCTTGACTTCGGTGCGGAAGATCGCGGCGGTCAGCGACAGGCGCTTGTCGATCACGTCCCACTTGGTGCCCAGCTCCATGTTGCTGGCTTCCTGCGGATCGAAGTCGGTGCGGTTGGCGTTGTTGCCGGTGCCGCCCGCGGCCAGCTGGAAGTTGGCGCCGCCCGGCGGCTGCGCCGAGGTGCCGTAGCCGGCGTAGATGCTGCTGTTCTCGGTCGGCTTGTAGACCAGGCCGAGCTTGCCGGTGAACAGGTCGCCCGAGGTGTCGAGCGAAGGGTTCTGCACCAGCGTGCCGACCGGCGCCGTGGTGGTGCGGCTGGCCGAATCGTAGGTGGTCTTGTAGTGGTCGTAGCGGATGCCGCCGGACAGCTCCCATTGCGGGTTGAACTTGAGGGTATCGAAGGCGTAGACGCCGACCGTGTCGGTCTGGCCGCTGCTGTCGGCCCCGTTGCGGATGCGGTTGTAGCCGGCGACGTACGGATTGGGGTTGTACAGGTTGGCGGCGGGCCAGGCGCCGTTGTTCAGCGGCTGGCCGTTGGCGGTGGCGTTCTGGCCGAAGTAGCCGACCGAGTCCTGCTGTTCACGCGCCAGTTCCAGGCCGGTGCTGACCGAGTGCGCGATGCTGCCGGTCTGGAATTTCGCCGTCAGGTTGGTCTGGTTGACCAGGATCGTGTTTTCCTGGTTGATGTTGGTCGGGTTGCTGCGCGCCATGGTCCAGGTCGCCGGCTGCGCCGGGTTCGGCGTCTGCCAGTTGGCGGGGGTCCACATGAACGCCGTCAGCATGTAGTCGTTCTTCGTCTTGCCCCAGCGCGTGGTGTTGCGCACCGTCATGTCCGGCGTGATGTCGTGCTCGATCCGCGCGGTGAACATGTCGGAGGTGACGTTCTGGAAGTCCGAGCTGGTGCCGTAGAAGTTGTTGCTGTCCACCGGCTGCGCGAAGTTCAGGAACTGGCGCTTCGGGTCCGGCGTGGAATAGCCGGGCAGGCCGATGGTCGGCACGCCGCCGTCGGGCACGTTGTCCTGGTCGACGTGCACGTAGTCCAGGTACACGCGGGTCGGCGAGTTCAGGCCCCAGGCCAGCGAAGGCGCCACGCCCCAGCGCTTGTTCTTGACGAAGTCGCGCCCGTCCACGCCGGCGTCCTGCATCACCGCATTCAGGCGGAAGGCCCCGCCCACGCCGTTGTCGCCGGTCAGCGACTTGTTCCAGTCGATGGTGCCGCGCTTGTAGTCGGAGGTGCCCAAGCCGATCGAACCGAGGAAGCTGTCCTGCATGTCCGGCTTCTTGGTGATCAGGTTGATGTAGCCGGTGGGCGCGGTGCGCCCGGCATCGGAGCCGGCCGGGCCCTTCACGACTTCCACCGAGTCGATGTTGAAGGTGTCGCGCGAGACGGCGCCGAGGTCGCGGATGCCGTCCACGAAGATGCTGTTGGAGCTGTCGAAGCCCCGCATGTAGACCGCGTCGCCGGTGGTCGTGTTGCCGTTTTCGCCGAGGTAGAAGGTGCTCACGCCGGCGGCGTTGCGCAGCGCTTCGGTGAGGTTGGTGGCGCCCTGTTCACGAATGATCTGGTCCTTGATTACCGTGATGGTCTGCGGCGTGTCGACCAGCGGCGCGGTGTATTTCGGGTTGGCCGAGGTGTCGGTCTTGTAGTCGGCGACCGGTGCACTCCCTTCGACGCGGACTTCCTTCAGTTGCTGGGTCGTACCCGCGGGGGCGGTTTGCGCGCCGGCCGGCGAAGCCAGTGCGAACAGGGTGGCGGCGGCCGCCGTACCGAGCGGCGGGAAGGCGCGCGCGACGGCGTGCTTGCGGCTTTTGATGTGAGCCATGAGATTCTCCGGGAGATGCAGGATGAGAACTCGTCTGGCTGGTCATGCCGGCGCTGGGGCGCGGGACAGACTGGCTGGGAGAGTTGAATCGCGGTGCGCGAGATCAGCCGGGATGATAATAGTTCTCATTGCACAAGTTAAGCATTCGTTAACTTGCCGTGCCAATTTGCAACAGTGGGCGCACGGTGTGCGCAGCAGGGCGCCGCGCCGGGCGCGCGCGAGGCCGGTGCCTCAGTACACGTCGCGGCGATAGCGCCCGCTCGCCGAGAGCGCACGCACCGCCGCATCGCCGGCGATCTGCCGCAGCGCGGCGTCGACGCCCGAGGCCATGCCCTGCAGGCTGCCGCAGACATAGATCGCGGCGTCGCGCGCCAGCCACTGCGCCACCGCATCGGCCGCCTGCAGCAGGCGGTGCTGCACGTAGAGCCGCTCGGGCTGGTCGCGCGAAAACACCATGTCGAGCCGTGCCAGCACGCCGCTCGCCTGCCAGGCCTCGATCTCGCCCTGGTAGAGAAAATCGTGCGCGCGATGGCGCTCGCCGAAAACCAGCCAGTTGTCATGCTGGCCGGCCAGGGCCCGTGCGCGCAGGTGGCTGCGCAGGCCGGCCAGGCCGGTGCCGTTGCCGATCAGGATCAGCGGCCGCTCGGTGTTGGCGCCGAGGCGGAAATTGGGGTGGGCCCGCAACTGGAGTTTCAGCGTGGCGCCGGGCGACAGCGTGGAGGTGAGCAGGCCAGAGCCTGCGCCCAGCGTGCCGTCGGGATGGCGTTCCTGGCGCACCAGCAACTGGAGCTGGCCGTCTTCGGGGATCGACGCGATCGAGTAGTCGCGTGGCCGCCCCGCATCGCTGGCCAGCGCCAGCCGCGCGATGTCGCCCGCCATCCAGTGCGGCGCGCGCTCGCCCGCGGCATCGCGCGCATGGGCCGGTTCGAAGCCCAGGTGAAAGATCGGCGTGCCGGCGCTGCCGGGGTTGAGTTGCACGCGCTCGGTCAGGCGCCATTCGATGGGCTCGATCGCCTCGGCGGCGGTCTCGGTCTGGGCCCCATCCGGCAGCGCGCCGCCGTACTGCGCCTGCCAGCGCGCGAGCGCCGCCGGATCGCCGTTGTCGACCTCGATGCAGGCGAACTCGCGGGTCGCGCCGCTTTCGGCCAGCCAGCCGTCGAGCGCGCGGCCGAAGCCGCAGAAGGCGGTGTACTGGCGATCGCCGAGCGCCAGCACGGCGAAGCGCAAGGCCGACAGGTCGGGCGCTGGGCGGCCGAAGAAGCGCTCGGCAAAAACGCTGGCGCCATCGGGCGCGTCGCCTTCGCCGTAGGTGCTGGCGATGAAGCAGGCCTGCCGCGCGCCGGCCAGCGTGTGCGCATCGAGTTCGTTGAGCGACAGCACGCGCACCGCGGCGCCGCGCGCGTGCAGGCTTTCGGCGGTGCGCCAGGCGATCGCCTCGGCCTGGCCGGTCTGCGTGGCGAACACCACCAGCGTCGGCGGCTGGTGGTCGTCGGCCTGGGGCCGCGCCAGGCCGGCGGCGGCGCGCCGGTGGGCCGCATGCCGTCGGCGTTCACGCAGCGCGATGGCCGCGCACATCGCGCCATACGACAGCACGGTGCCGGCAGCGGCCAGCATGCGCCACGGCGGCTCGCTCATGGGGTGGTGTCCGCCCAGGCGCGGCTGTGTTGCAGCCGCACGGGTTTGTCGTTGCCGCCGGCGCTGCGGCAGGCGAACAGGGCGGCAATGCCGTGCGTGTCGGCAAACGCCAGCCCGTCATCCGGGCCCAGCACGGTCAGCACGGTGGCCAGTGCATCGGCCTGCATGCAGTGCACGTGCCGCACCGTGACGGCGGCCAGCGCGTGGCGCACCGGCGCGCCACTGCGCGGGTCGATGGTGTGGGCCAGACGCTGTCCGTCGATCTCGCGCACGTGCCAGCGGTCGCCGGAGGTGGCGATGGCCGCGTTGTCCAGCGCGCAGCGCACGACGGTGTTGCCGTCGCCGCCGGTGTCGACCTGCACCTGCCACGGCAGGCCGCCCGGGCGCCGTCCGCGGCCGCGCAGTTCACCGCCCACTTCGATCAGGAAATCCGCGAGGCCGAGCGCCTCGAGTGCCGCCGCCGCCTGGTCCACCGCGTAGCCCTTGGCGATGCCGGAAAAGTCGAGCCACAGGCCGCCGGGCTGGACCAGCGTGCGCGTGGCTGCATCGAAAGCCAGGCGCTGCCAGCCGGCCGCGGCGCGCGCCTGCGCCAGCGCGGCCGGATCGGGCGCGCCCGTGCTCACGTGCGCCTGCGCGCCGAAGCCCCAGAGCGCGACCAGCCTGCCGATGGTCGGATCGAGCGCGCCGCCGCTGGTGGCCGCCCACTGCAGCGCGCAGGCCAGCACCTGCGCGAATTCCGGCGGCACGACGTGCGTGCTGCCGGCGGGCGCGCCGTTGAAGCGGCAGATGTCGGACGCGGCGTCCCAGGTGCTCATCTGCGCCACCACGCGGGCGAGCGCGTGCTCGATCGCGGCGCGCACCGTCTCGCCCGCCAGCATGGCGCGGTTGTCCATGCGCAGCGACCAGGTCGTGCCCATGCTGTGGCCGGCCAGCGACTGCAGGCTGCCCGGGTCGGCGCGGCGCGGCGCGGGGATGGCGGCGTAGCCGCCGGCGCCCCACTGCGCGAACGAGGGGCGGGCGGGTGTCGGCTGCGCAGGGCTCAGGGCATCACCTCGAGCGTGGCGGCGTAGCTCAGCCGGCGCTCCTTGGCCTGCGGCAGGCTGGTCTTGCCGTCCTTGGTGGTGGCCTCCAGCCAGTACATGCCCGCTTGCGGCCAGGTGACGCTGAAGGCGCCCTTGGCATCCGTCTTGGTCTTGATCTCGTTGAGGCTGTCGCGGTAGCGCGAGTTGCCGGGAACGACGATCACTTCCAGATCAGCGGCCGGTTGTCCGTCGACCTGCAACACGAAGCTGGCCTTCTCGCCCTTCACCAGGTCGGTCGGGTGGGTGTTCAGCGCCACCAGTTCCAGGCCCTTGCCGCTGGGCTTGAGCGCGCTCGGCTTGCCGACCGTGGCGAAGGTCTCGATGCGCCCGGCCGACTGCGTGACTTCGACCTCCTGTGCATCGGCCGGAATCTGTCCGGTGATGTTTTCCGCCGTGCCGCGCGCGCGCTTGGTCTGGCCGCTGGCCTTGTCCTTCCAGCGCGCGAACACGCCTTCGTTGAGCACCGCGATGCGGTAGGTGCCGCTCTGCTTGAGGTCCAGGTCGAACACGCTGCGCAGCTTGCCGCTGTTCACGTTTTCCGGCGTCACGGCGCTGCCGTCGGGCGCGGTGACGACCAGGTGGTCGAGCGCCAGCGGCCGGTGGTTGAAGAAGAACAGGTCGTTCGAGACCGCGGCATCGACGGTGATCCAGTCGCCCTTGGACAGCACGGTGCTGGACGGCATGAGCCAGACGTTGTGCGCGCTCGCGGCCCCGGCGAGGGCGGACAGGGCGATGGCGAGTGCGGCGGTGCGGAGGTGGAGTTTCATGGCGGGTTCCGTTGCATCAGGAAGAAAGGGCGGGCGAAAGCGGTCGGGTGATCAGGCGATCGGGCTCAGGGCTTGAGTTCGAGCTTGACCTGGCCCAGTTCGGACTGGCCGGCCACGCTGGCGCTGTCGCTCTTTGCCGGCGGCCACTGGAAGGGGATGTTGACGATCTCGCGGCCGCCCGATTCGCGTGCCGCCTCGACGTACAGCTTGTAGGCGCCGGGCGCGAGCTTGGGCAGCGCGACCGAGCCTTCCTCGACGTTGATGGCATGCGTGCCGGCCGGGCGCGTGGCACTGCTGACGCCGTCGACCGGCATCGACAGTTCGCGGCCGGTGCGGCGCCACCATTGGCGCAGGTCCTTCAGCCACTTGGTGCCCTCGCCCTCGGCGTTGCCCTTGGTGCGGGTGTCGTACCAGACCGCCAGCGTGCCGGCCACCGACTGGTCGGCGCGCTCGACCCACGCCGCCACGTAGGGGCGGTGGTATTCGGCCACGCTCAGGCGCGGCACCTCGATGTTGACCGACATGCCGGCGGCGAAGGCTGGCGCGCCGAACAGGGCGGCCAGCGCCGCGGAACAGGTGGAATAGCGGATATGCACGGGAAGCGGCTCCAGGTGAGGGTGTTCTTGAATCTGTTGTTCAGTGGATCAGCAGCAGCGCCAGCAGCAGCGGAACGACCAGCCCGGCACCGACCATGGGCCAGGTCATGGGCCGGTTGCCGGCGTGCATCTTCAGGATGAACAGGCCGGTGACGGAGAAGATCAGCGCCGCCGCCGCGAAGATGTCGATGAACCATTGCCAGGCGGCGCCGGTGTTGCGCCCCTTGTGCAGATCGTTCAGGTAGGACAGCCAGCCGCGCTCGGTGCGCTCGTACTCGATCTCGCCGTTGGCCAGCGCCACGCGCAGCCAGGCGTCGCCGCCCGGGCGCGGCAGCGACAGGTAGACCTCGTCGTCGGTCCATTCGGCGGGCCGGTCACCCGCGTCCACCGCCCACTTCTGCTGCACCCAGCGCGCCAGGTCAGCCGGCAGCGCGGCCTTGCCGTCGTGCGCCTTGGCCACCGCCAGCGCAGCCGTCAGGTGCGCGCGCAGTGCGGTGTCCAGCGTGTCCTGCAGGTTGGTGACGACGGGCTTGGCCTCGATCTGCGCGGCGTGGTTGAGCGTGATGCCGGTCACGCTGAACAGCAGCATGCCGACCAGGCACAAGGCGGCGCTCACCCAATGCCATTCGTGCAGTGTCTTGAGCCAGTAGGCGCGGCGGCGATCGGGGGCAGGGTGGGGAGCAGGCATGGCGGAGCGCGATTCTACCCATACGGATGAGAATGAATGTCATTTACCAAGCGTTTACATGGCGCGGATGCCCGATCGTGATCGGCGCCTGATCTTCTGCCCCGCGCGGGCCTTCTTGTGCGCTCCAATAATCGGCATAAAGGAGCCCGATACCCATGCATGAAATCACCCCCGCCGATGCCGTGTTCACGCCCGAGGAAGGCCACGGCTGGCGCGCCGGCGAACTGGCGCGCGGCCCCTGGGACGCACGCGCGCAGCACGGCGGCGCGCCGTGCGGCCTGCTCGCGCACCTGGCCGAAGCGGCCATGGAAGAGCCGGGCTGGCAACTGGCGCGGCTGACCGTCGAGCTGGTGCGTCCGGTGCCGCTGGGCTCGCTGCGCGCCGAGGTCACGCCCGAGGCAGGTCGCACCACCAGCCGCGTCGGGCTCGTGCTGCTGGCCGACGACAAGGTCGTCGCCAAGGCGCATGCCCTGCTGGTGCGCGCCCGCCCGCTGGCGCTGCCCGACGATCTCCCGCAGCCGGCCGTCGCCCCGCTGCGCCCGCCGGAGCAGTGCACCGACGCCTTGCGCATTCCGGGCCTGCCGGAAGCGCGCTCGTTCTACTACACCGCGGTGGAGGGCCGCGTGGCTGGTGGCACGCCCGGTGCGCCGGGCCCCGGCGCGGCATGGCTGCGCCTGAAGGTGCCGCTGATCGCCGGCCAACCCAACTCGCCGGCCATGCGCGCCGTCGCGGCGGCCGATTTCGGCAACGGCATCGGCTGGGTGCTGCCGGCCGAGCGCTTCAACTTCGCCAACGCCGACCTGACGCTGAACATGGCTCGCCTGCCGGTGGGCGAATGGATCGGCCTGGATTCGGCGAGCCACATCGGCGCCCACGGCATCGGCTGCGTGGTCTCGCAACTGCACGACGCGCACGGGCCCTTTGGCATGGCGACGCAGACGCTGGTGATCGCCGCGCGCTGAGGCGTTCGCGCCATGAAAAAAGCCCATCGCCTTGCAGCGATGGGCCTTTGGCTGGTAGCGGAAAGCCGGCTCAGGAACCCGAGGCTTCGCCCATCTGCGACTGCTGGTAGTTCTGCAGGCCGACCTTGTCGATCAGGTCGATCTGCGTTTCCAGGAAGTCGATGTGCTCTTCCGTGTCGTCGAGGATTTTCTGCAGCAGGTCGCGCGAGACGTAGTCGCGCACGCTTTCGCAGTGGGCGATGCCGTCCTTGATGGTGGCCTGCGCGCCGACTTCGGCCTTCAGGTCGCATTGCAGGATTTCCGGCACGTCTTCACCGACGTTCAGCTTGCCCAGGTCCTGCAGGTTGGGCAGGCCGTCGAGCATGAAGATGCGGTCCATCAGCCAGTCGGCGTGCTTCATCTCGCCGATCGATTCCTCGTATTCCTTCTTGGCCAGCTTGTCCAGGCCCCAATGCTTGAGCATGCGGTAGTGCAGGAAGTACTGGTTGATCGCCGTCAGCTCGTTCTTGAGCTGGGCCTGCAGATGGCCGATGACCTTGGGGTCGCCCTTCATGATTTTTTCCTTGTTGTGCGGTTGTGCGCGAAAGCGGCAGGCGACGATTGTCCGAGGCAATTGCTGGGGATTCAACCAAGCCCCTGCATTCGCGGTCTGCATGCGTGTGATGGTGATACACGTTCGTATTGACCTGCCGCAAGGCGGCGTGCGAGGCGATGGCAAACATAGTGGGTTGCAATACTTTCAATAGCTCATATCTATTAAAAGCAGTCTATTGGTAGCTATACTCATGGCTCGCACCTTTTTTTCCAACCGCAGCATCCAAGGAATCACATGTCCCTGATCAACACCGCAGTCCAACCCTTCAAGACCCAGGCCTACCTCAACGGCAAGTTCATCGACGTGTCCGACGAGACGCTCAAGGGCAAATGGTCCGTGCTGATCTTCATGCCGGCGGCCTTCACCTTCAACTGCCCGACCGAAGTCGAAGACGCGGCCGACCACTACGCCGAGTTCCAGAAGCTGGGCGCCGAGGTCTACATCGTGACCACCGACACGCACTTCTCGCACAAGGTCTGGCACGACACCTCGCCGGCCGTCGGCAAGGCCAAGTTCCCGCTGGTGGGCGACCCGACCCACACGCTGACCAACGCCTTCGGCGTGCACATCCCCGAAGAAGGCCTGGCCCTGCGCGGCACCTTCGTGATCAATCCGGAAGGCATCATCAAGACCGCCGAAGTGCACTCCAACGAAATCGCCCGCGACGTCAAGGAAACGCTGCGCAAGCTCAAGGCAGCGGTCTACACCGCGGCTCACCCCAACGAAGTCTGCCCCGCCAAGTGGAACGATGGCGACAAGACCATCGCGCCGTCGTTCGACCTCGTCGGCAAGATCTAAGCGCCCCGCGCAAAGCCCGGGCGCTCACGAGGCCCCGGGCTTTTTTGTTCCCAGTTGATAGTTTCCAGTTATCGAAAGAGAGTTCGCCATGCTTGACGCCAGCACCAAAGCCCAACTGAAGAGTTACCTCGAACGCGCCACTCAGCCGATCGAGATCGTTGCCTCGCTCGACGACAGCCAGGCTTCGGGCGAAATGCTGTCGCTGCTGAAGGACGTGGCCGAAGTCTCGCCGTTGGTCACGCTGACCGAAAGCCGCGACGACAGCCACCGCAAGCCCTCGTTCTCGGTCAACCGCCCGAGCGAAAACCACGGCCCGCGCTTTGCCGGCCTGCCGATGGGCCATGAATTCACCTCGCTGATCCTTGCGCTGCTGCAGATCGGCGGCTACCCGCCCAAGGTCGAGCAGGCCGTGCTCGACCAGATCAAGGCGCTGGATGGGGACTTCGAGTTCGAGATCTACGTCTCGCTGACCTGCCACAACTGCCCCGACGTGGTCCAGGCGCTGAACCTGATGGCGATCCAGAACCCGCGCATCCGCACCACGATGATCGAGGGCGGCACCTTCCAGGACGAAGTGAAGGAACGCCAGATCATGGCGGTGCCGACCGTGTTCCTGAACGGCATCGAGTTCGGCCAGGGCCGCATGAGCCTGGAAGAAATCCTCGCCAAGATCGACACCAGCGGTGTCGAGCGCGAGGCCAAGAAGATTTCGCAGAAGGACCCGTTCGACGTGCTGATCGTCGGCGGCGGGCCGGCCGGCGCCGCCGCCGCGGTGTACGCGGCGCGCAAGGGCATCCGTACCGGCGTGGCCTCGGAGCGCTTCGGCGGCCAGGTGCTGGACACGCTGGGCATCGAGAACTTCATCTCGGTGAAGGAAACGGAAGGCCCGCGCTTTGCGGTGGCGCTGGAAGAACACGTGCGCCACTACGACGTGGACATCATGAACCTGCAGCGCGCCAAGGCGCTGGTGCCGCAGGGCGAGCTGATCGAGGTGCAACTGGAAAGCGGCGCCACGCTCAAGTCGAAATCGGTGGTGATCTCCACCGGCGCGCGCTGGCGCAACATCAACGTGCCGGGCGAGGCGGAGTTCAAGAACAAGGGCGTGGCCTATTGCCCGCACTGCGACGGCCCGCTGTTCAAGGGCAAGCGCGTGGCGGTGATCGGCGGCGGCAATTCGGGCGTGGAAGCGGCGATCGACCTGGCCGGCATCGTCGGCCACGTCACCTTGATCGAGTTCGACACGCAATTGCGCGCCGACGCGGTGCTGCAGCGCAAGCTGAACAGCCTGGGCAATGTCACGGTGCACCTGAACGCGCAGACCACCCAGATCACCGGCGATCAGAAGGTCAACGGCCTGGTCTACAAGGACCGCGCCAGCGGCGAGGAGCACAAGGTCGAACTGGAAGGCGTGTTCGTGCAGATCGGCCTGGTGCCCAACACCGACTGGCTCAAGGGCACGGTCGAACTGTCCAAGCACGGCGAGATCGTGGTGGACAACAAGGGCCAGACCTCGGTGCCGGGCGTGTTTGCCGCCGGTGATGCCACCACCACGCCGTACAAGCAGATCATCATTGCGGCGGGCGAGGGCGCCAAGGCGGCGCTGGGGGCCTTCGATCACCTGATCCGCACCTCGGCGCCGGCCTGATTGGCCTAGCGGATATTTCTTAAATAGGAATTATTCGCATACAATCGGTTACTTCGCGGCCGACCTGCCGCCGAGTTGCCAGCCAGACCGCGCGCCCACCGGGCGCCGGGTCCAGCGAGCGTGTTGTTCAACTGCTCTCTGGACCCTGTCATGGCCCATCGCTTTCCCGTTTCCGTTCCCTGTCGGCCGCATCCGCTGGCCTGGTTGATTTCCCTCGCTTTCGCCGCCCCCGCCATCTCTTGGGCGCAAGCCACGCCGGAGCGGACCCAGGTGGCCGCGCTGCACGAGATCGTCGTCAGCGGTTCGCGCAGCGAGCAGGACAAGGACGAGATTCCGGCCACGGTCGACGTGATCGGCCCCGACAAGCTCGAAGAGGCGCAGATCCAGGACATTCGCGATGCCGTCAAGGACATCCCGAACGTCTCGGTGCGGCGCGCACCGGCGCGCTTCGGCCTGGCCGCCGGCGACACCGGCCGCGACGGCAATGCCGGCTTCAACATCCGCGGCCTGGACGGCAACCGGGTGCTGATGCTGGTCGACGGCATCCGCCAGCCGCGCAGCTATGTGTTCAGCGCCAACGCCTTCGGGCGCGACTACATCGACGTCGGCCTGCTCGAGCGCATCGAGATCGTCAAGGGCCCGGCCTCGGCGCTGTACGGCTCCGACGCGCTGGGCGGCTTGGTGAATTTCATCACCCGCTCGCCTTCGAGCTACCTGGGCGAGGGCAAGACCTTCGGCGGCAGCGCCTCCATCAGCTACTCGGGCGACGACAACGGCAAGCACGGCAGCGTGACCTTGGCGGGCCGGCCGAGCGACACCGTCGAGTGGCTGCTGGCGGGCAGCATCGGACGCATGCACGAACTGGAGAACAAGGGCGAGGTGGGCGGCGTGGGCCCCAACCGCACGCTGCCCAACCCGGAGAACGACGGCACCGGCTCGGTGCTGGGCAAGGTGGTGATCCGCCCGAACGCGGACCAGCGCCACACGCTGAGCTTCGAGCATGTGCAAAAGGACAGCGAATACAACCTGCTGTCCGGCCTGTCGGTGCCGGCCACCGCGCCGACCTCGGTGATCGGCCTGAAGGCCAAGAACGAACTCGAACGCGACCGCTTCACCTGGGACGGCCGCTGGCAACTCAACGCGCTGGCCGCCGACAGCCTGCAGGCGATCGCCGGCTACCAGCGCGCCAAGTCGCGCGAGTACGCCTTCGAGGACCGGATCAGCGCCGCCGACCGGGCGCGCGACACCACCTACGACGAAAGCACCTTCCAGTTCACCCTGCAGGCCGACAAGTCCATTGCCGCCGGCGGCAGCGGCATTGCGCAGCGCCTGCTCTACGGCGTGGACTACGCCAACACGCAGGTGGAAAACCTGCAGACCGGCCTGACGCCGCCGGTGGGCGAGACCTTCCCGCTCAAGCGCTTTCCGGACACCACCGAAAAGACCGCCGCCTTCTTCGTGCAGGACGAATTCATCATCGGCAACCTGAGCATCACGCCGGGCCTGCGCTTCGATCACTTCAGCATCGATGCCGACCAGCAGGGCTTCGGCGCGCAGGCCGTCTCGCTGTCCGATTCGGCGGTGTCGCCCAAGCTGGGGCTGCTGTACCGCGTGAACCCGCAGTGGAGCCTGTACGGCAACTACGCCACCGGTTTCAAGGCGCCCAACGCCTTCCAGGTGAACAACTTCTTCGAGAACGTGCTGCAGGGCTACAAGACCATTCCCAACCCGGACCTGAAGCCCGAGAAGAGCCAGAACTTCGAAGTCGGCTTCCGCACGCGGATGGCGAACTTCAACTTCGACGCGGCGGCGTTCACCGGCAACTACAAGGACTTCATCGAGGACAACACGCAGGTGGGCGGACGCGGCATTCCGCGCGTCGATCCGCTGATCTTCCAGACCGTGAACATCGGCGAGGCGCGCATCAGCGGCTTCGAATTCAAGGGCGAGGCGCTGTTCCCGACCGCCGGCAGCGGCGTGTTCTCGGTGCCTTTCTCCTATGGCCAGACGCGCGGGCACGACCGCAGCAACGGCGCGCCGCTCAACTCGGTCGAACCGGCCAAGGCCACGCTCGGCCTGAAGTACCAGGCGCCGGTGTGGAGCGTGCGCCTGGATGCGGTCTATCACGCCGCCAAGAAGGCCTCCGACATCGACACCAGCACGCTGGCAGGCGGCTACTACGCCATTCCGTCGGCCACCACGCTGGACCTCGGCGCCCAATGGCGCATCCGCAAAGACCTTCGCCTCAACGCCGCTATCGTGAATCTCACGGACAAGAAATACTGGCAGTGGAGCGACGTGCGCGGCGGCGCCGTGACGGCATCCAACATCGATGCCTTCAGCCAGGCGGGGCGCTATTTCAACGTGTCGATGGTGGTCGACTTCTGATCCACGGGAACCCTTCATGAACACCTGCGAAATCCAACAGCAATTTGCCGCACTGCGCGCCCAGGGCAAGCGCCACAAGGACGCCGCCGAAGCCCTCGGCCTGAGCGAAGGCGAGGCCATTGCCGCGCACGCCGGCGAACACGCGCAGCGCCTGCGCGCCACGCCCTTGCGCGGGCCCTGGCTCGAACTGCTGCAGGCGCTGGAGCTGTGCGGCCCGGTGCTCGCGCTCACGCGCAACCAGACCACCGTGCACGAGAAGACCGGCGTCTACCAGAACCTGTCGGGCTCGGCGCACATGGGGCTGGCGCTGGGCGAGCAGATCGACCTGCGGCTGTTCTTCAACAAGTGGCACGCCGGCTTTGCGGTGGAAGAAGCGCCGCAGTCCGAAGGCAGCGCTTCGCTCAGCCTGCAGTTCTTCGATGCGCACGGGGTGGCGGTGCACAAGGTGTTTGCGCGCGAGGCGACCGACCAGGACGCCTTCCGCTCGGTCGGCCAGCGCCATGCCGATCCGGCGGTCGTAGTGCGCTTCAGCGCCGCGCCGTCCAAGGCCGCGCCGAAGGCCGACGCCGCCATCGACGCGGCCGCGCTGGCGGCGGCCTGGGGTGCGATGCAGGACACGCACGAATTCTTCGGCCTGCTCAACAAGTACGAGGTGGAGCGCCAGCAGAGCTTTCGCCTGACCGAGGGCACTTTCACCCGGCGTGCCGACAAGGCGGCGGTGAGCGCTCTGCTGCACGAAGCGGCATTCGACGGCACGCCGATCATGGTGTTCGTCGGCAGCCCGGGCTGCATCCAGATCCACAGCGGGCCGGTGACGCGCATCGAACCCATGGACATGCGCGGCATGAAGTGGCTCAACGTGCTCGACCCCGGCTTCAACCTGCACCTGCGCGAGGACATGATCGACAGCGTGTGGATCGTCGAGAAGCCGACCAGTGATGGCGTGGTGACTTCGGTCGAAGCCTTCGACCACGAAGGCGTGCTGATGGCGATGTTCTTCGGCGTGCGAAAGCCCGGCCAGCCGGAGCTGGAAGCCTGGCGCGCGCTGGTGCGCAAGCTGCCGCGTGCCGAGGCCGTGACGTCATGAGCGCGCTCGAGAGCGTCGAGATCAAGGCCTTCGTGCCGGCCCGCGATTTCGAACAGTCCAAGGCCTTCTACCGCGATCTCGGCTTCACCATGGCGTCCGAAGGCGGCGGCATCGCCTATTTCCACCATGGCAACTGCAGCTTCCTGCTGCAGGACTACCACGTCGAGGCCTTCGCGCAGAACCTGCAGATGCACCTGCTGGTGAAAGACGCGCGCGCCTGGCATGCGATGGTGCTGGGCAGCGGCCTGGCGCAGCGCTACGGCGTGCGCGTGACGCCGCTGGAGGAACAGCCCTGGGGCATGGTCGACTTCACGCTGACCGACCCGTGCGGCGTGTGCTGGCGCATCGGACACAACATCCCGGGCTGGCCCGGTTCGATCGTGCGGGACGACGCATGACACAGCAGAAGTACTTGTCGGACCGTCGCGATGTGCTGCGTCTTGCGGCACTGGGAACGCTGGGCACCTTGGCGTCCGCGCTGCCGGCCTGGGCCCAGGGCGCCGGCGCAGCCAGTGCAGCACCACGCCTGGTCACCGTCGGTGGCGCCATCACCGAGGTGGTGTACCTGCTGGGCGCGCAGGCGCAACTGGTGGGCACCGACACCACCAGCCTGTACCCGCCCGAGGCGCTTCGCACGCCCAAGGTCGGCTACATGCGGCAGTTGTCCGCCGAGGGACTGCTGTCGCTCAAGCCCGATGCCGTGATCACCTCCAACGAGGCGGGGCCGCCGGTGGTGCTGGACCAATTGCGCTCGGCCGGCGTCAAGCTTGAGGTGATCGAGGCCAGCCACGACTGGGCCGAGGTCCAGCGCAAGGTGCAGGCGGTCGGCCGCGCGGCCGGGCGCGAGGAACAGGCGCGCGCGCTGCAGGCCCGGCTCGACGCGGAATGGGCGCAGACGCAGCAGCTGGTGGCCGCAGCCAAAGGGCGCAAGCCACGCGTGCTGTTCGTGCTCTCGCACAGCGCCAGCCCGCAGGTGGCCGGCGAGAAGACGGCTGCCCACGCCGTGATCGGCCTGGCCGGCGGCGTCAATGCGCTGGGCGGCTTCAACGGCTATCGCCCGATGACGGCCGAGGCGATGGCGGCCGCGGCGCCCGACCTGATCCTCACCAGTGCGCAAAGCATCGAGGCGCATGGCGGCGAACAGAAGTTCTGGGAACGCCCTGAACTGGCGCTGACGCCGGCCTATCGCCAGCGCGCGCTGGTGGCCGCCGATGCGTTGCTGCTGCTGGGCTTCGGTCCGCGCATGCCGGCGTCGATCCGCGAGACGCACGGCCGGTTCATGGCGGTCATGCAGCGCGCATGAGCAGCGTGAACACCGCCAGCCGTCCGGAACTCGCGCTGCAGCGCCGCGCGGGCTCGGCAATGCGCGGACGGCGCTCGCACCGCAGGGTGTTCGCCGGCGCAACCGGGTTGCTGCTGCTGGCCTTCGTCATCGCGGCCGGCACCGGCGCCTACGCCATCAGCCCCGGCCAGTTGCTGCGCGTCATCGGCGCCTTGCTGACGGGCGCGCACGACCCGTCGCCGGAATACCTGGTGTTCGTCAACATCCGCCTGCCGCGCTTGCTGCTGGGCGTGGTCGCCGGCTTCGGCCTGGGCATGTCGGGCACGCTGATGCAGGGGCTGTTTCGCAACCCGCTGGCCGATCCCGGCCTGATCGGCATCAGCAGCGGCGCGGCACTGGCGGCCGGCATCACCATCGTGCTGGGCGCCTGGCTGATGCCGGCGCTGCCGCGCACGCTGGGGAGCTGGACCCTGGTGAGCATGGCCTTTGTCGGCGGCTTCGCCGTCACCCTGTTGATCTACGCGCTGTCGCAGGGCGACGGCGGCACCCGCATGGCGCTGATGCTGCTGGCCGGGGTTGCCGTCAATGCGCTGGCCGGTGCCGGACTGGGCTTCCTGAGCGTCATGGCCACCGACGAACAGCTGCGCAGCCTGCAGTTCTGGCTGCTCGGCAGCCTGGGCGGCGCGCGCTGGAGCGCGGTGCTGCTGGTCGGCGCGGTGGTGTTCCTGGCCTGCTGCGCCGCGCTCACGCTGGCCGGCCCGCTGAACGCCATTGCGCTGGGCGAAAGCCAGGCCACCTTGCTGGGGGTGAACGTCGAAGCCACCAAGCGGCGGGCGATCGTGGTCACCGCCTGCGCCGTCGGCGCCGTCACCGCCACCACCGGCATCGTGGGCTTCATCGGGCTGATCGCGCCGCACTGGGTGCGCATGGTCACGGGGCCGGATCACCGCGTGGTGCTGCCGCTGTCGGGCATCGTCGGGGCCGCCTTGCTGCTGTGCGCCGACGCGATTGCGCGCACCGCGATGGCGCCATCCGAACTGCCGCTGGGCGTGCTGACCGCCTTCATCGGCGTGCCGATGTTCCTGCTCATGCTGCGCCACTTCAGGGGCCGCATATGAGCGCGGTGTGGAGGCCCGAGTTCGACAGCGCCGGCGCGGCTTCGTCGGAACGGGATGCGCTGTCGGCGCATGCCCTGGTGCTGCGCGCCGGGCGCCGCCTGCTGCTCGACCAGGCCGACATCTGCCTGCGGGCGGGTCGGGTCACCGCCATCCTCGGCCCCAACGGCGCGGGCAAGTCGACCCTGTTGTCGGTGCTGGCCGGCGTGCGTGCGCCGGCGCAGGGCGAGGTGCGCATGAACGGCCGCACGCTGGCCTCGCAGTCGCCGGCGGCGCTGGCGCTGTGCCGCGCGCTGATGCCGCAGGAAAGCGCCGTGGCCTTCGAGTTCACGGTGCAGGAGATCGTGGCGTTGGGCCGTTTCCCGCACCGCCACACGCCGCGCGCGGACAGCGACGGCGAGGGCGGCGAAGACGGCATCATCGAACGCGCCATGGCCTGCACCGACGTGCAGGCGCTGGCCCCGCGCGTGCTCAACAGCCTGTCGGGCGGCGAGAAGGCGCGTGTTCACATGGCGCGCACGCTGGCGCAGCTGTGGCATCCGCTCGCCGATGGCACGGCGCGCTGGCTGCTGCTGGACGAGCCCACTGCCGCGCTCGACCTGCAGCACCAGCACGGCGCGATGCGCCTGCTGCGCGAGTGGGCGGTAACGGGCGTGGGCATCGTGATGGTGCTGCACGACCTGAATCTCGCCCGGCGCTATGCCGATGACGTGATCGTGCTGGACGGCGAGGGCAGCGCGGTGCAGGGCCGCGCGCGGGACGTGCTGCACACCGCGCTCATCGAGCGAGTCTGGCGCACGCCCTGCCAGGTGGTGGCCAGTGCCGATGGCACGCCGCAGTACCTCTTCGGCTGAACTGCTGCGCAGCCCGGCGCAGCTCAGGACCGCGCGATCAGCACCAGGTCTTCGGCGACCAGTCGCGCGAGGGGCTGAACCCAGGGCACGCCGGGCGCCGCCTCGGTGGCGCTGCGCACCATGGCGCGCAGCGCCTCGGGCGGCAGTTCGCGCTGCGTGTCCAGGTGCTCGGCGGCGGTTTCCAATGCCTGCGCCAGTGCCGCGCCGAGTGCCCGCGCATCGGGCACGGCCGCGCCTTCGGGCTGGCGCGCCGGCACGCGGGTGAACAGCGTCACGTCGTGCAAGGTCCGCGCCGCGATGCGCGCACGGCGCACCGGGTCGGCCGTCAGTGGCCGGCGGCGGACGCGCGCGATCAGCCGGGCTTCACGCGCGGCGCCCACGGCCTGGATCGCCAGCGCCCGCAAGGCGGTGCGCAAGGCTTCGCTCGTGGCCTCGCGTTCGGGCGGTGTTGCGTTCTGTGCGCTGCGCAGCTGCGCGGCCATCTGGCGCAGCACGCCCGCACAGGCTGCGTCGAAACGGCGCGCCGTGCTCTGCCACAGGCTGGTGAGCGAGAGCAGGGCGCCGGTGGCGACACCGATGCCGATCTCGATGGCCCGCAGGGCGGCCACCTGCAGCGCCGAGTGGTCGCCGATGCCGCTGCTGCCCAGCACGATCAGCGCCGTGATCGGGGCGCTGCGCAACGACGGCAGCAGCGCGCCGGCGGCCGCCAGCAGCGCCACGATGGCGAGGGAGGTGGTGCTGCCGCCGAAGCCGGGCAGGTGATGCAGCCAGACGCCGGCCAGGCCGATCAAGGTGCCGGCGGCCGTGCCGCGAACGCGGTCCCAGCCGGCGCCCAGGGTGGAGCCGACCGTCGGGCGCAGCACGATCAGCGCGCTCATGACGGCCCAGAAGCCTTCGGGCAGCCGCAGCAGCGCCGACAGGCCAAAGGCCAGCAGCACCGCGGTGCCCAGTTGCAGCGCGTGCGTCCAGTCGCTGGCGTCGGCGCGTGGCCACCAGCGCGCAGCGCGCGGGCCGTGGGCGGGTGTTGCGGCAGCTTGCGTCATGGCGTCACCGCCGCAGCCGCGTGTTCACCCGGGGCTTCATCGAGCCGCGCGGCCAGCCGCTCGATCAGGTCGCAGGCGGCGTGCAGGCGCTTGCGTTCATCGGCGTCCAGCGCGGTCGCCAACGCATCGGCCAGCGAGGCCTCACGCCGCTGCACCTCGTCGCGCACGCAGCGGGCGCCGGTGGCGGTCAGCGAGAGCAGCTGGCGCCGGCCGTCATGCGGGTCGGCCTCGCGCTGCAGCAGGCCGTCGGCTTCCAGTTCGGCCAGCAGCCGCGTGAGGCTTTGCGGCTTGACGCGTTCCAGCCGGGCGATGTCGGCGCCGGGCAGCGCCCCGTGGCGAAAGCATTGGGACAGCACGCTGAGCTTGGCGGCGCCCAGGCCCTGCGCCTTGGCTTGCGCGCGCAGGCTGCGCTGCAGGTGCGACAGGGCCGTGCGCAGTTGAACGGCAACGGGCAGGACATCGGGTGGCAGGGGCATGCCCTGATCATAAGATCAATCTTATGAATTGGCGCGCCGGCTGGCGGCCTGCCGCGCGCTCAATAGGTCAGGCGCTCGGGCCGCAGTTCCTGCAGGATCGTGGTGGCGATTTCCTCGATCGACTTGGTGGTGGTCGAGAGCCAGCGGATGCCCGAGCGCCGCATCATGGATTCGGCTTCGGCCACTTCGTGGCGGCAGTTTTCCAGGCTGGCGTAGCGCGAGCCCGGCCGGCGCTCGTTGCGAATTTCGGCCAGGCGTTCGGGCTGAATCGTCAGGCCGAAGATCTTCTTCTTGAAGGGCACCAGCGCCGGCGGCAGTTGCAGGCGGTCGAAGTCTTCCGGAATCAGCGGATAGTTGGCCGCCTTCAGCCCGTGCTGCATGGCCAGGTAGAGCGAAGTCGGCGTTTTTCCGCTGCGGCTGACGCCCACCAGGATCACGTCGGCGCCCTGCAGGTCGCGGTTGCTCTGGCCGTCGTCGTGCTGCAGGCTGAAGTCGATCGCGGCGATGCGGTCGTTGTATTCCTTGCTCTTGCTGGCGTCGGTGAAGCGGCCGATGCGGTGGTTGGACTTCATCGAGAGTTCGATTTCCAGCGGCCGCACGAAGGTGCCGAACATGTCCAGCAGCATGCCCTTGCAGCCGGTCTCGATCACGCTCAGCACGTCCATGTTGGCCAGCGTGGTGAAGACCAGCGGGCGCACGCCCTCGACTTCGCCCGTGTGGTTGATCTGGCGCACCGCCTGGTGCGCCTTGTCGACCGTGTCGGTGAAGGGCAGGCGCACGTGTCGCGGCTTGAGTTCGAACTGCGCCAGGACGGCATTGCCGAAGGTTTCGGCGGTGATGCCGGTGCCGTCGGAAACGAAGAAGACTGTACGAGTGTGCATTGCGCCCTTGTCCTGCGGCGCCGGAAACGGAGCGGCGCCTACAATTGCGCCCATTATCCGGATCGCAGCCGGTTTTTCGCTGCCTCCCGATGCCAGATTTTCATGCGAAACGTCGCAGCACCCAAAGCAAGAAGAACGATCGTGCCCGATGCCGTCGCATGTGGAACCGCTTTTAACTTTGGAGCCTTCCCATGTCAGCACTGTTCGATGCGACCGCCCTGGTCGTTCCGTTTGAGAACCTGAGAATGAGCGACGTCGAGTCGGTCGGCGGCAAGAACGCCAGCCTCGGCGAGATGATTTCCCAACTGCCGCAAGGCGTGCGGGTGCCCACCGGCTTTGCCACCACGGCACATGCCTTCCGCCAGTTCCTGGCGCACGACGGCCTGGCCGACAAGATCAGCCGCCGCCTGGCCGACCTGAACACCGACGACGTGCGCGCGCTGGCCACCGCCGGCGCCGAGATCCGCGCCATGGTCGAGGCCCAGCCCTTCCCGGCCGACCTGCAAAAAGCCATCGGCGATGCCTTTGCCAAGCTCAGCGCCGGCAATCCGCAGGCCAGCTTTGCGGTGCGTTCTTCGGCCACCGCCGAAGACCTGCCCGACGCTTCCTTCGCCGGCCAGCAGGAGACCTTCCTGAACGTGGTGGGCATCGAGGACGTGCTGCACAAGATGAAGGAGGTGTTCGCCTCCCTCTACAACGACCGCGCCATCAGCTACCGCGTGCACAAGGGCTTTGCGCACGACGTGGTCGCGCTCTCGGCCGGCGTGCAGCGCATGGTGCGCTCCGACCTGGGCGCCGCCGGCGTGATGTTCACCATCGACACCGAGTCGGGCTTCGATCAGGTCGTGTTCATCACCTCCAGCTACGGGCTGGGCGAAACGGTGGTGCAGGGCGCCGTGAACCCCGACGAGTTCTACGTCCACAAGCCGACGCTCAAGGCCGGCAAGCGCGCGGTGATCCGGCGCAACCTGGGTTCCAAGCTGGTGCAGATGGAATTTGCCACGCCGGAGGAAAAGAAGGCCACGGGCAAGCTGGTCAAGACCACCGACGTGCCGACCGAGCAGCGCAACCGCTACTCGCTGACCGACGCCGACGTCGAGCAACTGGCCCGCTACGCGCTGGTCATCGAAGAACACTACGGCCGCGCGATGGACATCGAGTGGGGCAAGGACGGCACCGACGGCCAGCTCTACATCCTGCAGGCGCGCCCGGAAACCGTGAAGAGCCAGCAAAAGGGCAAGGCCGAGCAGCGCTACAAGCTCAAGGGCCGCAGCAGCGTGCTGGCCGAAGGCCGCGCCATCGGCCAGAAGGTGGGCACCGGCCCGGTGCGCCTGGTGCACCACATCAGCGAAATGGACAAGGTGCAGCCGGGCGACGTGCTGGTGACGGACATGACCGATCCCAACTGGGAGCCGGTGATGAAGCGCGCCAGCGCCATCGTCACCAACCGCGGCGGGCGCACCTGCCACGCGGCCATCATTGCGCGCGAACTGGGCATTCCGGCGGTGGTGGGCTGCGGCGACGCGACCGAACTGCTCAAGGACGGCACGCTGGTCACGGTGAGCTGCGCCGAGGGCGACACCGGCCACATCTACGACGGCCTGCTCGAGACCGAGGTGACCGAAGTCCAGCGCGGCGAGATGCCGCCGATCGATGTGAAGATCACGATGAACATCGGCAACCCGCAACTGGCCTTCGACTTCGCCCAGTTGCCCAACCACGGCGTGGGCCTGGCGCGGCTCGAGTTCATCATCAACAACAACATCGGCGTGCACCCGAAGGCGATCCTCGACTACCCGAATGTCGATGCCGACCTGAAGAAGGCGGTCGAGTCGGTGGCGCGCGGCCATGCCTCGCCGCGGGCCTTCTATGTCGACAAGGTGACCGAAGGCGTGGCCACCATCGCCGCGGCCTTCTGGCCCAAGCCGGTGATCGTGCGCCTGTCGGACTTCAAGTCGAATGAATACCGCAAGCTGATCGGCGGCTCGCGCTACGAGCCGGAAGAAGAAAACCCGATGCTGGGCTTCCGCGGCGCGGCGCGCTACCTGAGCGCCGACTTCCACGAGGCCTTTGCCATGGAGTGCGAGGCGCTCAAGCGCGTGCGCGAAGAGATGGGGCTGACCAATGTCCAGATCATGGTGCCCTTCGTGCGCACGCTCGGCCAGGCCAAGCGCGTGACCGACCTCTTGGCCGAAAAGGGCCTGGCGCGCGGCGTCAACGACCTCAAGCTGATCATGATGTGCGAGGTGCCGAGCAACGCCATCCTGGCCGATGAGTTCCTCGAATACTTCGACGGCTTCTCGATCGGCTCGAACGACCTGACCCAGCTCACGCTGGGCCTGGACCGCGACTCGGGCCTGGAGCTGCTGGCGGCCGATTTCGACGAGCGCGACCCGGCCGTCAAGGCGATGCTCTCGCGCGCCATCAAGGCCTGCGTGGCCAAGGGGCGCTACGTCGGCATCTGCGGCCAGGGCCCCAGCGACCACCCGGATTTCGCGCAATGGCTGGCGGCCGAAGGCATCGAGTCGATGTCGCTCAACCCCGACAGCGTGATCGACACCTGGCAGCGCCTGGCCCGCAAGCCGGGCTGAGCGGCCTGAGCGGGCGTCGCGCAGCGGCTTGTTGCCGCTGTGCGACGAAAAGCCGCGAAAAATACCCTTAAAAGCCCGTCCTGACACCAGGCTGACGGGCTTTTTGTCGTCCGAAGGTGTCACACTTTGTGACAGGTAGGCAACGCTGCGTGGCGTGAAAAGAGGTCGGCACACCCGATCGCGTCCGCGCAGCCCCGTGTCGAGGAGAGACACCCCATGATCCTTGTGAAGACCGAAGCGGGCCAACTGGCCCTGAAGGATCGGTCCGTGCGCCTGACGCCGCGCCAGCGATCGGCCTTCATCCTGTTCGACGGCAAACGCACGGCGGACGACGTGGTGGGCGCGGGCCTGGGCGTGGTGCGCGGCGACATCGACGAAATGATGGTGCTCGGGCTGCTGGAGCCGCTCGAAGACGCCCAGGCCAAGCCGCGCCATGGCGCGCCGGCAGCCGTGTCCGCGGCTGCCGCCGACGTTGCCCCGCAGCGCGCGGCCGATGCGCGCACGCCGCAGGAGCGCTACCAGGCGGCCTACCTCATCGCCACGCGCCTGACCTCGGGGCTGGGCCTGCGCGGATTCCGCCTGAACCTGCAGGTCGAGGGCACCTCCAGCTACGAGGAACTGGCGGCGCTGGCGCCGAAGATCCGCGAGGCGGTGGGGGCCGACAAGGCCGCCGAGCTGGAGCGCGCGCTGGGCGCCTGAGCCGCTGCCTGGCCAGATGCCGGCAGGCGCGCTATAATCGTGGGCTTTCCCTTGCCATACCGCGCAGACGCTGCGGGTGGCTTACCACCTCGTTTCGAGGAAACCCACAAGGAGTGCCATGCGTCACTACGAAATCATTTTGCTGATCCACCCGGATCAGAGCGAACAAGTTCCGGCCATGCTGGAGCGCTACAAGGGCCTGATCACGGCCGGCGGCGGCAACATCCACCGCGTTGAAGACTGGGGCCGCCGTCAGCTGGCCTACCAGATCAACAAGCTGAGCAAGGCCCACTACCTGTGCGTCAACATCGAGGCCGATCAGGCCGTGATGGCCGAACTGGAACACGCGTTCAAGTTCAACGACGCCGTGCTGCGCCACCTCACCGTCGTGCGCAAGAAGGCCGACACCGGCCCTTCGTCGATGATGAAGACCGTCGAGCGCGAAGAAGCGCGCAAGGCACAGCAGGCCGAGTACGCCGCGAACAACAACAACTGATGACGTGAGCGCCGCCGCAGTCAATCAGCTCGTGCTGACAGCCTGCGTCGCCGAACTCGGTACCCTGCGTTACACGCCAGCCGGCCTGCCTGCCGTCGACCTGCGACTCGAACACGAGTCCAGCCTCGAAGAAGCCGGGCAACGCCGACAGGTCAAGACGGCCCTGAAGGCCGTCGCCTTCGGCACTCTGGCCGAGCGGCTCGCAGGGCAGGCCATGGGAAGCCTCTGGACATTCAGGGGGTTTCTGGCCACACCGGGCAACGGCAAGCACGCGGTGCTTCACATCCAGGATTTTCAGCAAGATTAATTTTCGAAGAGAGGTCCAGAAATGGCCACGTTCAAGAAATTCAACAAAGACAAGCGCCCCAAGCGCAACACCCAGTCGCTGCTGTTCAAGCGCAAGCGCTTCTGCCGCTTCACCGTCGCTGGCGTCGAAGAAATCGACTACAAGGACGTCGACACGCTGCGCGACTTCATCGGCGAGAACGGCAAGATCACGCCGGCCCGCCTGACCGGCACGCGCGCCATCTACCAGCGTCAGCTGAACACCGCGATCAAGCGTGCGCGCTTCCTCGCGCTGGTGCCCTACAGCGACCAGCACCGCGTCTAAGGAGCTCAGAACATGCAAGTCATTCTCCTGGACAAGGTTGTCAACCTCGGTACCCTCGGCGAAATCGTCAAGGTCAAGGACGGCTACGCCCGCAACTTCCTGATCCCGTCGGGCCGCGCCCGCCGCGCCACGGAAGCCAACAAGGCTGAATTCGCCGCCAAGCGCGCCGAACTCGAAAAGGCCGCCGCTGAAAAGCTGGCCGCCGCGCAAGCCGAAGGCGAGAAGCTCAACGGCTCGACCATCAAGCTGACGCAGAAGGCCGGCGTCGACGGCCGCCTGTTCGGTTCGGTCACCAACCACGACGTGGCTGAAGAGCTGAACAAGCAAGGCTACAAGGTCGCCAAGGCGCAAGTGCGCATGCCCACCGGCCCGATCAAGATCGTTGGCGACAGCGCCGTCAGCGTCGCGCTGCACACCGACGTCGTGGTCGAGATCACGGTGACGGTCTACGGCGAAAGCGCCTGATCCTCCCAGGGCGCCTTCGGGTGCCTTGCGCAAGAGCCGCCTCCGGGCGGCTTTTGTTTTTCCGGCGGCGTGAGTTGTCCCGCCCCGCACACCGGAAAATCACCGTTTATCCACAGCCTTGTCCCGTGACGGAACGCGTCGCCGGACATAGGATGCGCAGTTGCCAAGGAAGCCATGTCCGCCGTTTTCTCCTACGCCAACAACGATCCGTCGGACGACCGCCAGGTCGCCCAACTGCGCGTGCCGCCGCACTCCATCGAAGCCGAGTCGAGCGTGCTCGGCGGCCTGTTGCTGGACAACGGCGCCTGGGACCGCGTCGGTGACCTGCTGCAGGACGACAACTTCTACCGCCACGAGCACAAGCTGATCTACGCCGCCATCGGCGCGCTGATCAACGCCAGCAAGCCGGCCGACGTGATCACCGTCTACGAGCACCTGCAGGCGCTGGGCAAGGCCGAGGACATCGGCGGCCTGGTCTACCTCAATTCGCTGGCCCAGTACGTGCCGAGCGCCGGCAACATCCGGCGCTATGCGGAAATCGTGCGGGAGCGTTCCATCCTGCGCAAGCTGGTGTCGGCCAGCGACGAGATCGCCACCAACGCCTTCAACACGCAGGGCAAGCCGGTCGACAAGATCCTCGACGAGGCCGAGCAGAAGATCTTCAAGATCGGCGAAGAAGGCTCGCGCATGAAGCAGGGCTTCCAGGGCATGGATTCCCTGGTGGTCGAACTGCTCGATCGCGTCACCGAGATGTCGGAGAACCCGAACGACATTACCGGCGTTCGCACCGGCTTCTACGAATTCGACAAGATGACCTCCGGCCTGCAGCCGGGCGACATGATCGTGCTGGCGGCGCGCCCTTCGATGGGCAAGACCTCGCTGGCCATCAACATCGCCGAGCACGTGGCGCTGAACGAGGGCCTGCCGGTGGCGGTGTTCTCGATGGAAATGGGCGCCTCGCAACTGGCGGTGCGTATCGTCGGCTCGATCGGGCGCATCGACCAGGGCCATCTGCGCACCGGCAAGCTGACCGACGAGGAATGGCCGCGCCTGACCGAGGCGATCGAGAAGCTGCGCAACGTCTCGCTGCACATCGACGAGACGCCGGGCCTGACCACCAGCGAGCTGCGCGCCAACGCGCGGCGCCTGGCGCGCCAGTACGGCAAGCTCGGCCTGATCGTGGTCGACTACCTGCAGCTCATGAGCGTCTCGAGCAGCATGAACGACGAGAACCGCGCCACGGCCGTGGGCGAAATCTCGCGCGGCCTGAAGATGCTGGCCAAGGAACTCAAGTGCCCGGTGATCGCGCTGTCGCAGCTCAGCCGCGGCGTCGAAAGCCGCACCGACAAGCGCCCGATGATGAGTGACTTGCGCGAGTCCGGCGCGATCGAGCAGGACGCCGACATCATCATGTTCATCTACCGCGACGACTACTACGACAAGAACAGCAAGGAGCCGGGCGTTGCGGAAGTGATCATCAGCAAGCACCGCAACGGGCCGACCGGCACCGTCAAGCTGGCCTTCCTGAAGCCGCTCACCAAATTCGAGAACCTCGCCGGCTACGGCGGCAGCGACGACTACTGAGAACGCCGAGCGAGCGAGGCGCGAGCGTCACGTGGCCGGCCTCGATTTCACCTGGCGCAGCAGGTCGGCCAGCGTCTTGCCCGGCTCGTCGCGAAAGCGATCGGGCAGCACCTCCACCGCGTTCATGCGATCCACGCGAAAGCCGCGAAAGTCGTTGCGCAGTTCGCACCAGCTCGACAGCGTCCAGACCTTGCCCCAATAGAAACAGCCGAGCGGCCGCACGGTGCGCAAGCTGGCGTCGCCCGAGACGTCGCGGTAGTCCAGCCGCAGCTTCTGGCGCGCCTGCACCGCCTCCCGCAGGGTCTGCAGGCGGGCACCGATGACGCCGTCCAGGCCCAGCGCCGGTGCATAGAGCGCCAGTGCTTCGGCCGAAACGCGCGCCGCGGCTGGCAGCACCGACAGCACCTTGCCCAGGCCCGTCTCGATGTCGCGCGCCAGCGCCGGGTCGACCCAGCTTTGCGCCAGCCGCGCCGCCGCCACCAGTGCCGAGGCTTCGTCCTGCGTGAACATCAGCGGCGGCAGCTCGAAACCCACACCGAGCCGGTAGCCCACGCCGGCTTCGCCTTCGATCGGCACGCCCTGGTGCTGCAGATCGGCGACGTCGCGGTACACCGTGCGCTCCGACACCTCCAGCCGCTGCGCCAGGAAGGCGGCCGTGGTGAGCCGGCGCCCGCGGATGAGCTGCACCAGCTGGAAGAGGCGGTCTGCGCGGCGCATCAGGGCAGGCTGGCAAGCCTTTTGGCAAGGCGGGCGACAAGGCCGGGCTGGCGCATCACGGGACTCATGAAATTCCGATGTGGATCGCCACCTTGTCCGGTCCTTCGTAGGCTTCGAAATCGCTGCGGAAGCGGCGCACGATTCTGGGGTGCTGCTCGAAATAGTGCCAGATGCGCTGCCAGGCGCTGATCACCATCTGCGGCATCTCGCCCTGCGCGTCAAACACCAGGTAGTCGCCGGCTTCGATGGCCACGCTGTCGGCGCCATCGGACACCGCCACGCCCACGCTGACGTCGAAGGCGCCGTTCGCGTCGGATGCGTAGGCGGAGTAGACGCCGTAGATGCGCGCATCGGGCGTGCGATGCGGTGTCGATTCGTAGGTTTGCTCGTCGAAGAAGCGGCCCCACAGGGCGCCGATGCGGGCGGACGCGGGCGCGGCTTCTTCGCGGTTGGTGGTGCGGACCGTCAGGCCGGCAACCTGGAATGCTTCGATGCGTTGGCGGGTGGGTTCCATGGTGTGTGGCTCCAATGGGATGGCCGGGGCGGGCTGTTCAGAGGGCGAGGGCCTTGAGGTCGGCCTGCATGCTGCGGGCGATCAAGGTGGCGTCGGCATCGCTCACTTCGAACAGGCCGAAGCGAAATTTGTAGCCCCATTGCCTGGGATTCTCGATGAAGGCAAGTCGTTCAATGAGCGGTGCGATCGGTGTCTCGGTGGCCGCCACGTAGGCGACGTCGCGCCGCGAGGGCACGAAGCCGCCGCCCATGTCGACCTGGTAGGGCTCGCCCGGCAGCACGATGCCGACCGAGACGAAGCTTTGCAGGCGGTCGGTGCCGCGCATCACGGTGGCGGGCGCGTAGTACAGCACGCGGTCGCCCGGCGCGGTGCGCCGCAGCGGCGCGCCCTTGCCGTGGCAGGCCTGCATGAAGCCGTGGGGCCGGTGGTCGCGGCCGCGCCGGGCGTGCTCGGCGCTGGCCACCACGATCCAGTTGCGCGGTGCCATGGCGATCACTGCAGCGCGTGCAGGCCGACTTCGTTGCCTTCGCTGTCGCGCATGTGGGCGATCACGCCGATGCCGTTGGGCAAGGTGAACTTGGGCGCGACGATGGCACCGCCCGCCGCCTCCACCCGCGCGAGCACGGCGTCGAGCGAGGGCGTGCAGTCGAGATAGATGCGGATGCCGCTGCCCGCAGCCGCGCTGCGGTTGGCGCCCGCCTGCAGGCAGCCACCGGTGGCCGGCGGGTCATAGGGAAAGATCGCCAACGCGCCACCGCCCATGTCTTCGCGCCGCATCGTGCAGGCGAACACGGCTTCGTAGAAGGCTTGGGCGCGATCGATGTCGGCGACGGGAATCTCGAACCAGTTGACGGCGTTCTTCATAGGGGGCTCGCTTTCGGGTGAGTGAAGGGAGCACTCATGTTGCTGCCAGGCTCCTGACAACGTTCTGTCAGGAGCCTGGCGGCGACACCCCAAGAAAAAGCCCGCGGCCGGTACGGCGCGCGGGCTTGGCGGGAAGCAGGAGGGCGCTGCGCGCTACAGCACGTCGCTCGCAAAGTCCGCCAGGCGCGAACGTTCGCCGCGCGCCAGCGTGATGTGGCCGCCGTGCGGCCAGCCCTTGAAGCGGTCGACCGCGTAGGTCAGGCCCGAGGAGCCTTCGGTGAGGTAGGGTGTGTCGATCTGCGCGATGTTGCCCATGCAGATGATCTTGGTGCCCGGGCCGGCGCGCGTGATCAAGGTCTTCATCTGCTTGGGCGTGAGGTTCTGCGCCTCGTCGATGATCACGTACTTGTTCATGAAGGTCCGTCCGCGCATGAAGTTCATGCTCTTGATCTTGATGCGGCTGCGGATCAGCTCGTTGGTGGCGGCGCGGCCCCATTCGCCGGCGCCGCCGCCGTCGCCCTTGGCCAGGAACTCCAGGTTGTCGTCCAGTGCGCCCATCCACGGGCCCATCTTTTCCTCTTCCGTGCCGGGCAGGAAGCCGATGTCCTCGCCCACGCTGACGGTGGCGCGCGTCATGATGATCTCGGTGTAGCGGCGGTCGTCCAGCACCTGCGTCAGGCCCGAGGCCAGCGCCATCAGCGTCTTGCCGGTGCCGGCGGTGCCGGTCAGCGTCACGAAATCCACTTCCGGGTCCATCAGCAGGTTCATTGCGAAGTTCTGCTCGCGGTTGCGTGTGTTCACGCCCCACACCGCGTTCTTGGCCGAGCCGTAGTCCTTCAGCGTCTTGAGCACGGCCGTGCTCTCGCGGATTTCCGTGACGCGCGCATACATGCTGGGCTCGCCGGGCGCCTCGAAGTAGACGAACTGGTTGATGTAGAGGCTGGGCACGATGCGACCGCTGATGCGGTAGTAGGTGCTGCTGCCGCTCTGCCAGCTCTCGACGGTCTTGCTCTGGCGGGTCCAGAAGTCGGCCGGCAGGGCGAGCGAACCGGCGTAGAGCAGGTCGCCGTCTTCCAGCGTCTTGTCGTTCTGGTAGTCGTCGGCGGCCAGGCCGAGCGCGCGCGCCTTGACGCGCATGTTGATGTCCTTGGACACCAGCACCACCTCGCGCTTGGGGCGCTCCGGCCGGTCGACGGCGTAGTCGTCGCGCAGCGCCTGCACCACGCCCAGGATCTGGTTGTCCGCCTTGCCCTGCGGCAGGCTGGTGGGCAGCTTGTAGTCGAGCGGCGCGGTCTGGAAGAACAGCTTGCCGCCGGCCTGTTTCTGGCCGGTGGTGTCGAGCTTGAGGCCCTTGGCGATGTCGGCGCCCTGGGCGCCGGCCAGCGCGTCCAGCGTGCGGCTGGTCTGGCGGCCGTTGCGGGCGACTTCGGTGGTGCCCTTCTTGTGGCCGTCCAGCTCTTCCAGCACGATCATCGGCAGGAAGATGTCGTGTTCCTCGAAGCGGAACAGGCTGGTGGGATCGTGCAGCAGCACGTTGGTGTCCAGCACGAACAGCTTGGCCGGACCGGTGCCGCGGCTGCGTTTGGGGCGGCGCTGTGTTTCCGGCGCCTGGGCGGGCGATGCGGCGGTGACAGCTTGCGCGCGGGCGGGCGTTTCAGCCGGGTTGCGCGCGCCGCGCGCCTTGGGCGCTGCGGGCGCGGCCGGTGCCGGCACGAAGGCCTGCGGGGCAGGGCTCGGAATGCGGGACTCCAGCGGCGCAGCGCCGACCTGGGCGTTCCGATCGAACAGTTCGAGCGGCCTGGGGCCGGCCGAATCCGCCGTGTCGGCGCGCCGGTCAGTGCCGCGCCGGCCGTTCTTGTGCGCCCCGCGCGCAGGCGCTTCGTGGGCGTCGGGGGAAAGCAAAGCTGCGCGTTTCGTGGGTGCTGGAGGCAGGGGCATGTGGCGGTTTGCTCTCGTGGGTTGAAGAAAACACAGGGCCGAAAAGCGAAAAAGCCGCCTGAATACCAGGGCGGCTTTGTTCGGGGGATGCGGTCGCAGTCGTCAACGGCATGAGGCCATTATGCACACCTGCCCCATCCTCGACCGCGCTCGTTGCGCCCCACCAACGTGGAAGCGCAAGACCGCGCGATTTCGTGAAATCAGGCGGCTTTCTTGAGCGCCTTGACGGCCTTGAGCACGTCGTCGACATGGCCCGGGACCTTGAGGCCGCGCCATTCGGCCTTGAGCAGGCCATCGGCGCCGATCAGGAAGGTGCTGCGCTCGATGCCCTTGACCTTCTTGCCGTACATGATCTTGTTCTTGACCACGCCGAACATGTGGCACATTTTTTCTTCGGTGTCGGCGATCAGTTCGAAGGGCAGTTCGAGCTTGGCCTTGAATTCGTCGTGCGACTTCATGTTGTCGCGCGACACGCCGAACACGGTGGCGCCGGCCTTTTCGAAGTCCTTGAAACGGTCACGAAACTGCATGGCTTCGGTCGTGCAACCGGGGGTGTTGTCCTTGGGGTAAAAATACATCACCAGCACGTGACCGAGGTGCGAGGTGTTCGAAACCTTGATACCGTTGGTGGCAAGGGCTTCAAATTCAGGAATGGGTTTGTTGACAACGATCGCCATGAAACTTTTTATCTCCGCTTAGATTCCCAAAGGAAAGTTGGTCGTTGCTCGCCGAACGTCGATGGACCGGCAAGAATTGGGCTTGGCCGGACCTGATCCGACGGACCCGGTTCGGCGCTGGTCCCTGGAGAATCTCGGCCCGTGAATGAATTCAAGCGGAAGGGAGATGAAACAGGAGGCGGCCGTCGGGTTCGCAGCCCGTTATTTTACCCTGAAACAATCACCCGCCGCCAGTTGAGGGCGACTCCACCAGCAGGGCCGCCACCACGTGGCGCCCCTCGGCGGCCAGAATGTTGTAGGTGCGGCAGGCGGCGGCGGTGTCCATGGTCTCCACCCCCGTGCGCTGGGCCATCAGCGTGCGCAGCCAGGCGGGCTGCGGAAAGCGGATGCGCGCGCCGCTGCCGAAGATGATCATCTCGGCGCCGAGCGCGGCCAGTTGCTCGAAGTGCCGCGCCTCGAGCTGCTCGAAGCGTTGGCAGTCCCACGCAAAGCGCTCGCCGCGCGCGCCGACCACCACGCTGTCCTCGACCTTTTCGTTGTTGATCGCAACCCAGCCGGGGCCGTGCGCGGTGAGGGTCTGGACGTCGGACTTGTCGGGCTGGAGCTTCATCGAGTGGTGTGTCGAATTGTGGTCAAATTATAGGTTTTCCCTGCAGAAGCACGCCCCGGAGGGCCTTTGAAGACCATTGCGAAATCCGCCAAGCTGGCCAACGTTCTCTATGACATTCGCGGCCCGATCATGGACGCCGCCAAGCAGATGGAGGAAGAGGGCCACAAGATCATCAAGTTGAACATCGGCAACCTGGCCGTGTTCGGGTTCGATGCGCCCGAAGAGGTGCAGCAGGACATGATCCGCAACCTGCCCAATTCGGCGGGCTATTCGGACAGCAAGGGCATCTTCGCGGCGCGCAAGGCGGTGATGCACTACACCCAGCAACAGGGCATTGCGGGCGTCACGCTGGACGACATCTACCTGGGCAACGGCGCCAGCGAACTGATCGCGATGGCCACCAACGCCTTGCTCGACGACGGCGACGAACTGCTGCTGCCGGCACCCGACTACCCGCTGTGGACGGCCGTGACCAGCCTCTCGGGCGGCAAGCCGGTGCACTACCTGTGCGACGAGGCCAAGGGCTGGCAGCCCGACCTGGACGACATCCGCGCCAAGATCACGCCGCGCACCAAGGGCATCGTGGTGATCAACCCGAACAACCCGACCGGCGTGGTGTATTCCGACGCGCTGCTCAAGAGCATCGTGCAGATCGCGCGCGAACACGACCTGGTGATCCTGGCCGACGAGGTCTACGACAAGGTGCTGTACGACGGCGTCAAGCACACGGCGCTGGGCAGCCTGTCCACCGACGTGCTGACGCTGACCTTCAACTCGCTCTCCAAGAGCTACCGCTCGTGCGGTTACCGCGCGGGCTGGCTGGTGGTGTCGGGCGACAAGAGCCACGCGTCGGACTACATCGAGGGCCTGAACATGCTCTCGAACATGAAGCTGTGCGCCAACGTGCCGGGCCAGTGGGCCATCCAGACCGCGCTGGGCGGCTACCAGAGCATCAACGACCTGACCTGCGAGGGCGGGCGCCTGCGCCGCCAGCGCGACCTGGCCTACGAGCTGATCACCGCCATTCCGGGCGTGAGTTGCGTCAAGCCGACGGCAGCGCTCTACATGTTCCCCAAGCTCGATCCGAAGGTCTACCCGATCGAGGACGACCGCCAGTTCTTCCTCGAATTGCTGCGCGAGACCCGCGTGATGCTGGTGCAGGGCACCGGCTTCAACTGGGCCACGCCGGACCATTTCCGCATCGTCTTCCTGCCGCACGAGGAAGACCTGCGTGAAGCGGTGGGCCGCATTGCCCGCTTCCTCGAGCGCTACCGAAAACGCCACGCCTGAACGGCGCTTGCGCCGCCGGCGCCACGCCAATGCTTTGAACCAAATGACTGAAACCATGAAACCCATCCAGGTCGGCCTGCTCGGCATCGGCACCGTCGGCCGCGGCACCTTCGAGGTGCTGCGCCGCAACCAGGAAGAGATCAAGCGCCGCGCCGGTCGCGGCATCGAAATCACCATGGTCGCCGACCTCGACACCGCGCGCGCCAAGGCGATCGTCGGTGACGGCGTGACCGTGGTCGGCGACGCCCGCGAGGTGATCGCCAACCCCGATATCGACATCGTGATCGAGCTGATCGGCGGCTACGGCATTGCCAAGGCGCTGGTGCTGGAGGCGATTGCCGCCGGCAAGCACGTGGTGACCGCCAACAAGGCGCTGCTCGCCGTGCACGGCACCGAGATCTTCGCCGCGGCGCACGCCAAGGGCGTGATGGTCGCCTTCGAGGCGGCGGTGGCCGGTGGCATCCCGATCATCAAGGCGCTGCGCGAAGGCCTCACGGCCAACAGCATCCAGTGGGTGGCCGGCATCATCAACGGCACCACCAACTTCATCCTGTCCGAGATGCGCGACAAGGGCCTGGACTTTGCCACCGTGCTGAAGGAAGCGCAGCGCCTGGGCTATGCCGAGGCCGACCCGACCTTCGACATCGAAGGCGTGGACGCAGCGCACAAGGTCACGCTGATGAGTGCCATTGCCTTCGGCATCCCGGTGCAGTTCGACAAGGCGCACATCGAAGGCATCACCAAGCTGGCGGCCCAGGACATCAAGTACGCCGAACAACTGGGCTACCGCATCAAGCTGCTGGGCATCACGCGGCGCCGCCAGGACGGCGTGGAACTGCGCGTGCACCCGGCGCTGGTGCCGTCCAAGCGCCTGCTGGCCAATGTCGAGGGCGCCATGAACGCGGTGGTGGTGCACGGCGATGCCGTCGGCACCACGCTCTACTACGGCAAGGGCGCCGGCAGCGAACCGACCGCCAGCGCCGTGATTGCCGACCTGGTCGACATCGCGCGCCTGAACACGGCCGATGCCGCCCACCGCGTGCCGCACCTGGCGTTCCACCCCGACGCCATGAGCGACCTGGCGATCCTGCCGCTGGCCGAGGTGGTGACCAGCTACTACCTGCGCCTGCGCGTGGCCGACGAGGCCGGCGTGCTGGCCAAGGTCACCAGCCTGCTGGCCGACGCCGGCATCAGCATCGATGCGGTGCTGCAGCGCGAAGCCGACGAAGTGGGCGGCGAGGGCTCGACCCAGACCGACCTCATCATCCTGACGCACGACACGCGCGAAGGCACGCTGGACGGCGCGCTGGCGCAGATGCAGGCCTTGCCGTCCGTGCTGGCGCCGATCGTGCGCATCCGCAAGGAAGAGCTGTCGTGATGCGCTACCGCTCCACGCGTGGCGACCCGGCTCGCAAGCGCTTCTGCGAAATCCTGCTGGAAGGCCTGGCGCCCGATGGCGGCCTGTACCTGCCAGAAAGCTACCCGCAGGTCGATGCCGCCATGCTGGCGAAATGGCGCGAATTGCCGTACGCCGAGCTGGCCTTCGAGATCCTGTCGCTCTACATCGACGACATTGCGCCGGCCGACCTGCGCGCGCTGTGTGCGAAGACCTACACCGCGCAGGTGTTCGGCAGCGAAGAGATCGTGCCGCTGCGCGAGCTGGAAGACGGCCTGTACCTCGAAGCCCTGTCCAACGGCCCGACGCTGGCCTTCAAGGACATGGCGATGCAGCTGCTGGGCAACCTGTTCGAATACGAACTGGCGCGCCGCGGCGAAGAGCTGAACATCCTGGGCGCCACCAGCGGCGACACCGGCAGTGCCGCCGAGTACGCCATGCGCGGCAAGCAGGGCGTGCGCGTCTTCATGACCTCGCCGGACGGCCGCATGAGCCCGTTCCAGCAGGCGCAGATGTTCAGCCTGCAGGACGCCAACATCCACAACCTGGCCATCACCGGCGTGTTCGACGATTGCCAGGACATCGTCAAGGCGGTCAGCAACGACCTGGCCTTCAAGCGCAAGTACAAGATCGGCACGGTCAACTCGATCAACTGGGCGCGCCTGCTGGCGCAGGTGGTTTACTACTTCGCCGGCTACTTCCAGGCCACGGCCGGCAACGACCAACCCGTCAGCTTCGCCGTGCCCTCGGGCAACTTCGGCAACGTCTGCGCCGGCCACGTGGCCCGCATGATGGGCTTGCCGATCCGCCGCCTGGTCGTGGCGACCAACGAGAACGACGTGCTCGACGAGTTCTTCCGCACCGGTGTCTACCGCGTGCGCGCTGCCGCCGACACGCACGAAACCTCCAGCCCCTCGATGGACATCAGCAAGGCCAGCAATTTCGAGCGCTTCGTGTTCGACCTGCTGGGCCGCGATGCGGTCAAGACGCGCGCGCTGTTCGAGGGCGAACTGGGCCAAGGCGGCCGCTTCGACCTGAGCGGCGACCCGGCCTTTGCCGATGCCGCCAGCCGCTTCGGTTTCGTCAGCAGCCGCAGCACGCACGCCGACCGCCTGGCCACCATCCGCGACACCGACAAGCGCTTCGCCACCCTGATCGACACGCACACCGCCGACGGCCTGAAGGCCGCGCGCGAATTCGTCGAGCCCGGCGTGCCGATGGTGGTGCTGGAGACGGCCTTGCCGATCAAGTTCGCCGCCACCATCGTCGAGGCGCTGGGCCGCGAGCCCGACCGGCCGGCGCAGTTCAACGGCATCGAGGCATTGCCCAAGCGGGTGACCCGGCTGCCGGCCGATGTGCAGGCAGTGAAGAGCTACATCGCCAGCCACTGCGACTGAGATCACGACAAACCCGCTCGAAGACGGGCATGGAGACATCACAGTGAAAGTCATTGGTTTTTCCGGGTATTCGGGCGCGGGCAAGACGACGCTGGTCGAGCGCCTGATTCCGGTGCTGCGCCAGCGCGGCCAGCGCGTGTCCGTGGTCAAGCACGCGCACCACAACTTCGATATCGATCATCCCGGCAAGGACACCTTCCGCCATCGCGAGGCCGGCGCCTTCGAGGTGGTGGTCGCCTCCGACCGGCGCCTGGCGCTGATGCGCGAATTCGAGCAACCCGCGCAACTGAGCGCGCACCACCTCATCGCCGAGCTGTATGAAGGCGTCGACTGGGTGCTGGTGGAAGGCTTCAAGCAGAGCGATCTGCTCAAGATCGAGGTCTGGCGCCCGCCGCAGGCCGGCGAAGCACCCCGTCCGGTGCGCTATCCGGACGACCCCTTCATCGTCGCCATCGCCACCGATTCACCCGATGCCCTGCCCGAGCCGACCGCTTTGCCGCTGTTCGACGTGAACGACGCCGAAAGCATCGGCCAATGGCTGCTCGACAAGGCCGAGCGCTTTGAATACAAGGCGGAACTGTATGTCTGACACCGCAAGCCCCAAGCGCCCGCCGCTGATGTCGCTCGACGAAGCGCTGGCACGCCTGCTGACGCAGGCCACCCCGCTGCTCGCCAGCGAGCGCGTTTCCACCTTCGAGGCCGACGGCTGCGTGCTGGCGCAGGACGTGGTCTCGGCCCTCACCGTGCCGCCGAAGGACAACAGCGCGATGGACGGCTACGCGGTGCGCGTGGCCGACTGCGCGCAGGCCGGCACCGTGCTGCCGGTGGCGCAGCGCATTCCGGCCGGCAGCGTGGGCAGCGTGCTGGCCGCCGGCACGGCCGCGCGCATCTTCACCGGCGCACCGATTCCCGAAGGCGCCGATGCGGTGGTGATGCAGGAAGACACCACCGCGCAAGAGGCCACCGGCGATGGCGCCGCCTTTGGCAGCGTGCGCATCGACGCCGTGCCGGCACCCGGCCAATGGGTTCGGCGCGCGGGCGAAGACGTCGCCAACGGCGATGTCGTGCTGCGCCGCGGCGAGCGCCTGTCGCCGGCCGCGCTGGGGCTGGCGGCCAGCGTCGGCCTGGACAGCCTGCTGGTGGCGCGCCGCCCGCGCGTGGCGCTGCTCTCGACCGGGGACGAACTGGCCATGCCCGGCGAGGTGGCGCCGCAGGACATGAAGCCCGGCGCCATCTACAACTCGAATCGCTTCTTCATGCGGGCCTTGCTGCACCGACTGGGCTGCGAGGTGAACGATCTGGGCATCGTGCCGGACAACCGGCAGGCGACCATCGACGCACTGCAGCGCGCGGCGCAAAGCAACGACCTGATCGTCACCACCGGCGGCGTTTCCGTGGGCGAGGAAGACCATATCCGCGCCGCCGTGCAGGCGCTCGGCCAACTCGACCTCTGGTCGGTCGCCATGAAGCCGGGCAAACCCTTCGCCTACGGGCGCATCGGCGCGGCGCACATCGCCGGCCTGCCGGGCAACCCGGTGTCCAGCTTCATGACCTTCCTGATGCTGGTGCGGCCCTTCCTGCTGGCGCTGCAAGGCGCGACCCGGCTGGCACTGCAGCCCTTGCCGGTGCGCGCCGATTTCGACTGGCTGCGCGCCGACCGCCGACGCGAATTCCTGCGCGTGCGCCGCAACGACGCCGGCGGCCTCGACCTGTACCCCAACCAGAGTTCGGGCGTACTGACCTCCACCGTGTGGAGCGACGGCGTCATCGACACCCCCGCTGGCCACACCTTCAAGGTGGGCGACACGGTGCAGTTCATCCCCTTCAGCGCGCTGCTCGAATGAGGCCACCGATGAAGGTCGACATCCGCTATTTCGCTTCCGTGCGCGAGGCCATTGGCAGCGACGGCGAAACGGTGCAGACGCAAGCCACCTCGCTGGGCGAACTGCGCGACGAACTGATCGCCCGCGGTGGCGTGCACGCCACCGCGCTGATGCGCGGTCGCCCCGTGCGCATGGCGCTCGACCAGGTGATGCGCCCGGAAGACATGGCGCTGAGCGATGGTTGCGAGGTGGCGTTTTTCCCGCCGGTGACAGGCGGATGAGCGACGGCCACAATCTCGCCATGAATGCCCCTCGTGTCGTCGTCCAGACCAGCGACTTCGACCTGCAGCGCGAGATCGCCCTCCTGCGTGGCGCCAATCCGGGCGTGGGCGCGGTCTGCAGCTTCATCGGCACCGTGCGCGACCGCAATGACGGCAGCGACATCGCTTCGATGGAACTGGAGCACTACCCCGGCATGACCGAGAAGGCCATCGAGGCCATGATCGACGCGGCGCACCAGCGCTTCGACATCCTGGGCGCGCGGGTGATTCACCGTGTCGGCAAGCTGGCGCCGCTGGACCAGATCATGATGGTGGCGGTGATTTCGGCGCACCGCGGTGAGAGCTTCCAGGCCTGCGAATTCCTGATGGACTACCTCAAGACGCAGGCGCCGTTCTGGAAGAAGGAGCAGACGCCCGAGGGCGCCCGCTGGGTCGATGCGCGCGTGGCGGATGACGCTGCGCTGGCGCGCTGGGGCATCGAAGTGTCCAACGCCTGAATTGTTCCCTCTCCCTGAAGGAGAGGGAGCCAGCCATCACAAGGGCTTGAACCCGCTCTTCCTGATGATGCCTTCCCAGGTCTGCGTGTAGGTGCGCACGCGGCCGGCAAACTGGCCCTGCGGCTCGAAGCCGACGGTCAGGCCCATGGCGGTCAGGCGGGTGTTCACGTCGGGGATGGCGAGCACCTTGGCCAGCGCGGCGTTGTAGCGGTCGATCACGGGCTGCGGCGTGCCGACCGGCGCGAACAGGCCGTAGTAGGGCAGGTCGTCGAGATTCTCGAAACCCAGTTCGGTGAAGGTGGGCACGTTCGGCAGCAGCGCCTGGCGCTTGGCGCCGATGGTGGCGACGATGCGCACCTTGCCGGCCTTGTGGTTCTCGATCAGGTCGGGCACCGAGGCAATGCCGGCGGCGATCTGGTTGCCCAGCATGTCGCTCATCATCGGCGCGCTGCCGCGGTAGGGCGCCGACTGCAGGTCCAGCTTGTACTTGTCGCCGATCATTTTCACCAGGAACTCGGGGATCGAGGCTGGCGCCGGAATGCCGATGGTGCCCTTGCCGCCGCCCTTGCTGCGCACCCAGGTCACGTACTCGGTCATCGACTTGGCCGGCGTGCCGCCCGACAGCGCCAGCACGTTGGCGAAGGTGGCGATGCCGGCCACCGGCACGAAATCGTGCGCCGGGTCGAAGCCGGGGTTCTTGATGACCTGCGGCAGGATCGAGATGCTGTGGTCGTGCGAGAGAAACAGCGTGTGACCATCGGCGGGCGATGCCTTGAGCGCCTGCGCGGCGATCTGGCCGCCGGCGCCGGCCTTGTTCTCCACCACGAAGGTGGCGCCCAGTTCGTCCTTGAGCTTCTCGGCCAGCAGGCGCGCAATGGCGTCGCTGCCGCCGCCTGGCGGGAAACCCACCAGAATGCGGACGGGTCCGCTGGCCTGGGCTCGCGCCACACCGCTCACGCCCATGGCAGCCACGGCGCCCAGCGCCACCGTACCCTGCAGGCCGCGTGACAAGAGGTCACGTCTTGAAAAGTCCATCATCGACTCCAATGGTTTGAATGGGTTAAAACGAGGCAGGGCGAGCCGTGCGCTCTTGAATTACTGCCACGCGCACCTATTTTCGTTGCAGGAATCAAGCCATATGCGACAAGACAAACTCACCACCAAATTTCAGGAAGCCCTGGCCGATGCGCAGTCGCTGGCCTTGGGCAACGACAACGCCTACATCGAGCCGGTGCACCTGTTGCTGGCGATGCTGCGGCAGAGCGACGGACCGCGCGCGCTGCTCGAGCGCGCCGGGGCCAACGTGCCCGGGTTGGTGCAGGCTTGCGAAGCGGCCGTGAAAAAGCTGCCGCAGGTGCAGGGGCACGACGTGGTGCAGGTCGGCCCGGAACTGGGCAAGCTGCTGCAGGCCACCGAGAAGGAATCGATCAAGCGCAATGACCAGTTCATTGCCGGCGAGCTGTACCTGCTGGCCGTGGCCGACAGCAAGGCCGACGTGGGCGAGCTCGCGCGCAAGAACGGCGTCACCCGCAAATCGCTCGAAGCGGCCATCGATGCCGTGCGTGGCGGCCAGGGCGTGGACAGTGCCGATGCCGAAGGCCAGCGCGAGGCGCTGAAGAAATACACGCTCGACCTGACCGAGCGCGCCCGGCTGGGCAAGCTCGACCCGGTGATCGGCCGCGACGAGGAAATCCGCCGCGCCATCCAGGTGCTGCAGCGCCGCACCAAGAACAACCCCGTGCTCATCGGAGAACCCGGCGTGGGCAAGACCGCCATCGTCGAAGGCCTGGCGCAGCGCATCGTGGCCGGCGAAGTGCCCGATTCGCTCAAGGGCAAACGCGTGCTCTCGCTCGACCTGGCGGCGCTGCTGGCGGGCGCCAAGTTCCGCGGCGAATTCGAGGAACGCCTGAAAAGCGTGCTGAACGAGCTGGCGAAGGACGAAGGCCAGACCATCGTCTTCATCGACGAGCTGCACACCATGGTCGGCGCCGGCAAGGCCGAAGGCGCGATGGACGCCGGCAACATGCTCAAGCCGGCGCTGGCGCGCGGCGAGCTGCATTGCGTGGGCGCCACCACGCTCGATGAATACCGCAAGTACATCGAGAAGGACGCCGCGCTGGAGCGCCGCTTCCAGAAAATCCTGGTGGGCGAGCCCAGCGTGGAGGCGACCATCGCCATCCTGCGCGGCCTGCAGGAAAAGTACGAAGTGCACCACGGCGTCGACATCACCGACCCGGCCATCGTGGCCGCGGCGGAATTGAGTGACCGCTACGTGACCGACCGCTTCCTGCCCGACAAGGCAATCGACCTGATCGACGAGGCAGCCGCCAAGATCAAGATCGAGATGGACTCCAAGCCGGAGGTGATGGACCGCCTCGACCGCCGCCTGATCCAGCTGCAGATCGAGCGCGAGGCCGTGCGCAAGGAGCACGACGAGGCCTCGCAACGCCGCTTCGGCCTGATCGAGGAAGAGATCACCAAGCTGCAGAAGGAAATCGCCGACTACGACGAGATCTGGCAGGCCGAGAAGGCGCAGGCCCAGGGCAGCGCGCAGGTGCGCGAGGAAATCGACAAGCTGAAGTTCCAGATTGCCGAGTTCACGCAGAAGGGTGATTTCAACAAGGTGGCGGAGCTGCAATACGGCCAGCTGCCGCAGCTGGAAAAGCGCCTGAAGGAAGCGCAGGACAGCGAGGCGAACAAGGGCAAGTCGAGCAAGCCGACGCTGCTGCGCACGCAGGTCGGCGCCGAGGAAATCGCCGAAGTGGTGGCACGCGCCACCGGCATCCCGGTGGCCAAGCTGATGCAGGGCGAGCGCGACAAGCTGCTGGTGATGGAAGACAAGCTGCACGAGCGCGTGGTGGGGCAGGACGAGGCGATTGCCGCCGTCTCCAACGCCATCCGTCGCTCGCGCTCGGGCCTGTCCGACCCAGGCCGCCCAACCGGTTCCTTCCTGTTCCTCGGCCCCACCGGCGTGGGCAAGACCGAGCTGTGCAAGGCGCTGGCCGGTTTCCTGTTCGACAGCGAGGATCACCTCATCCGCATCGACATGAGCGAGTTCATGGAGAAGCATTCGGTCGCGCGCCTGATCGGTGCGCCGCCCGGCTACGTCGGCTACGAAGAAGGCGGCTACCTGACCGAGGCGGTGCGGCGTAAGCCCTACAGCGTGGTGCTGCTCGATGAAGTCGAGAAGGCCCATCCGGACGTCTTCAACGTGCTGCTGCAGGTGCTCGACGATGGCCGCCTGACCGATGGCCAGGGCCGCACCGTGGACTTCAAGAACACCGTCATCGTGATGACCAGCAACATCGGCTCGCCGATCATCCAGGCGATGGTGGGCAAGCCGGGCGAGGAGATCAAGGAAGCGGTGCAGGACGAGCTGAAGAACTACTTCCGCCCCGAGTTCCTGAACCGCATCGACGAGACCGTGGTGTTCCACGCGCTGGATGCGAAGAACATCGAGGCGATCGCCGCGATCCAGCTCAAGGTGCTGCAGGCCCGCCTGGAAAAGATGGACATGTCGCTCGAGGTGTCGCACGCCGCGCTGGAGGAAATCGCCAAGGTCGGCTTCGACCCGGTGTACGGCGCGCGGCCGCTCAAGCGGGCGATCCAGCAGCGCATCGAGAACCCGCTCTCCAGGCTGCTGCTGGACGGCACTTTCGGGCCGAAGGACACCATCTCGGTGGCCACCGACCCGATCCAGGCGCCGGGCCAGTTCAGGTTCAGCAAGCTTGGGGAACCAACGGCGGCCGACGCGGCCTAAGGACGGATGTTGAACTTTCTGATTCGCGCGATCCTGTTCGCTTTTGGCCTGGTCTTTGCGCTGAGCCTACTTGTGGCCGTGCTGCTGCTGGCCGCGGTCTGGGGCCTGCGCTACGGCTGGGCTCGCCTCACCGGCAAGCCGGTGACGCCCTGGACCATGCGCTTCGACCCGCGCAGCGGCTTCGACCGCTTCCGCGCGGCCCAGGAGGCCGCCGCCCCCAGCGCTGCCGACGTGGTGAACAGCCGCGCACGCGGCAATGGCGACGCACCGAGCCCGCGCTTCGATGCCGCCGACGACGTGAGCGACGTGCGTATCAAGCGCGTCGAGCCGCGCACCGACTGATTCGCCGCTGGCATTTGCGAACGGCCTGCCGCCCCGAAAAGGGCGGCAGGCCGTTTCGCCATGCGGGCTGCGATTTTGGGGAGCGGTTCGTAAAATGGCGAGCTTGCCTGCCGCCGCGCAGCGCCTCACGCATTCGTTTTTTTGACTTTCCCCGGTTCTCAAGGAGCATTCCCATGACCCAACGCGACATCTTCGTGGTCGGCACCGCCCGCACCGCCATCGGCACCTTCGGCGGCGCGCTCAAGGACGTGCCCAACACCCAGCTGGCCACCACCGCCGTCAAGGCCGCCATCGAGCGCAGCGGCGTCGCGCCGGATGCGATCGGCCATGTGGTGATGGGCAACGTCATCCCGACCGACGTGAAGGACGCCTACCTCAGCCGCGTGGCAGCCATCGATGCGGGCTGCCCGATCGAGACGCCGGCTTTCAACGTGAACCGCCTGTGCGGCTCCGGCCTGCAGGCGATCGTGTCGGCGGCGCAGGCGATTGCGCTGGGCGACTGCGACATCGCCATCGGCGGCGGCTCGGAATCGATGAGCCGCGGCCCGTACTTCGACACCGCGGCGCGCTTCGGCGCCCGCATGGGCGATGCGGTGCTGGTCGACTACATGCTGGGCATCCTGCACGACCCGTGGGAGAAGATGCACATGGGCATCACGGCCGAGAACGTGGCGGCGCGCTACGGCATCTCGCGCGAGCAGCAGGACGAACTGGCGGTGCTGAGCCAGCAGCGCGCCGCCGCCGCCATTGCCGCGGGCCGCTTCAAGGAGCAGATCGTTCCGGTGGAAGTGAAGACGCGCAAGGGCGTGGTGCTGTTCGACACCGACGAGCACGTGCGCGCCGAGACCACGCTGGACACGCTGGCCAAGATGAAGCCGGCCTTCAAGAAGGACGGCCTGGTGACCGCCGGAAATGCCTCGGGCATCAACGACGGCGCCGGCGCCGTGGTGCTGGCCGAGGGCGCACGCGTGAAGGCGCTGGGCCTCAAGCCGCTGGCGCGCCTGGTGGGTTACGCGCACGCCGGTGTGGAGCCGGCGTACATGGGCATCGGCCCGGTGCCGGCCACGCGCAAGGTGCTGGAGCGCACCGGCCTGAAGGTGGCCGACCTCGACGTGATCGAGTCGAATGAAGCCTTCGCGGCGCAGGCCTGCGCGGTGATCAAGGAACTGGGTTTTGACCCGGCCAAGGTCAACCCCAACGGCTCGGGCATCTCGCTGGGCCACCCGGTCGGCGCCACCGGCGCGATCATCACCACCAAGGCGATTGCCGAACTGCACCGCGTGCAGGGTCGCTATGCGCTGGTGACGATGTGCATCGGCGGCGGCCAGGGCATTGCCGCGATCTTCGAGCGGGTCTGAGGCTTTCATGCACGCCCATGCCCCGCCGCTGGTGAACCCCGACGAAGTGGAGTTCAGCGCCATCCGGGCGCAGGGCGCGGGCGGGCAGAACATCAACAAGGTCTCGAGCGCGGTGCACCTGCGCTACGACATTCCCGCGTCGTCGCTGCCCGACGCGGTGAAGGAACGCCTGCTGGCCTTGCGCGACAACCGCATCACGCAGGAAGGCGTGCTGGTGGTCAAGGCGCAGCAGTTCCGCAGCCAGGACATGAACCGTGCCGATGCGCTGCTGCGCCTGCAGCAGCTGGTCGACAGCGTGGCCACCGCGCCGCGCGTGCGGCGCCCGACCAAGCCGACGCGCGGTTCCATGCGCCGGCGGCTGGACAGCAAGACCCGGCGCGGCGAGATCAAGAGTTTGCGCGGCGCCGTGCGCGACTGAGCGCTCGCGGCGCACGCAGCGCACGCCGCCTCGTCAATCGAAGGCGCGCGGATCGCGCGCCACCAGCGCTTCGTTGCGCGCGCGTTCCATCGTGATCTCGTGTGCCAACGCCGCCGTGCTGCCGGCCGCAGGCAGGTTGTACGAGCGCTGCAAGCGCTCCTGCAGCGCGGGCAGGGCCAGCGTGCGTTGCAGCACGGCGTTGAGCCGCTGCACGATGGCGTTGGGCGTGCCCGGTGGCGCGAACAGGGCGAACAGCGAATCGCGATTGGCCGGCGCAAAGCCCAGTTCGGCCAGCGTCGGCACCTGGGGCAGCGCGGCCAGCCGGTGCGGCGCGCCCACGGCCAGCGCGCGCAGGCGGCCGGTCTGCAGGTAGCGCAACTGCTGCGCCGCCATGTTGGTCGAGAGCAGCTCGAAGTGCCCCGCCAGCGCATCGTTGAGTTGCGGGCCGCCACCTTGATAAGGGATGTGGGTGATCGCCACGTTCGCCAGCGCGCGCACCTGCGCCAGCACCAGGTGGCCGGTGGTGGCGATGCCGGAGCTGGCCCAGCGCAGCGCGTCGGGGCGTTGGCGGGCCTGGCGCAGCACGTCGTTGAAGTTGTTGCCCGTGAAGGCCGGCGTGGCCACCAGCAGCAGCGGCGTGCGCATCACGCCGACCACCGGCGTCACCGCCTGCACGCGTTGCGTGGCGGCGCCCTGGGCCAGCAGCGGATGCAGGGTGATCGGGCTGATGGCCGAGAAGGCCAGCGCGTGGCCATCGGCCGGCGCGCGGGCCAGTGCGTCCAGGCCGACGCTGCCGCCGGCGCCGGGGCGATGTTCCAGCAGCACCGGCTGGCCGAGCGCTTCGGCCAGCGGTTCGGCCAGCGTGCGGGCCATCACGTCGGACACACCGCCGGGCGGATAGACCACCAGCAGGCGGATCGGGCGCGAAGACCAATCGCCGAGCTCGCGCTCGGTGTTCTCTGCGGCCTGCGCACGCAGCGCCGGCCAGGCCGGCAGTGCCGCTGCGGCAGCGGCCAGCACCAGGCGGCGACGCGTCATGCCGCCACCGGGTGCACCTTGGCCGCGGCGGCGCGCGCATGCAGCATCGCGTTGAAGTGTTGCGCCGGCAAGCTGTCCTCGCCCTCGCGCCAGGCCAGCGTGAGCGGTGCGTCGAGCGTGTCGCAGCCCTGCAGCGCGCGGTAGGCGATGGCGTGCGCGTGCACGCCGCTCATCGAGGCCGGCACCACCGAGACGCCCATGCCCGCGGCCACCAGGTTGAGGTTGGTCATCATGCGGTCGACCTCCGCTACCACCTGCGGCGCCAGCCCCTGCGCGTGGCACAGCGACAGCAAGTCGGCATACATGCCGGGCGCGCCCGGGCGGCGCACCAGGATCAGCGGGTCTTCGCACAGCCGTGCCAATGTCATGGGCGGCACGCGGGCGCGGCGGCTCGTGGCGACGGGTGCACGCTCGATCGGCAGCGCGGCCACCAGTGGCTCGCGCAGCAGCGTGTCGAAGCGCAGCCCCGGCGGCTGCGCCACCGGGCGGCGCAGCAGCGCCGCATGCAGCCGGCCGGCCGACAGCGCATCGGTCAGGCCGGCGGCATTGGCTTCACGCAACTGCAGTTCGATGCCCGGGTGCGCCTGGCGAAAGGCGCGCAGCGCGTCGGGCACGAAGCGGTGCGCCGCGGCCGAGCTGGTGAAGCCCACCCGCAGCACCCCGGCCTGGCCCTCGGCCACCCGCTTCATGCGCGCGCGCATGGCCTGGGCGTCGTCGAGCAGGCGTTGCGCCTCGGCCTGGAACAGGCGGCCGGCCTCGGTCAGCGTGACGCCGCGCGGATGGCGCTTGAACAGCTGCAGGCCGAGCGTGCGCTCGAGCTGCTTGATCTGCTGCGACAGCGGCGGCTGCTGGATGCCCAGCCGCTCGGCGGCACGCGTCATGTGGCCGCTCTCGGCCACGGCGGCGAAATAGCGCAAGGCCCGCAGGTCCATCGCCGGTCTCCATATCTTTTTCGTCTTGAAACTACCCGATCATTTTATTGGACGCGAAGTCACTGAGCCGCCTATCGTCCGCGCCACCGCAGACGGCCGATGCACGGCCGCACGGTTTCAGCCAGAGACGGAGACAAGACCATGCGCACTGCGCTTCCCGATCCCTTCATTCCCCGCGCGCTTCCCGCGCTGTGCCTGGCCGCCTGCCTGGCGCTGGCCGCGTGCGGCGGCGGCAGCGACGGCGCCGCACCCGCCCCCGCGCCCACCCCGGTGGCCGACGGCGGCACCGCGCCACCCGGCACCGACCCGGGCGACACCGATGCCGCACCGCCCGCGCCGCCGCCGGCGCGCCTGGCCTGCGCCGACCTCAGCGGCCGGCAAGTGGCCGCGGCCGACATCGGCCTGCCCACCGGCGGCGCCAAGGTCACCGAGGCCACCGCGGTCGCCGCCGATGCGCCCGGCAACCTGTACGGCGCCTACTGCAAGCTGCGCGGCGAGATCGCGCCGGTCGACAGCGCCGCCTCGCCCATCCAGTTCGCGCTCAACCTGCCGCAGAACTGGAACCGCAAGGCGATCCAGTTCGGTGGCGGCGGCTTCGACGGCCGCCTGATCGACGGCACCGAGCCGGTGCGCTTCGGCCCGGCCGACAAGCCCGCGCCGCTCACGCTGGGCTACGCCACCTACGGCGATGATTCGGGCCATCAGTCGTCCAGCATCACCGACGGCAGCTTCGCCAGCAACGACGAGGCGCTCGCCAACTACGGCGGCCAGACGCTCAAGAAGACGCACGACGTGGCGCACCACCTGCTTGCCGCCTTCTATGGCGAGGCGGCGGCCAAGGCCTACTTCCTGGGCACCTCCACCGGCGGGCGCGACGCGCTGAGCTACATCCAGCGCTGGCCGCAGGACTACGACGGCGTGATCGCCAACGAGCCGGCGCTCAACTACAGCGGTGCGCGCCTGTCCAACGTGGCCGTGGGCCGCGCGCTGTACGCGAACAACGGGGCAGGCTGGCTCACCGTGGCCAAGACGCTGCGCGTGCAGCAGGCCGCCATGGCCGCCTGCGACAGTCTGGACGGCGCCAAGGACGGCATCGTCAGCAACGTGGAAAGCTGCCGCCTGCTCAATGCCCAGGTGCTGGCCGGCCTGCGCTGCGCCGGCGGCGCCGACACCGGCCCCGACTGCCTGTCCGACGCGCAACTGGCCACCGTGCGCACCATCGAGTCGCCGCTGAACCTGAGCTACCCGCTGGCCAATGGCGTGCAGCGCGCCGGCGGCTACAACCTGCTCGAAGGCACGCAGGTGGCCGGCCCCTACACCACGCGCGACCTCGGTTCGCGCCCGGTGCCGGGCAACCCGGCGAGCTCGGCCGACGCCAACATGTACGTCACGGGCGATCAGTGGGTGAAGTTCTTCGTCACGCGCAATGCCGGCTTCGATTCGCTCGGCTTCGATCCGGTGGCGCCCGGCGCGTGGACGCAGCGCGTGCAGGACGTGTCGGCCCTGACCGATGCGCTGGACGCCAACCTGGCGCCCTTCTTCGCGCGCGGCGGCCGGCTGATCCTGCTGCACGGCCTGGCCGACGAGGTGATCAGCAACAATTCCACCATCGACTACTACCGGCGCCTGGTCGAGGCGCTCGGCCAGGCCGCGGTCGATGAGCACGTGCGCTTCTACACCGTGCCCGGCATGGGCCACGGTACCGGCGTGTTCATTCCCAACTGGGATTCGCTCGCCGCGCTGGAGGGCTGGGTGGAGCAGGGCCTGGCGCCCGGCACCGGCGTGGCGGTGGATTCGGTTCCCGCCACCTACGGCCGCACGCGCCCGCTGTGCCAGTTCCCGTCGTGGCCCAAGTTCCGCGGCAGCGGCAGCATGGACGCGGCCGTCAACTACAGCTGCGTGAGCGAGACGCCCGACCCGCTGGCCTGCCCGTACCTGCCCGGCGCGGCCACCACCTACAAGGGCGGCGACACGCTGGGCGAGGAACTGAGCGTGCAGATCGAGCCCGCCACGCTGGCCTACACCATCACCGTGGACGCCAGCGCGCAGCGCGACGCCGGCACCGTGCGCAGCGGCACGCTGGTGCCGCAAGGCCCCTGCAGCTACGCCAGCAGCGAGGGCGGCGCCACCTTCACGCTGGCCGCCGGCGGCGTGTTGCAGGGCGGCGTGGCGGCGCCTTCCGGTGCTGCCTTCGCGCCCTTGCTGGCTTTCCAGAACACCTGGGACAACGAGAGCAGCCCGGCCGATTTCAAGCCGGTGGCGTTGATCGCCAACGCGGCCGGCGTGCAGCAGGCCGGCAGCGCCGCGCCGGCGCCGCTGGTGCGCGCCGTGCGGCTGCGCAATGCCGGCACCTTCCAGTACTGCGCCGACCCGGTGACCGGCGGTGCGATGGCCTACGACCCGGACTGCACGCAGACCGAGAAGGGCTACGTGGCGCGGGCCGCCGGCCGCCGTGCCTTCGACGTCTACACCACCGCGCCCACCGGCGGCGCCACCACCACCGGTGGCACGCTGTCCGGCTCGATGGTGATCGGCCTGGCCGGCAGCACCGCCGTGCCGCTGCACCTGGTGCGCGACGGCAGCAACGCCGGCCTGCGGGTGCTGGCGCTGCAATCCAGCCTGGTGCCCGGCGCCGCAGACGGCAGCTATGCCATGGCCAGCGTGCGCGGCGACCAGCGCGCGGCCACGCTCTCGGGCACCGCCTTCAACCTGGGCGGCGCGGCCGCCACGCTGGCCTACGACACGCCGGTGCTCGGCCTGGCGCAGGCGGATGCGGCGCGCCCCGGCCAACTGCTCTTCAGCGGCGGCGTGCTGGCCTTCGTGGCCAGTGACCCGGCGCAGCCCGCGCTGGAACTGGGGGTGCGCCAATGAGCGCCGCCCTCCGTTCCCCCACGGCGCATGCCCTGCGCTGCGCGGCGCTGGCCCTGGCCGCGCTGGCGCTGTGGCCGGGCGCCGCGCAGGCGAAGGGCAGTGCCGCCGCGCCGGTGGCCCGCGCCAGCGGACCGACGGCCGCCCACTGCCCGAAGGAAGTGCCCGCCACCGCGCGCTGCTTCACCGGGGCCGACGGCGCCGGCGCCTTCTACTGGATCGCCCTTCCGCAAGGCTGGCAGCCGCGCAGCGGCGTGCTGGTGATGCACGCGCACGGCGGGCCCGAGACCGGCGCGCCCGAGCTCGAGCGTAGCGAGAAGGACCTGCAGCGCTGGGCCATCACCGTGCAGGCCGGCTATGCCTGGGCCGGTTCCACCTACCGGCGCGGCGGCTATGGCGTGACGATGGCGGCAGAGGACACCGAGCGCCTGCGCCAGATCTTCGTCGCGCGCTTCGGCCCACCGCGCCGCACGCTGCTGCACGGCCAGAGCTATGGCGGCGCGGTGGCCTCGATCGGCGCCGAACTGTATGCGCCGGCGCCCGGCCGGCCCAGCCCGTACGACGGCGTGCTGCTCACCAGCGGCGTGCTGGGCGGCGGCAACAGCGCCTACGAATTCCGGCTCGACCTGCGCGTGGTCTACCAGGCCGTGTGCGGCAACCATCCGCGTGCCGACGAGGCGCCATACCCCATGTGGATGGGCCTGCCGAAGGACGCCAGGCTGACGCGCGCAGAACTCGCCGCGCGCGTGCGCGAATGCACCGGCCTGGGCCTGCCCAAGGCCCAGCGCAGCGCCGAGCAGAACACGCGCATGGCGGCCATCCTGGGCGCGGTGAAGATTCCCGAGCGCAGCCTGCTGGGCCACCTGAACTGGGCCACCTGGTTGTTCCAGGATCTGACGCAGGCGCGGCTGGACGGGCGCAACCCCTTCGGCAACGTCGGCGTGTTCTATCCCGGCCAGGTCGGCGGCCAGGCGCTGGACGCACGCGTGCAGCGCTACGCGGCCGACCCGCAGGCGCAGGGCGCGCTCAGCGTCGACAGCCGGCCAGCCGGGCGCACCACGCTGCCCACGCTGACCCTGCACGCGATCGACGACCCGACCGCCTTCGTCGAACTCGAGGGCGTCTATCGCGCCCAGCGCCAGGCCGCCGGCACCGGCGACAAGCTGGTGCAGGTGTTTGCCGACGAGCACGAGCACAGCTACCTGAGCGACACCGAATACGTGGCGCTGTTCCATTCCCTGCTCGACTGGATCGACCAGGGCACGGTGCCCACGCCGCAGTCGGTGGCGCAGCGCTGCGCGGCGCTCGCACCGCGCTGGAACGGCGACGGCAAGAACGGCTGCCACCTGCAGCCGGACTGGTCGCCAGCGCCACTCGCCACGCGCGTGCCGCCGCGTTGAATCATCACCTTCATTCCATCCAACCATCCCCGGAGACACCACCCATGTTCAAGAAGACCCTGATCTGCGCCGCGCTGCTGGCGACCGCCGTCGTCGGCGCCCATGCCGATGACTACCCCGCCGACAAGCCGGTGACGCTGGTCGTGCCCTTCTCGGCCGGCGGCCCGACCGACCGCGTGGCACGCGATCTGGCCGAGGCGCTGCGCAAGCCGCTGGGCGCGACCAGCATCGTGGTCGACAACGCGGCCGGCGCCGGCAGCACCATCGGCAATGCCAAGGTGGCGCGCGCCCGGCCCGATGGCTACACGCTGCTGCTGACGCACGTGGGCATGGCCACCACGCCGGTGCTCTACCGCAAGCTGCCCTACAACTACGACACCGATTTCGAGTACCTGGGCATGGTGAACGACGTGCCAATGACGCTGATCGGCAAGCCCGACCTGCCGGCCGCCAACTTCCAGGAACTGCGCGACTGGATGGCCAAGAACCCCGGCAAGGTGAACATGGGCAACGCCGGCATCGGCTCGGCCTCGCACCTGTGCGGGCTGCTGCTGCAGAGCGAACTGAAGATTGAAATGACCACCGTGCCCTACAAGGGCACCGGCCCGGCCATCGCCGACCTGCTGGGCGGCCAGATCGACCTGCTGTGCGACCAGACCACCAACACCACCGGTCAGATCGAGGCGAAGAAGGTCAGGACCTACGGCGTGACCACGCTCAAGCGCCTCAACGCCCCGGCGCTCAAGGACATCCCGACGCTGGACGAGCAGGGCCTGAAGAACTTCCAGGTGACGATCTGGCACGGCCTGTACGCGCCCAAGGGCACGCCGGCGCCGGTGCTCAAGAAGATCAACGACGCGCTGAAGGTGGCGCTGAAGGACCCGGATTTCATCCGCAAGCAGGAAGGCCTGGGCGCGGTGGTGGTGACCGACAAGCGCATGGAGCCGGCCGAGCACAAGAAGTTCGTCGAAGCTGAAGTGGCGCGCTTCGGCCCGGCGATCAAGGCCGCCGGCGTCTACGCGGACTGAGCGACCGGCGCTCGATCAGGCGCCGCGTTGCGGGCCGGGCGGCGGCGGCAGCGAGGCCAGTGCGGCGATCGCCTCGGCGTCGGTGCGGTAGACGAACAGCATCGGGCCGGGCGCCAGCAGGCCGGCGCGCTCCAGCACCGTTTGCGCCGGCAGCTTCAGGCCCGACAGGTGCAGCCGGATGCCGCGCGATTCGAGCAGCCGGCGGATCGAGCCGAAGGCCTCGGTGCCGGTCACGTCGATGCGGTTGATCGGTTGCGCGAACAGGAAGATGTCGCGCGTCTGCGGTCGCGCCGCCAGCGCTTCGTTGAGGGTGCGCTCCAGCGTGCTGGCCGAGGCGAAGTCGAGCGCGGCATCGAGCCGCAGCGCATACAGGTCGGGCGCCAGCGGCGGCAGCGACCACAGCTGGCGGTCGCGCAGGCTGCCGTCGGCGTGCAGGCCAACTTCGATCAGGCGCGGGTGCAGGTCCTGGTACATGTAGTGCGCCAGTGCCGCCAGCAGGCCGCCCAGCACGCCCCAGTAGATCGACGGCGCCGTGGCGATGGTGAGCGCGAAGGTGGCGAAGGCGATCGAGGCCTCGATGCGCGAGATGCGCCACAGCGCCGCGAAGTTGCGCGGCTTGAGCAGGCCGATGGTGGCCGTGACCACCACCGAGGCCAGCACTGCCTGCGGCACGTGATAGAGCAGCGGCATCGCCCACAGCAGCGACACCGCCACCACGAGCACGCTGAACAGCGTCGACCACTGGCTCTTGGCGCCCGCATACAGCGTGATGGCCGAGCGCGAGAAGGAGGAGCTGGTGGGAAAGGCGCCGCTCAGGCCCGAGGCGATCTTGGCCAGGCCCTGGCCGATCAGGTCCTGGTTCTCGTTCCACAGCGTGCCGGCCTTGGCGTTGTCGACCTTGGCGCTGGAGGCGGTTTCCAGGAAGCTCACCAGCGTGATCAGGAAGGCCGGCAGCAGCAGTGCGCCGAACTGTTCGCCGGTGATCAGGCCCGGCAGGTAGAAGTGCGGCAGGCCCGAGGGCAGGTGGCCGATGACGGCGCCGCCGCGCAGGGCGTAGGAGATCAGCGCGCTCAGGCCCGCGGCCAGCACCATCAGCGCCATGGTGGTGGGAAAGCGCGGCGCGAACTTCTTGCCCAGCCACAGCAGCGCCATGCCGCCCAGGCCGAAGCCGATGGCGATCAGGTCAGGCAGCGGCCCGTTCAGCAATTGGGCGTAGCTGCGCCCGGTGAAGCCGAGCAGGGCCGGCAATTGCGAGGCGATGATCAGCACCGCGGCGCCCTGCGTGAAGCCCATCAGCACCGGCGAATTCACCAGCCGCAGCAGCCAGCCCAGGCGCGCCGCGCCCAGCGCCAGTTGCATGACGCCCGAGAGCAGCGTCAGCCACACCGCGAGGCTGACCCATTCCTGGCTGGCCGGCACCGCCAGCGGCGCGATGGAGGCGCCCACCAGCAGGCTGGTGAGGGCGGTGGGGCCGACCGACAGCCGCGCCGACGAGCTGAACAGCACCGCCACCAGCGCCGGCAGCAGCGCGGCGTAGATGCCGGTGATGAGCGGCATGCCGGCCAGCGCGGCATAGGCCACTCCCTGCGGAATCACCATCAGCGCGACCGTGATGCCGGCTGAGGCTTCGTTGATCAGCAGCGCCCGGTCGGGGCGTTGCCAGGCGAGAAAGGGGAAGAAGCGGGAGAGACGCTGGCGCGTGGTGCTGGCGGTACGGGTGTCGGGAATCGGGGTCATCAGGGCCGGCGCTGGCGCGGTGGCGCTCAGGTCTTTTTCTTCTGCTGGAACGACGTGGGCGATTGTCCCGTCGCTGCCTTGAACATGGCGCAAAACGCGCTGTCCGTAGCATAGCCGCTCGCTGCCGCCACCTGGCTCACCGCCATGCCGCGCGCCAGCAGCGGAATGGCGTGCGCCAGCACCGCCTGCTGGCGCCATTGCTGCCAGCTCATGCCCAGCTGGTCGCGAAACAGCCGTGCCACGGTGCGCTCGCTGGCACCGATGGCCTGGGCGCGTTCGGCCAGCGTGGCGCGGTCGGAGGGTGCGCGCAGCAGCCGCTCGCACAACTGGCGCAGGCGCTTGTCGGCCGGCAGCGGCACGTCGATGCGGATCTGCGTGGCGCGCTCGAGCTCGTCGACCAGCAGCGGGGCGATCCAGCGCTCGCGCTGGGCCACGTGCGGGTCGGCCGGCGGCAGGCCGTCGGGCGTGGTGTCCAGCGCCAGCATCAGGGCGCGCAGCAGCGGGCTGATTTCCAGCACCTCGCACTTCTCCCAGCCCGGCGCCAGCCAGTCGTGCAGGTACACGGTGCGCAGCTCGGCGTCCTCGATCAGCGTGACGCTGTGCCACACGTTGGCCGGCACCCACAGCGCACGCGAGGGCGGCACGATGTAGCTGCCGTCCTCGGTGCTCAGGCGGATCACGCCGCGGGTGGAAAAGGTGAGCTGCGGCCAGGGGTGCGTGTGCAGCTCGACCAAGGTGTCGGCGCTCAGGAAATGTTCCTTGGCACGCAGCGGGCGCATGGCGTCGGGCGCGTAGAGGTGCGGCGTGAGCGGGCCGACGGTGCGCGCCGGCAGCGGCGGCGCGTCGGCGCGGCGCGGCGCCGTGGCGGGGTCGCCGGACAGGGCGTGGGGTGTGCTTGGCATGGTTACGACAAATCTTGTCCCTCTATCGCCATTCTGCCGCGGACGCCGCGGCTACGATCACCGAAGTCCCTTCTTTGCAGAGTCCTTCATGTCCGCCATCGCCCCGACCGCCGCCTCCGAGCGCCCCTTCAAGGCCGACGCCCAGCTGATCGGCCTGGTCGGCCTGGCCCACGCCATCAGCCACTTCATGCAACTGGTGCTGGCGCCGCTGTTCCCCTGGATCAAGGACGCCTTCGGTGTCAGCTACACCGAACTGGGCGCCGTGCTGACGGTGTTCTTCGTGGTCTCGTGCGTGGTGCAGGCGGCCTCGGGCTTCATTGTCGACAAGCTGGGCCCGCGCCCGGTGCTGTTCACCGGCCTGGGGCTGCTGGGCGTGGCGGCCGTGGGTTATTCGATGGCGCCGAGCTACTGGATGCTGTTCGTCTGCGCGGCCGTCGCCGGCATCGGCAACGGCGTGTTCCATCCGGTCGACTACACGCTGTTCAACCGCAAGGTCGCGCCGACCCGGCTGGGCCACGCCTACAGCGTGCACGGCATCACCGGCAGCCTGGGCTGGGCGCTGGCGCCGGCCTTCGTGGTGCCGATCGCCATGGCTTATTCGTGGCGCGTGGCGCTGGCCAGCGCCGGTGTGCTGGCTTTCGTGGTGCTGGTCATCCTCTGGCTGTACCGCAGCGTGCTCTCGCTCGAGGTGAAGGAAGTGCAGAAGGCCACCGGCCACGGCGCCGCTGCCACGGCGCCAGCCGGTGGCGAATTCGATTTCCTGCGCATTCCCGCGGTCTGGATGTGCTTTGGTTTCTTCTTTTTCTACGCCATGGTGATCAGCGTGGTGCAGACCTTCGCGCCGGTCGCGGCCGGCCACCTGCACGCGGTGCCGTCCACGCTGGTGGCGCTGTGCCTCACGGCCTACATGGTGGCCAGCGCGGTGGGCATGGTGGTGGGCGGTTTCCTGGCCTCCGACCCGGCGCGCTGCGAGCGCGTGGTGGGCCTGGGCTTCGGCATTTCGGCCGGCTTTGCCCTGCTGCTGGCGATGGGCGACTTCATGGCGCTGCTGGTGCCCGTGCTGTTCGGTGCCATGGGTTTTGCTTCCGGCATCGCCGGCCCCTCGCGCGACCTGCTGGTCAAGCGCTCGACACCGCCCAACGCCACCGGCCGCGTCTACGGCGTGGTGTATGCCGGCCTCGATATCGGGCAGGCCACCGCGCCGCTGGTCTTCGGGCGCCTGATGGACCACGGCCAGTACCGCAGCGTGATCCTCGGGCTGGCGCTGGTGCAGGCGGTGCTGATCGCCAGCGCGTTCAACGTGCGGCGCGTGCGCCGCACGACGCTGGTTCCGACCTGAGCCGCGCACCGCAGGTGCGGCTCAGCGCACCAGCAGCACCGGCACGCTGCAGTTGGCCAGCACCCGGGTCGAGACCGAGCCCAGCGCGAGCTTCATGAGCGCGCCGTGGCCGTGCGAGCCCATCACCAGCAGGTCGAAGCCGCCGGCATCGGCAAAGGCGGCAATCTCGTCGGCCGGGTTGCCCACTTCCTGCGCGTAGGTCGCGTCGATGCCGGCTTCGGCCAGCAGCGTGCGGATGGGGGCCAGCACCTTGGCCACCTCCTCGTCGTAGTACTTGTGCACGAACGCGGGGCCGGCCAGTCCGGCAGCGCGCGGCGACATGGGCGACGTGCAATGCAGCACCGTGAAGCTGTGGCCGGGACCGAACAGGTCCTTGTGCGAAGCCAGGTAGCTGCACATGCGCTGGGTGTAACTGCTGCCATCCACAGCGAGCAAGATCTTCATGCGGTTCCTCGTCAACAGCGCGGCCGCGGCACACGCCAGCGGCGTGCCGCCCGGCCCGCCAGGCCAGTCATGGCCGAGGCATTCTAAGACCGGCCACGCGCTGGCAAGGCGTGGCCGCTGTTGCGTCAGGCCGTCAGGCGGCGAGCAGCGCGTCGACCTGGCGCACGCCTTCGATCGCCTTGAGGCAGGCGTCGGCCGCCTCGGTGCCCTTCACCGCGAAGTGGCGGTGGAAGTACTTGCGGTGCTCCACGTGCTCGTGGAAATGGTGCGGCGTGAGCACCGCCGACAGCACCGGCACGCCGGTTTCCAGCTGGATCGCCATCAGGCTGCCGACCACCGTGCTGGCGACGAATTCGTGGCGGTAGATGCCGCCGTCCACCACCAGCGCGCAGGCCACCACCGCGGCGTACTTGCCCGACAGCGACAGGCGCTTGGCCAGCAGCGGAATCTCGAAGGCGCCGGGCACGTCGATCACGTCGATCTGGTCCTGCGGCCAGCCCTGGCGCGCCATCTCGACGAGAAAGGCGTCGCGCGCCTGGTGGACGATGTCCTGGTGCCACTGGGCCTGGATGAAGGCCACGCGGCGTGGTTGTCCGGCGCCTGCGGCGGGCAGGGCGGAAAGGGGAAGGTCGTTGATCTGACTCACGGTGCACCTCGTTGAATGCAGGATTTCCTGAATCAGGGCGCACGAAACCACGGGCAGACGCACGCGCACGCCCATGACCGGACGCGCGCGCAGCCGCACGCTGTTCGCGCTCTCTTTCATCCGGACTGTGACCGTCGGCCCCGGGATTCAACCGGGTCTGCTGACCCTGCAACCGAGATTCGGATGCAGGCGCTCGCGGGCTCGTGCGCCGGGCCTGAAGCCCCTTGCCTTTACCGCCGGTGGGGAGTTGCACCCCGCCCTGAGAACGCTTTCCCGGCCTGGGCCGGGAGCGGGAATTCTAGGGGAGGGCGCAAGACCTTGCCGGCGTGGGGTGTCGCTGCCGAGACGGGGCGTGGCGGACTGGCGGACTGGCAGAGAGGCCCGGGCCTGTGTCTTGTGTCGGGCGCCGTTTCAACCTCAGGCTGCGGAAAGTGAAATGGCGCGCTTGGGAAACGCGCGCAGCAGCTTCTTGTCCATGGTGACAAGCCTGGTGTCGAGCTTCATCGCAAGGGCGATGAATTCGCAGTCGTACGCTGAGCAATCGCTGTCGCGTACGAGTTCAAGGACCGCTGAAGATTCGACTTCGTACTCTGCACTTTCGAGGAGGCTCTCGGCCTCGCGTTGCAGGCTCGTCGCTTGTTCGAAAGTGATGGCCTGGCGCCTCAGGAATCCGGCCAGGATGTTACGGAACTCGCTGCGCCAGAGTATTGGCGCTGCCCAGTCCGGGTCGCTTTCAAGCAATGCTTCGGCTGCAGGCGTGAATTCGCTCGGCAGGTACAAATACGCGAGTACGTTGGAGTCGACCACGATCACGCGCGGTCCTCGCGTTTGGCGGCGTCAATGTCGCGCGCAGGGAATTTCGCGGCTGGCAATGCGGCACGCAGTTCCCGCGCCCGCGCAATGCGCTCGCCAGGCGTCATCCGGGTTGGCAACAGCACCGATTCCAGGCACACGATCGCCTCGCTGTTCAGGCTGCGCCGGTGCATCTCGGCGGCCAGTTTCAACCGGTCGTACACGGCGTCCGGAATGTTCTTCAGCGTCAAGGTGGTTGGCATGGCTTGCTCTGTCCAAAATGGAACCATTATGGTTCCATTTTGGTTGCTTCGGCCTGGCGCTTGCGGAATCCCCTTCACACGGCCGTCATCTCCTCAACCGCAGATACCGCAGCATGCTGTCCGCCATCGTCCCCGCACGCTGGAACACCGGATCGAACAGCGCGTTGTAGACGCCGGTGCCCACCACCGAGCCGAGGCCGATGGCGACGATGGAGAACAGGGTGGCGACGAAGTTCTCGATGCCGGCCAGGCGGTCGCTGCCGACCAGTTCGGCCATGCCGATCAGGCCGAGCGAGCCGGGCACCACCAGCCACAGGGCGGGCACGTAGGTCACCATGGCGGGCGGGCCGCCCAGGCGGTACTGCACCATGTAGCTGACCGGGGTGATGATCAGCGCCGCGACGAAGCCGCTCATGTAGCCGCCGAAGGCGAAGTTGCCCAGTTGCTGGCCGGCCTGTGCCACCAGCAGCACCAGGATCAGCCAGGGCAGGGTGCGCAGGCGCCCTGCATAGTGCAGCGTGTGGCCCAGGGCGAACAGCACGGTGCCGATCCACGGGCCCCAGGCACGCAGCGCCGCTTCGGGGGGCTGCGCGAACAGCCGTTCGGCCGGCAGGCCGACCAGCGAAGCGGCGGCCAGCATGCCCAGCGCCAGGAACACCAGTTGCGCCATGCCGTACACCAGCCGGGTGCCGCCGGACACCACGTCGCCGTAGGCCAGCTCGACGGTGGCGGTGGCGAGCGTGCCGCCGGGCAGGAAGGTGACGAGCGAGGCCACCAGCACGTAGATCGGGCTGGCGGCAAAGCCGTGCTGCGCGGCCACCATCGCGACCAGCGCCACCACGAAGGCGCAGAAGCTCGGCAGCAAGGTGGTCAGCAGGCCGCGATCGCGCCCATACACCTTCAGCACGCCCACCACCAGGCCGAAGAAGGCGGCGGCCAGGATCACGTCGGCCGACGGGCGCAGCACCAGGCCGATGCCGACGGTGGTGAGCACGTGCCCCAGCACGTTCCAGGCAACGCCCAGGCGCGGTGCCATCGACAGGATCTGGTTGATGCGGTGCAGGCCTTGCACGCCGTCGATGGGGGTGCGCGCGGCGTCGTCGGCCAGCGCGTAGACGGCCTCGATCTGGTCGAAGCGCAGCACCAGGCCCTGCTCGGCGGTGAACTCGGTGCGCAGCGCTTCCTCGTCGGAGAAATTGACGAACACCACGGTGGGCAGCGCCAGCACGTTGAAGTGCGCCACGGTGCAGTTGGCGGCCACGCGCCGCAGCGTGGCCTCGACCAGCCCGGCCGGCGCGCCGGTGGCCAGCAGCAGGTGCCCCAGGCGCAGCAGGAAGCGCAGCAGGCGGCGGCGCTCGCGGGCGGCGGGGTCGTCCAGCGGCGGGCCGGCGCTGGCATCGTCGGGCAGCGCGGCCGCGCCCTCGGGTGCCGTTGCCGCCACCGCAACTGCAGGTGCTGCGGCCGGCGCATCCGCGTCCTGCGGCGGGGTCAGTTCGGCCGCCATGCGTGCGCGTGCCGGGGTTGGACAGCGGATGAAGGTGAGGGCATGCGGCGTGTTGGGCGGGCGGGGTGGGGTGCCGGGAGCATCCAGGGCGTTCTAATCGCAATGCCCGCCAGCGTCAACGCGCCATGCGCTGCGTCAGCCGCTGGCGCACGGCGTGGATGTTGCCGATCAGGGCGTACAGCTCGTCGGCGTACGAAAGCGGCACCGTCACGCTGTGGACCCGGGCGTCGAGTGCGTCCAGTTCTTCCAGCAGTTGCGATTCATCGGCCTCACCGCCTTCGACGCGCTGTTCGATGTCGCGCAGCCGCGCATACCAGCGGAACACGCGCGAGCGCACGCGAAACTGGTAGAGCGGCGGCACCACGCGGCTGAGCGGCAGCATCAGCACCAGCAGGCCGCCCAGCACCAGCCACATGCGCTCGAACAGGTTGCTGGCCCAGAACGGCAGGTAGCGCTGCCAGAAGGGCGGCGTGCCGTTGATGGCGCGATCGCCTTCGGGGCTGACCGGCAGTTCGCTGGTGCGGGTGTTCGGGAAGTCGCGTGCGCGGTTGAACCAGCCGCCTTCGCCGTGCAGCGTCTGCGCGTTCTGCGCGAACAGTTGGCGCAGCGCCGGGTGGGTCTGCTCGCGCGACAGCAGCGAGGTGGTGGCGGCCAGCAGCGCCACATCGTGCGGCGGCAGGTCGGCGGCCAGGTCGACCACGCCGCGCGGCAGCGTGACTTCGCTCAGGAAGCCGAAGCGCCGCACGTAGGCTTCGCTCTGCGCGAAGTCCATCAGCGCGATGCCGGGCGCGCGCAGCAGGTGCTGCACCTGGCGCGACTGCGGCGCCGAGGCGAGCACGATCGCATCGAGCATGCCGGCTTCCAGCGCCGCGGCGGCGGCGGCCTGGTCGAGGTGCGACAGGTTCAGCGTGGCGGCGTCGATGCGGTTGGCCGCCAGCAACTGGTCGACCATGGCCGGCACGCCGCTGCCCGCCAGGTCGACGTTGACGCGCAGGCCCTGCAGCTGCGAGAGCGTGCTCAAGGGCCCGCTCCTGGCAGCTTTGCGCTCGGGCTTGCGCGCCGCATCGACCCGGTAGAACACCCACAGCGGTTCATAGAACAGCGCGCCGAGCGATGTCAGGCCGGCCTCCTGGTCGGCCATCAGGTCGGCGCTGCCGCCGCGCACGAAGCCGACATCGGCGCCGCCGCTGCGCAGCAGTTGCAGGTTTTCCAGCGAGCCTTCGGTGGGCTTGAGCACCACCTCGATGCCGTCCGCCTTGAGCGCCCGTGCATAGCGCTCGCCGAAGGCGGCATACGCGCTGCCGGCCGGGCCGGTGGCCAGCGTCACGCGGTGTGGCGGCTGCGGGTCGAGCCACCAGTAGGCCAGCGCCAGCAGGCCGGCCACCAGCACGACGACGGGGCCGACCGAGACCGCCAAGTCGCGGATCGAGAGCAGGACGAGGCGCAGCGTCTTGGGCATCACGCGGCAGCAGACTGGCCGGTGGCGACATCGGCGGCGCAGGGAAAGCGCAGCGTGCGTCCGCCCGATGCCACTTCCGCGGAGCGTGCTGCCTGCACCGCGCGCAGCGTGGCGCGCGCCACCACTTCGGCCGCCATGGCGCCGAGCACCGTCATGCCCGGTCCGGTGTCGTCCAGCGGCACGCGGCCGGTGGCCAGTGCGAACAACGTGTCGCCGTCACTCATGGTGTGCACCGGGTTGATGGCGCGGGCCAGGCCGTCGTGCGCCACCGTGGCCAGGCGATTTGCCTGCACCTTGGTCAGCACGGCGTCGGTGGCGACCACGCCCAGCGTGGTGTTGGTGCCGGCCAGCAGCGGGCGCGGCAGCTCGCCGCGCAGCAGCGCGCGGCGCGTGTCGAGCAGCGCGCGGCCGTCGGCCGTGCGGGCGCCGGCCACCACGCGCGCGGTGTCGGGGTCGAGCACATCGCCCAGCGCATTGCAGGCGATCAGTGCGCCGACGGTGATGCCGCCGACCGTGACCGACGCGCTGCCGATGCCGCCCTTCATGGCGCGCTCGATGCCGAACAGCTTGCCCACCAGGGCGCCGCTGCCGGCGCCGACGTTGCCTTCGGCCGGCGCTTCGTTGGAAGCGGCGGCACAGGCCGCGTAGCCGGCTTGCGCGTCGGGCCGGATGGCGGCGTCGCCCACCGGCAGGTCGAACAGCACGGCCGAGCAGACGATGGGCAAGGTGCCGTAGCGCACGTCCAGGCCGATGTGGCGTTCCTCCAGCCAGCGCACCGCGCCGTCGGCGGCGGCCAGGCCCCAGGCGCTGCCGCCGGCCAGCATCACGGCGTGGATCTGCTGCACCAGGTTGCCGTCGTCGAGCAGGTCGGTCTCGCGCGTGCCCGGCGCGGCGCCGCGCACGTCGACGCCGGCCACCGCACCCTCGCGCGCCAGCACCACGGTGCAGCCGGTCGGACGGCGCGTGTCGCTGAAATGGCCGACCTCGATGCCGGCCACGTCGGTGATGGCGCCGGGCCTCTGCTCGGCGGAAACGGGGGCGGCGGCGGACGTGGGAGGGGTCGACATGCGCGCGATTATGCGGGGGCGCCGCGTCCTCGCTGCTGCGTGCCGCGACTCAGTTGGCGAAGGCCCGTGGGAGCGGCAGCTGGCGCTCGCGCAGCACTTCGCGCAGCAGCGCCGGGTCGTCGGTGATCAGGCCGTCGACCTGCCAGCCGATCAGGCGCGCCATGTCCTCGCGCTGGTTCACGGTCCACGGCAGCACCTTCAGGCCGAGCGCGTGCGCTTCCTTCACCTGCGCCTCGGTCAGGTCGTTGTAGCTGGGCGACCAGGTCACGCCCGCGCTGCCGCCGGCGGCGGCTTTCACGAGTTCGGCCGTGCTGGCGAAGTTCTCGCGCGCCAGGCCTTGGGTCCAGCGGGCGTCGCGCAGCGTGCGCGGGCTCGTGAGGTAGGCGCGCGGCAGGCCGGGCGCGAGCTGGCCGGCGGCGTTCAGTGCGCGCCAGTCGAAGCTTTGCAGCGTGATGCGCTCGCGCAGGCCGGCCGCATCGGCCGCCGCCAGGATGGCCTTGACCATCGCCTCGGGCGAGGCGCTGAGCGCGGGCTGCGCGGGGTCGAGCTTGGTCTCGATGTTGAAGCGCACGGCCGTGGCACCGCGTGCTTTCACCGTGTCGAACAGCGCCGCCAGCGTCGGGATGTGCTGGCCGTCGCGCGGCTGCTGGCGCGGGAACTGCTGGCCGTACTTCGTGGCGGGATCGAGCCGGCCGACGTCGTAGCGCTGCAACTCGGCCAGCGGCAGCGCGCGGATGGCGGGACCGGTGGCGGCCAGCCATTGGCCTTGCGCGTCGCGCGTGTGGTCGGGGTTGAGCGCCATGTCGTGCGAGATCACGGGGACGTCGTCGGCGCTGAGGTTGATGTCCAGCTCCAGCGTGTCCACGCCCAGCGTGATTGCGTTGTCGAAGGCGGCCAGCGTGTTCTCCGGCGCCAGCGCGCGGCCGCCGCGGTGCGCCTGCAGGTCGAAGGCATGGGCCGAGGGCAGCGCCAGTGCGGCCAGCAGGGCCAGAGCGCTGGCGCGCAAGTTCGGGAAATGGCTCGTCATGCGCCGCATGATGGCCTACTTCAATTGCACTTTGATGGCTTGCGCCTCGACCGTGATCTCGCCGATCTCGTAGGTCTTGCGGCCCACCGTCAGTTCCTCGGGGGTGAAGGTGCGCAGCGGGTAGTCGCGCAGCAGTTCCTGCGCCACCACGCCGCCGATGCGCTGCAGGCGCTTGGCGTCGCTGCCCTGCACGCCCTGCAGTTCGAGCCGCTCGGCGCGCGGCTCGACCAGCCGCAGCGCGCGCGCCACCGCGTCGTAGCGCAGCGCGCTGCTGATGGCGACGATGCCGGCCACGCTGCTGGGCTGCAGCAGCGGGCTGGCGATCTCCATGTTGGCGGTGACGGCGGCGCGGTTGGCGGCGGCGTCGAAGGCCAGTTGCGGGTCGCGCAGGGTCACGGCAAACAGCTCGGCGTAGCGCTTGGTCACCGGAAAGTGGCGGCTGATCTGCGCCTGCAGTTCATCGCGCGTGGCGGTGTATTCGCTCAGGAAGAAGTTGAAGCCGGCGAGCGCGGCCAGCGGGGCGCCGGCGGCCGGGGCGAGGAGGGCGCAACGCAGCAGCGTGCGGCGCGAGAGCAGGCGGTTCGACATGGTCGATGGAGCTTGCCACAGGCGCTTTCGTTCCCGCCAGGGTGCAAGGTGTCAGTCGTGCAGCGAGGAAAGAAACTGCTGGAGTTCCGCCGTCATCGGGTTGCCGAACAGTTCGGCCGGCGGCCCCATCTCATGCACCCGGCCCTGGTGCATGAAGATCACGCGGTCGGACACCTTGCGCGCGAAGCTCATCTCGTGCGTCACCATCAGCAGGGTCATGCCCTCGTCGGCCAGCGACTCCACCACGCGCAGCACCTCGCCCACCAGTTCGGGGTCGAGCGCCGAGGTGATCTCGTCGCACAGCAGCACGGCCGGCTCCATCGCCAGCGCGCGGGCAATGGCCACGCGCTGCTGCTGGCCGCCGGACAGCTGGTCGGGCATGGCGTCGAACTTTTCCTCCAGCCCCACGCGGTGCAGCAGCTTGCGCGCCTGCGAGGAGGCTTCGAGGGTGGGGCGCTTCTTCACCAGCGTCGGCGCCAGCATCACGTTGCGGCCGACCGACAGGTGGGGAAACAGGTTGAAACTCTGGAAGATCATGCCCACGCGCTGGCGCAGTTCGCGCATCGCCATCGCGCTCTCGTGCAGCAGTGGCTTGCCGTCGACCGTGAGCGAACCCTGCTGGAACTGTTCCAGCCCGTTGATGCAGCGCAGCAGCGTGCTCTTGCCCGAGCCGCTCTTGCCGATGATGGCGATCACCTCGCCGCGGCGCACGTCGAGGTCGATGCCCTTGAGCACCTCGTTCGTGCCGTAGGACTTGCGCAGTGCGGTGATGCGCACGATCGGCGCGCCGACTTCGGTGGCGGGCTCGGCAAGCAGGGATTCAGCGGCGGCCATGTGTCTTTTTCTCCAGGCGCTTGGCGTACAGGCTCACGGGAAAGCACAGCACGAAGTACAGCAGCGCGACGCAGCTGAACACGACAAAGGGTTTGAAGGTGGCGTTGGCGATGGTGCTGCCGGCCTTGGTCAGCTCGACGAAGCCGATCACCGACGCCAGCGCGGTGCCCTTGATCACCTGCACCAGGAAGCCGACGGTGGGCGCGATGGCGATCTTCACCGCCTGCGGCAGGATCACGTGGCGCATCTGCTCGCCGAAGCTCAGCGCCAGGCTGCCGGAGGCCTCCCACTGGCCCTTCGGGATGGCGGCCACGCAGCCGCGCCAGATCTCGACCAGGAAGGCGCTGGTGTAGAGCGTCAGCGCCAGCGCGGCGGCGGTCCAGGCCGACACGTCGATGCCGAACAGGGCGATGCCGAAGTAGGCGAGGAACAACTGCATCAGCAGCGGCGTGCCCTGGAACAGCTGCACGTACAGGGCGATGGCGCGTGCCACGGCGCGGCCGCCCGACAAGCGCGCAAACAGCAGCAGCGCGCCGACCAGGCCACCGCCGATGAAGGCGATGAGCGACAGCACCACCGTCCAGCGCAGGGCCAGCAGCAGGTTGCGCACGATGTCCCACAGGGAAAAGTCGGACATCGCCTTCAGCGCCCGAAGAAGAAGCGCGGGCCGAGCCAGTCGAGCAGGCGGCGCGCCAGGATCGACAGGGCCAGGTAGATCGCGGTGGCGACGATGAAGGCCTCGAAGGCGCGGAAGTTGCGGCTCTGGATCAGGTTGGCGGCGTAGCTCAGCTCTTCCACCGAGATCTGGCTGCACACCGCCGAGCCGAGCATCACGATGATGATCTGCCCGACCATTGCCGGCCACACCTTCTTCAGCGCCGGCGGCAGCACCACGCGGGTGAACACCTGCACGCGGTTGAGCGCCAGGCTCACCGCCGCCTCGATCTGCCCGCGCGGCGTGGCCTCGATGCCGGCGCGGATGATCTCGGTGGCGTAGGCGCCCAGGTTGAGCACCATGGCGATCACCGAGGCCACCTCCGGCGAGAGCTTGAAGCCGGCCGCCGGCAAGCCGAAGAAGATGAAGAACAGCTGCACGATGAAGGGCGTGTTGCGGACGAGCTCGACATAGCTGCCGGCCAGCCAGCGCAGCCAGGTCGGCCCGCTGGCGCGCGCCCAGGCGCAGGCAATGCCCAGCACCATGCCGATGACGGTGGCCACCAGCGTCAGGCCGACGGTCCAGGCCACGCCCTTGAGCAGCATCGGCCACTCGCCGAGCACGGCGCCGAAATCGAAGTTCATCGCTTGGGTGGGTGGGTGTTCAGAGCGGCAGGTCGCCGGCTTCGCGGCCCAGCCACTTCTTGGACATGGCGTCCAGGGTGCCGTCCTTCTTGGCGTCGGCAATGATCGCGTTCACCTTCGCCATCAGCGCGTCCTCGCCCTTGGCGACGCCGACGAAGCAGGGGCTGTCCTTGAGCAGCAGCTTGTATTCGGCGGCCACCTGCGGGTTCTTCTGCATCATGTCGCCGGCCACCGCCGCGCTGGTCGCCAGCGTCTGCGTCTGGCCCGCGACAAAGGCGGCAATGGTCGCGTTATTGTCCTCGAAGCGCTTGAAGTCGAGCGAGGCGGGCGCCACCTTGGCCAGCTCCTGGTCTTCCATGGCGCCGCGCGTCACCGCCACCGTTTTGCCGCCGAGGTCGGCAAAGCTCTTGATGTTCATGCTCTTGGGCCCATACACCGCCTGGAAGAAGGGCGCGTAGGCCGCGCTGAAGTCGATCACCTTCTGGCGTTCCGGGTTCTTACCGAGCGTGGAGATCACCAGGTCGGCCTTGCGGGTCTGCAGGTAGGGAATGCGGTTGGCGCTGGTGACCGGGATCAGGTCGATCTTCACGCCCATCTTCTTGGCGATCAGCTCGGCCATCTCGATGTCCAGGCCTTGCGGCTTCATGTTCTTGTCGACCGAGCCGTAGGGCGGGTAGTCGGTCGGCACGGCGATCTTGATGGTCTTGGCCTTCATCACGTTGTCCAGCGCGCCCTGGGCGTGCGCGCCGGCGCTGCCCAGCAGGGCGGTGGTGGCCAGGGCCAGGCCGAGAGCGGCGCGGCGGGTGCTGTTCAGGGGCATGGCATGTCTTCCTTTGGAGGTGGTCGGAGGTCTGCGCCCGGATATGCAAGAGCCGTGCCTCGCCGCGGCAGTCGCGCAGGCGACCGGCTGTCCTCAACTCACCGCTTTGCGGCTCCAACGCACCTTTCTCGTGGGCGGCCGCCGCTCAAGACTTCGGCACAGCACCCGGGCCTGGCTGGCGCCGCGCCACCGGGAACAAGAAAGAACGAGACATCCGCTGCGTGGCCAACGCAGCGCAGCCCAAGGAGACGCATGACCTCATCGACCCAGCGCGCACCTGCGCCATCCACGGCGCCTCCGTCGCGCCAGTTGCTGTACCTCGAAGTGCGGGCGGTGGCCGAACTGAGCGCCTTCTTCGCCATGGCACCGCTGTTGCGGATGGCGCCCAAGGGCGACGGGCATCCGGTGCTGGTGCTGCCCGGCCTGGCCGCCGGCGATGCCTCGACCGGGCCGCTGCGCGCCTTTCTGCGCGACCGCGGCTACCAGCCGCACGGCTGGGACATGGGCCGCAACTTCGGGCCCAAACCGGGCGTGGAAGAGCGCATGCAGGCGCGCCTGGCCGAACTGCATGCGCGCTACGGCCGCAAGGTCAGCCTGATCGGCTGGAGCCTGGGCGGCGTTTATGCGCGCGAACTGGCGCGCCGCGCACCGGAGCAGGCGCGCAGCGTCATCACGCTGGGCAGCCCCTTTGCCGGCGAGCCGCGCGCCAGCAACGCCTGGAAGCTGTACGAATACGTCAGCCAGCGCAAGGTCGACGACTGGCCCGAGCGCGAGCGCATGAAGTCGCCGCCGCCCGTGCCATCGACCGCGATCTTCAGCCGCAGCGACGGCATCGTCGCCTGGCAGGGCTGCCTGGAGCGGCCGGGCCCGAGCGCCGAGAACGTGGAAGTGGAGGGCAGCCACTGCGGGCTGGGGCACCACCCGGCCGCGCTCTACGTCATCGCCGACCGGCTGGCGCAGGCCGAGGGCGAATGGACGCCGTTCCACCGCAATGGCCTGCGCCGCCTGATCTACCCCGATCCGTACCGCGCGAAATGAACCCACCCCGTTTGGCCGCCTCACTTCGTGTGGCGTCCCATACCCCTCAAGGGGCGCACTCAGCGGCCTGGCAAAGCCAGTTCCGCGAGTGCCCTGGCATGGCCTGCTCCGCGGCCACTCGAAGCGCGCCGTGCGACTCAGTTTCATCGGCTACGGGTGGCGCGCCGCGCAATTGATACCTGAATCACTGCAACCACAGCAACAACGGAGACAACCTCATGAACGACATGCCATGGCTCGCGTCCTACCCGGACGGTGTGCGCTGGGACATTCCGATCGACCCGGCACCGGTTCACACCCTGCTCGATCAGGCCGCCGCACGCTGGCCGGACCTGCCCGCCGTGGCCTTCATGGGGCGCCGCCTGAAGTACGCGGAGCTGCTCGACTTGGTGAACCACGCGGCCAAGGGGCTGCAGCAGCTGGGCGTGGGGCCCGGCGTGCACGTGGGCTTGTTCCTGCCCAATTCGCCGCACTACGTGATCGCCTTCTTCGCGGTGCTCAAGGCCGGCGGCACGGTGGTGAACTACTCGCCGCTCGATGCCGCCCAGGTGCTGGCGCACAAGATCGAGGACAGCCGCACCGACCTGCTGATCACGCTCGACCTGGCAACGCTCTACCCGCAGATGGCGCAGATGCTGGGCAGCACGCGCCTGCGCACGCTGGTGGTCGGCAACCTGGCCGAGATGAGCGCGGCGCCCGAGCAAGTCGAGGCACAACTGCGCGCCAAGGGCCAGCTGGCCGACGTTCAGTGGGGCGCCAACTGCCTGCGCTTCGATGCGCTGCTGGACAACGACGGCGTGCCGACGGTCCACCCCATCGCCGATCCGCAAGACGCGGTGGCGGTGCTGCAGTACACCGGCGGCACGACCGGCCTGCCCAAGGGCGCGATGCTCACCCACGCCAACCTGTGGGCCGCGAACGCGCAGTACCTGGCCACCGTCAACAGCAATCCACCGGTGCTGCGCGAAGGCCAGGAGCGCTTTCTGGCGGTGCTGCCGCCGTTCCACATCTACGCGCTATCGGTCAACATGCTGCTGGGGGTGCGGCTGGCGGCCGAAATGGTGCTGCATCTGCGCTTCGAACCCGAGGCCGCGCTGCGCGAGATCTCCGAGCAGCGCATCACCGCCTTCTGCGGCGTGCCGACCATGTTCACCGCGCTCATCGCGCACCCCGCGGTGGCCCAGCACGACCTGCATTCGCTCAAGTACTGCGGCTCTGGCGGCGCGCCCTTGCCGCTGGAAATCGCCCAGCGCTTTCACGCCCTGACCGGCTGCAGCCTGGTCGAAGGCTGGGGCATGACCGAGACCTCGCCGACCGGCACCTTCACGCCGGTGCATGGCAAGCGCAAGGCCGGCTCCTGCGGCATGCCGCTGCCGCGCATCGACATCCGCATGCTCTCGCTGGACGACCCCTCCTGCTACGTCGCGCCCGGCGAAAAGGGCGAGCTGTGCATTCGCGGCCCGAACGTGATGAAGGGCTACTGGAAGCAGCCCGAGGCCACTGCCGACGTCACCACCTTCGACGGCATGCTGCGCACCGGCGACGTCGGCTTCATGGACGAGGACGGCTTCGTCTTCATCGTCGACCGCTGCAAGGACATGCTGCTGTGCAGCGGCTTCAACGTCTATCCGCGCGTGCTGGAAGAGGCGATCTACCAGCATCCGGCGGTGGCCGAAGTGGCGGTGATCGGCGTGCCCGACGCCTACCGCGGCCAGTCGCCCAAGGCCTTCGTGGTGCAGCGCAGTGGCACCGAGGCGCTCAGCCTGGCGCTGCTGCAGGAATTCCTGCAAGACAAGCTGGGCAAGCACGAGATGGTGCAGTTGCTGGAGATCCGCGCCGAGCTGCCCAAGACCGCCGTCGGGAAGATTTCTCGCAAGGAACTCAACGACGAGGAAAGCCGTCGCCAGGCGGCCGTGCAGCCATGAACGCGGCCCGCATGCGCGCCCGCCTTCTCCCGCATCCCCAGCAACCCGCGTAACCAGGATTCACCCATGGACCACCTCAGCGGCACCGACGCCTCTTTCCTGCATTTCGAGACACCCGAGACGCCCATGCACGTGGGCAGCCTGATGGTGCTCGAGCTGCCGCCGGGCTACGCCGGCGATTACTACGAGGACGTCAAGGCCATGATCGCCCGGCGCCTGCACCTGGCCTCGGTGCTCACGCGCAAGCTGGCGCCCATGCCCTTCGAGCTGGCCGATCCGGTGTGGATCGAGGACGAGGACATCGACCTCGACTACCACGTGCGCAGCCTGGTGCTGCGCCGCCCCGGCAGCCAGGCGCAGCTGCACCAGCTGGTGGCGCGCCTGCATTCCAGCCTGCTCGACCGCAGCCGCCCGCTGTGGGAGATGTATGTGATCGAGGGCCTGGAAGACGGCGGTGTCGCCTTCTATTCCAAGGCGCACCACAGCGGCGTCGACGGCAAGGCCGGCGCCGAACTGGCCAAGGTGCTCTACGACACGACGGCACAGATGCGCGAAGTGCCGCCGCCGCGGCGGCAGTACCGCGAGCGGCGCGGCGGCGGCTATCAGCTGGGCGTGGCTGAACTGTTGCAGGGCGCGCTCGACAACTCGGCGCTGCAATACCGCAAGCTGGCCAAGATGCTGCCGACCGCGGTGCGCGCGCTCAGCGCCGCCAGCGGCGTGCTGGCCAGCCAGCGCACCGCCAAGGGCGAGCGGCCGCTCACGCTGGGCATGGCGCCCAAGACCATCTTCAACGACTCGATCACCAACCAGCGCTCCTACAGCACGCTGACGGTGCCGCTGGGCGACCTCAAGGCGCTCGGCAAGCGCGTCGGCGGCACCGTCAACACGATCGTGATGGCCACCTGCAGCGAGGCGTTGCGCCGCTTCCTGAAAGAGCGCAACCTGCTGCCCAAGCAGGCGCTGGTGGCCGGCGTGCCGGTCAGCCTGCGCGCCGAAGGCGACGATTCGATGAACAACCAGGTGTCGATGGTGCGGGTGGACCTGGCCACCGACATCGACGATCCGGTCGAGCGCTTCAAGGCGATCCACGCTTCGTCGGAGGCGGCCAAGGCGGTGGTGCGCGAATTGCGGCCGGTGCTCGGCGTCGACATCCCCATGACCGGCTCGCCCTGGCTGCTGACCAGCCTGGCCTCGCTCTACGGCCGCTCCAAGCTGGCGCGCCGCCTGCCGGCCATGGCCAACGTGATGATCTCCAACGTGCCCGGGCCACCCGTCACCCTGTACGTGGCCGGCGCGCGCATGACGCACTTCTACCCGGTCTCCATTCCCTACCACGGCAGTGCCCTGAACATCACCGTGCAAAGCTATGCCGGCCACCTCGACGTCGGCCTGACGGCCTGCCGGCGCATCCTGTCGCAGGAAGAGTCGTACGAACTGGTCGAACTGCTGCGCCGCGCGCTGGCGCAGATCCAGGCGATGGCCGCGGCAGCGCCGGTGGAGTCCGAGGCCGTCGCTGCAACCGCGCCCGACGTCGTGCCTGCTGCGCCCAAAGCCGCGCCGGTGCGCCGGCCCCGGCGCGTCCGCAGCGCCGCGGCGGCCGTCGCCAAGCCGGCCAGCTGAGCCCCACCGCATCGCAACAACGCAGGGAAACCGCCATGGCCATCGCTCCGATCCGTTCGGGCCCGCAAGTCCACTACAGCGCCGCCGACGAGGCGCTGTTCTCCAAGCTCAGCTGGCGCCTGCTGCCCTTGCTGGTCGGCTGCTACGTCATCGCCTTCATCGACCGCATCAACATCGGCTTTGCGCAACTGCAGATGAAGCAGACGCTGCCGTTCAGCGACGCGGCCTATGCCTTCGGCGCCGGCGTGTTCTTCATCGGTTACTTCCTGTTCGAGGTGCCCAGCAACCTGCTGCTGGAGAAGATCGGCGCGCGCAAGACGCTGCTGCGGATCATGTTCTGCTGGGGCATCGTCGCCTCGGCCATGATGACGGTGCAAAGCACCACCACCTTCTACGTGCTGCGCTTCCTGCTCGGCGCCTTCGAAGCCGGTTTCTTCCCCGGCATCATCCTGTACCTGACCTACTGGTTTCCCTCGCCGCGGCGCTGCAAGGTCATCTCCATCTTCATGTCGGCCACGGCCGTGGCCTACCTGGTGGCCGGGCCGCTGTCGGGCGCCATCATGAAATACATGGACGGGCTGGGCGGCCACCATGGCTGGCAGTGGCTGTTCCTGGTGCAGGGGTTGCCGGCCTCGGTGCTGGGCATCGTGGTCTATCTGTACCTGCAGGACAAGCCCGAAGACGCGCGCTGGCTCACACCCGCCGAGAAGGCGACGCTGCGCCACCACCTGGACCACGACGCGCAAACGGTGGAGGTCGGTGCGCACGCATCCTTCTGGTCGCTGCTGCGCGATCCGAAGATCTACACCATGTCGCTGGTGTATTTCCTGCTGCTCGGCGCCAACTACACGCTGGTGTTCTATGCACCGAGCCTGATCAAGAGCTGGGGCGTGAACGACGTCTTCACCGTGGGGCTGCTGTCGGCCATCGGCCCGGTGTTCGCCGTGGTCTGCATGGTCTTCATCGGGCGCAGCTCGGACAAGCGTTTCGAGCGGCGCTGGCATTTCCTGTTCACGGTCGCGCTGGCGTCGCTGGGTATCTGCATCACGATCTTCGCCAAGGGCAACCTGGTGGTGTCCATGCTGGGGCTGACGCTGATGTCGATCGGCCAGACCGCCGCCACGCCGATCTTCTTCGCGGCGCTGAGCGAGTACGTGCCGCGCAAGACCGCCGCCGGCGGCATCGCGCTGGTCAGCAGCCTGGGCAACCTGGGGCCGGCCGTGATGCCCTCGCTCACGGCCCTGATGGCCGCGCGCACCGGCAGCATGGACGACAGCATGTTCCTGGTGATCGCGCTGTGGATGGGCTGCGGCTTCATCCTGCTGGCCGCGATACGGCCCGCGCGGGCCGCCAAGGTGAAGCTGGCCGCAGCCTGACGCCATTTCCCATTCCCTTCAATTCATCACGACGCAAAGGATCCCGCTCATGACCGCATCCCGCAAGAAGTCCGACAGTGCATCAGTCGGCGCCTGGCCCCCATTGCCTTCGGCCGAAGACCTCGGCCAGCTGGTCGAACGTTTCAAGCTGCCCGGTGTCGATGTCAGCGCCCTGGTCGAGTGGCAACGCAAGGACTTCGAGGCGCTGGTCGAGGCCAACCGGCAGGCCGTCGAGGGCATGAAGTCGCTGGCGACCCGGCAAGGCGAAATTCTGCAGGAGACGCTGGCGCAATGGCAGGGTGCCATCGGCAGTGTGGGCGGCACGGGTGGCGCCGCGAGCGGGGCCGAGTCGGTGCAGCGCGGCATCGGGCAGGCGCTGGAAAACGTGCGCGAACTCGCCACGCTCGAAGCCGCGGCGCGCGGCAAGGCCTGGAAGGTGATGCAGGACCGCATGCAGGACAACATGGCCAATCTGCAGAAGCTGCTGCAGGGCCGCTGAGCCGGCGCCGCCGCCGCCGGGCGCAGGGTCCGCACCGAGGCGGTGGGCGGGCAGCCCGTCCTATGATGGCCCGACAAAGGCCATCAGGGAGACACCATGCCAGCCGGTCGCATCGCGTTCGACTTCGAGGCGCGCGTCTACACGACCCATCGCATCGACGCCGTTCTGGCCACGCTGGCCGAGGACGGCATTGCCTCGCGCCGCGTGCTGGAAGGCAGCGGGCTGGACCCCGCCATGCTGCTGGCGCCGGCCACGCGGGTTTCCTTTGCGCAGATTGCGCAGGTGTTTCGCAATGCGCTGCGCCTCTCGCCCGATCCCACGGTGGCCCTGCGCGCCGGATCGCGCATGCGCGTCACGTCCTACGGGGTCTATGGCTACGCCTTGCTGAGCAGCCCGACCGCGGCCGGCATGGCCGATTTCGCCGTGAGCTACCAGCGCATCGCCACGCCGGGCGTGGAGCTGAGCTTCGAGCACGAAGGCAAGCACGCGGTGTTCCGCTACAAGGTGCTGCTGACGCCGGACCCGGACGACGCCCTGTACCGCTTCACGCTGGAATTTTCCTTTGCCGCGCACCTGGCCTTGTCGCGCGAACTGCACGACAGCAACTACGACTTTGCCGCCGTGCGCGCCACCTTCCCGGTGCCGGGCCACGTGAGCGCCTACCGCATGCTGTTCCGCTGCCCGGTGGCGTTCGGCCAGGACTGCAACGAGATCCAGATCGATCCGTCCCGCCTCGAGCAGCCGCCCCGCCTGCCGGACGCCTGCACCCATGAAATGGCCCGCGAGATGTGCCAGCAGATGCTGGCCGGCATGCGCTCGCCGGACGGCATGGCCGCGATGGTGCGGCGCGCGCTGGTCGAGCAGATGCCCTGGCGCTTTCCCAACCTGGAATCGATGGCGCGCGAGATGGCGTTGCCGCCGCGCACGCTGCGGCGCCGGCTCGAGGCCCAGGGCACCAGCTACAGCGAGATCCTGGTCGACGTGCGGCGCGCATTGGCCATCGACTACCTGCGCGCCACGCGCATGACCTGCGAAGACATCGCCACCCGCCTGGGCTACAGCGACGCGGCGAACTTCCGCCATGCCTTCGTGCGCTGGACCGGCAAGGCGCCGCACAGTTACCGCAAGGGCTGAGCTGCCGCGGGCGCGACGGGCGCCTTCAACGCTGCAGCGCACGAGTTGAAAGATTCGTGAAGATTGTCGCCGCATGGCCCGGCGACGCACAGGGTTTGCGCCAAGACCGACGCACGCGCGCATACCCTAATGTTGGCGGTTGCGGGCGCAGGGCTTGCGTGCTGCGCCGCCGACAAGGGTGGCCAGGCACGAAGCCTCGGCCCACCAGGGGATAGGGGTCAGGGAGAAGAATGAACAACGCTGTCACACAGCGCTGGGCCTGGTTGAAGCGCAAGTCCTTCAACTGGGTTCTGCGCGCCACGGTCAAGCCACTTTGGTCACGCCGCGATCTCACGCCATTTGAACTGCAGCGCCTGCTCGACCAGGCCTGCACCTGGCTGCCCATTGCGGGGCGGGCGCCCGGCCGGCCCGAGCGTGTCAACGCGCATCTGCTGGCCGAGTGGTTCGAGCCGGCCCAGCCCACGCAGCGGGTGCTGCTCTACCTGCACGGCGGCGCCTGGATCACGCATGCGCCGGCGCTCTACCGCAGCCTGGCACGCCGCCTGGCGCAGACGCTGCAGGCACGCGTGCTCATGCCCGACTACCGGCTGGCACCGGCCTACCGCTTTCCCGCCGGCAGCGACGACGCGCTCGGCGCCTACAAGCACCTGCTGGACAGCGGCATCCCGCCCGAACAGATCGTCATCGGCGGCGATTCCGCCGGCGGCAACCTGGCGCTTGTCACGTTGATTCGCGCGCGCGACGCGGGGCTGCCGCTGCCGGCGTGCGGCTTCATGTTCTCGCCCGTCACCGACCTCACGCTGGGCAGCGCGTCGTCGCACCGCAACCAGTTGAGCGACGTCATGTTCTCGCTGCCGGCCGGCGCCTTGGTCGGCGCAGCCTACCTCGACGACATGTCGCAGGTGCGGCACCCCTGGGTCTCCCCGCTGTTCGCGCAGGTGCATGGCTTGCCGCCCCTGCTGCTGCAGGCCAGCGACAGCGAGATGCTGGCCGACGACGCGCGCAACTTCGCCGAGCGCGTGCGCGCCGCGGGCGGCCAGGCCGAGTATTCCTCGTGGCACGACCTGCCGCATGTGTTCCAGATGGCCGGCTTCCTGAGCGAAGCCGCCGCCGCGCTGCAGGAGGTGCGGCGTTTCGTGCAGCGAGTGTTCGACGACAAGCCTTGACGACAACCAATCTAGCGACAACAAACCCAGGGAGACCGAGACATGAAACGACCCATCCCCGCCATCGACCTGCTGTTCCTGCTGGCCGAGACACGCGACTCGCCGCAGCACGTGGCCGGCGTGATGCTGTTCGAGAATCCGGCGCCCGATGCCGGCTGGACCATCCCCGAGCTGGTGGCGCGCTACCGCGCCGCCACCCCGGTGTTCCCCTTCAACGTGGTGCCCCGGATGCCCTTGGGCGCGCGGCCGCATTGGGCCGAGCCGGCCGGCATCGACATGAACTACCACGTGCAGCACGTGGCGGTGCCGGCGCCGGGCTCCGACGCACAGCTCGACGCAATGATCCAGCGCTGGCACGACGAGCTGTTCGACCGTTCCCAGCCGCTGTTCCGCATCTGCGTGATCGAGGGTGTGCAGGACGGGCGCTTCGCGATCTACGTCAAGTTCCACCACGCCATCGTCGACGGCGCCTCGGCCATCGCGCGCATCCTGGCCGCGGTGAGCGACGACCCGCACGCCCCGATCGGCAAGCCGCTGTTCCAGGTCGAGCTTGGCGCCGCCCAAGCCGAGCGCGACGAGCGCGTGCCGCCCGGCCTGCTGAGCCGCCTGCTCGCCCTGAGCGGGCGCACCGTGCAGGGCTACAAGGTCGCGTTCGACCTGTACCTGGGCTTCTGGAAGAAGACGCTGGGCCGCATGGGCGGTGCGCCGGCCAGCGGCAGCCTGCCTTTCGAGGCGCCCATGACCTTGTTCAATTCGCGCATCCAGCATGGCCGGGCCTATGGCCGCACTTCGTTGGCGCTGGCACCGGCGCGCGCCCTGGCCAAGGCCGCAGGCGGCACGCTGAACGACCTGGCCATGACGCTGGTCGACGAGGCCGTGCACCGCTACCTGGCGGAACGCCAGCAGCCGCTCGACAAGCGCCTGCTGGCGCTGGTGCCGGTGTCGTTGCGCGCGGCGGGCGACACCGAGGCCACCACCAAGATCTCGGCGCTGGTGATCGCGATGGGCGAGGCGCGCGCCAAGGGCGTGCAGCGGCTGGCGCAGGTCGTCGAGAACATGCGCGCGGGCAAGGAAGAGCTGGGGCGCATGTCCAAGTCCGCCGCCGGCGGCTACAGCGTGGCGATCTACGCCATCGCCCAGCTGGTGGAAAAGCTGCGCGTCGACCGGCCGCTGGCCAACATGGTCATCTCCAATGTGCCCGGCGCCAACAAGCCGATGTACCTGGGTGGCTCGCGCATGACGGGCATCTTCCCGGCCAGCGTGATCAGCGTGGGCATGGGCCTGAACGTCACCTTCGTCTCCAACGCCGGCCAGCTCGATGTCGGCATCACCTCGCAGCGCGGCTCGATCCCCGATCCGCAACGCATCGCGGACCTGATGGCGCTGGTGCTGCGGGAGATGCTGGACGCGGCTGCATCGGTGGCGTCGTCGGCGCCGGTGCCCACACCGGTGGCCGAGGTTGCGCCCGCAGCCAAGGCCACCCGCAAGCGGGCACGCCAGCCGACTTCCGATATTGACGCACCGGCACCGGCACCGGCATCCGCACCGGCGCGCCGCCGCAGTGCTTCCGCAGCAGGCGCCAAGCCGCGCCGGCCGCGCGCCAAAGTGCCTGCCTGAGTTGTCGTGACGGGTCGAAGCAGCGGCGCTCGCTGCTTCGGGTGGCGCCGCGCCGTGCGGGCGTTCTACCCCTTATTGCATACCCACTCCGTGGATTGTTTTTCCACGCACGCTGCCGCAAAGTTTGTCGCTCCTCGATCGCTTCCTGGTTGACTCTCTGAGGGAGACTCCGATGACCGATTCCCGAGCCGCAAGTTCGTCCCCGCGCAGCCGCGCCACCTCGGCAGCAGCCCCGAAGCGAAAGGCCACGCGAGCGTCGGCCACCCGCGCGCCGGCCGTGCCGGGCGCACGGCGCACGAGCCGGGTCGCCAGCAGGCGTGCCGCAGCGGTGCCCGCGCTCAGCACCGCGCCGCAAGGCAGCTCGAACCGGCTGTCCAACGCCTTGGCCAAGGTCTCGATGGCCAATCGCACGGCGGTGGCCACCATCGTGCGCCAGCGGGGCTACCGTGCGGTCGATCTCGCACCGACGTTCCGCTATGTGTTCGAACGCCAGCCGGCGCAGGGCGAGCGCCTGGCCGAGGCCTTCGCCAGCAACATGGACGATCCGGCCTACCACCGCGAGCTGTTCCAGGACGCCGCGTCGATGAAGCCGGAGATGCGCCGCGCCTTGATCGGCGGCTATCGCCGCGCGGGCCAGGGGCGCGGCGTGGTGCACGCCATCGGCCAGCTGCCGCGCGCGCAGGGCCATGTGCTGATGCGCGACCTGGTCGTGAAGCCCGACAAGAGCGTCGACCATGACGCGCTGCGCGAGGTGCTGCTGTGGCTGCGCGACGCCGGGACCGAGATGCGCAAGATGCAGGGCGGTGTGCCGCCGCCACGGCCCGACACCGATTCGGCGGTGGTCGAATTCTTCGAAGACGTGGCCGATGACATCGCCAACGCGGTGACGGCCGTGGTCGACGCGGTGGTGGGCGCCGTCAAGTCGCTCGGCCAGGCGATCGCGGACATCGTCAGCTGGGCCGCGGACGCGGTGGCCGGACTGGTCAATGCCTTCCTGCAGGCCGGCAAGACCGTGCTCGACCTGCTGGTCGCCGCGCTCGAGACGGGCTACGACCTGGTCAAGAAGATCGTGGCCGGCATCGAGGCCGTCGGCAAGGCGATGTTCGAGGTGCTGGACGCCGCCTTCAACCTGGCCAAGGACGCGCTGATCACCGTGCTGCGTGCCATCGACCAGCTGGGCCGCACGCTGGGTGAACTGCTGTCATATCTGGCGAACAAGGCCTTCGACGTGATCAAGAAGGGAGTCGAGGCGCTGATCGCGATCGGCAAGGAAATCGGCAACATCATCGCGCAGGCGGCGGCCTTCGGCGTCGCGCTGGTGCGCGGTGCGGTGCAGGCGCTGCTGGAACTCGGGCGCACCGTGGCGCAGATCCTGGTCACGCTGGTGACGCGGCCGGGCGACCTGTTCGACACGGTGGTGTCTTCGCTCCTGTCGCTGGGGCGGCGGCTGGGCGAGATCCTGGGCGAGGTGGCGGGCGCCGGGCTGGACCTGTTGAAGTCGGTGGTGCGCTCGGCAGCGCGCATCGGCGAGGCCATGGTGGAGTTCACCAAGTACATCGCCACCGCCGCGGCCGACGCCGTGCGCAAGGTGCTCGAGGGCCTGCTGGAAGCGGGGCGCACGCTGGTCGACGTGATCCAGAACATCGCCAGTCATGCGCTGTCCGCGATCAAGAAGGTGGTGAAGGCCTTCTTCGAACTGGGCGCCACCATGCTCAGGCTGTTGAAGGAGACCTTCAACCTGGCCATGAACCTGCTCAAGGAAGTGGTCAAGGCCGCCTTCGCGCTGGGCAAGACCATCGCCGAATTCACCGCGCAGATGGTGGCCTTCACCTACCGCGCTGCGGCGCGGCTGGTCGAGGCCGCGCTGGCGGCCGGCGCGGCGGTGTTCGAGATTCTGGAGACCGTGGTGGGCGCCAGCTACTTCGTCTTTCGCAAGATCGTGAACGCCGTGCTGCAGGCGCTGGGCCCGGTGGGCGACGTGCTGGGCTGGCTGCTGGAGCGCGGCGAGGCGCTGGCGTCGAAACTGTGGCGCGACGCGGTGCAGGCCATCCGCTTCGTCAAGCGCAGCGTGGCCGAGATGCTCGACTGGGCCGCCGGCCAGGCGCAGGCCATGTTCGAGCGCATGGTCGCGCTGTGCGAAGAGGTGGGCGCGGCCGTCACCGAGGTGATCGACTGGGCGGTGGCGCGCGGCGATGACGCACTCGAACTGCTCGGCGGCCTGTGGGACCGCGTCGGCAATTCGGTGGTCTACGCGCTGAACTACCTGGCGACCGATTTCATTCCGGGCATCGCCAAGTTCGTCAAGGGCGCGCTGGGTGCGGGCATGGCGCTGGCCACGCTGCTGGCCTGGACGGCGGCCAAGGCCTTCGAGGTGGCGCTGGAGGTGGTGCGCGGCGCGCTGCAGGCCGGCGTGACGCTGGCCACGCTGGTGATCGACACCGTGCGCCGCCCGGATCAGGCGCTGAACAACCTGGTGCGTGCTGCGCGCGAACTGGGGCGCACGCTCAACGACGTGGTCGACGCCTTCCAGCAGGCCGGCGAAGAGTTCGCCGACGAGTTCGTGCGCACCATGCTGGCGATCGGCGAGAACGTGAAGAGCATGCTCGTCGCCGTGCTCGAAGTGGCGGCGGGGCTGCTGGACAGCGTGATCTTCTATCTCATGAACTGGCTCAACGGCTTCCGCCGGCTGACCGCGGCCGAGCGCGCCGACATCGAGCTGGTCTTTGCCGACACCATCGACTACGACAACATCTTCATCGCGACGGATTCGCCGACCAACAGCATCATCTTCGGCATCCAGGACTTCTTCAGCGGCCAGCCCGAATCGCGCGCCTTCGTCACCGGCAACCTGATCAACTTCGATGCCGACGACGGACCGCTGGAGCGCTTCACGCTGGTGCACGAGGCCACGCACGTCTGGCAGAACCAGAACGTCGGCCCGATCTACATGGCGCATGCGGCCTTCAGCCAGATCGCGATGGGCGACGCCGCCTACAACTACGGCTACGTCGACCCGGGCAGCTCCATCACCATCCCCAACGCGCACTACGACGGCAGCCCGGCGACCGAGGCCAACGGCCGCGTGATGGGCGAGGGCGCAAGTGCGCTGCTGGCAGCCAAGCCGGCCGACGAGTTCATGGACTTTCCGCCCGAGCAGCAGGGCCAGATCATGATGCATTACTTCACGCGCCGGGTGCTGCTGAACCAGCCGCAGAGCGACTACGCGCCCTGGGAGAAGTTCGCCACCTTCGTCCAGAGCCACCCGCAGGTGGCCTGACGTGAAACTCCCCCCGTTTGGCCGGCTCACTTCGTGTAGCCGTCCCATACCCCCCTCTGGGGGGCGCACTCAGCGGCCTGGCAAAGCCAGTTCCGCGAGTGCCCTGGAATGGCCTGCTCCGCGGCCGCTCGAGTCGTGCCTTGTCAACTCGTTTCGTGCCTTGCGGCTGGCGCGCAGCGCCATGGAGAACTGAGATGCTCCGCAGGCTGCTGCTGTGCGCAACGCGCCCGTCGGTGGCGGCGCTGGCCGAGCTCGTGCAGGCGTGGCGCCACGCCGAGGTGGAGGTGGAGATCGACACCTTCGATACGGCCATGCCGGACCTTGCCGCGCTGGTGGAAACGGCCTCCTTCGATGCCGCGTTGCTGGTCGGGCCAGCCCGGCGTGCGCCCGCCACGGTGCTGCCGGCACCGTTTGCCATGGGCCGCGATGGCCGGCGTGTGCCGATGGCCTGGTTGCCGGCGCGTGATCCTGTTTCCTTGCGTCGCTTCGCGGCGACGGCGGCCCGCGTGCAGAACCGTGTCCGCGCGCGCAGTGCGCTGGCGCTGCTGGGCCAGTGGCTGCCGCGCTACCTGCATGTGACGCAGCGGCTGTGCCGGCTGGCCGATGACGCCGGCGTGCACGCGCTGCGCTGGACCGGCGATGCGATGACGCGCGAGGGCATGATCCGCGCGCTGGGCTGCGGCGTCGGCCTGGGGCTGTATGTCGGGCACGGCCGGTCGATGGGCTGGGTCGGCTACCACGGCGTGCGTGCGCACCACTTTCCCGATGACAGCGTCGATCGCGACGACGATGCGAAGGATGCGCCGTCGCGGGAGCCAATGGGCGCGATCCTGTCGCTGTGCTGCCGCACCGCCAGCCGGCGCCGCGTGGCGCTGTCCTATGCGGAGGCGATGCCGCTGATGGGCGTGGCCGCGGCCTCCTTTGGCGCCGTCGGCGACACGCTCTACAGTGACAACACGCGCTGGGCCGTGGGCGTTTGCGATGCGCTGGCGGCGGGCGCATCGACGGTCGGCGAACTGCTGGTGCGTGCGGCGCCGGCCTCGCCATCGGCACTGGCGTCGTACCGCCTGATCGGCGACCCGCTCGCCCCGCTGGGCTGCAGCGAACAGGCGCTGGGCCGTGCGTTGCGCGTGAAGACCTACGAATGAACACCGCCGTTCCAGGAGCATTGCCATGAACCTTGCCGCTGCTTCCCTGCTGGAGGGCGACGCACTGGACACGCGGATCAAGCGTGAACTCCGTTCGATCCAGCCCGACAAGCTGCCGGCCGACTGGGCTGGCGAAGCGCGCTTCCGCGAAGACCTCGGCCTGGATTCGCTGGACCTGGTCGAGATGATCGCGCGCCTGGAGCAGATGACCGGCCTCTACGTTCCCGACGCCGACGTGCCGGCGCTGGTGTCCGTCGCGGCGACGGTCGACTACGTTCGATCGAAGGCTGCGCCGCCTGACATCGCGGGCTGAACATGCGGAAGGACGAGCGCCAGCGCGTCGTGGTCACCGGCATGGGGGCGATCACGCCGCTGGGCGACGCGCTGGAAGCAACCTGGCAAGGCGTGCTGCGCGGTGAGTGCGCGGCTCGCGACTGGGCCGACCTGGCGGCCGAAGGCCACCGTGCGGTGCGCGCCTGCCGCATCGATGGATTTGCTTCGCCCGATGCCCGGCGCGGCCGCGGCCTGGCGGTCGCTGCCGCGCGCGCGGCCTTGCATCAGGCGGGCCGACCGGCCACGCCGCAGGACACCGCCGCCGGCATCTTCGTCGGCAGCACGCTGGGTGAAAGCGCGGCCTTCGAGCAGGCCGCGGCGGGCGCGCCGATCGACCTGTCCGATCACCGCGTGCCGTCCTTCGGCGATGGCCTGGCGCAGGCCTTCGGCTTGACGGGCCCGCGCGAGGCCTTGGCCACCGCCTGCGCGGCCGGCAACTACGCCATCGGCGCCGCCGCGCTGGCGCTGCGCCAGGGCCGCGTGCCGTGGGCGCTGGCGGGCGGCGTGGAGCCGTTCTCGCGCTTGTCGATGGTCGGCTTCTCGCGCTCGCGCGCCATGGCCGACGGCGACTGCAAGCCCTTCGATGCCCGGCGCAGCGGCATGCTGCTTGGCGAAGGTGCCGCGATGTTCGTACTCGAGCGTCTGGAGGATGCGCTCGCGCGCGGTGCCCAGCCGCTGGCCGAGGTGCTGGGCCTGGGCCTGAGTTGCGATGCCTACCACCCGACCGCGCCGCGCCCGGACGGCCAGGGCATGGCGCGCGCCATGCAGGCAGCGCTGAACGGTTCTGCGGTGGGCGCGGGCGACGTCGACTGGGTGAACCTGCACGGCAGCGGCACACGGGCCTCCGACGCCGCGGAAGCGATGGCCTTGCGCCGCGTGTTCGAGGGCACGTCGATGCCGCTGCTCAGCGGCAGCAAGGGCGCGCTCGGGCATGCCTTGGGGGCGGCCTCGGCGATCGAGGCCGCGCTGTGCATCTGCGGCCTGCAGCAGCAGGTGGTGCCGCCGACGGCAGGGCACGACACGGCGGACCCCGAAGGCGGGCTTGCGTGCACCCGCGCCGCCGTGCAGCCGTCGCGGCCGCTGCGGTTGGTGATCAACAATGCCTTCGCGTTCGGTGGCCTCAACAGCGCGCTGGCGCTGAGGCGTTGGGAGGCCGCATGAGCGACGCATCCCTCGCGGTGACCTGGCGCGCATCGCTGGCCGTCGACCTGCCGCCGGCCCCGTCGGAACAGGCCGCGCTCGAAGCCGTGCTGGACAAGCTGGCGCCCTTGTTCGAGGCCTCACCGCTGGTCGATGGCGAGCGCGGGGGCGCGCTGTTCATCGTGACCGAGGATGCCGGCAGTGCCACCGCCGTCCAGTTCTGGCGCGACGCACGCGAAGCCGGCCCCGCGCTGGCCCGCCCGGGCGCCTTTCCCTGGTGCCTGGCCAACGCGCCGGGGGCCACGCTGGCGCGCCGCTTTGCCGTCACCGGAGCCAACGTGACGTGGCTGGTAAAGACGCTGGACGAAGGCTCGGCCTTCGATGCGCCAGCCGCTGGCCTGAGCGCGCATCTGCAGGCGGTGTCGTCGTCGGCTCAGCCGCCGCAGGCGTGGCTGGTGGCGATGCGCTTCGGCGTGCCACGGCCTCGCCTGGTGGCCTGGCATGGTTTGGCCGGGGAAGGCGGGGGCGAGGGCATCGACACCCTGGCCGCGCTGAGCGGCCAGCTGGCGCGCGACTGGGCTTCGGCTGCCAGCGCGTCGTGAGACCCCGGCGATCCGGCGCCGGCGACTGTCGGTCACCTAAGTGACCTTCTCAGGCCAAACCCCATGTCGGGCCTGCTGCGCCGCAGCGTAGCCTCGCACACTTCCTGGAGAACCGCATGGAACGACCGCATTTCAAGTTCTGGCCCAAGCGCCTGCCGCATTCGATCACCGTCCCCGCCACCTCGCTGTGGCACAACCTGGCGGTCAACGCCGCCCGCTATCCGGACAAGGCCGCGCTGGTGTTCTTCGGCTCCGTCATCAGCTACGCCGAGCTGGCGGCGCAGGCCGAGCGCCTGGCCGGCACGCTGCATGCGCTGGGCGTGCAGCGCGGCGACCGTGTGCTGCTGGACATGCAGAACAGCCCGCAACTGGTGATCGCGCATTTCGCCATCCTGCGTGCCAACGCGGTGGTGGTGCCGGTCAACCCGATGAACCGGGCGGAAGAACTCAAGCACTACATCACCGACCCCGACGCCAAGGTCGCCATCACCACCGGCGACCTGGCCGGCGAGCTGGCCAAGGCCAGCAATGCGCTGCCCGCGGCCGAGCGCCTGCAGCACCTCATCGTCACCCAGTTCACCGACACCTTCGATGCCGGCGTGACCGGCCCCGACGCCCCGGCCGACGCCTGGCGCGAGTGGCTGCTGACGCGCCACCCGCTGCCCGTGCTGGAAGGCGGCAGCGCGCTGGCCTGGACCGACGCGCTGGCGGCAGGCCATGCGCCGCCGCCGCACGTGGTGGGCGCCAACGACATGGCGCTGCTGCCCTACACCAGCGGCACCACCGGCCTGCCCAAGGGCTGCATCCACAACCACTCCAGCCTGATGCACAACGCGGTGGCGGGCCAGCTGTGGGGCCTGGCCAATGCCGACGTGGTGACGCTGGCGGTGGTGCCGATGTTCCACATCACCGGCACCGTGAGCATGATGCACACGTCCATCCTGGCGGGCGCCACGCTGGTGATCATGCCGCGCTGGGACCGCGAGCTGGCCGGCCGCCTGATCTCGCGCTGGAAGGTCACCAGCTGGACCAACATCCCGACCATGGTGATCGACCTGATGGCCAGCCCGAACTTCGCCAGCTTCGACCTCACCAGCCTGGTCTACATCGGCGGCGGCGGCGCGGCCATGCCGCAAGCGGTGGCGCAGCGCCTGTACGAGCAGTACGGCCTGAAGTACCAGGAAGGCTACGGCCTGACGGAAACCGCGGCGCCCTCGCACACCAACCCCTACGAAAACCCCAAGCAGCAATGCCTGGGCATTCCCTTCATCAGCACCGATTCGCGCGTGGTCGACCCCGACACGCTGGCCGAAATGCCGATCGGTGAATCCGGCGAAATCGTCACGCACGGCCCGGAAGTGTTCGTCGGCTACTGGAAGCGGCCCGAGGCCACCGCGGCGGCTTTCGTGGAAATCGACGGCAAGCGCTTCTTCCGCACCGGCGACATGGGCCGGATGGACGAGGACGGCTACTTCTTCATCACCGATCGCCTCAAGCGGATGATCAACGCCAGCGGCTTCAAGGTCTGGCCGGCCGAGGTCGAGCTGCTGATGTTCAAGAACCCGGCCATCCAGGAAGCCTGCGTGATCGCCACCAAGGACGCCTACCGCGGTGAATCCGTGAAGGCCGTGGTGGTGCTGCGCCCCACGCACAAGGACACCACCGCGCAGCAGATCATCGACTGGTGCCGCGAGAACATGGCGGTCTACAAGATCCCGCGCACCGTGCAGTTCGTCGACAGCCTGCCCAAGAGCGGCAGCGGCAAGGTGATGTGGCGGCTGTTGCAGGAAGCCGAAAGCGGCTCCAAATGAAGATACGTCGCTATAAATAATGTAGCAAATCACCTTCTCGATGGACCCGTACGGAAACCGTGCGGAAAAGCAATGTAGCGCACGCGATGAGGAACCGATGCGTGAAGACCGAAAGATCAAGGAAGGTATTCACTGGCGGCTGGACGTACCAACTCGCTCGCCATTCAAAGTTTGGCGTGGCGCTTTTTTTCCCCTTCAAGGGCGGGCATTGCCGCGTGGTTTTCATCGCGATACCGTTTGCTGGCGTTGTCATACGCGCCTGACAACCATAGGCGGTGGAACGAAGTGCGAACACTGAGGCATGGCTTCCATGCAAGTGTGGTGCATGTGTGGTGCATGTGTGGTGCATGTGGGTGCATGTGTGGTGCATGTGGGTGCATGTGGGTGCGGGCGTCCCCCGCAACTCTAGGCTCCCTTTCACGCGGGCATGTGGCCCACTTCCTCGATGCTTTCGCGTTGCGCCGCGGCACCTTCCGTCGCCGCGGCGCCTTGCGGCGTTCGGCCGACGGTGCGAGGGCGCCGTCGGTTTTTCTTCGTCTCATTGACATACCGACTAGTCAGTCGGTAGACTGAGGCCATTCGCCCATGACCGGGCGTGTCCTGCCTTGAACGGAAAGCCCACGAGATGAACGACAACTTCGCCGCCGAACTCCATCGCCGCACGTCCTCCGCCCTGCAGGCCGGGCGTGCGGATGCCGAAGGTCAGGGCGACAAGGTGCCGGTCGGCCAGTACATGGAAGAGAGCATCGCCGGCCAGGAACTGCGGCTGCTGCGCCGCCACCCGCAACCGGTGGCCGCCGCCGCGTCGCTCGCGGCGCCGGGCGCGTGGTTGTCGCTGACCTACATCGGCGTGCCGCTGCTGCTGGTGCGCCAGGAGAGCGGGCAGGTCCAGGCCTTCCTGAACGTGTGCCGCCATCGCGGCGCCCGGGTGGTGCCCGAGGGCAGCGGCAGCGAGGCGCGCGCCTTCGTCTGCCCCTACCACGCGTGGACGTACCGGCCCGATGGCGCCTTGCGAGGCGTACCCGAATCCTTCGGCTTTCCCTGCCTCAAGCAGGAGGCGTCAGGCCTGCGCCGGCTGGCCACGGTCGAGCGCGGCGGGGTGGTCTGGGTCGTGCTCGATCCGACGCTCTCGCACGGCGATCCGGGCGCGCAACTGGGCGCGCTGATGGACAACCTCGAGTCGCTGGCCGGGCTGCGCACGCCGGTGGCCTTTGCGCCGCGCTCCTACGAGGTCGAGGCCAACTGGAAGCTGCTGATCGACGGCGCCTTCGAGGCCTATCACTTCAAGGTCGCCCACCGCGAGACCATCGCGCACATGTTCATGAACAACATGCAGATCGTCGACGAATTCGGGCTGAATCGGCGCCTCTACCTCGTCAAGTCCAGGTTCGCTGCGGACAAGCCCGAGGCAGAAGGTTTCGATCCGCGGCGCTACGGCAATCTGACCTATTTCTTCTTTCCAAACACGACGATCCTGGTTCAGCCCGACCATGCGCAACTCAGCAGCCTCGAGCCGCTCGGCGCCACCCGCACGCGCGTGCACGAGCTCACGCTGATTCCCGAAGCACCTGCCTCGGAGAAGGCGACGGCCCATTGGGAGGCCAATGTCGCGCTGTACCGCCGCACGCTCGCGGAAGACTACGCACTCGCCGAATCGATCCAGGCCGGCCTCGGGGCGGGGGCGAACGAGGCGCTCAGCTTCGGCACCTTCGAATACAGCGCGCCGCGCTTCCATGCCCAGTTGCGCCAGCAGATCGCCACGCTGCAGTCCGATTCCTGACGCCTCGTATCCGTCGCGTGGCGGCTCTCGCCGGCCTGTGAAGGCCGCGTGGTGGCGCGCGTCATCACCCCAGGAGACAAAGAAGAAATGAACGAATTGAACCTGATCGACTGCCTCGCGCAACGCGTCAGGCTGCAGCCGGAGGCCGAGGTCTTCGCCCTCGGCGCGCAGTCCATGGCCTTTGACGAACTGCACCGGCGCACCAGTCAGCTTGCCAACGCGCTGCGGTCCCTGGACATCGGGCCCGGCAGCCGCGTGGCGATCCTGACCAAGAGCCCTGCGGATTGCGCCATGCTGGTGTTCGCCGCGATGAAGATCGGCGCGGTTTGCGTGCCGGTCAACTGGCGCCTGGGTGTGGAAGAGATTCGTTTCGTGCTCGAGGATTCCGAGGCGCGGGTGCTTGTCACGGACGCCGAGTTCTCCGATCGCGTGGCGCAGGCCGCCGGCCCGGGTACCGTTCGCATGTTCCTGACCGACGGCGCGGCCGACGACCCGATGCAGTTGGCGCGGTGGTACGCATCGTTCGACGACGGGCTCATCCCGCGCGACAGCCTGCCGGAGGATGCCGCGGTTCACATCTATTCGTCGGGCACCACGGGCCGGCCCAAAGGCGTGGTGCTCACGCACCGGGGCCTGATGTCTGCGTGCCAGGCGACGGCGCAGGCGTGGGCGCTCGACCGCAGCGCGGTGCTGGGGCACGTGCTGCCCACCTTCCACATCGCCGGCCTGCTGATGCTGCTGTTTCCGGTCTACGTCGGCTGCCGCTGCGTGGCCTTCCGGGAATTCCAGCCGGACGCCGTCCTTGCCGCGCTGGCGGGCCAGCGGATCACGCACGTGCTGGTGGTGCCCGCGATGATCAGCCTTCTGCTGGCCCGGCCCGCCAGCCGCACACTTGACTTCGGCAGCCTTCGGCGCATGGCGTACGCCGGCTCGCCGATCACCGAACCCGTGCTGCAGGCGGCGATGGAGGTTTTCGGCTGCGACTTCTCCCAGATCTATGGCCTGACCGAAGTCTCGGGCGTGGTGACCACCTTGACGCCCGAGGACCATCGCCGCGGCGCGGCATTGCTGCGTTCGGCCGGGCGACCGATGCCGCGCACGGCGCTGCGCATCGTCGACCCGGTGACGCTCGCCGACATGGCGCACGGGTGCGTCGGCGAGGTCTGGATCCGCAGCGATCGGAACTTCCAGGCCTACTGGAAGAAGCCGGACGCCACGCGCGAGGCCTACCCGCAGGGGCGCGATGCAGAGGGCGGCTGGTTTCGCTCGGGCGATGCCGGCTACTTGCAGGACGGCTACCTGTTCCTGAGCGACCGCATCAAGGACATGATCGTCTCGGGCGGCGAGAACATCTACCCGGCGGAGGTCGAGAACACCCTGATGAAGCACCCCGACGTGGCCGATGGCGCGATCATTGGCGTGCCCGACGCGGTATGGGGTGAATCGGTCAAGGCCTGCGTGGTGTTGCGGCCTGACGCGAAGGCGGGCGAAGCCGAACTGATCGACTTCATGCGTGCGCGCATCGCGCACTTCAAATGCCCGAAGACGGTCGATTTCGTGGCGGCGCTGCCGCGCACGGAGTCGGGCAAGCTGCTCAAGCGGGAGCTGCGCGCGCCGTACTGGGCCGGGCACGCCCGCTCGATCCACTGAACGCCCGCTTCCTACAATCGCCCGATGCCCACCCCACCCCCATCGCGCAGGGACATCATCCTGGCTCGCGCGGAGCAGCATTTCGCCGAGCACGGCTTCCAGGGCGCCTCGCTGTCGGCCATCGCGCGCGATTGCGAGATCGGCAACCCGGGGCTGCTGCACCATTTCCCGAGCAAGGAACTGCTGTACCGCGCGGTGCTCGAGAAGCAGGCCGAAGAACTGATGGCGCGCATGCACCGGCGTGTCGACGCGGCGGGCAGCCTGCCGCAGCGCCTGCAGGCCTTCGTGGCGCTGCAGGTGGAGTGGATGCATGCCCGGCCCACCGGCTACAGGCTGGTCACGCGCGAACTGCTCGACAACGCGCAGCGGATCCAGCAGGCGCAGATCCGTCCGCTCGAGGTGTTCCTGCTCGACAGCCTGGCCCTGCTGGAAGAAGCGCAGGCGGGCGGCCTGGTGCGCCGCGACGTGCCGGCGGTGGTCGTGCTGACCTTGCTTCTCGGCACCCTGAACTACGCCAAGATGGTGCGCCCGACCTTCGGCAAGGCCTTCCCGGCGCCCGCGCTCAAGAGTGATGCGGCGTGGATGAAGGCGGTGGCGCACGACGTGCTGCGCATCGTGTCGCCGGGCGACGCCATGGCGCCGGCTTAGCTGCACGGCCCCGGGGGCCTCAGGGCCTCACTCGCCGATGTTCTCGTGATGCCCCGCGGCGCCCAGCTTCCAGTAGGCCGCGGCGCGGATGGCGTGGCGGCTGTGGCCCTTGTCGTTGACCAGCAGCTTGCGCAGCGTGGTCATGGCCCTGGCCTCGCCCGCGCACCAGGCATAGCCTTCGCCTGCCGGCAAGGCCAGCGCCTGCACCGCGGCGAGCAGCGCGTCGGCATCGGAAACCCATTGCACTTCCAGCGCCGCGGCGCTGTGCAGCGCGCGGCGATCGCGCGCGTCGCCGACTTGCGCGATGACGATGGCGCGCGTGCCGGCCGGCAGTTCTTCCAGCCGGCGCGTGATGGCGGGCAGGGCGGTTTCGTCGCCCACCAGCAGGTGCCAGGCGTAGTCGGTCGGCACGATGAAGGAGCCGCGCGGTCCGCCGATGGTGGCGCGCTGGCCGGGCGTGGCCTGCGCCGCCCAGGCGGCGGCCGGGCCTTCGCCGTGCAGCGCGAACTCGATCGTCAGCTCGCCCGCGTCCGCGTCGTAGCGGCGCGGCGTGTAGTCGCGCATGGCGCCGTCGGGCAGGATGACCTTGACGTGATCGTCGAAGGAAGCGCTGGCGAAGCCGGCGAGATCGGGACCGCCGAAGGTCACGCTGCGGAAATGGGGCGAGAGGGTTTCCACGCGCAGCACTTCGAGCTCGCGGCGGCGCAGTTCGTGGCGCACGCGTTGCACGCGGCTTGGGCCCGGGGTGGTTTCGTTGGTGTTCATGAGGTGGTGCAGATCGGTTAAATGGTTGACAATGTCATCCATGATGCGTGAATCAATTGATAATGTCAACCATGGCCGTGAATCGCCCGCTGCCGGCGAGCGCGACGTGCTGGAGCTGATCCACTCGGCCATGCACCGCTACCGGGCCCGCCAGTACCGCGTGCTGCGCGACGGCTCGCACGACATCACCCACATGGACAGCCGGGTGCTGGGCTATTTCGATCGCCACCCCGGCGCCACGCAGAGCGACCTGGCCGCGCACAGCGGGCGCGACAAGGCCCAGCTGGCGCGCTTGGTGAAGGGGCTGCGCGAGCGCGGCCTGCTCGATGGCGTGCCCGATGCGGTGGACCGGCGCAACCTGCGCATGACGCTGACCGCCCAGGGCAAGGCCGTGCAGCGCACGCTGCAGCAGGCCGCCAGGCGCCTGAGCGCGCAGGCCGTGGCCGGGCTCAGCGAAGCCCAGCGCGCGCAATTGGTGCAGATGCTGGAACAGGTCAACGCCAACCTCGATTCGGCCTGAGCAGGGCGACTGCAGGTGCGCCGGCGCGGGCGCCCCTGCATGCCAAAGTTCGCGCAGTGCTTACCCCTAGCGTCATGGAATTCACTAGGGGCCGGCGGGAACGAATTCAATAAATTGGCGGCTTCGTCCGTTGCCGGGCTTTGCAACAGCGCAGCCGGCTTGCGGCCATGTTCCATCACTGGAGACCCGCACATGTCCCGAGCCCGTCGATTCCGCACCTTGTTCCGTCCCGCCGCCCTCGCGCTGCTGGCGGCCACGCCCCTGCTGTCGGCGCAGGCGGCCGATATCGTGCTCAAGGCCTCGCACCAGTTCCCCGGCGGCAAGGGCGACGTGCGCGACGAGATGGTGCAGATGATTGCGCGCGAGGTGAACGCGGCCAAGGTCGGCATCGAGATCAAGGTCTATCCGGGCTCCAGCCTGGTCAAGCCCAACGAGCAATGGAAGGCGATGCAGACCGGGCAGATCGACATGACCTCGTTCCCGCTCGATTACGCCTCCGGCTTCCACCCGCAGTTCGGCGCCACGCTGATGCCGGGCCTGGTCAAGAGCCACGCGCACGCGCAGCGGCTGAACAAGTCGCCTTTCATGCAGGACATCCACGCCATCGTCGAGAAGGGCGGGGCGCGCGTGCTGGCCGATGCCTGGCTGGCCGGCGCCTTTGGCGGCAAGGACAAGTGCATCCTCAACCCCGACGACGCCAAGGGCCTGAAGGTGCGTTCGGCCGGTGCCACCTTCTCGCAGATGTGGGCCGGCGCCGGGGCCTCGATCGTGTCGATCCCTTCCAGCGAGGTCTACAACGCGCTGCAGCAGGGCGTGGCGCAGGCCACCGACACGTCGACCGGCTCGATGGTGTCCTTCCGCCTCTATGAGCAGCTCAAGTGCGTCACCGCGCCCGGCGACAACGCGCTGTGGTTCATGTACGAGCCGGTGCTCATTTCCAAGCGCAGCTGGGACAAGCTCGACGACAGGCAGAAGGCCGCGCTCACTGCCGCCTCGCAGAAGGCCGAGGCTTTCTTCAACAGCGAATCGAAGAAGCTCGACGACGAGATGGTCGAGGAGTTCAAGAAGAACAAGTCGGAGGTCGTGACCATGAACGCATCACAGGCCGATGCCTGGCGCGCCGTCGCGCAGAAGACCTCGTACAAGGAATTCGCCGACAAGGTGCCCGGCGGGCGGGAACTCATCGAGAAGGCGCTGAGTGTCAAGTAGTGCGCAGGGCGGCGGCGCCGCCGCTGCCGCGCTGCCCGCCTGGGCGGCGGCGGTGAATGCCGTGTCGCGCGCCTTCGGGGTGTTCTCCGCGGGGCTGATCGTGGTGTCCATCGCCGTGGTCTGCCAGATGGTGTTCGTGCGCGCCGTGCTGCATGAGTCGTCGATCTGGCAGACCGAGTTCGTCACCTTCGCCATCGTCGCGGCGACCTTTCTCGGCGCGCCCTACATCCTGCTGACGCGCGGCCACGTGGCGGTCGACGTGCTGCCGCTCATGCTCGCGCACGACACGCGGCGCTGGCTCAGCGTGGCGGGCAGCATCGTGGCGCTGCTGTTCTGCGCCTGCTTCCTGTACGCCTCCATTCCCTGGTGGTACGAGACCTGGGAGCTCAACCAGACCACCTCGTCGATGTGGCGTGCGCGGCTGTGGATTCCCTACCTGTCGGTGCCGGTCGGCCTGGCGCTGCTGTGCCTGCAGTACCTGACCCAGATCGCGCTGGTCATCGGCGATCGCGAATTGCCCTTCGGCCTGGAGCGCGACGCGCGCCTCTGAGCCTTTTACTGGTGATCCCATGAGCCCTCTGCTGATCGGCCTCCTGATCTTCGTCGTCACCACGCTGGTGCTCGCCACCGGCTTGCCGATCGCCTTCGGGCTGGGCGCGGTGGCGCTCGCCTTCATGCTCTTCTTCGACGGCTGGAGCAGCGTGCATTTCGTGCCCGAGACCGTGTTCTCGGGCCTGAGCGACTTCACGCTGGTCTCGCTGCCGATGTTCGTCATCATGGGCGCGGCGGTGGCTTCGTCCCGCGCCGGCAGCGACCTGTACGAAGCGCTGGCGCGCTGGCTGCACCGCGTGCCGGGCTCGCTCGTCATCTCCAACATCGGCGCCTGCGCGCTGTTCTCGGCGCTCACCGGTTCGTCGCCCGCCACCTGCGCGGCGATCGGCAAGATGGGCATTCCGGAAATGCGCAAGCGCGGCTATGACGCCGATCTCGCCACCGGCGCCATCGCCGCCGGCGGCACGCTGGGCATCCTGATCCCGCCGAGCGTGACGATGATCCTCTACGGCATCGCTTCGGAAACCTCGATCGGCCGCCTGTTCATCGCCGGCATCATCCCGGGCATCCTGCTGGTGGTGCTGTTCATGGCCTGGGCCATGTTCATCAGCTGGAAGCGCGGCACGGTGCTGATCGACCAGGACCGCATCTATTCGCTGAAGGAAAAATTCGAGCTGATGCCGCGCCTGCTGCCGTTCATCGCGGTCATCGTCGGCGTGGTGTATGCGCTGTACGGCGGCATCGCCACGCCGTCGGAAGCGGCCGGCGTGGGCGCCGCGCTGTGCCTCTTGATGGTGATCGTGATCTACCGCGTATGGAAGCCGGCCGACCTGTGGGCGATCATGCGCGACGGCCTGCGCGAGTCGGGCATGCTGCTGCTGATCATCGGCACCTCGATCCTGTTCGGCTACATGATGTCGTCGCTGCAGGTGACGCAGTCGATCGCCGAGACCATCGGCGCGCTGCAGGTGAACCGCTGGGTGATTTTCGCGGCGATCAACCTGCTGCTGCTGGTGGCCGGCTGCTTCCTGCCGCCGGCCGCGATCATCCTCATGACCACGCCGATCCTCATGCCGGTGATCACCGCCGCCGGTTTCGACCCGATCTGGTTTGGCGTGATCCTGACCATCAACATGGAGCTCGGCCTGATCACGCCCCCGGTGGGCCTGAACCTGTTCGTCATCAACGGCATCTGCCCCGACGTGCGCCTGCCGACCATCCTGAAGGGCGCCTTCCCCTTCATGATGTGCATGGTGCTGGCCATCGTCATCCTGTGCGTGTTCCCCGAACTCGCGACCTGGCTGCCTTCGAAGGTGATGGGCTAGGGCCCCGGTGGCGGCGGCGCCGGCGCCTCGGTATCGGGCACCACGCGCGCATAGCGCTGGAAGCTCCAGTAGGCGCTGGCCCAGTCCATCAGCACCACCAGCCGGTTGCGAAAGCCGATCAGGAAGTAGATGTGGGCGAACAGCCAGAACTGCCAGGCCAGCCGTCCGCTGAAGCGCAGCGGGCCGAAGGGCGTGGCCAGGTCGACCACCGCCGAGTTGCGCCCGATGGTGGCGAGGTTGCCGTAGTCGGCATAGCGAAAGGCTTGCGTGGGGGCGCCGGCCAGGCGCGCCAGGATGTTGCGCGCGGCGGTGCGGCCCATCTGCTTGGCGCCGGGTGACACGCCCGGCACCGGCACCGGCGGCTTGCCGGGCACGTGGCTCATGGCCGCGGCGAGGTCGCCCACCACGCTGATTTCCGGGTGGCCGGGCAGGCTCAGGTCGGGCTCGACCACGATGCGCCCCGCGCGGTCGGTGCTGGCACCGGTGGCCGCCGCCAGCATGCGCCCGAGCGGCGAGGCCGCCACGCCGGCGGCCCACACCACGCAGTGGGTCGGGATGCGCTGCACCGTGGGCGCCGCGGCGCCGTCCGGCCCCGCCGTCTGCACCTGCAGGCCGGTGGCGTCGATGTCGGTCACGCGGGCGTTCAGGCGCACCTCCACGCCCAGCTTTTCCAGTTGCAGTTGCGCCTTGGCGCTCAGCGCTTCGGGCATCGCCTGCAGCACGCGCGGGCCGCCCTCGATCAGCAGGATCACCGCGCTGGCCGGGTCGATGCGGCGGAACTCGCCCTTGAGCGTGTGGCGCGCAATCTCGGCCAGCGTGCCGGCCATCTCCACGCCGGTCGGCCCGGCGCCGATCACGGCGAAGGTGAGCAGGGCGCTGCGCCGCGCGGGGTCGCTTTCCTTCTCGGCCGCCTCGAAGGACATCAGCACGCGGCGGCGGATGTCGAAGGCATCGGCCAGCGTCTTCAGCCCTGGCGCCACCGCGGCCCACTGGTCGTTGCCGAAGTAGCTGTGGGTGGCGCCGGCGGCCACGATCAGGTGGTCGTAGCCGATGCGCGTGCCGTCGGCCAGCACGACCTCATGCGCCTGCGGCGCGATCTGCGTCACCTCGCCCAGCAGCGTCGTCACGTTGGGGTGGCCGCGAAACAGCACGCGCACCGGCGCGGCGATCGACGGCGCGGCCAGCCCGGCCGTGGCCACCTGGTAGAGCAGCGGCTGGAACAGGTGATGGTTGGTGCGCTCGATCACCGTGATGTCGAGCGCCGCGCCGTGCAGCGCGCGAGCGGCTTCGAGCCCGCCGAAGCCGCAGCCGATGATCACGACGTGGGGGCGGGTTGCTGCAGTGGAATGTGCCATGCACCATCTTAAGCAGCCGTTTCGCGCGGTCGGGTTCGAAGTGGCCCGGGCGCGGGCGTGCGCGACCTTGTCCTACGAGGCGACGTGGCACAGTGGGCTAGAAACACGGATTGACCGCTGAGGAGACTGCATGATCCCCACCCGCTTGCGCACCGAAGCGGCGAATGCCTTGCTCGAACGGTTCCGGGAGGTGCGTGGCCACAGCCTCGACCTCGCGGCGCCCTTGTCGGTGGAAGACCAGGGCATCCAGTCGATGCCCGATGCCAGCCCCACCAAATGGCACATGGCGCACACCACCTGGTTCTTCGAATCCGTCCTGCTGGCGCCGCACCTGGCGGGCTACCGCGTGTTCGACCCGCATTTCCATTACCTGTTCAATTCCTACTACGAGGCGCTCGGCCCGCGCCATCCGCGCCCGCAGCGCGGCCTGCTCACGCGGCCCTCGCTGGCGCAGGTGCATGCCTACCGCGCCCACGTCGATGCCGCCGTGCAGCGCCTGCTCGAGCAGGCGGCGGATGACGCCTGGCCCGCCGTTCGCTCGATCCTCACGCTCGGCCTGCACCACGAACAGCAGCACCAGGAGCTGATCGTCACCGACATCCTGCATGCCTTGTCGTGCCACCCCTTGCTGCCGGCCTACCGCCCGAGCACGGGCGCATCGCTGCGGCTGGCGGCGGCGCCGAGCGACGTGAAGTGGATCGAACATGGCGGCGGCATGGTGCACATTGGCCACGAGGGCGATGGCTTTTCCTTCGACAACGAGACGCCGCGCCACACCGCCTTGCTGCACCCGCATGCCGTGGCGAACCGGCTGGTGACCTGCGGCGAGTACGCGCGCTTCATCGCCGATGGCGGCTACCGGCGCGCCGCGCTGTGGCTGTCCGATGGCTGGGCGATGGTGCAGGCGCAGGGCTGGCAGGCGCCGGCCTACTGGCTGGCCGAAGACGACCCACGCCTGATGGCGCACCAGCCCGCCGCGCCCGGCTGGCAGATCTACGGGCTGCACGGCGTGCGCGCCATGCAGCCCGAGGCGCCGGTGGCGCAGCTGAGCTTCTACGAGGCCGCCGCCTATGCCGAATGGGCCGGCGCGCGCCTGCCCACCGAGTTCGAGTGGGAGGCCGCCTGCGGCGCGCCCGGCATCACGCAGATGAGCGGCCATGTCTGGCAATGGACGCGTTCTTCCTACGACCCGTACCCCGGCTTTCGGCCGCTGCCCGGCGTGGCGGCCGAATACAACGGCAAGTTCATGGTCGGCCAGGTGGTGCTGCGCGGCGGCAGCGTGGCCACGCCCGTCGGCCACACCCGGCCGAGCTACCGCAACTTCTTCCCGCCGGCGGCGCGCTGGCAGTTTTCCGGGCTGCGGCTCGCAAAGGATCTTTGATGCGCAATCCGTCTCCCGTGGCCGACACCGCGTTCGAGCGCCCGGCCGCTGACAACGCGGCCTTTGCCGCCGACCTGCTGAGCGGCCTGCGCAGCCGCCCCCGCAGCATCTCGCCCAAGTACTTCTACGACGCGGCCGGCTCGGCGCTGTTCGACCGCATCTGCGAGCTGCCCGAGTACTACCCGACCCGCACCGAGCTGTCGATCCTGCGCGAGCGCGCCGGCGAGATGGCGCAGCAGATCGGGCCGCGCGCGCAACTGGTGGAGTTCGGCGCCGGCTCGCTGCACAAGGTGCGGCTGCTGCTCGACGCGCTGGAGGCGCCGGCCGGCTTCGTGCCGATCGACATCTCGGGCGAGCACCTGGCGGGCGCTGCCGCGCGCCTGCGCGCCGACTACCCGGCGCTGGCGGTGCAGCCGCTGGTGGCCGACTACACGCGCGCGCTGGCCTTGCCGCCGCCGCTGCGCGGCGCCGGTGCGCGCGTGGGCTTCTTCCCGGGCTCGACGCTGGGCAACTTCAATCCGGCCGAGGCGCTGGCCTTCCTGCAGGGCGCGGCGCGCCTGCTGCGCGGCGGCGGCCTGCTGATCGGGGTCGATCTGGTGAAGGCGCCGGCGCTGCTGCACGCCGCCTACAACGACGCGCAGGGCGTGACGGCGCAGTTCAACCTGAACCTGCTGCGCCGCGCCAACGCCGAACTGGGCACCGACTTCGACCTCGATGGCTTTGCCCACGCGGCCTTCTACAACGCGCCGCACCAGCGCATCGAGATGCACCTGGTGAGCCGGCGCGCGCAGGTGGTGCAACTGGGCCACGAGCGCTTCGAATTCGCCGAAGGCGAGACCCTGCACACCGAGAACTCGCACAAGTTCACCATCGACGGCCTGCGCACCCTGGCGGTGCGTGCCGGCTTCGGCATCGGCCCGGTGTGGACCGATCCGCAGCACCTCTTCAGCGTGCACTGGCTGCCGGCGGCACAATAGGGGCCACGCCCGATCGCGGGCGCGGAGATTCCCATGAAAGCTACCTGGAACGGCGCCACCATCGCCGAGAGCGACGACACCGTGCTCGTCGAAGGCAACCACTACTTTCCCGCCAGCGCGCTCAACCGCGACTACGTGACCTTCAGCAACCACCGCACCACCTGCCCGTGGAAGGGCTCGGCGCACTACTACTCGCTGCTGGTCAATGGCGAGCTCAACACCGATGCGGCCTGGTACTACCCCGATCCCAAGCCCGAGGCCGAAGAGATTCGCGACCGCGTCGCCTTCTGGAAGGGCGTGAAGGTCGCGGCGTGAGGGACTTCGCGCCACCTGCCACCCCCCTCGACCACATCGATACCGCACTGCGCCAGGACGGCTATGCCGTGCTCGCGCCGGAGGCCGTGGCGCAATGGCTGGGCCACCCGCTGGCCGCGCTCGATGCGCTGCGCGATAGCTGGAACCGCCTCGAGCCCGACGACTACCTGAAAGACGGTGGACGCTACCGCCTGCGCCGCCATGCCTGCCTGGTGGTCGAGGGCGAGCAGCTCGAGCCCGTGCCGCACCGCGCCCACTGGCAACCGGTGGAATACAACGCGCTGCACGGCGGCATGCAGCGCTGGTTTGCGCCGGTGCAGCCGGCCACCTTGGCCGCGCCGGTGTGGCAGGCGCTGATGCGCCAGCTGGCGGCCACCGCCAGCGCGCTGCGTGGGGCGCGGCCGTGGTTCATGGAAGCGCACCAGTTCCGCATCGACACCACCGGCGGCATCGGCCGCCCGACGCCCGAGGGCGCGCACCGCGACGGTGTCGACCTGGTGGCCGTGGCGCTGGTCGACCGGCACCAGGTCAAGGGCGGCGAAACGCGCGTGTTCGAGGCGCAGGGCCGGCGCGGCGAGCGCTTCACCATGACCGCGCCGTGGACCCTGCTGCTGCTGGATGATGCGCGCGTGATCCACGAGTCGACGCCGATCCAGCCTTTGGGCGAGGGCGCCGGCGGCTGGCGCGACACGCTGGTCGTGACCTGCCGCGCAGGCGCTTTCCAGGGCGATTGAAGGCGGGTTGAACGCGGGTTGAAAGGGCGGCTGCGGGGCGCACCGGCGCTGCCCGCAGGCGTCCTACAGCCATGGGCGCGCCGAGCCGGTAAATTCGGGGCGCAGCATCGCCATTGAATTCATTCATCTACAAATACGAAAGCGAGGACCGCCATGTTCAACCACATCCTTGTCCCGATTGACGGCTCCGAGACCTCCATGCTCGCGGTCAGCAAGGCCAGTGGCTTGGCGCTGGCTTTCGGCAGCCGGGTCACGCTGATCCACGTGATCGACAACTACCCCTTCATCGGCGTCGGCGCCGACTACGCGCTCGGCCAGAACGAATACCTGGCCGCCGCCACCGCCAGCGCCAACGCGGCCCTGGCACGCGGTGTGGCCGCGCTGGCGGCCGAAGGCCTGCACAGCGACCAGCGCGTGATCGACGGCCACGTGGTGCACGAAGGCATCGTCGACACCGCCCATGCGCTGGGCGCCGACCTCATCGTGATGGGTTCGCACGGGCGCGGCGGCATCGAGAAGCTGCTGCTGGGCAGCGTCACGCAGCGGGTGCTGCAGGAAGCGCGGATGCCGGTGTTGGTGGTGAAGTCCTGACGGAACTGTCAAGACTTCAGGGCTGCAGTGCCAGATGCTCCCAGGCCTCGCGTGCGGTGAGGATCGGAATGCTCTTGTAGCTGCCCAACGGCAGCAGATCGCGCCGATCGCCCGAGGCGATCAGGTCTGCAGCACTCGCCAGGGCAGCGGCCAGCACGTGGTCGTCATCAGGGTCGGTCGGCACAACGCGCGGCACGCTGGTGGGCATCACCACGACGGCGATCCTGCGCAGGTCGGCCACGATGCGTTGGGGCGTCAGGCCTGCCAGGCGATCGGCGAACTTGGTGCGACCGAGCACGCGCGCCAACTCGGCGAGCAGGACCTCGCTCGTACACAGCACGAATTCGCCGGCGCGCGCAGCGTCGAGCAGTTGGCGTGGCAGACCCGTCGAGATGACGCCGGAGACAAGCAGGTTGGTGTCGATGACGGCGCGCACCGGGGCTCGTCCGCTCAAGCGCCTTGACGGCGGGACTGGCGGTCGGCTTGCACCTCGGCTTCGATTTCGTCTTCGGAAAGTGGCGGCAGACCCAGGGCGTCAATCTCGGCGAAAGCATCACCCAGGCGGGCAGCGGCGGCCGCGCGTTCCTCGCGTGCGGCCAGGAACTCCACGAAGTCCACCACCTCGGCCACGCGGTCAGGCGGCAACTGCTTCAGGCGTTCGATCAAGCGGATCTCGAGGGTGGTCATGGTCGGCTTCCTCGCTCAGGCGGTGCTGGGTGGAGGCTTCGGTTGTACAACAGATTCGGTTGTACCGCTGTGAACGCCGCCAGCTCAGAAGGCCTTGGCAAACGACACGCCGTGCGTCAGCGCTGAATCGATGCGCGTGCCGGCAGCGCCTGCGGCGAAGCGCAGGGTCACGCCGCACGGGCCTTCGTCGCGCTGTCCAGGTCCGCGGGCCGGGTCGGCTTGCAGCGTGACGTGGCAGCCGCGCAGTTGCACCACGCCTTCAGAATCCACCGCCTCCGGCCCGAGCAGGGCGCGATAGCGTTGCAGCGTGGCGGCGACATCGCGCACCGCCACCTGCACCGCACCGATGCCCAGCGCGCCGTTGGCATGCTGGCGCGCGGCGCCGTCGGGCACGCGCAAGACGCGAGGGCTGACGTCGGCGCACAGGAAGGGCAGGTCGTGCCGCGTCTGGCGCGCCGAACGCCAGGCGATGTGCACGCCATCGGGCCGGTTGCGCGCGCCCGGCACGGCCGTCAGCTCGGTCAGGCCGCGCTGCGTGGCCGCCGCCACCACCGCGTCGATGTCTTCCGGCAGCAGCGCAAAGTCGACCAGGCCTTCGCCCGCCGCGTCGAGCACGCGCCACCAGCGTTCCTCGGGCGAGGGCGCCGAGTAGGCGATCAGTTCCAGGTAGCTGCCGTCTTCGAACACGACCAGCGCGTTGGCGGTGTTGCGCCCCGGATGCTTGCCGCCTTCGGTCACGGTGAAGCCGGCGCGGCGGTAGTCGGCCACGGCATCGGCCAGCGATGCGACGGCCACCACCACGTGGTCGAGCGCCAGGGCCGTCGCCATGCTCATTCCTCCAGCTTGAGGCCGGTGCTGCGCACGAATTCGCTCCAGCGCTCGTATTCCTTGTGCGCGTGCTGCTCGACGCCGGCGCCATCGGTCGCCATCACCTCGAAGCCGGCCTGCGTCAGGCGCTCGTGCACTTCGGGCGCGTTCAGCGCCGCGCGGAAGCCGTCGCTCAGGCCCTTGACGGTGTCGGCCGGCGTGGCCGCCGGGGCGAAGATGCCGATCCATGAATAGGCCTCGAAACCGGGCAGGCCGGACTCGGCCACGGTCGGCACATCGGGCAGTTCGGGCAGGCGCTTGGCGCCCGTCACGGCCAGCGGCTTGATCTTGCCGGCGGCAATCTGGCCGCGCAGCGCGGCGTAGCTCAGTGCCGTGAGTTGCGAGACGTTGCCCATCACGGCCTGCACGGCGGGGCCGCCGCCGCTGTAGGGCACATGCAGGATCGAGACGTTGGCCCGGCGCTTGATGTCTTCCATGGCCAGGTGGTTCATCGAGCCGACGCCGGTCGAAGCGTAGCTGTACTGGGTGGGCGACTTGCGGGCGTCGTCGAGGAACTCGCGCAGGTTCTTGGCCGGCACCGATGGCGTGGCCCCGATGATCAGCGGAAAGCGCACGGCCAGCGTGACGCCGGCAAAGTCCTTGAAGGTGTCGTAGGGCAGCTTGGGCTTGGCGATCGGGTTGATCGCATGCGAGTCGAAGCTGACCAGCAAGGTGTTGCCGTTGGGCGCCGACTTGGCGACGTAGTCGGTGGCCAGCTGGCTGGCGGCGCCGGGCTTGTTCTCCACCACCACCGGCCGGCCGAGCCGCTTTTCCAGTTCCGGCTGCATGATGCGCGCCGCAATGTCGGTGCTGCCGCCGGGCGGGAAGGTCACGATCAGCCGCAGCGGCGCTTCCTTCTGGGCCCATGCGCTGTGGCCTGCCAAGCCCAGGACGGCTGCCGCCATGAGTGCCTGTCGTCTGCTGAGAGTGCCTTGCATCCTGGATTCCTTTTCTCGATGCGGGTTTTTTCCAGGGCCGATCATCCCATCCATTGGCTGACCGGCACCGCAGTGTCCTGCAAAGGCTGTGACAGCACGTCGACCAGGGCCGGGCCGTCGTGCGCCAGCGCGGCCTTCAGTGCTGCCTCCAGGCCGGCCGGGTCTTCCACGCGCCAGGCCTTCACGCCGAAGGCCTCGGCCACGCGCGCATGGTCGGTGCGGTTGAAGTCGACCGAGAAATAACGCTCCTGGTAGCCGGTCTTCTGGCTGGCCTTGATCCAGCCGTAGACCGCGTTGGAGAACACCACCATCTTGAGCGGCACGCCGCGGCGCACGATGGTTTCCAGCTCGCCGCAGGTGAAGCCGAAGCTGCCGTCGCCCATGACCGACACCACCATCGCATCGGGCCGCCCGAAGGAGGCGCCCACGCCGGCCGACATCGCGAAGCCCAGCGCGCCCTGGGCGCGGTTGGTGATGAAGTGGCGGCCAGCCTGCGGCGCGCCGAAGTAGGCGGCGAAGTAGGGGCAGGGCGTGCCGGGGTCAGCCACCACGATGGCGTTGGCCGGCAGCAGCCGGTTGAGTGCATCGACCACGCGCTCGGGCCGGATCGGCCGCTCCGTCGATGCCGCCAGGCCGGCAAAGAAGGCCTGCTTCTCGGCCCGCGCACGCGCCACGATGGCCCGCCCGTCGGCCGCGTCGGCCGGCCGCCTGGCGATGCGTTCGCGCACCGCCGCGCCGAGCGCGGCGAGGCCGAGCCGGGCATCGCCCACCAGCGCCACATCGGTGCGGTAGTTGGTGGCGAGGGTCATCGGGTCGATGTCCAGGTGCAGGATGGCAACCTCGCGCCCCGGCATCTTCCAGTGTTCGGTGGTGGTGGAGCCGGCGCGCGCGCCGATGAACAGCACCAGGTCGGCCTGCGCAATCACCTTGCGCGTGGCCTCGACGCCGCCGTTGGTGCCGATCACGCCGGCGTTGAGCGGGTGCTGCGTCGCCAGGCTGCCGTTGCCGCTGACCGTGGTGCACACGGGCGCATCGAGCTGTTCGGCCAGGGCCGCGAGTTCGGCGCTGGCGCCGGACAGCGTGACGCCGCCGCCGCACACCAGCACCGGGCAGCGCACCGCCACCAGCTTGTCGGCGGCGCGCTCGACATCGCTCGGGTCGGGTGCGAAGCGGTAGGCCGGGAACTGGTCGTGGCCCGGTTGCGCCCACACCTCGGCCGGGTCGATCTCGTGCTTCTGCACGTCGTAGGGCAGGCAGATGTGCGTGGCGCCGGGACGGCCCGTGACCATGGCGCGAAAGGCGCTGCGCACGGCATGCGGGATCTGGTCGACGCGGTCGATCGTGGTGTTCCACTTGGTCAGCGGCTTGTACATCGCCTGCTGGTCCAGTTCGGTCAGCGGGAACTTGCCGCGCGAGCCGACGTTCACGTCGGAGGTGATGCCCAGCACCGGAATGGCGGATTCGTTGGCCTCGACCAGCCCCGGCAGCAGGTAGGTCGCGCCGCCGCCGCTGGGGCCTTCGCACACGCCGGGCTTGCCGGTCACGCGGGCGTAGGCGTCGGCCATGTAGGCGGCGCTGCGCTCGTCGCGCGTGAGGACGTGGTCGATGCCGTGGTCCAGCCGCGCCAGCGCGTCGTAGAAGGGCAGGCTGGTGTCACCGCACAGGCCGAAGATGTGCTTGACGCCGTTGAGTTGCAGCATGCGCACCAGGGCGTCGGCACCGTTCATGGGGGACATTCGTGGACTCCAGTGTGGAAAGCGTTGAGAACGCATTTAAGTATACTTAACAGCATGCAGACGACCAGAAGCGGCAAGGCGCCGGCAGCCTCAAGGGCGATTTCCACGGCGCGCCGCGCCCGCGGTTCGGGCGTGTTCGAGTCGCTGCGGGACATGGCCATCGCCTACCAGCTCAAGCCCGGTGAGCGCCTGAGCGAGATCGAACTGGCGCAAAGGCTGGGCGTGAGCCGCACGCCGGTGCGGGAGGCTCTGGCGCGGCTGGTGACCGATGGTTTCCTGCTGCCGGCATCGCGGGGCTTCATGCGCCGGCCGCTGGACGTGCAGGAATCGCTCGACCTGTACGAGGCACGCGCGGCCGTCGAGAGTGCCTGCGTGGCGCTGGCGATCCAGCGCGCGACCGACGAAGAGATCGCGCAGGCCAAGGCTTACCTGGCCAGCAGCCGGCAGGTCGCGCCGGGCACCTCGGTCGAACGCCTGGTGGAACTCGACGAAGGCTTTCACCTGCTGATCGCCGACATGGCGCGCAACCAGGAGTTGCGCCGCATGCTGGTCACGCTGAACGAGCGCATCCGCTTCATCCGCTGGATCGACATGGAAAGCATCGGCCGCAACGCGACGCAGAAGGAGCACCTGCAGATCCTCAAGGCGCTGCAGGCGCGCGACGTGGCCGCCGCGCAGCAGGAACTGGGCGATCACATCGGGCGGCGCCGCGATCAGATTGTGGAAGCGATCACCAAGGGTCTGGCGCGAATTTACCTACCCGACGACGCACAAGACTGAGCGCCGCTGGCCGACCCCGGCACGAAGAAGTCGCCGAAGGGCGCGGCGCTCTCGAAGACCAGGGCTTCGCGGGTGACGGGGTGGGCGAAGGCCAGCCGCGTGGCGTGCAGCAGCAATCGCGGTGCGCGTGCCGCCACCGCATCGCCGGCATACAGCGCATCGCCCAGGATCGGGTGGCCGATGGAGGCCAGGTGCACGCGCAACTGGTGCGTGCGGCCGGTCTGCGGCGCCAGGTCGAGCAAGCTCGCATGGTGTTGTTCGAAGCGCTGGCGCACGCGCCAGTGCGTCAGGCTCGGCTTGCCGGCCGCATCGATCTTTTGCAGCGGGCGGCGCGGCCAGTCGGCCATCAGCGGGGCGTCGATCGCCTGCCAGTCGTCCGACGGCGCCGGCAGCCCGTCGACGATGGCTGCATAGTCCTTCTCGACCTGGCGCGTTGCAAAGGCCTCGCTCAGCGCGCGCTGCATGGCGGGCCCGCGCGCCATCAGCACCAGGCCGCTGGTCGCCATGTCGAGCCGGTGCACCACCAGCGCATCGGGCCAGCGCGCCTGGGCGCGCGCGCTCAGGCAATCCTGCTTGTCCGGTCCGCGGCCGGGCACGCACAGCAGGCCGGCGGGCTTGTCCAGCACCAGCAGGTCGGGGCTCTCGTGAAGAAGGTTCAAGCGTACGCCGCAACGGAATGCGAAGGAAGGGGCGCCGATTGTCGCAGTCTGCCGCCCGGCTTTGGGTCTTGCGGCATTGCGTCTTCGGCGCGCGCGGGTAACACTCGCGGCGGCGAGCACACGATGAAACGAGGACCGCAATGAACGATGAAAAGCACCTCGGCCTGACACGCCGCGGCCTGTTGAAGGCGGGCGCCGTGGCCGGCCTCAACGTGTGGCTGGCGCCGCTGTACAGCGACGCCTACGCCGCCCTGTTCGAGCAGAAGCACCTGACGCCGATTGCGTGGAACGGCGCCGACGGCAGCGTCCGCTTCCGCATCGACGGCACCGCCAAGGTGGTGGGCGACAAGGTCTTTGCCTACGACATCCGCGCGAGGGACATGCCGCATTGGCCGCAGCAGCAGTCGCATGCCTTGTTGCTGCGCGCCGCCTTTGCCGATCGCCCCTTCACCGGCATCGACCTGTCGGTGCTGGGCGATGCGCTCAAGCCCGACCGGGTGGTGACGGCGCAAGACCTGGCCAACGACGGCCTGGCGTTTCCGGCCTTCTATGGCGACGACATGCTGTTGCCCGAGGGCAAGACGCCGGCCTACCTGGGCCACGCGGTGGCGCTGCTGATCTTTCATGACTTCGCGCGCTTCCGCTACGCCAAGGATGCGCTGCGCGCCGCCAAGGACGTGGTGAAAGGCGGCGCCGTCAGCGGCCCCTTGGAGCGCGACCCGTGGGCCGCCTTCCGCTACGTGCGCATCGGCGGCGCCACGCCCTTCGACGACGACACCTTTTCCACGCTCAAGGACACGGTGCTGTTCCCCTCCTTCCGCAAGCGCGAGGTGATCTGGCCCGAGGCCCTCAACAGCGGCAAGCTCAACGAGCAGGGCATGGCGCATGCCGCGTCGATCGCCAAGGAACTGGAACAGCCCGGAGACGACGTGCTGGTGCTCACGCGCGAGTATTTCTCGCAGTCGATCGACACCGCGGCACTCGAACCCGACAACGCCAACGGCTGGTACGACCCCGACAAGCAGCAACTGCACCTGGTGGTGCCGACGCAGTCGCCGATCGAGGTGGTGGAGTCGGCGCGCGAGATGCTCGGCAAGTGCAAGGTGCCGGTGAAGGACCTGTTCCTGCACCCGTGTTTTACGGTCGGCTACGGCTCCAAGGACCACTGCAATTTTCCGTTCTACGGCCTGGTGGCGGCGCTCTATGGGCAGGGCAAGCCGGTGCGGCTGGCGAACGACCGCTTCGAGCAATTCCAGACCTCGCTCAAGCGCCACAGCATCAAGATGCGCTACCAGATGGCGGTGGAGCGCAAGAGCGGCAAGTTCCGCATCTTCAAGGGCGACTTCCAGCTCGACGGCGGCGGCCGCGCCAACTTCACGCCCTCGGTGACGCTGGTGGCGGCCACCTCGGCGCAAAGCATCTACTACCTGCCGCGCAGCGACTTCACGGCGGTCGGGCTGGCCACGCGCGCCATCGATGCCGGCTCGGCGCGCGGCTACGGCACGCTGCAGGCCATGGGCGCGACCGAGATGATGGTCGACGAACTGGCCGCGCAGCTGGGCATCGACCCGATCGAATTCCGGCTGCGCAACGTGCTCAAGTCGGGCATGAAGAACAGCCAGGGCGCGGTGCCGGCCGGCGCCATCCGCGCCGAGGACGTGATGCGCAAGCTGCAGGTGCACCCCACCTGGACGGAGCGCGCCAAACGCAAGACCGACCACGAAGCGGCGCACCCGGGCAAGCTGTACGGCGTGGGTTTTGGCTGCGTGCAGAAGGACTTCGGCACCGGCGGTGAGTCGTGCTTTGCCCGGATCGAGATCACGCCCGAAGGCCGCGTGCTGATGTGGCACAGCGGCGCCGAGATCGGCACCGGCATGGGCACCTCGCAAGCCGTGGTGTGTGCGCGCTGGCTGGGCAAGCCGGCCGACGAGTTCAACAGCTCGGTCACCGAGTGGCCCGAGCTGCCGATGGTGAGCAGCGGCGACCCCTACATCATGGCGCAGGCCGAGCAGGACAAGCTGGTCGGCAACCCGCACTGGACGCCGAACTACTGCTCGCCCTCGAGCGCCAGCAACTCGGCCTTCTATTTCTCGCACGGCACGCGCGAGACGGCGCGCGTGCTGTTCGAGCACGGCCTGTGGCCGGCCGCGATGGCGATCTGGAGCGCCGGGCTGGGCGGCGGGCAGGCGGCCCCGCTGGCGGTGCGTATCGACGATGCGCGCTGGGTCAGCGCGGGCCTGACCTGCGTCGGCATGGAGCCCTTGAGCCTGGCGCGGCTGGCGGCCAAGGCGCACGAACTCGGCCTGGTGACCGGCGCGGTGGGCCACACCTTCAACCGCTGGCAATGGGCCGAGGCCGATTTCGAGGTGGGCGGCCAGACCCAGCGCCGCCCGCTGGACGGCCTGGCCGTGCGCTTCGGCCAACCGGGCTACCAGTTCATCGAACGCCGCAAGCTGTTCTACCCGCCGGTACAACGCAACAACGCCGGCGTCACCTACTACAGCGCCATCGCCACGCTGGCCGAAGTGGAGGTCGACGTCGCCACCGGCCACGTGGCGCTGCTCAAGCATCACTCGGTCCTCGAATGCGGCAACCAGATCGTGCCGCAGCTGGTCTCGGGCCAGTTGCAGGGCGGCCTGGCGATGGGGATCGGCCATGCGCTGCATGAATACATGCCGCTGTATGAGGACGGGCCGGGCAACGGCACCTGGAACTTCAACCGCTACCTGCTGCCGCGCGCCAAGGACGTGGCGGTGTGGCAGCAGACCAGCGAGGTGCTGCCGCCGCTGTCCGACACCGATCCGCCCAAGGGCATGGGCGAGGTGACCATGATTGCCATCGTGCCGGCCATCGTCAACGCGGTGGCGCACGCCACCGGCCATCGCTTCACCGACCTGCCGATCACGGCGGACAAGATCAAGGGAGTACTGTCATGAGCCAGATGCCGGCCACCAAGCCGCTGCAACTCACCATCAACGGGAAAGACGTCGGCCCGATCGAGGTGCCCGACGGGCTGATGATGCTCGACTTCCTGCACGAGTACGTCAACCTCAGCGGCTCGCGCCTGGGCTGCGGCATTGGTGAATGCCGGGCCTGCGTGGTGATCGTCGACAAGCCGGATGGCGTGAGCGAGGAGAAGCGCACCTGCATCACCGGCGCGCATTTCTTTGCCGGCAAGAAGATCCGCACGGTGGAAGGCCACGCGCAGCGCAACGAGAAGGGCGAGGTGATCGCGCTGTCGCCGGTGCAGCAGAAATTCCTGGAGCACTACAGCTTCCAGTGCGGCTACTGCACGCCCGGCTTCGTCAACGGCGCCACCGTGCTGGTCGAGCGCCTGAAGCGCCAGCCCGTGCCCAGGAGCCAGGTCGAGTCGGTCATCACCGAGGCGCTCAACGTGCACCTGTGCCGCTGTACGGGCTATGTGCGCTACTTCGAGGCGGTGAAAGACGTGGTGCTGACCACGCCCGGGCTGACCACGGAAGGTTGACCATGAACTGGCGTCACATCTTCTCGCGTGTTTCGGGCGCTGCGGCCGTGGTCGCGATCAGCCTGGGGCTGGCCGCCTGCGGTGGCCCCAGCGGCGACGGCCAGCCGGTCAAGGCCAGCGCCGACCAGGTCGCGCTCGGCAAGTACCTGACGGTGGCGGCCGACTGCGCCGCCTGCCACACCGCCAAGGGCGGCGCGCCGATGGCCGGCGGCGTGGCGCTGGATTCGCCCTTCGGCAAGTTCTACGGCACCAACATCACGCGCGACCCCGAGCACGGCATCGGCCGATGGAGCGCCGACGATTTCTACAAGGCGCTGCACGATGGCACCGCACCGGGCGGCCACCAGCTCTACCCGGCGATGCCCTACACCTCCTACCGCAGCATGCCGCGCGAGGACGTGGATGCGATCTACGCCTACCTCATGCAACTGCCGGCGGCCAAGGTGCCGAACAAGCCGGCCGAGCTCGGCTTTCCCTACAACATGCGCTTTGGCGTGTTCTTCTGGAAGCTGCTGTTCCTGAAGGACGAGCTGCCCGATGCCTCGCAGGGCAACTCGGTGGAGTGGCAGCGCGGGCGCTACCTGGCCAACGGCCTGGGCCACTGCGCCGAGTGCCATACCCCGCGTGCCGCCTTCGGCCGGCTCGATGCCGGCCGCCCGCTGCAGGGCGGCCTGCTCGGGCGCTACCTGGCGCCGGACATCTCGTCGCAGGGCCTGGCCGCGCGCGGCTGGAGCGAGGCCGACCTGCTGAGCTTCATGCGCACCGGCATCGCGCCGCAGGGCTCGGCTTTCGACGAGATGCACACGGTGGTCGCCCTGAGCACGCAGCATCTCACCGAGCCCGATGCCAAGGCGCTGGTTCGCTACATGACGGGCGACACGCCGGCCGCGCCGCAGCCGCCGCGCCCGGACGCCAGCGCCGACCAGAAGCTCGGCCCCGGCCGCCAGCTTTATCTGAACGTGTGCGCCGGCTGCCACGGGCGCGAGGGCGAGGGCCGCACCAGCGTGGCGGTGGCAATGGCGGGCAACAGCACGCTGCGCATGGCTGATTCGCGCAACCTGCTGGTGTCGGTGCTCGACGGCCTGCCGGCGCAGGCCTTCCCGGGCCTTGAGCGCATGCAGGAGATGCCCGGCTTTGCCGCCGAGCTGACCGACGCGCAGGTGGCGGAGCTGGCCAACTACCTGCGGGTGCGCTTCGGCGGACTGCCCGGCGACGTGCAGCCGGCCGCCGTGGCCGGCCTGCGCGAAGCACAGCAGCCGAAGAAGTAGCGCCCCGCGGCCGGCGCGGGTTGGCCGGATTCACTACGATGGCGGGCCTGCACGGCAGCCGCGGCACGGCCGCGCGCGCCGCGCCGGCTGTGCCGCCTTGCCCGCGGCATCCGATTTCCGTCCGTTCTCCTTCCCGCTTTTTCCCGCTGCCCAACGCCGCGTCCTGCCCGCATGCCTTCGCCCGAACCCGCCGACCTCGCGCCCCCCCGATTTGCCGACCTGACGCGCGAGCGGCCCTTCATGCAGTTGTGGGTGGCCCGCGTGTGCGGCACGGCGGCCACGCAGATGCTGATGGTGGCGATCGGCTGGCACATGTACGACCTGACCGGCAGCGCGTGGGACCTGGGCCTGGTCGGCCTCTACCAGTTCGTGCCGGCACTGGCGCTGGCGCTCTATGCCGGCCACGTGGTCGACCGCCTGCACCGTGGCCGCATCCTGGCGGCGTGCTTTGCGGTGCAGGCGGTGGTGGCGCTGGTGCTGTTCAGCGCGCAGTCCAGCGACCACGCCACGCGCGCGCTGCTGCTGGGCCTGTCGGTGGTGCTGGGCGCCGTGCGCGCCTTCCAGATGCCGGCGCAGCAGGCGCTGGCGCCGCTGCTGGTGCCGCCGCTGGTGCTGCCGCGCGCCATGGCCTTCAGTTCCACCGGCACGCAGGGCGCCATCATCGGCGGGCCGGCCCTGGGCGGGCTGCTGTTCGTTGCCGGCATGGGCGTGGTGTATGCCACCTGCGTCGCCTTGTTTGCGGTGGCCGCGGCGCTGGCGGCCCGGTTGCGCTACACCCAGCCGCCGCGCCCGCGCGAGCCGGTCACCGTCAAGTCGCTGTTTGCCGGCGTCGATTTCATCTGGCACCGCAAGCCGGTGCTGGGCGCCGTGTCGCTCGACCTGTTCGCGGTGCTGCTGGGCGGCGCGGTGGCGCTGCTGCCGATCTACGCCAAGGACATCCTGCACACCGGCCCGTGGGGCCTGGGGCTGCTGCGCGGCGCGCCGGCGGTGGGCGCGCTGGTGATGTCGATCGTGCTGACGCGCCGGCCGATCGAGCGCCATGTGGGGCGCGCGCTGCTGTCGGCGGTGGCGCTGTTCGGCCTGTGCATGGTGGTGTTCGGCCTGTCGCGCAGCTTCATGCTGTCGCTGCTGGCGCTGGCCGTCTCGGGCGGTGCCGACATGGTCAACGTGGTGATCCGCCAGACCCTGGTGCAGCTGGAAACGCCCGACGCCATGCGCGGGCGCGTCAGCTCGGTCAATTCGATCTTCATCGGCGCCAGCAACCAGCTCGGTGAATTCGAATCCGGCGCCACTGCCGCGCTGCTCGGTCCGGTAGGCTCGGCGGTGCTGGGCGGCATCGGCACCATGCTGGTGGCCGTGGCCTGGGTGAAGGTGTTTCCGGCGCTGGCGCGGCGCGACCGCATCACGCCCGAAGACGGGCTGCGCTGATCGGTTCAGGGGAGGTCGGCGAGCCGCACCGCGAAGGGCACCTCGAGCGTGACGTCGCCCACCGGCTCGGCCACGCAGGGCAGGATCCAGCCCTCGGCCTTTTCGTCGCGGCTCACGCCCGGCCACTCGATGCGGTAGCGCACCTGGCCGGCGCGCAACTGGCACAGGCAGGTGCGGCAGGTGCCGTTGCGACACGAACTGGGCAGCTCGATGCCGGCGTCTTGCGCGGCGAGCAGCAGCGTGTGGTCCGCCGGCGCGGTGAATTCGTAGCCGGCGGGTTCGATGCGAACCTGCGGCATCAGGTCGCCTTGGGTGCCCTGGCTGCCTTGGGCGTCCTGGCGGTGGTGCCGGCGCGGCGCTCCTCGCGCAGCATGAAAAGGTAGAGCCCTTCCACCTTCTCGCGCGCCCACGGCGTCTTGCGCAGGAACTTGAGGCTGGACTTCACGCTCGGCTCGCTGGTGAAGCAGCGCAACGGAATGCGCTGGCCCAGGCCCTCCCAACCGTACTGCGCGGCCAGCGCGGTCACGATGGCCTCCAGCGTCACGCCATGCAGCGGGTTGCGCGGTTGTTCGGCGAGTACGGGCGAGGGCGCGGGCGCGGGAGCGGTCACGGTGGGTACGTGTTCCGGCTTTATTTGTTCTTTTCCTTGCCGCGCGGGATCACCGAGGTGGTGACGGTGGGGCGCACGGCTTCGCCCGAGATCGGCTTGGGCGGGCTGCTGTCCTTGCGGGGTTTCTTGCTCTCCTTGTTGGAGCGCTGCTGACCTTTGGCCATGGTGGTGCTTTCCGGGTTATGCGGTTGGGCGGTTGTGATCGAGCGAGTGTAGGGCCGGATACGCTCTGTTTCCGCTTGTGGCGCGTGCCTGCCGCTGCGCCGCGGGCGAGCGGCGACAATAGCGGGTTCCGTTTGTCATCCAGAAAACAAGAGATTCCTGTTTCATGTCCGAGTACGAAGTTCGCCCCGCCACCCTGAAGGACGCCAAGACCGTCGCTGAAGTCCACGCCGCATCGGCCCGCGCGGCCTACACCGGCATCCTGCCGGAAGACCAGCTGCAGGCGCTGGCCCCCGCCTCGCGCGAAGCCAAGTGGCGCGACGCGATCGAGTTTGCCGAACCGCAGGTGCAGGTGGCCGAGCTCGATGGCGAGGTGGTCGGCTTTGTCGGCTACGACCGTTCGCGCGACCCCAAGACCAAGCCCACCGTCGGCGAGATCTGGTCGCTCTACGTCAAGCCCGAGCATTGGGGCAAGGGCGTGGGCGTGGCGCTGTGGGATGCCGCCCGCGAGGGCCTCGACGAAGAGGGCTGCCTCACCGTCACCGCCTGGGTGCCGCTGCGCAACGAGCGCGCCATCCGCTTTCACGAACTGGCCGGCTTCAAGCGCGAGATGAACACCGCCAAGACCACGCAGATGGGCAGCGTGAAGATCGAGGAAGTGCGCCTCAAGCGCAGCATTGCTTGACCGCAGCCCCGCAGGCGCCTAGGATCGCGCCTGCTCCGGGGTGCACGCAGTGTGCTGAGACGGCCAAGAGGCCGGACCCGCGAACTTGATCCGGTTCATACCGGCGTAAGAAGAGCTGAACCTGCCTGCCAAGGCACCCATGGCGCACAGCACCGCTGCCGCGCCGGGTCCCGCGGCCTCTCCAGGGCACTTTTCCGGAGCAACCATGCAACCCGGAAAGGACGCCCCTGATGAACGCACCCCTCGATCCCGAACTCGCGAAATACGCCGAACTGCTGGCGCGCACCCGCGAACCCTTCCCCGCCTCCACCAAGACCTACGTCCCCGGCGCCGTGCACCCGCAGATCCGCGTGCCGATGCGCGAGGTCAAGCTCACCAACGGCGAACAGGTCTCGCTCTACGACACCTCCGGCCCCTACACCGACCCCGAAGCCGTGATCGACGTGCGCAGCGGCATTGCCTCCGTGCGCGGCGGCTGGATCGAGGCGCGTGGCGACACTGAAAGCTACACCGGCCGCGCGCCGCAGGCACTCGATGACGGCACCAAGGGCGAGGCCAACGACCGCCTCGCCATGCTGCGCCGCGAAGCCACCGCGCTGCAGCGCGCACCGCGCCGCGCCAAGTCGGGCGCCAACGTCACGCAGATGCACTACGCGCGGCGCGGCATCGTCACGCCCGAGATGGAGTACGTGGCGATCCGCGAGAACGGCCGACGTGAGTGGATGGCCGAATACCTGAGTGACAGCGAACGCGAGCAGCGCCTGCGCGGCCAGCCGCGCGGCGCACAGATCCCGCAGATCGTCACGCCCGAATTCGTGCGCGACGAAGTGGCGCGCGGGCGCGCCATCATCCCGGCCAACATCAACCATCCGGAAATCGAGCCGATGGCGATCGGGCGCAACTTCCTGGTGAAGATCAACGCCAATATCGGCAACTCGGCCGTCACCTCCAGCATCGAGGAAGAAGTCGAGAAGATGGTGTGGGCGATCCGCTGGGGCGCCGACAACGTGATGGACCTGTCCACCGGCCGCAACATCCACACCACGCGCGACTGGATCGTGCGCAACTCGCCGGTGCCCATCGGCACGGTGCCGATCTACCAGGCGCTGGAAAAGGTCGGTGGCGTGGCCGAAGACCTGACGTGGGAAATCTTCCGCGACACGCTGGTCGAGCAGGCCGAGCAGGGCGTCGACTACTTCACCATCCACGCCGGCGTGCGGCTGGCTTTCATCCACCTGACGGCGCAGCGGCGCACCGGCATCGTCTCGCGCGGCGGCTCGATCATGGCCAAGTGGTGCATCGCGCACCACAAGGAAAGCTTCCTGCACACGCACTTCGAAGACATCTGCGACATCATGAAGCAGTACGACGTGAGCTTCTCGCTGGGCGACGGCCTGCGCCCGGGCTGCGCCGCCGATGCGAACGACGAAGCCCAGTTCGCCGAACTGCGCACGCTCGGCGAGCTCACGCAGATGGCCTGGAAGCACGACGTGCAGACCATGATCGAAGGCCCCGGCCACGTGCCCATGCACATGATCCAGGCCAACATGGAAGAGCAGCTCAAGCACTGCCACGAAGCGCCGTTCTACACGCTGGGCCCGCTGACCATCGACATCGCGCCGGGCTACGACCACATTGCCAGCGCCATCGGCGCCGCCATGATCGGCTGGTTCGGCACCGCCATGCTGTGCTACGTCACGCCCAAGGAACACCTGGGCCTGCCCGATCGCGATGACGTGAAGGCCGGCATCGTCGCCTACAAGATCGCCGCGCACGCGGCCGACGTGGCCAAGGGCCACCCGGGTGCGCGGGCACGTGACGACGCGCTCTCCAAGGCGCGCTTCGAATTCCGCTGGCACGACCAGTTCAACCTCAGCCTCGACCCCGACACGGCGCGCGATTTCCACGACGAGACCTTGCCTAAGGACTCGAGCAAGGAAGCGCACTTCTGCTCGATGTGCGGGCCGAAGTTCTGCTCGATGAAGATCACGCAGGAAGTGCGCGAGTACGCCGCGGCCAAGGGCCTGAGCGAAGACGCGGCGCTGGCGCAGGGCATGGCCGTCAAGTCCGACGAGTTCCGCAAGGCGGGCGGCGAGTTCTACATTCCGGTCAAGCAGATCGGCTGAGCCGCGGCGGCGCGCCGCCATTCCTCGCACGGTGTCATGGGTTTGGAGCGGGAAGGGCGCGCGCGCATACTGGCGCGCCCGGTCCGATGCCACGAGAAAGGCGCTGCCATGCTCGAATCCCTGCGTGCCGACCCCAGCTTCCATCCGACCCCGCGCATGGCCATGGCGGCCGAGCGCGAGCGCCTGGCCTACACGGTGCTGCTCTCGCCCGATGCCTCGCGGCCCGACGCGCTGGCGGTGGTCGATGTCGACCCCGCCTCGGCGCGCTACGGCAGCGAGCTGTACCGCCTGGAAATGCCCTTCAAGGGCGACGAGTTCCACCACTTCGGCTGGAACGCCTGCAGCTCGGCGCTGTCGCCGATGTCGGGCCACACCTTCCTGAAGCGCCGCTACCTGGTGGTGCCGGGCATCCGCTCCTCGCGCATCTACGTGATCGACACCGAGCCCGACCCGGCGCGCCCGCACATCGTGCGCGTGATCGAGCCCGAAGAGGTCATGCGCAAGACCGGCTATTCGCGCCCGCACACCGTGCATTGCGGACCGGAGGGGCTGTACATCAGCACCCTGGGCGGTGGCGGCGCCGACGGCACCGAGGGCCCGGCCGGCGTGTTCCTGATGGACTGCAAGAGCTTCGACATCCTGGGCAAGTGGGAGATCGAGCGCGGGCCGCAGCGCCTGCACTACGACTTCTGGTGGAACCTGCCGCGCGACTACATGGTGTCCAGCGAATGGGGCCTGCCGCCGCAGTTCGAGAACGGCATCGTGGCCGACGACCTGCTGGCCAACCGCTATGGCCACCAGCTGCATTTCTGGGACCTGCGCGGGCGGCGCCACGTGCAGACCATCGACCTCGGCGCGAACCACCAGATGGCGCTGGAAGTGCGGCCGGCGCACGACCCGGTGCACGAATGGGGCTTCGTCGGCGTGGTGGTCGACACCACCAACCTCGAAGGCTCGATCTGGACCTGGTGGCGCGAGGGCGGCCGCTTCCACGCGAAGAAGACCGCCGTGATCCCGCCCGAGCCGGCCGCTGCACCCGAGCTGCCGCCACTGCTGCAGGGCTTTGGCGCCGCGCCGCCGCTCATCAGCGACATCGACCTGTCGCTGGACGACCGCTTTCTCTACGTGGCCTGCTGGGGCACCGGTGAGCTGCGCCAGTACGACGTGAGCGACCCGATGCAGCCGCGCCTGGCCGGCAGCGTGCGCGTGGGCGGTGTCGCCAGGCACACGCCGCACCCGGGCGGCGGCGCCTTCGGTGGTGGCCCGCAGATGACCGAGATCAGCCGCGACGGCCGGCGCGTGTATTTCACCAACTCGCTCTACAGCCGCTGGGATGCGCAGTTCTATCCGCAGGGCGTGCCCGGCCGCATGGTGATGTGCAACGTGGGCGAGAACGGCGGCCTCACGCTGGACCCGAAGTTCGTCGTCGATTTCGGCGACCACTACGGCGCGCACCAGATCCGGCTGCAGGGCGGCGACTGCTCCACCGATTCCTATTGCTTCTCGTCCGCCGCATGAGCTGAGCAGCCCGCGCATGAGCACCGCAAGCGCTGTCGCGCTCTGGACCGGGGTGCTGCTGCTGGGCCTCTACCACGGGCTCAACCCGGCCATGGGCTGGCCGCTGGCGGTGGCGCAGGCGATGGAGGGCGGGCGCACCCGCGCCCTGTGGCGGGCGTGGTTGCCGCTGGCGGCCGGGCACCTGCTGGCGATGCTGCTGGTGCTGCTGCCCTTTGCCGCGCTGAGCGGACTATTCGCGTGGGTCGGCCGCGGGCGCGGCCTGGGGCTGGCCGCCGGTGGCGTGGTGCTGGCGCTGGGCCTGTGGCAGTTGCTGGCGCCGCACCGGCACCGCTGGCTGGCACGCGTGCGGCCCACGCAATTGCTGCTGTGGTCGTTCCTGATGGCCAGCGTGCACGGCGCGGCGCTGATGCTGCTGCCGGTCTACATCGGGCTGTGCACCCGCCTGCCTACCGAGGCGCTGGCCGCCACGGCCGGCCTCGACCTCACGCTGCGCGCGGCACTGGCGCTCACGGTGGCGCTGGCGCACAGCCTGGCGATGCTGGCCTCAGGCCTGCTGCTGGGCTGGCTGGTGTACCGCCATCTCGGGCCGGGCCTGCTGCGCAGCGCCTGGTTCAACCTGGACCGGCTGTGGGCGCTGGCGCTGTGCGTGGCGGGCGCCGCGGCCCTGGCCACGGCGCGCTGAGTGCAGGCGCAGCTCAGTACGGCGCGTTGACCACCACGTACTGGCCGCCCTGCGGCATGTACCAGGCACCGCCGCACTGCTGGTAGACCATGCCGCCGTAGTTCACCGGCGCGCAGCCGGCCGGCACGGTGCGCACCATCGAGCCGACCACCGCCGAGGTCACGGCCACCGTGGCCGTCACCGCGGCCGCCGTGGCCACCGGGTGGTAGTCGTTGTCCCAGCCGCAGCAGCCGCCGCCGTGGTTGTCGACGTTCACGTTGACGTTGCGGTTGGAATTGATGTTCGTGTTGCGGTTGGCGCTGACGTTGCGGTTCGACACGCTGTTCACGCTGTTGCTGCGCACGTCGCGCGTGCGCGAATCGGCGCGCGCGTTGTTCACCTGCGGCCGGGCACCGCCGCCAGCGTGCGCCGCACGGGCACCGCCGCCAGCGTGCGCGGCGGCATGGCCGCCACCGCCGCCGCGCCGTTGCGCCTCGGCCGGCGTCATGGTGCCGACCAGGGACAGCGCGACCGCGAAGCCGATGAGCGATCGTCCAAGCATTTGAGTCTTCATGGCATGTCCCTTCATTGGTTCTTGACCGGCACCATGTCGATGCTCTTGGCGCCGGCGCGCGGCACGAACGTGAAGCTCGAATCCGCGAAGCTCGGCTTCAGGTCCCAGTGGAACGTGGTGGTCGATTGCGGCCGCGCCTCATCGCCCAGGTTGGTCACCACCAGCTTCTGCGGCAGCGGGTTGGCGCCGGTGCTCAGCCAGATCTGCCAGTCGATGCCGCTCTGGCGGAAGGCGTAGTGATCGCACAGCGTGTCGCCCACGAGCGCCTGGCCCGCGTTCATGGCCGACTGCAGGTCGTCCAGCGGCGCGGCAGGCGTGCCCAGCAGGAACAGGTCGGCGGCGGGCAGTTCCACGCCGTAGTTGGCGCGCAGCCGGCCGACCAGTTCGCCCACGGTGCCGCTGAAGTCGACCGACGAGTAGTAGTCGGAATCGGGGAACTGCAGCGTGACCTTCTTGCCGTCGTAGTACATCACGCGCTGCGAGGTCGGCGTGAAGGTCTGCACGCGGATCCGGCTGGGCAGGGCCACCTGCAGGTCGGCGCGGGCCGAGTGCATCAGCTTCTGGCCGTCCGACAGCACGCGCTCGCCGGTGAGGTCGAGCGAGACCGCGTAGCGGCGCAGGCTCTGCAGGTTGGCGCCCATCGCCTTCACCGCCTGCACGGCGGCCGGATCGACCGCGTTCTGCTGCGGCGCCGAGCTTGCAGGCGCGGCCGCGGCGGCCGTGCCGGCGCTGCTCACCGCGGCGGGCGGAGTGGTCGGTGGCGAGGTGCTGCAGGCGCCCAACAGGACGACGGAGGAAAGCAGGGCACTGATCTTCGTAAGCTTCATTTTTTGAGCTCCAAGGGCGTCGGAAAGCACGAGAGTCGGAACGCCGGCGAACCATACGCCGCCAGCCAAGCCCTGTCTAGCTCACCATTTACCATTGCCCTTTGTACCTATGTGCATGCGCATGTGGGCGCCCGCATCCATCTTTTCGGACACCTCCTGCCATGGCCTCCAGCCTCCTGCTTCTGCTCGACGACATCGCCTCCATGCTGGACGACGTGTCCGTACTCACCAAGGTCGCGGCCAAGAAGACGGCCGGCGTGCTGGGCGACGACCTCGCGCTCAATGCGCAGCAGGTCTCGGGCGTCAAGGCCGACCGCGAATTGCCGGTGGTGTGGGCGGTGGCGAAGGGCTCCTTCGTCAACAAGGCCATCCTGGTGCCGGCGGCGCTGCTCATCGGCACCTGGCTGCCATGGGCCGTGACGCCGCTGCTGATGCTCGGCGGTGCCTTCCTGTGCTTCGAGGGCGTCGAGAAACTGGCGCACAAATATCTGCACCGGGCCGAACACGAGAGCGACAAGGCGGCGCTGGCGCAGGCCGCGCAACTGAGCGAGGCGCAGGTGCTGGCGGTGGAGAAGGACAAGGTCAAGGGCGCGATCCGCACCGACTTCATTCTCTCGGCCGAGATCATCGTCATCACGCTGGGCACGGTCGCGGCCCAGCCCTTCGTCTCCAAGCTCACGGTGCTGGTCGGCATCGCGATCATCATGACGGTCGGCGTGTACGGGCTGGTGGCCGGCATCGTGAAACTCGACGATGCGGGCCTGTACCTGAGCCAGCGCCCGGGCGGCTTCGCGCAGGCCAGCGGCCGCGCCATCCTGCGCGCCGCGCCCTGGCTCATGAAGGCCTTGTCGGTGGCCGGCACCGCCGCCATGTTCCTGGTCGGCGGCGGCATCCTGGTGCACGGCGTGCCTGCCGCTGCGCATGCCATCGAGGCGGCGCTGGCAGGCTGGGGCGGCACCGGCGCGGCGCTGGGCAGCATGCTGGCCAATGCCGTGGTGGGCATCGTCGCCGGGGCGATCGTGCTGGCGGGCGTGGAGGGCGTGAAGAAACTCAGGGGCGGCGGGCACGCGGCCTGAGGTTGAAATGGCGCCATGCAGCGCGGGCTGCCGGCTGACACGGCGGCCCGGCCGGCGCGGCGCAGAATGGGTTCGCTCTTTCAGGACTCGACATGCCAAGAACCATCGCCTTCGCCGCAGCCTTCGCACTGGCCGCCACGCTGCTCTCCAACGCGGCGCTGGCGCAGAGCACACCCGCGCAACCCAGCGCCGCCGCCTGCGATGGCGTGCAGCAGGACAAGGCCGCTTGCCAGCGCGAAGCCGGCGCGGCGCGGCAGGAGGCCGCGCGCAACGGCCTGACCACCGGCAGCGCGGCCACGCTCGATGCCAACGCGCTGGAGCGCTGCAAGCTGCAGCCGGCGGCGGACCAGGCCGAGTGCGAGGCACGCGTGCGTGGTGCTGCGGCCGGCGGCGGCAGCGTCAGCACCAGCGGCAGCGTGATGGGCGGTGGCGTGATCCGCGAGACGGTGACACCGGTGCCTGCGCCGGCCACGGCACCCGCCAAGTAGGCGGGCGGCGCCGCCGTCCCTCGCCGGTGCGCCGCGCCCCGGCATAGACCGTTCGTCAAGTTGCGCCCCTGCAGGGGCCATGACACATTGGCTGCGCTCTTGCCAACCAGGACGCGAACCAGGACGGACAGCCGATGGAACAGGACGCCGTGCGCGAGATGGTCAGCGAGCGCCGCAAGGCGCTCTCGGGCAGCGACGACGGCCGCCGGCCGTGGGGCCTGGCGCTGTCGGGCGGCGGCATCCGCAGCGCCACCTTCTGCCTGGGCTTGCTCAAGGCGCTGGCGCAACAACGCTGCCTGCTGAACTTCGATCTGCTGTCCACCGTGTCGGGCGGCGGCTATGTCGGCGCGACGCTCGGGCGCCTGTGTTCGCGCGCCACCTCGTCCGACGAAGTGCGTGCGGTGGAAGGCGCCTTCGGCGAAATCGACAAGGTGCGCCTGGGCTGGTGGCTGCGCAGCAACGGGCGCTACCTGATTCCGGGCGGCATGCGCGACACGCTGTTCGCGATCGCGCTGTACCTGCGCAACCTGCTGGGCACGCACATCGAGATTGCCATTGCGGCCACGCTGGTCGGCATGGTGCTGGCGGCGATCAACCTGGGCGCGTGGGAGCTGATGGCGCTCAGTGTCGACCTCGACAACGCGCAGACGGTGATCGCGCCGGTGCGCTGGGCGACGCAGATGCCGACCCTGTGGCTGGCCACGCTGCTGCCCTGGTTCGCCTCGATCGTGCTGGCCGACGCCTACTGGGCGGTGCGCGACCGCAGCACCACCGCCAGCATGCTGGCGCAGGTGGCGCTGTGGGCGGCGCTGGGCACCGGTGCCTGGTGGATCGGGCCGGTGCTGGAGGAACGCTACGGCGGTCCGCTGTGGCTGGCGCCGCTGTTCATCACCTTTGCCGCGACCTGGGTCATCGCCCTGCTGTGGGTGCTGTGGCGCCGCCGCGCCGGCCAGAGCCCGAGCGCCTTGCGCAACGAGCTGACCGACTGGCTGGCCACCGTGCTCAACGTGGCGCTGGTGATCGTGCTGCTGGGCCTGCTCGACGGCGCGGCCTGGTGGCTGGCGGCGCACACGCGCGAACTGCGGGCTTCGTGGGGCGGCGTGCTGCTGGTGGCGGCGGCGGCGCTGCGCGGCGTGCTGCCGTTGTTTCTCTCGGGCAAGCGCGAGCTGCCGGGCATCGGCAAGGGGCTGCTGCTCACGCTGGCCAGCCTGCTCGGGCTGGTGGTGGCCTTCTGTCTGGCGGCCTGGTGGATCGGCGTGCTCTATGCGGCGGTGCTGCTGCCGGCCTTCACGCCGCAGGGGCTGGTGTTCTCGCGCGGCTGGGTCTGGCTGGGCACCATCGGCGTGATCATCGGCAGCTACGCGCTGGTGACGGGGCGCAACTTCGCCTTCCTCAACGTGTCCTCGCTGCACATGTTCTACAAGGCGCGCATCATCCGCGGCTACCTGGGCGCGACCAACGCGCGGCGGCTCGGCGCCGACCCGACCTCGGCGCTGTCGGGCCTGTCGCCGCCCAGCGTGCCGGTGGGCGAGGTCGAGGCCGGCGACGACATCCTGCAGAGCGCCTATGCGCCGCACCGCCACGGCGGGCCGGTGCACCTGATCAACGTCTGCATCAACCAGACGCACGACCCCAAGCAGCAACTCTTCAACCGCGATCGCAAGAGCCTGCCGCTGACCATTGCGCCGCTGGGCTGGATGCAGGCGGTGGGCGCACCGTGGCGGCGTGCGCGCGAGAAGGGCGCGCTCACGCTGGGCGCCTGGGCCGCCATTTCGGGTGCCGCCTTCGCGCCCGGGCTGGGGCGCCTCACGCGGCGCGGCATCGCGGTGCTGACGGTGTTTGCCGGCGTGCGCCTGGGTTACTGGTGGGACAGCAAGGGCGCCGGGCTGGAGCAACCCGGCGCGGCCAAGCGCGTGAGCACGCTGCTCATGAAAACGCGCTTCATGCTGCTCGAATGCTTTGGCGCCTTTCCGGGCAGCGGCTCGGCGCTGTGGTACCTCAGCGATGGCGGCCATTTCGAGAACACCGGCGCCTATGCCCTGCTGCGCCAGGAGGCGGAGCTGATCGTCATCGCCGATTGCGGCGCCGATCCGAACTTCCGCTTCTACGACCTGGAGAACCTGATCCGGCGCGCGCGCATCGACCTCAATGCCGACATCGTGTTCATGAAGCCGATCGCCGGGGCCAACGGCCAGCTGGCGGCCTTCGGCTCGCTCAACGACCTCGCCTCGCCGAGCAGCCAGGCCTGCCTGGCGCTGGCGCGGGTGAGCTATGCCAGCGGCCAGCGCGGCCACATCCTGCTGGTCAAGCCGAACGTGTCGACCGACCTGCCGGTCGACCTGGTCAACTTCAAGGCCGCCAATCCGCTGTTCCCGCAGCAGCCCACCACCGACCAGTTCTTCGACGAGGCGCAGTGGGAAAGCTACTTCCATCTGGGCGCGGTGATCGGCGGGCGGCTCGACGGCGAACTGCTGGCGCGCGTGGCGGCCGGCGCGCCGGGCCTGTTCGAGATCGACGATGGCCAGACGCGGCAGGCGGCCGCCGGATCGAACGGCGAGATCTCGGCCGCGGTGTCGGGCATGAGCCGGCTGCAGGCGCGCGTGCTGAAGGCCGGTGCGGTCACCGCGTCGATCGGCGTGGGCACCGCCGCGACCTTCGGCGTGGCGCTGTGGCAGGGCATCGACACCTGGCGCGCGCAGGTCGTGGAGCAGCGCCAGGCCGAGAGCCTGGCCTTCAAGGACCTGACCGAGCGCTGGTCGCGCCTGCGCGTGAGCGGCACGTCCGATGCGGCGCGTGCCTCGCTGGCGGCCGAACTGCTGCGCACCGGCGACCTGCTGTGCCGCCAGGGCAACGAGAATTTCCTGAGCAACTTCAGCCTGTCGGTGCGCATCGTCGACGACGCCAAGGCCGCCTGCGCCGCCGAAGTGGCCGACCAGCGCACGCCGGCCTGCGTGCGCCTGCTCGACGTCAACAACGGCATCGACTGCCTGCAACCGGCCAGCGCACCGGCATGCCGGCCGCGCTACTGGGCGCGCGACTACACCGGGCGCACGCCGCCGCAGGAAAACTGCAGCGGCTTCGGGCAGGGCTCGACTTCATTCCTGGCGGCGCTGGTGGCACGCGCCGACACGCACTTCCAGATCCGCTTTCGCGAATTGCCCGAGCCCGCGCCGGTGCGCACGCCGGACGGGCCGCGCGAGCCGCTGCCGGCAGACGCTGGGGACGCCGCGGGCGAGGCGGTGGCCGTAGCGCCGGCGCCACCGCAGGCACGTGCGCCGGTGCAGTCGCCGTCGCAAGGCTACGTGCAGAGCACGCGCGGGCAGGGCGTGTGCAGCGGCGCGCTGGTCTACATGCAGGTCTACGGCCAGGCGGCACGCGAGCAGGCGCGGGCCTTTCGCCCGCCGTGGCGCTCGCTGGGTGCGAGCGTGCCGCCGGTGGAAGACGTGCTGGAGAGCTCGCGCCTGGCCGGACGCTCGCCGCCGGCAGGGCACCGCCAGCCGACCATCATCTACCACGACAGCGCCCAGCAGCCCTGCGCCGAAGCCATGGCGCGCGTGCTGGTGCCGCCGGTGGAGCGCTGGGAGGTGCGGCCGCTGCCGCCCAACATCGCGGCCATGCCCGGCACCATCGAGGTCTGGCTGCCGCGCGCCAATGCCTACGGCACGCTGGCGCCGCTGCGCGGCCCCTAATCGCTGCCAGCGCGCCACACCCGGCGGAACACGGCCAGCTTGCCGCGCCAGGTCTGGCGGTCGTCGGACAGCGCATCGATGAAGTCGGACAGGCGCTTGGACTTCATCATGGTGTAGGTGGTCAGCCAGGTGGTGGCGCAGAACACCAGCACGAACCAGATGCCCTTGCGCCACAGCGGTGCTTCGGCCTCGGCCAGCAGGTTCATGCCCAGGAAGCCGGTGGTGATGGTGCCGACCAGGCCGAACAGCGTCACCACCGTCAGCCGCACCACGGTGCTGGCCTGGCGGCGCAGGCTGTCGGCGTCGAGGTAGTCGTTCATGTCGTTGATGCGCACGCGCACCTCGTCGTACAGCGGGTCCAGGTCGAGATGGCGCGCGCACAGATGCCACAGCGCCTTCACGTGCGATTGCTGCGAGATCTCGTGGAACCAGTAGCGGTGGGTGAAGCGCAGCAGCCGCTCGAAGCTGGCGCGGATGGCGCGCTTGAAGCGCTTCACGCTCTCCATGCTGCGGATGTCCAGGCGCTTGAGCGCTTCCACCAGGTGCTCGGAAAACATCAGCAGCGTGGCGCGCTGGAAATGAGCGATGAGGAACAGCAAAAAGTGCTGGTGGCGGAACTGCGCCAGCACGCCGCGCTCGGCGCAGGTGAAGAAGGGCGCGCGGGCGTCGCCCACCACGACCAGTGCGTCGCCGTTGCACAGGTAGCGCGTGTGGGGCGCGGCGCCGCCGGCGTGCCAGAAGTGGTCGTAGCAGTTGTTCGCTTCGAACTGCTCGAGCTGCTGCGCGCTGTAGGGCGAGGCGCTGTCGTGGCTGCCGGCCCCGCTGACCCAGCCCAGGCGCACGAAGTCCTCGCGCGTCAGGCGGCCCGGGTCGTCCAGCGCGAGATAGCCCATCACCGGCATGCGGTAGGTCTCGATCAGGCGAACGCGCAGCGCGCCGGCTTCGTCCGAATGCTCGCTGACCAGTGGGCGCAGGAGGTGCGCCCAGTCGGCCGCGATGCGCGGCGTGCGGTGCTGCGCCACGTGCGTGAGAAAGGGCGCGGGCTGCTGCGCGTCGGATTGCGCCACCACCCGGCCTTGCGCGTCGAGCCACTGCGCATCGAACAGGCCGTGCAGCGCGGCACCGCTGGCATCCCAGCCGGCGGGGTAGGCACGGCCCAGGCGGTAGAGCAGTTCCTGCGCCTGTACCAGCGAGAGCTGGTCGGCCGCCAGCTCCACGTTGAGCAGCACGATGTCGACGTCGAAGAAGAAGTACAGGTCGATGTGCGCCACCTGCAGGGTGATCGGCGCATCGCCGGCGCGCGCCACCGCGCGCAGCGCCGTGATGTCGCGCCGGCGCAGGATCTGCATGGGCGAGTCGCGTCCGTGCACGGCGTCGCCGGGGCGCACCGCGCCGCGCCCGGCCGAGCGGCCTTCGCCATAGAGAAACTGCTGCACGTAGGGCAGGAAGCTCACGAACTCCTGGTAGTGGCGGGCGTGGAAGTCGTCGGGCCCGCCGGCGAATTCATCGGCGTGCTCGCGCCAGGGCGAGTCGGCGCCCAGCATGGCCAGGATCTGCTCGACCGTGTGCTGGCCGCGCGCATCGCCATCGGCTCGCACCAGGCGCAGCGGCCACAGCAGCGACTGGCGGAAATGAACGACCTGGGGCGGCCCCTCCACGGCGCCCGAACGCAGCGGCGCGGGCCCTGTGCTGGTGGTTTGCATCGATTCAGTGTAGGGTCCGCCCGCGCCTCGAAATTGCCCGGATCGGGGAAACTCCTAGGGCCCTGAAACCGGTTTCAGTTAAGCTACGGGTATTGGTTTTCATCTTGGAGACATTCCGGTGCGCCTGCCAGGGCCGCGCCGCCCAGGCCGGGCGGTGCCCCGCGGGCTGAGTGCATTGCGGGAAGCGTCATGAATTACACGTTTCAGTTCGACGCGGTGTTCGCCGCGTGGCCGCTGCTGCTCGAGGGCACCTGGATCACCATCCAGCTGTCCCTCATCGCCACGCTGCTGGGCCTGCTGGTGGCGATCGTCTGCGCCTGGGGCAAGACCTCCGGTCCGGCGTGGCTGCGTTTCATCGTCAATGCCTACATCGAGGTGATCCGCAACACGCCGTTCCTGGTGCAGTTGTTCTTCTTCTTCTTCGCGCTGCCGGCCATCGGCCTGCGCTGGTCGCCCTACACCGCCGCGCTGACGGCGATGGTGGTGAACCTGGGCGCCTACGCCACCGAGATCATCCGCGCCGGCATCGAGTCGATTCCGCGCGGCCAGATCGAGGCCGGCCGCGCGCTCAACCTCAAGCCGTGGGAGATCTTCCGCTTCGTCATCATCAAGCCGGCGCTCAAGGCGATCTACCCCGCGCTCACCAGCCAGTTCATCCTGCTGATGCTCAGCTCGGCAGTGGTCTCGGTGATCTCGGCCGAAGACCTCACCTCGGTGGCCGCCAACCTGCAGTCGCAGACCTTCCGCAGCTTCGAGATCTACATCGTGGTGGCCGCCATCTACCTGTGCCTGGCGCTGGCTTTCTCGGGCCTGTTCAAGCTGATCTACCAGCGCGCGCTCAACTACCCCGACCGGCGCTAGGAGAGCCTGAACCATGCGTACCTTCGGCTTTCCCGAATTCCTGTTCATCCTCGAAGCGGCCAAGTGGACCTTGGCGCTGTCGGCCATCGCCTTCGTCGGCGGTGCCGTGCTGGGCTTGATCATCGCGCTGTGCCGCACCTCCGAGAGCCGCGCGGCGCGCCTGTTGTCGACCGGGTTCATCCAGGTCTTCCAGGGCACGCCGCTGCTGCTGCAGTTGTTCCTGATCTTCTTCGGCGCACCGGTGCTGGGGCTGGACATCAACCCCTGGATCGCGGCCGGCGTGGCCCTCACGCTCAACAGCGCGGCCTTCCTCGGCGAGATCTGGCGTGGCTGCATCGAGGCCGTGCCGCGCGGCCAGACCGAGGCGGCGCAGGCGCTCAACCTGCACTACGCCGCGCGCATGCGCGACATCGTGCTGCCGCAGGCCTTCAAGATTGCGCTGCCGCCCACCGTGGGCTACGTGGTGCAGATCATCAAGGGCACCTCGCTGGCGGCCATCATCGGCTTCACCGAGATCACGCGCGCCGGGCAGATCATCAACAACGCCACCTTCCAGCCGCTGTACGTGTTCAGCACCGTGGCCGCGATCTACTTCTTCATCTGCTGGCCGCTCTCGCTGCTGGCGGCGCGCATGGAGCGCAACCGCGCCCGTGCGCTGGCACGCTGAACTGCAGCGCATCGCTTTCGTTTCTGTTCCAACCAAGTAGGAGACCCGACATGACCGTTTTCACCACCCGCCGCACCGCCACCGGTGCCCTGGCCGCGCTCGGCCTGGGCGCCGCGCTCACGCTGTTCGCCCCGCTGGCCTCGGCGCAATCGCTGGCCGACATCAAGAAGAAGGGCGAAGTGACCATCGGCATGCTGGTCGACTTTCCGCCCTACGGCACCACCAGCAGCGACAACAAGCCCGACGGCTACGACGCCGACGTGGCCAAGCTGCTGGCCAAGGACTGGGGCGTGAAGGCCAACATCGTGCCCGTCACCGGCCCGAACCGCATTCCCTTCCTGCTGACCAACAAGGTCGACGTGCTGGTCGCTTCGCTGGCCGCCACGCCCGAGCGCGCCAAGCAGGTGACCTTCTCCGCACCGTACTCGGCCGCCACCATCGTGCTGTACGGCAAGACCGACCTCAAGGCCGCCAGCGGCGCCGACCTCAAGGGCGTGCGCGTGGGCGTGGCGCGTGCCAGCACGCAAGACGTGGTGGTGACGCAGGTCGCCGCACCGGGCACCGAGATCCGCCGCTTCGACGACGACGCTTCGGCCATGCAGGCGCTGCTGTCGGGCCAGGTCGACGCCATCGGCTGCTCGCTCACCGTCGCCGCGCAGATCGCCAAGCGCGCACCGGCCAAGACCTTCGAGAACAAGTTCACCCTCAAGCAGCAGCAGATGAACGTGGCCGTGCGCCCGGGCCAGGACGACCTGCTCAAGGCCGTGAACGACTTCGTCGCGAAGAACACCGCCAACGGCGAACTGAACAAGCTCTACAACAAGTGGCTGGGCGCCGACCTGCCGAAGTTTGAGTAAGCACGTGCTGAATGCGCACGCGGCGCAGCGCGCCGTGTGCGGCCTTGCAATATCACGCTGCCTCTGATGTCGTCAGGGAATGAAATGACCAATGAAAATTCGATGAACCCCGCCGCGGGTTCGCCGCCCGCCGGCGACGCCATCATCCGCATGGAGGCCGTCAACAAGTGGTATGGCCAGTTCCAGGTGCTGACCGGGATCGACCTGGCCGTGCGCGCCGGCGAACGCATCGTGATCTGCGGGCCGTCCGGCTCGGGCAAGTCGACGCTGATCCGCTGCATCAACCGCCTCGAGACGGTGCAGAAGGGCCGCATCGTGGTCGATGGCATCGACCTCACCGCGGGCGGCAAGAACGTCGACGCGGTGCGCGCCGAAGTCGGCATGGTGTTCCAGCAGTTCAACCTGTTCCCGCACCTGACCATTTTGCAGAACTGCACGCTGGCGCCCATGCGCTCGCGCGGCCTGAGCCGCGACGAGGCCGAGGCCATGGCCATGAAGTACCTGACGCGCGTGCGCATTCCAGAGCAGGCCGGCAAGTACCCCAGCCAGCTCTCCGGCGGCCAGCAGCAGCGCGTGGCGATTGCCCGTGCGCTGTGCATGACGCCCAAGATCATGCTGTTCGACGAGCCCACCTCGGCGCTCGACCCCGAGATGGTCAAGGAAGTGCTCGACACCATGATCGGCCTGGCCGAAGACGGCATGACCATGCTGTGCGTGACGCACGAGATGGGCTTTGCCCGCAGCGTGGCCGACCGCGTGATCTTCATGGCCGAAGGCAAGATCATCGAGCAGGCCCCGCCCGGCGAATTCTTCGGCAACCCGAAGGACGAACGCACCAAGCAGTTCCTCGGCCAGATCCTCAGCTCGCACCAGGCGCATTGAGTTTCATGCCTGCTGCCCTGATTTCCCTCACCTCCTTCGGCGCCGCCGAAGTGCTGCGCCACGGCCAGCTGTGGTTTGCGCAACGCGCGCGCGAAGCCGGTGCCGACTCGGTCGAAGTGCGCGGTGAACTGCTGCGCGATGCCGCTACTGAACTGCCCGCGCTGGCCGGCCTGGCCGATGTCTATTCCGAGCCGGTCGGCCTGTGGACCGGCCAGGGCCAGCTCGACCGCGTGGCGCTGCAACGCGGCCTGGACGCCGCGGCACAGCTGGGCGCCGGCCGCCTGAAGATGTCGATCGGCGGCTTCGGTGCCGCCTCGCATGCCAGCCTGTCTGAACTGAAGGCCTGCCTGGCCGAAGTGCCGGTCGAACTGCTGATCGAGAACGACCAGACCGCCAGCGCCGGCACGCTGCCCGCATTGCAAGCGTTCTTCGCCGCCGCCGATGCGGCCGGCTTGTCCTTGGGCATGACCTTCGACATGGGCAACTGGCACTGGGTCGGCGAATGCCCGCTGCAGGCCGCGCAGGCCTTTGGCGCACGCGTGCGCTACGTGCATTGCAAGGGCGTGCAACGCCTGCCGGCCAAGTGGGTGGCGGTGCCGATGAGCGAATCCGCCGCGCCCTGGCGCGCCGTGCTGCGCGCGCTGCCGGCCGATGTGCCGCGCGCCATTGAATTCCCGCTGATCGGCGACGACCTGCAGGCGGTGACGCGCAGCGAACTCAACAAGATCCGTGCGGCAGGAGGCCACTGACATGGCCAACGACACCTTCGATGTCGCGCTGTTCGGCGAGGCGATGCTGCTGCTGGTGGCCGACCGGCCCGGCCCGATCGAGGACGCGCAGTCCTTTCACAAGCGCACCGCCGGCGCCGAGACCAACGTCGCCATCGGCCTCTCGCGGCTCGGCCTGAAGGTCGGCTGGGCCAGCCGGCTGGGCACCGACTCAATGGGCCGCTCGCTGCTCGCCACCATGCGCGGCGAGGGCATCGATTGCTCGCACGTCATCTGCGACGCGGCGCAGCGCACCGGCTTCCAGTTCAAGGGGCGCGTCACCGACGGCAGCGACCCGCCGGTGGAATACCACCGCAAGGGCTCGGCCGCCAGCCAGATGGGGCCCGCCGATGTCGACGAAGCCTGGCTGCGCTCGGCGCGCCACCTGCACGCCACCGGCGTCTTCCCCGCGCTGTCGGCCAGCAGCCTGCAGGCCGCCATCAAGACGATGGAGGTCATGCGCGCCGCCGGCCGCACGATCTCCTTCGACACCAACCTGCGCCCGACGCTGTGGTCGTCCACCGAGCACATGCGCGAGACCATCAACGCGCTGGCGGCGCGGGCCGACTGGGTGCTGCCCGGCATCGAAGAGGGCTTGCTGCTCACCGGTGAAAGCACGCCCGAAGGCATTGCACGCTTCTACCGCGCGCGCGGCGCCAAGCTGGTGATCGTCAAGCTCGGCGCCAAGGGCGCCTACTACGACGGCGACAGCGCCGGCTGCGGCAGCATCGACGGCTTTCCGGTGAAGGAAGTGATCGACACCGTGGGCGCCGGCGACGGCTTTGCCGCCGGCGTCATCAGCGCCCTGCTGGAGGGCCTGAGCGTGCCCGACGCGGTGCGCCGCGGCGCCTGGATCGGCGCCCGCGCGGTGCAGGTGCTGGGCGACACCGAAGGCCTGCCGACGCGGGCCGAACTGAACCAAGCAGGCTTGTAAAGGGAACTGCCATGCGCAAGAACGTCCTGGTGTTTCGCGAGTTGCCGGCCGACCAGCTGGCGCGCCTGCAGGCGGCGCACGCGGTGGTGGTGGCGAACCCCAAGAACGCGGCCGAATTGCCGGCGTTCGAGGCCGCATTGGGCCAGGCGCAGGGCCTGATCGGTTCCAGCTACACCGTCGATGCCGCGCTGCTCGACCGCGCACCGAAGCTGGAAGTGATCTCCAGCGTGTCGGTCGGCGTCGACAACTACGCGCTGGCGGAATTGAAGGCGCGCGGCATCACGCTGTGCCACACGCCGGGCGTGCTCGACGAGACTGTGGCCGACACCGTGTTCGCGCTGCTGATGGCCACCAGCCGGCGCGTGGTCGAACTCTCGAACCTGGTGCGTGAAGGCCATTGGTCGCGCAACATCGGCGACGAGCTGTTCGGCTTCGACGTGCACGGCAAGACACTGGGCCTGCTGGGCTTCGGGCGCATCGGCCAGGCCATTGCCCGGCGCGCGGCGCTGGGCTTCGGCATGCCGGTGCTCTACCACGCGCGCCGCCCGGTCGACCTGGCCGTGCAGGCGCCCGAGCTGGCCGGCAAGGCGGCGCACACGCCGCTGGACGATCTGCTGGCGGGTGCCGATTTCGTCGTCGCCATGCTGCCGCTGTCGGACAGCACGCGCGGCATGATCGACGCGAGCGTGTTCGCCCGCATGAAGCCGGGCGCGGTGTTCATCAACGGTGGCCGCGGCGCCACCGTGCGCGAGGACGCGTTGCTCGATGCGCTGGACCAAGGCAGCCTGCGCGCCGCCGGTCTCGACGTGTTCGCCAAGGAGCCATTGCCGCTCGATTCCAAGCTGCGCACGCATCCGCGCGTGACGCCGCTGCCGCACATCGGCTCGGCGACGCACGAGACGCGCCACGCCATGGCCGAGCTTGCCACTACCAATCTGCTGCAGGCCCTCGCTGGCGAACGCCCGGTGGCGGTCTACGACAGCGCCGTGGGATGAGCGCAGCACACGCAGTGGCAAGCGTGGGGGCTGCATGAGCACGCGCACGTCGGTGCGGCGGGCGCCGGGCCGCGCCACCATTGCCGACGTGGCGCGCGAAGCGGGGGTCTCCAAGGCCACCGTTTCGCGCTTCTTCAACCACCGCGAGCGCCTGCTGAGCCAGGACATTGCGCAGCGCGTGGAAACCGCGATCGCCACGCTGAACTACAGCCCCAGCCCGATGGCGCAGGCGCTCAGCCGCGGGCGCTCCAAGGTGATCGGGCTGATCGTGGCCGACATCACCAACCCCTATTCGGTGGCGGTGCTGCGCGGAGCCGAGAAGGCCTGCCAGGACGCCGGCTACCTGGTGATGCTGTTCAACCTGGGCAACGAGCCCGGGCGTGAGCGCGAAGCCCTGGACGCGCTGGGTGGCTACCAGGTCGACGGCTTCATCCTGAACACGCTGGGCCGCGGTGCCGACGTGGTGGACGCCATCGCCACGCAAGGCAAGCCGGCGGTGCTGGTGGACCGGCGCCACACCGGCATGCAGGCCGACTTCGTTTCGCTGGACAACGCGGCGGCCATGCGCGAGGCCTGCCAGCACCTGCAGGCCGGCGGCTGGCGCGAGCTGCTCTACGTGACCGAGCCGCAACGTGGCGTGAGCACGCGGCGCGAACGTGCCGCCGCTTTCAACGCCTGCGTGGCGGGGCAGGGCCACAGCACGCCGCGCGGAGAAAGCTTCGAGAGCGAGGAGGGCGGCGAAGCGGCCCTGCTGGAAGCGCTGCGCGCCCTCAAGCGGCGCGCGCGCGGTGCGCGCCGGCCGGCCGTCATTGCCGGCAATGCGGTGGTCACGCTGCGCGTGGCGCAGGCCGTCAAGCAACTGGGCTGGCACTTCGGCGAGGAGCTGGGCTTCGTCGGCTTCGACGATCCCGAGTGGGCCTCGCTCATCGGCCCCGGCCTGAGCACGCTGGCGCAGCCGACCGACGCCATCGGCCGCACCGCCGCCACGCTGCTGATCGAGCGCCTGCATGGCTTCGAAGGCGCGCCGCGCCAGACGCTGCTGCCGGGCGAGCTGGTGGTGCGCGGCTCGTCAATGGCGCGCGCCACCGACTGAAGCGCAAGCTCAGACGGAACGGGTGATGCCGCCGTCGACGCGGATGTTCTGGCCGGTCATGTAGCTCGATTTGTCGCTCGCCAGGAAGGCGATCAGCTCGGCCACTTCCTGCTGCGTGCCGTAGCGGCCCATCGGGATGCGCGCGCGTCGGTCTTCCTTCTCGGGCAGGCTGTCGATGAAGCCGGGCAGCACGTTGTTCATGCGAATGCCTTCGGCTGCGTAGCGGTCGGCGTACAGCTTGGTGAAGGCGGCCAGCCCGGCGCGGAACACGCCCGACGTGGGAAAGGCGGCCTCGGGCTCGAAGGTGGCGTAGGTCGAGATGTTGACGATGGCGCCGCCGCGCTGCTTTTGCATGACGGGCGTGACCAGCCGCGCGATGCGCACCACGTTCATCAGGTAGAAGTCCATGCCGGTGTGCCAGTCGTCGTCGCTGATGGCCAGCAGCTCGCCCTTGGGGCCGTGGCCGGCGCTGTTCACCACCGCGTCGATGCGGCCCCAGCGTTGCAGCGTCAGGTCGACCAGGCGCTGCAGATCGGTGGTCTCGCGGTTGGAGCCGGTCACGCCCAGGCCGCCCAGCTCGGCGGCCAGCGCCTCGCCCTTGCCGGACGACGACAGGATGGCCACCTGGAAGCCCTGCGCGGCCAGCGTGCGCGCCGCCTGCGCGCCCATGCCGCTGCCGCCGGCGGTGACGATGGCGACGCGAAGTTCAGGGGCGCTGGCGCTCATTCGATCTCGGCGATCAGCTCGATCTCGACGCAGGCGCCCATCGGGATCTGCGCCACGCCGAAGGCACTGCGCGCGTGCGCGCCCTTGTCGCCGAAGACGTCGGCCATCAGCTGGCTGGCGCCGTTGGTGACCAGGTGCTGTTCGGTGAAGGTGGACGTGGAATTCACCAGGCTCATCAGCTTGACGATGCGCTTGACCTTGTTCAGGTCGCCCACCGCCGCGTGCAGCGTGCCGAGCAGGTCGATGCCGATGGCGCGCGCGGCCTGCTGGCCGGTGGCGGTGTCGATGTTGTCGCCGAGCTGGCCGACCCACGGCTTGCCGTCCTTGCGCGCGATGTGGCCGGACAGGAAGACGAGATTGCCGGTCTGCACGAAGGGCACGTAGGCGGCGGCCGGCGTGGAGACCGGCGGGAGGGTGATGCCCAGCTGGGCCAGCTTGTCGTAAACACTCATGAGTCGATTTCCTTGGGTTGGTGCTCGGGCAGGGCGACGGCGTTTTCGGTATCGGGCCGTACCGTCACCGCGACTTCGAGCGTGTGATGGGCGCCGCCGCGCAGCACGCCGCGCATCGGCGAGACATCGGAGAAGTCGCGGCCGTAGGCCACGGTCACGTAGTCCTCGCCGGCCAGGCGCCCGTTGGTCGGATCGAAGTCTACCCATTCGCCGGCGCCCACGTCGCGCGGCAGGTAGACCGAGGCCCAGGCGTGCGAGGCGTCGGCGCCCAGCAGCCGTGGCTGGCCGGGCGGCGGCTGCGTCAGCAGGTAGCCGCTGACATAGCGCGCCGGCAGGCCGAGCGTGCGCAGGCAGCCCAGCATGATGTGGGCGAAGTCCTGGCACACGCCCTTGCGCTGCGCCAGCGCGTCGACCGCGGGCGTGTTGATCTCGGTGCTGTTGCTCTCGTAGGCGAGGTCGTCGAACATGCGCTGCGTGAGGTCCATCGCTGCGTCGAACAGCGGCCGCCCCGGCGTGAAGCTGGCGCGCGCGTAGGCGGCGAAATCCTTGTGCAGCGGGACGTGGTGCGAGGCGAAGAGAAACTCGGCGGCGGCGTCGTAGCGCGCGCCCTTGCGGTAGCGGAAGCGCTCGCGCACGTCGTCCCAGGTGAGCGCGCGCGCCATCGGGCCGGGCGCGGCCGGCGGCGCGGTGCGCACCAGGCTGTGCGCCGTCACGCGCAGTTCGTCGTGCAGCGCGGCCAGCGCGAAGAAGGTGCGGCGGTTGCCGAACACGTCGGTCGACTCGCTGCGGTGCGCCGGCGCCGGCTCGATGTCGAGCTGGTGGCTCAGCAGCTGCTGCGCGGGCGTGTCGCGCGGTTGCACATGGGCGAGGTGCTGCGCCATCGACACGCCGGGCGTGTACGCATAGCGGGTTTCGTGCGTGACGTGCAGCAGCATGTCAGGCTCCAACGGAGTGCAGCGACTCGGATGTGAGGGTGAAGTACTGGCTGCCGATGGAATCGGAGAGGCGGTGAGCGGCCGATTCGCAGGCGTCGAACAGTTCCACCAGCGCCGCGTGCGCGTTCTCGCCCTCGGCGACGGGCTCGGTGGCGCACAGCGTCTCGATGTCCCAGCGGGCGGGGTCCGGCACTTCGTATGACAGCGCCGCCAGCTGATCGGGCGCGCTGCCGGCCAGCTTGGCGATGCGCCCGCGCAGCGTGTGCGCGACCCAGGCCAGCGAGCGCGGGCTGTCGTGGTCGAGCACCAGCAGGTCGACCAGCGTGGCGACGTCGCGCCGCTGCTGGTAGCGCGAATGGAAGGTGATGGTGCTGTCGAACAGCGCCACCGTGGCCTCGAAGCCGGCCACCTCGTGCACCGCGCCATGCTCGAAGGCCGCGCCCAGCGTGCCGGAGAGGAAGGTCAGGCGCTCGATCAGGCGGCCGATGGACAACAGGCGCCAGCCGTCGTCGCGCGTCATGCGGTCGGTCTGCGCGCCGGTGATGGCCGACAGCACGGTGCTGAGCGTCTCCAGCGAGCGCAGCGCGGCGCCGCTGGCGTGGTGGCCGTCGGCAATCTCGTCGGCCTGGGCCGCGGCCTGGCCGAGGAAGTCGTTCTCGGCCCGCACGATCAGGCTCCAGTGCTCGCGCGAGAGCCGCTCGCGCACCGCGCTGGCGACGCCGCGCAGGCCCTGCAGCGTGTAGCCGACGCTGCCGCCTTCGGTGTCGCCCAGCGCGGCGACCAGGGCCCGCTCGAACACGCGCGGCGACTTGGCGGCGGCCAGCACTTCCTGCGGCACCAGCGCGTTGCGCAGGGCCAGCACGTGCAGCCACTCGAGCATGCTGCGCGAGGCATGGTCTTCGCCGGCCAGCAGGTCGAGCGTGACGTGCGCCAGCCGCACGGCGTTCTCGGCGCGCTCGGTGTAGCGGCCCAGCCAGAACAGGTTTTCCGCGGCGCGGCTGGTGACCGGCGCGCGCAGCTCGGCCAGCGCGGCCGGCGTGGTGTGGGTCGAGAGCAGGGTGGTGCGGTCGACCGCGTGGCGCGTCTGCACCCACACGTCGGCGCTGCTGCCGCCGCGCTGCATCGAGGTGATCTGCGCGTTGGGGCCGGCCACGCGCGCCAGCCCGCCGGGCAGCACGCGCCAGCTTTGCGGCCCGTCGCAGACGGCGAACACGCGCAGCAGGAAGGAACGCGGCGCGATCTGGCCGGGGCCCGGGTCGTTGGGCGCCCAGGCCGGTTTTTGCGACACCGGCAGGTAGCCCTGCACCGTGTGCTGCTCGCCGCGCAGGGCGATGCGGCCGGCCCATTCATCGAGGCCACGGCGGTCGAGCTGGTTGCCCAGCACGGTCTCGAAGGCGCCGTGCGCCTCGGACGCCGGATAGGTCGGCTTGATGACGCAACTGGCCAGCTGGGGCAGCGCCGCCTCCATGGCGGCGCGCTCGCCGCACCACCAGGTGGGCAACGAGGGCAGCAGCAGTTCTTCGCCGCCGAAATGCGCGGCGAGGCCGGGCAGGAAACCCAGCAGCGCCGGCGATTCGAGAAAGGCCGAGCCGGGCATGTTGGCCATCAGCACGTTGCCGGCGCGCACCGCCTGCAGCAGGCCCGGCACGCCGAGCGTGGAGTCGGGCCGCAGTTCGAGCGGGTCGAGGAACTCGTCGTCCATGCGCTTGATCAGGCCGTGCACCGGGCGCAGGCCCTTGAGCGTCTTGAGGTAGAGCCGATCGCTGCGCACCGTGAGGTCGCTGCCCTCGACCAGCGTGATGCCCAGGTAGCGCGCCAGGTAGGCGTGCTCGAAATAGGTTTCGTTGTAGGGGCCGGGCGTGAGCAGCGCGATGTGCGGCGATGGGCCGCACGGGCACATGGCCTGCAGCGCGGTGAGCATGGCGCTGTAGGTGGCGGCCAGGCGCTGGATGTGCAGGGCCTCGAAGGCCTGCGGGAACTGGCGCGAGACGGCCAGCCGGTTCTCCAGCAGGTAGCCCAGGCCGGAGGGCGCCTGCGTGCGCTGCGAGATGACCCACCAGTTGCCGTCGGGGCCGCGCGCCAGGTCGAAGGCGACGATGTTCAGCCAGGTGTCGCCGGGCGGCTGCACGCCGTGCATGCTGCGCAGGTAGCCAGGATGGCCCTGCACCAGCGCCGGCGGCAGCAGGCCCTCGGCCAGCAGCTGCTGCGGGCCGTACACGTCGGCCATCACGCGGTCGAGCAGGCGCACGCGCTGCAGCACGCCGGCCTCGATCTGGGCGGCGCTCTCGCGCGTGATGATCAGCGGGAACAGGTCGAGCGACCAGGGGCGCTTGGGGCCGTTGCGGTCGGCGTAGACGTTGTAGGTCACGCCGTTGTCGCGGATCTGGCGCTCCAGGCTGGTGCGCCGGCGCGGCAGGTCGGCAAAGCCGCCGGGGCCGAGTTCCTCGAAGAAGTGGGTCCAGGCCGGGGTCAGCGGTGGCGCGGCGGCGCTGTCGGCGGCGTTGTGCAGCGCAGGGGCTTGTGCCTGCGACTGTGATTGCGATTGCGATTGCGATTGCGATTGCGAGGCGGCCGGGCCGGGCAGCGGCGTGGGCGCGCCGCGCAGTTCATCGAAGTGGCCGGGCTGGGCCGGCCGGGCGATGGTCGATGCCAGCGTCGCCAGGGCTTGCGGCGAAGGGGCATCGAACAGGGACGAGTTCAGGTTTTCCACAACCGGTCGATTGTCCCATTGCCCTCAGGCTCGCCGAACGGCTCAGGCGGAGCGCCGCAGATCGAGGGTGAATGGAAATTCACGGCTGCCGGCGATTTCGATGGTGGCCGGCCGTGTGGGCACCGCGCCGGGCGTATGGCCCATGCGGGCAAAGCGCGAATGGCGCCGGCTTTCGGCCTCGTAGGCGTTGATCGGCAGCGTGTCGTAGCTGCGCCCGCCGGGGTGCGAGACGAAGTACTGGCAGCCGCCCAGCGAGCGCTTCATCCAGGTGTCGACCAGGTCGAAGGTCAGCGGGGCGTGCGCGCCGATGGAGGGGTGCAGCGCGGACGGCGGGTTCCATGCCTTGTAGCGCACGCCGGCGACGAATTCGCCGGCCACGCCGGTCGGCTGCAGCGGCAGCACCTGGCCGTTGACGGTGACCACGTGGCGGCTCTCGTTGAGGCCGGTCACGCGCACCTCGATGCGCTCGAGCGAGGAATCGACATAGCGCACGGTGCCGCCCGGCGCGCCTTCCTCGCCCATCACGTGCCAGGGTTCCAGCGCGTTGCGCAGCGTCAGCTCGACGCCCATCGACTGCACCTGGCCGACCAGCGGGAAGCGGAATTCGAGGTGCGGTGCGAACCAGTCGGCATCGAAGGCGAAGCCGGCCTGCTGCATCTCGGCGATGACGTCGTCGAAGTCCATTCGCACGAAGGTCGGCAGCAGGAAGCGGTCGTGCAGTTGCGTGCCCCAGCGCGTGGCCGGCGCCTGGTAGGGCGCGTCCCAGAAGCGGGCGATGAGGGCGCGCAGCAGCAGTTGCTGGGCCACGCTCATGCGCGCGTGCGGCGGCATTTCGAAGGCGCGCAGTTCGAGCAGGCCGAGGCGGCCGGTGCTGGAGTCGGGCGAATAGAGCTTGTCGATGCAGAACTCGCTGCGGTGCGTGTTGCCGGTGACGTCGATCAGGATGTTGCGCAGCGTGCGGTCGACCAGCCAGGGCGGCATGTCCTGGCCGTGCAGGGCGCGGTTCTGCGCGATCTGTTGCAGCGCAATTTCCAGTTCGTAGAGCTGGTCGTTGCGCGCTTCGTCCACACGCGGCGCCTGGCTGGTCGGGCCGATGAACATGCCCGAGAACAGGTAGCTGAGCGACGGGTGGTTGTGCCAGTACAGCAGCAGGCTGGCCAGCAGCTCGGGCCGGCGCAGGAAGGGGCTGTCGGCCGGCGTGGCGCCGCCCAGCACGAAGTGGTTGCCGCCGCCGGTGCCGGTGTGGCGCCCGTCGGTCATGAACTTCTCGGCGCACAGCCGCGTCTCGAAGGCGGCGTCGTAGAGGAACTCGGTGTGCTGCACCAGTTCACGCCAGTTGTGCGCGGGGTGGATGTTGACCTCGATCACGCCGGGGTCGGGCGTCACCTGCAGCATCTTCAGGCGCGCGTCGCGCGGCGGCGGGTAGCCTTCCAGCACGACCTGCATGGCCAGTTCCTGCGCCGTGGCTTCGACCGCGGCGACCAGGTCGAGATAGTCCTCCAGGCGCTGCAGCGGCGGCATGAAGACGTAGAGCACGCCCGAGGCGCTGCCCACCGCTTCGGCCGCCGGGCCGTTGGCGCGGCGCGGGTCGCGCACCTCGACACACAGCGCGGTGCGCGAGATGTCGCTGGCCGATTCGCCGCGCGCGGGCACCTTGTCGGCACCGGGCAGGCCCTGCATGCGCACGTTCACCGCGCTGGCCGGCGAGACGCCGAAGGCGTGCGGCACGGCGTGCAGGTCGGTTGCTTGCGCGCTGGGCGAGACGCCGTAGCGGGCGCGGAAGTCGCTGGCGCCGGGCAGGGGCTCGAGCGGCGCGGTCGGGTCGCGCTCGACCAGGTAGGGGTAGTCGGTCTTCTTGGTCCACGGCTGCGAATCGAGCGGCAGCCGGTAGCCCATGGGCGAGTCGCCGGGGATCAGGAAGAGCCGGTCGTCGCGCAGGAACCAGGGGCCGGTCTTCCAAGCCGGGCCGGCCAGTGCCGGTGCGCCTTTTTCGGCGTTGGCCGGCTCGATCGGCAGCATGTAGCCCACCACCGCATCGAGCTTCTGCGTGAAGACGCGGCGCAGGCGGGTGCGCTCCAGTTCGTCGTCGAGTTTCGAATCGAAGGGGTCGACGTTGACCGGCAGGCGGCGCTCGCGCCACAGGTAGTAGTAGACGTCTTCGTAGCCCGGATGGATGTAGCGCGTGGTCAGCCCGAGCTTGTGGGCCAGCAGTTCGGTGAAGCGGCGCGCGTCTTCGCTGTTGTAGTGCGTGGGGTGGCGCTCGTCGGCGAAGAGGGCGCTGTTCTGCCACAGCGGCTGGCCGTCGGCGCGCCAGAAGATCGACAGCGCCCAGCGTGGCAACTGCTCGCCTGGGTACCACTTGCCCTGGCCGAAGTGCAGGAAGCCGCCTTCGCCGTATTCGGCGCGCAGGCGCTGCACCAGTTCGGTCGCGTAGCCGCGCTTGGTCGGGCCGAGCGCATCGACGTTCCACTCGCGCGCATCGCGGTCGCTGGTGGCGACGTAGGTGGGTTCGCCGCCCATCGTCAGGCGCACGTCGCCGGCTTCGAGCTGGCGGTCCACCGCGTCGCCCAGCTTCAGGATGGCGTCCCACTGGTCGTCGGTGTAGGGCTTGGTGACGCGCGGCGATTCGTAGATGCGGGTGACCGTCATCTCGTGACCGAACTCGACCTCGGCTTCGTCCACCGCGCCCTCGATCGGCGCCGCGCTGGAAGGCGTGGGCGTGCAGGCCAGCGGGATGTGGCCTTCGCCCGCCAGCAGCCCGGAGGTGGCGTCCAGCCCGATCCAGCCGGCGCCGGGCAGGTAGACCTCGCACCAGGCGTGCAGGTCGGTGAAGTCGTGCGTGGTGCCGCTGGGTCCGTCGAGTGCCTTCACGTCGGGCGTGAGCTGGATCAGGTAGCCCGAGACGAAGCGCGCCGCCAGCCCCATGTGACGCAGCAGTTGCACCAGCAGCCAGCCCGAGTCGCGGCACGAGCCGCTGCCGCATTCGAGCGTGTGCTCGGGCGTCTGCACGCCGGGTTCCATGCGGATCAGGTAGCGCACGTCCTGCTGCACCCGCTGGTTGACTTGCACCAGGAAGTCGATGGTGCGCTGTTCCTTGCGGTCGATCTTCTCGAGGTAGGCCGCCACCAGCGGCGTCGGCGGTTCCACGGCCAGGTAGGGCGCCAGTTCCTGCGCCTGCGACGCGGTGTAGTCGAACGGGAAATTCTCGGCCTGCGGTTCGAGGAAGAAGTCGAAGGGGTTGTAGACCGCCATCTCGACCACCAGGTCGACCGTGACCTTGAATTCGCGCGTCTTTTCCGGAAACACCAGGCGCGCCAGGTAGTTGGCGAAGGGGTCCTGCTGCCAGTTGACGAAATGCTCGGCCGGCTCGATGCGCAGCGAATACGAAACCACGTTGCTGCGGCAGTGCGGCGCCGGGCGCAGGCGCACCACCTGCGGCCCCAGCTGCACCGGCCGGTCGTACTTGTAGTGCGTAACGTGGTGCAGAGCGGCGTGAATCGACATGGTTCTCCAGTCTGGGCAAGAGGGCGCAACGGGGGTGCCGCGGCTTCAACACATACTAGCCCACACAAGCAAATACCAAGCCAAACAAGGGCTGAGCAGGGAGGACGGGATGGAGCAGCACGCGCGCCGCACCAGGGTGCAGGCGCCACATGACGCGGCGGCGACGCCATGGCCGTGGCCGGTGTGGGCCTTGGCCGGCAGCATGGGCGGGGTGGCGCTGCAGTTGCAGCAGGCCGCGCTCTGGCCGGTGGGCGCCTATGTCGTGCTGCTGGTCGCGGGTCTGGCGGTGCTGTGGCGCCTGTGCCGCGGCCATGGCCGGCGCGGCGCGCCGTGGCTGGCGGTGCTGGCGCTGATGGCCGGCGCGTTGATCAGCAGCGGCGGCACCGGCTGGCGCGCCAGCGGCATCGCGGCGCAGGCGCTCGATCCGGCACTCGAAGGCGTCGACCTGGTGGTGACGGGGCTGGTCGACCAGATGCCGCAGCGCGTCGACGGCAACCTGCGCTTTCGCCTGGCGGTGGCGTCAGCGGAACGGGCCGAAGGGGCGGGCGAGGGCGGCAGCGCGGTGTTGTTGCCACCCTTGCTGTCGCTGGGCTGGTACGCCGAGCGCGAGCGCGCCGACACGCCGCCGCCGGCGGCCTTGCCGGCCCTGCATGCCGGTGAGCGCTGGCGCATGACGGTGCGGCTGAAGGCGCCGCACGGCAGCCTCAACCCGCACGGCTTCGACTACGAGCTGTGGGCCTGGGAGCAGGGCATTGGCGCCAACGGCAGCGTGCGCGACGGCCCGCGCGCGGCGCCGCCGCAGCGCCTCGCCGCGACCTGGCGGCGCCCGGTCGAGCGCCTGCGCGAGGCCACGCGCGACGCCATCTTTGCGCACGTGGCCGATGCGCCGGCGGCCGGCATCATCGCCGCGCTGGTGACCGGCGACCAGGCAGCGATCGAGCGCGACGACTGGACCGTCTTCCGCACCACCGGCGTGGCGCATCTGATGAGCATTTCCGGCCTGCACATCACCATGTTCGCGTGGCTGGCGGTGGGTGTGGGCGGCGCCTTGTGGCGCCGCAGCGCGCGCCTGATGCTGGCTTGGCCGGCGCCGCAGGCGGCATTGGCGCTGGGAGTGGCGCTGGCGGCCGCCTATGCGCTGTTCAGCGGCTGGGGCGTGCCGGCGCAGCGCACCGTCTGCATGCTGGCCGTGGTGAGCGCGCTGCGCATCGCCGGCGTGCGCTGGCCCTGGCCGTGCGTGTGGCTGCTGGCCTGCGCGGTGGTGCTGGCGCTCGACCCGTGGGCGCTGCTGCAGGCCGGCTTCTGGCTCAGCTTCGTCGCGGTGGGGGTGTTGTTCGCGGCCGGCAGCATGCCCTTGCAGGGCGGCACCGGCAGTGGCAGCCAGGGCGGCATGCGCCGTGTTGTGGCGGCGGCCTGGCGCATGTGCCGCGAACAAGGGGTGGTGACCCTGGCGCTGGCGCCGTTGGGCGCGCTGCTGTTCCAGCAGCTGTCGCTGATCGGGCTGGTGGCCAACGCCCTGGCCATTCCGTGGGTCACGCTGGTCGTCACGCCGCTGGCCATGGCCGGCATTGCGCTGCCGTTTCTGTGGGACCTTGCCGCCTGGGCCGTGCAATGGCTGGGCGCCGTGCTGCAGTGGCTGGCGGCCTTGCCCGGTGCCAGCCTGGCGCTGGCCGCGCCGCCGCTGTGGGCCGCCGCGGCCGGCGTGCTCGGCGGAGTACTGCTGGTGATGCGGCTGCCGTGGTCGCTGCGCCTGGCCGGCCTGCCCTTGCTGGGGGTGGCGCTGCTGTGGCAGCCGGCGCGCCCGCCGCACGGCCAGTTCGAGCTGATCGCTGCCGACATCGGTCAGGGCAACGCGGTGCTGGTGCGCACTGCCCGCCACAGCCTGCTGTACGACGCCGGGCCCGCCTACGGGCCACGCAACGATGCCGGCCGGCGCGTGCTGGTGCCGCTGCTGGGCGCGCTGGACGAGCGGCTCGACCTGCTGCTGCTGAGCCACCGCGACAGCGACCACACCGGCGGTGCCGCCGCCGTGCTGGCGGCCCAGCCCGCGGCGCGCCTGCTGGCCTCGATCGAGCCGGCGCACCCGCTGCAGGCCCTGCGCCCGGCGCAACGCTGCGAGGCCGGCCAGCAGTGGACCTGGGACGGCGTGCGCTTCGAGGTGCTGCATCCACTGGCGGCCGACTACGCGGCGGCGCTGCCGCCCAACGCGCTGTCGTGCGTGCTGCGCATCGACAACGGCCAGGCGGCCGCCCTGCTGGCGGGCGACATCGGCAAGGCGCAGGAGCGCGAACTGGTGCAACGCGGTGGACCGCTGCGTGCCGACGTGCTGCTGGTGCCGCACCACGGCAGCGCAGGCTCGTCGAGCGAGGAGCTGCTCGACGCGGTGCAACCCGGCATGGCCTGGGTGCAGGCCGGCTACCGCAATCGCTTCGGGCATCCGGCGCCGGCGGTGACGCAGGCCTTGCGTGCGCGGGGCGTGCCCCTGGTCGAAAGTAGCCGTTGCGGTGCCATTCGATGGCACAGTGAGGCCGCCAGTGCGTGGCAGTGCGAGCGCGAGCAGACACGCCGCTATTGGCGGCACAGCCCGCGCTGAAAGTGGCAAGCCCGGGTGGTTGTTGGCCTTGAACTTGCTATGCTGAAGCCAAGGAGATCGGTCGTTTCATGCACAAATTCGACGAAATGTACGAGCAGCTCCCCTACAACGGCGCCGCCGTGCGGGAGCACTACAAACGCTACGACCAATGGCTGGCCAAGCAGCCGGCCGACCTGATGCGATCCCGGCGCGAGGAGGCCGAGCACATCTTCCGGCGCGTGGGAATCACCTTCGCGGTGTACGGCGCCAAGGACGAGGACGGCTCGGGCACCGAGCGCCTGATTCCCTTCGACCTGCTGCCGCGCATCATCCCGACCGACGAATGGGCCACGATGCAGAAGGGCCTGGCGCAGCGCGCCAACGCGCTCAATCGCTTCCTGCACGACGTCTACCACGATCAGGAAATCCTCAAGGCGGGCATCATCCCGCGCGAGCAGATCGAGCACAACGCGCAGTTTCGCCCCGAGATGATGGGCGTCGACCTGCCCAACGGCGTCTACGCCAGCATTGCCGGCATCGACATCGTGCGGGCGCCCGACAGCAGCGGCAAGGGCGAATACTTCGTGCTGGAAGACAACCTGCGCGTGCCCAGCGGCGTGAGCTACATGCTGGAAAACCGCAAGATGATGATGCGGCTCTTCCCCGAGCTGTTCAGCCAGAACCGCGTGGCGCCGGTGGCGCATTACCCCGACCTGCTGCTGGAAACCCTGCGCGCCTGCGCCACCCACACCATGTCCGACCCCACGGTGGTGGTGCTCACGCCCGGCATGTACAACAGCGCCTACTTCGAGCACGCCTTCCTGGCGCAGCAGATGGGCATCGAGCTGGTCGAGGGACAGGACCTGTTCGTCAAGGACGACTTCGTCTACATGCGCACCACGCACGGCCCGATGCGGGTCGACGTGATCTACCGCCGGGTCGACGACGATTTCCTCGACCCCGAGGTGTTCCGCCCCGAATCCACGCTCGGCTGCGCCGGCCTGATGCGCGCCTACCGCGCCGGCAACGTGGTGATCTGCAACGCGGTGGGCACCGGCGTGGCCGACGACAAGTCGATCTACCCCTACGTGCCCAAGATGATCGAGTTCTACCTCGGCGAGCAGCCGATCCTGAAGAACGTGCCGACCTACATGTGCCGCAACAAGGACGACCTGGCCTACACGCTGGCCAACCTGAAGGACCTGGTGGTCAAGGAAGTGCACGGCGCCGGCGGCTACGGCATGCTGATCGGCCCGGCCGCCACGCAGGCCGAGATCGAGGACTTCCGCAAGGCCGTGCTGGCCAAGCCCGACGGCTACATCGCGCAGCCGACGCTCAGTCTGTCGAGCTCGCCGACCTTCGTCGAGTCCGGCATCGCGCCGCGCCACATCGACCTGCGCCCCTTCGTGCTGACCGGCAAGCAAGTGCAGATGGTGCCCGGCGGCCTGACGCGGGTGGCGCTCAAGGAGGGCTCACTGGTGGTCAATTCGTCGCAGGGCGGCGGCACCAAGGACACCTGGGTGATCGAAGGCGAGCGGCGCAGCGCGAAGGCGCCGGCGGCTTCGCAGTCGCAGTCGCAGAGCCAGACGCAGGTCTGAAGCGCCACCCCACAAGGAGTCCCACCCATGCTGTCACGCACCGCCGACCACCTCTTCTGGATGTCGCGCTACACCGAGCGCGCCGAAAACACTGCCCGTCTGCTCGACGTCAACTACCAGACCTCGCTGCTGCCGCAATCGGCCGAGGTCGCCAAGTACGGCTGGCAGGGCCTGCTGTCGATCAGCGAACTGCTGCCGGCCTTCAACCAGAAATACGACCAGATCACGCCCGAGACGGTGATGGAGTTCATGGTCAAGGACGAGAGCAATCCGTCCTCGATCATCTCCTGCCTGCGCGCTGCGCGCGAGAACGCGCGCGCCGTGCGCGGCGCCCTCACCACCGAGGCCTGGGAAACGCAGAACACGACCTGGCTCGAAGTCAAGCGCATCCTGCGCGGCAACGAGTTCGAGCGTGATCCGGGCCAGTTCTTCGAGTGGGTGAAATTCCGCTCGCACCTCTCGCGTGGCGTCACGCTGGGCACCATGCTGCAGGACGATGCCTTCTACTTCTCGCGGCTGGGCACCTTCCTGGAGCGGGCCGACAACACCGCGCGGCTGATCGACGTGAAGTTCCACGCCCTCAACAGCGAGTTCTTCGGCGCCGCCACCGAGGAAGACCAGGAATACGACTTCTATCACTGGAGCGCGATCCTGCGCAGCGTCTCGGCCTTCGAGGTCTACCGCAAGGTCTACCGCGACACCATCAAGCCCGAGCGCGTGGCCGACCTCTTGATCCTGCGGCCCGACATGCCGCGCTCGCTGCACGGCTGCATGCACGAAGTGGTGGCCAACCTGGAGCGCGTGAAGAATGACCAGAGCGCCGAGACCCGCCGGCGCGCCGGCAAGCTGCTGGCCGACCTGCAGTACGGCCGCGTCGAGGAAATCCTCGCGACCGGGCTGCACGCCTACCTCACGCAGTTCCTCGACCGCGTAAACGAACTGGGCATCGGCATCAGCAAGGACTTTCTGGTGCCGACGACCTGACGGTCGATTTCACCGCACCGAGAATCTTGTTCGCGCTGGTTTGAATTCGCCGGACTGGTCGGCGCCGGCTGGACTGCGCGTTCAGATCCATGGGCCGTGTCCGCTCGCCGCAGGGTTGTCGCCTGCTCGCAACGGGACATTCGGTGCGCGTGCGCGCTGACCATGCGACGGTCAACAATCGGCGAGAACCCGATGTTCGGGCCGTCACGCCAGTTGGCGCTTCAAAGCAATCCCCGTCCAAGTGTCTGCACCGCGGTGCAACTTGGGCTTCTTCGCTGCACGTAGAAACCATGGCCGATCTGGCAAAAGAAGAGTACCTCGACCTGCAAGGCCAATTGCGGGAGGCGCGGGCTGGACTCACCCGCCTGGAGTGGGCCTGCGGCTTGGGTGTCGTGGTCAGCTTCTCCTGGCTCCTCATGACTGCCGGGGGCTACGCCGGCTACCAAGGCCTCATGTGGCTCGTCCCGATGGCGTTCCCCGTGTACGGGTGCCTGAAAGCCTGGAGCATCCACTCCCGGATGAAACTGGTGCAGCGCTATCTCGTGCAACTGGAGGGGGGCGACGGCACCCCTGCCCAGATGCGTTGGCCAGGCTATTTCGCGCGCGAGCGCTCCCGGGTCATCCGCGTGGTGGTCTTCGCGGCTTGGGCGCTCTTCCTGGCCGCAACGGTCTGGGCGAGCATGGCCGGGTTCGCGGATTACAGGGACCAATGTCCGGGTCCGCTGCGCGATGCATGCACGCAGGACGACGGCTCGGACGACTCCGAAACGCCCGCGCGCCACACGATGCATGCCACGCATCACTTCGGCGTCACGATGCCGACCCTCGAATCGTCCATGGACAAAAAGTCCTAGGGCAAATCGTCCACTTCCTGCGCAGGAACAAAGAGCGTCCAATCGTTGCCGAGCTCTGCTGACAGACCGTTCCAAGCAATAACCAGGAATACCTAAAAAATGGACTGGGTCCCCATCGTCTTCATTACGTTCAAGCTTCTCGTGTTCGGCACGTGCATGTTTCTCGCCATCAAGTGGCATCACGACAAGGCGAAGAAGGAAAAAGAGAAGAACAACGAGACCAGCGGACCGTAAGCGCCCGCCGGCCCCGGCCCGATGCCGTCAGGTCAGCATCGCGCGGCGCACCGCCAGTTCCCAACGCCCCATCAGTTCTTCCGCCTGCGGCCGCCCCATGGTCGGCATGAAGCGGCGTTCCTCGCGCCACAGCGCCGAGAGTTGCGCCGCGTCGGCATACACGCCGCACGACAGGCCGGCCAGGTAGGCGGCGCCCAGCGCGGTGGTTTCGGTCACTTCGGGGCGCACCACCGGAATGCCCAGCAGGTCGGCCTGGAACTGCATCAGCAGGTCGTTCACGCTGGCGCCGCCGTCCACCCGCAATTCGGTCACCGGCGTGCCGCCGGCGGCCACCACGTCGCGGCTCATGGCCTGCAGCAGGGCGGCGCTCTGGTAGGCGATGCTCTCGAGCGCGGCGCGGGCGATGTGGGCGATGGTGGTGCCGCGCGTCAGGCCGGTGATGGTGCCGCGGGCGTCGGCGTCCCAGTAGGGCGCGCCCAGGCCAGTGAAGGCCGGCACCATCATCACGCCGCCGGCGTCGGGCACGCTTTCGGCGAGCGACTGCACGTGGCTGCTGCCGGGAATGGCCTTCAGGCCGTCGCGCAGCCACTGCACCACGGCGCCGGCGACGAACACGCTGCCTTCCATGGCGTAGCGCGGGGTCGGGTCGGTCTGCGCCGCGCTGGTGACCAGCAAGCCGTTGCGCGAGGGCTGGAACTGGTCGCCGGTGTGCATCAGCAGGAAGCAGCCGGTGCCGTAGGTGTTCTTGGCCATGCCGGCCTCGAAGCAGGCCTGGCCGAATAGCGCACTCTGCTGGTCGCCGGCGACGCCGCCGATCGGCAGCGCCTGGCCCAGCCACTGCGCGTCGGCGTCGGCGAAGTGCGAGCTCGAGGGTTGCACCGCCGGCATCAGCGAGGCGGGAATGCTCAGCGCGGCCAGCAGCTCGTCGTCCCAGCGGTTGGTGTGGATGTTGAACAGCATGGTGCGCGAGGCGTTGCTGACATCGGTGACGTGGCGCTTGCCGCCGGTCAGCTGCCAGATCAGCCAGCTGTCCATGGTGCCGAAGGCCAGCTCGCCCTTGTCGGCTGCGGCGCGTGCGCCGGGCACGTTGTCGAGCAGCCAGCGCAGCTTGGAGCCGGAGAAATACGCATCGATCACCAGTCCGGTCTTGTCGCGGATGGTGTCGGCCAGGCCCTGCTCGCGCAGTTGCGCGCAGAAGGGCTCGGCGCGCCGGTCCTGCCAGACGATGGCGTGGTGGATCGGCTGGCCGCTCTTTCGGTTCCACACCAGCGTGGTCTCGCGTTGGTTGGTGATGCCGATGGCGCGGATGTCCTTCGCCTCCAGCCTGGCCTGGGCCAGTGCGTCGCGCGCGGTGGCCAGCTGGCTGCGCCAGATTTCCATCGGGTCGTGCTCGACCCAGCCCGGTTGCGGGTAGATCTGCGTGAGTTCGCGCTGGGCCATGGCGACGATGTGGCCGCTGTGGTCGAACACGATGCTGCGTGAGCTGGAGGTGCCCTGGTCGAGGGCGAGGAGGTAGGTCATGGCGATGCGGGGGTGCGTTCGGTGGGCTGCGGCGCGGGGGCGATCTCGCAGCGTACCTGCGCCTGCGCCAGCAGTTCGGGGAAGGGGGGCGGCGGTGGCGCGTCGGTGAACAGGCAATCGATCTGCGCGAAGTCGGCCAGCCGCACCATGGCCGGCCGGTTGAACTTGCTGGCATCGGCCGCCAGCCAGACCTCGCGCGCCTGCGCAATGATGGTCTGCGCCACCTTCACCTCGCGCAGGTCGAAGTCGCGCAGGGTGCCGTCGGCCTCGATGCCCGAGACGCCGATGAGCGCGATGTCGACCTTGAACTGGCGGATGAAGTCCATCGTCGCCTCGCCGACGATGGCACGGTCGCGCGCACGCACCGTGCCGCCGGCGACGATCACCTCGCAGTTCGGGTTGGCAGTGAGGATGCTGGCGACGTTGAGGTTGTTGGTGATCACGCGCAGGCCGCTGTGGCCCAGCAGCGCCTTGGCGATGGCTTCGGTGGTGGTGCCGATGTTGAGGATCAGCGAGCAGTCGTTCGGCACGCGCGCTGCCACTGCCTGCGCAATGCGCGCCTTGCCTTGCGCGTGCAGGGTTTCGCGGGCCTGGTGGCCGATGTTCTCGATGGTCGAGCTGGGCACGCGCACGCCGCCGTGAAAGCGCGCCAGCAGGCCGGCGTCGGCCAGTTTCTGCACGTCGCGCCGCACCGTCTGCAAGGTCACGCCGAGCATCTCGGCCAGCACCTCCACGGTGATCGCGCCGCGGCTGCGCACGGTGTCCAGGAGCTTGAGTTGGCGGGGATTGGAATTCACGGCAAGGGCGCCCAGAAGGGGCGAATGACTCTAAAACGAAAAAAAACGAATTACATTAAGGGTAAACCAGCAACAAATTCGAGTCTAAAGGAAGAAAAATGAAAAGGTACGAACATGCGGAGGGCAACGACAGCCCGCGCAACGCGCACGCCGACCACCCTGCCGACACCCTTCCGAGCACGCCCGTGAACCCTGCCGTGTCCTCCCCTGAACAAGCGATCGAATGCGACGTGCTGGTCGTGGGCGGCGGCATCAACGGCTGCGGCATCGCGCGCGACCTGGCCGGGCGCGGCTGGCGCGTGCTGCTGTGCGAGAAGGACGACCTGGCCTCGCACACGTCTTCCTCGTCGACCAAGCTCATTCATGGCGGCCTGCGCTACCTGGAGTACTACGAGTTCTCGCTGGTGCGCAAGGCGCTGCAGGAGCGCGAGGTGCTGCTCAGGAGCGCGCCGCACATCATGTCGCCGCTGCGCTTCGTGATGCCGCACGACCCGTCGATGCGGCCGGCCTGGATGATCCGCATCGGCCTGTTCCTGTACGACCACCTGGCGCGGCGCGAAGTGCTGCCGCCCTCGCGCGGCATCGACCTGCGCGCCCACCCGGCGGGCGAGCCGCTCAAGGCGCAGTACCAGCGCGGCTTCGTCTATTCCGACGGCTGGGTCGACGACGCGCGGCTGGTGGTGCTCAACGCCATCGACGCGCGTGAACGCGGTGCCCAGGTGCGCACGCGCACGCGCTGCATCTCGGCGCAACGCGACGCGAAGGGCTGGACCGCCGTGCTCGAAGCGGCCGACGGCACACGCCAGACCGTGCGTGCGCGCGCGCTGGTGAACGCCGCCGGGCCCTGGGCCGAAGCCTTCCTGCGCGGCGTGGCGCGGCCGGCGCGCGGCGAGGCGCTGGCCACGCGGCACCTGCGGCTGGTCAAGGGCAGCCACATCGTGGTGCCGCGCCTGTTCGCGCACGACCACGCCTACATCTTCCAGAACCCGGACAAGCGGATCATCTTCGCCATTCCCTACCAGCAGAACTTCACCCTGATCGGCACCACCGACGTGGAGTTGAGCGGCGACGACGCCGGCGCCGCGCAGATCAGCCCGCAGGAAATCGACTACCTGTGCACGCAGGCCAGCCGCTATTTCGAGAAGCCGGTGACGCCGGCCGACGTGGTGTGGACCTACGCCGGCGTGCGGCCGCTGCTCGACGACGAATCGGGCGACGCCTCGGCCGTGACGCGCGACTACATGCTCGAAGCCAACGCCGGCCCCGACGCGGCGCCGCTGCTCTCGGTGTGGGGCGGCAAGATCACCACCTTCCGCAAGCTGGCCGAAGATGCCGCCGATGAAGTGGGCCGCCTGCTGGGCGAGGCGCGCCCGGCCTGGACCGAGCGCGCCTTCCTGGCCGGCGGCGACCTGTCGGCCTGGATCGGTGCGCCACGCCGGCCCGACGACGATTTCGAACGCTTCGTGGCCGCGCTGCAATCGCGCCACGGCTGGCTCGAGCCCAAGCTGGCACGCCGGCTGGCGCGCAGCTACGGCGCGCGCGTCGATCAGGTGCTGGGCGATGCACGCACCATGGCCGACATGGGCGAGGCCGTGGCGCCCGGCCTGCACGCGCGCGAACTGCGCTACCTGCAGGCGCAGGAATGGGCCGTCTCGGGTGACGACGTGCTGTGGCGCCGCTCCAAGCTGGGGCTGTTCCTGACGCCGCCCGAACGGGAACGGGTCGATGCCTGGATGCGCGCGCAAGCGCGCGTGGGGCACGTGGAGGTCACTCCGGATGCAACTCTCGCTTGATGGCATCACGAAGAAAGTAGGGGCCCAGAACTGGCTCTACACGCAAAGCATTGCGCCGCAGCCCGGCGCGGTGACGGTGCTGCTCGGTGCCACGCAGGCCGGCAAGACCAGCCTGATGCGCATCATGGCCGGGCTCGACGCGCCCACGCAGGGGCGGGTGCTGGTCGACGGCCAGGACGTGACCGGCATGCCGGTGCGCCAGCGCAACGTGGCGATGGTCTACCAGCAGTTCATCAACTACCCCTCGCTCACGGTGGCGCAGAACATTGCCTCGCCGCTGCAGTTGCGCGGCGAGAAAGACGTGGCGCAGCGCGTGCGCGCGCTGGCCGACAAGCTGCACATCACCCCCTTCCTCGAACGGCTGCCGGCCGAGCTGTCCGGCGGCCAGCAGCAGCGCGTGGCGTTGGCGCGGGCCCTCGCCAAGAACGCGCCGCTGATGCTGCTGGACGAGCCGCTGGTCAACCTCGACTACAAGCTGCGCGAGGGCTTGCGCGATGAACTGACGCAGCTCTTCGCCAGCGGCGAATCGACCGTCATCTACGCCACCACCGAGCCCGGCGAGGCGTTGCTGCTGGGCGGCTACACCGCCGTGCTGGACGCCGGCGAACTGCTGCAGTACGGACCGACGGCGGAGGTCTTTCACGCGCCGGCCTCGCTGCGCGTGGCGCGCGCCTTCAGCGATCCGCCGATGAACTTCCTGGCCGGCCGCGCCGTGCCCGGCGGCGTGCAGATCGACGGTGGGCCCTTGCTCCCGCTCTTGCCGCTGGACGTGGCCGGGGGCTGGGGCGGCGACGGCGCGCCGGTCACTGTGGGCCTGCGTGCCAGCGCGCTCGGCGTGGCGCCGGCTGAGCTGGCGCTGCCCGGCGTGGTCGAGCTGGCCGAGATCTCCGGCTCCGACACCTTCGTGCACGCCGAGACCCCCGTGGGCGAACTGGTGGCGCAACTGGTCGGCGTGCACCGCTTCGACCTGGGCGCCGCCGTCACGCTGAATTTCGCGGCTGCGCAAGCCTATGTGTTCGATGCGGAGGGCGCCCTGCGCTACGCGCCGCCCTGGCGCCAGAAGGTGCACTGACATGGCACAGATCGAGCTCGACCTGGCCCATGCCTATGGCGCCAACCCGCAGCAAGACAGCGACTACGCGCTGCTGCCGCTCACGATGCGTTTTCGCGATGGCGGCGCGTATGCGCTGCTCGGCCCCTCGGGCTGCGGCAAGACCACCATGCTCAACATCATCTCGGGGCTGCTCACGCCCTCGCAGGGCACGGTGAAGTTCGACGGGCACGACATGACGCAGGCCACGCCGCAGGCCCGCAACATCGCGCAGGTGTTCCAGTTCCCGGTGATCTACGACACCATGACGGTGGCGCAGAACCTGGCCTTTCCGCTGCGCAACCGCGGCATGCCGGCCGCGCAGGTGGCGCGCCGTGTCGGCGAGATCGCCGAGATGCTCGACCTGAGCGGCCAGCTCGACCAGCGCGCCGCCGGGCTGGCGGCGGACGCCAAGCAGAAGATCTCGCTGGGCCGCGGGCTGGTGCGCAGCGACGTCTCAGCGGTGCTGTTCGACGAGCCGCTGACCGTCATCGACCCGCATCTCAAGTGGCAACTGCGGCGCAAGCTCAAGCAGATCCACCGCGAACTCAAGCTGACGCTGATCTACGTCACGCACGACCAGGTCGAGGCGCTGACCTTTGCCGAGGAGGTGGTGGTCATGACGCGCGGCAAGGCGGTGCAGGTCGGCAGCGCCGAGGCCCTGTTCGAGCGGCCGGCCCACACCTTCGTCGGCCACTTCATCGGCTCGCCGGGCATGAACTTCCTGCCGGGCCACGTCAACGGCGGCGTCTTGCAGGTGGCCGGCGCCGCCCTGGGCACGCTGCCGGCGCTGGGCGATGGCCCGCTGCAACTGGGCATTCGCCCCGAGTACACCGCGCTGGCGCTGCCGCACAGCGCCGGCGCCCTGCGTGCCACCGTGACGCAGGTGCAGGACGTGGGCACGCACCAGATGCTCAGCGCCCAGGCCGATGGCGCCGTGCTGAAGGCCCGCCTGCCGATCGACCTGGCGCTGCCTGCGCCGGGCCAGGAGGCCTGGCTGCGCGTGCTGGATGCGCACACCTGTTTCTACCGCGACGAGTTGCTGTTGAACTGAACCGGAACGGAGGCCCGCCATGGACGCCGACACCAAACCCATCAATCAGAAGGCCTGGTGGCTGGTCTTGCCCGTGTTGTTGTGCGTGGCCTTCTCGGCCATCCTGCCGCTCATGACGGTGGTGAACTACTCGGTGCAGGACATCATCTCGCCGACCCGACGCGTCTTCGTCGGCACCGAATGGTTCACCGCGGTGATGCGCGACGGCGAACTGCACGCGGCGCTGCTGCGCCAGATCGGCTTCTCGCTGGCGGTGCTGCTGGTCGAGATTCCGCTGGGCATCTGCCTGGCCTTGTCGATGCCGGCCAAGGGCTGGCAGTCGTCGGCCGTGCTGGTCATCGTGGCACTCTCGCTGCTGATTCCATGGAACGTGGTGGGCACCATCTGGCAGATCTTCGGGCGCGCCGACATCGGCCTGTTCGGCTACACGCTGGAGCGCCTGGGCATCAACTACAACTACACCGGCAACGCCACCGACGCCTGGCTGACGGTGCTGTTGATGGACGTGTGGCACTGGACGCCGCTGGTGGCGCTGTTGTGCTTTGCCGGCCTGCGCTCGATTCCCGATGCGTACTACCAGGCCGCGCGCATCGACGGTGCCAGCAAGTTCGCGGTGTTCCGCTACATCCAGTTGCCCAAGATGCGCGGGGTGCTGGTGATCGCCGTGCTGCTGCGCTTCATGGACAGCTTCATGATCTACACCGAGCCCTTCGTGCTGACCGGCGGCGGGCCCGGCAACGCCACCACCTTCCTCAGCCAATACCTTACGCAGAAGGCGGTGGGGCAGTTCGACCTGGGGCCGGCGGCGGCCTTCTCGCTGATCTACTTCCTGATCATCCTGCTGTTCTGCTTCGTGCTCTACAACTGGATGCTGCGGGTGGGGACGCAGTCGGTGGAGGTGGAAAAATGAACGACAAGCGTTTCCGCAAGCGCAGCATCTTCCTCGCGCTGTACCTCCTGTTCGCGCTGCTGCCCATCTACTGGATGGTCAACATGAGCTTCAAGACGAACGGCGAAATCGTCTCGAGCTTTTCCTTCTTCCCGCAGGCCTTCACCTGGGAAAACTACCTGCGCATCTTCACCGATGAAAGCTGGTACTCGGGCTACATCAACAGCCTGATCTACGTCGCGCTGAACACCGTCATCTCGCTCACGGTGGCGCTGCCCGCCGCCTATGCCTTCTCGCGCTATTCCTTCCTGGGCGACAAGCACGTCTTCTTCTGGCTGCTGACCAACCGCATGACGCCGCCGGCGGTGTTCCTGCTGCCTTTCTTCCAGCTCTATTCCACCGTCGGGCTGATGGACACGCACATCGGCGTGGCGCTGGCGCACCTGCTGTTCAACGTGCCGCTGGCGGTGTGGATCCTGGAAGGCTTCATGAGCGGCATTCCCCGCGAGATCGACGAGACCGCCTACATCGACGGCTACTCCTTCCCGCGCTTCTTCCTGCGCATCTTCCTGCCGCTGATCAAGGCGGGCGTCGGCGTGGCGGCCTTCTTCTGCTTCATGTTCAGCTGGGTCGAACTGCTGCTGGCGCGCACGCTCACCAGCGTCGATGCCAAGCCCATCGTCGCCACCATGACGCGCACCGTCAGCGCCTCGGGCATGGACTGGGCCACGCTGGCGGCGGCGGGCGTGCTGACCATCGTGCCGGGTGCGATCGTGATCTGGTTCGTGCGCCACTACATCGCCAAGGGCTTCGCCATGGGGCGGGTCTAGCCCCTTCGCAAGGAGAAAGCAGATGCTCAACTGGATGGCGTGGACGACACCGGTGGCGGTGTTCTTCATCTGCATCGGCCTGATGCTGGTCGGCATGACGATCTGGGAAATCCGTTCGCCCACCACCGTGCGCCGCGGCTGGCTGCCGATGGCCACCACGCGTGGCGACCGCCTGTTCATCGGCCTGCTGGCGGCGGCCTACGTCAACCTGATCTTCGTCGGGCTGGCGGACAAGATCCAGGCGGCGCTCGAACTGGCCGAGGAGCCGTCGATCTGGTTCGGCTTCGTGCTGTCGATGGGGGTGCTTGCGCTGGTCATGCGCAAGGGCTGAGGTGCCGCGCCAGCGGCTGCGTTTCGTTTGTTTCCAAGACGCCGGCGCCCTGTCTTCCCCGGGAGCCGGCGAGGGTTGTGCAAGCGGGAAGTACCACCGAGGAGAGAGACATCATGAGAATTCGCTACACAGCGTTGGCGATGGCCGCGGCGAGCTTCGTCGCGCAAGGTGCATGGGCCGGAGAGGCGGAGGCAAAGAAGTGGATCGACAGCGAGTTCCAGCCGTCGACGCTGAGCAAGGACAAGCAGGCGGGCGAGATGAAATGGTTCATCGACACCGCGGCCAAGCTCAAGGCCAAGGGCGTCAACGAGATCTCCGTGGTCTCGGAGACCATCACCACGCACGAGTACGAGTCGAAGACGCTGGCGCGCGCCTTCGAGGAAATCACCGGCATCAAGGTCAAGCACGACATCATCCAGGAGGGTGACGTCGTGGAGAAACTGCAGACCTCGATGCAGTCGGGCAAGTCGATCTACGACGGCTGGATTTCCGATTCCGACCTGATCGGCACGCACTACCGCTACGGCGTGATCATGCCGCTGTCGGACTACATGGCGGGCGAGGGCAAGGAGTTCACCAACCCCGATCTCGACCTGAAGGATTTCATCGGCACCAGCTTCACCACCGCGCCGGACGGCAAGCTCTACCAGCTGCCCGACCAGCAGTTCGCCAACCTCTACTGGTTCCGTGCCGACCTGTTCGCGCGCCAGGACCTGCAGGACAAGTTCAAGGCCAAGTACGGCTACGACCTGGGCGTGCCGGTCAACTGGAGTGCCTACGAAGACATCGCCGAATTCTTCACCAACGACGTGAAGACCATCGACGGCAAGCCGATCTACGGCCACATGGACTACGGCAAGAAGGACCCGTCGCTCGGCTGGCGCTTCACCGATGCCTGGCTGTCGATGGCCGGCGAAGCCGACAAGGGCATTCCGAACGGGCTGCCGGTGGACGAGTGGGGCATTCGCGTGGCCGACGACAAGTGCACGCCCGTCGGTGCCTCGGTCTCGCGCGGTGGGGGCACCAATTCACCGGCCGCCGTCTATGCGCTGACCAAGTACATCGACTGGATGAAGAAGTACGCGCCGAAGGAAGCGACCGGCATGACCTTCGGTGAGTCGGGTCCGGTGCCGGCGCAGGGGCAGATCGCGCAGCAGGTGTTTTGGTACACCGCCTTCACCGCCGACATGACCAAGCCGGGCCTGCCGGTGGTGAACGCCGACGGCACGCCCAAGTGGCGCATGGCGCCTGGCCCGCATGGCCCGTACTGGAAGGACGGCATGCAGAACGGCTACCAGGACGTCGGCTCGTGGACCTTCTTCAAGAACACCGACGCCAACCGCAAGGCGGCGGCGTGGCTGTATGCGCAGTTCGTCAACAGCAAGACGGTGTCGCTCAAGAAGTCCATCACCGGCCTGACCTTCGTGCGCGACAGCGACATCCGCAGCGACTACTTCACGCAGAACGCGGCCAAGTACGGCGGCCTGATCGAGTTCTATCGCAGCCCCGCGCGCGTGGCCTGGACGCCCACCGGCAACAACGTGCCCGACTATCCCAAGCTGGCGCAGCTGTGGTGGAAGAACGTGGCCGAGGCGGTGACCGGCGAGAAGACGCCGCAGAAGGCGATGGACAACCTGGCCGAGGAAATGGACCAGGTGATGGCCCGCCTGGAGCGCGCCGGCATGGCGCATTGCGCGCCCAAGCTCAACCCCAAGAGCGACCCGGCCAAGTGGCTGAGCGATGAGCACGCGCCGTGGAAGAAGCTGGCCAACGAAAAACCCAAGGGCGAGACCGTCAACTACGAGAAGCTGCTCACCGCATGGAAGGAAGGCAAGGTGCGCTGAGCGCTTGAGGCGAACTGGGCGCTCGCCCTGAACCGGCTACTGGGCGAGCGCCGCCTTGATCTCGTTACCGAGATCGATCACCGACATCGCGTAGTAGGCGCTCCAGTTGTAGCGGGTGATGACGTAGAAGTTCTGCGTGCCGGCCCAGTACTCGGACGGCTCGCCGCCGTTTTCCAGTTCGATCAAGGCCAGCAGGCCGGGGAATTTCTGCGCCTCGGGCGCGAGCACGGCGCCGGCGGCGCTGAAGCTGTCGGCGCTGAAGCTGGGCTTGATGTCGGGCTCGCGCAGCAGGTCCATCTGCACGCGCTGCATGTCGAAGCTCACCGGGAAGATGGCTGGCATGCCGGGCGTCCAGCCGTAGCCCTTGAAGTAGTTGGCCACCGAGCCGATCGCGTCGACCGGGTTGCCCGCCAGGTCGATGCGGCCGTCGCCGTCGAAGTCGACCGCGTACTTGGCGATGCTGCTGGGCATGAACTGCGGCATGCCCATGGCGCCGGCGTAGCTGCCGCGCGGCGCCAGCGGGTCGTCGTGGGTGCGGCTTTCCTGCTGCAGGAAGGTTTCCAGTTCGCCGCGGAAGTAGGCTCGGCGCTGGTCGGCGCGCGGGTGCGCATCGGGAAAGTCGAACGAGAGGGTGGCCAGCGCATCGATCACGCGAAAGCTCCCCATGTTGCGGCCGTAGATGGTTTCCACGCCGATGATGCCGACGATGATTTCCGGCGGCACGCCGAATTCGCGCTCTGCGCGTTCCAGCGTGGCGGCATTGGCGCGCCAGAACTCGACGCCGGCGCCGATGCGGGTGGCGTCGATGAAGCGGCCGCGGTAGGCGTTCCAGTTCTTGCGGCGCCCCGGCGCGCCGGGCAGCATGAGGCGCGGCACGTTGGGGAGGAAGCGCGCGTCGCCGATGGTCTGGCGCACCCATTCGCGGTCGAGCCCGTCGCGCGCGGCGATTTCATCGGCGAAGGCCATGGCGTCGGGGCGCGTGTCGTAGGTAATGGCGGGCGCCGGCGCGCTGCGTTTTGGGGAGGCCTTGGCCTTGGTGGCCTTGCCCGGCTTGCTTGATTTCGCCGCGGCCTTGCGCTCGGGCGCGGCGGAGGAGGTACCGGACAACAGCGACAAGCCGATGGCGAGCGAGAGAAAGAGCGTGGAGGAGCGTGCCATCGGACCATTGTGCCGTGCGGCCGCGGGCACTCCGCGGCCGACACAGCTGGTTTCATCGCGGCCAGGCCAGGCGCGTGAATTCCGCACGCAATGCGGACAGCGCCTGCGGCGTGGCGCGCGCGTAGCGCTGCATCTCCATGCGCAGCAGCCAGTCGCGTGCAGCCTGCGTCGGCGCATCGGCGCCGAAGCGTTGCGCCAGCAGCGCTGCCATGGCACGCGGCGGCATCGACTCGGCAGTCTCGATGCCGGCCTCGCGCAGCCGCGTCCGGGCCTTGGCCAGCAGGCGCAGCCAGGGGTCGTGCTGGCTGCGTTCCCACAGCGTCCACAGCGCGCCGCCCACGCTGGCGGCGATGACCAGGCCGAGCAGCACGGTGATCAGGTCCTGCATGCTCGGCGCGCTGAAGCCGAGGTTCTTCAGCAGGTCGAGCTGGCGCCCTTGCGTGTAATTGAGCACCCACTGGTTCCAGCCGTTGTTGACGGCCTCCCAGGCCGCGCGCAGGTTCTGCGCGAGGGTCGGACTCATCGCGTCGATGGCGCCGGCGAAGAGGCCCGGCGCAGCCGCCAGCCGCTCGAAGGCGCCGATGCGCCCGGGTGACACCGCGGCGGTGGGGTCGACGCGCACCCAGCCCCGGCCTTCTTCCCACACCTCGGTCCAGGCATGGGCGTCGCTCTGGCGGATCACCCAGTAGTTGTCGACGGCGTTGAGCTCGCCGCCCTGGTAGCCGGTGACGATGCGCGCGGGCACGCCGGCCGCGCGCATCAGCACTGCAAAGGCCGAGGCGATGTGTTCGCAGAAGCCGCTCTTGCGGTCGAACCAGAATTCGTCGGCGGTGTTCTCGCCGTACACGCCCGGCTCCAGCGTGTATTCGTAGCCGCCGGTGCGCAGGCGCTGCAGTGCCGCCTGCACCAGCGCGCGGGTGCCGCCTGCCGCCACCGCCGGGTCGGCGCGCAGTTGCTCGGCCCATGCCACGGTGCGCGGGTTGCTGCCGGGCGGCAACGCGAGATAGGTGCGCAGTGCGGGCACGCGTTCGGTCGGGCCGCTGCGGTACTGCAGGTAGCTTTCGGCGCGGTAGCGCAGCAGGTCGCGCACCGGCTGCGTCGAGATCCACTGCAGCTCGGCGGTCTGGCGCACGTCGATGCCGGGCGCATCGGGCGCCCTGGGTGTCGCGTCGAGCGTGACGAGCCACGGCCGCTGGCTGGCTTCCAGCGTCACCTGGTAGCGCACCGGCTGGCCGCGCACCTGCAGCTCGGACAGCGCCGGCGCGCGGGCGAAGGGGTTGAGCTCGCGCCATTCGCGGCCGTCGAAGCGACCCATCACCGGGCCGCGGAAATACAGCGCGCTTCGCTCGGGCACCGCGCCATCGTCGAACTTCACGCGCGCGGCAATGCTGTCGTCCAGCGCCAGCTGCGCGATCGTGCCCACGCGCATGCGGTCCGACAGGCCGCTGCGCCCGGTCATCGCATCGTTGGGCGTGCCCCACAGCGGCGCCAGGCGCGGGAACAGCAGGAACAGCGCGAGCATGATCGGCGCGCCCAGCAGCGCCATCAGGCCGGCCAGTTTGGCGGCCTGCATCAGCGGCGGGCGACCCACCGGCATGTGCGCGTTCACCAGCGCCGTCAGCAGGCCCAGCAGCGCCGCCAGCATGGCCAGCGCGGTGAGCAGCGACTGCGAATAGAAGAAGTTGGTGAGCATCGCGAAGAAGCCCAGGAAGAAGATCACCATGGCGTCGCGCCGGGCCCGCAGCTCCAATGTCTTGAGCGCCAGCAGCACCACCACCATGGTCACGCCGGCATCGCGCCCGAGCAAGGTGCGGTGGCTCGCCAGCGTGGCGCCGATGGCAATGGCCAGCAGCGCAATGCGCCACCACTTGCCCGGCAGCGGACGCGACTGCAGCGCCAGCACGCCGCGCCAGACCAGCACGCCGCCGCTCAGCAGCAGGCACCACCACGGCAGGTTGCCGGCCTGCGGCAGCACGATGAGCGCGATCACGCCAAGCAGGAACAGGGTGTCGCGCGCGTCGCGCGGCAGGCTGGCGCCCCAGCGCATCCGGGGACTTGCGTTCGTGCTCAGCATATGGCGAGCGCCTCCAGGCATTGGCGCTTGTGCGCCTCGCCGTGCGACGGTGCGATGCTGCGGCCGGCCACGCGCAGGCCATAGTCGATGCCCAGCCGGTCGGCCATCAGCACCCAGGCGCACAGGCGCGACAGGCGCGCTTCCAGCTCGGGCAGGGCGGTGGCCTGGGCGTCGAGCCACAGCTCTTCACGCTGGGCCTGCTGCGTGTCGCGGCTCACCAGGTCCTCGCTGCCGGCGGCTTGCGCCCGCGCCGCCTTCTTCCACACCACCAGCTTGAGCGGATCGCCGCGCCGGTAGGCGCGGATGCCGTCGTATTCGCCCGCCGCCTGGGCGCGCGCCAGGGCGCGGCCGGGCGGGCCGGCCAGTGCTTCGCCCGGTGGCAGCGGCGGCGGGTGCGCCTCGGGCGCCGGGTACACCAGCAGCTTGGCCGCCGGGCGCCAGACGCACCAGACGCGGAAGGTGCCGAGTGGGAAGCGCGTCTCGGCCGTCAGCGGTGGCACCGCGTGCAGGCCGCGCCGGTGCGGCAGGAAGGCGATCTCCAGCGGGCAGCTGCCTTGCGCCGGCACATCGGTCCAGGCCCAGTGCCCGCTGCCGCGCACCGCCATGCCGATGCCGAAGCGCGTGCTGCGTCGCGCGTTGTGCAGCGTGATGCGGAACACGGCGGCGCTGTGCGCGAACTGCGCGTCGGGCGGCGTCAGGTGCATCGCCAGCCCGCGCAGCGTGGCGTGGCACAGGTGCATGCCGACGGCGGCGCTGCCGGCCAGCAGGAAGGTCAGCAGGTAGCCCAGGTTGAGCTGGTAGTTGATCGAGGCGATCAGCAGCACCAGCACCGTTGCCAGCAGCATCCAGCCGGCGGCGGTGGGCACGATGTAGACATTGCGCTGCGTCAGTTCCAGCCGGTCCGAAGGCGGGCGGCGCGAGAGGAACCAGCGCTCGATATGGCCGCGCAACCCGCCGCGCGGGGCGCTGCCGGCGGCGGCGTCTGCCACGCTCATGGCTGCCTCGGGTGGGTCATGGAATCGGCACGGCGGCCATCATGGCGCGCACCTGTTCCACCGCGCCACGGCCGGCATCGCCGACCGGCGTCAGGCGGTGCGCGATGGTCTGCGGCAGCACCGCCTGCACGTCGTCGGGCGCCACGTAGTCGCGGTTGGCGAGCAGCGCCTGCGCCTTGGCCGCGCGCAGCAGCGCAATGCCGGCGCGCGGCGACAGGCCGTCGAGGAACCAGCGGCCGGAACGGCTGGCGGCGATGAGGTCCTGCACGTAGTTGAGCAGCGCGTCGGACGCATGCACCTGCTGCACGCGCTGCTGCAGGGCGTTCAGCTCGCCGGCGCTCAGCAGCGCCGGCAGCGTGCCCAGCAGTTCGCGCCGGTCGGCACCCGCCAGCAGCGCGCGTTCGGCGGCGCGGTCGGGGTAGCCCAGCGAGATGCGCATCAGGAAGCGGTCGAGCTGCGATTCGGGCAGCGCGAAGGTGCCCAACTGGTCGTTCGGGTTCTGCGTGGCGATGACAAAGAAGGGCGAGGGCAGGGCGCGGGTCTCGCCTTCGATCGTGACCTGCTTTTCCTCCATCGCCTCGAGCAATGCGCTCTGGGTCTTCGGGCTGGCGCGGTTGATCTCGTCGGCCAGCAGCACCTGGGCAAAGATCGGGCCGGGGTGGAACACGAAGTTCTGCTGGCCGCGGTCGTAGATCGCCACGCCCGACAGGTCGCCGGGCATCAGGTCGGCCGTGAACTGCACGCGCGAGAACTGTAGACCGAAAGTGTGCGCAAGCGCGTGCGCCAAAGTCGTCTTGCCGACGCCGGGGACATCTTCTATTAACAAGTGTCCTCCGGCCAACAGGCAGGCCACGCAGTCCCGAACCTGCGCCTGCTTCCCCACAATCACCGTGTTAAGCTGCCCCAGCAAACTGGCGAGCTTTGCCGCGACGTCCATATTTGTATCCATTAGTGAACCATACCGTAGGTCCGAAGCCTTGCGCTGTGGCGGGCCTTGAAGAAGAACGAGACATGGGCAAAACCGGTTACTTCATCCACCGCGACAGCTGGCGCCACGAAATGGGCCGCGGCCATCCGGAATGTCCCGAGCGGCTCGACGCGATCGAGGACCGGCTGCTGGCCACCGGTGTGGCCGATGCGCTCGAGCGCATCGAGGTGCCGCTCGCCACGCTCGACCACCTCAAGCTGGCGCACAGCGAAGCGCATGTCGAATACCTGCAGTCGCTGGCGCAGCGCCTTACGGAAGATGCGCCCGCCGGCGGACCGGCCTATGCGCAGATCGACCCCGACACCTGCCTGTGCCCCGGCAGCATGCTGGCCGCGCGGCGCGGCGCCGGCGCCGCCATTGCCGCCACCGACGCGGTGATCGCCGGCGAGATCGACAACGCTTTTTGCGCGGTGCGCCCGCCGGGCCATCACGCCACGCGCGAGCAGTCGATGGGCTTTTGCCTGTTCAACAACGTCGCCATCGCGGCGCGCCATGCGCTCGAGCACCACGGCCTCAAGCGCGTGGCGGTGGTCGACTTCGACGTGCACCACGGCAACGGCACCGAGGACATTCTCTCCAACGACCCGCGGGTGCTGATGGTGGGCATCTTCCAGCACCCGTTCTACCCGTTCAGCGGCACCGAGCATCCGGCGCCCAACATGCTCAACCTGCCGGTGCCGGCCTACACCAAGGGCATGGACGTGCGCGAATTGATCGAGGCGGTGTGGATGCCGCGGCTGGAGGAATTCAAGCCGCAGATGATCTTCATCAGCGCCGGCTTCGACGCCCATCGCGACGACGACCTCGGCCAGCTGGCGCTCAACGAGAACGACTTCTACTGGATCACCAGCCGGGTGCGCGAGGTGGCGCGCCGCCATGCGCACGGGCGCATCGTGTCGATGCTCGAGGGCGGCTACAACCTCGACGCGCTGGCGCGCAGCGTGGAAGCGCACGTGCGCGTGCTGGCCGACCTGTAGCGGCTGCGCCGCCGCGTTGAGCTGCGCGCACCACATGTTGCGAATTGAATCGATGCGCGCGAGTGCTTCTCGCCCGCGTTAAGCTCCACTATAATAATAAAAAAGCACGGTCGTTCGTTTTTTCGAGCCGACCCGTGCCAGGTGATTGAAACGAGCAGGCCGGTGAAGAGGGAGCTCTTAGAATTTCCCGCTGCCCTGCATCCTCTGAATTGCAATCCAATGGAGTCACACCAATGAAGGTTCTGGTCCCCGTCAAGCGGGTCGTCGACTACAACGTCAAGGTCCGCGTCAAGTCGGACGGCACCGGCGTCGATATCGCCAACGTCAAGATGAGCATGAATCCCTTCGACGAGATCGCCGTCGAAGAAGCGGTTCGCCTGAAGGAAAAGGGCGTGGTCACCGAAGTGATCGCCGTCTCCTGCGGCGACACCAAGTGCCAGGAGACGCTGCGCACCGCCATGGCCATCGGCGCCGACCGCGGCATCCTGGTGGAGACC
>Ga0160459_100034_pt1 | contig 258112 bp, 208 predicted proteins | sample HID1973K_E6MG_FD_108208 | JGI IMG/M metagenome (GOLD analysis project Ga0160459, IMG submission 108208) | Enriched mosquito-associated microbial communities from UW Madison campus, WI, USA - HID1973K_E6 MG | ecosystem: Host-associated > Arthropoda: Insects > Digestive system > Unclassified ...
AGCTGTCAGATCCCGGTCGCGGCTGAAGCCGCTCCTACAGGGTGCCCCGGTGGTTGCCCGCGGAACTGAGCGCAGAAGTTGTAGGAGGGGCTTCAGCCCCGACGAGCGGAGTCGCGAGCTGTCGGATCCCGGTCGCGGTTGAAGCCGCTCCCACAGTGCACCCAGCAGGCCTACCGGCGCTGCGGGTTGCCTGCTGGAGAAATTGTGGGAGGGGCTTGAGCCCCGACGAGCGAAGACCTGGCCTCTCAGAGCGCGGCCGCCGGCCGTTCCCCGAAACGTGCGGTCCAGCTGCCTTCCAGTGCTGGCTCGACCACCAGCGCGCGAACCTGGCCCATGAACGCTGACCGCGGGGTCAGCCTTGCCCCCAGGCTCAGCAGGTGCGGGTTCTCCACCTGGGCATCGATCAGCGGACAACCCTGCTCGTGCAGAAACCCCGCCAGCGCCGCCAGCGCCACTTTCGAGCCGCCGCTGCGGCCACTGAACATGCTCTCGCCGAAGAACATCCGGCCGATGCCAACGCCGTAGATGCCGCCAACCAGTTCCTCCCCCTCATACACCTCGACCGAATGGGCGTGGCCGAGCCGATGCAGGGCGCCGTACGCCCGGCGCATCGCCGGCACGATCCAGGTGCCGTCCTGGCCCGGTCGCGGGGTGTGGGCGCAGTGCGCGACCACCGCGTCGAAAGCGGTGTCGGCGCGGAGGCTCCAATCGCTTTGGCGCAACCGGCGGCGGAAGCGCGAGGGCAGCCGGAAACTGGCCGTATCGAAGGTGACGCGCGGGTCCGGCGACCACCACAGGATCGGCTGGCCCTCGGAGAACCAGGGAAAGATGCCGTGCGCGTAGGCGTTGAGCAGGCGCGCCGGGCTGAGGTCGCCGCCCACGGCGAGCAATCCGTCGGGCTCGCGCAAGGCCTGTTCGACCGGCGGGAACGGCGCCAGCGGGTCGTCCGGCAACAAGGCGGGCGGGCGCGGCATCAGGCCTCGGCGTCGTCGCGGAAGGGCGAGTGCGTGGCCAGTTCGCGCCGGTAGCGCTGCACCGAGGCGCGCTCCTGCTCGCACCACTCGGCCAAGGGTTCGCGGAAACCCGGGTCGGCGATCCAGTGCCGGCTGCGCACTTCGCTGGGCAGGAAGCCGCGGGCGATCTTGTGCTCGCCCTGGGCGCCAGGCTCGAAGCGGTCCAGGCCTTCGCGCAGGCAGTATTCGATGCCCTGGTAGTAGCAGGTTTCGAAGTGCAGGCCGGGCAGGGCGGCGCCGCCCCAATAGCGGCCGTAGAGGGTGTCGCCACCGCGCAGGCACAGCGCGCCGGCCAGGGGCTCGTCGCCAAGTTCGGCCAGGAAGATCACCAGCGCTTCGGGCATGGTCCGGGCAAGGTGGCGCAGGAAGTCCAGGGTCAGGGCCGGCGAGTTGCCGTATTCGCTGAAGGTCTTGAGGTAGAAGCCATGCATGGCGGCGAGGTCGGCATCGCTTGCATCGTGGCCATGGACGGTGCGGAAGCGAATGCCGGCCTGGCGGACCTTGTTGCGCTCCTGGCGGATGTTCTTGCGGTGCTTGTGGTCCATCGCCGCGAGGAAGGCGTCGAAGTCCCGCCAGTCCGGCCGCCGCTGCCAGTGGTACTGCACATCGTGGCGCAGCAGCCATTGCGGATCGAACAAGGCGTCGTCGGCTTCGCTAAGGAAATTGAGGTGGGCCGAGGACAGGCCGTTGTCCTCGACCAGCGCGACGATCGCATCGCGCAGCGTGGCGGCGGCCGTGGCATCGCGCGCCAGCAGGCGCGGGCCGGTGACCGGCGAGTAAGGCACCGCACCCAGCCACTTGGGGAAGTATTCCTGGCCGTAGCGCGCATAGGCGTTGGCCCAGGCTTGGTCGAAGACGAATTCGCCGTGCGAGTTGGTCTTGAGGTAGCCGGGGGCGGCGGCGCGCAGCTGGCCGCCGTCCCACAGGGTCAGGTGCAGGGGGCTCCAGCCCCATTCGGCGCGCAGGCAGCCCTGCTGCTCCAGGCCGTCGAGGAAGGCATGGCGGACGAAGGGGTTGCGTCCGTCATGCAGCGCGTCCCAGGCCGCGGCCGGGATCTGTTCCAGCCGACGGTAGCCGCGCACTTCCCCGGGCATCGGCCGGCTCAGTCGATCTGGTCGAGGAAGCGCTCGGCATCGAGCGCGGCCATGCAGCCGAAGCCGGCCGAGGTGATGGCCTGGCGGTAGTGCTGGTCGGCCACGTCGCCGGCGGCGAACACGCCTTCGACCGAGGTCTGGGTGGCGTTGCCGCCCAGGCCCGAGCGAATCTCCAGGTAGCCGTTGTTCATCGCCAGTTGGCCGTCGAACAGCTGGGTGTTGGGGTGGTGGCCGATGGCGACGAAGAAGCCGTGCACCGGGATCTCGCGGGTGCTGCCGTCCTGCACGGACTTGACCCGCACGCCGGTCACGCCGGCGTCGTTGCCCAGCACTTCGTCCACGGTGTGGTGCCACACGGTCTCGATCTTGCCGGCCTTGACCTTGTCGAACAGCTTGTCCTGCATGATCTTTTCCGCGCGCAGGGTGTCGCGGCGGTGGATCAGGTAGACCTTGCGGGCGATGTTGGACAGGTACAGCGCCTCTTCCACGGCGGTGTTGCCGCCGCCGATCACCGCCACGTCCTGGTCGCGGTAGAAGAAGCCGTCGCAGGTGGCGCAGGCGGACACGCCGCGGCCCTTGAAGGTTTCTTCGGAGGGAATGCCCAGGTACTTGGCCGTGGCGCCGGTGGCAATGACCAGTGCGTCGCAGGTGTAGGTGGCGCTGTCGCCGCTCAGGGTGAACGGCCGCTGGGACAGGTCGGCGGTGTGGATGTGGTCGAAGATGACCTCGGTCTCGAAGCGCTCGGCATGCGCCTGCATGCGCGTCATCAGGTCCGGGCCCATCAGGCCGTGGGCATCGCCGGGCCAGTTGTCGACCTCGGTGGTGGTCATCAGCTGGCCGCCCTGCTGCAGGCCGGTGATCACCACCGGCTTGAGGTTGGCGCGCGCGGCATACACCGCGGCGGTCCAGCCGGCGGGGCCGGAGCCGAGGATCAGGAGGCGGGAATGCTTGGCGGGACGGGAGGAAGAAGCGCTCATATATACTCGCGATCGGAAGGAGTTGCCGGCACGATCGCAGCCTCGCGTTCGTCCGCAGGGGGCATAGAGTGGCGATGCGCCTCGGTCTAATCAAGGCGAACCGGTGGAAATGCGTGGGCCAGTGGCGGCGGCAGGGGTGAGGGCGCTTTTCGCGGGCCAACAGCTGTTTCCCAACGCGTCCTCGTTTATTATCAAACACTAAGCATTCTTTTCTAAGGTCTGGCGCCAGGTGGCAAAACAGGTTCCCGAACGCGGCGCTGCCGCCGAAGCCAAGGCATCGCGCAAGCCCGTGCCCACCGAAAACTCACGGCGCCAGCGCCTGTGGCGCGACCTGGCGCTGATCGCCATCGCGCCGCTGCTGCTGTACCTGCTGGCGAGCCTGTTCACCTATTCGGCCGCCGATCCGGGCTGGTCGCAGACCGGCAGCCTGGTGGCGCCGGTCCACAACATGGGCGGCAAGGCCGGGGCCTGGATCGCCGACGTGCTGCTGCAACTGTTCGGCTATGTCGCCTTCCTGCTGCCGCTGATCCTCGGCGCAGTCGCCTGGATCGCCTTGTTCGGCATGGAGAAGGAAGGCCAGGGCGAGCCCGAGCTGGGCCCGGCGCTGCGCCTGGTCGGCATGGTCGGCTTTCTCATTGCCGCCACCGGCTTCCTGCACCTGCGCCTGTTCGGCGGCGATGTGGCCCAGGCCGGCGGCATCCTCGGCAAGCTGGTGGCCAATTCGCTGCGCGTGGCCTTCGGCGCGCTGGGCAGCAACCTGTTCGTGGTGGTGCTGCTGCTGATCTCGATCACCCTGGCCACCGGCCTGTCCTGGTTCGCGGTGATGGAGCGCATCGGCCGCTGGGTGCTGCTGCTGCCGCCGCTGCTGCGCAAGAGCAGCAAGCAGGCCAACGAGTGGCAGCAGACCCGCGCCTTGCGCGAGGAACGCGAGGAAGTGCGCAAGGTCGAGGCGGTCAAGCAGGCCAAGCGCGAGCCGGTGAAGATCGAACCGCCGCCGGCACCGGTGGTGGAGAAGAGCGAGCGCGCCAAGCGCGAGCAGCAGATCCCGATGTTCCAGGGCGTCAACGGCGATGGCTCGGATCTGCCGCCGCTGGCCTTGCTCGACGATCCCAAGCCGCAGACCAAGGGTTATTCCGAGGAAACCCTGGAAACCCTGTCGCGGCAGATCGAGTTCAAGCTCAAGGACTTCCGCATCGACGCACAGGTGGTCGGCGCCTATCCGGGCCCGGTGATTACCCGCTTCGAGATCGAGCCGGCCCCGGGCGTGAAGGTCAGCCAGATCAGCTCGCTGGATAAGGACATCGCCCGCGGCCTGTCGGTCAAGTCGGTGCGCGTGGTGGACGTGATCCCGGGCAAGTCGGTGGTCGGCCTGGAGATTCCCAACGTCAGCCGCGAGATGATCTTCCTGTCCGAGCTGCTGCGCTCGAAGGAATACGACAAGTCGCCCAGCCACCTGACCCTGGCCCTGGGCAAGGACATCGCCGGCCGCCCGACGGTGGCCGACCTGGCGCGCATGCCGCACCTGCTGGTCGCCGGCACCACCGGCTCGGGCAAGTCGGTGGCGGTCAACGCGATGGTGCTGAGCCTGCTCTACAAGGCCTCGCACAAGGACCTGCGGATGCTGATGATCGACCCGAAGATGCTCGAGCTGAGCGTCTACCAGGGCATCCCGCACCTGTTGGCGCCGGTGGTCACCGACATGAAGGAGGCCGCCAACGGCCTGCGCTGGTGCGTGGCCGAGATGGAGCGCCGCTACAAGCTGATGAGCACGGTGGGCGTGCGCAACCTGGCCGGCTTCAACAAGAAGGTCAAGGACGCCGAGGAAGCGGGCCAGCCGCTGATGGACCCGCTGTTCAAGCCGAACCCGGAACTGGGCGAAGCCCCGCGCCCGCTGGAGACGCTGCCGTTCATCGTCATCTTCATCGACGAATTCGCCGACATGATGATGATCGTCGGCAAGAAGGTCGAGGAACTCATTGCGCGCCTGGCGCAGAAGGCGCGTGCCGCCGGCATCCATTTGATCCTGGCGACCCAGCGCCCGTCGGTGGACGTGATCACCGGCCTGATCAAGGCCAACATCCCGACCCGCATCGCCTTCCAGGTCAGCTCGAAGATCGATTCGCGCACCATCCTCGACCAGAGCGGCGCCGAAACCCTGCTCGGCCACGGCGACATGCTCTACCTGCCGCCGGGCACGGCGATGCCCGACCGCGTCCACGGCGCCTTCGTCAGCGACGAGGAAGTGCACCGCGTGGTCGAGCACCTCAAGGCCAGCGGGCCGGCCGCTTACATCGAGGGCGTGCTGGACGAGGTGCAGACCATGGGCGATGGCACCGTGGTCGGCGCCACCGGCCTGCCGGAGTCCAGCGGCGGTGCGGGCGATGAGTCCGACCCGCTGTACGACGAAGCCCTGCGCATCGTCACCGAGACCCGCCGCGCCTCGATCTCCGGCGTGCAGCGGCGCTTGAAGATCGGCTACAACCGCGCCGCGCGCCTGATCGAGGCGATGGAGGCGGCCGGCGTGGTCAGCGCCCCGGAACACAATGGCGATCGCACCGTGCTGGCGCCGCCGCCGCCGAAGTAAGCTGGGCGGGTTCGCCGCGCCGGATGCGCGGCTTGTCGGTGGCGGAAGCCACCTTTCAGGGGGGATGTGGTGCGTTTCATCGTGTGCCTGCTGTTGCCGTGCCTGCTGTGGCCGGCGCTCGCATTTGCCCAGACCTCGGCCCCGCCGACGCCACCCCCTGGCCAGGCCGAGAACAATTTCAGCTATGTCCGCTACCGCGCCGACTACGAGGTGCGGGAGGACGCCAGCAACGTCGAGACCGACACCTACGAGATCCTGCTCAAGACCAAGTCGGCGGTGGAGCATTTCAGCCAGGTGCGGCTGAGCTACAGCGAGAAGATGGAAACCCTCGAGGTGCTCGAGGCCTACACCATCACCGCCGAGGGCTTGCGCCAGCCGGTGCCGGCCGACCGCATCTACACCCAGGAAAGCTATTCCAGCGCCTCGGCGGCGATGTATGCCGACCGCAAGGTGCGGGTGATCGTGTTCCCGAACCTGGCGCCCGGCGCGCGCATCGCCTACGTGGTTCGCCGCAGCCAGCACACGCCGTTCTTCCCGGGCTACTTCAGCCTGTGGGAAACCTTCAGCGTGTTCTCGCAGTACGAGGACGCGGTGGTCACCCTGACCGCACCCGAGCGCTTCCCCATGCAGGTGTGGGCACGCGGGGTGGAGGCGCAGCGGCCGGTGCGGCGCAAGGGCCAGCAACGCTGGGAATGGCGCTACCAGCAGCCGGCGCCGATGAAGAGCCAGAACTGGAGCGCGGCGGCGTGGGAGTTCAGCCCCACGATCATGGCCAGCAGCTACCGCGACTGGTCGCAGATGGGCCTGGCCTACCACGCCAAGGCCGGGCAGGCGGCGGCGGTGACGCCGAAGATCCAGGCCCTGGCCGACCAGATCACCGCCGGGGTCGGCGACCGCCGCGCCCAGGCCGCGGCGCTATACGACTGGGTGGCGCGCAACATCCGCTACGTCGCCGTGTACCTGGGCAATGGCGGCCTGGAGCCGAACCCGGCCGAGCGCATCGCCGACAGCCAGTACGGCGACTGCAAGGACCACACCGTCATCCTCGAAGCCCTGCTCGCGGCCAAGGGTATTGCCAGCACGCCGGTGCTGATCGGCGCCGACGGCGGGCCGACCTTGCCGCGCATCGCGGTGCTGGGGCGCTTCAACCACGCCATCACCTATCTGCCCGAGTTCGACCTCTACGTCGACTCGACCAACCCGTACGCGCGCTTCGGCCAGCTGCCGGCCTCCGACCTCGGCGCGCCGGTGGTGCACAGCGCCGATGGCCGCCTCGCGCGCACGCCGCCGAACGACCGCCGCCGCAATGCCTATGTCGCGCGCAGCGAGTTCGACTTCCGCGGCGACGGCGGCCTGCACGGTGTGACCACGCTGGACAGCGGCCAGACCGGCGAGATTGGCTTGCGCACGATGTTCGTCCAGCTCAATGCGCAGAACCGTGCGCGGATCGAGGAATCGATCATCGCCCAGGCCGGCTTCGATGGCCGCGGCGAGCTGCAGCTGCAGGGCGACCCGACCGACCTGTCGCGGCCGTTCGGCTATCGGTACGGCTTCCAGGCCGAGGACTACGTCGACTTCCACCAGCTCGGCGGCATGCGCCTGCCGGACATGCCGGGCGCCGAGTCGGCGCGCGACCTGTATGCCAGCACCTCGTCCGAAACCAACCTGACGCCGTTCTACTGCAACGACAGCGTGCGCGAAGAGACCTACGTGCTGCGCTTCCCCGACGGCGTGCCGATCGCGGTGCTGCCGCGCAATGCCGATTTCAGCAATGCCGCCGGCGAGTACAGCGTGCAGTGGCAGCGCGAAGGCCAGACCGTGACCAGCACGCACCGGCTGGCGCGCAAGGCGATCCACGGCCCGCAGGCCCTGTGCCAGCCGCAGGACTACGCGGCCTTCCGCGAGCTGTTCCAGCAGGTGCGGCGCGGCTTCCGCAGCCAGATCGTCTACGGCGACCTGACGCCGCGGTGAGCGGCGCCAGGTCATTGGACGGTCAGAAGTTCCACCTCGCCTGCAACGACAGCGTGCGCGGCGCACCGACGCCGAGCAGGCCGTTGCCGGCCGCGCTCCAGTAATCGCGGTCGGCGACATTGTCGAGCATGGCGCGCACGGTCAGCGGCTGGTTGCGCCAGTCCGGGGTCCATTCGGCGCCTACCGACCAGGTCGCATAGCCGCCGACGAACGCGCGGTTCTCGTTGTCCACCGGACGGCGGCCGGTGTAGTAGACGCCGCCGCTCAGCGCCAGCGATGGCAGGCTGGCCAGCGGATAGCGTGCGAACAGGCTGGCGGTCTGGCGCGGCGTGTTGGCCGGGATTTGGTCATAGGTGGCGAGGTTCTCGCGCGCGAGCTGGCGTGCATCCAGCCACAGCGCCGAGGCGATCAGCTCCACCCGGTCGAACACCTTGCCGCTGGCGACCAGTTCCAGGCCGCGGTAGCGCGACAGTCCGTTGAGCACCATGCGGTTGGCCGCGTCGATCGTGGTGGTCGGGCGCCGGATCTCGAACAGCGCGCCTTGCAGCAAGGCGCGGCCAAGCTGCAGCTTGGCGCCCAGTTCCATCTGCCTGGCGCGCGCCGGCGGCAGCAGTTCGCCGGCGTTGGCGCGGTTGGACGAGGCCCAGCCACTTTCTTCCAGGCCTTCGGCGTAGGTGGCGTAGAGCAGGCTGTCGTGGCGCGGCTGCCACAGCAACGAGGCCGAAGGCATCGTTTCTTGGGTGCTGAAGCGGGTGGAGGGACCCTGGCTGCGATGGTGGGTGGCGCTGACGCCCAGCAGGGCCTGCCAGTGCGGGCCGAAATGGATCCGGTCGGAGAGGTAGAGCAGATTGTCGCGGATCATCGAGCGGCTGCTGCCGCCCGCCACCAGGGGCGTGTACGGCAGCGGACGCGGGGCATACAGGTTCTGCGCGAACCGGTATTGGGCGGCCACGCGCGGATCCTGGCTGCGGCGGCCGCCGGCATAGCCGAGCGTGAGTTCATGGTGCAGCGGACCCTCGCCGAAGCGCCCGGTGACCTGCGCGCGCAGGCTGCGGTTCTGCCAGCGCTGGCCCGGGGTGTAGAGCACGCGCAGCTGGCCTTCGCCGCTGGCCAGGTCGTAGCGTTCGAACTGCGAATAGTGGCGGTTGCGATCGACCGTGGCGGTACCGGCGTCCAACTGCATCGACCAGCGCTCGCTCGGGTCCCACGCTACGTGCAGCAGCGCATTGCTTGCGCGGGCGTCATAACGCAGCCAGCGATCGCCCAGGTTGAGGCGCGCATCCGGCACCGCGGGCAGGGTGATGCGCCCGGCTACCGGCGCGGGGACGGCGATGGCCGACGGCTCGGTGACATCCTTGGCGTATTGCTCCAGGTCCAGGCCGAACTTCAGCGTGTCGGTGGCCTGCCAGTCCAGGGCCACGCTGGCCAGATGGCTGTTGCCGTCGAAGCGGTGCACGCCGTTGGCTTCGCGCGCCATGGCGAGGTTCGCGCGCATGCCGAACTGGGCCTGCTTGCCGAAGCGCCGCGCAACGTCCAGGTGCCACTGCGCGGCGCCATGGTCGTTGAACGACAGCGCCAGCGCGGTCACCGGCGTGGCGCCGGCACGCTTGGTCACCAGGTTGACGATGCCCGAGGGCGGCACCAGGCCGTAGTAGAGCGAGGACACGCCCTTGAGCACTTCGACCCGCTCCTTGTTTTCCAGCGGGATGTCGATCAGGTTGATGACCGGCAATGTGCCGTTGAGCCGGTAGTTGGCGCGGTTCTCGACCAGGATGCCGCGGATGGCGATGTTGTCGAAGGTCGCCCCGCTCAGCTGGGCGCGGGTGACCCCGGCGGTATTGCGCAGCGCATCGTGCAGGCCGCTGGCCTGCTGGGCATCGAGCACCGGCCGGGTGACGACGTGGCTGAGCTGCGGCACGTCGAGCGGCGCGGCGTCGAGGAAGCTGCCGATCTGCACCAGCTCGGGCATGAAGCCGGAGACGGTGATCCTCTCCAGTTCGACGACCGGCGAAGCAGCCGTCGGGCCGTCATGGCCGATCGCGTGCGGCGTGGCCAGCAGGGAGGCCAGGGCTACGGAAATCGGGGATCGCATGGCGTACCTCACGTGGGCGAATGCGCCGCCGCGTCTCCACCGAGCACGCGCAGCGAGATATTGCACAGCGGCAGCGGTCCGTCGAACTCGTGGCGCGTGGTCTTGGGCGGGTAGGGGTCGGCGGCCATCGCGCGGCGCACGATATCGGCCGGGCTGACGTCGTAGCCCTCGCGCGTGGCGCGTACTCGCACCTGCGCGTAGTCCAGCCGCACGCAGGGGGCGAAATCCAGGCCGAGCTGGCGCGCGGCGTCGAGCCGGTGGTGGCCATCCATCACTGCGTTGCTGCCGCGTTCGAGGATGATGGGCACGCGCCACAGCGCATGCTCGCGCATGTCGGCGGCCAGGCTTTCGGCGTGCGCGGGGTAGTGGCGCTCGGTCGGCCGGATCAGCGCCAGCGGGATCAGTTCGATGGGTCCTTCGGACAGCATCATGGGTCACGCTCCAGGTCAGGGAGGAACAAGCGTTCCGGATGGGGGTGGCTGAGAAAGTCGTGGTGGGAGATGTGCCAGCCGTAGGCACCGGCCAGCGGGAAGGCGATGCAGTCACCGGCCCGCAGCCGCGGCAGCGCCACCTCGCGCGCGAGTACGTCCTTGGGCGTGCACAGCTCGCCGCACAGGGTCACGCGCTGGCCCGACACGCCGGGCCGCGCGAACGGATAGGGCCAGCGCTCGGTTTCGATGACGAAGCACGGGTGGCTGTGCTGCCACGAGCTGGGCAGGCGGAAGTGGTGCGAGCCGCCGCGCAGGATCGCGAACCAGCGCCCGAAGCAGGACTTGAGGTCGATCACCTCGGCCACGTAATGCCCGCAGCTGGCGGCGAGGAAGCGCCCGCATTCGAACACCAGCTTCGGCGCCTGCGCGCCTGCTTCGGCGCGCAGCGCTGCCAGGCCCTGGCAGAAGGCCGGCCAGTCGAAGGCGTGGCCGGGGTCGGCGTAGTCCACGCCGATGCCGCCGCCGGCATTGAGCCAGGCCAGCGGCAAGCCGAATTCGCGGCGCCAGGCGCCGGCCAGGTCCAGATAATGCGCGACCAGGGCCAGGTGCGCCTGCGCGTCCAGGTTGTTGGACACGGCATGGAAATGCAGCCCTTGCACGCGCAGGTGGCGGCAATGGCGGGCGATGTCGAGCACGGCCGGCAGCTGGTCCTGCGCGATGCCGAACTGGGTGGGCTCGCCGCCCATGCGCAGGTGGGCGCGCGCGGGCGCGTGGGCGGGATTGACCCGCAGCAGGATGTCGGCCACGCCGCCGCGCCGCCCGGCCAGCCAGTCGAGCCGGCGCAGCTGGTGCTCGCTTTCGATATGGAACATCGCCACGCCGTGCTGCAAGGCCCCTTCGAGTTCGGCATCGGTCTTGCCCGGTCCGCCGAACACCACCGGCTCGGTCGGCGCGATCGCGCGCACTTTCTCGATCTCGCCGAGCGAGGCCACTTCGAAGCCATCCACGACCGCTCGCAGCGCCTGCAGCACCGGCGCATCGCAATTGGCCTTGACCGCGTAGAACAGCGCGCAACCATCGGGCAACTGCGCGCGCAGGTGCGCGCTGCGCTGCCGCAGCTGCGCCAGGTCGTAGACGTAGCCGCAGACCGGCGAGGGCCGCGAGGCGACGTACTGCTCGATGGCCTGCCGGCTCATGGGCGCAGCCCCGCGCGGTGCTGTTCGAGGTGCTGGGCCAGTGTCCGCCGCAACAACCCGCGGTCCTCGCCGAGCACGAACATGCGCACGCCCTGTTGCCGCCATTGCGCCAGGTCTTCGGGCGCGCGGGGCAGGGCACAGAACAGCTTGCCGGCCGCACGTGCCGCCGCTTCGACCTCGGCCAGGGCGCTGCGTACCTGTGGGTGACGCGTCTGCCAGGGCAGGCCCAGCGATTGCGCCAGGTCGGCCGCGCCTTCCAGCAGGACGTCCACGCCTTCGACCGCGGCGATGTCCGCGGCCTGGGCGACGGCGTCGGCGTCTTCGATCATCGCCACCACCAGGGTGTCGGCATCGAAGCGGGCCTGCGCCGCGGCCAGGTCGTCGCGGCCGTAACCGCTGTGGTGGCTGGCGTTGGTGCCGCGGCGGCCCAGCGGTGCATGGCGCGCCTGGCGAACGGCCCGGCGCGCGTCGGCCGCCGAGCCGACGCGCGGGAACACGATGCCGGCGGCGCCGTGGTCGAGCGCCGGCGACACCTGGCCCGGATGCGCCACCCGCACCAGCGCGGCGATGTGACTGGCGCGGGCGGCCAACAGCATGGCCGCCAGCGTGTCCGGCGCCAGCAGGCCGTGTTCGAGATCGATCACCACGAAGTCGTAGCCGGCCGCGGCGGCCAGTTCCACGGCCAGCGGCGAAGGCAAGGCGCAGAACAGGCCATGCACCGGCGTGGTGGTGCACAGCAATCGCTGCTTCAGCTGCATGGCGGCTCCGCGGCGAGGGGGTTGCGTGCCTGGCCGGAGGGCAGGGCGTTGCCGGGCCGCAGGCGGCGCGTGGCCAGCGGTTCGATGCCGACGGTGGGCGCCAGCACGTCGAAACGCGCGAACGCCGCTGCCAATGCCGGGTGGCGTGCCTGGTGCTCGCGGATCACCGCCGTGGCCAGGGCCCAGAAGCGGCGCTCGTCCAGGCCGTGGTCGCGCGTCCAGCACCACGCCAGTTCGGCCAGGTTGACGAAGCACAGCGCATCGAAGGTGAAGTCGCGCAGTTCGGCGGCGTCGTCGCATTCGAGGAACGAGTTGGGGTTGACCTGCACGTGCTCGGCCGGCGGCGGCAGCAACGGCGGCGCCGGTGCGTCGAGCCATTGCCGGCTGTAGCGCACGCCATCGTGGAAGTCCTTCAGCATCACCCCCACCGGCCAGCCGCCGGCATGCAGCAGCACCATGTTCTGCGCATGCGATTCGAGCGCCACGCCGCGCGTCCACAGCAGGTGCAGCACCGGCAGGAAGGCGCATTCGAGCAAGCGGCGCAACCAGGCCTCGGCGCCGTGGCGCTGCAGCCAGGGCGCGATCAAGGGCGCGCCGTCGCCGTCGCGATGGCACAGCGCGCTCATCGGCAGCGGCTGCGTGCCTGCCGGCGTGCGCAACGGCACGCTTTCGCGCCAGATGCAGCCCAGCGCGCCATATTGGCCGGCGGCGGCAAAGCGCGGCAGGTAGCTGACGCCGGCGCGTTCGCGCAACAGCACGGGCGCGGCGAGTGGGGCGTCCCAGCCGGTGCGCTCCACCAGCTCGGTGAGCCAGTCGCTGATCGGCGCGGCATTGGCGACGGTGTGCGGCGCCAGCACGCGCGCGGCCGAGGTGTTGACCAGGTTCATCGACAGCTTCAGCGTCCAGGCGAGCGGCTCGTCCAGGTTGGCGACGGTGCGGATGGACTGTTGCGGCTGGTAGCACGCGGCCATCGGCCCGACCGCGACCAGTTCGTTGCGTGCGAAGGCCGGGTGGCAGTGCGGCGCGATCACCTGCCGCCATTGCCAGGGATGCACCGGCAACGGCAGGTAATCTTCCGGACGCAATCCGCGCGCCTGCAGCGCCGCTTCGTAGCGTCCGGCATCGGCCGGGGCGAGCAGTTCGCGCCACAGCCGGGCGGAGTCGAGCGCCGCGCTGGCCGACCACTGGCAGTGGTCGCGATGCACCGCCAGCAGCCATGGCGACAGCGCCCCGGCCAGTTCCGGGCCGAAGCGCGCGTTGTCGTCCAGGTCGAAGCCCTGGCGCGACTTGAAACTGGGGTGGTAGGGATGGCCCTGGCTGAGCCGTGCTTCGATGGTGTCGTAGTCCGCATCGCGCAGCAGGTCCGTATTGCACGCCTGCAGGCCCTGCGCATGCTTGACCTGGGTGGCGAGCAGCTCGGCGGCGAACGCTGCCATGGCCGGTGCGTCGACACCGGCCAGCGACCCCATGTCGGCCAGGAACTGCGCCGGGTCCAGCGCTTCGCGCCGCTCGCCAGCGTCAACGCGCTCGATCACGCCGAGCACGCGGGTGCGGCCGAAGCCCAGGTCGCGGCGCGCCTGGCACTCGTACGCCACCGGCCCGGCCGCGGCGGACACGCGCAGGCACTCCGGCGCCGGCCATTGCGCGGCCAGTACCTGTTCGAACAGCAGGGCCTCCAGCAGTTGCCGCATCACGCGGCGGCTGGCCTCGAGATAGGCCGGGCTGGCGATCAGTGCCTCGTAGGATTGCAGGGCGCTCACTCAGGCGGTCCTCCGCAGCGGGTTGGGGATCGCCACGTACAGCGGGCGCTCGCCGCGTTCGGCGAAGCTGCTGAGCAGGTTGGCCTTGGCCGGCAAGGTGGGTTGTTGCAACAGCTGCGCGATGCGCGGGTGCTCGGTGCCGGCCAGGCAGGCGCCGAGATCGGCCCAGAGCACGTCCTCGTCCACCTCGGTGCAACGCGCCAGCATCGCGGCCACCTGGCCGAGATGGTTCACCAGCACGTAGTACTGGAAGCGGCGCCAGGCTTCGTCTTCGTCGTAGAGCGCGGCGCTGTCGTGCGGCAGGGCCGCGGCCGCAGCCGAGCCCCGGCTGACGGTGGCGCCCTCCATGTCGCGCACCAGCGCGCAACCTGGCCAGCCGTCGTCGAAGCGGACCAGGCTGTTCTGCAGGTGTGCTTCCAGGCCGATGCCATGGTCGAGCAGCAGCGCCAGCAGCGGCCGCAGCGTGATGTCGAGGTATCGCCGCCACCAGGCGCGGACCAGGTCGGAACGCGCCGCGCCGCCCGCGCCGGCTTGGCGCAATAGTTGGGCCAGGCGGCTGTCACCGCCGTCCGCGTCTTCGAGCACCCCGGCCACGACCTCGAACCGCGACAGCGCGGCGCGCTCCAATCCCTCGCGGTGCAGCACCGTGGTGCCGGCGAGCAGCGCGGCGTCGTCCAGCGCCAGCGATTGCGCGCCGGTTTCGAGCAGCACGCGAAAGTGCGGGCCGTCGATGGCGGCGCGCGGCAGCTGCGCCAGTGCCCGGCTGGCGTCGAGCGCGCGGCGGACATGCTCGGGCGGGTTGTTGCGGACGAAGTTGGTGATGCGGATATCGAGCGCCAGCTTGAGGAAGCAGGCCTGCGCCGGCAGCCACACGGTGCGCACCGAGGAGGTGGGAATGGCGACTTCGCCGAGCGGGCCGAGCGAAACCAGTTCGCCGCGGGCCAGGCATAGGGCGATGGCGGGCTGGTCCAGCAAGTGCGCGGCCTGCCAGGGGTGGCAGGGCAGCAGCGGCCAGTCCGCGGCGGGCTGGCCTTGCAGCAGCCGCGTGGCTTCGGCGCGCGCCGCCGGGTCGGCCGGGGTGGCGTGGGTGGCGGCGTACAGCGCAGGAGCGACGGCGAAGTAGTGCAGGCGGAAGCGCGCGCCCAGCTCGGGGGCGTAGCGGCGCAGGTCGGCATCGTCGAAGCCTTCGGTCGCCTTGGAGGTGACATGGAACACATGGCCCTGCCGCAGGGACTGTTCGGCACGGACGAAATCGCAGGTGGCCGCCAGTGCGGGGCGCTGGTAGCGGTAGGCATGGGCGATGCTGTTGCGCATCGCATGCTTGAGGCGCGTGGCCCGCTCGCGGGCGCTGCCGTCGGCGGTGCTGGCGGCGAGGTGGTCGGCGATCAGGTCGGCGAGTTGGGCGGCTTCTGCCAGCAACTGCCAACGCTCGTTTTCCAGCAGCCACAGGTCCGGGTCCAGGCGATGCCAGCCGATCGCCGAGTGCTGCAGCACGATGCCGAACAACTGCCGCTGGCCGCCGCGCAGCGGCAGCGCGAACGGCGTGCACCGGATCTCACGGCTGCGTTGTTGCAGCGCCGGTGGCAGCTTGGCCGGGTCCATCTTCGAAGCGGGCGGCGTGGCGATGCCTTGCTCACGGCAATGAGTATTGAAGTACTGCTCCAGCAGGGCATGCGACAGCGCCGGATATGCCGGCAGGGCGGGGAGGGCATTCATTGAGCCACCTTGGGCAAAGATTGGGAGGACATGCGGCGCGGCGGCGACAGCAGGGCGGCGGCGGCGAACAGCAGCGCCACCACCCACAGCAGCCGCGATGCCGACAACCAGGGTTGCAACGCCATCACCAGCAGCGGGCCGAGCAACTGGCCCAGCGCGGCGATGCCGCGGCTGCTGCCAATGACCGCGCCACGCGAATGCGGGTCGAACGCGGCGGCGAGCGCGACCAGCGCGGATTGGGTCAGCGCGGCGTAGCAGGCACCGAGCAGCAGGCGCAGCAGCGCCACCAGCCACAGCGCGGGGCTGGCGGCCAACGCCCACAGGCAGGCCGCGCAACCGAGCGCGCCGAGGCAGAAGAGCCGATGCGCGCGGCGGGGATCGTTGCGCCGGCCCCAGGCGGGAGCGGCGAGCAGCGTGGCTGCCCAGGCGCCGGCATGCAGGACGCCGATCCAGCCCGGCAGGCCGGGCAACTGCGCAAAGCGCTCGAGCATGTAGAGCGCCAGGCCGGCGACCACGGCGAACGCCGCCGCCTGCACCAGCAGCAAGGCCGCCAGCCACCGCAGGCTGTCGCGCGGCCAGGCGAACACCGGCGGCGCCACGGACGCCTGCCTTGGTGTGGTGGCGCACGCCGGCAGGCTGCGCCACAAGCGGTAGGCCATCAGCGACATCAGCACGGCGCACGCCAACAACAGCGCGCGCAGGGTGCCGGCCTGCAGCGCCAGCCCGCCCAGCGCCGGTCCGCACAACGCCCCGACCGCGGTGGCGCTTTCCAGGCGGCCCAGGGCCAACCCCGGCGCGGTGGGACTGGCGTCGACCACGGCGATGGTCAGGCCCACGCCGAGCACGCTCACGCCTTGCAGCAGGCGTCCGAGCAGCAGGCTGGCGGGATGTTCGCCGAGGGCGATGAAGCACAGTCCCGCGGCGAACAGCAGGCAGGCGCCGGTCACGATGCGGCGGCTGCCATAGCGGTCGCAGCAACGTCCGGCGGCGCCGGCCAGCAGCAGCGTGCCCAGTGCCGGTGCCGCGAAGGCGGCGGCGCTCCACGCCGCCACGTCGGCGGCCTGCACCCCGCCCAGTGTGGCGACATACAGCGGCATCACCGGCAACAGACTCATCGCAGCCAACGTGGACAGGGCCTGGCATACCAACAGCCAGTAGAGGGCCGGCACGGCGCGCATCAGTAGGCAGCCACGGCGTCCGGCAGCAGCGGGTTGGGCCACGTCCCCATCGCCGCGGGCATCCCGGTGACCGGCTCGCTGCATTCCAGCGCCGGCTGCAGGATCTGCTTGAACGGCCACCGCGGCGCGCACAGCAACTGCGCGCGGACTTCCGCCGCGACCGGCCCGGGCAGGCCGATGCGGCTCAGCACGCCTTCGAGCGCGCACTGCAGCCGCTGCCAGCCTTGCGCCTCCGCTTCGCCCAGGTGCGTGGCGATGGCGGCCAGCACTGCGTAGAGATTGACCTCCACCAGCAGTGTCTGCAGATAGGCCAGCAGTTGCGCCGGCGATTCCAGCAGCAAGTTGTTGGGGCTGTCGGGGGCGAGGAGGTAGTCGGGTACCGGCAGGCCGCTGCTGCGCATCATCGGCGCGCAGATGCGCAGGCTGTCGTGGTCGCGCAGCACGGCCACCACCGGCACCCCGTCGCGCCAGGCCAGCAGCAGGTTCTGCCCGTGCAATTCGGGCATGGTGCCGGCGCCGAAGCAGCGCAGCCCCAGTTCGAGCGTCAGCGCGGCGATCCGTTCGAACGCTTTCCAGAGCGCTTCCGGCGCGTACCCGGCCCCCAGCAACAGCTTGAAAGCGGGCAGGCTGCCGTCTTCCAGTACCACCGGCAGGGCGGCCATCGGCACGAGTACCGCGCCGTTGCCCACCTGTGGATAGCGGCGCAACTGGCAGGCCAGCTCGCCGGGGTCCTGCGTGACGTGCGCGTGCTGGCGCATCGCCCACCAATGGTCCTCGTCGCACAGCGCGAGCTGGCTGGCCAGCCAGGGGTCGCGCCGCCGCAGCCTGGCCAGGCAGCGCTGGGCCTGGACGCCGTTGTGCAGGTAGCGCGAGGGCAGCGAGCGGGTGGCGCCGAGCAAGGGCAGCGACACCGGCAGTTTCAGGTGCACGCCACGCCGTCCCTGCAGCGCGAGGGTGCGCAGCGAGGCGGTGGCATGGCCGTGGCCCAGGCGGATATCCAGGTCGATCGCCGCTGCCCGCCAGCCGTGGGTGCGGCCCCAGTAATCGTGCTGCCAGGGATGCATGGGCAGCCATTCGTAGTCGAGCGGGTCCAGGCCCCGGCTGCGGGCGTGGCGTTGCAGCCGTGCCTGCTGGGTGGGCGTCAACAGATAGCGCGACGGCGGCGCGCAGGCCGTGGCGACCCAACTGCGCCGGGCCACCGCGACCCAGCGCAGGCATATCGCCTGGTCCGCTTCGGCGCCGAAGCGCGCCCAGGCCTGCGGCATCTCGCCCCAGGCCTTGCCGCGCGCCAGCGGATGGAAGGGCCGATCGCGCAGGCTGGCGAGCGCCTCCCAATGGCGCAGCTCATCGGGCTCGGCGCGCAGCCGTGCCAGGATCGCCGGCACGTGCATGGCGGCGAAGCCGGCCTGCGTGCAGGCCAGCGCGAACGCGTCGCTGAGGCGGCCGGCGGGCGCGCGCCACCACGACGCTTGCTCGAGCAGCGCGGCGATTTGCGCCACCTCCAGCCGGCGTTCGCCGTTGGCGTCGATGCACAGCGGCACGCAGCGCTCGATGCGGAAGGGGCGCAGTCCCTGCGCCCGGGCCCCGAACAGGCGGACACGGCGTTGCGTGCGGGGGTCCGGCGCGCCGTCATCCAGGAGGATGTCGCACGTGCCGTCGAGCAAGCGGCAGCGGCCGCGGAAACCGTAGAGGTCTTCCAGCCACAGCGCGTCGAACAGGTCCTGCAGCAGCGGTTGCAGGAAGGCGGGGATGCCGGCGTCGTTCATCGGCATCACCCCAATAGCGGCAGACGCCGTCCCACGCCGGTATGCGAGGCCTGCTCGAGGAAATGGCGCGCGCAGGCCAGGTCGTCGAGGGCCATGCCCATCGGGTTGAGCAGGATGATTTCCTCCTCGCGTTCGCGGCCCGGACGCGCGCCGGCCACGATTTCGCCCAGCTCGGCATGCAGCTGCTCGCGGCTGAAACGCCCTTCGAGCACGAGCTGGTTGATGATCTTGCGTTCGCGGTTGGATTGCTCCCAATCGTCGACGACCACCTTGTCCGCCTGCAGGTAGACGTCCTTGTGCACGTCCATGATCGAGACGTTGGCGACGAACGTGCCCGGCGACAGCCAATCGAAGGGCAGGTAGGGGGTATCGGTGACGGTGCAGGTGACCACCACCTCGCTGCCGCGCACCGCTTCTTCGGCACTGGCGCTGATGTTCCAGTCGAGCGGGAAGCGCGCGTCCAGGGAAGCGCGCAGCGACGAGGCGGCCTGGGCATCGAGATCGAACAGCCGCACCCGCGCGATGCTGGGGAATTGCTCCAGCAGCGTCTGCAGCTGCATGCGCGCGATCGGCCCGCAGCCGATGACCGCCAGCGTGGCGAAGCCTTCGCGGGCGAGATGGCGCACGCCCAGCGCGGTGATCGCGGCGGTGCGCATGCCGCTGATCAGGCCGCCTTCCATCACCGCCAGCGGGTAATTGGTGTCCACATCGTTCAGCACGATCAGCGCGCTGGCGCGTTCCAGGCCGTGGCGCGCGGGATTGTGCTGGCGGCTGCCGATCCACTTCAGGCCGGCCACCGGGCGTTCGCCGCCCAGGTAGCCGGGCATGGCGATGATGCGGTCGGCGATGTGGTCGGCGCCCGGCCAGCGCAGGTAGGGCTTGAGCGGCTGCACGTAGTCGCCGCGGTGATGGCTGATCAGGCCGGCTTCGACGGCGTCCACATAGGGTTGCGAATGCGCGCCGCCGAGGGCGATCAGATCGGCGCGGCTGAGGTAGAGGATGTCGGGGGAAGCGGAGGAGGGCACGGGAATCCTGTGGGTGGGTGGGAAGTCGGTGGGGGGACTGCGGGAATCAGTTCGCGTTGCGCCGGCGGTGGTGCTCATGCACGCGCGCCAGCCAGGCGTCGTCGTAGACGGTGTCGAAGTAGCGGTCGCCGCGATCGGGCAGCAGGGTCACCACGCGTGCCGGCGCCGTGCCGGGGCGGCCGGCCAGGCGCTGGATGGCGGCGATCACCGCACCCGACGAGCCGCCGGCGAAGATGCCTTCGCGGCGCACCAGCTCGCGGCAGGCGCTGGCGGCCTCGTAGTCGTCGATATGGATGACCTCGTCGACTTCCTCGCGGCACAGCAGCTCGGGCACGCGGCTGGCGCCGATGCCGGGCAACTCGCGCGCATGCGCCGGCGTGCCGAACAGCACCGAACCGGCGGCATCGACGGCCACTACGCGCAGCGTGGGCCAGGTCTGCCGCAGCCGCCGCGCGATGCCGTGCAGCGTGCCGCTGGTACTGACGCCGAGCACCAGCACATCCGGGGGCGAGGCCGACAACGCCTGCACGAGTTCCTCGCCTTCGCCATGGAAGTGGGCGAGCCAGTTGCGCGGGTTGGCGTATTGGTTGATCCACACCGCCTGCGGATCGGCGGCCAGCAGTTGCCGCACCCGTGCAATGCGCGTTTCCAGGTAGCCGCCGTTGCTGTCCTTTTCATCGACCGTGTCCACGCCGCCGCCGTGGCAGCGGATCAGCTGCAGGTTGGCCGGCGAGATCTTCGGGTCGACCACGGCGGTGAAGCGCAGGTCGTGGCGGTTGCACAGCATCGCCAGTGCAATGGCGAGATTGCCGGAAGAACTTTCCACCACGTGCATGCCGGGTCGCAGCGCGCCCTCGGCGATGGCCTGCTCTAGGATGTAGCGCGCCGGCCGGTCCTTGACGCTGCCGCCGGGATTGCACAATTCAAGCTTCGCGTAAACTTCCAGGCCGTGCGGAAACAATCGCGACAAACGGACCAACGGGGTCCGGCCGATCGAATCGGTCACGTGGTCGAGCGCCATCGACAGCTCCACTGCGAACAGGCCGACGACCATATCGATAATGAGAATGATTTACAGTTGCGGTGTGTAACCGCCTGTATCCGGAGATGGCCGATGCGCCTTATTGCCCGGTTATTGGCCGAACCGCCTTCGCTGAACGCCTGGCCGGCCCGCCTCTCGCTGGTTCATCGGCTTGGCGTCACAATGGCGCCTTCTGAAACCGGAACTTCCCCGCATGCTTCTGCTGCGCTGCTTCCTCCTCGCCACGGCCCTCGCGGCCGGCACCGCCTTCGCCGGCGCCCGCACCGAACTGGACAACTTCACCCGGGGCCTGAAGGGGCTGGACGGCCAGTTCTCGCAGCAGGTGTTCGACGGCGGCGGCAAGGTCAAGGAAACCACCAGCGGCCGCGTCGCCTTGTCGGCGCCGCGCCAGTTCCGTTGGGAATACACCAAGCCGTACAACCAGCTGATCGTTGCCGACGGCAAGAAGGTGTGGATCTACGACCCGGACCTGCAGCAGGCCACCGTGCGGCCGCAGGGCGAAGAAGAACGCAACAGCCCGTTGAGCGCGCTGATCGACCCGGCGCGCCTGGCCCGGCAGTTCGACATCAGTGAAGAGGCGGCGCCGCGCGATGGCCTGCAGTGGCTGTCGCTGACGCCCAAGACCGGCGCCGATGCCAGCTTCCAGGTCGCTTCGCTGGGCTTTGGCCCGAATGGGTTGGCGCGGATGGAAGTGGTCGATGCGATCGGCCAGCGCACCGCGATTCGCTTCGAGGAGTGGAAGCGCAATCCGGCGTTCGCTGCCGGGACGTTTGCGTTTACGCCTGGCAAGGGTGTCGACGTAGTCGGCGAGTAAGCGCTGGTTTTGTTCCGGTAGCACGCGCTCGTCGGCCCCTTCGGGGCACCTTCAACCCGAGGGCCTCCGTTCCCGCCTGGCGGGAGAAGGGGCGGGGGCTTGCTGCGATTTGATGGAATCCGTGCCGGCGCGTTTGGTTCAATGCGCGCACTGCTGCACTTCGATGCTCAGGTGTTCCAGCGTTTCCAGGCCGGCCAGGCGCTGGCGATAGACGGCCAGTGCCTGCGGCTGGTGCGTCACCAGGGAGATGATCGCCGCATGGTGGCCGGGGCCGACCCGCCATACGTGCAGGTCGGCGACGCGGTCCTCGCCCAGCTCCATGCGCTCGCGGATCTGCCGTTGCAGGGCGGCCGGCGCCGAGGCGTCGAGCAGGACGCGGCCGGTGTCGCGCATGAGCCCCAATGACCAACGCGCGATCACCAGCGCGCCGACCAGGCCCATCGCCGCATCCATCCACAGCCAGCCGAACACCTTGGCCAGCACCAGCGCGACGATCGCCAGGACCGAGGTCAGCGCGTCGGCCAGGACGTGGACATAGGCCGAGCGCAGATTGTGGTCGGTATGGGCGTGCGGGTCGTGGGCGTGGTCATGGGCGTGGGAATGTTCGTGCTCGTGCTCGTGCTCCTGATCATGATCATGATCATGGTCATGGTGCGCGTGCCCATGTCCGTGGTCGTGGTCATGCCCCAGCATCCAGGCACTGGCCAGGTTCACTCCCAGGCCCAACGACGCCACCCAGATCGCCTCGTTGAAGGCGATCGTCACCGGCTGTGCCAGGCGCATCACCGATTCGACCGCGATGCCCACCGCGATCAGCCCCAGCAGCAGGGCGCTGGAGAAGCCGGCGAGGTCGCCGACCTTGCCGGTGCCGAAGGTGAAGCGGCGGTCGTCGCGATGGCGGCGCGCATAGGCGTAGGCGACACCGGCAATGGCCAGCGCGCCGGCATGGGTCGACATATGGATGCCATCGGCCAGCAGCGCCATCGAGCCGGTCCAGACGCCGGCGACGATCTCCACGATCATCATCGCCGCGGTCAGGCCGACCACCGCCCAGGTGCGGCGCGCGTTGCGGTCGTGGCGTTCGCCGAGGAAATCGTGGCTGTGGCCGAAGGCGGCGAGGGAGTCGAGGTGGCTCATGGGATTGGCCAGGGGGTCGGGGAGGCCGTCATGGTCGGGGGGCGCGACCAGCGGCGCAAGCAGGCGCGATAGAATGACCCCGTGGCCCGTACCAGAACCCCCACAGAACCCGCGCCCGACCTGCTGAGCGTCGACCAGGACCACCTGCGTCCGCTGGCCGAGCGCATGCGCCCGCGCACCCTGGACGAGATGGTCGGCCAGCGCCGCTTGCTCGCCCCCGGTAGCGCGTTGCGGCGCGCGGTGGAATCGGGCCATGTGCACTCGATGATCCTCTGGGGCCCGCCCGGCTGCGGCAAGACCACGCTGGCGCTGCTGCTGGCACACTACGCCGATGCCGAATTCAAGGCGATCTCGGCCGTGCTCTCCGGCCTGCCCGAAGTGCGCCAGGTACTGGCCGAAGCCGCGCAACGCTTTGCCGGCGGCCGCCGCACCGTGCTGTTCGTCGACGAAGTGCACCGCTTCAACAAGGCCCAGCAGGACGCCTTCCTGCCGCATATCGAGCGCGGCACCATCCTGTTCGTCGGCGCCACCACCGAGAACCCCTCGTTCGAATTGAACTCCGCGCTGCTCTCGCGCTGCCGTGTCCACGTGATGGAAGCGGTGTCGCCCCAGGACATCAGTGCCGCGCTGAAGCGGGCGCTGCAAGACACCGAGCGCGGCCTGGGCAACGAAACCCTGCGGGTCTCCGACGAATCTCTGCTGGAGATCGCCACCGCCGCCGACGGCGACGTGCGCCGCGGCCTGACGTTGCTGGAGATCGCCGCCGAACTGGCCCAGGACGAAGGCGGCGAAATCACCCCGCAGACCCTGCTGCAGGTCCTGGCCGACCGCACCCGCCGCTTCGACAAGGGCGGCGAGCAGTTCTACGACCAGATCTCCGCGCTGCACAAATCCGTGCGCAGCTCCAACCCCGACGCCGCCCTGTACTGGCTCACGCGCATGCTCGACGGCGGCTGCGACCCGGCCTACCTGGCGCGCCGGCTCACCCGCATGGCGATAGAAGACATCGGCCTGGCCGACCCGCGCGCCCAGCAAATGGCGCTCGAAGCCTGGGAGATCTACGACCGCCTCGGCAGCCCCGAAGGCGAACTGGCCTTCGCCCAGGTCGTGCTGTACATGGCCGCCACCGCCAAATCCAACGCCGGCTACGCCGCCTTCAACCAGGCCAAGGCCGACGTGCGCGAAACCGGCACCCAGGAAGTCCCGCTGCACCTGCGCAACGCCCCGACCAAACTGATGAAGAACCTCGGCTACGGCGCCGAGTACCAATACGACCACGACGTCGAAGGCGGCATCGCCCTGGACCAGACCGGCTTTCCCGACGCCATGGGCGAACGCACCTACTACCAACCCGTCGCCCGCGGCCTGGAGCTCAAGCTCAAGGAAAAGCTCGACCGCCTGCGTGACGCCAGAGCCACCGCCCGCGCCGACAAAGCGGGCAGGGGAAAACCATGAATCCCAGCATGTTCTGGTCCTCCCTGCTGCTGGCCATGGCCGGCGGCGCCGTCGGCTCCGGCCTGCGCTTCGCCATCGGCGCCAGCCTGCTGCAACGCTTCGGCGCCGGCTTCCCCTGGGGCACGCTGACAGTGAACCTGTTGGGCTCATTCCTCGCCGGCTTCCTGATAATCTGGCTGGATGCCCGCGGCCCTGCCAGCTGGCCACTGCGCGCCCTGCTGATCGTCGGCGTGATGGGTGGCCTGACGACGTTCTCGTCGCTGATGATGGAATGCCTGGTATTCGCACGCACCGACCGCTCGATGCTGATCGCGCTGTACCTGGGGATCACGATCGTTGCTGGCCTGTTGCTGGTGTTTCTTGGCGCAAGGCTGGGCTTGTCGCTGGTAGGCGCACGCGCCGGTTGAGCCAGGCAGCGCCTGCCGAGTCAGTGCAAAGTCATTGGCATCGGACCTTCCAGCTCCTCCAGCACCGGCGTGATCTGCCGGGCCAAAAGCGAGAAACACCAAGCGAGCTGGTCTGGCCGAAGCCGCAGGCAGGCATCGTGCTCATCAGTGGCATTGCGCGCCGCGATGACCTGCGAGAGAAAGTCCAGATGCTCGATTACGCTAAGCAACTGGTAATGCGCGTGCTCTGGCAAAAAATAGCCATTGCGCACGGATGTGGCGGTGGTCTTCATCAGAAGGCTCCTCGTCCTTGGAAAAAGGCCCTCGCGTGGGGCGAGGGTGTCGGGAGGCTCATACCGGCAAGTCGCTAAACGGCGGGCGTATTTCCTTCGCAGGTCTTGTATTAGCCACCCTCCCGACTCAGGACGGGCTGACATCACGACGGCTTGGGAGGTATGAGGCTCCGGCTAAAAGCCTAATCGAGAGCCTCGAGAGCAACCATGCGAAAACAGCGCGACGCGCGCAAGATTTTGGCGCAGCGACACGTCAGTATTCCAGCCAGACCAGCCTTCCTTCTCCCCCTGGGAGAAGCTGCCCCGACAGGGGCGGAAGCGGGCGCTCTTCCCCCCACATCGCGGCCTACTGTCGGGCGTCCGGATAAACAAAGAAGCAAAAAAATGGCGACCAGTTCAAACAGGTCGCCATTTCTTACGAACGAGAAAAAATCAAAGCGCCTCAATAATCCCAGCAGCGCCCATCCCCGTACCAATACACATAGTCACCATCCCGTACTTCTGCTTGCGCCGCCGCAACCCATGCACCAGCGTCGCCGTACGAATCGCACCCGTCGCCCCCAGCGGATGCCCCAACGCAATCGCACCGCCCAGCGGATTGATCTTCGAAGGATCCAGCTGGCTATCGCGGATCACCGCCAACGACTGCGCCGCAAACGCCTCATTGAGCTCGATCCAGTCCAGCTGATCCTTGCTCAACCCCGCCTGCTGCAACGCCTTCGGGATCGCCGCGATCGGCCCGATGCCCATCACCTCCGGCCGCACCCCCGCCACCGAGAAACTCACGAAGCGCGCCAACGGCGTCAACCCGTAATCCTTGATCGCCTGCTCCGAGGCCAGCAACACCGCACCGGCACCATCGCTCATCTGCGACGAATTGCCCGCCGTCACACTGCCGCCGAACTGCCCATTGCGGAACACCGGACGCAGCTTCGCCAGCCCTTCCATCGACGTATCCACACGCGGACCCTCGTCGGTATCGGCCAGCTTCTTGCGCAGCAGGATCGTATTGCTGGACACATCGGGCACGTGCGACTGGATCTCGTACGGACTGATCTCATCGCGGAACTCGCCCGCGGCAATCGCCGCCAGCGCCTTCTGGTGCGACGCCACCGCGAACGCGTCCTGCTCCTCGCGCGAGACCTTCCACTCCTCGGCCACCTTCTCGGCGGTGATGCCCATGCCATAGGCAATGGCCACGTGATCGTCCTTGAACACCGACGGCGACAGCGCCACCTTGTTGCCCATCATCGGCACCATCGACATCGACTCGGTACCGCCGGCCAGCATCAGGTCGGCATTGCCCAGGCGGATCTCGTTGGCCGCCAGCGCCACGGCCTGCAGGCCCGAGGAGCAGAAGCGATTGATGGTCTGGCCGGCGACCGTATTGGGCAGGCCGGCCAGCAGCACGCCGATGCGCGCCACGTTCATGCCTTGCTCGCCCTCGGGCATCGCGCAGCCGATGATGGCATCGTCGATGCGCGACAGGTCGATGCCCGGCGCCTGCGCCACCACCGCGCGCAACACGTGCGCCAGCATGTCGTCGGGACGGGTATTGCGGAACATGCCCTTGGGCGCCTTGCCGACCGGGGTGCGGGTGGCGGCGACGATGTAGGCGTCTTGGATTTGCTTGCTCATGGTGAGGTCTCGAATTCTGAGTGCGGGGGGCGGGACTCGGGACTCGGGACACGGGACTCGGGTTTCAGGGCTCGGAAAGCAGCAGCGCAAACGCCCTTGCTTTTCCGAGTCCCGAGTCCCGAGTCCCGAGTCCCGGCGCCTCAGTTCCTCAGCGGCTTGCCGGTCTTCAACATGTGCCCGATGCGGGCCTGGGTCTTCTCTTGCTGGGCCAACTCTACGAAGTGCTGGCGCTCGAGCTTGAGCAGCCATTCCTCGTCCACCAGCGTGCCGCGGTCGACTTCGCCGCCGCAGACCACCGTCGCGATGCGGCTGGCGATCTCGTAGTCGTATTCGCTGATGAAGCGGCCTTCCAGCATGTTGACCAGCAGCATCTTGAAGGTGGCGATGCCGACGTCGCCGGCCACCTGGATGCGGTGGGCCGGCATCGGCGGGCGGTAGCCGCCCTCGGCCAGCGCCAGCGCTTCGGCCTTGGCGATGTACAGCGACTCGAAGCTGTTGAACACGACCTTGTCGGTGCCGCGCAGCAGGCCCAGTTCCTGGGCGTTGACCGCCGAGGTGGACACCTTGGCCATGGCCACGGTCTCGAAGGTCTTCTTCAGCTCGGCGAACACGTCACCGCCCGGGCCAGCGGCTTGCGACGCACGAACGGCCAGTTCCTTCAGGCCGCCACCGGCCGGCAGCAGGCCGACGCCGGCCTCGACCAGGCCGATGTAGCTTTCCAGCGCGGCCACGGTCTTGGCACTGTGCATCTGGAACTCGCAGCCGCCGCCGAGCGCCAGGCCACGCACCGCCGCCACCACCGGCACCAGCGAGTACTTGATGCGCTGGCTGGTGCGCTGGAAGTTGGCGACCGTCGCCTCGAACTCGGCGAGCTTGCCGGCCTGCAGCGCGCCCAGCGCACCGGCCAGGTCGGCACCGGCGGAGAAGGGCTCCTTCTGCTGCCAGATCACCATGCCCTTGAAGCCCTTTTCGGCGCGCGACACCGCTTCCTGCAGGCCATCGAGCACCTGGTCGGAAACGGTGTTCATCTTGGTCTTGAAGCCGACCACGGCGATGTCGTCGCCGTCGTGCCACATGCGCAGGCCGTCGTTCTCGAACACGGTCTCGCCCGGGCTGAACTTCTCGCCCAGCAGCGGATCGGGGAAACGCTGGCGGCGGTACACCGGCAGCGCGGAGCGCGGCAGCTTGGCGTCGCGCGCCGGGCTGTAGCTGCCCTCGGCGGCGTGCACGCCGTCGCGGCCGTCGAACACCCAGTTCGGCAGCGGCGCGTTGCTCATGCTCTTGCCGGCGGCGATGTCCTCGGCGATCCACTGCGCCACCTGCTTCCAGCCGGCGGCCTGCCAGGTCTCGAACGGGCCCAGCGACCAGCCGTAGCCCCAGCGGATGGCCAGATCGACATCGCGCGCGGTGTCGGCAATGTCGGCCAGGTGGTAGGCGCTGTAGTGGAACAGGTCGCGGAAGCTCGCCCACAGGAACTGCGCCTGCGGGTGCTGGCTCTCGCGCAGCTTGGCGAACTTCTCCGCCGGGTTCTTGATCTTCAGGATCTCGACCACTTCCGGCGCGGCGGCGCGGTCGGCCGGGCGGTAGTCCTGCTTGGCCAGGTCGAGCACGACGATGTCCTTGCCGACCTTGCGGAAGATGCCGGCGCCGGTCTTCTGGCCCAGCGCGCCCTTGGCGATCAGCGCTTCGAGCCACTTCGGCGACTTGAAGAAGGCGTGCCACGGGTCGTTGGGCAGGGTGTCGGCCATGGTCTTGATGACGTGGGCCATGGTGTCCAGGCCGACCACGTCGGAGGTGCGGTAGGTCGCCGACTTGGGGCGGCCGACCAGCGGGCCGGTCAGGCCGTCGACTTCGTCGAAGCCCAGGCCGAACTGCTCGGTGTGGTGGATGGTCGACAGGATCGAGAACACGCCGATGCGGTTGCCGATGAAGTTCGGCGTGTCCTTGGCGTAGACCACGCCCTTGCCCAGGGTGGTGGTCAGGAAGGTTTCCAGGCCTTCCAGCACGGCCTTGTCGGTGCTCCTGGCCGGGATCAGCTCGGCCAGGTGCATGTAGCGCGGCGGGTTGAAGAAGTGCACGCCGCAGAAACGGTGGCGCAGCTGCTCGGGCAGCACTTCGGCCAGCTTGTTGATGCCCAGGCCGGAGGTGTTGGAGGCCAGCACCGCGGTGTCGGACACGAACGGGGCGATCTTGGCGTACAGGTCCTGCTTCCAGTCCATCCGCTCGGCGATGGCCTCGATGATCAGGTCGCAGCCGCGCAGCTGTTCCAGGCCGTTGTCGTAGTTGGCCGGGGTGATCGCCTCGGCCAGGGCCTTGGACGCCAGCGGCGCCGGGCTCAGCTTGCCGAGGTTGGCGATGGCCTTGAGCACGATGCCGTCGGCCGGACCTTCCTTGGCGGGAAGGTCGAACAGCACGGTGTCGACACCGGCGTTGGTGAGGTGCGCGGCGATCTGTGCGCCCATGACGCCGGCGCCGAGGACGGCCGCGCGACGGACTAGCAGGGGATTGGACATATCGATAAACCCTTGGTGGATAACGACTACGGGGTGAACGGACAGGGGGACGAACGATTACGGGGTGGGCATGGCCGCGCTGGCGCTGGTGAGGAAGCCGGCCTCGGCGAAACGGATCAGCTCGCGCGCGGCGCGGCTGCGGTGCTCGGCCTCGCTGACGCCATGCGGGCGCTTGATCAGGCCGAAGTCGGCCATGGCGTAGGTCAGGGCACCGGCGAGGAAATCCAGCCGCCAGTACAGCTCTTCCTTGCTCAGCCCCGGCACGCAGGCGGCGATGGCCTTGCCGAACTCGCGCAGGACATGGCCGTAGTGGTCGGAGAGGAACTTGCGCAGGTTGTCGTTCTTCTCGGCATAGGCACGGGCGATGACGCGCACGAAGGCGCCGCCGCTCTGCCGGTCCTGGGCCATGGCCAGTGCCGGCTCGACGAAGGCCGCCAGCACCGCGGCCAGTTCGCCGGGGCGCTCGCGGCGGGCCTGTTCCAACTGCTGCAGGCGGGTGGCGGTCATTTCGTCCATGCGCCGGCGGAACACCTCGTTGACCAGGTTTTCCTTGGAACCGAAGTGGTAATTGACCGCCGCGATGTTGACGTCCGCGTGACTGGTGACCTGGCGCAGCGAGGTGCCGGAGAAACCGTGCTGGGCGAACAGTTCCTCCGCCGCGCCGAGGATGCGGTCCTTGGTGGAGAAGTGGGCGGGCTTGGCCATGGGGCAGGGCGGCTCAATCAAACGATTGTTTGAGTCTATACCCGTGCGTATGGAGCTGCATTGTGCAGCGCAGCATGGCCGTTCAGCCGCCCAGTATGCAAAGACCGGGCCAGCACGTTAGAATCGCCCATCGCAAGTTTGGCTAAGCCCGCGTTTTGACGCGGGTTTTTTTCATGTTAACCTCGGGCCTTCAGTGGCCCGCCCGTCGGAGATCTATCCATGGCGCTGGAGCGCACCCTGTCCATCATCAAGCCTGACGCCGTCGCCAAGAACGTCATCGGCGAAATCTACAGCCGCTTCGAGAAGGCTGGCCTGAAGATCGTGGCCGCCAAGTACAAGCAGCTGTCGCGCCGCGAGGCCGAAGGCTTCTACGCCGTGCACCGCGAGCGTCCTTTCTTCAACGCGCTGGTGGAGTTCATGATCTCCGGCCCGGTGATGATCCAGGCGCTGGAAGGCGAGAACGCCGTGGCCAAGCACCGCGACCTGCTGGGCGCCACCAATCCGAAGGACGCCGCGCCGGGCACCATCCGCGCCGACTTCGCCGATTCGATCGACGCCAACGCCGCGCACGGTTCGGACTCGGTCGAGAACGCCGCCATCGAAGTGGCGTACTTCTTCGCCGCCACCGAAGTGGTCGCACGCTGAGCCGATGCCGTGAACGAGGTCGTCCGCCCACCGCTGCCGAGTGACCTTCCCATCGTCGAGGGGAAGGTGAACAAGCAGAACCTGCTCGACCTCGATCGCGAGGGCCTGGAGCGCTTCTTCGCCGACACGCTCGGCGAAGCGCGCTATCGCGCCCACCAGGTGATGAAGTGGATCCACCACCGCTACGTCACCGACTTCGACCAGATGACCGACCTCGGCAAGGCGCTGCGTGCCAAGCTGCACCAGCATGCCGAGGTCGTCGTCCCCAACGTGGTCTTCGACAAGCCCTCCACCGACGGCACGCACAAGTGGCTGCTGGCGATGGGCGTGGATGGCAAGAACGCCATCGAGACCGTGTACATCCCCGACAAGACCCGCGGCACGCTGTGCGTGTCCTCGCAGGTCGGTTGCGCGCTGAACTGCACGTTCTGCTCCACCGCCACGCAGGGCTTCAACCGCAACCTGTCCACCGCCGAGATCATCGGCCAGGTGTGGGTGGCCGCGCGCCACCTGGGCAACGTGCCGCACCAGCAGCGCCGCCTCACCAACGTGGTGATGATGGGCATGGGCGAGCCGCTGATGAATTTCGACAACGTCGTGCGGGCGATGAGCGTGATGCGCGACGACCTGGGCTACGGCCTGGCCAACAAGCGGGTGACGCTGTCGACCTCCGGCCTGGTGCCGATGATCGACCGCCTGTCCACCGAGAGCGACGTGTCGCTGGCGGTGTCCCTGCACGCGCCCAACGACGCGTTGCGCGAGCAGTTGGTGCCGTTGAACAAGAAGTACCCGATCGCCGAGTTGATGGCCTCGTGCGCGCGCTACCTGCGCGCCAACAAGAAGCGCGACTCGGTGACGTTCGAATACACCCTGATGAAGGGCATCAACGACCAGCCCGAGCACGCCCGCCAACTGGCCAAGCTGATGCGCCAGTTCGACAACGCGGTGCAGGCCAAGGACTCGGGCAAGGTCAATCTGATTCCGTTCAATCCCTTCCCCGGCACGCGCTATGAGCGGTCGGGCGAAACCGAGATCCGCGCGTTCCAGAAGATCCTGCTCGATTCGCAGGTCCTGACCATGGTGCGCCGCACGCGCGGCGACGACATCGACGCGGCCTGCGGCCAGTTGAAGGGCCAGGTGATGGACCGCACGCGCCGGCAGGCCGAATTCCGCAAGCACATGGAAGCGCTCGACGGTCATGACGCGGCGGCATGAGCTGGCGTTACTGCTGCTGATCGCCACCGTGCTGTCGGCAGCCGGTTGCGGTACCGGTACGCGCTCGACCCGGAGCGGCAAAGTCACCGACGTGGCGCCGCGCTACGACATCCACGACGACCCGGCCACCAAGCAGCGCCTGGCGCGGCAGGAAAAGCTCGGCCTGGCGCTCAATCGCCTGCAGAGCGGCGACACCGCCGCCGCCGATGCGCTGGTGCGCGAGGTCCTCAAGCAGGACCCGCGCCTGCCTGACGCCTACACCGTGCAGGCGCTGGTCCGCGACCAGCAGGGCGACCACGCCGCGGCCGGCGATGCCTACCGCAAGGCCGCCGAACTGGCGCCGGGGCAGGGCGACACCCTCAACAACTATGGCGCCTGGCTGTGCGGCAACGGCTTTACCGCCGAAGCCCTGGTGTGGTTCGACCGCGCCCTGGCCGCCCCCAACTACCGCACGCCCGCCGCGGCCCTGGCCAACGCCGGCGGCTGCGCATTGCAGGCCGGCCAGAAAGAACGCGCCGGCGAAAACCTGCGCAAGGCGCTGGAACTGGACCCGACCAACGGCTATGCGCTGGAGTCGATGGCGCGCCTGGAATTCGGGCGCCAGCACTACTTCGAGGCGCGGGCTTTCAGCGAACGGCGTCTGGCGGCTGCACCGGCCACGGCTTCCGTGCTACAACTTGCTATTCAGATTGAACAAGGGCTAGGCGACAAGGCAGCCGCCAGCCGTTATCAGCAGCGGTTGGTCAAGGAGTTTCCACAGACCACCGCCAACCCGGGGGCCCAAGCATTGTGATCAGTGAGTCCAATCCGAACCCTTTCGAGCAGCAGAAGGGATGCGGACAGTACCTGCGCGAGGCACGCCAGGCCGCCGGCCTGGCGGTGGATGAGGTCGCCACCCGGCTGCGCATGCCGGTGCAGGTGGTGCGATCGCTGGAGGAAGAAGACTGGCAGCGCCTGGGCGCGCCGGTCTTCGTCCGCGGCCAGTTGCGCAGCTATGCGCGGCTGCTGAACGTGGACCTGGCGCCGTTGCTGCAACAGGCGCGCCTGGAGAACGTCGAGCCGGTCAAGCTGGTCAGCCACGCGCATACACCGCGCGGGCGGCGCCTGCTGGAGAGCGCGGCGCGGCGTGCGGTGTACGTGGTCATCACCGGCGTGCTGGTCGTACCGGTCTGGTACGCGATCCGCAGCACCCATCCCGAGCAGCCCGCCTCCAACACCGCCTCGCTCGACGTGGTGCCGGGGACGACCGCCGCCACCGACGCCGGCACGCCGAGCCCGAGTGACGCCGGCAGCACGGCCGCGCCCGCGACCGGCACCGCCGAGAATGCGCCGGCCGCGAGCAAGCCTGCCGCCCCCACCGCGCCGTACATCGCGTCGATGACGCCGATGCCGCGCGCCACCGCGCCCAGCGGCGGCCTGTCGCTGCGCTTCAATGGCGACAGCTGGATCCAGGTCTCCGCACCCGATGGCAGCACCGTGGAAAAGGCGCTGGTGCGTTCGGGCGAACAACGCAGTTACGAGCCGGGCACGGTGGCCCGCGTGGTGCTGGGCAACGCCGCCGCGGTGGAAGTCGCGCAGGGCGGCAACGTCGTCGACACCAAGCCATTCCAGCGCGCAGCCGTGGCGCGTTTTGCGGTATCCTCCGACGGCTCTGTGGTGCCCGCTGCCGAGTGACGTTCGAGGTGGCAGGCAACACGGTTTTTGGTTTCCCTTTTGATGCTCCGGATCCGGCAAGGACGGGGTGAGAGTACGCATGGCGATCGACGATCTGCTTGACGAACACGAACAAGGCGAACGCGTTCGCTCGTGGTTGAGGAACAATGGCGCCGGCCTGCTTGGCGGTGTCGTCGTGGGGCTGGGCCTGATCTACGGCTGGCAGTGGTGGCAGACGCAGCAGCATTCGGCCGCCGCCGACGCCGGCCGCCGCTACGACGCGGTTGTCAAGGGCGTGGAAGCCGGCAAGCTCGATGAAGCCTCCAAGGCGATGCAGGAACTGAGCGCCAGCAAGTCCGCGGGCATCTATGTCGACCTGGCCGCGCTCGACCTGGCCAAGGCGCAAGTCGATGCCGGCAAGCACGACGAAGCCATCAAGACGCTGCGCGGCATCCACGCCGACGGCCCGCTCAAGCAGGTCGTGGACCAGCGTCTGGCCAAGCTGCTGATCGAGAGCAACCAGGCAGTCGAGGCGGCCAAGCTGTTGGCCGACCGCAACGACGGCATCAGCCTGGAAATCCGCGGCGACGCCGCGCAAGCCCAGGGCAAGCGCGACGACGCCCGCGACCTCTACGCCAAGGCATTGGCGCAGGTGGCGGTCGGCGCACCGCAGCGTGCCCTGCTTGAAGTCAAGCTCACCGATGCGGGCGGCAGCGTGCCCGAGCCCGCGGAGCAGATCTGATGAATCACACGAAGTTGAAGCAACTGGCGGCCATCGTGCTGCTCGGTGCCGCGCTCAGCGGCTGCAGCACGGTCAAGGGCTGGTTCACCAGCAAGGACGCCGCGGCCAAGAAGGCGCTCGAACCGGCCGAACTGGTCGATTTCAAGCCGACCGTCCAGGTCCACAAGCTGTGGTCGACCGGCGTGGGCAAGGGCGAGGGCCACATCGGCGTGCGCCAGCGTCCGGCCGTGGCCGACGGCAAGCTGTTTGCCGCCGCGGTGCAGGGCGGCGTCGTGGCGCTGGACCTGCAGACCGGCAAGCAGGTCTGGGAATACAAGCCCGAGAAGGTCAAGAAGAAGCCCAAGCTCGGCCTGTCCGGCGGTCCTGGCGTGGGCGAGGGCCTGGTGGTGATCGGCACGCTCGACGGCCAGGTCATCGCGCTGGACGCGGCCACCGGCAGCGAGAAGTGGCGGGGCCGCGTGCCCAACGAAGTCATTACCGCCCCGGCGATCGCGCAGAACCTGGTGTTCGTGCGCAGCAACGACGGCCGCGTCACCGCCTTCGAAGCCAGCAGTGGCGAGCGCCGCTGGTTCCATGACCAGGAAGCGCCGTCGCTGACCACGCGCGGCAACGCGGCGGTCGTGGCCGGTCCGGGCGTGGTGTTCGTCGGCAACGACGACGGCACCGTAGCCACGCTGGCGATGCAGGACGGCCGGGTGCTGTGGACCCAGACCGTCGGCGTGCCGGAAGGCCGCACGGAACTGCAGCGCATGGCGGACGTGGACGGCACGCCGGTCCTGGAAGATCGCACGCTGTTCGTCACCAGCTTCAAGAACGAGACCATGGCCATCGACGGCCCGAGCGGTCGCCCGCTGTGGAACCGCGACCATGGTGGCGCCGGCACCGTGGGCGTGTCCTCCGGCCTGGCGGTGGTCGCCGACCCGGCCGGCAGCGTCTGGGGCCTGGACAAGAGCACCGGCGCGGCGATGTGGTCGCAGGCCGCGCTGGCGCGGCGCAACCTGACCGGCGTCGCCATCCAGGGCGATTACGCCGTGGTCGGCGACTACAAGGGCTACCTGCACTGGCTGCGGCTGGACAACGGCGAACTGGCCGCGCGCGAGCGGGCCGGCCGCGATGCCCTGTTGTCCCAGCCACTGGTGGCCGATGGCATACTGGTCGTACAGAACACCGACGGCGATCTGACCGCCTTCCGCCTGGCCCAATAAAGAAGGAAACAAGCGATGCTGCCCCTGGTCGCCCTGGTCGGTCGACCAAACGTCGGCAAGTCCACCCTGTTCAATGCGCTCACGCGCAGCCGCGACGCGCTGGTCCACGACCAGCCCGGCGTGACCCGGGATCGCCATTACGGCGTGTGCCGGCTGGACGAGCAGTCCCCGTTCGTCGTCGTCGATACCGGCGGCATCGCCGGTGAAGAAGAAGGCCTGGCCGGCGCTACCGCGCGCCAGGCGCGTGCCGCCGCCGGCGAGGCGGACCTGGTCCTGTTCATCGTCGACGGCCGCGAAGGCGCCTCGGCGCTGGACGACGAGATCCTGGCCTGGCTGCGCAAGCTGTCGCGGCCGACCCTGCTGGTCATCAACAAGATCGACGGCGTCAACGAAGACACCGTGCTGGCGGATTTCGCCCGCTACGGCTTCGCCGACATGCTGTCGATTTCGGCGGCGCATCGCCAGGGCATCGACGACCTGCTCGAAGTCGTGCAGGCGCGCCTGCCCGAAGAGGGCGCCGGCGAGCTGCTCGACCAGGATCCCAAGCGCATGCGCATCGCCTTCGTCGGCCGCCCGAACGTGGGCAAGTCGACGCTGGTCAACCGCCTGCTGGGCGAGGAGCGGATGATCGCCTCCGAAGTGCCGGGCACCACGCGCGATTCGATCGCCGTGGACCTGGAGCGCGACGGCCAGCTGTATCGCCTGATCGACACCGCCGGCCTGCGCCGTCGCGGCCGGGTCGAAGAGGCGGTGGAGAAGTTCAGCGCGTTCAAGACCCTGCAGGCGATCGAGCAATGCCAGGTCGCCGTGCTGCTGCTCGACGCCACCGAAGGCGTCACCGACCAGGATGCGACCGTGCTCGGCGCGATCCTGGAAGCCGGCAAGGCGCTGGTGGTGGCGATCAACAAGTGGGACGGGCTGACCGACTACCAGCGCGAACAGGCCGAAGACCTGCTCTCGCGCAAGCTCGGCTTCGTCAGCTGGGCCGAAGCGGTACGCATCTCGGCCAAGCACGGCTCGGGCATGCGCGAGCTGTTCCGCGCCGCCCACCGCGCCCATGCCTCGGCCACCCATGAGTTCAGCACCGCCGAAGTCAACAAGGCGCTGGAAATCGCCTACGAGACCAATCCGCCGCCGAGCATTCGCGGCCACGTCTCCAAGCTGCGCTATGTGCATCCGGGTGGCGCCAACCCGCCGACCTTCATCGTCCACGGTACGCGCCTGAAGGTGCTGCCCGAATCGTACAAGCGCTACCTGGAAAACTTCTTCCGCAAGCGTTTCAAGCTGGTCGGCACGCCGGTGCGCTTCATCTTCCGCGAAGGCGCCAACCCGTACGAAGGCAAGAAGAACGTACTGACCGAGCGCCAGGTCGCGCGCAAGCGGCGGCTGCTGCGCCACGTCAAGGGCAAGTAGGCCCGCGCGCCCATGGCAGGCCGATGAGCGACTATCCGAGCCGGATTGGCGTTGACCAAGCACTGGAACTCCTGCACCAGCTGGCGCAGGCGCGGCGCATGCCGGTTGAATCGCTGGCCACCGCGCGCGCCGACGGCCGCGTGCTGGCCGCCGATGTCGCCGCCCTGGTCGACCTGCCTGGCTTCGACAACAGCGCGATGGATGGTTTCGCCCTGCGCCAGGCCGATGCAGCGGCCGGCCGCCTGCGCCTGGTGGGCGAGCAGTTCGCCGGCCAGGCCGGTGCGGCAGCGCTGGGGCCGGGCGAATGCGTCCGCATCACCACGGGCGCACCGTTGCCCACCGGCGCGGACACCGTCCTGATCAAAGAGAACGCGCGGGAAGCCGACGGCTGGGTGTCCTTCGACAGCGTGCCGGCTGCCGGCAACGCCGTGCGCCGCGCCGGCGAGGACGTGCGGGCCGGCGACATCGTGCTGCGCGCCGGCTGCGTACTCACCGCTACCCGCATTGGTCTGGCCGCGGCCGTGGGCCAGGCGCAGTTGTCCGTGTACGCGCGCCCCACGGTGGCGGTGTTCGCCACGGGCGACGAGATCGTCGAACCCGGCCTGCCGTTGGCGCCGGGGCAGATCTACAACGCCAACCGCGACCTGCTGATGGCCCGCCTGCGCGAACTGGGCTTCACCCCGGTCGCCTGGCCGACCCTGCCCGACGACCCGGCCCGCATCGAAACCATGCTGGGCGACGCGGCGGCCGCCTTCGACGTGATCCTGACCTGCGGCGGCGTTTCCGCCGGCGAAAAGGATTACCTGCCGGCGCTGCTGGCACGCCTGGGCCGCATCCATTTCTGGCGGGTGCGCGTGCGCCCGGGCATGCCGTTGCTGTGCGGTGAACTCGACCGCGCGCTGGTGCTCGGCCTGCCGGGCAACCCGGTGTCGGTGCTGGCCACGTTCACCGCCTTCGCGCAGCCGTTGCTCGAGGCGCTGCAGGGCCGCAGCGAGCCGCCGCAGCGCTGGTTCGCGGCGCTGGCCACGCCCTGGGACAAGCGCCACGAACGCCTGGAACTGCTGCGCGGCCGCCTGCACTGCGATGCCACCGGGCAGCTGCGCGTGGCGCCCCATCCGGCCGATGCTTCCCACCGCCTGCGTGGCGCTGCCGACAGCGACGTGCTGCTGGTGCTGGGCGAGGGCGCGCGCCGTTACGAAGCCGGCGAGGTGGTCGAGGTGCTGCGCTATTGAGCGCCGCGTGCGACGCAGCGATCCGTCGCCATCGATTCCGCCGCGCGCCTTTGCGCGGATAATGCCGGCATGAGCATCGAACAGATCGATCCCGCGCAGGCACGCCGCCGTTCGGCCCAGGGCACTTTGCTGATCGATATCCGCGAAGCGCACGAGCGCGTGGACGGCCAGGCCGAAGGCGCCATCGCGCGCTCGCGGGCGGAACTGGAAAGCGCGCCCGCCGCGCACCTGGGCGCGCCGGCCCAGCCGGTGATGCTGATCTGCCAATCCGGCCAGCGCTCGCTGGCCACGGCCGCGGCATTGCATGCGCTGGGCTGGACCGAGGTGGTGTCGGTGGCCGGCGGCACCTCGCGCTGGCGCGCCGAAGGCCTGCCGTTGGTGCGCCCGCGACTACCCGCCGCAGAACAGGATTTCCTCGAACGCTATTCGCGCCACCTGCGCTTGCCGCAGGTCGGCGCCGCCGGCCAGCGGCGCCTGCAGGCCGCGCGCGTGCTGGTCGTCGGCGCCGGCGGACTGGGGTCGCCAGCCGCCTACTACCTGGCTGCGGCCGGTGTCGGCACGCTGCGCCTGATCGACGACGACGTGGTCGACCGCAGCAACCTGCAGCGGCAGATCCTGCATACCGATGCGCGCGTGGGCATGCGCAAGGTCGACTCGGCGGCGATCGCGCTGCAGGCGCTCAATCCCAGCGTGCAGGTGGAGGCCATCGCCGAGCGCTTGCGCGCCGACAACGTCGAACGGGTGCTCGATGGCATCGACGTGGTGCTCGACGGTTCGGACAATTTCCCGCTGCGCTATCTGCTCAACGATGCCTGCGTGAAGCTCGGCAAGCCGCTGGTGTATGGCGCCGTGCAGCAGTTCGAAGGGCAGGTGAGCGTGTTCGACGCCGGCCGGCATCGCGGCCAGGCGCCGTGCTACCGCTGCCTGTTCCCCGAGCCGCCGGCGCCCGAGTTCGCTCCCAACTGCGCCGAGGCCGGGGTATTGGGCGTGCTGCCCGGGATCGTCGGCCTGCTGCAGGCCACCGAAGTCCTGAAGCTGCTGCTCGACCTCGGCGAACCCTTGCGCGGCCGCCTGCTGGGCCTGGATGCCCTGGCGATGCGGTTCCGCGAGCTGCGCCTGCCGCCGGATCCGGATTGCCCGGTGTGCGCGGCGGGCAGGGCGTTCCCCGGCTACATCGATTACGCCGCGTTCTGCCGCAGCGGCGACTGACACTTGTGGGAGGGAGCTTGAACCCCGGCGAGCGCAGCCGCGAGCGGAAGCGTCGACCTTGCCATTGCCGCAGGTAAACCGCGCACGCTGGTGACGCTGCCCTGTGAAGCGCATGCGAACCCGCTCTTCACCGCCCGCCCATCCGTCGCGTCGCAAGCTTCGGTCATGCACCGGGCCAGCCTTTCCCTCTCCCTCTTGCTGATGGGCGTGCTGCCGGCCACCCCCAGCGCGCAGTCGGCGCAGGTCGATCCGAACGACCCCAGCGAGGCGCGCGACCGCTACGTCGCGCCGAAAGTGCAGGATCCAGGCGAGGACCTGCCCGGCTTTCCGCGGGCCAGCGCGCAGGAGCGTGCCGGCCTGGGGCTGCTCAGCGTCATCGACCAATACCAGGCGGATCTCTCGCGCCTGGCCCTGGACCGCGGCCTGGACCCGGAAGTGCAGGCCTGGGCCGCACAGCGCCTGCGCACCCATGCCCGCCGCGAAGGCCGTCCCGATGCATGGTTGCCCGATATCGGCCAGCCGCGCGCCCAGGCCTGGATGCGCCGCGCACAGCAGGCGCTGGCGGCATTGCGCGCCGCCGACGCCGCCCGCGTTTCCTCGGCGTACCTGGAGGCGATGAGCCAGAGCCTGGCCGAAGCGCTGCAACTGATCGAAGACGAATTGATACCGGCCGCCAGCACGCCGGCGGTCCACGCCTACCTCAGCGGCCTGCGCGAACCGCTTGCCGCCGAACTCGCCACCGCGCGCCGCCTGCAGTCCCGCGGCGAGCGCACAGCAGGAGCTTGACCATGACCACGAGCAAAACCCACAACGCACCGACGCCGCCCGAACCCACCCCGTCTTCGCCGCCCAAGGAGAAGCACAAGGAGGAAAAGCGCCAGGACGAGGCCCTGGAAGAGACCTTCCCGGCCAGTGACCCGGTCTCGCCCTTCATTCCGGCCAAGGCCCCGGAGTAATGGCGGCACGCGCGCTCCGCCTGGCCACGTTCAACGTCAACGGCATCAACGCGCGCCTGCCGCATCTGCTGGAATGGTTGCGGCGCGAGCAGCCCGACGTCGTCGGCCTGCAGGAACTCAAGGCGGTCGACACCGCCTTCCCGCGCGCGGCCCTGGAAGCGGTGGGCTACGGCTGCCTGTGGGCCGGCCAGCAATCGTGGAACGGCGTGGCCGTGTTGGCGCGCGGGCAGGTGCCCGGGGAGATCCGGCGCGGGTTGCCGTGGGATCGCAGCGATACCCAGAGCCGCTATCTCGAAATCGAAGCGCACGACGTGCGTGTGGCCTGCCTGTACCTGCCCAACGGCAACCCGCAGCCCGGGCCGCGCTTCGACTACAAGCTCAAGTGGTTCGCGCGCCTGATTCGCCACGCGCGCACGCTGGTCGAGCATGAAATGCCGACGGTGCTGCTCGGCGACTTCAACGTCGTGCCGACCGACGCGGACATCTACGATCCCAAGGGCTGGCGCAAGGACGCGCTGCTGCAGCCGGAGAGCCGCGCGGCCTGGTTCAAGTTGCTGGAACAGGGTTGGCTGGATGCCTTGCACCAGATCCATGGCGACGCCCGCATCTACACCTTCTGGGACTATTTCCGCCAGCATTTCGAGCGTGACCGTGGCTTGCGCATCGACCACCTGCTGCTCAACCGCGCGCTCGCCCCGCGCCTGCGCGATGCCGGCGTGGACCGCTGGGTACGTGCCTTGCCCAAAGCCAGCGACCATGCGCCGACCTGGATCAAAGTGACGCGCTGACTTTCACCTGCGTGCGACCCGGCGCGGCGTAGGTTCGGCCCAGCGCAACGTGGATGATCAACACCGCCCATGAGCCTGACCGAGTACCGGCGCAAGCGTCGCTTCGACAAGACCCGCGAACCCGAGCCGGGCAAGACCGTCCCGAAAGGACAGCGTCCGATCTTCGTCGTCCAGTTGCACCACGCCAGCCGCCGCCACTACGACTTCCGCCTGCAGGTGGGCGATGCGCTGAAGAGCTGGGCGGTGCCGAAGGGGCCGAGCTACGACCCCAAGGTCAAGCGCATGGCGGTCGAGGTCGAGGACCATCCGCTGGACTACGCCGGCTTCGAGGGCGAGATTCCCCACGGCCAATATGGCGGCGGCCACGTGGCGCAGTTCGACCATGGCGTGTGGTCCAGCGATGGCGATGTGCAGGCACAACTGGCCAAGGGCCACCTGCGCTTCGAATTGTTCGGCGACAAGCTCAAGGGCGGCTGGCACCTGGTGCGCTCGGGCAAGCCGGCGCGCCAGCCGCAGTGGCTGCTGTTCAAGGACGATGACGCCTATAGCAGCGCGATCGAGGCCGACGACCTGCTCGCCGGCGTCACCGCGCCGCCCGAGGCCGATGCCAAGCGCGCTGGCCGCGGCAAGGCGGACAAGAAGAAATTGCAGACCGTCGTCGCCAAGCCCAAGCGCCGCCGCGACTGGGCCGCCGCGGCCGCCAAGCTGACCGGTGCGCGCAAGGGCAAGGCGCCTGCGGGCGCGTTCGAACCGCAGCTGGCGCGCCTGGGCGATGCGCCCCCCGAAGGCGAGCAGTGGCTGCACGAACTCAAATGGGATGGCTATCGCATCCTGGTGACCATGGCCAGGCAACGGGTGCAACTGTGGTCACGCAATGCCCTGGAATGGACGCAGAAGCTGCCGGACATCGCCAGTGCGATCGAGGCGCTCGGCCTGGCCTCGGTGGCGCTCGACGGCGAGCTGATCGCCGGGCAGGGACGCAAGGAGGATTTCAACCTGCTGCAGGCCACGCTGTCGGGCGAGCGGGCCGGGCGGCTGGTGCTGACCTTGTTCGACCTGCTGCACGTGGACGGCATCGACATTTCCGCCGCGCCCCTGCGCGAACGCAAGGCGCTGCTGCAGAAGCTGCTGGACAACCAGCAAAGTCCGCACCTGGCCTTCAGCTCGCATATCGATGCCGACGGCGCCGCGGCCTATAAGCTGGCCGGCGACCAGCATTTCGAAGGCATCATTTCCAAGCGCGCCGACCGCGCCTACCACCCCGGGCGCAGCGACGACTGGCGCAAGACCAAGCAGCTGGCCAGCGACGAGTTCGCCGTCGTCGGCTACACCGCGCCGCGCGGCAGCCGCAGCGGCTTCGGCTCACTGCTGCTGGCCCGGCCCGACGCCGAGCATGGATGGCGCTATGTCGGACGTGTCGGCACCGGCTTTACCGACGCCATGCTCGCCGAGATCAGTGCGCGCATCGGCAAGGCGGGCGGCAAGAAGCCGACCGCCCATGTCGGCACGATGGACACCGACCTGCGCCATGCCACCTGGTTTGCGCCGCGCTTCGTGGTCGAGGTGTTCTATCGCGGCATCGGCCGGCAGGATCTGCTGCGGCAACCGTCATTGAAGGCGATACGCGAAGACAAGCGCGTGGCCGACCTGCGCGACAGCGACCGTGCCGCGGCCGATGCCTCGCCAAGCCGCGGCCGTGCCGCGAAGTCGGCTGCGGCACCGGCGAAGAAGCAGGCCACGCGCTTGCGCAAGGCAACTGGCCGCGCCAAGGAAAGCGACTTGCCGGCGCTGAGCAGCCCGGGCAAGGTGTTGTTTCCCGACGATGGCATCACCAAGCAGCAGGTCTGGGACTACTACCGCGCGGTGATGCCGTGGCTGCTGCCCGAGATCGTCGACCGCCCGCTGTCGATCATCCGCTGCCCGGCCGGCACCGGACGGCCCTGCTTCTTCCAGAAGCACCACACCGCCGGCCTCGAGCGCGTGGATTCGGTCAAGCTCAAGGAGGAGGGCGGGAACGAGGCCTGGTACCTGGTGGCGCGCGACGAAGCCGCGGTCATGGAACTGGTGCAATTCAACGCCCTCGAATTCCATCCCTGGGGCGCGCATGCCGAACATCCCGGCCGGGCCGATCGGGTGGTGTTCGATCTCGATCCAGGCCCCGACGTGCCGTTCGCCGAGGTCCGCCGCGCCGCCACCGACATTCGAAAGCTGCTGGCACGGCTCGAACTGGAATCCTTCCTGCGCGTGTCGGGCGGCAAGGGGCTGCATGTCGTCGTGCCGCTCAACCCGGGCTGCGACTGGTCGCTGGTCAAGCGTTTTGCACGCGGCTTCGCCGAGGCGCTGGCCCAGTCCGAGCCGGATCGCTTCCTCGCCACCGCAAGCAAACGCCTGCGGGCCAAGCGCATCTTCGTCGACTACCTGCGCAACGGGCGCGGCGCCACCGCGGTGGCCAGCTACTCGCTGCGCGCGCGGGCCGGCGCGCCGGTGGCGATGCCGCTGGCCTGGTCGCAACTGCCCAAGCTGCACCGCGCCGATGCCTTTCCGATGGACAAGGCATTGGCCAGCCTGCGGCGCCGCCGCAGCGATCCGTGGGCCGGCATCGAGCGGATCAAGCAGGACCTGTCGCGCTGGTCGCAGGCATGATCGCCGCGGCAGCGCGCAAGCAATATCGGCGGATCAGACTTCGCGCAGGCGTTCGAAAGCCAGCCGGCTCTCCACCGGCACCGCGACCAGATTCTGGTGCACCCAGCCGGGGAACAGGTTTTCTTCCTGGCCGTTGAAGTTGTCCGGATTGAACATGTAGGGCAGGTGCGACCAGCAACGGTAACCCAGCTCCTTCAGCACCCGCACGTCGTGCACCGCCTGTTCGACCGCCGGCCCCAGCCGCACATACAGCACCGGGCGATGCTGGCGCAGGGTTTCGTCGGCGCCCGCGAGCACCGAGGTCAGCGTGCCGGGGATATTGACCTTCAACAGGTGCAGCGCCTCCAGCCCCAGGCCGTCCACGCTGATGCTGCGCACCGAGTGCGGTTCGCCGGTGAGCGGCGTCAGCTCCACCGTGCCACTGTTCAGCGCCAGCCAGCCGTTGTGCGTATAGGCATTGGTGATGCCGTTGAGGGCCAGGTTGGCGCAGGTGCGCTGCAGGTTGAGGCGATGCGGGTCGACGATGTGGACGGTGCCGCGTTCACCGACGGCACGCGACAGCCACAGCGCATGGGCGCCGTATTCGCCGCCGAACTCGAGCACGGTCTGGCCTTCCTCGACGAAACTGCCGAGCAGGTCCAGCTCCTGTTCCAGCCATTCGCCATAGCGCATCAACGAACGCGTCACCGCGTTGTCCTGGGCGAGCTGGGTGCTGACGCCGTAGCGGACCGGCACGAGCCGGCGCTCGGCGGTGTCGTTCTGTGGGGAGTGTTGCGTGTCCATGGTGTCTCCTGACAAGTGTGATGAACGAGCGATCAGCGTGTTCCGACCGCCAGCCGCAGCTGCCGGTGTTGCCGTTCCCAGCCGAGGCGTTCGGCCTCGGCGAGTCGGTGTGCCCATTGCGCGTCGGCGCGCTGCCATAGCGGCAGGACGGCCTCGCGCTCGGCGCCGGCTTCCCAGGCCGCGGCACTGAGGCGCGCGGCTTCGGCGACGTCGTCGCCGGCCAGGGCGGCGGCGGCGAGCAGGCGCAGCGTTTGCGCCGAAGCGGGGGCGTCGGCCTCGCGCAGCCACTGCGCGACGGCGCCGATCCGCTTGGCCAGGGCCGGTTCGGCGGCGACTTGCTGCGAAACCAGCAGGGCGGTCAACAGCGCCTGGAAGGCCGGGATGCGCATCTGCGCGTCATCGGCGGCCACGGTGGCATGCCCGATCGCTTCGCGCAGGTAGCGCGCCGCGTCGTGGCCGTCGGCGGCCTGGACCAACGCCACTTCGGCCTGTTCCACTGCCACCGCAGCGATGGCGGGGAATGCGCTGGTGCGCAAGCCGGTGAGCAGTCGCGCCGCCTCGTCGAGCGCCTGCCGCCGCAGGTCGCCCTGCTCATGTCCGCCGCGCAGGCGCAGGTGGCGGGCACGCGCGAAAGCGATGCGCTGGCGTTCTTCGTCGCTCGCAGGCAGCCCGGCGATATGCTCGAAGACCGCACTGGCCTGGGCCAGGCGCTGGCGCGCCGCCGAGCCCTGCAGGTACTTCGCCTCGTCGGTAAGCACGGCGATCCAGGCCAGCCACGGCGCCGCGCTGCGCGCTTCGCTCAGCGGCCGGTCCAACTGCGCTTCCATCGCGCGGCAACCGGCCCGCCGCGCCGCCGGCGACAAGGTGGCGAGATAGTTGCGTTCGTCCTCGATGCTTTCGGCCAGCCAGCGTTCGCGCCGGGCCGGCTCGGCAATGCGCGCGTAGCCGCGCTGCTGATGCGCCACCGCCTCGGCATACGCCTGGTTGCGCGCCGCCAGGCTCGAATCGCTTGCCGCGTGCAACCAGGCCGCGCGTGCCTGCAGGCGGCACCAGGCCGGGGCTGCCGTGGCCAGGTCGGGACCGCGCGCCAATACCTGGTCCAGCCGCTTCACCCAATCGGCGCGTTCGGCCGGTGGCGCCTGCCTGGCCAGCTCGGCCAGGGCGCCGGCCCACTCCAGCAAACCGGTGTGGCTGGGGCGGGCGCTGTCGGCCAGGCCGTGCGCGTAGGCCTGCACGGCCTGCCGCAGATGCGCGGTACGCCGCGCCGGCACATCGACATCGGCCTGCAGCAGGTGGCAGCGGCCGATCATTCGCGAGAGTGCGGAGCGGCGCGAGGGGTCGGCGGCCAAGGCGGCGTCGAACGCCTGCGCCGCTTCGATGGCTGCCGGCAGCCGGTCGCGCTGGCCTTGGGCCAGCTTCCATGCACACCAGCCAGCCATGGCCCACGCCGTTGCCGGCGCGGCGGCATCCAGGTGCGGGCGGAGCAACTCCAGCGCCTCGCGCGGCCGGTCCTGCGTGGCCAGTCGCCGCGCCTGTGCCCATGCCGCGTCGGCAGCGGTGCGTTCGCGGGCATCCGCGGACGGCGAAGGGTCGGCAAACCGGTTTGGCGGGTGATCGACATTCGTCAGTGCGGGAGCGATTGGCAGCGGCACCGCTTCCGTGTGCAGCGGGGCTTGCGTGATCGGCAGGCCATCGCGTTCCACATGCAAGGTCACCCGCGGCAGCGGCAGCATGGGGCCGAGCCTGGCGCCGGGCATGGCGAAACTTTGGGTTGAATATCCCGGCCGCGTAGGCGGGGGCGGGGGCGGGGGCGGGGCAGGCGCCGGATCCGGCGCGACGGCAGGCACCGGCTCGGCGGGCGGCTCGGCGGCCGGCGGAGCCGGCGCCGGTTCGATCCCTTCTTCCGCCACCGTGGCCGGCTCGGCCGCTACCGGCGCCGGCTTTGCCGGCGTGCCGAGCACTGGCTCGACGCGGGCCGCGGCTGCCTGCGCGCGATCGTCCGCAGGCCGTGCCGCGGAGGCCGGCGTGCGCTGCCGCATGGCATCGGCCAGCCAACCCGGTGCTTCCAGCATGTCGCTGGGCAAGGTTTCGGACGCGCCCTTCAAGGCGCGCTCGATCCGGCCGGGATTCCACACCCGCAGCGCCTGGCGTCGCGCGCGACGCCGCTGGCCCAGCCACAGGAACAGCAGCAGCAAGGCGAGCAGGGCGAAGAACAGGGCGCCCCAGGCGCGAACGGACAGCGCCGACGCCGCCGTGGCAAGCGAGTCAACCCAGGGGATATGGGGCATGGCCTTTACTCCGGTAGCGGGCGCGGTCCGGTCGCGGCTGGGATCCGGCGACGCGAATGGGGAAGAAGCGGGGAGGGCATCCACCGCCGTTGCGGGTGGCGGGTCAGCGGGCATCGGCGCGGCCTCGCCGTCGGCGGGTCCGGTTTCGGCTCCGGCAGGCAGCCAGTCATCGCCCGGCATCGACGCGACGGGCCCGTCGTCCAGGGTCGCGCGGCCGTACACGACAGGCGTGGCGGCCAACGCCGAGGGAACCGCAGAGGGAACCGCAGAGGGAACCGCAGGAGATTGCCCATGGCGGCGCGCCGGCGCGCGGACCGGCGCGCGTCCAATGCCGGCCAGCGCACGAGTGCCGGCCTGTGCACGCGCGCCGCCCGGCTTGAGTGGGGTGACGCGCGCCTTGCCGCCGGGCTGGATATCGCCCGCTCCGGCCGCTATCGAACCGGCCGCGATAACCGGCCGCCGTGGCGCGCTCGCCTCGGCAGGCCGCGGCGTAGGCGGCAGCGCGCAGCCTGCCGCGAGCAGGCTGCAAACCAGCCAGCCAAAGCATCGGCGCCAACGCGGCAGAACGGAACGCCACGCACGCCGCATGGCAGGCGTCGAGGCCTGTGCATCGCACCCGGGCGCATCATTGGCGAGGCTCGAATTCATATTCCGGCGATCGTAGGAGGCTGGGTCTGAAAGGTTGCCGTCGAGGTCGCGCGCCGTTGGATTGCGCTAATTGCCTGGAAGGAAAAGTTGCGATCTAGCGCCAGGCAAAAAAAAGCCCGGCACGTGGCCGGGCTTTGAAAAGTGGCGTCCCCACGGGGATTCGAACCCCGGTCGCTACCGTGAAAGGGTAATGTCCTAGGCCTCTAGACGATGGGGACGCGTTGATCGTTTGCCGTTCGGACAGGCCTGTTGTCCGAAGTTGGTGGAGCCAGCCGGGATCGAACCGGCGACCTCTTGCATGCCATGCAAGCGCTCTCCCAGCTGAGCTATGGCCCCACGATGCTGCGAGCCGCCTATCATAGCGGCGCTTTTCCGGCTTGGGAAGAGGGGGTGAAGAAATCGTTGCGGGAGGGCGCCGCGCGCGGCCCTGCAGAAACAAGAAACCCGGGCCAGGCCCGGGTGCTTGTGAGATGGCGTCCCCACGGGGATTCGAACCCCGGTCGCTACCGTGAAAGGGTAATGTCCTAGGCCTCTAGACGATGGGGACGCAGATTTCTTCTTGCGATCCGGACAGGCCTGTGTCCGAAGTTGGTGGAGCCAGCCGGGATCGAACCGGCGACCTCTTGCATGCCATGCAAGCGCTCTCCCAGCTGAGCTATGGCCCCACGTCGCTGAGGACAAGAATGATAGCGGGCGCCACCGGCGGCACGCAAGTATTTTGTTGTCGCTACGCGCGCATGCGATCGACGTGCTGCATCAGCGTCCGCGTTGCGCGTGCACGTAGCGGGTGATGTTGAGGAAGGTATCCACCCAGTACACGTCGCGATGCGCGGCGAGGTAACGCAGCAATGCTTCGTGCGCTTCGCTGGAGACGGTGAGGTAGTCGCCACCGACGCCGTGGAAGGTGAAGTTGACCATCGTGCCGCGGCGCGCGGCTTCCTCGACCTGCGCGATCAATTGTTCGCCGGTCACGCCGACCGGCGCTTCCACCGGCACCGCGTGCAGGTCGAGCGTGGCCATGTCGGGCACCACCGCGCCGTCGCCGAGCTTGATCGCGACGAACTCAGAGGCCACCAGCGAAATGTAGTTCTGGCCTTCGGCCATCACGTCGCCGCAGGGCACGGTCAAGGTTCGTTCGTGCTTGCCGTCGATGGCCTGCAGCATCGTGTTGGCGACCTCGACCTGGTCCTTCATCTGCGCCGCGCTGGTGTGGTCGAGGTCGCGCTGCGGCTCGACCCACTCATGCCCCTTGGCCGAGCCGGAACACTGGTGGAACAGGGTGTGGTTGCCGAGCTCATGGCCCTCGCTTGCCGCGGCGCGCCATGCCTGCATGCGCCGCGCCACCGGTTCGCGCGACAGCTGCAGATAGAAGCTGCCCTTGAAGCCGTATTTGTCCAGTTGCGGGATCGCATGGTCGAGCTGCGAATCCAGCGCGTCGTCATAGGCCAGGCTGACCGCGGCCCGGTGGCCGTCCGGCCAGGTGAAACGGCCTTCGGCTGCGCAGGCACTGCCCGCGCAGGCCAGCAGCAACAGGCCCGCGCCGCCGATCGCCGCGCCTTTCATCGCACCAGCGTCTGGATGGCGTGCGCCGGAATCTCGACCTGGGCCGAGTCGGTGCCGACGTAGAAGTTGTAGCGGATCGCCTGGTCGGTGGGGTTCATCACCACCGTGGCCAGCTTGCCGTCCTGGTTGACGAAGCCGGTCGCCAGCAGGTTGCTGCGGCTGCTGGCCACGCTGACGCGGCGCGCGTCCGGGCGCACGAAGCGCGAGAAGTGGCCGATGAAGTAGTAGCTCGGCGTGTAGATCAACTCGCCGCTGCGGGTGTCGGCATGGATCGCCGCGAAGCACCAGTTGCCGACGTGGTTGGGGCCGCCCTTTTCGTCGAGCAGGATGTTCCAGTCGGTCCAGCCGACCACGCCGTTGTTGAAGTCGTTGATCATGTTGCGGCCATAGCGCTCGCCGTTGGCCCAGTCCTGCAGGCGCGCCGGGTCGTACTTCTCGACCGCGGCCTCGGTGAGCATGATGGGCTTTTGCGGATACGCCTCGCGCACCACGCCGACGTTGTCGAACATCGGGTCGAAGCCGGCCCAGGTTTCATACCAATGGAAGCCCATGCCCCAGGCATATTTCGCCGCTTCCGGGTCGTCGAAGATCACCTGGGCGCGGAAGGGCATCATGTCGCGGTTGTGGTCCCACACGATGATCTTCTTGTCGCCGTAGCCGGCCTTGGCCATGACCGGGCCGAGGTGGTCCTTGAGGAAGTCGCGCTCCTGCTCGGCGCTGTAGACCATCGACTCCCACTTCTGCACCGCCATCGGCTCGTTCTGCAGGCTGATGCCCCAGATCGGAATGCCCGCCGCCTCGTAGGCGGCGATGAACTTGGTGTAGTAGGTGGCCCAGGCCTCGGCATACTCGGGCCGCAGCGAGCCGCCGCGCAGCATGTTGTTGTTGGTCTTCATGAAGGCCGGCGCGCTCCACGGGCTGGCGAAGGTCGTCAGCTGGCCGCCGGCCGCGGCGATGGCCTGCTTCAGCAGCGGAATGCGGAACTGGCGGTCGTGGTCGATGTTGAAGCTCTTCAGCGCCTTGTCGCCTTCCTTGATGTAGGTGTAGCTGGCCGAGCTGAAGTCCGAGCTGTGGATGGTGGTGCGCGCCAGCGTGTAGCCGATGCCGTTTTCCGGGTCGTAGTAGGCCTTGAGGAATTCGGCCTGCTTGTCCTTGGGCAGCTTGGCGAAGACTTCGGCGCTGGAATCGGTGATGGCGCCGCCGATGCCGAGCACGGTCTGGAAGGTGCGGCCCGGGTCGACGAAGACCGAATTCTCGGCCTCGGTGAGCGCATGGCCCGATTGCAGCGCCACGTCCTGCCCGCGCGCCAGCCGCTGCCCGGTGCCCGCGGCGGAGGTGAACACCTTGACCGTGGCGCCGTCGGCGGCGGCCCAGGCCGGGGCCGACAGGGTGGTGCTCAACAGCAGGGCGGACAGCAGGGGACGACGCTTCATGCGAATACCTCGTGGGGGCGGACGCGCCAGGCCGGCCGGTGGCCGGCAACAGGCTGCGAAGATGGGAGTCCGCTGTTTAACGGCTCGCTGCGGCGAAGTCCAGACGCGCTGCGGCATTCGCCGCTGCGGCCGGCGTGGCCAAGGCTGGCAAGCGCCGCCCGCATTGCCTACGATCCACCGATATTTCCGCCTTCACGTCCTGGACCCGATGCACGCTGTTGCCGCTTTCCTGCTCGATGCCGCGATCTTCATTGGGCTGGCCTGGGCGATCTGGCGCCTGTGCGGGCGCACCTTCCCGTTCGCGATCGTGCCCATCGCCATCGGCCTGGCCATTGCCGGGGCAGGGGGCTTGCCGGCCTCGTGGGGCGTGCCTTCGGCCAGCGGGCAGAACCTGGGCTGGGTCGGGGTGCTGTTGCTGGCCTTCGCCGCCGGCATGGAAACCCGGCACTCGATGGCCGCCGCGCCCACGCAGCAAGGGCCGTCCAGCCGCCGCGTGGTGGCCAGCGCTGGCGTGGCGATGCTGTTGCCTTTCGCGGCCGGCGCCGTGCTGGCCTATTACGTGCTCGCGGGCTTCGCGCAATGGAGCGCGCCGGCGGGCAACCCGTTGATGGGCGCCCTGGCGGTGGGCCTGTGCGTGGCGGTCAGCGCGCTGCCGGTGCTGATCGGCATCGTGCGCGAACTGCCAGCGGCCCACCGGCCCTATGGCCGCATCGCCGTGCGCATCGCGGTGATCGACGATGCGGTGCTGTGGATCGGCCTGGCGGCGCTGCTGCTGGTTGCCCGGCAGGGCAGCGGCGCGGTCGCGTTCTCGCATTGGCAGGCGCTGGCGCTGTGCGTGCCGGTGCTGATGCTCGCCGCCAGCCGCGTGCTCGGGCGCTGGACGCCGCCGCCGCTGGCGTTGGCAGTCCTGCTGGTCGCCTACCTGGCGGCCGGCGCCTGGGCCAGCACGCAGTTGGGGCTGCACGAATTGCTTGGCGCTTATTTCGCCGGCACCGCCTTGCCGGCGGCATGGCTGCGGCGGGTGCCGATCGAGCACATCGGCCGGGTCGCGCTGATGGCGCTGGCGCCGCTGTTCTTCGGCCACAGCGGCTTGAAGGTCGCGGCGGACGCGCTCAACTGGGGCACGCTGCTGGTTGCCGCGCTGGTGCTGGTGGTGTCGGTGGCGGCCAAGCTGGCCGCGGTGTTGCTGTATCCGCCGCTGCCCGAGGCCAGCCGCCGCGACACCCTGGCCATCGGCACGCTGCTGCAATGCAAGGGCCTGATGGAGATCGTCGCCGCGACGATCCTGCGCGACGCAGGTCTCATTTCCGAATTCGCCTTCGCCGTGCTGACCACGCTGGCCGTGCTCTCGACCCTGATGACCGGTCCGCTGTTCCGCTGGCTGATGCGCCGCCCGGCCGCGCGGGCCGCGGACATCGCCGTTTCCTGAGGACCTTCGCGCCAGCCCGGCGCGCGCGGCCGCTGTTTCAGAATCGTCACGCCGCCGTGACGGTGAGCGCCCCCATGCTGACGCGTCCGTCACGGGCGGGGAGCATCGGCCATGTCGTCGAACGTGCAAGCGATGTCGCGTACCCAGCTGACCGCCATGGTGGTCGGCGGCATGATCGGCGCGGGAATCTTCTCGCTGCCGCGTACCTTCGCTGGCGCCACCGGGCCGTTCGGTGCGGTCATCGCCTGGCTGGTGGCCGGTACCGGCATGTACATGCTGGCGCGGGTGTTCCAGTTCCTGGCCGAGCGCAAACCCGCGCTGGACGCCGGTGTCTTCGCCTACGCCAAGGAAGGTTTCGGCGACTATGCCGGCTTCCTGTCCGCGTTCGGCTACTGGATCGGCAGCTGCATCGGCAACGTGTCCTACTGGGTGCTGATCAAGTCCACCCTCGGCGCGTTCTTCCCGGTCTTCGGCGACGGCAACACGGTGGTGGCCATTGCCGTGGCCTCGGTCGGCATCTGGCTGTTCCACTTCATGATCCTGCGCGGCGTGCAGCAGGCGGCGGCGATCAACAAGATCGTGACCATCGCCAAGGTCATCCCGATCGTGGTGTTCATCATCATCGTCGCCTTCGCCTTCAAGATGGAGCTGTTCCGGTTCAACTTCTACGGCGGCGACCTGACCACCGGCGTGTTCGAGCAGGTCAAGGCGACGATGCTGGTGACCGTGTTCGTGTTCCTCGGCATCGAAGGCGCCAGCGTCTACTCGCGCTATGCGCGTGAGCGCCGCGACGTCGGCTTTGCCACGATCAGCGGCTTTCTGATCGTCACCACCCTCATGGTGCTGGTCACCCTGCTGCCTTACGCGGTGCTGCCGCGCGCCGATATCGCCGGCATGCGGCAACCGTCGATGGCCGCGCTGCTTGAAGCGGTGGTCGGGCATTGGGGCGCGGTCTTCGTCAGCGTCGGCCTGCTGGTCTCGGTGCTCGGCGCCTACCTGACCTGGTCGCTGATCTGCGCCGAGGTGCTGTTCGCCGCCGCGCGTACCGGCGACATGCCCAAGGTCTTTGCCCGCGAGAACGCCAACGGCGTGCCCTCGGCGGCGCTGTGGGCCACCAACATCGTCATCCAGATCATCGTCATCACCACCTACTGGTCGCGCGACGCGTTCTCGCTGATGCTCAACCTGACCAGCGCGATGTCGCTAATCCCGTTCCTGCTGGTCGCCGCCTATGGCTGGCAGATCACCCAGCGCGGCGAAGGCTACGGCGCTGGCGCGCGCGACCGCAGCCGCGACCTGGTCCTGGCGGTCCTGGCCACCGTCTATACCCTGTTCCTGCTCTATGCCGGCGGCGTCAAGTTCATCGTGCTCTCGGCCGTGCTCTACGCACCGGGCAGCCTGCTGTACTTCTGGGCGCGCCGCGAGCAGGACGCGAAGGTCTTCACCAAGGCCTCGGACGTGATCGTGCTGGGGCTGGCCGTGGTCGGGCTGATCGTCGGCATCTACTGGATCGCCACCGGCTACATCGAGATCTGACCCGCACCGGCCGGCCGCCGGTGAGCGCGAAGGGGATCGCCACCGCCCATGAGTTCGCTCGCACCGAACCGGCAGCTGTCGCTGTTCGAATTGATCGCCCTGGTGGTCGGCTCGATGATCGGCTCGGGCATCTTCGCGCTGCCGGCGGCGTTCGGCCGCACCACCGGCGTCTACGGCGCGCTGCTGGCCTGGCTGGTGGCCGGCACCGGCATGCTGTGCTTGGCCCTGGTGTTCCAGTCGCTGTCGCGGCGCAAGCCGGCGCTGGACACCGGCATCTACGCCTATGCGCGCGCCGGCTTCGGCGACTACGCCGGCGGGCTGTCGGCGCTGGGCTACTGGATCGGCTGCTGCCTGGCCGACGTGGCCTGCCTGATCCTGATCAAGGCCACGCTCGGCCAGTTCATGCCGGTGTTCGGCGACGGCGCCACGCCGGTGGCGATCGCCTCGGCCTCGCTGCTGCTGTGGGGCTTCCATTTCCTGATCCTGCGCGGGATCAAGCAGGCGGCCTTGCTCAACACCATTGCCACCGTCGCCAAGCTGGTGCCGATCGCGCTGTTCCTGTTCGTGGTCGCCATGGGCTTCCAGCGCGATGTGTTCGCCTGGAACGGCTGGGGCGGCCAGCCCGCCAGCGCGGCGACGCTGTGGACGCAGGTGCGCGGCACGCTGTTGGTGACCGTGTTCGTCTTCGTTGGCATCGAAGGCGCCAGCGTCTATTCGCGCTTCGCCCGCCGCCGCCGCGACGTCGGCCTGGCCACGGTGCTCGGCTTTCTCGGCGTGTTGAGCCTGCTGGTGCTGGTGACCGTGCTGTCGTACGGCATCTTGTTGCGGCCGGAGCTGGCGGCGTTGCGCAATCCCTCGATGGCCGGGGTGATGGAAGCGGTGGTGGGGCCGTGGGGCAGGGTGTTCGTCAGCGTCGGCCTGCTGGTCTCGGTGCTCGGCAACTACCTGTCGTGGTCGCTGCTGGCCGCCGAGGTCCTGCATTCGGCCGCCCTCAACGACGCCATGCCGCGGGCGCTGGCGCGCGAGAACGCCGCCGGCGTGCCGGCCGCCGCGTTGTGGCTGACCAATGCGGTGATCCAGGCCTTCCTGCTGGTCACCTGGTTCGCCGAGTACGCCTTCACCCTGGCGCTGAAGATGACCAGCGCCATGACCCTGGTGCCGTATCTGCTGGTGGCGGCCTACCAGCTCAAGTTGGCGATCAGCGGCGAGACCTTCGGCACCGACCCGGCCGCGCGCCGGGCCCTGGGCGTGATCGGCGCGGTGGCGACGCTCTACGCCATGACGATGCTGCTGGCCGGCGGCAGCCGCTACTTGCTGCTGTCGGCCTTGCTCTACGCACCGGGCTCGGTGCTGTTCCTGCTCTGGCGGCGCGAGCGCGGCAGCGCGCCGCTCAACCGCTACGAATGGGCGGTGTGCGTGGCGCTGTGCGCGGCCGCGCTGTTCGCCCTGTGGTCGCTGTTCACTGGAGCGTTGCGGATATGAGCCTGCCCCCTGCCGCCGCCACGGCGCCGGCCGAACGCAGCCGGCTGCACCGGCTGACCGCCAGTGCGCGCCAGCGCCTCGGCCGCCGCCCCGGCATCGCCGGCATGCTGCTGGCCACGCTGTTCTTCGTCTGCTCGCTCTCGCCGAGCCTGATTCCGCGCGGTTCGCTGGCGCAGGGCCTGCTGTCGGGTTTCTGCCTGGCCGTCGGCTACGCGCTCGGCTCGTTCCTGCAATGGCTGTGGACCTATATGCAGCTGCCCCGGCTATTGCGCCACGAACGCCTGCGGCACTGGCCGAGCATGTTGCTGGGCCTGTGCGCGGTGGCGTGGATCGCCACGGTATGGCTGGCGCGCCCGTGGCAGAACACGGTGCGCGCGGTGATGCAGATGCCGCCCATCGACGAAGGCTATTCGCTGCGCCTGCTGCTGGTGGCGGTGCTCACGCTGCTCGCATTGATGCTGCTGGGCCGGCTGTTCGCCTGGGTGGCCGCGGTGGTCGACCGGCGCGCCCAGCGCGTGTTGCCGCGGCGGGTGGCCAACGTCATCGGCGTGGCCGCCGCGGTGGCGGTGTTCGCGATGATCGCCAATGGCGTGATCCTGCGCGCGGCGCTGCACGGCATCGATGCCTCCTTCCGCAAGGCCGATGCGTTGACCCCGCCGGACCGCCACCCGCCCACCGCGCCCGGGCGTACCGGCGGACCGGGCTCGCTGGTGGCTTGGCAGGACCTCGGCCGGATGGGACGCGACTTCGTCTCCGGCGGCCCTAGCGCGGCTGACATCAGCGCGGCCGACATCAACGCGGCCAACACCAGTGCGCACGGCGGCAGCGCGATGACCCCGATCCGGGTCTACGTCGGCCTGCCGGCCGCGGACGACGCCGAAGCGCGCGCGCGGCTGGCGCTGCGCGAATTGCAGCAGCAAGGCGGCTTCTCGCGCGCGATGCTGGTGATCATCACCCCGACCGGCACCGGCTGGGTCGACCCGGGCGCGATCGACAGCCTCGAATACCTGCAGCGTGGCGACGTCGCCAGCGTGGCGATGCAGTACTCCTACCTCACCAGCCCCTTGTCGCTGATGATCGAGCCCGGCTACGGCGAGGAAAGTGCCCAGGCGCTGTTCCGCGAGGTCTACGGCTATTGGCGCAGCCTGCCGCGCGACCACCGCCCGCGCCTGTACGTGCACGGCCTGAGCCTGGGGGCGATGAACTCGGAACGCTCGATGGAACTGTTCGAACTGCTCGGCGACCCCATCGACGGCGCCCTGTGGAGCGGGCCGCCGTTCGCCACCCGGCAATGGCGCAGCCTCACCGCGGCACGCAATCCCGGCTCGCCGCAATGGCTGCCGACCTTCCGCGACGGCCGCTTCGTGCGCTTCATGAACCAGCACGGCAGCCCGGTGCCGGCCGACGCGCCGTGGGGGCCGACGCGCGTGGTGTACCTGCAGTACGCCAGCGATGCCATCACCTTCTTCGATGCCCACGACGCCTGGCGCAAGCCGGACTGGATGGACCCGCCGCGCGGCTTCGACGTCTCCCCGGCGTTGCGCTGGTACCCGCTGGTGAGCATGTTCCAGCTGGCCCTGGACATGCTCCTGGCCGACAGCACGCCGATGGGCTACGGCCACGTCATCGCGCCCTCGCACTACATCAACGCCTGGCTGCTGGTGACCGGCGCGCGCGATTGGTCGCCGGCCCAGGTCGAAGGCCTGCGCCACGAACTCGATGCGCGGCGGCGGGCGCAGTTGGAAGCATCGCGCCGGACCGACTAGGCGCGAGGCTGGTCTTCAGCGCCCGGCGGCGGGCAGGTCCTGCAGCGTCTGCGCGGCGATCGCATCCAGCCGCGCCTGGCGGCTGTCGCTGCGGCGTACCGTGCCGCGGTTCAGCGCGCCCCACAGCACCTGCGCCGAGTGCGGGTCGATGGCCTCGATCTGCAGCGCGCCTTCGACGTAGCTGACGCGGCGCATGTCCAGTTGCAGCGAACCGTCGTTGCCGGGCACGACCAATTGCGAGCAGCCGGCGCTGGTGCATTGGATGGCGTTCATGCGCGTCGGGCCGCTGCCGCCGGCCTCGGCGGCGGGCACCACGCGTTCGGCATCGCGCACGCCTACCCGGTAGGCTGCCAGCCAGTCGGCGTCCGCAGCCTGCTCGACACGCTGGTAGCCCTTGGCGGCCAGCGCGGTATCCATCGCGTTACGCAGGCGCTGGCGCATGGCCGGGTCGAGCACGCGCGGGTCGGCCTGTTCGGTGTAGTCGTGCGGCATCGGTGCCCAGGCATAGCGCAGGCCGGGCAGGCGCTCGGCGGCGACGCTCACCTGCACGCCGGACGCCGCGCCGCCCAGGCTGTCGGCGCGCGTAGCGGCCGTGCTGGCGCAACCGGCCAGCGTGGCGGCCGCCATCGAGGCGCACAGGCCGAACAGGGCGATACGGCGCAGGCGGTGGTAGGGGCGGTCATGCATGGCGGGTCTCCGGGGCAGGGGGCGTGGTCAGGCGGAAGGCGGCAGGGGCGGCGGCGTCCGGGGCGAGACGCGGTCGGCGATGGCGAGCACCAGCGCCGACAGCATCAGCGCGCCGTGGATGGCGGTCATCCAGATCAAGGTATTGCGCTCGATCGAGGCGCCTTCCTCGAGCTTCATGAAGATCCGCAGCAAGGCGATGGCCGAGATCGCGGTGATCGAGCCCATCAGTTTCATCTTCATTGCATTGAAATCCACCGTGCCCATCCACGCCGGCCGCCGCGCCTCGCCCGAGTCGATGCGCGCCACGAAGTTCTCGTAGCCGGCGAGGGTGACGATCAGCAGCAGGTTGGCGACCAGGGTCAGGTCGATCAGCCCCAGCGCCATCAGGATGGCGGAGGTCGGCGTGAACGCGAACAGGTGGACCAGGCTCCACAGCAGTTCGCGCACGAACACGAACAGCATGACCAGCAGCGCCAGCGCCAGGCCGAAATAGAACGGCGCCATCAGCCAGCGCGCATCGAACAGGCTGCGCGACAGCAGCCGGCCGAGCAGCGGCCTGCTCACCGCCTGCTCCGCGGCGGCAGCGGCCGCCGGCGGCGTGGCCCGCGCTCGCGCCGCGCACGCCTCACATCGCGCCGCCGCCTGCGGGCGGATCTTCCTCCGGCTCGGGCACCACGTCCGCCGGGCGATCGGCGAACTGCGCCTCGCGCATTTCGCGCTTCTCATCGCGCAGGCTGCTGCCGTCGAGCGGGCGGATGCGGCTGATGCGGCAGCCGGGCGCGACCGAGGAGATCGCCGCCGGGTTGCGCACCAGCACGCTGTCGAAGCGTGCGTTGACCGTGCCGAAAGCATTGGTGATCGTGATCGACTGCGCCGTGCTCAGGCCCGAGCAACGGTTGCGGAACTCCAGCAGGTGGCCGCGGCTCTGGCTGCTCCACACCGCCAGCGCCTGGTCGCCCAGCGGCGTCCAGTCGGTGCGGCGTACCACGCGGTTGAGCTGGAAGGAGGGGATCGGCGCACCGGCGTGGCGCTGGTACAGCTCAAGGCGCTCGGAGGTGGTCATCGTCGCCGTGGTGGCGCAGCCGGCGAGCAGCAGCACGGCAATGGCGGCAAGGCAAAAGGTCGAACGCATCTTCGCTCTCCATCGGGATGCAGAGGAACTCGTTGCACACCGGCAATGGCGGCCGGCGAAGGCCGCCACCGGCAGTGGCTCAGCGCGTCACGCGGGTGGTGACGCCGTCGCTGGCGACCTGCACGCGGTCGCCCACGCGGAAGTCGTTGGGCTGGCCATCCTGGATCACCGCGATCGTCCGCCCCGAATCCAGCCGCACCGTCACTTCCAGGCCTGCGCGGGCCGAGCGCGACAACGCGTTGCCGGCCGCGCCGCCGCCCACCGCACCGGCTACCGCGCCGGCCGCGTTGGCGCGGCTGCTGCCGCCGATGGTGCTGCCGGCGATGCCGCCGAGCACCGCGCCAGTGGCGGTGGCCACGCCGCGCGAGTCGTTCTGGATCGTGACCGCACGCACGCCTTCCACCACGCCGCGTTCCACGCTCTGCGCGCGGCCCACTTCGGAGCGGTTGAAGGTGTTGGGCGTGGTATGGGTCGCGCAGCCGCCCACGGCCATGGCCGCCGCCAGCAGTGCGCCTGTCGCTGCAAGGAATTTGCTGCTCATCGGATTCTCCAATCGCCAGAGTGATCGAAACACGTCGGACCAGAGGGCGGCCGGTGTCCCCGAGTACCGAGCGTCCGCACGACGCACTAACGCCTTCCAACGTCAAGCCGGTGTGAATACGCGGGAACGCATGTCGCATTCCGCTGCACCGTGCGCGCCACGTCAAACATTCTTCACGGCATCGCGACAGGGGCGGGAATTAACTCCCGATTCAGTCTTCGCGCAGCCTGCACACCGCACTGACGCGATGCACACCGATCCCGCCGCGACGCGCGCGGCACCGCCCCCATAAGCCGCGAGCCGTCCTTGTCCAGACCACCGTTTCGCCCCCAGCGCATGTCGTAGGCGAGCACGCCGCGCCAGGACCCGCACCGCGACACGCGCGCTCGCCGTTCCCTCCCACAGGAGAGCCGCATCATGTCCAACCCAGCTCAGTATGGTGTTCATTCCGAGGTAGGCACCTTGCGCAAGGTGATGGTGTGCGCGCCGGGCCTGGCGCACACGCGCCTGACCCCGCGCAACAAGGACGAACTGCTGTTCGACGACATCATGTGGGTGGACAACGCCAAGCGCGACCACTTCGACTTCATGGCCAAGATGCGCGACCGCGGCGTCGAAGTGCTGGAGATGCACAACCTGCTGGCCGAGACCATGGCCGTCGCCGAGGCCCGCAAGTGGGTGCTCGACCACCAGGTCAACGCCAACGAGGTCGGCCTGGAATTCATGGCCGAAGTACGCGCCTACCTGGAAAGCCTGGCGCCGCGCGACCTGGCCGAAACCCTGATTGGCGGCCTGAGCGCGCGCGAGCTGCCGGACGACTTCTCCAGTTCGATCCTGAGCGCGGCGCGCGAGCACCCGGAGATGGTCGGCTACCTGCTGCCGCCGCTGCCCAACACCCTGTACACGCGCGACACCACCTGCTGGATCTACCAGGGCGTGACCCTCAACCCGCTGTATTGGCCGGCGCGGCACGAGGAAACCATCCTCACCACCTGCATCTACAAGTTCCACCCGGACTTCGCCAATGCCGGCTTCCCGATCTGGTACGGCGACCCCACCCAGGACCACGGCAACGCCACCCTGGAAGGCGGCGACGTGATGCCGGCCGGCAATGGCGTGGTGCTGATCGGCATGAGCGAGCGCACCTCGCGCACCGCGATCACGCAGCTGGCGCAATCGCTGTTCAAGCACCAGGGGGCCAAGCGCGTCATCGCCGCTTCCATGCCCAAGCTGCGCGCGGCCATGCACCTGGACACGGTGTTCACCTTCGCCGACCGCGACGTGGCCACGATCTACAGCGGCATCGTCGACCAGATCAAGCCGATCTCGCTGTATCCCAGCGACAAGGCGCCGGGCTTCGAGGTGGTGTTCGAGGACCAGCACTTCACCGACGTGGTCGCCGCGGCGCTGGGGCTGAAGAAGCTGCGCCTGGTGGAGTCGGACGAGTACTACGGCGCCGAGCGCTCGCAGTGGAACAGCGGCAACAACCTGGTGGCGCTGTCGCCCGGCGTGGTCGTGGCCTATGACCGCAACACCTCGACCAACACGGCGCTGCGCAAGGAAGGCATCGAGGTGATCACCATAGTCGGTGCCGAACTCGGGCGCGGCCGTGGCGGCGGCCATTGCATGACCTGTCCGCTGCTGCGCGACGCGATCGATTTCTGAGCGTCAGGCGCGGGCTCGTCACGGGCCCGCCGAACATGCCGCAGTGGGATGCGTGGCGTGATGGGGTGGCCGGAGGCAACGGATGGGTACCAAGGGCTGGGGACGAGGGCTATGGGCATACGCGGGGATCGCGGCGCTGGCCGGCTGCGGTGGCTCCGGCGCGGACGATGGTCCGTCCGGCATGCCGCCGGCGGTGGTGAGCGTCGAAGAGGTGCGCGCCAGCGAAGTGCCCAACCTGGTGGAGCTGCCCGGGCGGGTCGAGGCGGTGCGCTCGGCGCAGGTGCGCGCGCGCAGCGACGGCATCGTCGAACAGCAGCTCTACATCGAAGGCACCGACGTCGCCGCGGGCACGCCGCTGTTCCAGATCGACCGCCGCGACCTGCAGGCACGGCTGCAGCAGGCGCGCGCGGCGCTGGCCTCGGCACGCGCCGCGCGCGGCCAGACCGCCGCGCTGCGTGCGCGCCTGTCCACGCTGGTGCAGCGCAAGGCGGTCAGCGTGCAGGAGTACGAATCGGCGCAAGCCTCGTTCCAGCAGGCCGACGCGGCGCTGCTGGAAGCCCAGGCCGCGGTCGACCGCGCGCAGCTGCAGCTGGATTTCGCCACCGTGCGCGCGCCCATCGCCGGGCGCGCCGGCCGCGCCCTGGTCAGCGAAGGCGCGCTGGTCAGTGCCGCCGGCGCCACGCTGATGACCCAGGTCGACCAGCTCGATCCGGTCTACGTCACCTTCCAGCCGTCCAATGCGTCGTTCGACGCGCTGGCGCAGGGCATCGCCGATGGCCACATCGTGCTGGGCGATGGCAAGCACGTCCGCGTCACCCTGGTGCTCGACGACGGCGCGCACCACCCGGTGCCCGGCGTGGTCGACTTCACCGAGAAGGCGGTGGACCCGGCCACCGGCAGCCGCACCTTGCGCGCGCGCTTCGACAATGCCGACCGGCGCCTGCTGCCGGGGCAGTTCGTGCGCGGCATCCTCGCCGTGGGCGTGGTGCGCGATGGGGTCAGCCTGCCCGAGCGCGCGGTGGCCATCGGCGAGGACGAGGCCAGCGTGATGACCGTCAACGCCGAGGGCGTCGCCGTGCGCCAGGCGGTCACCCTGGCCGGCCAGGCCGAAGGCCGCTGGGTCGTGCAATCGGGCCTCAAGCCCGGCGAGCGCGTGGTGGTGGACGGCTGGCACAAGATCCAGCCGGGCCAGCACGTGCAGGCGCAACCGGCCGACGCGGGCAAGCCGGGCAAGCCCGGTTCATGAGCGGCTATTTCGTCCATCGGCCGGTCCTGGCCTGGGTGGTGGCGCTGTTCGCCCTGCTGTTCGGCGGCATCGCGCTGCTGGCCTTGCCGGTGGAGCAATACCCGGACGTGGCGCCGCCGTCGCTGAGCATCTCGGCCACCTTCGTCGGCGCCGACGCGCTGACCCTGGACCGCACCGTGACCTCGGTGATCGAAGGCGAGCTCAACGGCGTGGACGATTTCCTGTTCATGACCTCCACCAGCCGCGCCAACGGCACCGCGCAGATCCGCGTGACCTTCCGCAGCGGCACCGACCTGGACCGCGCGCGCTCGCAGGTGCAGGACCGGCTGGCCCGGGTCGAGCCGCGGCTGCCGGAGCAAGTGCGGCAGATGGGCGTGCGCGTGACCCAGTCCAGCACCGGCTTCCTGATGCTGATCGCGCTGCGCTCGGACGGCGGCCGCCGCGACGCGCTGGAACTGGGCGACTTCGCCTCGCGCAACATCGCCGACGAACTGCGCCGCCTGCCCGGCGTGGGCGACGTGTCGCTGTTCGGCTCCAGCTATGCGATGCGGATCTGGCTCGACCGCGAGAAGCTGGTCAGCTTCGGCATTTCCCCGGCCGAGGTCATGGCCGCGATCCGCGAACAGAACGCGCAGACCGCCGGCGGCGGCCTCGGCCTGCAACCGGTGGCGCCCGGCACCGAGACCACCGCGCAGATCGTCATGCGCGGGCGCTTCAGCAGTCCCGAGCAGTTCCGCCAGATCATCGTGCGCGCCACGCCGGGCGGCGCCACCGTGCGCCTGGGCGACGTCGCCCGGGTCGAACTGGGCAACGACAACTACGCCTTCAACCTCACCCTCAACGGCGAGCAGAGCGCCGGCCTGGCGGTGTCGCTGAGCACCGGTGCCAATGCCCTGGCCACCGCGACCGCGGTGCGCGAGCGCATGCGGGCGCTGCAGGGCACCTTCCCGGCGGACGTGCGCTGGAGCACGCCGTTCGACACCGCGCCGTTCATCACCGAATCGGTGCAGGGCGTGGTGCGCACGATGATCGAATCCATCGTGCTGGTCTCGATCGTGGTGCTGCTGTTCCTGCAAAGCTGGCGGGCGCTGTTCCTGCCCACGCTGGTGGTGCCGATCTCGCTGATCGGCACCTGCCTGGGGCTGCTGGCGTTCGGCGTTTCGATCAACCTGCTGTCGCTGTTCGCGATGGTCGTGGCCATCGGCATCCTCAACGACGATGCCATCGTCATCGTCGAAAGCGTCGAGCGCATCATGCGCGAGGACCGGCTGCCGCCGCGCGAGGCCACGGCCAAGGCGATGGGCCAGCTGACCGGCGCGATCATCGCCACCACGCTGGTGCTGCTGGCGGTGTTCGTCCCGATGGGCTTCTTCCCCGGCTCGGCCGGCGGCATCTACCGGCAATTCGCGGTGACGCTGAGCGTGTCGCTGGTGGTCTCGACCCTCCTGTCGCTGACCCTGGCCCCGGCGATCTGCGGCGCGATGCTGCGGCCGGCGCGGGCGCCCGGCGATGGCGAGAAGCCGGGCAGGGCAGCGCGCTTGTTCGGCGCGATCAACCGCGGCCTCGAACGCGTCAGCACCGCCTACGGCGCCGCGGTCGGACGGATGCTGGGGCGGCCATGGCTGTGGCTGGGCCTGTTCCTGGTGGCAGTGGTGGTGACCGGGCTGCTGTACGCACGCCTGCCCGGCGGCTTCCTGCCCGAAGAGGACCAGGGCTATCTGTTCGTCGCCTACAACGCCGCGCCGGGGGCGACGGTCGCGCGCACGCAGCAGGCGGTGCGGCAGGCCGAGGCGATCCTCCAGCGCCAGCCCGAAGTGCGCAACATCGCGACCGTGATCGGCTTCAGCTTCTTCGGCCAGGGCCAGAGCGTGGGCATGTCCTTCGTCGACCTGCAGCCGTGGGCCGAGCGCGGCGGCCACGGCGAAGGCGCGCAGGCGCTGGCGCAGCGCATGAACGTGGCGATGCTCGGCATCCCGCAGGCCCAGGTATTCGTGCTCAACCCGCCGGCGATCCAGTCGCTGGGCAACGCCTCGGGCTTCACCCTGAAAGTGGAAGATCGCGGCGGTGCCGGCAATCGCACGCTGCAGGCCGCGGCCATGGCCCTGGCGCGGCGGGCGGCCACCAGCGAACTGCTGAGCGGCGTGCGCCCCGAAGGCATGCCGATGGCGCCGCAGCTGTTCGTCGACATCGACCGCACCCAGGCGCGCGCGCTCGGCGTGCAGCTGGCGCAGGTGAACCAGGCGCTGGGCGTGATGTTCGGCTCGGCCTACGTCAACGACTTCGTCCACCAGGGCAACGTGCTGCGCGTGTTCGTCCAGGGCGAGGCCGCCCAGCGCATGCGTGCCGAAGACGTGGCCGACCTGCGGGTGATCGGCGACAGCGGCCAGTCGGTGCCGTTCTCGGCCTTCGCGCGGGCGCGCTGGACGCTCGGCGAGCAGCAGGTCGAGCGCTACAACGGCTTTCTTTCGGCCACGGTGTCCGGCCAGGCCGCGCCAGGAGTTTCGAGCGGCGCGGCCATTCGCGAGATGGAACGCATCGCCGCCGAAGTGCTGCCGCCGGGCATGCGCTTCGAATGGACCGGCACCGCGCGCGAGGAACAGGAAGCCGCCGGCCAGGTCGGCCTGCTGCTCGGCCTGGCCCTGCTGGTGGCCTTCCTGTTGCTGTCGGCCTTGTACGAAAGCTGGACCACGCCGGTGGCGGTGCTGCTGGCGGTGCCGTTCGGCGTGCTCGGCGCGGTGCTGTTCACCGGCGCGCGCGGGATGTCGGCCGACGTGTACTTCAATGTCGGCCTGGTGACGATCATTGGCCTGGCGGCGAAGAACGCCATCCTCATCGTGCAGTTCGGCCTGGAGGAAGAGGCGCGCGGCGTGCCGGCCGCCGAGGCGATCCAGCGCGCTGCGCACCAGCGCCTGCGGCCGATCCTGATGACCAGCCTGACCTTCATCGTCGGCATGCTGCCGCTGGTGTTCGCCGCCGGTGCCGGCGCGGCCAGCCGCCAGGCGGTGGGCACCGGCGTGCTCGGCAGCATGTTCACCGCCACCGCCTTCGGCATCTTCTACACACCGCTGTTCTACCTGTTGCTGCGGCGGCACGCGGCCGCACGCCGTCTGCAGGACGCCGCACGCGAGGTGCAACCGTGAGGGTGCCGGCCACCTGTGCCGTGCTGGGGCTGCTGGCCGGCTGCAACCTGGCGCCGACCTATACGCGGCCGCCATCGACGCTGCCGCCGCAATTTCCGCATGCCGGTGCCGGCGCGCCCGCGGTGTCGCCGGACGCCGCGGCCCGCGCCCCGGAACTGGCCTGGCAGGCGTTCTTCCAGGACCCGGTGCTGCGCGGCCTGGTCGCGCAGGCGCTGGCCAACAACCGCGACCTCGGCGCGGCCACCGCGCGCATCGAACAGGCACGCGCCCAGTTCCGCATCCAGCAGAGCCAGCGCCTGCCGGGCCTGGACCTGGGCGGCTCGGCGCAGCGTCTGCGCACGCCGGTCAGCGCCGCCGAGGGCGCGGCGCGGGTGACGGTGGACAGCTACGCGGTGCAGGTGGCGGTGCCGGCGTTCGAACTGGATTTCTGGGGACGGCTCGCCAACCTGTCCGAATCGGCGCGCCGGCAATACCTGGCGACGGTCGAAGCGCAGCAGGTGTTCCGGGTCTCGCTGATCGCCAATGTCGCGGCCAGCTACTACGCGATGCGCGCCAGCGAGGAGGGCATCGTGCTGGCGCAGCGTTCGCTGGACAGCCGGCAGCAGACCGCCGAGTTGGCGCAGCTGCGCATGGAGGTGGGGCTGACCTCCTCGGTCGACTACCACCAGTCGCAAGTGCTGGTGACCCAGGCGCAGACCCAGCTCGCCCAATTGCAGCGCAATCGCGAGCAGGCGCTGCACCTGTTGCAGTGGCTGGCCGGCGTGCCGCTGCCCGATCCGCTGCCGCCCGGCTTGCCGCTGGATGACGAACGCCAACTGGCGGCACTGGCCCCGGGCCTGCCGTCCGAGCTGCTCGAGCACCGGCCGGACATCCGCATGGCCGAACAGCGCCTGCTCGCCGCCAACGCGAATATCGGCGCCGCGCGGGCGCTGTACTTCCCGGCCATCGCGCTGACCGGCAACGCCGGTTATGCCTCCGGCGACCTGTCCGGCCTGGTATCGGACGCCAACCACGTCTGGTCCTTCGGCCTGGGCGCGGTGCTGCCCTTGCTGGACTGGGGCCGCCGCCGCGCCATCGTCGACAGCGCCCGCGGCGAACGCGACGAGCGCGAGCTGGCCTACCAATCGACCGTGCAGAACGCCTTTCGCGAAGTGGCCGACGGCCTCAGCGCCGGGCAGCACAACGCCGAACAGATCCAGGCGCAGGCGCACGCAGTGGACGTGCAGGGCGCGCTGGTCATCACCGCCCAGGACCGCTACGAGGTCGGCCTGACGCCCTACCTGGAAGTCCTCGACGCCGAACGCGGCCGCTTCGCCGCCGAACAGACCCTGCTGCAGTTGCGTGCCGGCGCGCTGCAGGACCGGGTCAACCTCTACACCGCGCTCGGCGGCGGCAACGACGCGCAGGCCGGCGCCTCCGCCCAGACGGGAGATACCCCATGAACCTTTCGCGGAACGTCCTATGGCTCGGCCTGGCCGGCGCGCTGCCGCTCGCCGCGCAGGCCCAGGCGCAGCGCAGCGATGCCCAGCGCGATGCCGAGATCGCCCAGCTCAAGCAGACCGTCGGCCAGCTGATGCAACGCATCGAGGTGCTGGAAGCCGAACGCGCACCGCCGGCGAGTGCGCCGGTGGCCGCCACCGCGGCCGCTACGCCATCGCCGCAAGCAGCACCGGCGGCGCCCGTCGCCGCCGCCGCGCCGCTGGCCTCGATTGCCGCGGTCGGCGTCGAACCTTCGCCGCTGCCCGCGCACGAAACCTTCGACGAAGACGACCAGTCCGGCGCCCGCCCCGACAACGAAGCGCCGCCGGGCGACACGCTGGCCGGCTTCTTCCAGATCCCCGGCACCGGGACCTGGCTGCGCCTCAGTGGCTACGCCAAGCTCGATGCGATGCTCGACAGCGACGACGCGGGCGACAGCGACCTGTTCATCACCTCCGCCATTCCCGTCGGCGAACAACGCGGCGACACCCTGTTCAACATGCACGCGCGGCAGACCCGCTTCACCATGGAAGCGCGCCGCGAGACCAGCGCCGGACAACTGCGCTTCGTGCTGCAGAACGACTTCTTCGGCTCCGGCGGCAGCTATGGCTACCGCCTGCGCCACGCCTGGGGACAGCTCGGCAACACCTACGCCGGCTTCGGCTGGTCGGCCTTCATGGACCTGGATTCGGGCGCCGACACCCTGGACTTCGCCGGCCCCGGCGCGGCGCCGTTCGCACGCCTGGCCAGCATCCGCCAGTACTTCCCGCTGGCGCATGGCAACCAGCTGATCCTGGCGGCCGAACACCAGTCGGCCGACATCCGCCTCGACGACCCCGACGCCCGCTCGCGCACCGCCGCGCCCGACCTGGTACTGGCCACGCGCCACGAAGCGGACTGGGGCAACGTGCAATTGGCCGGCCTGCTGCGCTACCTCAGCTACGACGCCAGCGAGCGCAGCGACAGCACCCTGGCCGGCGGCGCGGCACTGACCGGTTCGTGGGGCGCGCAAAGCGGCGACTACCTGGTCTATGGCGTGGTGGGCGGGCAGGGCATCGCCGCCTATGTCGGCGATCTCGGCGGCCTGGACCTGGACGCGGTGGTCGATCCCGGCGGCGACCTGCAGGCATTGCAGGAATGGGGCGGCTGGCTCGGCTACACCCACCTGTGGAACGGCCGCTGGCGCTCGACGCTGACCTACGGCCGGCTCTACCTCGAACGCGATGCCGTGCTCGCGCCCAGCGCCTTCCGCCGCAGCGACTACGCCGCGGCCAACGTGGCCTGGGAACCGTCCCCCAGCTGGAGCTGGGGCCTGGAGCTGCTGTACGGCAAGTTGCAGCAGCAGGACGGCGAGCAGGGCGACGCGATGCGCCTGCAGACCTCGCTGAAGTACGACTTCATCCGCTAGGAGGCCACCATGACGCCTGCATCCCCCGCCGTACCGCGACCGCTCCCATGCCGGAGACTGGCCCAAGGACTGGCCCAGGCGCTTGCCGCGACCCTGCTGGCCGGCGCGCTGCCTGCCTTCGCGCAGGACGCGATGCTCGGCAACCTCCTCGAAGATCCGGGCAGCGGCGCCGCCGGCCTGGGCTTTCTCAGCCGCGTCGAGTCCTCGCCGTATCGCGGCGCCGATGCGCGGGTCGACCTGATGCCGCTCTACCTCTACGAAGGCGACCGCTTCTTCCTGCGCTCCAACACCGCCGGCGTGCGCGTGACCGGCGACCACGCCGCGGGCCTGGAGCTGTTCGTCGAGCGCCGCCTGGAAGGCTATCCCGAAGACGAAACCCCCGACGTGCTGGAAGGCATGAAGACCCGCAACAGCGAGGCCGACGCGGGCGCGCGCTACTACGGCGAGTGGGGCGCCCACCACTGGGACCTGAGCGTGCGCCAGGACATCTCCAACGACTCGCACGGCACCGAACTGCGCGCCGCCTACGGCTACCTGTGGCAGAACGACCGCTGGAGCCTGCAACCGGTGCTCACCGCGGCCTGGCGCAGCAGCAAGCTCAACGACTACTACTACGGCGTGGACGCGGTCGACGTCACTCCCGACCGGCCGGCCTACGCTGCCGGTTCGGGCATCAACCTCACCGCCGCGCTGTACGCGCGCTACCGCATCCTGGCGCACTGGAGCCTGCTCGGCGGCGTGTTCGTCACCCAGTGGTCCAGCGAGGTCGGCGACAGCCCGCTGGTGGACAGCCGCACGCAATGGGGCGGCATGCTCGGCGCGGCCTACGACTTCGGCAACGGCCAGGTACGCTGGAACAAGCCGCATACGCCGACCTACGTGCGGGTGTTCTACGGCCGCGACAGCGGCGACGGCTGCCACCTGGTCAAGATCATGACCTTGTCCTGCGTCAGCTTGAACGACGACGACCCCACCGACATCGCCGGCCTGCACTTCGGCCGGCCCTTCGTCTCCGGCCTCAACGGCTGGCCGCTGGACCTGGTCGGCTACGCCGGCATCGTGCGCCACCTCGAAAAGGGCTACCAGCAAGACGCCTGGCAGATCGACGCCTACATGAAAGGCTATTACTACGGCTTTCCCTGGTCGCACCGGGTGATGACGCGCATTGGGCTGGGTTTTGGCCTGTCCTACGCCGAGCGCGTGCCGTATGCCGAAGTCACCACCCAGGCCGAGCGCGAGCGCAACACCTCCAAGCTGCTGAACTACCTGGACCCGAGCATCGACGTCAGCCTCGGCGACATCTTCGGCAGCGAGCGCTGGCACGAACTGTATTTCGGCTTCGGCGTTTCGCACCGCTCCGGCATCTTCGGCAACGCGCAGATGCTGGGCACCGTCGATGGCGGCTCGAACTACATCTACGCCTACATCGAGGCCGCCCTGTGAGCGGACCGGCCGCGATTCCCTCGTCCCATCCCGTGGAGGATTCCATGTTCAAGCGGACAGGCTTCAAGACGTACCTGGCCAGCTTCCTGGCCACCCTCGCGCTGGTGCTGGCCTGCGCGGCCACCGCCCAGGCCCCACCGGCCCCGGCCGCCGCGCCGGCGGCGGTGCTGTTCAACAACGTGCGCATCTTCGACGGCGTGGCCGGACGCCTGTCCGGCCCCAGCAGCGTATTGGTACGCGGCCACCTGATCGAACGCATCGGCGCCAGCGGCAGCCTCGACGCGGCCGGCGCCCAGGTGATCGACGGCGGCGGCCGCACGCTGATGCCCGGGCTGATCGACGCGCACTGGCACAGCATGTTCGTCGGCCTGCCGGTGCAGGTCATGCTTGGCGCCGACCCGGGCTACGTCAACATCGTCGCCGGGGTCGAAGCCAACCGCACCCTGATGCGCGGCTTCACCACCGTGCGCGACGTGGGCGGCGCGGTGTGGGGCCTGAAAGCGGCGATCGACCGCGGCGACATACCGGGCCCGCGCATCTTTCCGTCCGGCGCCATGATCAGCGTCACCAGCGGCCATGGCGACTTCCGCAGCATGGCCGACCTGCCGCGCACGCTGGGCGCGCCCGGCTCGCGCCACGACCTCGGCGGCGACAGCGCCATCGCCGACACGCCCGACGAAGTCCGCGTACGCGTGCGCGAGCAACTGATGCACGGCGCCAGCCAGGTCAAGCTGACCGCCGGCGGCGGCGTGTCCTCACCGCACAGCCCGCTCGACGTGACCACCTTCACCGAAGCGGAGTTGCGCGCCGCGGTCGAAGCCGCCAACGACTGGGGCACGTACGTGACCGTGCATGCGTACACGCCGAAAGCGATCCAGCGCGCCATCCGCGCCGGCGTCACCTGCATCGAACACGCCAGCCTGATGGACGAGGAAACCGCGCGGCTGATGGCGCGCAACGGCATCTGGCTCAGCACCCAGCCGTTCCCGCCGGAACTGGCCGACGCCTTCCCGCGCGGCTCGGACGAATGGGAGAAGGCGCAGGAAGTGTTTGCCGGCACCGACCAGACCTACCGGCTGGCGATCAAGTACAAGCTCAAGACCGCCTTCGGCACCGACGTGCTGTTTTCCAGTGCCTTGGCCGGGCGCCAGGGCGCGATCCTGGCCAGCCTGACACGGTGGTACTCGCCGGCGCAGACGCTGGTGATGGCGACCAGCACCAATGCCGAGCTGCTGCGGTTGTCGGGCGAGCGCACGCCCTACCGGGGCGAGCTGGGGGTGGTCAAGGAGGGGGCGTTGGCGGATCTGTTGCTGGTGGAGGGCGATCCGTTGCAGGACATCGCTTTGATCACCGACCCGGAGCACAACTTCAAGATCATCATGAAGGATGGGGTTGTTTATAAGGACACGTTGTGAGGCCCGGCGCCGAGCTGCGGCGCGCTTGCTCCGCCTGTCTTCCGGGACCTGCGCCGGTTATCCGTTGGCACAGCGCCGCGCAGCATCATCGTTCGCAGCCGCCGCTATGCACGCCAGTACCGCCATTGCCTGCTTGCGCCGCCCCAAGGTCAAGGGGGTATCCATAACCGCGTCCGGATGAGCGGCCAGCAGCCTGGCGCGTTCGATCACCCTGGATCGCAACGCATCGTCGGGCACGCCGGCGAGCGTGCCAGGAAGGGCGCCCGTCTGCGCGACGAACGCGGCATTGAGCGAATCGCGCTGTTGTTCGGCATCTTTGCGCGACCCATCCGCGTTGGCGAGCAATATCGAGACTTCCAGCCACTGCCACGCAGCGGCCGAAGCCTGAGTGCGCATCACGGCATAGGAACCGCCGGCCACGCCACCCACCACCGCACCGATCACGCCGGCAACTGCAATGAGCGCAAATGTCGAAAGTTTCATGGGTTTCTCCGAAACCGGAGCAATGGATTTCCAGATCCTCATGCGGCTCTCCTTGATCGTTTGCATAGTTCACCACATGAGCGGCCCCGGCAATCCGACCGGATCATCGGCTCACGGCCGACGGCTGCTGTTGCTTCTCCCGCTTGCGGAATAAGGTGCCACAACAAGGGCGGATGAGGGCGCCTCTGCCCCAACACGGCAGCCCTCTGGCGGGTGTCCGGGGGCAGGCCGCGGTCACCGCCGATAGCAAAAAAGCAACCAGGAACCGCTCCTAAAAGGCCACCCCGCCTCAATGATCCGACGCGTCTGCCGAAGTCGGATCGTGCTGGCCAGCCTGCTTCGCATCGCGCGGCACCTCGGCCAGGCTGTCGCGGATCTTGCGCACCTGCGTTGGCGTCACCGCATCGGCACGATTGCCGAACTGCCCGCGCACGAACGTGGCCAGCGTCGCCACCTCCGCGTCGTCCAGGCGCCAGGCGAACGAAGGCATGCCCAGTTCCGAAGGGCGCTGGACAGTCGAAGGCAGGCGCCCGCCGGCCAGGATCAGCCGCACCAGCGTATCGGGACTGGCCGCGAGCACCGTGGGATTGCCGGCAATGGACGGGAAGGCATGCGGGTTGCCGCGCGCATCGCTGCGGTGGCAGGCCGCGCAGTTGTCGGCATACAGCTCGGCGCCGCGGCTGTCGTTGATGCCGGCGGTCAGCGCCTTCGCCGTGCCCGGGTCCTCGCGGTAGGCGCTGTCGCCCTGGCCGATGGCCGGCAGCGATTTGAGATACGCCGCGATCGCCTGCAGGTCGTCATCGGCAAGGTGCTGGGTGCTGTGCACGACCACGTCCGACATCGGCTGGCCGACCACCGCGGCGTGCGGGTTGCGCGCGGTCTTCAGCGTGGCGACGATGTCCGCCGCGCTCCAGTCGCCCAGGCCGGCGCCGGCATCGCCGCGCAGCGAAACCGCATTCCAGCCGTCGATGATCTGGCCACCGGACAGGTAGTCCGCGCTGGATTCGTCCAGCGCCTTCTCCTGCAGCGAGAACGCGCGCGGGGTGTGGCAGGCGCCGCAATGGCCGGGGCCCTGCACCAGGTACGCGCCACGGGCGATGTGCGGATCGGGGTAGCGCGAGGGATCGAAGGCGACCCGGTCCGGGTCCGGCGCGAAGGCCTTGCGCCAGATCGCCAGCGGCCAGCGCATCGACAACGGCCAGCGGATCTCGGTGTCGCGGTTGGCTTCGTCCACCGGCGGCACGCCGTGCTGGAAGTAGGCGTAGAGCGCGCGCACGTCGTCATCGCCCAGGCGCGCATAGGAGGGGTAGGGCATGGCCGGATACAGGGTCCGGCCGTCGGCGGCGATGCCGTGGCGGAGCGCGCGGTCGAAGTCGTCGAGCGAATACCGGCCGATGCCCGACTGCGGGTCGGGGGTGATGTTGCTGCTGTAGATCGTGCCGATCGGCGAGGCGATCGGCAGCCCGCCGGCAAACGGGTGGCCGCCCGGACGGGTATGGCAGGCGCTGCAATCGCCCGCCAGCGCCAGGTAGTGGCCGCGCTCGACCAGGGCAGCGTCCGCCGGCGCGTTGGCCGCCGGCGCGGCGGCAATGGCGCGCGTATGCGTGGGCCAGAACGCGATCGCGAGCGCTACCGCCAGGATCAGCAGCAGCAAGCCCAGCACGATGAGCAACAAGCGCTTCATGGCCGCGCCCTCACGCATCCACCAGCGGGCCGGGCGCCTTGAGGTAGCGCTCGCGGATCGCGGTGGCGGCCCAGTAGGCCAGGCCACCGACCAGGCCGGTGGGGTTGTAGCCGTTGTTCTGCGGGAAGGCATTGGCGCCGATCACGAAGACGTTCGGCACGTCCCAACTCTGCAGATAACGGTTGAGCGCCGAGGTCTTGGGATCGTCGCCCATGATCGCCCCGCCGCAGGTGTGGGTGCTCTGGTACTTGGTGATGTTGTAGCGCTCGCCGTCCTTCTTGGCATCGCCGGCCATCGACAGCGGGTCGAGCACCTGGCTCATCTTCAGCGCCTGCGCGACGAAGTACTGCGAGGCCTTGATCTCGTTGGGATGCCAATCGAAGGTCATGCGCAGCAGGGGGCGGCCGAAGGCGTCCTTGTAGGTCGGGTCCAGGCTCAGGTAGTGCTGCCGGTAGGACATGCAGGCGCCTTGCACTTCGTAATAGAACGAGTGGCGGAAGTTGTCGGCCACCGCGCGCTTCCACGCGCCGCCCCAGTTCGGCGTGCCGTTGGGCACGTTGATGCCGCGCACCGGGCCGGCGCCGGGCTGGCGCGCCCACACCAGGCCGCCGCCGACGAAGCCGGCCTTGCCGTTGTCGAGCTGGTTGCCGTTGAGGTCGTCCATCGTGGTGCCGGCGCCGCCGATGCCGATGAAGGGATTGGCCTGCACGTTCTTGTCGAAGAACAGCACCACGCGGTTGAGGTTCTGGTAGGAATAGTTGCGCCCCACCGTGCCGGTGTTGCTTTCCGGGTCGTAGGGCGTGCCGATGCCCGAGACCAGCATCAGGTGGACGTTGTAGAGCGAGAACGCGCACAGCACCACCAGGTCGGCCGGCTGGCTGACCTCGCGGCCCTGGGCGTCGAGATAGGTCACCCCGGTGGCCTTGCCGCCGGTGCTGTCCAGGTCCACGCGCAGCACCTGCGAGTTCGGGCGCAGCTCGAAGTTCGGCCGCTGCCGCAGCACCGGCAGGATGCAGGCGTTGGGGCTGGCCTTGGAGTAGTTGAGGCAGCCGTAGTCGCTGCAGAAGCCGCAGGCGTTGCACGGCCCCATCTGGCAGCCGTACGGGTTGACGTAGGAGCGCGAGGCGTTGGAGGCGGGAATGGGGTAGGGGTGCCAGCCCATTTCGCGCGCCGCTTTATAGAAGAGTTCGGCGCCGAGGTAGTTCGGGTTCGGCGGCAGCGGATACTCGGAAGAACGCGAACCCTCGAACGGATTGCCGCCTTCCTGCACCACGCCGCTGATCACCCCGGCCTTGCCCGAGGTGCCGCAGATCTTTTCGAACAGGTCCAGGTGCGGCTCGAGCTCGTCGTAGCTGACCGGGAAATCCTGGATCGTCATGTCCGCCGGAATGAAGCCCTTGCCGTAGCGCTGCTCGACATTGCTGCGCAGGCGCATGTCCTCGGGCAACGGCCGGAAATGGCAGCCGGACCAGTGGCTGCCGGCACCGCCGACACCGGCGCCGGGCTTGAACGAGCCCATCTGCCGGTAGGGCACGGCGGTATCGGCCAGTGCATGGCGGATGGTCACCGTCTCCTGCGCCAGGCTTTGCAGGAAGCGGCGGTGGACCGAGCCTTCGAGTTCGTCCACCACCTTGGGGTAGGCGAAGTCGGGTTGGGTGTCGCGGTCGGCGCCGCGTTCCAGCGCCACCACGTGCAGGCCGGCGTCGGTGAGTTCCTTGGCCAGGATCGCCCCGGTCCAGCCCATGCCGACGATCACCGCATCGACGCGGGGCTTGGTCGTGGTCGCCATCGTCAACCCCGCTTTCCGGACAGGTCCACCGGCGGCAGCGGATAGACCTTGTCGCGCACCTCCACCCAGTCCAGGTAGTCCGCGCGCATGCCGGGATAGCCGATCATCTTCCACGCTCCCATGCCGCGGTTGCCGCCGTACTGCGGGTCGGCGAAATAGCCGTTCTTCACCTCGGCCAGGAAGTTGGAGAAGAACAGCTTGGCCGAAATGCCTTCCAGTTCGAGCTTGCCGGCCTCGGCCGCCTTGAGCAGGTCTTCCTGCTGGGCCGGCTCGAGCGCGGCGAAGGTCTTGCCATCGAAGGCCTTGCGGCAGTGCGCCTCGATCGCGCCGATGCCCACGCGCAGGATCTCGCGCAAGGCGAGCCGGCCCTGGTAGCCGAACTCGGCCGGTGCATCGAGGAAGGGACCCTGCATGTACCAGATCGACCCGCTGGCATACGGCGTCTGCATGTGCCGGTCGAGGAACTCGGGCACGCCCGATTCCACCGCGCCCGGGCCGACGTCGTCATGCGGGATCAGGCGGTCGCAGGCGGCGACCACGAAGGCCCATTCGGCGGCGCTGAAGAAAGCCGGCTTGTAGTCGGCGGGCGCGGCGGCGGCCGCGGCTACCTGTTCGCCGCAGCCGGGCAGGGCGGCGGCCAGGGGTAGCAGGCCCAGGCCCTTGAACAGGGAGCGGCGGCTCAGCGACGGGGAGTGATCGGCGGGATCGGACATGGCGGGCTTCCCGAAGGGGCTGGCCTGCTGGCGCGACGGGCGCACCAGGCGAGAGTGACACCAATGCACCGGGCGCGGGCGCCAGGCGCGTTGGCATCGCGGCGGTGGCGACTCGCGGAGCAGCCTAGCACCGGCCGATGTAAGCAAGGGATGAACGTTGCAAGACGACGGCCTGGCGCGCCGCCCGCGCGGCCGGCACGCCGCGCGGGAAGCTCACAGCCATTTGCGCCATTTGCCCAGCGCCACCGAGATCAGCGCCAGGCTGACCATCAGCGCCACCGAGAGCCAGAAGCCCAGCGTCTTGCTGGCGAAGAAGTTGGCCTCGAAGTTCATGCCGAGCGCGCCGGCCACCACTGCCAGCAGGCCGGTGACGACGGTGACGAAGGTCAGCAGCTTCATGCGCTCGTTGGTCTGCAGGTCGGTCTGCGTACTGAACAGCTGGAAGCTGCCCACGACCAGTTCGCGCGCGTTCTCCACCACGTCCATCGCCCGCTCGTAGCGCTCGTCCAGGTCGCGCAGGTGGCGGAACACCTGTTCCTCGCCCTCGGGGACGAAATCCGGGCGCGACAGGCCGTCGAACACGGCCCGGTGCGGCGCCAGCATGCGTCGCAGGCGCGAGGCGGCCTTGCGCAGCAGGCGCAGCTGCGGCAGGGCGGAGCGGCCGGGGGGTTTGTCGGAGAGCACGTGGGTTTCCAGCCGTTCGATCTCGATCTCGAAGGCCGCGCCGGCGGCAAAGTAGGTGGACAGGTGCCAGTCGAGCAGCGTGGCCACGAAGCTGGCCTCGCCCAGGCAGCCGATGTCGGCCAGGGCGTCGTCCTCGCGTTCCTTCAGTTCGGCCAGGAAGTCGATCTCTTCCTCGTGGTGGGTGACCACGATGTTGTCGCCGCCGATCAGCGTCAGCACCGTGCCGTTGAACGCCAGGTCCTCGCCGACGCTGACCGAGACCACGCGGGCGGCGAAGTGGTCGCGGTATTTCCACAGGCCGGGGTAGCTGGCCAGGGGCCGCGCGGGCCGGCTCTCGGCGCTGAGGCCGAGCGCTTGCCAGACCGTGTCGATCGCCTCGTCCGGCGCCTGGTTCAGGTCCACCCACAGCAGCTCGTCCTCGGCCGGCTTGCACTGCGCCAGCGCATCCAGGGCGATGGCCTTGGGCCCGTTGCGCCCGTAGAGCGTCAGGCTGACGCCGGGTTTGGGCGCGGGCTTCGGGTGCAGCGGCTGGTCCATGGACGGCGATCCTCGGGCGAAGGCGGACGAGCTTCCGCCAGGCCGCGTGGATGCGCCGTGCAGTCCTCACGTGTCGGGGCGACGACGTTCATCCCTCCTTGCGCTTGCGCACCGTGCGGGTCTTGGCGACGGCATCGGCGAGCACGGGTTTCGGTGGCGCCGGTGCCGGCGTCGCCGGTTGCGGCGCGGCCAGGGGCTGCGCTGCGACCAGGGCGTTCATCGGCGCGAGCGCATTGTTCATGCGCTGGCCGAGCACGCCGCAGGTGCTCGCCGGATACACCGTGCAGGCGCACGAGGCGAACACGCCCGGCATGCCGTCGACGTTCAGGCCGACGAAGCCCAGCGGCGCAGCGTGGTGGTGCGGGCCGTGCGGTGGTTGCGGCAGTGCCCGGCCTTCCTCGTCCTGCGGCCAGCCGGTGTCGCCGGTGGTGCGCACGGCGGCGTACCAGAAGTCGCCGCTGCGGTACTCGCGGTCCTGCGCGAAACGCACCTGCAGGCCATCCTCCAGGTCGATCCAATCGTCCTCCAGGCCCGAGGACGCCAGCAGCGGCACCGCGCCGTCGTCGAGCACGATGTCTTCGCGTTCCAGCTGGTCCCAGCGCCGCACCTTGCTGGTCGGCGTCAGCGTGCGCGGGGCGTCGCTGGCCAACACCAGTTCGTCGCCATCGAGACTGGCGAGCCGGCACAGCGCGCCCGGCCGGCCGAGCAGGTCGTCGTCTTCGTCGCTGAGTTCGACCCACTGCGCACCGGCGAAGCCGCGCGTGCTGGCCACGCGCAGGCGGGTGCCGCCGCCGGAGATCCAGCGCGTGAGCACGCTGCCGTTGTCGCGCGACCACTTGAAGGTCGGCGCGCCGCTGTCGCTGCCGCGATGGATCTCCACGCGATAGAGATGGTTCTCCGTGCCGCGGTAGGCGACATCCGGATCGGTCACGCAGGGGTCGTCGAGGCGCTCGGGCGGCTCCAGCTGCAGCGCCATCTCGCCGGCATCGCGCTCGAACAGCTGCAACGGCACCGCGCAGGCCTGCTCGGGCGTCTGCCGCAGCAGGCCGAGCTGCGCCTGCAGGTCGTCGACCAGCGCCTGCAGCCGCGCCTGCTCTGCCGCGTCCTGGGCCTGCTCGATGCGCTTCTTCCAGCGCTCGATGCGCGCCTGCAAGCGCTTGTCGACCTCGGCCAGGTCGACCGCGCGCACCTGCCAGACCACCTGCGAACGGCTGCAGGTATCCGGCCCGCCGAGCGCGACCTCGCGCAAGTGCGGCATCTCGATGCTGGTGACGTGGCGTTCCCAGGCTTCCAGGTAGACCCAGAAGCGCGTGCCATCGCGGCTGCTCGCGCCCAGCCAGCGGCGCAGCGCATCGACCGGCCCGTCCTTGCCGTCGGCCGGGGTGTAGTGCGGTTGGGCCAGGTAGTCGCAGCCGTCGCTTTCGCACAGCATGCCCTGCACGTAATAGCGGCCCGCGCCGATTCGCAGGCCCAGCGTGCCGCCGTCGTCGGCCAGGCTCAGGCCGAAACCCGGATTGCCGGCGGGCGCGGCGTAGGGGCCGAACAGGTCCAGCGCCAACGTGCGCAGGTAGTGCAGGAGGATGGCGCCCTGTTCGTTGGGGTCCGCGTCCAGAGTGACGCGCCCTTGCTGCAGCAGCACCTGGCTGAAGTGGTGGCGGGGATCGAAGCTGACCCGCGAGAAGTCGCCTTTCATGGGAAGTTCCTTGTCTTTCAGTCCGCGAACAGGAGCCCGACCGTCATGCCGGCCGGCGTGTGTTGGTCCAGGCGCGCGCGCAGGTTGGCCTCGCGCTGGGGTTCGTAGAGATCGTGGTAGGCGCCCATTTCCGCGCCGTCGTCGGCGCCGCGGCGGATCTCCAGCGCGCTGTCCGGGGTCAGCCGCGCGTAGCCGGGCAGGCCGTAGTGGCGCGACTGGAAGCGCGGCCGCACGCGTTGGCGCTCGGCGCCGATCAAGCGCTGCTCGCTCGCCGCCGGCAAGCGGCGCGCGCGCACCGCGGCCACCGCGTCGTCCGGCTGGCAGCGATAGCGCCGGGGCGAGCGGCAATGGCAGGGGATGTGGCAGAAGCGCATGCAGCCGACCTGCCGCCGCACCACGTTGAGGCAGGCGTCGAACAGGCTGTTCTCTGCTAGCGCGACCGCATGCACTTCGACCGGGCCGAACACCGTGCTGTCGCGCAGGCTCAGGCAGACATGGGCCACGCCGCCGTCTATCGCCCCGATCGCATCGCCGCTGCCGGCGGCATCGACGATGCTGTCCTCGATCACCAGCGCGATCGGATCGGTGCCGACCTCATCCTGGCGCACCTGGATCGAGCCGACGATGCTGTGTTCGATCAGCACGCGCGCCTGCACGCCGAGCAATTCCAGGCTGGGTTCCGAAGCGCGCTCGGGCCCGCAATCGCAGCCGATGCCCCAGCCCGGCACCAGCGTGCAGTGGCGGATCGCCAGTTCGGCGCCGCAGCCCGGTGTGCGCGCCGCGTCCTCCGCATAGGCCTGCGGGTCGTGTGGCGCGCTGACCTGCATCGGCCGTCCGGCCAGCAGGATGCCTTCCAGGGCGAAGCGGCTGCCGACATCCATCTCCACGCCGAGCGCATCGGGCAGGTCGGTCTGCCAGTCGATCAGCCGGATCACCGGCCGCGCGCCCGCGGCCGCACGCAGCACCAGCGATTGGCCCGGCCGCAGGCGCACGTGCACCGGCTCGACCCACACGCCGCTGTGCATCAGCTCGATCACCGCATGCGCGGGCGCTTCTTCCTGCCACTGGCGCAAGGCATCGCCCAGGCGCGGCAATGCCGGTGCACCGCCCTGGCCGACGCGGTACAGGGTGAACGGCGCCGGCGGCCGCTTCGCCGGGCGCGGATATTCGCCACCGCCGAGATCGGCGGCGAAGCCGTAGTGGTAGCTGACCCGCACGCCTTTCTTCGGCACCTGGTCCGGCGGGAACATCAGCCGGCCGCGCTGCGGGTCGATGGCGACCTTGCCGCGCGGCGGCCGGTAGCGCCAGCCGCCCAGGTCGGCGACCACGATTGCCTGGGCCGGCACCGGTTCGCTGCCGTCCTGGCCGGCCCATTGCTCGGCCCACACCGCCAGGCTGGCGTTGGCGCCGTAGTCCTCGCCGAGGTGGTCGCGCAGGTCGCGGCGGCGCAGCGGCAACGGCAGGTTCTGCGGCTCGGCCAGGTGGAAGGCATCCGGCTCGGGCCGCGGCTTGCGGTACAGCGGCACATCCTGGCCGAGCACGCTGAAGGTGAAGCAATGCGCGCCGGCTTCCTCCACGCAATAGGCCGGCGTGCGCGTGACCGGATAGCTGCGCATGCGCCAGACATGCACGCCGACGCTGGGCACGTTGTGCAGGCCTTTGCGATGGCGGGAGGAGATGCGGCGCAGGTCGGCGCTGTGGGCCAGGCGGTCGAACGGCCCATTGCAGCGGTCGAGCACGGCCATCTCGCGCAGGTCGGCCGTGCCCAGGCGGTCGCTGTGCAGGTGGTTGGGGTGCTGGGCGCGGTCGAGCAGGCGGAAGTACTCCTGCGCGCGCGCCGGCCAGCCGCTGACGTCGAAGGCCAGGTCTTCCAGCAACGACAGCGTGCCCTTGCGGCGCCGTTGCGAGATCAGGTGCGCGACCTCGCGGCGCGGCACGCGTACGCGTTCGAGCGCCTGGCCGCCGGCGCCGTCGCCGAGCGGGGCCTCGACCGGCCGGTAGCCGAGCAGGTCGGCCAGGTAGGGCACGGCCCAGTCCTCGGCGGTCTCGATGAACCAGTTGTCGTACAGGCGCGCGATGTCGTCCTCGACCAGGTTCACCTGCTCGGCGATCACCCGCAGCAGTGCCTGCAGCGGATAGCCCTGGCCGGCGTCGCGGATCCGCTGGACCGCCGGCAGCAGCCGGTACAGGCGGTCTTCGCGGGGAAGGGTGTGCAGCGAAGGAAGGTCCATGTCTGCGCTCACGCGTCGGGGTTGAGGATCAGGGTGTCGGCCACCGACGCCATGAAGCAGGCGATCTGCGCGGGCCGGGCGGTGCCGTTTTCGATGCGGCCGGGGCGCGCTTCCACGCGCGCCGGGGGCCGTTGCAGCGGGCCGTTGGCGCCAAACGATTTGCCCTCGCTGTCGCCATGCAGGATCTGCCGCACCTGCGCGGTGATCTGCGCCTGGCTGACCAGGCGCGGCTGTCCGCTTTGCGGGTCGGCCTCGGTGTCGGCGATGCCGCCGAAACTCTCCACGTCGACCCAGTCGATGCCCGGCACCGACTGGATCGCCGCGATCGCCTCGCACAGCAGCGCCGGCTGCGCCAGCGCCCGCGCCTCGAAGCCGAAGTGGCCGAGCAGGTTGGCGCGCACCGCGGTGGCCACCGGCTCCCAGCGGAAGCCGGGCAGCAGCCGCAGCCGCGCCTGCAACACCAGGGCAATGCGTTCGCGCCACACCAGCCGCACCGGCAGGCCGGGGTCGCCCAGCGTGCGCAGCGCGTCGGCCAGGTTGCGGTAGAGGTCCGAATCGATATCGATCGGCATGTCCTCGACGCCGGCAAAACTGACCTGCACGTATTCGCCCGCGGCATCGGCCAGGCGCCGCGCATCGGCCTTGGCGATGCCGGCGAACATGCGGGTGAAGTCGGCGTAGTCCGACACCGACACCAGCCGGTCCAGGGCAATGATCGAGCGCGGCGCGTTCTCGCGGATCAGCGCCTCGGTCTCGCGGTCGGCACCGCCGGAGGCGCGCAGCGGATTGACCACGTCCTTCAGGCCGAGCGGGCGGGTGACCATCAGCGCGACCTGGCCGGGGCGCACGTTGCCGCCCTTGCCGATGCCGTTGCGGTACTCGGCGCGCAGGTTCTCGACACCGCTCGGCGGGCGCAGCCCGTGCTCGCCATCGCCGAACACCACCGTGGTGCCGCCATCGCCGTCGGTGGTGGTGACGAAGGCGCGATCGTCCGGGCCCAGCGTCGCCAGGCTCGGCGCTTCGGGCCAGGCGACGTCGTTGACGTAGACCTTGAGCGTGCTGGTGGCGCCGAGCGCGGTCGGCGCCGGGCGCCAGGTCAGCGGCGGCTGGCGCAGGTCGAAGCGCTGCAGCGGGCGCCGCGCATCGCTGCTGCCCAGCACTTCGCGCCGGGTCTCGCCGTGGCTGGCGGCCACGACGTTGCCGCGCACGCGCACGCTGGCGCGGTAGTAGCGATAGGCCAGCGGCGTGGCCAGTTGCAGGGTGGTGTGCGGGCGGTCGCCGGGCAGGTTCGGGTCCTGGCCGTGGCGCAGGCCGGCGACCATCATCAGCTCGGCCGCGGTGACGCCGCGCACCCCGGCGATGTCGCTGCGCTCGCCTTCGACCACGACCCAGCGCCCGGAAGCCAGTTGCTCGTGCAGCGGTGCCAGTTCCAGCGTATCGCCGGCCACTTCGTCCAGGATCGGCGCTTCGGCCAGCGCCAGCGTGCGCCGCTGCGGATGCAGCCAGGTGGCGCGCAGTTCGGTGATGAAGGCGCGCGATTCCTTGTCGCTGTCGATCTTGCGCCATTTGCTCGGCCCGCCGGCATCGCCGAAGTCCGCGCGCGTGGTGTCGCCGCTCACGCCATAGGCGCTGCGCGGGCCGGTGCGGGTGCGGGTGACCTGCAGCACGTCCAGGCGCGGCGGATCGTCCAGGCCGTCGCCGGGGCGCGAGACCAACACCCGCGCGCCCGGGGCGAGCAGTGGATCGGCGCTGGCGAGGAAGGCGTTGGTCTCGGTTTCGTCGCCGGCATAGCGCCAGTCGTCCCAACTCTCCAGCGCCGGCAGGCCGGGCGAATCGGTGGCCGGTAGCGGCCGCGCGGCGGTGGCGCCGAACAAGGCCTGGCCGGCGCCGAGCAAGTACAGCGCCTGCAAGGCGGCGGGCTTGGCGCCCGCGTTGGAGCCGCGCCAGGCGGCGTAGTAGCTGTCCTTCAACCGGGGCGCGAAAGCGGTGATCAACTGCGGTTGCAGGTCCGCGCCGCGCGCGAAGGCGCTGCCGAGGTCGCGGCGCAGGCGCAGGCGGTTGGCGGCCTGTACCTGGGGCGGCAGCAACAGCGCCTCGACCGCGCCGTCGGGCGTGGAGGCCACGGCCGGCGCGCCGGGGGTTTCCAGTGCCTTGAGCGCATCGCCGAACTTGCCGATCGCATGGAACGGCTCGCCTTCGACGCCGGTCCGCAGCACGTCCGCCCACTCGGCCAGCGGCCCGAGATCCGCGCCCAGGTAGGCGGCATTGCGGAACCGGGTCGCATTGTCGATCGCGCGGCTGTCGCCGTGCCCCTGGTCGCGCAGGCGCTGCAGGTCGAACAGCAATGCTTCCAGCAGCGGCAGCGCCTGCGGCAACAGCGGCGCCAGCGGCTGCAGTTGCAAGGTCGTGCGCTGTGCGTCGAAGTCGATTGTCATGGCCAGCACGCGACGCGCCTGGTAACGCATGGCGCCGGCCGCGAACTCGAACAGCAGCAGGTCGCCGGCATGCACGTCGTTGTCCACGCCCGCCACGTACACCACGTTCAAGCCGGGCAGGGTGGCGGCGTCGATCGCCTGCGGGCGCTGGCGGCGGATGCCCAGGTCGTTCCATTCGCGACGCGCCTGCAGCGGCTCGTCGGTTTCGAACATCTGCGGCAGCTCGTCCGGCCCGGGGATCGACTGCGCGCGGGTGCCGACGGGCACTTCCACCGGTTCGGCCTGCTGTTCGTCGACGTTGTAGGACAAGTGCACGCTGGCCGACACGCCGGCCCGCGGCTGGTAGCCCACCAGCCGCGCCAGCTCGACCAGCGAGCGCCGCTGCACGGCGGTGCGCAGGTAGCCTTCGTTGGCGATGCGCTCCTGGTAGAAGGTCAGCACGTCGCCGACGCAGGCCCAGGCGTCGAGCAGCGCCAGCGCCGGGTCGGCCGGGTCGCGCGTGGTCAGGGCCTGCAACGGCCGATGGCTGACCGGGGTCTGGCCGTCCTCGCCCGGTGCGACCACTTCCATGCCGGGCAGGCGCACCTTCATGCTGGCCAGGAAGCGGCCGTGGCTGCCGACGCGGTAGGGCAGCGCCGGCAGGGCCGGACGCGGTGCGATCGCGACCGGCGTCATCGTGGTCACGCCTTCGCAGCAGCCGCAATGCGCGCCGCCGCAGTGGCATTCGTGCGTGCTCATCGTCCACCTCCCACGCTGATCGACAATCGTCCGTGTGCGGGCTGGGCGGGGTCGCCGTCCAGCCGTGCGATTTCGTTGCGGCGCAAGGCCAGTACGCCGTCGTCGAGTTCGCGGTTCGGCGGTTCGTACAGGCGTTGCAGCCGGGTGACGCGCGCGCATTCGACGCCGGGCACCGACATCGCCTCGGCGACCAATGCGCTGACGCGCACGTTCTGGCCAAACTGCAGGCGGTCGGGATGGAAATAGGCCGGCTGGCCATCGCGGCGGCAGCCGGCACCGAAGCGCTCGAGCAGTGCGGCCTTGATCGCGCCGCGTTCATGGCCGGGCAGTGCGCAGACCTGCAGTTCGAGGTCCAGCGGCACGTAGACCGCGGTTTCCACGTGCAGGTCGTGACCCATGCGGCGCACGCGTTCCAGCGCGGCCTGCACCTGCCCGAGCAGCGCCGGCCCGGCCGGCACCTGGCCCAGTGGATCGAGCGCGACATCGGCCTCGTACCAGCTGCCGGTCCACACCAGCTCGGCGGCGGCGCGCTGCAGGCGCGGGTCGCGCTCGGCGATGCGCGCGTAGTCGTCGCCGACGATGGCGCGTTGCAGCTCGGTGCGGAAGGCCGAGGGCGCGAGCAGGCGGGCCTGCGCCAGCGCTTCCGGATCGACCCCGCCGCGCGCCGGCAGCGGATTGCCGAGACGCAGGTCGATGCCGCTCAAGCGCTGGCCGCGCACGTACAGGCGGTTGATGCTGCCGGCGCCGACATTGCCGGCGCTGCCGTTGCCGACGCGGTAGCGCGCCTGCATGGCCAGGCCGGCGCGCGGGCGCTGGCCGAGGCTGCCGTCGCCGAAGCGCAGGCGCGCGCGGCCGTCGTTGTCGATCTCGGCGACCACGTGGCGGTCGTCGTCATGGCTGGCGAGCAGGTCGAACACCGGGGTCCAGGCCGCCGCATCGCTGTCGGTCACGCGCAGCGCCGGCAGTGCGTCGCGAGGATCGCCGCCGAGGCAGGCACTGGCGGCATCGCCGGCCGCGGGCGCGGCATGGCGATGGGTCAACGGCAGTTCGGCCAGGCGCCAGCCAACGCGCGCGGCGAGGACATCGACATCGGCCGGCTGGCCTTCGCACGCGCAATCGGGCGAGGACGCCGCTTCCGGCACGGTTCCCAGGTCTTCCGGGCCGGTACTGCGGCCATGATCGACCAGCACCACGTTGGCGAAGGCCATCGACACATCGCGCAGCCGCACGCAGCCCGGCGCCGGCCCGAGCGCGGACAGGCACAGCGGGAAGGGCAGCGCATCGTCGGCATGCCATGCGATCCGCAGCAAGGGCGTGGGCCGCGGATCGTCCGGCGCGCTCGGGAACAGGCTGTCCGCCTCCGGCGCGACCTGCACCAGGCGCACCGCCCACGCACGCGAGGGATCGGCATCGGCCTCCAGGCCGCTGCGCGCGCCGAGCACTTCGCGCAGGATCAGTACATCGCCCGGCTGCAGGTCGAGCGCGCGCACGTCGCCTTCGGCCGCGGCCCAGGCATCGCGCAGCACGGCGCTGGTGGCGCCGCGCGCCAGGCAGCAATCGTCGCGGCCCCAGTCGTAGAAGCCGATGCGGCTGTGCGCGGCGCGCAGGCGAACGCTGGCGCTGGCCGCATCGCGCACCGGTTCGAACACCGCCAACGCCGGCTCGGTGAGCGCGGCCATGCGTTCGTCGTCCAGCACCGCCGGCAGCGGCGCGTCGCTGGCAATCCCGCTGAGGAAGGCCAGGTCGGCGGCCGCCAGGTCGAGGTCGTTGTCGGTTTCCAGCGCGACCCAGGCGCGGGCGTTGCAGCCTTCGTGCAAACGGTAATCCACCAGCCGCGCATGGCGGCGCACCGAGATGCGCTGGCGCGCGGTGCCCAGATAGGCCTCGGTCGCCACCGCGTCCTGGTAGTAGCTGAGGTAGTCGCCGGCGTAGGCGAGCAGTTCGATCAGGGTGATGCCGAGATCGGGCACGTAGCGCGGCTGCCAGGCCGGCGAGACCAGCGCCAGGCGGTCCTCGATCAGGCGCTTGAAGCTGGCGTAGTCCTTGACCAGGTAGGGCAGCGACGGCTCGGCCGGCGCCGGTGCCACGCAGGCCGGTGCGTCGGCGCAATCCAGGTCGGCCGGGCAGCCGACCTTGAAGGAGAACGCGACGCTGGCGTACAGCGGATCGAGCCCGGCCACGCCGTCCAGGTGCAAGCGATAGCTGCCGTGGTCGCCGCGCCGGTCCAGGCGCACGACCAGCCAGTCGTCGCGATCCGGGTCGTCGCCGAGGTGCGGATCGACATCGACGATGGCGAGCGGACGTGCGGCCGCTTCGCCTTCGAGGCGCAGGTAGCGCAGCAGGCCGGGGCCGTCCTCGCGCAGCTCCGGCGGCAGCTTGCCGAGGAAGGTCACGTGCAGCGAGCGCTGGTCGTCGGCGACCTCGACGAAATCCAGGCCCACCCGTCCGGGGAAGGCGCGGACGGCGGCGCGGCGCGGGTCGGTCAGGCAGGAAAGGTGCATGGCATGGCTCCTGGTCGCGGCCCTAGAGGTCGTGTTCGAAATCGGCGACGGCTTCTTCGCCGGTGCGCAGCACGCGGTAGGCCACGTGCACGCGCAACGCGGCGTCGTCGGCGCTGACCTGCAGCGCACGCAGTTCGACCACCTCCTGCAGCCAGCGCTGCAACGCCGCCTGCAAGGTGAACTGCACGGTGGCCGCCAGCTCCGGGCTGTTGCCGGCGAACACCAGCTGCAGCAGGCCGCTGCCGAAATCCGGGCGGTTGACGCGCTCGCCGGCCTGGGTGAACACCAGTTGCTCGATCAGGTCGCGCACGTAGCCATCGAGGCCGGTCTCGGCGCTGCGGCCGCGGCCATCGACGTGGAAGGGGAAGTCGAGGTACGTGCTCATCGTCATGCTCCTGGCGCTCACATCGCGCTGACGCGCGCCTGCATCGCGCCGACGATCGGCGCGCCCTGCGGAATCTGTTCGGCGCTCTGGCAGATGCCCGGCCCCGGCCCGGGCGCCGGCGCGAGCATCACCGGCAGCCCCATCACCTTGACCCGCGCGCTCGGCATCGACCAGCGCACGGTCACGCACGGCTGCGGCTTGCTCGGCGGCACGGTGAACGGGCAACCGAGCACGCTGATCGTCGGCGCGCCGGGCGGCATCACCGCCACCGGTTGCCCGCTGACCATTACGCGCGCCTGGCCGGGTACGATCTTGGCCTGGCCGGCGGCGTGCTGGCAGGTCATGGCGGCGTTGGCATGGAGCAGGAAACCAGGCATGGCGGCATCTCTTCTCGGATCGGTCCAGGTATGGGTCTAGGTGATGGTCATCGCGGCTTTGTTGAAGGTGATCGTCGGGCCGACGAGATAGATCGACGCGCCCTTGCCGTTGTCGATGTAGATGCCGCTGTCGTTGACCACGAGCATCGCGCCGGTGGTGCTCTTGAGCACGATGCCGCCGGTCACCGGCGTGGGCGGCATGTCGCTGACCATCAGCATGTTCTGCAGCAGCGTCTGGATGACGATGTTGGGATCGGCGGGATTGCCGAGCTTGGCCATCGCCGGCGCATCGTTGGGCAGGTCGAAGCGGCAGCCCAGCCACACCGGCTTGTTGGCGTTGCCCTGTTCGAACATCACCCACACGCCGGCGCCCTGCGGCGGCACGGCATAGATGCCCATGCCCGGGCCCGGCGGGCCGGACAACGGTGTGCACGGTTCGGCCCAGGTGGTGGGCACGAACGAGGCGACGTCGGCGATGGACAGCAGCAGGCGCCCGCGGAAATAGGGGTCGGCATTGCTGGTGACGGTGCCGCGGTAGATGCCGGGGAACTGCCCATTGCGATGCGACTGGCTCATACCGGCACCTTCGGGGTCAGCGAGATCAGGCCGTCGCGGCTGAGCTGGAAGCTCTGCTTGTATTCGCCGCGCTTGAGTTTGTGGGTGACGCTGTCGACGTAGTACAGGCCGTCGTAGGCCATGCTCGCGCCGCGCACGCCGACCAGCATCCGCGAGCGCAGCACGTGGCCGTAGCGCAGCACGTCGAGCGAGCCGGTGGCGGTGATGGCGTTGGCCGAGCCCTTGAGCAGGCGGCCGAGCACTTTCTTGGCGGTGGACATCGTGTCGTCGCCGCCGGATTGGCGGAACATCGCCAGGCGCAACGGCGCGATCGGGCGCGCGCCCAGCGGTGGCTGGAAGATGCTCACCGCCGGGATCGGCAAGGGGATCGGCACGCGGCCGGTGACTGGATCGTAGACGGTGACCAACATGTTCTCCTTGGCCAGGCCATCGAGCGAGAAGCTCAGCGACTCGACGTTGGTGTGCGCGTCCATGTTCACGTTCAAGGCCGGCTGCGGCACCGGGATGCGGATGTCCGGGCCGAGGTAGGCGATGCTCTGGCCCGGCAACGGCCCGGGTTCGACGTAGAAGACGAAGCCGTTGTCTTCGGCGATGCGCCGCAGGTGGGTGAGGTCGGTGCCGTTCTGCGACTCGATGCGCTCGGTCATGATCGGCTGGGTCGGGATGAAGCCGGGGATCACGATCGGCGCCACGCCGAGGAAGGCGTACTTGGCCAGCACCGCATAGGCCTGCACGGTGTCGGACATGTTGGGGTAGGGCAGGGCCAGCTCGATCAGGTCCATCGCCGCGCTGAGGTCGTCGCCGGTCACGGTCAGCGTCGATTGCCCCGGCTCGTTGCTCGGCGCCAGGTCCTGGCGCGTCACCATGCCGTCCATCAGCACGTGCGGCATGCCGCCGAGGGTGACCATCACGATCACCCGGGTCACCAGCGGATCGAAGTAGCCGGCCGGCAGCAGCGTGGTCAGCAGGCTCGACTCCTTGCCCACCGCGAAGGTGAGCTGGAAACCGGCGCGGTCGCGGCCGCTGGTCACCTCCACGCTCTGCAGGGCCTCGACCACCGCGCGCGGCGCCGGGACCGGCACGGCCGGTCCGATCATCAGCGTGAGATGGACGCCCTGCAGCATGGCTCACTCCCGTGCCGGCGGCGGCACGCCGTCGGGCAAAGTGATGCGCACCCGTTCGCCGACCTCGTCGGTGAGTTCGTCCGGATGCATCACGCCATTGGCATCGCACAGGCGCCAGAACGCCTCGGGGTCGCCGAGCTCGCGCGCGGCGATGTGGTCCGGGCGCTCGCCTTCGACCACCGCGTGCTCGCGCAGCACGCTGAAACCCTCCACCGCCGGCAGGAAGCGCCGCTGCAGATAGGGCACCACGGTGCCGTCGGGCAAGGTCAGCGTGGTCAACGCGACGTTGTGGTAGCGGCTGGTCGGCGGGAAGTCGTAGTTGGCCATGACGCGCTCCTCAGTGGATGCCGGAAATGCCGAGCGTGCGGAAATCGCCCTGGCCGGCTTGCGCGGCCAGGCGTTCGCGTGCCTGCAGGTAGCCCATGAACAAGCCGCCGCCGCGGCTGTCGAAGCCGAGATCGTCGACGTTGAGCACGCGCAGGCCGAGCGAGACCTTGGCGCGGATCGGATTGAGCTGGGTGTCGAAGGCTTCCTCGGTGATGCTCAGCTCGGTCACCCGCACCGGCACGATGCGCTGCGGCCCGAATACGAACACCGCCAGCGGTGCCATCGCCGGGGCGATCTCCAGCGAGCCGGTGGCGGCGACCGCATCGGCGCCGCGCAATGCCGCGCTGGTCGGCTGCACCAGCGCTTCCAGCGCGGCCAGTTGCGGATGCAGGCCGAGCACGACGTTGGGACCGCGGCCGGTTTCGAGCGCATCGGTGGCGTCGATCTCGGCCTCGAGCTTGATCGTCTCCAGCGCCGGGCCCTTCAACCGCAGCGCCTCGCTGCGGTCGCCCTGGTCGGCGCCGACGCCGCGCACCTGCAGGGTGCGGGTGAGGCTGTCGGGGTTGTACTGCAGCGCGACGATCCGCAGCACGTTGCCGGCCAGCGGGTCGAGCAGGGCCAGGCCACCTTTGACGAGCTTGGGCGTGCGCGTATAGCCGCTCATGTCGATCTCACTCGTAGCTCTCGGCCACGCCGCGCAGGTAGCCGGGCCGGCGGCGATCCAGCGCGGCGGTGGCCATGCTCAGCGGGCACTCCTGCGCGCCGTCCTCCATGCGCACGATGGGCAGGCGGTAATAGACGTTGTCCGGGTTGTCCAGGTCGATATCCCAGGAGGCCTCGCCCAGCGCCAGCACCATCACCAGGCCGATGTGCCGGGCGGCCGCATCGAGCACGCCGCGCTGGTCCAGCGCCAGCGCCGCGTCGGGGTTGGGGTAGCGCGCCAGCAGGAAGGCCTCGAGTGCGTCGAGCGATGCCATGTCGCGGCCCGGGTCGCTGGGCATCATCGCGTAGAGTTCGTCGCGCACTTCGACATCGCTGGCGAGCCAGACCTGGAAGTCCTGGCGCGAATGGAATTTGAAGGCGTGGAAGGGGTCGGCCATGGCGGTGTGCTCCGGGGTCGCAGGAAAGGTCGGGGGAGGGGTCATCGTTTGGGCAGGTTGCGGCTGACGAAGGTGCTGCCGCCCTTGCCGTCGAACGTGCGCCGCTCGACGAGGATGCCATTGTCCAGCAGCAGCTTGAGCAGGGGCCCGCTGGGCTCGGTGTCGATCAGCATCCACTTGATCTTCCAGCCGCGCTTGACCAGCTTGGCGTCGCGCTGCACTTCCGAGATGATTTCCTGGGTAGCGTAGACGGTGCCCAGCTCGTAGGCCTTGACCTCGATGCCGATCTTGTTCTTGACGTCGGCGATGTCGAGCCGGCGCACTTCGTCCTTGCCGGTCTCCACCGTCTGCTCGGTCTCGCCCATGCCGATGCGCGCGTGCTCGGCCGCCACAATGGCGTTGGCCTTGTTGGCGCGGTTGACGTTGGCTTCGTAGACGTTGGACCAGCTGTCGTAGGGCAGGTCGCCGCCGACCAGTTCGTACATCGCGCGGCGGGTCTTCTTGTGCGGCTCGCTGCCCACTTCCTGCTTGCGCAGTTTGGCTTCGAGCTCGGCGTACTGGATCTGCTTGGCCTTGGACAGGCCCTTGGCGGCGACGAAGCCTTCGCCGTCGCCGGCGAACTCGGTGCCCAGGTCGAGCGTGCGCAGGTGCTGGTCCAGCTGCACCTGCAGGCTTTCCAGCTCGGCCATGGCCTTGGCCGCCTGCTCCGGCCCCAGGTCGCGCATGAAGTCCATCTGTTCCTTGATGGCCTTCGGCAGCTTCTGGACTTCGAGCGTGGCCTCGTAGGAGGCGCGGTGTTCCGGCTTGACCGCGTCGATGCCGATCAGCCGGGCAATGTCGGCGATGGCCAGCCGCACCCGGCCGGAGAAGCCCTGGTACTTCTGCATCGCGCGCACGGTGTCGGCGTGCATGCCGACGGTTTCGGGGCGGGCGTCGGCGCTGCAGCGGATGCGGATGTCGCTGATGAGCCCGGTCTTCTCGTCGATCTGGTAATCGACGCGGACATCGTTGCCTTCGAGTGTTTTGTCGATGCGGGCCAGGTTGCGCATTTCCGGCGGCAGTTCGTGCGCCATTTCTTCGAGGGTGGCGCGGCGTTCGCCGGCCGGGCGCGTGCCCGGGCCGGCCTGCTCGGGTGGCACGGCGGCTTCCTTGTCGGCCTCGGCGCGGCGCGCTTGCTCGTCGGCGGCGCTGGACTTTTCCTTGACCGGCGGCGGCTCGCCCAGCTGCGGCTCGCCGGGCGGCCGTTCGAGCGGACTCTTGGTTGCCGGCTCGCCCGGTGCCGGCGCGTGCTCGGGCGGCAGCGTTTCCTTGGCGCCTGCGCCCTTGGCGGGCGGCTTGGCCGGGCCTTGCGCATCCTTGGCCGCCTGCCTGGCCTTCATCACGTTGCCGGCGATGAACATGCCGTTGTTCTGCACCGCCGAGCCGATCGCCTGGGCGCGCGCGCGCCGCGCCGCGGCATGGGTCATCGCGCCGCTGCTTTCCTGCGCGTTGATGTCGACCATCTGGTCGAGGAAGCTGAGGTTGCCCCAGATCAACCCGCCATAATTCAACGCCTCGTTGGCGATCTCCACGCCCTTGGCCACGCGCTCGGCGGCCTTGAGCGCATCGGTCGCGGCAGTGATCTGCGCCTGGGTGAACTTGCCGTCCTGGACGATCGCGAACACCTTTTCGAACTTCTGCACGCGCAGGCCGGCGCCCAGTTGCCCCATCGCGCCGACGCCGCCGAGCACGCCGAGCACATCGCTGACGGTCTGGGCGTCCAGGTACAGGCGCCCGGCCTGCCAGCGCTGGATCAGGCGCGCCGCCGCAACGCCCGCGCCGATCACCGCGCCGGCGGTGCCGGCCGAAGCGACGAACAGGCCAACGGCGGCCAGCGTCATCACCAGGTCGTCCAGGCGCTTCTCGGCCAGCGCCCAGTTGGCCGGGGCGCTTTCGATGTACATGGTGTCCGGCGCACCGTCTTCCAGGCCGAGGTTGCCGGTACGCGCGCCGATCTTGCCGCGGCCATAGGACGCATGGCCGCCGAACTTGGTCAGGGCCGAACGCAGCGCTTCGCTCGGCGTGCCGCCCATGCCGATGTAGGCATCGCCATCGCGGTTGGTGACATCGCTGACCAGCCAGCGATGGCGGTCGCCGCTCTTGGCCATCGGCCCGGCCGACAACAGCAGCGGATACTGCTCGCCGGTGACTTCGGAGATCAGCGTCGCATTGACCCGGCGCATCGGCTGCAGGCCGGTGGCGCCTTCGGTGCGCTCGGCTTCGTGGCGCTCGTAGCGCTTGATCTGGTCCTGCACCAGTTCCAGGTCGCGCTCGCGGCCGTAGTCGGACATGCCCGAGGCTTGCTTGCGGAAGTCGTCCAGCTCCTTCTGCTTGTCGGCCTCGCTCTTGCGCAATACCTGCAGCGCCGTGCCCTCGAAGCGCAGTTCGGCCTGCGACAGCAACTCGCGCAGGTAGAGCGCCTTGGCCGTCTGGCCGGCGGCGTCGGCCAGCTTGATCTGCGCCACCAACTCGGCCAGCTGCGCGCTGGGCTCGTCCAGGCCTTCGTCGACCGCCTTTTCCATCGGCGCCACTTCGGTGATCCTGGCCGCCACCGACGGCGGGCGGATGATCTGCTTGCCCTGGCGGTCCTCGTTGATCGCCGGGGTGGTGACCGTGCGCACCAGGTAGATGCCCTTCTTGGTGAAGGGCACTTCCTGCTGCGTGCGCGGGCCGGCGAACAGCTCGGCCACCCAGCTCAGCGCCGCGCCGATGGCAGTGGTCAGCAGCGTGACCGGGGCGAGCTCCAGTGCCAGGCGGTTGGCGGCGGCGTTGGACAGCCTTTCGCCCACCGTGTCGCCCTGCGGGTCGAGCGTGCCGCGCGCGGCGCGCCGGTTGTCCTTCCACCAATCGCCGAAAGCGCGGTTGAACTCGTCGTTGGCCCCGCCCATGCCGGTGACGTTCTTGCCGGCGCCTTTTTCGGCGTGCTTGAGCTGCTCGAGTTTTTCCTCGTAGCTGGGCCCGCTCTCGTCGACCGCTTCGCCTTTCTGCTTGGCCTTGTCCTTCCTGGATTGCGCTTCGGCGTACTGGGTGACGTCGAACGACTCCCAGCGGTAATGGATGGTTTCGCCGATCTGCGAAATCGCCTGCGAAGCCATGCTGTAGTTGCCGTTGGCGCCCCAGTCGATCGTCGCCGAGTAGGTGGGCTTGGCATCGACCGGAACCAGCTTGGGCCCGGTCACGCTGACCGGCCACGGCGGTGCGTTCGGCGGCTGGCCATCGGCGCGGCCTTCGACCGGGCTGGCATACAGGCCGGCGCCGCCGGTGCCTTCCTTGCTGCCGGCACCGCCGCTGTCGTAGGTCGGCACGAAATAGATCACCAGCGGGTGCGGCGTAGCGTTGACCCGCTGCCGGAACGCGCCGGCATCCTGCAGGATCGCCGTGAGGTCGGTGATCGGCAGGGTCTTGGGCGGCGCGGCATCGGCACCTGCTTTCTTGGCGTCGTCTTCGGCCTGCTTCTTCTCCTCGGCGCTCAGCTCGCGCGACATCACCGCGCTGGCGCTGGACTCGATGTCGATGCCGTTGCCGCTGCGGTCCACCGTCACCGCGCGCATCGCGTTGCCGTAGTGGACGTAGATGCCGGGCGTGAACTTGAGCCCCTTGATGTCCTTGAAAGGCAGCTTGCCGCCGACCGGCTTGCCGCTGTCGTCGTAGACCTTGAGGAACTTCGGGTGCAGGCCGACGAAGACCATCTTGCGCAGTTCTTCGCCACGGAAGTTCAGTTTGTTGGCGCCCATGTAGGCCGCCGCCGCGTCCATGCCGGTGCTGTGGATCTGCAGCCGGGTCCAGTCCGGGTCTTCTTTCTTCTTGTCGGCGTCGGCAGTCTTGGGCGGCGTCGTGGTGCCGGCGTTGGGCTTGCGCCGCAGCACCGGCGCTGCGCCGCGGTCCTGGGCAACGTGCGCCAGTTCGTGCGCGATCAGGCGCCGGCCTTCCGCTTCGCGCGGCGCGTAGCGGCCCTGGTCGAAGGCGACGTGCGCGCCGACGCTGTAGGCCTGCGCATCCAGCGCCCGCGCCGACTGCGCGGCCGCGGTGTCGTGGTGGACGCGCACGTGCGCCAGCGAGGTGCCGGTCTGCGCTTCCATGTCTTCGCGCAGCGCGGGATCGAGCGGGTGGCCGGGGCTGTCGAGCATGCGCGCCAGCGACACCGGCGGGGCGATGCGCGCGGCCCGTTGCGCCGGCGCGGTTTGCGCGGGCAGGGCGGGGGCGGCGCGGCCGGCGGCGTAGGCCTCGGCGAAGCGGTCGGCTTCGCGCTCGCGCGGATCGTCGATGGCGCCGATCGCCAGCGTCGCTGCGCCATGCGCGGCGGCGGCGCAGGCCGCGCAGCTCGCTTCGCCCATCGTGTGGTTGCCGCAGGCGCAACGCGACGCCACGCCCGCTGCCGGCGCCGGTGCCAGGCAGGTGTCGCGCTGGCGCAGCGCTTCGCTCATGGCCGCAGGCAACCGAGCAACGAGGCGGCGACGGCACGCGCGCCATCGCCGGGCGCGGTGTTGCGAGCGAGCGCGACCGGAGCGGCGGCCAGGTGTTCGTGGCGGGCCGGCCTTGGCGGCAGCGGCTGCTGCGCCAGCAACGCGCCGAGCTGGCTTTCCAGCGCGGCCTGGAATTGCTGGCGCTGGCCGGCGCCCAGGGCGATGCCGTGGAGGACGACGCGCTCGATGTGCAGGCGCGCGCTCATGCCGGCACCCTCGCGGCGTTTGCCGGTGGAGTGCCGGCGCTGCTGCGGAAATCGGCCTCGTTGACCGGGCGGCCGAGCTTGCGCAGTTCGGCGCGCACCGCGGCCAGCATCCGCGGCATGTCCACCGCATCGTCGGCGGCCGCGGCGGCGAAAGCGGCATTGAGCGCGATGGAATGGATGTTGCCGCCACTGAGGTTGAAGCGCGCCAGGCGCTCCCAGTCCAGGTCGCGGCGCGGCACGCCGGCCGGCAGGGCGTTGCGCCAGATGCGGGCGCGCTCGGCCGGGCCGGGGAAGGGGAAATTCACCACAAAGCGCAGGCGCCGCAGGAACGCGTTGTCGAGCGAGGCCTTCATGTTGGTGGCCAGGATGGCCAGGCCGGAGAAGCCCTCCATGCGTTGCAGCAGGTAGTTGATCTCGATGTTGGCGTAGCGGTCGTGGCTGTCCTTGACCTCGCTGCGCTTGCCGAACAGTGCGTCGGCCTCGTCGAAGAACAGCAGCGCGCCGCCCTGTTCGGCGGCGTCGAACAGCCGCCGCAGGTTCTTCTCGGTCTCGCCGATGTATTTGCTGACGACCGAGGACAGGTCGATGCGGTACAGGTGCAGGTGCAGCGCGTTGGCGATGACTTCGGCCGCCATGGTCTTGCCGGTGCCGCTTTCGCCGGCGAACAGGGCGCTGATGCCGAGGCCGCGGTTCATGCGCTCGCCATAGCCCCATTCGCGATAGACGCGATGGCGGCCACGGGCCTGGGCGGCGATCTGCTGCAGCAGGGCCTGCGGTTCTTCGCCCAGCACCAGGTCGTCCCAGCGCGCCTTGGCATCGAGCCGTTGCGCGAGCAGGTCCAGGCGCGCGGAGGAGAAGTCGCGGCACACGTTCCAGGCCGGAATGGCGCGCACGCGCGCCGTCGCGGCGGCCTGGCCGATGCGGCCCAGGTCCAGGTCGAAATGGCTGGACAGGCGGGCCGCTTCGGCCTCGTTGTCCTCGTCGGCAAGCGCCTCGCGCCAGGCGTGGTATTGCTCGGCGGGCGCGGGCAGCGGCGCTTCGGCGTGGCAGTGGGCTACGTCCAGCGCCAGCGGCGTATCGCGCAGGCCGACGAACACCGGCCCGAGCGGCAGCGAGAGCAGGGCCGACAACGCCGCCAGGCGCTCGCCCTCGGCTTCGTCGGCTTCCACGTACAGGGCCAGCGGCAGCAACAGGCTTTCGCGCCGCCACAGCCGGGCCAGCGTTTCCAGTTCGCCGCGCGGCAGCGGCAGCGATTCGAACGCCACCCGATGCAGTCGCCGCCCCAGCCGCGCGCACACCTGGCTGGCGATCGCCAAGCGACTGTGGCGGTCCGGCCCCAGCAGCTGGACCACCGGCACGGCCGCGCCGGGCGCATCGTCCAGCGCGGCCAGCACCTGTTCCACGCTGGCCTGCTGCAACGCCGACACCGGCCGCGCGGCGACTTCCGGGCCGATCCAGGCGCCGAGGCGCACATCGGCGGCGTTGAGCCCCTTGACCGCATTGACGATGCGTTCGTCGGCACGCAGCGCGGCGGCGGTGAGCGCGGTCGCGCCGGGCTGGCTGATCTCGAGCAGGCGCAGATGGCGCAGCGGCCGATGCGGCGACAGGGCATCCCAATTCGCGTCGTCGAACAGGCGCAGGGCCAGCGCGAAGGTCGGCACCGGCACGCCGTCCTGCGCGGCGGCGATGGCGGCCGGCAGCGCCGGATCCAGTTCGAGCGCCACGCACAGCCACAGGACGTCGCTCTCGAAGCGGTCCAGGCCGAAGCGCCGTGCCAGCGCGAGCAGCGCGGGCGGGGGTTCGGCGCAGGCCGCAGCCGAGCGGGCGGCGGCCGCGTCGGCGAGCGCCGCCGCCGGATCCGGCGCCGGCAGCGCGGGCAGGTGGGGCGTGCGCCTGGGCCAGCGTGGCCAGGCGCGTGCTGTGGCTGGCGCGGCCGTGGACGCCAGCGGTGGCGCCAGCGCTTGCAGGCGCAGATGCAGCCAGTCCAGCGACAGCGCCAGATAGCGCTCGTTGGCCTGGCTCCAACCCGGATGCTCGTGCGGGGCGAGGGGGCGCATGAGGCTCACTCCAGTGTCACGATTTGTTGCGGATCGAACTGCGGCGTGCCGTCGATCCACGCGACCGGCAGGCTGTCCACGCCATCGACGCGCAGCGCCACCGGATGTGCGCCGGCACCGGCCAGCGCAGCGGGCACGGTGACGGCGAGCGTGCTCGGCAGCGTTTCGTCGGCCGGCGTATCGACGCTGTCGACCGCCAGCTCCCGGCCGCCGAACAACACGCGCAGGCTCGCGTGCTGCGCGGGCAGCAGGCGCGGCAGGCAGGCGACGGCCAAGGCGACCTCGGCACCGGCGGCGGCGCTCAGCGGCGTCACCGCGATGCGCGGGGCGAGCATCCAGGGCAACGGGTCGCCGGTCAGGTCCGGTTGTCCCGCCACCGCGCTGCGCAGGCGCAAGGTATGCAGGCCCGGCGACCAGACCGAGGCCACGCCCGGGGCATCGGCAGCGGGCAACTGCACCTGCCAACGCGGGCCGCCGGCGAGCAGCGGCAAGGACTGGCGCAGCCCGGTACGCGCGTGTTCGAACACCAATTCGGTGTCGCTGCCGGCGCCATCGGCCTGGACCCGCAGCAAATCGCCGAGGCGGCCGGCGCGCATGCCGGGCAGGCTGAGGTTGTCGATCGCGCGCAGCCGTGGCGGCGTGCCGGCGACCGCGCGCGGTCCGCGCCGCAGCACCGGCAATGCCGCGCGCACCGGCGCTTCGGACTGGATCAGCACCACCGACACCTGGTACGCCATCGAGGCACGGAAGCGCGCCTGCGCGGCGGTCCACAGCTTCGACAGTTCCTCGGCGCTGAGGTATTGCGGGGTGATCTTCAGCCATTCGACCTGGTCGGCCAGGCTTTCGGCCGAGAACGCGCCGAACGGCGTGGCCGGCGGCGCCAGCACCTCGCGCAGGCGGGCGCGGTCGAGCATCGGCGTCTCGTGCAGCGCCTGCATGCCGAGGCCGAGCAGGGCGTCGCGGCCGAGTTCCTGGTTGGAGAAGGCGGTGAGCAGGAAATGCAGGTCCAGCGCCAACGGCGGGTTGGCGGTGCGTTGCCCGGCGCCGTCGCGGGAGGGCAGGCCGCAGTTGCGCCAGCCGCTGTTGGCGCTGACCTGGTACAGGAACAGGTTGATCTGGTTCGGCTCGTTGTCGCCGGTGACGATGCGGTCCAACGCCATCGCGCTGACGCCGACGCTGCCGATGGCCGACAGGTCGAGGCCGTCGAGATGGCGGTCGATCACGTCCTTCAGCGCCGCGGTCACTGCGGCAATCGCCAGGGCGTTGCTCATCGCGGGCCTCCGTGGCGTTGCCGCAGGTAGGCCTCGAGGCTGGGCACGGGGGCGGACGCGGCGGGCCGCGAACGCACGCGCTCGGTAGTTGGCGCCGGCGCCTGCGCACGGATCTCGACGCTGCCGATGCTGACCTGCACCGGCGTCTCGGCCGGCGCCGGCAAGGCGGCGCGGCGCGCGGGATGGGCGACGGGCGCGGCGCGGCGTTGCGAGGCCGGCAGGCGCGGCGGCAAGGGCAGGGCCTGCACCGGCGGCGGCGCGGCGGCGGGTGTGGCCGGTGCCGGGGCGGGGCGGCGCAGGGGCGCGGGTTCGCGCGCGGCCATCGCGTGCCGGGCAGGCGCGGTCGCGGCCGAAGGCTTCGCCGCGCCGGCTTCGCGACGGGGACGCCGTGCCGGGGCCGGCACCGGTGCTTCGACGCTTGCACTCACCGTCGCCGCACGCGGCCGCGCCGTGGGCGGCGCGGGTGGTGGCCGCAGCGACGGCGGCGTCGGCAAGGCGGGCGGCGCCACGGACGCGACGACCGTTGCCGGCGCGTTCGCCGTCTCCACGCGCGATGGGCGCTGCGCCCCGGGCACGAGCGCGCCGTCGCGATGATGGATTTCACGCGTATGCAGCACCCAGCGCTCGCTGTCGCCAGGCGATGCCGGTGTCGCCGCCGCAAGGCGCGTGTCCGGCGCCGCCGGCACGGGCGCCGCCGCCTCGCGGTCTTCGAACAAGCTGGCGCGGCGGCGCCGCACCGGCGCGTCCGATACGCCCTGCACGCGTTCCACCAGCCGCTGCAGGAAACCGCTCATGGCTGCACCAGATCAAGATAGAAACGGCGGCGCACCGGCGACAGCGCGAGGATGTCCGCCTCGCGCCAGCCGTAGGCGCGCGCGAGCTGGTGTACTTCGCTCAGCAGGTCCTGGGCCCAGTCGTCGAAGGCTTCCCACAGGTAGCCGCCGATATCGAACGCCGCGGCCCACGCCGTGGCGCAGGCCGGGCAGGTGAGGGCCAGGCGCAGGTCGGCCAGGGGATCTTGTTCGGCCATCCGGGTTTCCAACTGCGCGACGAGCGTGCTCGGCAACTCGCCGGCACTGGCATCGCGGCCGCCCTGGCGCACGCGCAATACGCAGCGGTGCAGCAACGCCGCCACCGCCACCGCCGGGTCGGCCGGGGCGTCGCGCAAGGCGATCACGTCATCGCTGCTGGGCAGGCGGAACTCGATCTCCCAGTCCTGCTCGCGCAGTCGCAACGCAGTGGCCGCCACCGGCAGCGGGGGCGCCTCGCCGCAGAACTGCGCGCAGTCGAACTGCGACTCCAGTGTTTCGCCGCAGGCCGGGCACTGGGCCAGGGTCTGCAGTTGCGGGCCGAACAGCGCGGCGTGCAGGCGGAACAACGCCGCATCGCGCGTGCCCAGGCTGGCGCTGCGCCAGGCACCGGGGTCCGCTTGCGGCCACACCGCCTGCAGCAGGCCGACGGCGCGCGCATCGGCGGCGGCCCCGTACAACTGCTCCCAGGCCTGCAGCAGCGCCTGTGGGAAACCGGGATCGGGGAGGGCGGCAGCGGCGTGCATCGGCATGCTCAGGCCGGCTCGGTGAAGCTCGGCTCGGCCGGTTCGACCACGTCCGGGTCGCGTTCCCAGCCCTCGTTCTCGAGCCTGATGTGCTGGATGGCCACGGCATTGGCGTTGGCGTCCAGGTCGGGCAGGGCCTGGTATTCCGAGACCCAGCAGCGGAACAGGCGATAGGCGATCGCCAGCTGGCCGGCTTCGTTGTAGACCTCGATGATCAGGTCCTTGCGGAAGTCCTTCAGCGAGGTTTCCGAACCCAGGCCGGCACCGAAGTTCCAGACCTTGTTGGCCCACTGTTCGAACTCCTTGTCGTGGGTGACGCCGCGCTCCAGCGTGACCGGCTCGCACTTGGTGCGGCCGGGCGACTTGCGGCTGATGCTCGGGTCGCCGCCTTCGCGGTGTTCGACCACCTCGGTGCTGCGCTTGAGCGCGCCGACCTTGCTGATGCCGGCGACGTACTTGTTGTCCCATTTGACGCGGAACTTGAAGTTCTTGTACGGATCGAAACGCTGTGCGTTGACGGTGAACTGGGCCATGGGAGTGCTCCGGTGAAGAGGGGGATCAGGTCTCGATCGCGCCGGCGATCTGCTGCAGCTTCAGCACCACGAATTCGGCCGGCTTCAGCGGGGCGAAACCCACCACGACGTTCACCACGCCCAGGTTGATGTCGGTCTGCGTGGTGGTGTCCTTGTCGCAGCGCACGAAGTAGGCGTCGCGGGGCGAGCTGCCCTGGAAGGCGCCCTGGCGGAACAGGGTGTGCATGAAGGCGCCGACGTTCAGCCGCACCTGTGCCCACAGCGGCTCGTCGTTGGGCTCGAACACCACCCACTTCAGGCCGCGGAACAGGCTTTCCTCGATGAACAACGCGGTGCGCCGCACCGGGATGTACTTGTACTCGTCGGCCAGCTGGTCGTCGCCGCGCAGCGTGCGCGCGCCCCAGACCACGCGGCCGCTGGCCGGCATGGCGCGCAGGCAGTTGATGCCGCGCTGGTTGAGTTCGCCGTTCTCCGCATCGGTCAGCGGCACCGACAACTGCGGCACGCCGACCAGGCCGGCATCCAGGCCGGCCGGCGCCTTCCACACGCCGCGCTGGGTGTCGGTGCGGGCGAACACGCCGGCCACCGCGCCGCAGGCGGCGAAGGTTTCGATGGCGTTGTTGCGCAGCAGGTTGGGCTGGCGCAGGCGCGGGAAGAACAGCGCGGCGTTGCGGCTGCGCGGGTCGGCGAATTCGTCCAGGCCGTCGAGCGCATCGGCCTTGGTGTCCCAGTTGCTGGGCGAGTCGATGACGTGGAAGGCGCGGCGCTGCTCGCAATAGACCGTGGCCGCCGAGAGCACGATGGGCTCGGCGTCGAAGTTGACGCCGTCGTCGCTGCGGTACGGCGGGATGCACAGCAGGTTGAACAGGTCGGCCTGCTCCAGCGCGTACAGGCCGCGCTTTTGCGCCAGGCCGAGCTCGGGCAGGAAATCGGCCGCGGCCAGCGCGCCGCCGTCGCTGGCGCGGCGGTCGGCTTCGTCGTACTTCAGCTGCAGCGCGGCGCGGGCCTGGTCCAGGGCCTGCCTGGGCGCGGCCGCGTCGGTGCCGTCGCGCACCGCCTTGTCCAGCGTGAGCTTGGCCTCGGCCACGGCGTCCTCGGCGTTACTGACATCGTCCACGCCATCGCTGACGCTGGCCGGCAGGCTGCCCTGCACACGCACCAGATCGGATTCGGACCGCAGCACGCGGTCCACGCGCCGTGCGCTCTCGACCACGGTGAGGTTGAGGTAGGTTTCGCTGGCCCCGCCGGGCGAGGCATCGCGCACGGTCAGGTTGAACACCTCGCCAGCGCCCACGCCGAGCGCGGCGGCGACCTCGGCATTGCCGGACATCGTCACTTCGGCGCGCAGCTTGCCGCCCCAGCGGCCTTCGTTGGCTGCCTGCAATGACAAGCCGCCGGCCTGCAACGGCGCACGCGAGGGCGCGGCGGACCTGGCGGCCGCGGCGAGCACCGAGTCCTTGGTCGCGCCGGGCGCGGCCGAAGCAGCGGTGATCGCATCGGCCACTGCCTTGGCCGCGGACAGCTCGGGCTCTTCGCTGTAGGTCGCTGCCTTGGTGCTGGCGTTGGCGACCACGCTGGCCAGGTCGGCGCCACCGCCGGCGGCCTCGAGCACGGCCGCGGCGGCGGCCTCGGCGTCGGCGCGGTCGGCATCGTCGGCGTAGCCGGGATGGAACAGGCGCACGATCACCGCCTGGCCGCCGCCATTGAGGAAAAAGTCGCGCACGGCATAGCCGAGCTGGCTGTCGAGCCAGAGCCCGCCGAAGCTGCGCTCGAAATCGCCGAAGCTGTTGATGGTCACGGCTTGGTTGACCGGCCCGCGCAAGGCGCGGCCGAGGAAGGCCGTGATCGACGTGGCGACACCGGTGATGGTGCGCACGCCGCTGGGAATCTCCTCGACGTAGACACCCGGGTAGGAAAGGGCAGCGGGCATTTTGGTTCTCCTTGCTCGGTCGGCGATGCTGGGTCAGTAAGGTTCGGGAGGGACAACGGCGGGCGGCGGTCCCAGCGTGTACAGCGCGGTTCCATCCGGCAGCCTTCGCACTTGCAGCTCGCCGCGTTCGGCGAGCACGTTCAGTACCGCCTCGATGCGGCCGTGCTCGCGCTCGTAGCGCTGCTGCGGCAACCACCAGCGGGTGATGCCGTGCAGCGTGTCGGCGGCCTGCGGATGCCTTCGCAGGTACGACAGCACGGCGTCGGCGACTTCCGGATCGGGCGCATCCTCGGGCGGCTGGCTGGCGGTCATGCAGGGGCTTCCGCAGTGCTTGCGACAGGGATCGCAACAACCGTGCCAGCGGCAACGCACGCGCGGCGGGGGGCGGAAAGTGCGGGAAATACAGGGGTTTTGCGCTCGTCGCATCGCCATCGCGGCGACGCGGACATCTCCCGATCGGGGGTTTGCGCACCCGGCGCGACGACCCACCGGGTGCGAGGCGACCCGGCGCCGCTCAGTCCTGCAAGCGCACGATGCCGTGCCGCTTGAGCATCTTGCCGAGATGGCGGCGTTCGGTATGCGCCAGGGTGGCGGCATGGCTGACGTTGTAGCCGGTGCGCGCCATCAACTGGGTCAGGTAGCCGCGTTCGAAGCGGTCGATCGCATGCTGCTTGGCATCGGCGAACGAAAGCACGCCTTCTTCCAGCGGCACCGCTGCCACGGCCGCCGGCTCGCCCGGCGTAGCCTGCCAGAGGCAAGGCGCGGCCATCGCCAGCTCTTCCAGGCCGATGCGTCCGTGCGGCGCATGCACGCAGGCGCGCAGGATGACGTTCTCCAGCTCGCGCACGTTGCCCGGCCAACTGTGGCGCGCCAACGCGCGCAGCGCGTCGGCTTGCCATTCGCAGGCCGGCAGGCCATTGCGCGCGACGGTCTCGGCGAGCAGATGCATCGCCAGCAGCTGCAGGTCGCCGCCGCGCTCGCGCAACGGCGGCAGCGCCAGCTGCAGCGAGCTGAGCCGGTAATAGAGGTCGCGGCGGAAAGCGCCTGCCTCGATCGCCCCGAGCAAGGCGCAGTTGGTGGCGGCGACCACGCGCACATCGGCCACCCGCACCGGGCGCTCGCCGACGACCCGGAACTCGCCGCTCTGCAGGAAGCGCAGCAGCGTGGTCTGCGCCCGCGGCGACAGCGAATCGACCTCATCGAGGAACAACGTGCCGCCGCGCGCGTACTCGACCAGGCCCTGCTCGCTGCTGCGCGCATCGGTGAACGCACCGCGGCGGTGGCCGAACAACTCGGCCTCCAGCAGGCTATCGGGCAGGGCGCCACAGTTCACCGGCACGAACGGCTTGTCGCAACGGCCGCTGGCGTAATGCAGCTCGCGCGCGACCAGTTCCTTGCCGGTGCCGGTCTCGCCTTCGATCAGGACCGAGGCATCGCACTGGGCGTAGCGCTGAATCAGGCACTGCAAGCGGCGGATGGCCTCGGCCTCGCCGATCATCGTCGAGGCCGCTGGGGGGGTATGAACGGGGGGGCACATGTTCAAGCTCCGTCTGTGAATTGCTCCATGGGTGCAGCCGCGACGTGGGGCGAAGCCAGGCACGGCCTGGTCGACGCCGGCACCGTCATCACGACTGCGACTTCTGGGGGAACGGCAGACGGGGCAGGGATCCGGCCAACGGGAACGTGAACGAGGGGGGGTTGAAGGTGACTGGGGGTGTGCGTGGGTTGCGCGGGTGTGGGCGGTGGGGTGGTGTGGCTTGCGGTCGGGGCCCCGTCCCGACGGGGAGGGGCTTTGCGGTGTCGACAGACGTCCATGTGCTGACGCCACCGCCGTGATATCGGCTAGTCATCTTCCCAGCCGTGGCGACGGCATCATTTCCATGTTCACGGGACGGCCGGGGGAGCGCGGCCCACTAAAGCCCCTCCCCGCCGGAACGGGGCAAGGCGCTTTGAAGTTCCTGCTTCGTTTGGGGCGCAACGGGTGGGGAAAGGGAAGAGCAAAAGCAAGATCAAAAGCAAGAGCAAGATCAACCGCGACACTCTGTTTCTCTGTGTGCGTCAGAGCTTGGCGCATTTGCTTTTGCTCTTGCTTTTCCCTCCTCCCCTCTCCGTTGCGCAAACCCGAAGTGGGGAAAACAACGCGCCATGCCCCGTCCCGGTGGGTAGGGGCTTCAGTGGGGCATGGATGCCCCACGGCGGCGCCTCAGACACGGATGTCTGCGAAGCCGCGAAGCCCCTACCCACTGGGGCGGGGCCCGCACCGCAAGCTAACGCACCCAACCGCCCACACCCGCGCAACCCACACACCCCATCCCTTACTGCCGCTCCAACGGCGGCTTCTTCCACGTACGGTCAACCACCGACGGCGCCGGGCTGTAGTTGCGCAGTACCAGGTAGAACGGGCCGGACGGCGCCGGCAACCAGTTCGCCTGCTTGTCGGCGCCCGGCGAGTTGGCCTGGATGTACAGGGTCAGACCACCGTCGGCGTCGCGCTTGAGCTCGGGCAGCATCGGTGAGTTGATCAGGTAGCGGTTCAGCGGGTTGTCGACCAGCAGCTTGGTCTTGCCGTCGTACAGGGTGATCGACCAGAACGCCTCGGTCGGCGGCAGTGCGTCCTTGCCGAAGTGCAATGTGTAGCCGTGCTGGCTGCCGTCCAGCGGCTGGCCACCGGCGTCGACGAAATAGCTCTGGTAGTCCGCTTCGGAGCCCGAATTGCCGTAGATGCCCAGCTTCGCGCCAGCGAAGCGATACAGGTAGTTGTCCTTGAGGAAGGCGCGCGATCCGAACATGTCGGCGCTGGCCACTTTGTTCGTGTTCACTTCGGTGTCGACGAATTGCCCCAGCGCCTTGTCGGCATCGGCGATGCCGTCGAGCAGGGCCTGGCGATCCTGCGGCGAGAGGGCGGCGGCGTCGAACGGTTTGCCCGGCACGATGCCGAGGGTGGCGAAGCGCTCGCGCAGGGCGACTTCATCGGGGTGCGGCGGGGCGAACTGCAGCAGGAAGTTGAGATAGGAGAAGAAGCCCAGGCCGGCCGCGTCGGCAGCGACGTAAGGCGGGAAATCGATCTTCGGCGCCGCGGCGGGCGCGGGCTGGCCAAGGAAGGCGCTGAGCGGCTGCGCCTTGTATTGCGCCTGGAGCTGCTTGACGTGGCCGAGGTCGGCCTTGTCGAACAGCTGGGTGCGGAACAGGGCGTAGGCCAGCTGGGTTTCGGCGCGGAACACCTGCTTGATGCCCGGCGGCGTCTGGCCCTGCCAATCCGGTCCGGCCACCATGAACGAGCCCGGCTGTCCCTGCGTGGTCTCGCGGTTGATGTAGGCGAAATTGAAGGTGTACAGGTCGATCAGCTGCACGGAGAAATAGCGCTTGGCATCGATGGCCGGCAAGCTGATCACCACCGGCTCGGCGCGCAGGTCCAGCCACAGGAACGAATACGGCGTGTCCGAATTGGGCGTGATGATCGAGGTGTCCTTCGGCGTGGCCACGTTGGCCACGCTGCCGATCCGGTTGAAGCCGGCATGGAAGTTGGCGCCGTGCGTGTCGACCGCCTGCTCGTACATCGACTTGTAGCCTTCGACCATCGGGAAGCCCCAGATATAGGCGTCCTTGGCGATCTCGCGATGGCTGGCCTGCGCCGGTGGCGGCGCGCTGGCGGGCGTCTGCGCGGCGGGCGTGGCGGCAGGGGCCTGCGCCGATTCGTTGCCCTGGCCCTGGGGACGGCAAGCCGCCAGGCTCGCCAGGAGCAACAGCGCGACCAGGCGCCAGCCGGAAATTGGATTGTCATGCGAGCACATGGGAACTCCTGCTTTCAGGTGAATTTCCGCGGGATGGCAGTCAGTGAGCGTCCGCCACCTGCAGCGGCGGCGTCTTCCAATCCCCGTCCAGCAGCGCCTGGCGCGGCAGGTAGTAGCGCAGGAAGACCACGAACGGGCCGTTGGGCGCCGGCAGCCAATTGGATTCGAGCGACGGGCCGGGCGAGTCGGCCTGCACGTAGAGCGTCAAGCCGCCGTCGGCGTCCTGCTTGAGCGAGGGAAGCATCGTCGAATTGATCAGGTAACGGTCGATCGGGTTGCGCACGAGCAATTGCTGCGGCAGGTCGTACATCGTCACCGACCAGAACGCATCCACCGGCGGCAGCTGGCCGGGGGCGAAACGCAGGCGATAGCGGTGACGGCTGCCATCCAGCGGTTCGCCCTGCGCGTCGTGCTCGAGGATGGGGTACATCGCCTCTTCGCGGGAATTGGCGCCGATGCCGACCTGGGTGCCGGTGGCGCGGGCCACGTAATCGTTCTGCAGGAAGGCGCGGTCGCCGAACAGCTGGTCGGTATGGCCGCCCAGGCCCGCGCGCCGTTGGTCGATCTGCGCCTGCCCGGCCGCCATGCCGTCGCGCAGCGCCTGTAGCTGCGCCGGGGTCAGTCCCGTCAGATCGAAGGGCTGGCCGGGCACGATGCCGAGGCGTGCGAAACGCTGGCGCAGCGCCACCTCGCTCGGATGCGGCGGCTGCGCGAACTGCAGCAGGAAGGCCAACAGGTCGAAGAACGCCGGCGAGGTGCGGGCAGTGTCCTCGGCCAGCGGCCGGTGCCAGTCCAGCACCGGTGGCGCGGGCGGGGCCGGCGTGCCGAGGAAGGCCGACAGCGGCCGCACCTGGTAGCCGGCCTGGATCCGCTTCACCTGGTCCAGGTCGTCGGGCCCGAGCAACTGGGTACGGCCGACCGTGCTGACCAGGTCGGTCTCCGAGCGGATCGCCCGGTCCACCCCCGGCGGCAGGTCGCCGGTCCAGCGCGGGCCGGCGATCAGGTAGTGGCCGCCGCCGTTGCCGGTGGCGCGCGTGCCGAGGTAGGCGAAGTTGAACGTGTACAGGTCCATCAGCTGGAAGACGAAGTAGCGGTCCGGCTCCATCTTCGGCACGCTGATCACGATCGGCTCGGCGCGCAGGTCCAGGGCCGCAAACGAATAGGGCGTATCCGAGTTCGGCGTCACGAACGCCGTGTCGTCCGGGGTGAAGACCCGGGCGATGTTCAAGATCGTGTTGAACGGCCCCTTGTATTGCGGCGTGCCGCGCGCGATGTTGAACGCATACATGGTCTTCCAGGTATCGACCATGGGGACACCGAACACGTAGGCCTCCTGCGCGATCGCCCGTATTTCTTCGATGGTGGGTGCCCCGTCCGCCGTGGTGCCAACCGCGCCGGCAGAACCGCCGGCGTCGTCCTGGGCCCTGGCCATCGTCATTCCCGCAAGTGCGGCCCAGCGAATCGGCGACATGAGCATTCTCCGGCGATGGCCGGATTCTGCTGCCGCCCTGAGACGGTCGCATCAGTAGAACCACTGAAGGCCGGCGGACGGCCGTTCACTCGCGCGCTCTAGACAACGACCTCCATAGACTGCGGGCCCTTGTCCCGCGAGCCCCCCATGCCAGCTTCGTCCTCGACGTCCTTCGATGTCATCGTCGTCGGTGGCAGTTATGCGGGCATGTCCGCGGCGCTGCAGCTGGCCAGGGCCCGCCGACGGGTGCGGGTGATCGATGCCGGCGCGCCGCGCAACCAGGGCATCCAGCACGCCCACGGCTTCCTCGGCCATGACGGCCAGCCGCCGGGGCAGATCGCCGCGCAGGCGCGCGAGGGCCTGCTGGCCTATCCGACGGTCACCTGGCAGGAGGACGAAGCGGTGGCGGCGGTGGCGACGGCGGACGGCTTCCGCATCGACTGCGCTTCCGGCGAGGCCTGCCCGGCGCGGCGCTTGATCCTCGCCCATGGCGTGCGCGATGTGTTGCCCGACATCGAGGGCATCGCCGAGCGCTGGGGCCATAGCGTGTTCCATTGCCCGTACTGCCACGGCTATGAGTTGGCCGGCGGGCGCATCGGCGTGGTCGCCTGCTCGCGCGAGGGCGCCGCGCACCAGGCCTTGCTGCTGTCCGATTGGGGGCCGGTGACGTTGTTCCGCCATCCGGACGAGCCGGCATTGGCCACCGCGCTGGCGCGGCGCCTGGCGCAGCGCGGTGTCGAGATCGAAGCGGTGCCGGTGCGGCGCGTGCAGGGGCGGGCGACGGTGGAACTGGCCGATGGCCGCCGCAGGGAGATGGATGCGCTGTTCATCGCGCCGGATACGCGGCTGTCGGTGCCGTTGGCCGCGCAACTGGGCTGCGAGCAGGAAGACGGCGGCTGCATCACCACCGATGCGGCCAAGCAGACCACGGTCGATGGCGTGTTCGCCTGCGGCGATGCCGCGCGCATGACCGGCAGCATCGCCCTGGCGGTGGGCGAGGGCGCGCTGGCCGGCGTGGCGGCGCACCATTCGCTGCTGGACCTGCTCGAACGCTGAGCCTCAGCTCACCGCCAAGACAATAATCGTGCCCCAGGTGGTCAGCAGCACGTGGGCGATGGCGACGGCGCCCGAATAACCGATCACGGCGATGGCGCTGCCGGACTTTTCCTGCAGGGCGGCCAGCGCGGCGGTAAAGGTCTGCGCGCCGGAGATCGCACCGAGCAGCAGGACCGGCGGGATCTTCAGCACGCGGTGGCCGAACCACAGGCCGGTCAGCAACGGCATCATGGTGACCACCAGGCCGCCGAAGAACAGGCCGACGCCGGACTGGCGCAGGGCCTCGAGGAAATGCGGGCCGGCGCCCAGCCCGACCATGGCCACGAAGGCGGCCAGGCCGTAGGACTGCATCAGTTTCACCGCACTGTCGGGCACGCGGCCGAACAAGGGGCGGCGTGCGCGGACATGCCCGGCGACGATGCCGCCCAACAGCGCGCCGACGCTGGTTCCGATGCTCACGGTGACGCTGCCCAGCGGGACCACGGCGACGATGCCGAACAGCGCGCCGAGGAAGATCGCGCCGCCGACCACGACGAAGTCGGTGGCATCGGTGGCATGGACGATCTCGCCGAGTTCGGCGGCGGCACGTTCGACTGCCGGCTCCGGGCCCAACAACAGCAACACGTCGCCGCGCTCGATGGTGGTCTGCGTGCCGATCGGCATCTGCTGCCCGTTGCGCAGGATTTGGCGCAGGAACACCGCCCGCACGGCATCGTCGCGGGCGATCTGTTCCAGGGTCTTGCCGGCCCAGCCGGGCTTGCGCACGAAGACGTGGTGCGAGGCCATGGCGATGTCGAGCAGGGCGGGGTCGTCGAGTTCTTCGGCGCGCTCGCCGAGCATCTCCACCAGGGTATTGCGCCGGCCGCCCACGGCGAGCACGTCGCCGGGCAGCAGCACGGTGTCCGGCTGCGGTTCCAGCAACGCGCCGCCGCGGCGGATGCGGTAGACGAACAGGCGCTCGCCCTGCAACTGTCCTTCGGCCGCGGCCACGGTCCTGTGGGCCACCGGCGTGGTCGGTGCGATGCGGTAGGCGCGGGTTTCGAAGGGCTGCCAGGCCGAGGCGACGCCGACCCGCCGCCGTTCGATCCCGAAGCGCGCTTCCAGCGCGAGCGCTTCTTCGACCAGGTTGGCGCGCAGCAGGCGCGGGCCGATGACCGTGCAGGTGAAGATCACGCCCAGCGCGCCGGTCAGATAGCACAGCGCGTCGGCGACGCCGATATGCGCCTGGTAGCGCGCCTTGAGGGCATCGTCGATCGGCAGGCGCTGGATCGCTTCGCTGGCCGTCCCCATCGCCGGCGACTCGGTGAGCGCGCCGGACAGCATGCCGGCGGCCAGGCCCGGGTCCAGCCGCAGCCACAGGGCGATGGGCCAGGCCACCGCCAACCCGACCACCGGCATGAACACCGCCAGCGCCGCGTAGCGCCAGCCATCGCCTTTCATCGCCGAGGCGAAGCGCGGCCCGACCTCATAGCCGATGCCGAACAGGAACAGCAGGAACACCAGCGACTTGGCCGTGGCCGAGACCAGCACGGCGAACGCCCAGCCCAGCAACATCCCGGCCAGCAACGAGCCGGTCACGCCGCCGAGCACGAAGCCGCGCACGCGGATCGCGCCGAGCCCATAGCCCAGCGCCAGCGCGAGGTAGACCGCCAGCTCCGGATAACGCGACAGGACGGCAGCCAACCAGGCCATGCGCTTCTCTCACAGGGAAGGCGGGTCGTAGAACAGCATGATCCGCAGATCGTCCAGGTCGCTGCGCAGGGGGTCCTTCTGCTCCACGTGCGCATAGCGCAACCGCAGCATCAGGCCCTTGAACCTGCCCGCCGGCACCGCCCACTGCAGGTTGAAGTCGTACTCGTCCTTGGCGAACTCGGCCGGCGAGTCGGGGTCCGAACCGTCGACGTACAGCGCATAGATGCTGGCGCCCTTCACCGACTGGAAGGCGTAGGAAGCGCGCAGCAACCAGGCGCCTTCGCCGTCGCGGTTGAAATCCTCGACCTGCACGCTGGTGTAGCCCGGGTAGCCGCTCCACGGGTTCTGCATGTTGGTGCCGCCGCTGGCGCGCGTGTACGCCGTGGTGAACAGCGCGCCCTTGTAGCCCAGCTCGGCCTTGCCGCCCCATTGGCGGGAGGAGAAGTCGGTGCCGCGCAACAGGTCGTCGCCGGCACTGCCCTGGTCGGTGTATTGCAGGCCGAGCTGGAGCTTGAACGCGCCGGTCAGCGGGATGGCGTACTTGGCCTCGGTGTAGAAGATGTCGATGATGTCGTTGCTGTGGTAGCCGATCGCGCCCAGGCTCAGGTTGCCCGACTTGTAGTTGGCGCCCAGCGTGTACACGCCGCGCTTGATGCCGGCCGGTGCGCCGGCGTCGGTGGCCATGGAGACGAACTCGTCGGCATTGCGTTCCTTGATCTGGTCGAAATAGCCGCCGCCCACGCGCCATTCCGGGCTGCCGTCGCCGCCGTACAGGCCCTGCAAGGTGATCGCCTGGAAGGTGTTGGGCGTCATCCGCGCGTCGTTGCGGTTGATGTAGGGCGTATCGATGCCGAAGCGGCCGGCGGTGATCCGCGTGTCCTGGTTGAGCAGGAATTCGCCGTAGGCCTCGCCCAGTACGGTGTAGCCCTCCTGGCCCGGCTTCAGCAGCAAGGTGCCGTCCTTGTCGTCGGGGCCGTACAGCCGCTGCGAGGTGTAGCCGGTGGCGCCCAGGGCGAAGCGGTCGCGGAAATAGCCGGTCTTGAAGCCGGCCGAGCCGCCCAGTGCCCAGGCCGAACTCTCGGTGTCGTCGTACTTGTCGCGGTCGAGATAGAACGTGCGCGCCTGCACGTCGAACCTGGTGTCCTGGAAGGCCTTGCGCCGGGTTTCGCGGATCCAGTCGCGGCGGTCGCGCGGGCCGAAGGATTCGTCCAGCGGGGTCTGGCCCTGCTCGGTCGAGGTCGGCACCAGGGCCGCGCCGTCGTCGCTGGCCGCGTCGGCGTCATCGGCCACCGGCGCTGGCGCGGACTGGGCCTGGACGGGCAGGGCGTGCAGCAGCAGGGCGGCCACCGCCACCCGCTGCCAGCCGCCGCTTCGCCCTACGCGCCGCATACGCTGAGAGATGCTCACGAAAGCCTCCCGGTGCTATTGCGACAGCACCATGGCGAAATAGCCGAACACGGTGTAGAGCACACCGGACACGGCGTAGCCCACCGGAAATCCCACCCACGGCACCGTGCTGTCGATCTCCTTGGCCGCTTCGCGCGCCGGCCCGGAGTGCGAACGCGAGCCGGCCACGCCGCCCATCAGTACCGCCGGGTTGATCTTGAAGAAGTGGTAGCCGATGGCCCAGGTCACGAACGGCGGAATGGTGCTGGCAACGAAACCGGCGACGAAGATCTTGATCGCGATCGAACCGGTCAACTGCTCCAGCAGCGTGGCACCGGCGTTGATGCCGACGATGGCGATGAAGGTCACCAGGCCGAGGTCCTCGAGGATGTTGCGCGCCGCATTGGGGGTGCTGCCGAAGAAGCGCAGGCGCGAAACCACCGAGGACACCAGGATGCCGGACAGCAACAGACCGCCGGCGTTACCCAGGCCGACCGAGAAGTCGCCGACCGGCACGTTGATCATGCCGATCAGCAGGCCGATCACCATGCCGCCGGACAAGGTCAGCAGGTCGGTCGAGGTGCTGGGCCGGGCGATCTTGCCGAGGACGCTGGCGGCCTTGTCCACCGCGCTCTTCAGGCCGGTCACGTAGACCACGTCCAGGCGCTTGAGTTCGGTGTCGGCACCGACCGGCATCGGCTCGCCCGAGCGCTCCAGGCGCGTCACCTGCAACTGGCCGGCGAATTCCTCGGTCGCCAGCGTCTTCAGCGGCTGGCCGTCGAAGGCCTTGGCGGTGACCAGGATCTCGGCCTGGTCCAGCGGCACGTTCAATGCCTGCGGATCGTCGATCTCCTGTCCGATCAGGCCGATGTTGGCGGTCAGGTCCTGCAGCCTCCCGCCCAGGGCGATGATGTCGCCCGATTGCAGCACGACCTCGCTGCCCGCGCCCAGGGCCTCGTCGCCGCGGCGCACGTTGACGATGCGGTACTGCGGGAACTTGCTGCGGAACTGGCCGATGCTCTGGCCGACGGTGCCGGGATTCTCGAGCCGGTAGGCGCGCAGGCCGCCGCCGCGATAGCCGCTCAGCGCGGCGTCGTCGACGTTGCGCACGCCGTGCTGCTTCTCGTACTCGCGCGCGGCCTGGCGCGCGTCCACGCCCCACCAGCGCGGCAGGTACTTGCAGATCAGGATGATGCCGACCGTGCCCCAGATATAGGTCACGCCGTAGCCGAGCGCGATCATCCCCGAGACCTGTTCGGACGTGGTGCCGGCCGGCAACTTGTAGGCACCTTGCTCGACCGCCATCTCGGCCGTGCCGATCGCCGCGGACATGGTCTGCGAACCGGCCAGGATGCCGCCGGCCGAACCGGCCGGCAGTCCCAGCAGGCCGGTCATCAACACCACCAGGCCCAGGCCGAGCACCGCGCAGATCACCGCCAGGATGGTGAAGGTGATGCCGTCCTTCTTCAGGCTATTGAAGAACGCCGGGCCCACGCGCAGGCCCACGCCGTACATGAACAAGTAGTAGAAAAGCGATTTGGCGAAGTTGTCCAGCTGCAGCTTCACCCCGTAGGTCGAGGCCCAGGTCGCCAGCGCGGCGCCGACCACGACCGCGGCGGCCACCATGCCCAGGCCGTAGCCCTTGACCGAGAACTTGCCGACGAACACGGCCATGCCGACGGTGAAGAACAGCAGGATGTAGGGATTGCTTGCAAGGAACTGGAAGAAGGCTTGCATGGCGAGGTTCTCCGGTGCCGCGAAGGCGAGAGGTCACTGCAACGAGTTGGCGCTGCGCTGGGCCAGCACGGCCGGCTTGATCAGCTTGATGCCCTGCGCGGCGTGGTAGCCGTGGATTTCCTTGACGTCGAGCTTGCGCATGAAGGCGATGGTGTCGGCGGTGATCACCTGGCCCGGCACCATGATCGGAAAGCCGGGCGGGTAGGGGATGACGAAGTTGGCCGAGACCATCTGCGGCCCATCCTGCAAACGCCGCTCGACCTCGTCGCTGTGCAGCTTGACGAATTCGCAGTTGTCTTCTTCGTAGGCCATGAAGAACGCCGGGCGCATGTGGCCCTCGTTGCTGCGGCCGTTGGGCGCTTCGCGGAAGGCATCGTGGAAATAGCTGAAGTTCGGCAGGTCCGGCACGTCGGTCATCAGCGAGCGCACGCGGTCGGCGAACGCCTGCTGGCCCGAAGCGCCGGCCTGCGACAGCCGCGACTCGATCTCGCGCGACAGGTCGGCCAGCGCCTTGATCAGCAGCGCGGCGTCGCTGTGGGTGTTGTTGATGTTGATCTGCACCAGCACGCTGTTGCGCGAGGTCTTGTTGATCTGGATGTCGAAGCGCTCGGCCAGCAGGCCCTTGAACTGGGTGCCGTCGAAACCGGCCGCGCCGCAGATCAGGGTCAGGCGGGTGGGGTCGAGCGCGAACTCGTCCTGGTCCCAGGCATCGACCGTGTCGGCCCAACTGGCGTGGCCCGGGCCGTAGTCGCGCAATCCCGACGGGCGGAATTCGGCCGGGATCATGTCTTCCGGCGATGCGGCACGGAAATACCGGGAGATCAGCGGATGGGCATTGATGCTGCGGCGCAGGCGCACCGCCAGGTCGGTCATCTTCAGGGTGAGCGCGTAGCCTTCCAGTTCCATCTGCCGCCGCGCCAGGTCCAGCGAGGCGATCAGCTGCAGGTTCGGCGAGGTCGAGGTATGGGCGAAGAAGGCCTCCTCGAACGGCCCTTCGACCTGGTGGAAGTCCTCGTCCCACACCAGCATCATCGAGCCCTGGCGGAAGGCCGACATCGACTTGTGGGTGGAGTTGGTCTGGTAGACGCGGATGCGCACCTGGTCCGGGTCCGGCAGCGCGTGTTCGTCCAGCGCGGGCAGCGCATCGGGATCGCGCCCGGCGCGCCAGGCCGCGTATTCGTCGCGATAGGCCGGGCTGCGGTAACGCTCGGTCAGTGCCGCGGCCGCGCCCATCGCGGTGCGGCGGCGGTGCAGCGGATTGAAGCGGGCGAAGCCGAACCAGGCCTCGTCCCAGAGGAAGATCAGGTCGGGCTTGATCGCCAGGCATTCTTCCATCAGCCGGCGCGGGTGGTACATGTGGCCGTCGAAGGTGCAGTTGGTCATGTCGATGACCTTGACCCGCGCCAGGTTGCCTTCGGCCGCGCAGTCCAGCAGCGCCTGCTTGATGGTGCGCAGCGGCACCGCGCCGTACATCGAGTACTGGGTCAGCGGGAAGGCTTCCACGTAATAGGGCTGCGCGCCGCTGAGCACGAAGCCGTAGTGGTGGGATTTGTGGCAGTTGCGGTCGACGATGACGATGTCGCCCGGCTTGCACACCGCCTGCACCACGATCTTGTTGGAAGTCGAGGTGCCGTTGGTGCCGAAGTAGGCGCGCTTGGCGCCGAAGGCGCGCGCGGCCGCGTCCTGGGCACGCTTGATGGTGCCGGTGGGCTCGAGCAGGCTGTCCAGGCCGCCGGTGGTGGCCGAGGATTCGGCGAACAGGATGTTGGTGCCGTAGAAATGGCCCATGTCACGGATCCAGTGGGAGCCGAAGATCGATTTGCCGCGCGCGATGGGCAGCGCGTGGAAGGTGCCGATCGGGCGCAGCGCGTACTTCTTGAGGTTGTCGAAGTACGGGGTTTCGTAGCGGTCCTTGATCCCGTCCAGGATCGCCAGGTGGATCTCCATCGGCTCTTCGAGATGGTGGAAGACCCGGCGCAGCGGCGCGGCCTCGTCGCTGCCGGCCAGTTGCTCGGTCGAACGGTCGGTGAGCAGGTACAGGTCCAGTTCGGGCCGGTAGCGTTTGATCGTGCCGGCCAGCGCGGTGGACAGCGCACCGGCCTGGGCGGGCGCGGCGTCGAGGGGGATGAAGCGGGCGATGAAGCGCTTGAGGTCGGCCAGGTCGTAGCGCGAGGGCACCTCGAAGCCGTCGATCAGCACCACCGCCTGCAGGTCGGGGTTGACGATCACCGCCAGCGCCGCATCCTCGAAACTGCCGACGTGCACGGCTTCGTAATGGAACGCGTCGTCGCCGCGGCGCATGCCGCGCATTTCGTCCTTGGCGCGCTGCCACTGCGCCGGGTTGTTCGGCGAGACCACCAGCACTTCGAAGTAGGGCTTGTCCTGCGTGCCGAGCAGGTCGGGCGGCAAGGCATCGAGCAGGGTGCGGTCGCCGTCTTCGTTGGGGTCCCAAGGCTGCGCATCGCGGCGATAGTCGCCCGACAGGATCGCTGCCGAGATCTTGCCGCCCAGCCGCGCCACCTCGTTCGCATCGCCGCTGTCCAGCGCGGCCTCGAGCACGCCCAGCAAGCGCTCGCCGGGGAACGCCCAACAGTGCTCGATACGGCGCAGCCCGGACAGCACCGTGGCGCAGCGCTGGCGGGCGGTGGCGGCGTTGCTGCCGCCGCCGGCCCAGGCCCGCGCGTAGGCGTTGAAGTCGCGCCACTGGTCCGCCCGCATCGAGGCGGCGACCAGCACGTTGGACAGTTCCGCTGGGGACTCAAGGTCGGCATTCATTTGCAGGCTCCGCGGCCGTGGAAGGGATGAGGCGGCGCTCGCGGACAGGCCGGCACCGGCAGGCCCGCCGCACATCCAGGCAACCGAGCCACGCCGGCGCACCAGGGGCGGACACTAACGAGGCCATCACGCCTTCGAAATTGGCCCTTGGACCTATCCACCTCGTCGCGGCCTGTTGTTGCCCCAAGGGCCAATTGCCGGCGTGGCGCGCGAGGCGGAGCGTAGGCGCGATCCTGGCCCAGAGAAGGAACGTGCCCCATGGCTACCCAGAGTGCCTCCCGGTCGCTCGCCCGCCTGCCGGTCCTGCTCGGCGCGTTGCTTGCGTTGAGCGCGCATGCGGCCGATGGCGAGAAGACCAAACTCAAAGGCGTGATCACCGGCGTGCAGGGCGACACGATCACCGTGGTCGACCAGAGCAGGACGCCGCACACGATCCAGCTCTCGGCCGATACCGTGCTGAAGAAGACCAAGGGCCTGACCGGCGTAGTCCACGAGAAGACCGACCGCAGCGTGTTGATGGCGGGCCTGCCCGTATCGGTCGAAGGCATCGCTTCGGGCACCGGCCTGGCCGCCAGCGAGATCAGCTTCAAGTCCGAGGACCTGCGCACCGCGCAGCAGATCCAGGCCGGGCTGGCGCCGACCCACGAGAAGATGGACGAAACCACGGCGCGCATGAACGAATTCGGCACCTACGAGCAGCTCGCCGCCGCCGAGGTGATGTTCGACTCGGGCAGCGTGGCGCTGTCGAGCAAGGCCAAGCGCGACCTCGATGCCTTCGCTGAGAAGGCCAAGCAGACGCACAACTACCAGATCGTGCTGCAGGGCTTCACCGACGCCACCGGCAATGCCGCCGCCAACCAGCGGCTGAGCACGCAGCGTTCCAACGTGGTGGCCAACTACCTGCAGCAGAGCGCGGGCCTGGCACCGGGCCGCGTGCGGGCCGGCGACGGCATGGGCGTGGCGCCGGATGCCGGCAGCGGCAGCAACGCGGGCGCCCGCAAGGTCGTGGTCAAGCTGGTGGTGGACAAGGGCGTGCAGGCCGGCGCGACCCCGCCAGGCAATTGAAGCCGCAGGCGCGCGCATACGGCGTGCTACTTGGAGGATGCATGCACACCCACGCCCTTCCCGCGCTCCTGGTCGCCTTGTGGCTGGCACCGGCGATGGCCCTCGCTGCGCCAGCGGCCGCCGCGCCCACCTCCGGCGCAGCCAAGGCGCAGCCCGCGCCTGGCGCGCCAACCGCGGGCGACACGTTCTCGCGCGAGCAACTGGACCAGATCCTGGCCGCCGTGGCGCTGTATCCGGATACCTTGCTGGCCCAGGTGCTGATGGCATCGACCTATCCGGGCGATGTCACCGATGCGGCGGCGTGGTCCAAGGCGCATCCCGAGGCCAAGGGCGAGGAAGCGGTGCGCCAGGTGGCCAACCAACCCTGGGATCCGAGCGTGCAATCGCTGGTCGCCTTCCCGCAGCTGCTGGCCGTGCTCGGCCAGGACCCGGGCTGGGTGCAGCGCATGGGCGATGCGTTCCTGGCCCAGCCGGACGCGGTGATGGATTCGGTGCAGCGGCTGCGCCGCCAGGCCGAAGCGGCCGGCAACCTGAAGTCGAACGAGCAGCAGAAGGTCAGCCACCAGGCCGCGGCGGCGACACCGGCCGCCACCGCGCCGCAGACCATCATCATCGAGCCGGCCGACCCGCAAGTGGTCTACGTGCCCAGCTACAACCCCAGCATGGTCTACGGCACCTGGGCCTATCCGGCGTATCCGCCGTATTACTACCCGCCACCGCCGTACTACTACCCGGGCGGCGCGCTGCTGAGCTTCGGCATCGGCATGGCCGTGGGCGGCGCGCTGTGGGGCGATCTCAACTGGGGCCACGGCGACATCGACATCGACGTGGACCGCTACAACAACTTCAATTCCAACCGCCAGATCAACCGCGACGGCAACAACACCTGGCGCCACGACGCGGCCAACCGCGACGGCGTGCCGTACCGCGACCGCGCCAGCCGCGAGCAATACGGCCGCCAGCTGGACGGGGCCGGCGCGCGCGAGGACTACCGCGGCCGCGATGGCGCGCGCGGTGCCGAACGCGAGCACGCGGCGCAGTCGTTGCAGGACCGCGGCTTCGAACGCCCCGCTAGCAACAATCTCGAGGCACGCGAACGTGCCGGCGCTTCGCAGCGGCAGCTGTCGCAGCATCCGGGTGGCGGACGGCCGCCGGGCTCGCTCGGGCAGGCCGGCGATCGCGCCGGCAGCGGCAACTTCGGCGCCGCGCAAGGCGGGCAGAACGCCTTCAGCGGTGCGCGCAATCCGGCGCAGTCGCGCTCGGACGCGCAACGCGGCCAGCGCAGCATGCAGAGTTCGCAACGCCCGGCCAGCGCACGCCCGCAAGGGCGCCCGGTGAGCCGGCCCGCCGGCATGCCACGTGGCGGCGGCGGCCGTCGCCGTTGAACGGAGAGTCCACATGACGCCTCGCATTGCCGTGTTGAGCCTGGCCTGCGCATTGCTGCTCGCCGGGCCGGCGCGTGCCCAGCAAGCCTTCCCCACGCCGGCCGCGGCCGGCGAGGCGTTGGTGACGGCACTGGAAACCCGCGACCAGGAACCGCAGCGCATCGCCAGCGTGCTCGGGCAGGACTGGCAGCATTACGTGCCCAAGGGCAGCGTCGATCGCGAGGACGTCGATGCCTTCGTTGCCGCTTATCGCAAGCAGCATGCCTTCAAGAACGTGGATGCCAGCCATTCGCTGCTCGACGTGGGCGCCGATGCGTGGACGCTGCCGGTGCCGCTGGTCAAGCGCCAGGCCGGTTGGGCCTTCGACCTGAAAGCGGCCGAGCCCGAACTGCGGGCGCGGCGCATCGGCCGCAACGAGCGCGATGCGCTGCAGGCAGTGCTGGCCTACTACGACGCGCAGATGGAGTACGCCAGCAAGGAGCGCAACGACAACGGCCTGCTCGAGTACGCCGCCAGGTTCCGCAGCAGCGAAGGCCAGCACGATGGGTTGTACTGGCCGGCCGACGCGAGCGGGCCCAGTCCGCTGGGGCCGCTGTTCGGCGATGAGACGCCCGACGGCGAGTGGCATGGCTACCACTACAAGATCCTCACCGCGCAGGGGCCTTCGGCGCCGCGCGGGGCGTACAAGTACACCTTCGGTTCGTACATGACCCGTGGCTTCGGCCTGGTCGCGTGGCCGGCGAAGTACGGCGACAGCGGGGTGATGAGCCTGATCATCAGCCATGCCGGCGAGGTGTTCGAGAAGGACCTGGGGCCGGACACCGACAAGATCGCCAGTGCGATGACGGTGTTCGATCCGGACAGCAGTTGGACGCCGGTGGATACGCAGGCAGCCGATTCGCCTTGAGTGCCCGCATCCGCCGCTTCGGGGCACCTTCCCCCAAGAAGGGGGCTGCTGTCCCACGAGTCGGAGAAGGGCGCCTTCCCGGCTTTGCGGCAAAGCAGATAGGGGCGCTTACTCGCGCTCGGCCGGCGGCGCCGGCAGCCCTTCCCAGTATTGCTTCGGCACGATCTTGGCCGTTTCCGGGTCGGCCTCGTAGCTCGGCGACATGATCTGCACGCCGGCGGCGTTGAAGGCATCCTGGATGTTGGCCAGCAGCGCGCTGCGGATCTGCCAGCGCCGCGCCACGTCGGTCACGCGGCAACGCAGGGTGTAGGCGACGGCGAAGTCCGACAGTTCGCTCTGGATGACGTGCGGCGGCGGCTCGGCCAGTGCGCCTTCGGTGCGCGCGGCCGCTTCCAGCAACAGGCGGTGGACCTGCCGCCACGGCACGTCGTAGCCGATGGTCAGGTCCGCCTCCAGCCACAGGCCCGGCCCGTCGGGGTTGCGCGAGTAGTTGCGCAGTTCGCCGGACAGCACGACGTTGTTGGGAAAACTGACTTCCACGCCCAGCGGGGTGCGCAGGCGCGTGGTGAACAGGCCGATCTGCTGCACGACGCCTTCGGTGTCGCCGATGCGCACGACATCGCCGGCCAGCAGCGTGCGCGAGTAGAGCAGGGTGAAGCCGCCGGCCGCCTGCGCCACGATGCTCGAGGCGCCCAGCGAGACCATCAGGCCGACGAATACGCTCAGGCCCTTGAATGCCTCGGTGCCGGCGCCGGGCAGGTAGGGATAGGCCATGGCCAGGGCGAACAGCCAGATCACCGCGGTGATGATCTTGCGGGTGGGCTCGGCCAGGGGCTGGTCGATGCCGATGAACTGGAAGCGGCCACTGGTCACGCCTTCGAAGGTGATGCGGATGGCCTGGGTGACCAGGCGCGCGGCGACGAAGATCAGCGCCACGGTGAACAACCCCGGCAACGCCAGCAGGGTGGCGCGGCCGAAGCGCAGGAAGCGTTCGCCGATCCAGCCGCTCATCGCCTCGGACCAGGGCTGCGTGTACGGGAAGCGGCCGAAGACGAAGCGCAGCCATTCCTCCACCAGCACCGCCACCGCCAGCCAGCCGAACAGCCGCGCCAGGCTGCGGCCGCTCATCAGCAGGCCGATCAGCATCTGCCGGGCGGAATTGCTGCGCAGCTTTTCCAGCCGCCGCTGCACCCAGGCATCGACGTGCCGGCGCACCCGCCGCACGCACCCGCGCGCCGCCAGCACCAGGACGATCGCGGCGAGCGTGGCCACCAGTGCCCAGGCGCCGCCGGCCAGCAGGCGTTGCGGCAGGCGTGCCTGCTCGGCCGCCGCGATTGCGCTCCGCATGCGCGCGATGGTGTCGTCGCGCAGTTGCTCCAGGCTCTGGTTGCCGAGCACGTCGCGGTCGGCGGGGGTCAGCACGGTGACCAGTTGGCCGCCGGCCAGGATCACCACGCCCTGCGGCACGGCCTGGTAGCGGATGTCCGCGTGGCCCGGCAGGTCGACGATGCGCGCCAGGTTGGCCTCGGTGGCACGGGCGCGCATCTGTGGCGTGTTGCCGTACAGCGGCCCGCGGAAGGTCACCAGGTCGCGGTTGAAATAGCGCGCGGTGGCCCGTTCGCCGGCGGCCTCGGTGCTTGCCGGTGCCGCCGCTGCGGCCGCTGCCGGTTGCGCCCACGCCGGCAGCGCGCCCAGCGCCAGCATGAGCAGCACCATCCCCGACAGCACCCAGCGCGACACCCGTGGCAGCATGGCGTTTCCCGTGTGCTCAGAAGCGATAGGTCAGGCCCAGGCGGAAGCCGCTGTCGACGAAGCGCAGGTTGCCGTTGAAGCGCGATTTGTCGGCATCGGCATCGATCCGGCGCACCGTGTAGTCCACCAGGAAGCCCCAGCGCTCCCACGGATACCATTCGACGCCGAGCCGGCCGAAGGTGACGTCGGCATCGATGTCGTTGATGTCGGCGGTGAAATAGCCCACGTCGGCGCCGATGCGCCATTGTTCGCCCGGCGTCCAGCGCCAGCTGCCGCCGATCGTCGGCGCGGGCAGGTCGGCATCGACGCTGTTGTCGACGTGGATGCCGGCGCCGTTGCCGTTGGCGGCCACCTCGGCCGACAGCTTGAGCGCCATCTTGTACCAGAGCAGCCCCACGCGCGGGCCCAGCGCCCAGCGCTCGCGGCTCCACGCCCAGTACACGTAATAGGCCTCGTAGGCGTCCAGGTCGAAATCGGCCTTGAGCTGGGTGTCGGTCTGGTAGTGGGTGCCGTTGAAATCGAAATCGCGCCGCGTGCGGCGGTCGGCATCGGCGCTGTCCTGGTAGTAGGCCAGGCCGAATTCGTGTTTCTCGAAGGGACGCCAGGTCACTCCGAGCGAGGCGATGGTGTTGTTCTTGTCCAGGCCGAGGTCGCGTTGCAGGTCGATGCGGGTGCCGGCGTCGGTCTGGCCGTCGGCGCGGATCTTGGTATCGAAGTCGGTGACGTAGCCGGTGAGGCGAACGCTGAAGGTGTCCAGCGGTTCGACCGCCCAGGCTGGGGCGGCGACGGCCAGCAGCGGGGTGAGGATCAACAGGCGATGGGTTTTCATGGGCAGCTCCCGGGAGCGGGTTCCTTTATCCAGTGTGGGCAGCGCTGCGCAGGCCGACCAGGCGCGCGACCAGCAGGGCGAGATACAACTGGCCGGCGATGGCCTCGAGCACGGCCAGTCCGCGCATCACGCTGCTGGCCGGGGTGATGTCTCCGTAGCCCAGGGTGGCCAGGGTGACGAAGCTGAAGTAGATGGCGCCGCCCATGCCCAGGCCGGTGCGCGCGGCCTGGCCGCCGACCAGCATGGAGCCCGGTTGCCAGGCCGACAGGGTGGCGAAGATCACCCCGCCGCAGATGCCGATCAGCAGATAGGCGCTGAGCGCGGCGTAGAGCTGCTCGGTGTGCACCTTGACGCTGGACAGCGAATAGCGGACCGCGTGGTAGGCGGCCAGCGCGCCGAGCACGCACCACATCGCCGCGCCGGCCACCTGCACGAGCGGCGAGCCCGCCGCCTCGGCGAACCAGCGCAGCGCCTGCACCAGCAACACCAGCACCAGCAGCACCGAGCGCTGCAGCGAGTGGCCGATGGGGAACACGGCGCTGATCAGGCTGGCGAACAGCAACACGTCCATGAGCCGATGCCCGAACGACAATGCCTCCAGCAGCGGGCCGAGGGTCACCGTGGCCAGCAGCGCGCAGAACAGCAGCGCGTAGCGGCGGCGTTGCAGCAGCGGGGGCAGGGAGGGGGCCATGCCGGTTCATGCCGCCACGTCCGGGACATACCAGAACAGCGTCGCCAGGATGACGTACAGGCCGAGCAGCTGCACGCCGCGCAACCAGTCGGCGCGGCCATCGCTGGCGACCTGGCCGGCGATGATCACCGCCACCAGCACGGTCAACACCAGGCCGGCGCCAAACTCCAGGCTCATCGGCGCCGGTCCGGTGAAATAGCTGAGCAGGACCAGCAGCGGCGCCACCAGCAGCGCCAACTGCACGCTCGCGCCCAGGGCAATGGCCATGCTCAGTTCCATGCGGTTCTGCCGCGCCGCGACCAGCGCGGTGGCCTGCTCGGCGGCACCGCCGATCACCGCCAGCACGAACACGCCGGTGAACGCATCGCTCAACCCCAGCGACTGGCTGGCCGGCTCGACCACGCCCACCAGGATTTCGCTCAGCCAGATGATGCCGATGCTGCTGAGGCCCAGGAACAGGGCCGCGCGCCCATTGCCCAGCGGCGCGCCGTGGGCATCGCCATGGCCGCCGGCCTCGGCCACCGCCGGGCTGCGCATGGTGAAGGCGACGTTCGCCGCGTAGACCAGCAGCAGCACGATCGACAGCACCAGGCTGATCGACTGCAGCGCGCCGCCGGGCGCGGGCACCACCTGGCGATAGGCCGCCGGCAGGATCAGGGTGATTACCGCCAGCGACAGCAGGGTGCTCTGGGTCCGCGCGGTGCGCGCGTCGTATTGCTGGGTGCCGTGGCGCGCGCCGCCCAGCACCATCGACAGGCCGAGCACGAACAGGATGTTGCCGATGATGGTGCCGGCGATGGAGGCCTTGACCAGTTCGTGCAGGCCGCCGCGCAAGGCCGCCAGCGCGATGATGAACTCGGCGGCGTTGCCGAAGGTGGCGTTGAGCAGGCCGCCGATGCCCGGGCCCAGGCGCGTGGCCAGCGCGGCGGTGGCGCGGGCCATCAGCGCGGCTAGCGGCACGATGCCGCCGGCGGTGAACGCGAACACCAGCAGCGGCCGATCCGGCAGCAAGTGATGCAGCACGATGGCGACCGGGACCAGCAGCAACATCCATTTCATGGCGGAGGGGCCTCAGTCGTGCGGACTTTGTGGCGTGCCGGCCGGCACGTCCGTTGCGGCGCCCTGGGCGAGGGGTTCGGCGTTGCCGCCAAGCGCCAGGTACAGGTCGACACGCCGGCTCAGCCGCGCCTGCTGCACGCTCAGCAGCGCGGAGCGTGCGGCCAGGGTGGCCATGTCCTGCGAGTACACGGCGCGCTGGTCGGACTTGCCGATGCGGTAGGCGTCGCGCGCCTGCTGCAGCGATTGCTGGTTGGCGGCCAGGGCATCGCCCAGCACGGCCTCGCGCTCGCCCAGCATCTGTTCGGCGGCCAGGGCGTCCTCCACTTCGCCCAGTGCGGTGAGGGCGCGCCGGGTGTAGTCGGCCACGGCCTGTTGCTGTTCGGCCGAGCGCAGGCGCACCTGGCCGGTGAGCGCGCCGCCGGTGTAGAGCGGCATCACCCCGGTGGCGGCCACGCTGGAGGTGGTCTGTTCCAGGTCCTGGCGCGTCTCCACCGCGCTGTTGCTCAGCCGGCCGTAGCCGGCCGAGATCGATAGCGTCGGCAGCATCGCGGCCCTGGCTTCGCCGACCTTGTCGAACGCCGCCGCGACGCGGCGCTCGGCCGCGTACAGGTCGGGACGGCGGTTGAGCACGTCGATCGGGATGCCGGCCGGAACCGGCCCGGGCATCGGCGTCAGCGTGCTGGCGCCTTGCAACTGGGCGCCGGGATAGCGGCCGAGCAGCAGCTCGAGCGCGCGGGCCGCACTGAGGTAGGCCTGGCGCGTCTGCAGGCTGGCATCGCGATAACCGGCCGCGCTGGCGCGGGCGGCCAGGGTGTCGTTGGTGGTGCCGATGCCGAGCCGTTCGCGGTGTTCGGCCAGCGCGACCAGGCTTTGGCCCTGGCCGGCCATCTGTTCGGCCAGCGCCTGCTGCAGGTGCGCCTCGGTGGCGACGAACCAGGCCCGCGCCACGCTGGCGGCCAGCGACTGCTGCGCATATCGGTAGTCGGCGCTCTGCGCATCGGCCGCGGCGATGGCGGCGTTGCGCGCGTAACGCAGGCGTCCCCACAGATCCAGTTCCCAGCTCAGCCGCAACATCACGCCGCTGAGCAAGGGCACCAGGTCGGCGACGGGCTTGGAGCCGCCGCGGCCGATGATGCCGATCGCCGGCAGCAGCTGCGCGCGGGCGATGTCGACCTGGGCATTGGCCTGCTCGACGCGCGCGGCGGCGATCAACAGGTCCGGGTTGCTGGCCAGCGCCTCGTGCACCAGGGCGGTCAAGGCCGGGTCGTCGAAGCTGGCCAGCCAACCGGCATCGACCTGCTGCTGGCTGGCCTGGGCCGACCAGTTCGGCGGGATCGCCACCTTGCCCAGCGCGTCGGCGCGGATCTCGTCGCTGCGCGGCTCGGGCATGAGCGCGCAACCGGCCAGCGCCACGCATACGGCCAGGCACGCGGCCAGACCGGTGGCCGGCGGCGCGGCGGGATGCGGGGGCGGGCGGGAGGAGCGCATGGGCGGGCCTCAGTGCAACTTGAGCACAAGCCAATCCAGCTTGGTGCCCACGCGCAGGATGACCTTGCGCACGATGTGGATCAGCGTGCCGTGCTCGGTATAGATCGCGCCCTGGCCCTCGGCGCCCATCGCCAGGAAGATGTCGCGGTCCTTGCCGGTCGGGCGCAACCGCACCGCGATGCGGCCCGGCGGCAGCGGCGTGGCTCCGGTCTGCGGCACCATGCCGCTGATCGGCAACTGCCCGCTGCCCGAGGCCCACACCACCGAATCGACCTTGCACTTGATGATCCGGTTGGGATAGATCTTCAGTGCGATCTCCGCCTCGTTGCCGGCGGCGACGTTGCCGAGCTCGTTCTGCGCGAACATCGCCAGCACCCATTGCTCGCGTTCGACGAAGGACATCACCGGCGTCAGCGGCAGGCTGGCCGCGTAGGAACCCTCGCGCAGCTGCAGGTTGATGACGGTGCCGTCGGCCGGGGCGCGCACGGTGGTCTGGTCGAGCTGCCAGCGCGCTTCCACGATCTGCGCCTTGAGCTGTTCCAGCGCCGCGTGCGCCTGCGCCACTTCGGACAACTGGCCCTGCGGCGTCTGCGCCGAGAGCTTCTGCTCGACCTGGGCGACCTGCGCGTTGGTCGACAACAACTGCGAGCGCATGCTCAGCGCTTCGGTCTGTGCCTGCTCATGGTCGAAGCGCGAGCCGGCGCCGAGCTGGGCCAGTTCGCCGGTCTGCTTTTCGCGGCGGTCGGCCAGTTGCAGGCGCGAGGCCAGCGCGGCGCGGTCGGCACGGACCGCGCGCAATTGCTCGCCGAGTTCGCGCTGGTAGGCCTGCGCGGTGTCCAGCTTGGCCGCCAGTTCCGGCAGCTTGGCCTCCAGCGCCGCCAGCTGCTGCTGGTAGGGCACCGGGTCGATGCGGAACAGCACCTGGCCCTTGCGGATCGGCCGGTTGGATTCCACCGGCACGTCGATCACCCGCCCGGTGACGCGCGGCACCACCTGCACCACGTAGTTGATCACCCGCACGTCCGAGGACGACGGCGCGACCACGTTGAGGATCAGGATGAGCGCGGTCAGGCCGAAGATCGGCAGCGAGAACACGATGATCTGCGAGACGAAGTTCCAGGGCAGCCACTTGAACTTGAAGAAGACCAGCCAGACGAAGAACGAGTAGATCAGCAGCAGGATGATTTCCATGGCTCAGCCCCGGTCGCCGGTGGTGGGGCCGCGCGGTGGCAGGCTGGCCCGCGACAGCGAGGCATCGATCTCCATCGCGGTCAGGCGGCGGTTGAGCGCGTCCAGTTCCTGCTGCCAGGCCGCCGCGCTGGGGGAGGGCGGTGTCGGCGCCTGCGGTTCCAGCGGCACTTCGGTTTCCGCATCGCGCAGCGGCGTCAACGCCTCGCCGTGGTGCGGATGCTCGTCCTGGTCGGTGCCGTAGGCGATCTTGTGCAGCACCGGCTTGGTGTAGGCCCACAGCCAGGCCAGCGGCCACAGCAGGCCACCGAAGGCCAGCGACAGCAGGCACAGCGTCTTGATCGCCGCCAACTGCGGGTGGCGGCGCTTTTCGGCGATCTTCTCCGGCAGGATGTGCACCAGCCAGAACGCGCTGATCAACACGATCGGCACGATGATCAGCGCCAGCCAGGCGACTACGTCGGCGGCCGCGTCCAGCGCCTCGCCGCTGAGGAAGGAAGCCTGCGCCAACGGCGGCCAGCCCAGCAGCCAGGCCAGGGCCAGGGCGGCCGCCAGGGGCCGGCCGGTGCGGCGGCGAACGCGGGGAAGGGGCAGGGCAGTCATGGCGGCGTCGGCGTAGGAGGGGATCCGGGGGGTGTTGCCGGCTTGCGGTGGCGCGCGATGGCGGTGGTCACCGCATCCACCAGGGCATCGCCATCGACCGGCTTGCACAGGTAGGCATCGGCGCCGTTCTCCATGGCCTCGCGCCGGCTTTCGCGGCTCTCGTCGCCGGTCACCACGACCACCGGGATGGACAGCTGCGAATCGGCCAGCGAGCGCTGCACATCGAATCCGCTCAGCCCGGGCATGCGCAGGTCCATCACCACGCAGTCGGGGACGCTGCCGGCGGCGTGGCGCAGGAATTCCGACCCCGAGCCGTAGGCGAGCACGTCGAACCCGGCCGAACGAAGCAACCTGCGCAGCGCCTGCCGCACGTCGTCTTCGTCGTCGACCACTGCAACCAGGGGCGTTCGATCGATCATCGCGACTTAACGTCTCCTGGCGCAGCTTGCCCCGCAATTGGCCCTTGGACCCATGTCAAGCAAGGGGCCGCGCCGGCGCCGCCGGCGATGGGGGACAGCGGCGACACACAACGCCAGTGCGCCACGCCCGGCGAGGCGCGAGGTCCGCGGTGGGGTGGGTTGTGCGCCTGGCCGTCGGGGGGTGGCCTTGGCGTTGTGGCAAACGGGATGCGACACGGAAGGGCACGATCACCTGCGTGGGGATCAACGATGAATTGGGTGGACCTGGTGTGGCCGCTGGTGACTTCCCTGGGCCTGGTGCTCGGGCTGGTACACCTGTTGGTGTGGTGGGCACACCGGCGCGAAGGCGCGTACCTGGGCCTGGCCATTGCCGCCTTCAGCCTGGCGGTGCTGACCGTGCTCGAGCGCATGGCGCTGTTCAATCCCTCCACTGCGCAGACCGCGGCGGTGATCCGCTGGATGCATGTGCCGCTGCTGTTGCTGGTGGCCGCGTTGCTGTACGCGGTGTACAGCAGCTTCGGCTACGGCGCGGCGTGGCTGGCGATCGCCGCGGTGGGGCTGCGCCTGGTGGCCGTGGTGCTGGACTTCACCACCGGCGTGAACCTCAACTTCCTGAGCATCGAGCGGATCGAATGGCGCAGCTGGGGTGGCGTGGCCATTGCACAGCCGGTGGGGCCGCCGAACCCGGCCGTGGCCGTGTCGTTGCTGAGCAACCTGCTGCTGGTGGCCTATCTGCTGCATACGCTGGTGCGCGGGCTGCGGGTGCAGCCGGAGCGCCGCAACGCGCTGCTGCTGGTCTGCGGCGCCTGCCTGGTGTTGGCCTGCCTGCTGATTTCCACTTCATTGTCTTGGGCACTGCACCTGCCGCGCGTGCCGCTGGGATTGCCGTGCGTGGCGGCGCTGCTGCTGGCCGTGGGCTGGCAGTTGGGCAAGGACCTGGTGCAATGGAACCGGCTCGAAGACCGGCTGCGCCGCAGCGAACTGGGCCGGCTGCAGGTGGAGAGCGAGCTGAGCCAGGCCGCCCTGGCGTCGGGGCAGGGCCTGTGGCAATGGGACGTGGCCGCGCACAGCTTCATCCAGAACGCCACCAACCGGCGGCTGCTGGGCAATGGCGCCGACGCGGCGGCGGAGGAAACGCACGACCCCCGGCAGACCTTCGCCCGGGTCGACGAAGACGCGGTGGCCGCGCTGTTCTCGCGCGTCGCGCCCGATGAGCTGGAACACATCCGGCGCCGCTTCGACATGGCGATCCACCAGCCGCGCTACGAACTCGAATACCCGGTGCGCGACAGCAACGAGCAACGCCGCTGGATCTGCCTGCGCGGCACCGTCGAGCACGGCCCGGACGGCACGCCGCGCGTGGTCCGCGGCCTCACCCAGGACATCAGCCGGCGCCGCAGCGAGGAGGCGCAGCTGCGCGCGGTGCTCGACAGCTCGCCCACCGCGCTGCTGCTGGTGGATCCGCACGGCGATATCCGCTACGCCAACCAGCAGGCGGCCGCGACCTTCGGTTATGCCGAGGGCATGGTCGGCGTGGCGGTGGACACGCTGCTGCCGGACAGCTGCCGTGGCGGCCACGCCCGCCAGCGTGCGCAGTTCGCCCGGCAGCCCCGCCGCCGCGGCATGGCCAGCGGACGCGATCTTTTCGCGCGGGCGCGCTGCGGGCGCGAATTCCCGGCCGAGATTGCGCTCAGTCCGTTGGACATCGAAGGCAGCGCGCATGTCGTGGTGGCGGTAGAGGACCTCACCGAACGGCGGCGCGCGGCGCAGGAAGTGGCGATCGAACGCGAGAGCATGGCGCACATGTCGCGGGTGTCGTTGATCGGCGAGATCTCCGGCTCGCTGGCGCACGAGTTGAACCAGCCGCTGGCGGCGATCCTCAGCAACGCGCAAGCCGCGCAGCGCATGCTGCGGCGCAACCCGGCGGAGATCGCCGATGTGCGCGAGATCCTCGACGACATCGTCGAGAACGACCGCCGCGCCGGCCAGGTCATCAGCCGCCTGCGCGGCCTCCTGAAGAAGGAGTTCCGCGCCTTCGTTCCGCTCACCGCCAACGACCTGGTCAACGACGCGCTGCGGGTGATCCGCAACGACCTGATCAATCGCGGCGTCGAGTACCGCCTCGACCTGGCCGCCAACGTGGCCCGCATCCAGGGCGACCCGGTGCAGCTGCAGCAGGTGCTGCTCAACCTCATCATCAATGCCTGCGAAGCCATGGGCGAGCGCGCGCCGCGCATCCTCACCGTGCGGACCGCGCTGGCGCACGAGGGCTACATCGGCTTCGAGGTGCAGGACACCGGCAGCGGGATTCCGCCGGACAGGCTGGAGGCGGTGTTCACCGCCTTCCAGACCACCAAGCCGAACGGGATGGGCATGGGCCTGTCCATCTGCCGCACCATCATCCGCGCACACGGGGGACGAATATGGGCCAGCAACGCATCGCGCGGCGGCGCCAGCCTCACCTTCGAACTTCCCATCATGGAGTAGTGCCATGGCTGCCGTTGTCCGGATTACTGCCGTCCAGGCGGTGCAGACCGCCGCCGTCCGCACGCCCGTCGTCCATGTGGTCGACGACGATCCCGGCGTGCTGACCGCGTTGGGTCGCTGCCTCAAGGCCGACGGGTTCCATGTGACGTTGAGCCAGTCCACGCAGGAGTTCCTCGATCACTACGACCCGGCCGCCACCGGCTGCCTGATCCTCGACCTGCAGATGCCCGACATGAACGGGCTGCAATTGCAGCGCCTGCTGGGCGAGCGCGGCCAGCATCCGGCGGTGGTCTTCCTCAGCGGCTGCGCCGACGTCGCCAGCTGCGCCAGCGCCATGCGCGCCGGCGCCATCGACTTCCTGACCAAGCCGGTCGAGTCCGAGGTGCTGCTCGAAGCGGTGATGCGCGGCCTGCGTAGCGAAACCGAGGCACGCCAGCGCCGCGAAAAGGAGCAGGCCGCCGAACACTGCTGGAGCGCCCTGACTCCGCGCGAAAAGCAGGTGCTGCCGCACATCATCAGCGGCCGGCTCAACAAGCAGATCGCCGCCGATCTTGGCGTGTCGTTGAAAACGATCAAGGTCCATCGGGCGCGCATCATGCACAAGCTGGGCGTGCGCTCGGTGGCGGCGCTGGTGCGCGTGGCCGAGTTGGCGCACGTGGGGGTCGGTTAGGCGCGCCAGCCTACCAGTTCCAGCGCATGCCGAGCTTGCCGTTCCACGCGGTCTCCTCGCCGTCGAAGCTCCACGTGTAGTCGACGTCGGCGAACAGGTAGCCGGTCTGGCTGACCTGCCAGGTGCCGCCGATGCCGACTTCGGCCCAGGTGTCGTCCAGTTCCGCGGCGAACGGTACATAGCCGCGCGCACTGGAGAACTCGGTCGTCGGCGAGCCACTGAACGCATGCCAGACGTTCGCGCGCAGCCATACGTCGCTGGCGCGCGCGTGGCCATCGCGATTCTGTCCGGCGCCGATGCGGTTCAGCCGCGCGCCGAGCCGGCCGACGGTCGAATCGCCATCGCTATAGCGCACGCGGGCAATGTCGTCGACGATGTCGTCGATGTCCACGCGCTGCCATAGCACTTGCGCCTGCGGTTCCAGGCGCCAGCCGGTGGGGTCGCTGGCGGAGGCGCCGGCACCCAGCGCGAACGGCCAGCCACCTTCCAGCGAGACGACGATGCCGTCGCCGTTGGTGAAGGTGTCCGGCAGGCGCGTGGACTGGGCCCGCAGGTCGTACCAGGTGTATTGGGCCACCGCATCGAGGTAGGCACCGCGGGCACTGAAGCCCGTCCAGTAAGCACCGATCGTGCGTGCGTCGAACTCGTCGCTGCCGGCGTGGAAGTCGACATTCAGCAGGTTGTGCTGGACATCGCCCTTGCCTTGGCCGTAGGCGAGATAGCCGCCGGCATGCTGGCGGGCGCCGCCGGCGTCGATGGAACGGTACAGGTCCAGGCCGATCTGCAATGCATCGAACTGGTAGTCGAAGCTGGGGCCGCGGTCGCCGTAGATGCCCTGGCTGCCGCCGTCGCGCTCGCCGTCATGGTGGAGCACGCGAACCCAGGCACCGTTCATGCCGGTCCTGTCGGCGTCGAGGTCGTCACGCTGCCGCAGCAGGTGCTCATCGCCTACGCGTTCGTGCAGCGTGTCGACCAATGCGCGCCCATACAGCGCAGACATGGTGGGCAAGGCCACGGCCAGGGAGACCTCCTGCCGGAAGGCAGGCGTCGGCGGCACGGGCGGCGGCACCGGAGGGGGCGGTGGCGGCGGCGGGAATGGCGGCGGAGGCGGAGGCGGAGGCGGAGGCGGCGGCGGAGTGGGAGGAGGAGGAGGCGGCGGCGGGCACGGCGGTACCGGTGCGCCCGGTGCCCCGCATTCGATCGTGGAGCGCAGGAACCAGCTGTTCTGCACGTCGGCCGAACCGGCGCCATTGGCGCCGCCTTGATAGAGGAAATACTCGTACGGGCCGGCCACGACCGGGCCGGCCAGGGCGAAAGAATTGCCGGCCGTGGTCGAGTTGACCGCCTGTACCAGCAAGATGCCGTCGGCCGTGGTCAACGCACCGCCGCCGCCGGTGCCGCGTACCTGGATCGTACCGGGCCCACTGCCGGTGCCGTTGAGGATGATCAGCCGGTCGGAAGGCGAGTCGTCGGCGGCAAGCCAGCTGTTCATCGCGAGCCTGCCGTCGCCGGCGTAGCTGTTGACGGTGAGCGTCTTGTAGCTGCCGGGCAATTCGGGCGAGCCCACCGGCGGGGCGAAGTCGATGAGGCTGGGATCGTTGACCAAGGTGGTCAGCACGGACGAGCCGGTCAAGAACCAGGTGCTGTCGATCAAGGTGACATGGGACGTACTGCCCGCATCGGTCTGTGCCGAACCGGTGAGCGTCGAACGGGTGATCGTCAGCGTGCCATCGGCGGCCGGCCGGCCCGCCGGACTGACCGTCAGCCACTCGCCGCTGCCGCCCACCTGGGTGTCGCTGAGGTTGGCGACGCCGCTCTCGCCGGTCACCACGATGGTGCCGCCGCTGGCGTTGGACAAGCTGCCGCCAGTGAACTGCACCAAGGCGCCGCTGCCGTCGATCAGTAATGCTGGCGCTGGCGCCCCGGTGGCCGTCACCGTGGTGCCGGTGGCCATGATGGTGCCACCGGCCGCATCCAGGCCTGCGGAGAGGGCGCCGGTGGTGCCGATGGTGACGCCCGGTCCCAAGGTCAATACGCCACCGAGCACCGCGCCAGCGGCATGGCTGTCGATGCCGCTGGTGGTCACGCTGCCGCTGTTGAGGGTGGCCTGTGCGCCGTTGCGCGCGAGCAGCCCGCGGGCGCCCAGCGCGCCGTCCGAACGGATGGCCAGGTTGCTGGCAGTGAAGCTCGCCGTGTCGTCGGCGAGCACGGTCGGCACGCCGGGCCCGCTGCTGGCGGTCGTGCTGGCGGTCCCGCCGCCGGCCAGCGAGACGCTGCTGCCCGCGCCGAGCACCGACACCGCCGTTCCCGGTCCAGTGAGGGCGACGGTGCCCGCCTGGCTCAGCGAGCCGGCGTTGGATACCGCGATGCCGGTGCCGCTCGCGCCGCCCATGGCCACGGTCAACGAAGTGCCTGCAGCGCCGGTAAAACTGCTGGCATCGAGTTGCACGCCGGTGGCCGCGGCCTCCGAAGCCGTTACCCGCAGTGCGCTGCCGGCTTGAAGCGCGAAGGTGGCCGCCGCCGTGCCGCCCAGGCCGAGGTCGCCGCCGGCAATGCTGGGGGTGCCCGGGCCGAAGACCACGCTGCTGGCCGCGTTGGAGATGCCGATCGAGCCGGCGCCGGTGGCCGACAGCGCAGTGGTGCCATCGAGGGTCAGGCTGGCGCCGCCTTGCATCAACGCGCCATAGCTGTCGGCGCCGGCAATCACCTGGCTGTCGGTCAAGCGTGCGGCAGTGCCGGCCAACATGTAGAGGCCCCAACTGCCAGTGCCGACGGTGAATCGGCTGTCGGTCGCGGTCAGCCGAGCCGGCGCCAGGGCGCCATTGCCCCACCAGCCGACACTGTCGTTGCCCAGCGTGATCGTGCTGCGCAGCAAATTGGAGCGCGAGCCGGCGATGGCGCCGGTGTAGCTGCCGGCGAAATAGTTGTAGAGGCCGAGCGCGTAGTTTCCTGTGGTGATGGTGCTGTCGGTGAGATTCAGTTCCGCCTCGCCTGCCACCAATGCGCCGCGGGTGCGGCCAGTGCCGACGATGCCGCTGCCCAAGGTGACCGTCATGTTCGTTGCATTGATCTGCCCCAGGGCGCTCTGACCGGGCAGGCCGCCGCCCGGACTCGTATTGGTGACCTGGAACGCAGTGGCCACGGTGGAGGGCAGATCGATGACGGTGCCGTTGGCGTTGACGATTCCGCCACCAAACGCGGCCACCGCCGCCAAGGTCATCGTGGGGGAATAGGTGTTGGCCGGGTTGAGCCCTAGAACCGTTCCCGCACCGAGGTTCAGCACGCCGCCGGTGGTGGCCAGGGCGTGTGCCAAGGCCTGCGGCGCCATGTAGACCGTGGTGTTGGTAAACGTGCCCGTGGCGGTCGCATAGCTGCCATCAGGTCCGCTGAAGATCGTGATCGGGCTGAAGAAACCGGCGCCGCCGGTAGGGATCTCGGCGACGATGTTGTAGCCGGTGAACGTGGCGGTGGTGCCGTAGCCCACTCGCACCACGTCCCAGGTCGTCCCCATAAGCGTGCCGTCGGGCAGGGCATGGGTGGCGCCGTCGCAGAGGGAAAGGACACGTGGATTGGTCTGAATGCCCTGGCAACCCACGCCTTCTCCGGGGCTGGTCAGCAACGTGGTACCCGAAAATTCCGGCGTGGGCGCCGGATCGTCCGCCGGTGGCGCCGCAAGCGCTGTCGAACTGGCCAATGTCAGCAGGCCCAAGGCAACGGCGCGAGCCAACGGCGTGGCGTGGAAAGTGCGAGGACAGGCGGCCCATCGGCCGCCGCGAGCAAGCGCATCGCCACTCGATCCATACGATCCCATGACACTTTCCTTAGTTCGCGCAGTTAACCTGCAGCGGCAATGAACTCCCTCGTACGTGCAAACTCCGTGAAGTTGAAGCTCACAAAGTTATCTGCGCGATGCGTGCATGTTGCCAGCATGATCGCCGCAATCGTGCCGGTGCGCGGCTTCAGGACCGGATCGCCGCCGGCAGCGCCGTGATGGCCCCTCGAAGGCAAAGATGCGAAGATCTGCCCCCTCCACGGCGGGCCCCTCCCTGGCAGACCACGCCACGCCCGCCGTCCCACCGAGACCCGTGTGAAGACTCCCCCCAGTTTGCAGGCGCTGATCGACGATGGCGCCATCGATGAAGTGTTGCGCCCGCTCAAGAGCGGCAAGGAAGCGGCGGTGTATGTGGTTCGTAGTGGCGAGGATGTCCGCTGCGCGAAGGTCTACAAGGACATGGCGCAGCGCAGCTTCCAGCAGCGCGTGCAGTACCAGGAGGGCCGCAAGGTGCGCGGCAGCCGCCAGGCGCGCGCGGTCGGCAAGGCCAGCAAGTACGGCCGCAAGCAGCAGGAAGCGGCCTGGAAGAACACCGAGGTCGAGGCGCTGTACCAACTGCGCGCCGCCGGGGTGCGCGTGCCCGAGCCCTACGGTTATTTCCACGGCGTGCTGGTGATGGAACTGGTGACCGACGCCGAAGGCTTTTCGGCGCCGCGCCTGGGCGAGGTCGAGCTCAGCGCCGAGCAGGCGCGCGACTACCACCGCGTGCTGGTGCGGCAGGTGGTGTTGATGCTGTGCTGCGGGCTGATCCACGGCGATCTGTCCGCCTACAACGTGCTGGTGGGCCCGGATGGCCCGGTGGTGATCGACTTCCCGCAGGTGGTCAGCGCCGCCGGCAACAACGCCGCGCGCACGATGCTGCTGCGCGACGTCAACAACCTCACCGCCAACCTCGGCCGCTGGGCGCCGGAGTTGCTGGACACCTGGTACGGCGAAGAGATGTGGGCGTTGTTCCAGGCCGGCGAGTTGCGGCCGGACAGCGTGTTGAGCGGCCATTTCGAAGCCGACGAATCGAGCATCGACCTGGACAGCGTGCGCCACGCCATCAACGATGCGCGCGAAGAAGCGTTGATCCGCCAGCAGGGCCGCGAAGCGGCGGCCAACGACGACGATTAGCCGTTGCGGGTGGCGCTGGGGGGACTTGGGCCATCGGCCGCGACCGCGAGCTGTGGGTTTGCGGCTCCGTTCGTCGGGGCTGAAGCCCCTCCTACAGAGGGGCGAATGCGGGGGAGAGGCGATGCGAGCGGCTTGGTTAGAATCGATCGCCGGCCGGCAGGTAGCGCCAGGCGCCGGCGGGCATTGCACCTTCCGGCCCCTTGCCCAGCGGCACCTTGCCGATGCGCAGGCGCCTGATCGAGACGACGTCCAGGCCCACCTGCGCGCACAGGGCGCGCAGATCTCCATCGTGTGTCCCCTTGATCGCGAAGCGCAGCCGGGTCTCGTTCTGCCAGCTGACCTTGCACGGTAGTGCGCGGCCACCCACGCGCACGCCTTCGGCAAGCTTGTGCAGGCCATACGGCGCCAGCTCGCCACGGACTTCGACGATGTACTCGTGCTCGATCTGGTCGGCCTCCTCGCCCAGGCGGCGCAGTACGCGGCGGTCCTGGGTGAACACCATCAGGCCGCTGGCATCGGCGTCCAGCGGCACCAACGGCGTCAGGCGATGAAAGTGGCGCTGCAGCAATCGCACCTCGGAAAGATCATCGGCCCAACGCGTGGCCGGCGTGACCAGCGCGGCGGCCGGATTGGTGCCCTCGATGGCGTCGAAACCAGCGGGCTTGTGCAGCAGGATCGTGGCCGGCTCGACGGCCTCCAGGCGCGCTTCGGCAGCGACCTCCACGCGCTCGCCGCTGACCCGGTGCTGCGGCATTTCCACGACCTGCCCGTCCACGGACACCCAGCCATTGCGCACGTATTGCTCGGCGTCGGCGCGGGAAACGCCGAGCAGTTCGGCGACGCGTTGGGCCAGGCGGAGGGGGGAGGGCATAGGCGTGGCCGGAAGCAGGGGCGGGTAGTGTAGCGACGCGCCGGCATGGCGGGGCCGTGCCTGTGCTTGGCGAAGCGCAACGGCCGGTTTCACTTGCGCTTCACTGGAACGGGCGTAGCTCGCACTATCGGCGCCCACGCCGTGTCTTCCCTCAAGGAGGTCCCATGAACCGCAAGTTCGGTGCTTTGGAAATATGCGTGGCGCTGGCGTTGCTGGCACCCGCTCTCGGCCTGGCCCAGACCGTGGGCAGCAACGAAGTGGGGCAGGTGCGCTCGGTCGAGACCGGAAAGGTGCGCCGCGTGCTGGCAGTGACGATACAGAACGACTCGCGCGGCGTTGCCACCGCGACCGGCGTGGCCTTGGGCGGAATCGCGGGCAGCACGCTGGGCGGTGGCCGGCGCGCGAATACCGCCGGTGCGGTGGCCGGCGCCGCCGCCGGCGGCGCGATCGGCAACCGGATGGGGCGCGGGGCGCGCGGCGGCATTGAAGTCACCGTCGAACTCGCCTCCGGTCGAACCATTGCCGTCGTGCAGGACGGGAGCGTCAACGACTTCCGGGTGGGGGACGTGGTGCAGGTGTCCTCCGATGGCACGACCATGCGCGTGAGCCGCTAAGCCGCGCAGGCGCGGCCCACTAAAGACGGAGGATGCATCATGTCCGAGAAGGCCAGGGGAGGTCTCGATCGCCGCGACTTCATGATCGCCTCCCTCGCCACAGTAGGCGCAGCGGCCGGCCTTGCCGCCGGCGCCGACACCGCACAGGCGAAGAAGACCACGGCCACCACGGGATCGGGGACGGTCTACACCGGCGACGTGGTGGAGGGAAAGAAAGTCGTCAGCGCACTCGACGTGAACGATCTCGAGGCGGGGCGGAAGCACTTGCTGTTTTTCCAGGGCGTCGAGGCGCCCACCGGACATCATTGGTATGTCTCCGTCACGGTGGCCAGGGGCGCGCGACCGGGCAAGCGCGTGGTCCTGACCAGCGGCGTGCATGGCGATGAAATGAGTTCGATCCATACCGTGCAGACGGTGATGAACCAGCTCGATCCGGCGAACATGTCGGGGACGGTCATGGCGGTCACCGACATCTCCCGCCCGGCGCTGGAAAGCATGCAGCGCCGCTGGCCGAACCAGGGCAGGGGAGGCGATCTGATCGACATGAACCGGGAATGGCCCGGCAACGAAAATGGCCTGACCGCACCGAGCCGCCATGCCGGCCTTTTGTTCAACCGGCTGCTGCGTCCGAATGCCGATGCCGCCATCGACTTCCACACCGGCACCACCGGATTCGGCGTCACTGCATTCAACATCGGCGAGCTCGCGCGGCCCGAGGTCAAGGCCATGCTGGACCTGTATCCCGTCGGGCAGATCTTCGACATGCCGAAACAGGCCTATCCCACGGTGCTGCACAACGCGCTCATCGACGTGGGCATCCCGGCCATTGCGCCGGAGATCGGATCCGCCCGCGTGCTCGACCTGGAGATGATCCAGCTGTTCGTCGAGGGCACGATGAACGTGCTCAAGCACCACGGCATCGTGGCCGGCCCGCTGGGACGCACCGGCAAGGACGTGAGGGTCTTCGTCGGCAACAGCGGGTTCCCGATCCTGGCCACCCAAGGCGGGCTCGTCGAGCATCTGGTGAAACTCAACGACAGCGTCCAGCCTGGCCAGAAAGTGGCCATCCAGCGCAACGGCTTCGGCGAAGTGGTGGCGGAGTACAGCGCTGGGGTGGCCGGCGAGATCATTGGCCAGCGCAGCGATGCGATGTCCGAACCGGGCAACCCGTTGGCGATCATCCTGTTCAACAGGACGACGCCGGGCGGCGCCGAGATCTATCCCGAGTAGGGGCCGGCGGCCTTAATCGCCCAGGCCGGCCAGGAACCGCCGTGCGGGTGCGAAGAAGGTCACCCCGGTCATCGGCGTCGAGAAGTCGAGGATGCGGTCGTGCAGCGGCGGCGGATCGCCGAGGAACATGCGCGTCAGCATCTGCTCGACCACCCACAGGTAGCGCGAATAGCCGATGAAATAGGTGCCGTACTCGCCGCGGCCCGGATTGGCGAAGGGCATGTTGTCGCGCAGGATGTCGTGCTCGCCGTTGGCATCGGTGATCGTGCACAGCGTCTTGTGCGACTTCTGCGCTGCCGCCGCCGCGTCGGGCAGTTCGGTGTTGTCCTGCTTGGTGCGGCCGATGATCCGCTCTTGCGCTTCCACCGGCTGCGCGCGCCACGCACCCAGGTCGTGCAGGTACTTCTGGATCACCACGTAGCTGCCGCCCGCGTAGTCCGGGTCCTCGCCGCCGACCAGCGTGGCCGCCGGCAGCGCCAGCCCGTCCGGATTGGCGGTGCCGTCGACGAACTCGAGCAGGTCGCGGCCGTCGAAGTAGCGGAAGCCGGCGACATCATCCACCGCCACGACGGCGTCGCCGAAGGACGCCAACAGCAGTTTCTCGAACTCGACCACCAGGTCCATCGACCTGGCGCGGATGTGGTACAGCAAGTCCCCGGGCGTGGCGACGGCGGTGTGCTTGGCGCCGCGGATTTCCTTGAACGGTGCCAGTTCCTTCGGCAGGGGGCTGCGCGTCAGCGGCGCCCAGGCCCGGTGGCCGATGCCGACATTGCAGGTGAACGTTCCGCTGATGTCGCGGACGGTGATGTTCTTGATCAGGTCGTCGGTGCTGCCCAGCACCGCGCGGACGCGGGCCAGGGATGACGCATCGTCCTTGACCGTCAGCACCAGGAATGCGGCGGCGACCGACAGCGGCGCATCGATGTACTGCGGCTCGGTGTCGAGGGTCTGCTGCACGGCGGAGATCGGCGCGGATCGGGAGGCCACTTTCGTTTTCCTGTCGGGAGTGGGGGTGCACGCAGGTGCTGATGTGAGGAAACCTAATGGGAGGAAACATACAGGGCATCCGGCTGCCTGTGCGGCAGCGCGAAACTCTCGCGCATGCGCCGCGCTTCCCTGGCCGGGGTAAGCCCGAACAGGCGCTTGAATTCGCGACTGAACTGCGAGGTGCTTTCAAAACCCACCGCATGGCAGGCCGCCGCTGCCGTCATGCCCTCCTGGGCCATGAGCAGGCGCGCCTGATGCAGCCGGGTCGACTTGAGGTACTGCATCGGCGAGGTGCAGGTCACCGCCTTGAAGTGGCTGTGGAACGCAGGCGGACTCATGCCGGCTTCTTCGGCCAGCCGGGCCACGTCCAGCGCCTGGGCGTAGGAGGCGTGGATGCGCTGGAGCGCCTTGCCGATCTTTCCGAAGCGGCCCTGCATGGCCAGCGCCGAGCGCAGGGTAGGGCCCTGTGGGCCGGTCAGGACGCGGTAGTACAACTCCCGCAGAAGCGAGGGCCCGAGAATGGCGGCCTCCATCGCATTCGCAAGCGCCTGCAGCAGGCGCTGCACGGACAGGTGCATGGCCGCGTCGATCGGACTGGACAGCATGCTCTGCGGCGCCGCGTCGTTGGCGGCGCCGCCATGGCGGTCGATTTCCAGCATGAGCTCGGCGGCGAGGGGAAAGTCCAGGTGCAGGTAGAGCGCCAGCAGCGGCGCCGCGGCCGAGGCCTCCGTCTCCATGGTGAACGGCACGGGCACCGACACCGCCAGATACTGGTGTGCGTCGTAAACATAGGTGCGCTGGCCGAAATAGCCGGTCTTGCGCCCCTGGCAGACGATCACGATGCCGGGGTCGTACAGCACCGGGGTACGCGCCAACGGCCGGTTCGACCTCAGCACGCGGACGCTGGGCAGTGCGGTCAGGTTGTAGCCCTCGACAGGGGCCAATGCGAGCACCAAGGGCGCAAGCGACACGGGACCGGCGGCCTGCAGCGAGGTGGGCATGCGCGGAGAATGCATAGGAATAGGCAATGTTCGGCGACTTTCGCGCCTTACGTTGGTGGCGTGGCCTGCCTATTGTGCACCTTCTTCAATCCCCGGAGCGCACGATGGCCACCTCGAAATTCATCCTCATCACCGGCGTCAGCAGCGGCTTTGGCCGCGCATTGGCGAGCGAGGCCTTGGCGGCCGGGCACCGGCTCGTCGGCACGCTGCGCAACGCCGAAGCGGCGCAGGCATTCGAGGCACTGGCGCCGGGGCGGGCGCATGCACGGCTGCTCGACGTCACCGATGTTGAATCGATCGATGCGGTGGTGGGCGGGATCGAAGCCACGCTTGGGCCGATAGAGGTGTTGGTGAACAACGCCGGCTACGGCCACGAGGGCGTCATGGAGGAATCACCGCTTGCGGAGATGCGGCGGCAGTTCGACGTCAACGTGTTCGGCGCAGTGGCGATGATGAAGGCGGTGCTGCCCGGCATGCGTGCGCGCCGCGCCGGCAGGATCTTGAACATCACCTCGATGGGAGGATTCATCACGATGCCCGGCATCGCCTACTACTGCGGCAGCAAGTTCGCGCTGGAGGGCATCAGCGAGGCGGTCGGCAAGGAAGTCCGCGACCTGGGCATTCACGTGACCGCCGTGGCCCCGGGCTCGTTCCGGACCGATTGGGCGGGCCGTTCCATGGTGCGCACGCCGCGCTCCATCGGCGATTACGACACGCTGTTCGACCCCGTCCGCCAACGCCGGCAGGAGGGGAGTGGGAAGCAACTGGGCGACCCGGCCAAGGCCGCGCGCGCCATGCTCCAGCTGATCGAGCACGACGCACCGCCCGCTCATCTATTGCTCGGCAGCGACGCACTGGCCCTGGTCCGGGAAAAGCTGGCCAGGCTCCAGGAAGAACTCGGGCAGTGGGAGCAAATGACCCGATCGACCGACGGCTAAGATCGCGCTTGACTCACTACCTACCAGTAGGTAGGCTGACCTCCTTCTTCCACTGGATACCCTCACCGTGAGCATCTCCCCCCTTGGTTGGCTTCACACGCTGGGAAGCCTCCCGGCCATCCCGCTGGCCGTCTACATGCTTTTCAAGGAAGGCCGGATTGCGCCCGAGACCCGGGCAGGGCGCGCCTACTTCTGGTTCATGCTGCTGGGCGCGCTCACGGTCTTCCCGATCGCGCACCAGCCCATCAGCAAGATCATCGCGACCGTCACCCTGGCAACGTTGCTGGTGGGGTACGGCATTTCGCGGTTGCCCCTGGCCGGGCGATTCGGCAAATACATCGAGACGATGTCGTTGAGCGTCAGCGTCTTCCTGCTCATGGTGCCCACCGTGAGTGAAAGCCTGCGCAGACTGCCCGTCGGCAAGCCGCTCGTGACCGACCTGAAAGACCCGCTGCTGCTCGGGGCGCAGGGCGCGCTGCTGCTGGCGCTGCTGGTGGGTATCCCCCTGCAGATGCGTGCGCTATACAAGCGCAGCACCATTCCCAACAGGGCAGGCCACTGATGGCTTCATCCGGACCGGATCCGCAGACGCAGTATTCGCCCAAAGCGCAGGAGATCATTCGGCGAACGAATGAACTGCTGGCTTCGGGCGGATACAACGGCTTCAGCTATGCGGACATCGCCGAGCTGGTCGACGTAAGGAAGGCCAGCATCCACCATCATTTCCCCACCAAGGCGGACCTGGTGAAGGCCACGGTCGCGCTCCATCGCGACGGCATCCGGCGCGGCCTGCAGTCGCTTGACCGACTCACCCCCGATCCCCTGGAACGGCTGGTTTCCTACGCCCGCTTCTGGGCCGAATGCATCCGCGAATCGAATCCCCCGATCTGCATCTGCGCCGTGCTGGCAGCAGAGTTGCCGGCGGTTCCGGTCGAAGTCGCAGGCGAAGTCAAAGGGCATTTCGAGGATCTCCAGGCCTGGATCGCATCGACCCTGGAGGAGGGCGTGTCAAAGGGAAGAATGCGGCTGACGGACACCCCATCGGCCGAGGCTTCCGTGTTCATGGCATCGATACATGGCGCGATGCTTGCCGCCAGGGCTGCTGGGGATGCTTCGTTGTTCTGGGAGGTTGCGAAGGTGGCTACTGATCGTATTCGCGGGGGCTTGGCGCCCCACTAGTAAAGCCTCCTGCAAGTAGCAAAGCCTTTTGCAAGTCCACCGCCGCCTGCGGCGCTAGGAAGCAACGGCACGCCTGTGGCGCAACCGAATCAGTCAGAAGAGCGCGAACTTCCTCATCTGCGCGAAGGATTTCTCGGTGCTCGCGGTCGTTGAGCTGGATGATCGTAGCCATGACAGCAAAAGGCGCCGGAAGGCGGATGCTGACAAAGCCAGGGCCATCGCAGATGCCGGGCTTCGATTGGCGCGTTGGAATGTCCAGGCGATGCCCAGTACCGCGGAAATCTTTGCGGCAATCGCGGACGCGGCGGGCTCGGATGGTGGCGTAGGTACTTCGGCTGCGAGGTCAGCGAGCCTGGTCAAAGAGGCGATAACGTCAACGGGCAGGATCGATTACGACGACTTTCATCTTTGAGTGCTGAGGTGTGGTTGGTGCTGGATCTGGCTTTTACATAATATACATTATACGAAAAGTGGCGTGTTCCGCGATGGCTCGGTTGACCTTATCCAGAACCCACCCTTGAAATCGCGCTGGCGGCGGTACTTGTCAACCAGGTTCGCCCGCGGCGGCGTCAGCTTTTCGCCTTCGTACATCAGCTCGACCGCTTCCTGCAGGGCGGCCGGCAGATCCTCCAGGTTGTCTGCGGCACTGTGCACACCGGGCATGTCTGGCACGATCGCACCGTAGGCGCTGTCTTCGTCCTTATGGACGTACATGGGGTAGCGCATCACTTCCTCCAACCGGCTTGCCGGAGAATGCTGGCGACCGTGCCTTGCGGCAGATCGCGCTTCGGGTGCGGCACGATGACCGTGCAGTGGTGATCCAGTTCTTGGTTGATCACATTCAGCGTAGAAGCAAGGTCGACCTGGTCAGCGAGCTGCCCCCCGGCGCTGGATCAGGCCCTGGTCGCAGCAGGACTCAAGGCCAGGACCGGACCTCTGAAGCTGTCGACCGTGGTCCAGCGCGTCGCCGTGCTGTCCACGGCACACAAGCTCAAGCGCCTGGCCAACCCGTGCGAGCTGCCGAGCGTGCGTACCCTGCTCAGCCGCGCCCGCCGCGCCTCGGTCAAGCGTGGTGAGCGGCCGGCCAAGAAGACCGCAATCACCCGGGCCGAACTGGAGACGATGCTGGCGACCTGCGACGACACCTTGGAGGGGCTGCGCGACCGTGCCCTGCTCTGCTTCGGGTTCACCAGCGGCGGACGCCGACGCAGCGAAATCGCCGCGGCGGACATGCGGGACCTGCGCAAGGTGGGCGACGATGGCTACATCTACCGGCTCGAATACTCGAAGACGCAGCAGGCTGGGGCAACGGTAGATTCGACCCCAGACAAGCCGATTCTGGGGCGCAGCGCCGAGGCCGTGGCAGCCTGGCTCGTGGCCGCTAAGATAGAAGAAGGGGCGATCTTCCGACGGATCTGGAAGGGGCGGGTCGGCCCTGCCCTGCTCCCGGGGTCAGTGGCCGCGATCGTGAAGCGCCGGGCCCGCTTGGCGGGGCTAGAGGGGGACTTCGGAGCGCACAGTTTGCGGTCGGGGTTTGTTACTGAGGCTGGGAAACAAGGGGTGCCTTTGCCGGCGGTGATGGCGATGACCGAGCATCGCTCAGTGGCGAGCGTGATTGGGTACTTCCAGACGGGTGCTGCGGAGGATAATCCTGCGGCGCGCCTGCTGAAATAGACGCTCAGGTCATTCGGATCAGCGATCCTTGCGCTGTGTCGTTCTGGACTATCGAACGTCGCGCGCTAGCCGCCCTGACCTTCCGACGGGCCGATCGAATCCACCCGAACGACGCCGAAGCCACCGCCTCCGTCGAATTCTGTCGACACCCGATCAGGCTCCTTCGGCGCGCCGCGAGTGGCCGTGAAGCCTTCGAATCCAGAACCCTTCCTATAAGACACCAGGTCTGGGGGCGGGAAGTCGACTAATCCATCGGCAGCGAGTCTGAGAGCGAACCCTGGCGGGGCTCCTGAACTGCCTGCGACCGCCATGCATGAACGCTGCCACAACCCACCTGCCAACGTAGAGTTGCGGCTGGCCGCAAACGTCTCGAGTGCGTCGCACAAGGCGGTCCACTGAGGATTGACGGTATCCAGCACTGCGCCCTTCCCTGGACTCGGGTCCATCATTGACGATATGCCGTCTGCGAGGCCTTCGAGCCAGTAGCCGACTCCTGAGGAATTCCACTTGGCCTGAAGCGGTGTCGTCCATACCGAAACGGCTTTGGGATTGCGAATCTGCAGGTAACTCCAGTGTTGCGCGCCAGCCGGCAGGACGATTGCGGGGTCTAAATCGGTATCTTTCGCGAGGTCGAAACTACCTAGATTTTGGGTGGCATGTTTCAGCTCGAAATGCCAATGCGCGGAATCTTCGTAGAGCGCGTACTCCTTTAGCGAGGACGAGTCGCGATGGGTCATGCGCGCGGGGTCATCAGCCATCTTCGCCTGCAGTATCCATCCGACTCGGCGCAACACCTTGAATCCAGGGTCGAGCTGTCGCCAAAGCACGAGAAGGTCCCCGACTTCGCAATTGTTGGCGCCACTGAATGGGTGGGCTTGCGGATGCTTGTCGACCCAAGTTGACGTCAGGCGCATTGCCCGTCCCGGCTGGTGCGAGGAGAGGTAGGACATCAATGCGGACAAGGAGGCGGGCGAGTGAATCCCACGCAGAAAATTGCGCTCGTTGTTTGGCCTGTTCAACAAGCCGATATTCCAGATCAAGTGATCGACGAACGTCGCCGACAGCGGCTTGGGGTACCGAACGCTCATGGCTGAACTACCTGGGTCATGGGGCGTCCTCCTGCCACAGCGCCGCGTCGTCGTGCCCCTTGATGGCCTCGACGCAGGCGCGGTCACCCGCCTTGCCTTCGTTCCAGGCGCCCACCAAGACGATGGCAGACAGGCAGTCGGCGGCCGCGTCCTGTATCCACGCCGGCCGCACGATCGCCGGATTAACTGTGCATTGGGTGGGTGGGATACACCCACCAGTTCCTTTCTTCTGGTTCACGCCTCAGGATTTAGCTCTTTCAGCGCCTCCAGCTTAGCTATATCCCGGTCTATGATCTGGATTGCGCAGGCGACACAGTAGCGCTTCCAGCCTCTGCCCTCCGCGACATTGAGTCGGACGTCGCCCTGATGAATACGGTGGCGCTTGTTCGCCTGACAGTTATGCGACTTCAGCGCCCTATCGACCGTCACGTTGTCTATAAGCGTTTTAAGCGCCATTTATCACCTCAGCTTCCACGGCAGCCATGATCGCGCCGAACTCCGCGTCAATCTTGTCTAGATCTGCTTGCGACATCTCGCTCCGCTCGCCCGCCTTTCTACCGACAGCGGCATTCGCGCGAGTGCTGAGGGCGGCGGACACGATCACGTAGTTTGTTCGTCCCATGTGCTTGCGGTCGAGCTGCTTGCCTTCTGGATTGATCTGGTGGCGCTTGAGAAGGACGCCAGTGGCATGCTGAATTCGCTCATTCAGTGACTGGCGAGCAGCTTGCCGTTTTGCAACCTTGGTAGTTGGTACTGGCTTGAGGATCTGGGTCTCAGGGTCAAAGTCGGCGTCGATGATTCCCTGCTTTTTCAGAAGTTCGATGGCAGCTGTGGAGTTACCAGCATCTTGTGGACAGGGTCTAGCATCCATGCGATCAGCGGGAGGCAAGCATCATGTCTTCGAAGAAGGCTCCAAGCCGGACGCGGCGGGCTTATCAGTTCATTGAGTCGCATCGGAATGAGTTCAGCATTCAGATGATGTGTCGGCTTCTCGGTGTTGCTCGTGCCGGCTACTACGCCTGGCTCGATCATCCGATGTCCGACCGAGCACTGGAGGATGCTCGCCTGCTGCGTCTCATCCGTGCGTCATTCACAGCCAGTCACGGGATCTATGGCGCCCCCAGGGTATTCCTGGATCTACGCGAACGCGGTGAGGCCTGCAGCAAGCACAGGGTTGCTCGACTCATGCGCGAGAACGGCCTACACGCGCTCCACGGCTACCGCATACGCCATATCCCGGTTGCTAAGCCGCACGCACTGATCCCCAACGTGCTGCAGCGTCAGTTCACGGTATCCAAGCCCAATGAGGCGTGGGTGACGGACATCACCTACATCCGTACCTGGCAGGGGTGGCTCTACTTGGCCGTCGTCGTGGATCTGTTCTCGCGTAAGGTCGTAGGCTGGGCCGTCAAGCCGACGATTCATCGAGAACTGGTCCTGGAAGCGGTATTGAAGGCTGTTTGTTCTCGACGACCACGCAAGACCCTGATTCACTCGGATCAGGGAACGCAGTATGGGAGCGATGCGTGGCGGCGCTTCTGCAAGGCCAACCATCTTGAGCCCAGCATGAGCAGGCGGGCGAACTGCTGGGACAACGCTGTCGCCGAGTCCTTCTTCGGGAGCTTGAAGAAGGAGCGGATCAAGAAGCGCATCTATGCGGACCGCCAAACGGCTGCCTTGGACGTGTCCGACTACATCGAAGGCTTCTACAATCCGATCCGTCGACACAGCTATCTCGGCGGCGTTAGCCCCAACGAATTCGAGGCGGCGCATCGACACCGCCGCTCAGGTGTCCACTAAATCCTGGTAACTCCACTGCGACGTACCCCCGATAAATCTTCCTCATCTCTTTCGCGATCTCTACGGTCGGCCAAATGCCGACCTCTAACGCCTCGGTTGAGCCTATCTACGAAGCACATCGGGCTGAACAAGATACTATTTGCAGGGCAACGTATGCGCTGCCGCCCTCAGCGTCAGCTGCGGGTGGGATTGCGATCCTGGGCTAGTCCTCGGACATAATGAGATGATCGCGGCCATGATTCTCAGGTCGATCACGAAACATCCTGCCAGCGCCAGAATCGGCGAACGAAGCTCTGGCTAGATTGTTTCGGCGAGATCTGCTCCACTTTCTGTAATGACCCACTGATTTCCTGCTCAGGTGTTACTTTTCCCGAAGGAGACACCGATGAGCGAAGTGATGGAAGAAGAGATCAAGCGTTGGACGGTCCGGCGCAAGTCGGCGCTGGTTCTTGAGATCATCCAGGGCAGGACGACGGTAGCCGCGGCCAGTCGCCAGTTCGACCTGACCCCGGCCGAGATCGAGAGCTGGGTCGAGGACGGCAAGCGCGGCATGGAGAACGCCCTGCGCGCCAAGCCCGAAGACGTGCGCGAGCAGTACGAGCGGCAGCTCAAGGACCTGCAGGAAGCCTACGGCGAGGCGATGCTGGAGATCCGCGCCCGAAAAAAGCTGGCATCCCTGCTGGGAAAGGACGAGAGCTGATGCTCTCGGTCCAGCAGGGACTGAAAGACGAAGGTGTTTCGGTGCCTATTACCAAGCTGTGCCATTGGTTCGGCGTAGCGCGTCGCACGACGTATTACAAGCCGACCCGGTCGCCGGCGAAGGTCAAACCTGAGCTTGCGGAGCCGATCAAGGAGATGATCGAGGCGGAGCCGTCGTTCGGCTACCGTACCGTCGCAGCGCTTCTTGGCATGAACAAGAACACCGTGCAGCGGATATTCCAGCTCAAGGGCTGGCAGGTCCGTAAGCGCGCTCTTGGCCAGCGTCCGCGCATCGAGGCCAAAGTTTCTCGTGCGGAAAGGCCGGATCAGCGTTGGGCGACCGACCTGTGCCGCGTCTGGGGCGGAAAGGATGGTTGGCTCAGCCTGGCGCTGGTGATCGACTGCAGCACGCGGCAGTTGCTCGGCTGGCACCTGTCTCGCACCGGAAAGGCCAGCACTGCATCAGCCGCTCTGGAGCAGGCGCTGATCACCCGCTTTGGCACATTGGGACGCGTGCCGGAGCCATTTTTGTTGCGCTCGGATAACGGCTTGGTCTTCACCAGTCGCGACTACACGCGCCTGGTGCGCAACTACGGCTTGAAACAGGAATTCATCACACCACACTGCCCGCAGCAGAACGGGATGGTGGAGCGAGTCATCCGAACGCTCAAGGAGCAATGCGTGCATCGACACCGCTTTGAGAGCCAGGTCCATGCCCTGCGCGTGATTGGCGACTGGATTGCCTTCTACAACCAGCAGCGCCCACATCAGGCACTGAAGATGATGACCCCGGATGCGGCCTATGCCGCTACATTAACCTCATGACCTGAGCAGAAACCGGTGGGTCATTACATTTCTTTACTGGCAGGTGAGTCGCGCAAGTCAACACACTATCGTGCGATTCGAGATGCAGCGTTGGAAGATCAGGCGAGAAGCGCGGATAGCACATCGACAGCAGGAATGGAAGCTAGTGCGAATACAACGAAGCATAAAAACCATTTCATATCTGACCTGAGCTCTTCCAGCATTTTATTGCTAGAGGGCGCCCCGAAAAGCCATTCAGCTTCTCGCTTAGTATTAGCACCTTGCGAGCCCAGCCAGGGAACATGTGTAATTCGATCCCTTAGCTCCGGATCGACTTGACGAACCGCACTCAACAATCGAAAGCGGCGCTGCAACCCAAGAACAGCCAAACTGACGAGCGTGAGTGCTGTATAGGCGCCCGAAACAATGTCTGGCCGAACGAGATGAAAGGTGAGAAGTATCGTCACAACGAACAAAGCAAAAATCCAGGCCGCCAGGATATAGCCGAGTTTCATTTGGTTTCCTTGAGTTGCGGCTCAATTGGCGGCGCGAGCGGTAAAGGCAGCGTAACCGGAAGCCCCACTTCTACGGTCGGAATCTGCGGAATCAATGATTTGGTTGCGTTGATGACATCCCGGCCAGTAAGAATCGTTCTCCCTCGGGCCCACGATACCGATGTATGAATTTCGGCAGGAATTTCAGCCTTCAGGCCGATAGAGATAGACTGATTGTCTCCACCGAGATCGTGATCATACCCTCCGGAAAGCGCAAATATGTTAACGCTTCCCCCAGCTGACGCTGAAGCGCCGCTGCCGGCCATTTCTTCTGCCGAATTCGCGGACAAGTTCCAGGTAAAAGTTCCAGACAGGCCGCCCCCTATGCCGGTTCCTGCGACACCTCCCGCCTGACCCAATACGCCGATACTCCAAGTGCTCGGATCCAGAGATGGGAAGCTATAAACCCATTGAGTACTGACAGAGCCCCCAGCGATCGCGCCGCCATTAGCGGTAATGCCAGACGCAAAAGATATACGCCCGTCTGGATCTTTGAACTTATATGGATTGTCGTTGCCATACCAATAACGGTTAAAGTTTTCACCAATGCTCTGACTCAACGCATGCGCAGTGGACGATCATGGGTTAACCCTCTCTCGTTCGCCCGAGACACTTGCCTGGAAAGTACTGGGCCATTGGGTAGCACTCGTGCAATGACCCATGCATGCAAAGTGGGCGATCCTGTAGCGAATGTAACAGCCTTGCATTTCCGCACCAGAGGCGAGAAGGCGGGAACTCCCACCCAATTTGTCGATTAAACTTTACCGGATAAAGCCAGCGCCAACCTCCGATTAGTACGAGCTTTTTTTGCGACTGAACTCTTCCCACGTACCACAATCGAGTATTCCTCAATTGCAGCCTCATATTTACCGGCGTCAAATAGTGCGTTCGCAAGGTTGTAGTGAAGTGCCGCATCGTTCGGCTTAATCCCCAGGGCTCTCCGGAGATAAATCGCAGACATTTGCGGGCGTTCCAGCGACGAATAGCAGTTTGCAATTGCCATCAGCGCGAACGCATCTGAGTTGTCGTAGAACATAGCCCTGCGAAAGGCCTTCAAAGCCTTCTTGAACTCATCCAGGCAATAGTAGGCATCACCCACGACGTACCAGGCATGATTGAGATCCGGCCCATATTGCTTTCGAATTCTTCCTCCGTCAGAGACCATTGCCCTTATGATTCCAGGATAGTCCTTTGCCTGTTCCAGCTGGTAAATTTCGCGGAAGTTTTCGCTCACACTTTCTCCACAGATGTGGGTTGCCATCGATGTCCCCCTTCAGTAGCGGGACCATTTGGAGTCCGGGGTTACTGTAGCTGAGCTTCTGCCAGTTGCCTTGCGTAGGCGGCGGGCGTCAGCCCGCCGAGCGCTTTCTTCGGCCTTTCCTCGTTGTATTCCCGGCGCCAGGTTTCGATGACAGTCCGCGCCCGCAGCAGGCTTGTGAACCAGTGCTCGTTGAGGCATTCGTCACGCAGGCGGCCGTTGAACGACTCGACGTAGGCGTTCTGGTTTGACTTGCCGGGTTCGATGAGTCGCAGGTACACGCCTTGCGCGTGCGCCCACTCGACCATCGCTTTGCCGCAGAACTCCTTGCCGTTGTCTGTGCGGATCACCCGCGGCAAGCCGCGGCTGAGCGCCAAGCGATCGAGCACTCGCGTGAGCATCTGGCCGGAGATCGCGCGCTCGACCTCGATGGCGACGGCCTCGTGCGTGGCGTCGTCAACGATGGTCAGGCACTTGAGTACGCGGCCTTCGCCGGTGCGATCGAACACGAAATCCATCGACCACACCTGGTTGGCCGCAGTCGGCCGAAGCAGCGGCTGCCGCTCGCCGATCGGCACCTTCTTTCGCTTGCGCCGCCGAACCTGCAGCCGCGCTTCCTGGTACAGCCGCTCCACGCGCTCGTAGTTCACCAGCATTCCCGCTTGCCTCAGTTTGAGGTGGATCATCCCGACGCCATAGCGCTTGTGCCGCTGCGCCAGCGCCTGGATGCGCTCGCACAACTCGACATTGCTATCCGGCCATGGCGCGTAGCGCAAGGCGCTGGCGCTCATGCTTACGGCTACCAAGGCCCGCCGCTCGCTCAATCCCCTGGCGACCAGATCTCGCACCAGCGCACGTCGCGCCCGTGCGGTTACGACTTTTTCGAAGGACGTCCTTGATGACGTCGTTCTCGAACATCTGCTCGGCCAGCAGCTTTTTCAGCCGCGTGTTCTCCGCCTCCAGCTCCTTCAGCCGCTTCGCGTCCGGCACCGCCATGCCGCCAAACTTGCTGCGCCACAGATAGTACGAGGCTTCGCTGAAACCGTGCCGGCGGCACGGCTCCTTGACCGGCATGCCCGCGTCGGCCTCAAGCAGAAAACCAATGATCTGTTCTTCGGAAAAGCGCTTCTTCATGTCCAATCTACTGAGGCTGAGGGATTGGACTGCAAATCGCCGCGCTACTCAAAACCGGGGGGCGTCGTAAGCACACACGTAAGGGAAATAATTCCCTTCAATTGCCATTCTCCGCGGCTAAACATGGCAAAGACCTTATCATTAACGCCGAATTGCCTCACTCTCATAAGGCGAGAGCATAAATGCTAATGCACCTAGCAAGGCTTTAGGGACACTGACTAGCCTCTTCAATCTTCGCAATCGCGGTTTCGATCTCTGCACGCGGACTAACTGACGGCGCTAGAACAAGCGGCTCAAAGTCCGAGCGGACTGGCGCTGAGAGTTCCAGGGCCTCCCGCAGAACCGGCAAAGAGCGGCCGGCACGACAAGAGATTGCACTCAGCGCCTTTGCGCCGTAATAGCGCCCGACCTCCCCATCCATTGTCAACATAGCTGCCACCGCATCAACTGCACCATCATCCACTGAATTTACTTGGCTTGGTTCGAGTGCTGACAGTTTATGCACCAGCTCCAACATCAGAACGGCTCGATCATTGCTATCGCTTGTCGCAGCAATTCTTTGGCGCGCACTAAGGATCTCTTGGTCGGTAAGGCCACCAGTGGAGTTCAAGCCGCGCCAGCCTTTGCCTGCGTCGAATGTGCCGGAGATGTACGGCACATCAACATCCCAATTGCCCATGCCGCCCAGTTTTGGCGTCGCCAGGGGCTCGCCGGGCCCCATGGGCTGGAGATCCACGGAGAACCGGCGCATAAGCCGAAGCGGCAGGCCGGAGCCGGAAACTTCGATATCGGAGACCGAGAACTCGGTGACGCCGTTGTAGAGGCTCACGCTGTCGCCCATCAAGTCACTCTTGAGGGCAGTCAACGTCTGCGCCGACTCGATGCGCTTGTTGTATTCCTGATAGGGTTCCGCCGCCCAACAATGGTGGTAGGCGACACAGAAGAACACAGCCGCGGCGAAGCGGCCCATCCAATGGTTACCGGTCTTCACTATTCCCCCGAGCTTGCCGCGGCAAGGAGCGGACTCACCCCTGAGTTCGCCCTCGCGGCATGTCAGGAGTCTGCAGGACTTTGTCAGGTACTGACAAGAGCAAGCATGGGGACGAGCCAAAGAATCAATATGCAAATTCGGCGAATACCGCGAGACGAGGGCTGCTAGGCCTGCTTCTCAAGAAAATTCGCCTTCCGTCACGCTTTCCGACGCTGCCTACGAGCATACGACGTCGTGGAAGACGGCTGCCTAGCGAGGATCCCCCAACTGAAATTCAGACGGAATGACGCTTTTGCGGAAGAAAAAGGCGGATGGATTCGTCTGTACTCCGATTAGGGGGCAATGACTCTGCGACCTGAAAAAAACGCGCCAGAAGGACAAGTTCGCACCACGGAGTGTGTGCCCCAGATCCATCGCACTTAGCTTCCCGGTCACCAGCCCAATTAGCCAAGGGCTACGCGCTATTGAGTCTCAGTTTAGGCGCCCAACTAGTCACGATAACTTGGCCTAATCCCCTACCCGCGACGTTCGCTTCCGGCCAAAAGCGAATATCAAACATCCGAGTTAAACCGCGCGCGAAGCGGCGTCGGCCTGGACGAATTGTTATGGCGCGTGCTCACGGCTCCGAAGTCGTGATCGCGGACGCGCTACCGGCGACCACTCGCCAGAAGATGCAAGCCAGCTCAAGGCTTCCTCTGGGATCTCACCACTCGAAACAAGATCTTCCGAAAGACGCGTGTCTGGAACAATTCGCGAGCCGATGGCGAGGCACGCGCCAGTGACACAGCCACTGCACCAGATGGCGGTGCTGGCCAAGACCGGCTTCGCAAGCAGCTTGCAGCAGTTGCCGGCGATACCTTCTCTCGACGCGGCCATCCGCAAAGCCAAATGATTGCTCAAGCCTTCGTGTCCTGGGGATCTACTACTACCCCACTACGCCTACCCCACCACTCCGCTTCCTGAACTGCGCGGCCTTATGCCGATTGCCGCATTGGGCCATGCTGCACCACCGTCGCTTGTGGGATTTCGTGCGGTCGTAGAACCACAGGATGCAGTCTGGGTGTTCGCATTGCCTGACCAACGCGAAATCGCCTTCTGCTAGCAGCTGGGCCGTGGCTTCGGCCACCGGACCGAGCAGGGACGAGGTCGCGTCGCCACGCGCGAGTCGCGTCAACAGGACAGCGCCGTCAGCATCGCGCTGCAAATGCGGAGACGTGAGGTAGATATGCAGATAGTCATTGAGCGCATCGATATCCACGCGCCCTTCCATCTTGCGAGCAGTGACCAGTTCTCGCACCACGTCCCTCAGCTTCCGGCCGCGTACCAGCAGGTCTGAGGGTACCGCCTGCTTGCCCGCGGTCGCCTGCACGACGCCGTGCCGCGCCAGCCATCCATGCACGTCCTCATTGGTCGCCCAGTAGTCAACCAAGCGGCCTTGGCTACGAGCTTCGGTATTGAGCAGATCCATCGCCAAATGGTCGCCGACCATAGGCGCTTCGGCTGTGCAGCTCCCGTGTCGGGATTCCGTAGCGCTCATTTCGTAACCTCTGAAATATTTATTGACAGGTTACTTCTTCCGGGGCAAGCTGCGCCACCGTAACCTCCAAATATCGTCTTTTAAGGTTACTTTCATTCAGCTTTCGCGCCACCACGAGGTTCCGTCATGAACGTCAAAAGTCTCCTTCTTGCTGCCGCCACCCTCGGCAGTACCTTCGCTGCCGCAGCGGCGGATCATCCTGTGCAGGTTCACTACCGGTCGGCGGACATCCAGGGCGTGAGCGTCTTCTACCGCGAAGCCGGCCCGTCAGACGCACCTGCCGTCCTGTTGCTCCATGGCTTTGGTGCCTCCTCGCATATGTTCCGGGAGTTGATACCGGTGCTGGCAAAGCACTATCACGTGATCGCACCCGACCTGCCTGGCTTTGGCCAGACCACGGTCAAGCCCGGCGTCAACTTCAAATACACCTTCGACAACGTGGCCTCGGTCATTGACGCCTTGACCGTCGAGAAGGGCCTGGATCGCTATGCCATCTACGTATTCGACTACGGCGCCCCGGTCGGCTGGCGCCTGGCTGTAGCAAATCCGCAGAAGATCACGGCCATCGTGAGCCAGAACGGCAATGCCTACGAAGAAGGCTTGAGCGAGGGATGGGCCGATATGCGCAAGGCCTGGGACGCACCTACCGCCGAGAATCGCGAGGCCCTACGCCGCTTCAATACGCCCGACATGATCAAGTGGCAGTACACGGAAGGTGTCCAGGACACCTCACTGGTTGCTCCGGAAGGCTATCAGTTGGCCTCAGCTGCGATCGAGCGCATCGGCGTCGAACCGCAGATGGACCTGTTGCTCGACTATGGCAGCAACATCAAGCAATACCCGCGGCTGCATGCGTTCTTCCGCCAGTACCAGCCGCCTACACTGGCGATCTGGGGCAAGAACGATCCCTTCTTCATCCCCGCCGGCGCTGAAGCGTACAAGCGCGACAATCCCAACGCCGAGGTGCAATTCCTGGATACGGGCCACTTCGCGATCGAAACCCATGGTGGGGAGATCGCGGCACGAATGCTCGAGTTCCTGGATCGAAACATCGACCGATGAACCGACTGGCGATGGTCAGGTTGGCCAAGATCAGGCGGATGCATTTCGCGACGGCCTGCCTCTACGCGAGATCGCCAAGCGTACCGGTTTGTCCCAACGCCATCTGAAGGCAGGGGGACGTCGTGGTACTCCTCGCACTAGCCACCCGGCAGAAGCCGGGCCACGAGACTTTCATCACCTGACTTGTTCGCTCAATTATCTGTTCAAGCGGAAAGCGAGCGATTCGACTCGGCTGCAGCCTGCCGCAATGTCCACTACTGCCCCGCAGGTGCTCACGAGCGCCAGGTCATGATGCCGGAATCGCGGATTCCGAAAGCAGTGTGTCGGCAATATCCAGCATCGCCCGCAAGCGATCCATGTGCCGCAAATCGTGGTGATAGCCAACCCAGATATCCCGCGCCGGCGGAGGATCGGGCGTGTCGATACGCTGCAATCCAGGGGTTGCGTCGCCCAGCGGCCTCGGGAGTACGGCAACCCCCATTCCCTGCAGGCACATCTGTGCCTGGACGGTCCGGCTCGTGCTGGTGAATGCGCGGCGCGAGCGAGGAAACCGTTCCAGGATCCAGGCAACATCGGGGAAGTGGGACTGTGCCGTGTTCATGAGGACAAGCCCCACCGTCGACGGATCCTCATGCGCTGCGCGTGCGGTTTCCGCTGTGCCATAGAGGCCATACGCAATCCTCGTCAAACGCCGCTGGACGATATCGGGCTCGCTGAAGGGAACGATGCGGAAGGCCACATCGGCGTCGCGACGCGAGAGATCGAGCAACCGGTAACTGGCGATCACCTCCGGCACCACGCCGGGATGGCGCCGCCCCAGTTCAGCCAGGACGGGCGCCAGGACATAACAGGCAAACCAGTCGGCCGCAGATATACGCAGGATGCCCTCGAGGCGTTCCTGGTTTCCCGCCAGGCGCCTTTCCATGGACAGCGCGGAATCCTCCATGGATTCGGCCAGCGCCAGCACTGCGTCCCCAGTGTCGGTCAGTACCAGGCCGTCCTTCGTCCTGCGAAGGAGCGGCTGCCCAGCCTCATCCTCGAGCGCCTTTATCCGACGACCGACCGTCGGGTGGCTCACGCCCAGGCGCCGTGCGGCCTCGCCGAAAGATCCCCCGCGCACCACCGCCAGGAAGATCCGGACGTCACTCCATTCCATGCATCAGCACCGTTCAAAAATGCACAACAAATATGCAGCAATGGCAGTCCACAAACAATCTTGTCGATCTCATCATGTCGCCACCCTTGCAAGCCGGCTAGAGGAACATGACGACCGAAAACAAACGGAACGCTGCCGCATCCATGCCTGTCTGGGAAGGTGTCCTCCCTCGCACGTCGCGTCGCGGCCAGTTCTGGATAACCGGTGACCGGATCCAAAAGCGAGGACTGAACTATCAGCAAGGCCCCATGTATGTGGCCTGGGAGGCGCCTGCCGGAGTGCCCAGACCTCTGCCGGTGGTCCTCGTGCATGGGGGGACGCTGCAGGGCACTGAATGGCGCGAAACACCCGATGGACGGCCCGGCTGGGCCCAGCGGTTCGTCGAGGCGGGTTACGCCACCTTTGTTGTCGATCGGCCCGGCCATGGCCGGTCTCCGTATCACCCGGACATCCTGGGTCCCATGGGCTCGCCGTTCTCCTATGAGCGCGGGCGCGAAGTCTATTTCCCGGAGGGAGGCAGGGAAACGCAATGGCCTTTCGAGCCGGACGATCAGGCGGCGTTGGATGCATTCATTGCCGCATACGGCCCCATGCCTGCGGACCTGGCGTCCTCGCAGCGACTGGACGCCGACAGGCTGGCCGCGCTGCTGGATCGCATCGGACCGGCCATCGTCGTGACCCATTCCGCATCGGGGCCCGATGGCTGGCTGCTCGCGGATCGTCGCCCTAGCCTCGTGGCTGCGATCGTCACTGTGGAACCCATGGGACCCGTGTTCGGGCATACGCCCGGGATCGGAACGCTTGCCTGGGGGCTGACGGCAGCCCCGATGGAGTTCGATCCTCCGCGCGCATCGGCTGAAGAGGCGAAGGCTGCGGCGCCGGAAACATTACGAGTTCCATCCCTGGCACGGCTGTCGGTGGCCCTGGTCACCGGCGAAGCGTCCGTCTTCGCGACATTCGCGCCCTCGATCTTGGACTTCCTGACCCATGCCGGCGCGGACGTTGACCACCTACATCTGCCGGCGCTCGGAATCCGCGGAAATGGACACGGAATGATCTACGAGAAGAATTCCGACGAGGTTATCGGCATCGTCCTGGCGTGGCTCGACAAGCTCCACCCTCGATAGCGATGGCGTGCTGACGCCATGACGCTGGCGCCAGCACGAAGCCATTCGCTCGCTAAACCCGACCCCACACCTGGAGCCAGACAACATGAGCAAGCTGGAAAACAAAGTCGCAATCGTAACGGGCGCCTCGAAAGGCATGGGCGCGGGCATAGCACGCCAACTCGCGGCCGACGGCGCGAAGGTCGTGGTGAACTATGCCTCGAGCAAGGCCGGCGCTGACGAGGTCGTCGCCGACATCCGGGCCGCTGGCGGGGAAGCCGTGGCGGTGCGCGCGGACGTAAGCAAGAAGGCACAGGTCGATGCGCTCATCACGGCGGCCATCGACAAGTTCGGGCGATTGGACATCGTGGTGAACAACGCCGGCATCTATCAGTTCGCCAAGATCGAAGAATCAACCGAAGAGCTTTACCACAGGCAGTTCGACATCAACGTCCTTGGCCCGCTGCTGGTCGCGGGCGCCGCGGCGCCCTACCTGGGACGCGGAGGCAGCATCATCAACATCAGCTCCTACGTCACCCGCGTACTTCCGGCCGAGAGCTCGATCTATACCGGCTCGAAAGGTGCCCTCGACGCAATCACCGGCGTGCTGTCGCGCGAACTGGGGCCCCGGGGTATCCGCGTCAACTCGGTCAACCCCGGGCTGATTGAAACCGAAGGCACCCATGCCGCCGGCGTGATGGGTTCGGACTTCCAGGCCTGGAACGAAAGCCAGGCACCGTTGGGCCGCATCGGCCAGGTGAGAGATATCGCGCCGATCGTCGCGTACCTCGCCTCGGATGATGCCGGCTGGGTGACAGGCGAAATCATCCTGGGTTCCGGCGGCATTCGCTGATGTTCCATTCACGGCGTCGGCGGCAAGCCTCCCATTCCAAGGTGAGATGAAATGAAAACGAATGACACCCAAGTCATGGTCTACGTGACTTATCCCGGCGGCCCGGGGGACACCTTCGACCACGACCACTACGTCAAGGAGCACCTTCCATTGGTGATGGAGTCCTGGTCGAGGTACGGGCTGCTGAGCCTGGAAGCATTCCATCCGGCCGCAGCGCAAGGCCGGACCCTCGCGCTGTGCGAATGCGTATTCCGTGACGAAGCAGCGATGGAGGCTGCGTTCGCGTCACCCGAAGCAGCCAGGGTAATGGCCGACGTGGCCCGTTTCACTTCGATCGCTCCGCGCCGCGTCCGCGCCGTTGCGCTCTGATGGTGCCGGTGCACAGGTGGAGCCGATGATTTCCGCATCCTGCGATCCAGCCCAAGCTGCCCCCGACGTGCGCCGGTGGCCTGCGCTGGTGGTGTTGTTGACCGGGACGCTGCTGCCGCCGTTCGACTTCTTCATCGTCAACGTCGCACTCCCCACCATCCGCGCTGACCTGCGCGCGTCGCCTGACGTCGCGCAACTGGTCGTGTCGCTCTATGCGGCGGCCTATGCGGCCACGCTCATCCTCGGCGGTCGCCTGGGCGACCTTTATGGACGAAAGCGCGCATTCGTAGGCGGCATGTTGGGGTTCGGGCTGGCGTCGGCCCTGTGTGGAATGGCCACCAATCCGGAGACCCTGATCCTGGGGCGCGTACTGCAGGGCATCTCGGCGGCCATCATGGCGCCGCAGTCATTGGCATCGATCCATGCGTTGTTTCCCTCCGCCGAGAAGATACGCGCACTCGGCCTGTACGGCGCCACGATCGGGTTCGCCTCCGTGGCCGGCCAAATACTGGGCGGCCTGCTGGTAGCGGCCGACCCGCTGGGGCTCGGGTGGCGCAGCGTCTTCCTCATCAATCTACCCGTCATCGTATTCGCCTTGCCGGCCGCACTGGCCTTGCTGCGCGAAAATCAGGCTGAAAGCTCCGGCCGGCTGGATATACCGGGCGCCGTCCTGCTGGCCACGGGACTATTGGCCATGCTGGTGCCGCTCATCGAGGGACGCCAATACCACTGGCCTTGGTGGTGCATCGCTTCGCTGATCCTGGGCGCACTCGCGCTGTTCGCGTTCTGGCATTACGAGAAGCACCGCGAGCAGGCGAACAAGACGCCCCTGGTATTCCCTTCCCTTCTTGCCACGCACGGTCTGCGGCGCAGCCTGGCGGCCACATTCCTCTTCTACACGCTCGCGGCATTCTTCCTGGTATTTGCAGTCTATGAGCAGGCTGGGCTCGGGCACACGCCCCTGGCGGCCGGCCTGGCGATCCTGCCGCTCGGCGTTGGTTTCCTGCTCGGCCCCCTCTGCGGCCAACACGCCACGCGATGGCTGGGAGCACGCGCGGCCTCGGTTGGCATGGCGCTGGAAGTCGCGGGCCTATTGCTGACGTCGGTACTGTCGCTCGCCGACGTGCCCACCTGGCTCCCCCTCCCCTTGTTTATCGTTGGCCTCGGCCAGGGCATTGCGCTACCTGTCCTGGTGAGATTGAACGTGGACCATGTCGCTCCCCGTTGGGCTGGACTCGCTTCCGGGCTGGTGAATGCCACATTGCAAGTTGGCGCCGCCGTATCGGTGGCGCTGGTCGGCGGCCTGTTCTTTGCGATCGCGCCGGACGGATCAAGTGCTGCCAGCGTCAGATTTGGCTTTGTCGTGGCTACATTGACCATTGCCAGTGCGTTGCTAGTGGCGATGAAGCTCATCTGGAAGGGGCCAGGCCAGAACAGCCCGACAAGGGTATCGCCACCGAACGTGAACCATGATTAGCAATTTTAGTAGGCGAAGCGGACTGCCCCGTAAACCCCAGGCAACTGCGACCCTCACGCGGCGGCCTGTTCGAAGGCCTCCGGACTGAGTCCGCCAAGGTGACCATGGCGGCGGTTTCGATTGTAGAAGATCTCGCCCGATCCGGCTTGTGAGCCACCTCTCAATCGCAATCCCAAACAGCGCGCACCTTGCTGCCGATCTCCTCGAACTTCTCCGTCGGCGACGCTGAGGTGAAGCTGATCGGCCGGAATGCGGAAAGGGACAACGCCATCGTGCACTTCATCATTCCTTCTTCCTGAGTTCCAGCGAAGACTCCGGCACCGCATCATCCAAGCCAAGCAGTTCCACCTCGGCCAGCGAGAACTCCCGAGCCCCACCAGCCGTCGTGACGACCAGCCGGTAATGACGATAGCTAGCCGGCGCATCCAGCCGGAACGGCCGCGTATACCGCGCCCACTCGAAGACCTCTCCATCGCGCCGATCCAATACCTTCCACCTCGCGCCATCGTTGGAGCCCTCCAGCACCCAACCTGTCGGATACCCCCCCGTACCGCCGGAGGTAAGTGTGTAAAAGCGCACGGGCGAGGCAGGCGTCCGGTCGAAGGCCCAGCTGATCGACACCGGCGCCCCCGCCCGGAAAACCGCTTCTGTCAGCGAACTGTTGTCGAACAACGCATCGACATCGGTACCCCCAGCGCTCGCCGCGGCAGAACCCCGACCGGGCCCGGTGAGGTCGGCCAGCGTGCTGGGGCGCTTGTCGCCCGTACTCAACGACGGCGGCAGTGCCCCCACATCACTACCCCAGGCAGCAGGGCGCGGCGACATCGTGAACTCGATCTGCGCCCCCGCAGCCAGCAGCCGGTGCGGAATGACCGTGCGGTTCCACGGCTGGCCGTTCACCTTTACGCCAGCCACGTAGACGTTCTCCGCACTATTATTCGGCGCGCTGACCACCAGGCTCCGTCCGTTTTCCAGATGCACGGTCGCGCGGGTAAACAGCGGCGAGCCGATCGCCAAATACTCGCTGCCCATCTGCAGCGGATACAGCCCCAGCGCCGACAGCAGCCACCAGGCCGACGACTCGCCATTGTCCTCGTCGCCGGGATAGCCCTGGCCGATCTCCGAGCCGACGTACATCCGTGCCAGGGTCTCGCGCACGATCTCCTGCGTACGCCATGGCTGTCCGGCATACAGGTACATCCACGGCACGTGGTGCGCGACCTGGTTGGAAAAACCCCACTGGCCCATCCGCACGTCGCGCGCTTCCACCATCTCGTGGATCACGCCGCCGTACGAGCCGGTGAAGCCAGCCGATTCGGGCGTGGCGAAGTATTCGTCCAGCTTGTGCGCCAATCCCTCGCGGCCGCCATACAGGCCGGCCAGTCCCTGGCCGTCTTGCGGCACAAGGAAGGCGAAACCCCAACCGTTGGTCTCCGTGTAGTCGTGCTCATGGCCCCAGACGCGCGGGTCGTACTCGCCCGCCTTCGATTTCCACGCACCGTCCACGTCGCGGCCCTGGAAGAAGCCGATCGCCGGATCGAACATGCGCACGTAATTCAATGCGCGGCTCCGGTAGTACTCGCTCTCCTCGCGCAGGCGCTTGCGCGGCAGGATCGGCGCCGACGCCTCGGCCATCGCCGCCAGCATGTTGCTGATGCCGAAATCGTTGATGTAGCCCTCCAGCGCCCAGGATACGCCCTCCCCCACCGAGCTCGGCGTGTAGCCGATGAAGGGCGCCACCGCCATGCCCTTGCGGCCGACATGCTCGTCCGGGGGCAGCACCGCGGCATTCTTTATCGCCGCCGCGTAGACGCCGCCCGCATCCAGGCCCGGCACGCCTTTGACGAAGGCATCGGCGAATGCCGCGTCCGAGCTCGTGCCGGTCATCAGGTTCGCGTAGCCGGGCGACGACCAACGCGGCACCCAGCCGCTGTCGCGGTACTGCTGGATGAAGCCGTCGATCATGGCCCCGGCCTGGCTCGGCGCCAGCAGCGCCTGGGCCGCCCACACCGTGCGGTAGGTGTCCCAGAATCCGTTGTTGACGTAGAGCTTGCCGTCCGCGATCGCTGCGCCGGTCTGTGTTGCGGTGGTGCCGGCCGGGATGTCCTTGCCCGCGGAGGACTGCACCGCATGCCGCCACACGGGCGCGTCGCTGCTGCCGAAGTTCTCGTGCGTCGCGTTCGGATACAGGAACAGTCGGTACAGATTGGAGTACAGCGTGGTCAGCTGGTCCTGCGTAGCGCCCTCGACTTCGATCACGCCCAGCTTCTTGTCCCATGCCTGCTGCGCACGCTCGCGCACGTCATCGAAGCGGTCACCTGCGCCGATCTCCAGGTCCAGGTTGCGCCGTGCCTGCTCGACGCTGACCAGCGAGGTGGCAATCCGCATGCTGACGGTGCGCTCCTTGCCGGCGTCGAAGCGGAAATAGCCAGAGACATTACGCCTGGGCGCCGCGCCCTTCGGTCCATCGGTGGCGACCAGCCTGCTGCTGGAGGTCACCGGGCGGTCGAACCGGGCATAGACGAACATGCGGGTCGCGCCGTTGGACAGCCCGCTGCGGGTGTCGGTGTAGCCGGTGAGTTCGCCGGTTCCGGGCGAGAGTGACAGCCCGCCGCGATCATCGACGTTGTCGAACACCAGGCTGGCGTCGTCGCCAGGGAAGGTGAAACGCATCATGGCCGCGCGCTCGGTCGGCGCGATCTCGGCGACGATGCCGTTGTCGAAACGCACGCGGTAATGCTGCGGCCGCGCGACCTCGTTCTCGTGCCGGAAGCTCAGCGCCCGTTCGGCACGGTTCACGGGAGGCACGCCGCGGGCCAGCGACGGCATGACCTGGAAGGTCTGCCGGTCGCCCATCCACGGGCTGGTTTCATGCGTCAGGGCCAACGCTTGCAGCCGCGGGCGGTTGGCCTCGTCGTTGCCCTCTGCATACTCGTAGAACCAGCTCATCGACCCGGCATCGGTCACCGGCGCCCAGAAATTGAAGCCGTGCGGCATCGCGGTGGCGGGAATGTTGTTGCCGCGCGAGAAACTGCCGCTGGAGTTGGTGCCGCGCGTGGTCAGCACATAGTCGCTGGGGCGCCGGGACGCCGCTGCTTCCGGTGCATCGGCGATGCGGATGTCGTCCACCCAGCCGCCGAAGCCGGTGGCGCCCGGCGGCGCCTGGTAAGCCAGGACGATCCGCTTGATCCGCTTCCCCGCAGCCACTGCACCGATGTTCGACTGCTTGTGGTTCCACTGCCCGGTGTAAAGCGACTTCGACTCCCCCTGCCCGCGCGCCGACAGCGCGAAGCCGTGCTGGTCCCGTGCCCCCAGGTCGGACAGGCGGGTGCCATCGTCGAACTCCAGGTCCAAGGCGATCCAGGTGCTTGGATAGGCCAGGTCACCCTCGATGAACGCCGGGAACACGAAGTAGGACAGCGCGGTCGCGGACGTCACCGGGATGTCGACGTCGAACAGCACCTGCCGGGCATCGCCGCCGCCGGCCTGCAGCTTCCCGCCATAGGCCAGCGAGCGCACACCCGTGAATCCGACGTGTGGGCGGGCCGTGTAGGCGGCGTCGGGGCCGTCGGACAGGCGCAGGGCCAGGTCGACGCTGCCGGAGCGCTCGCCCCGCGTCAGCACAGGCTGCGGATCTGCCTGCTCGAACGAGGTGTGGAATGGCCCGGTCACCGTCGCCAATGACCGGGGTTCGTCGGGCCGCGGCGAACATCCAGCAAGCACCAGGACGAGCAGGCCGGCAACGGCGACATGCGCGCGCAGGAACATATGCGCGTGCAGGAACACCGGGGAGCGGAAATGGGGCAGGTTCTCAGGCGACATCTTCGTATTGCTCCTTGAGCAGTTGCCGTACTTCGTCGAGCCCGGGCATGGCCGCGAACGCACCGTTACGGGTCACCGCGATCGCACCCACCGAAGCGGCGAAGCGCAGTGCGCTTTCGATCGCGCCGCGATCACGGACGAATCCGGCCAGCCGCGCGGCATCGACACCGGCCCGGGCCAGGTGGAATAGCAGCCCGCCGACGAATGCATCGCCCGCGGCGGTGGTATCGATCGCCCTGACCCGGGGACTGCGCAGCTCGCCCTCCCCTTCCCTGGCATACCAGCGGATCGGCCCGGGACCATCGGTGACCACCACCCAGCGCGCAGCGCCTTGCAGCAACCGCATCAATACGGCGCGCTCGTTGCCGTCCCCGGCGAGGTACTCGAGTTCGTTGCGGGCGAGCTTGACCAGGTCTGCCTGCGCCAACGCCTGCCACAGCAGCGGGCGCGCATCCACGCCCTGCGGCCACAGCATCGGGCGCAGGTTGAGGTCCATGCTCACCAGCACGCCCGCGTTGCGCGCCAGCTGCATGCCATGCAGTGTTGCGCTGGCCGCCGGTTCGCCGGTCAGGCTGTTGGAGCAGACGTGGAACGCGCCGGCACCGGCGAAACAATCCGCGTGGAAGTCCCCGGCACGAAACAGCAGATCGGCGGCGGGCGGACGATAGAAGCTGAAGCTGCGCTCGCCCTCGGGGTCGATGGCGACGAATGCCAGTGCGGTACGCGCGGCATCGGTACGCACCGCGTGGTCGGTGCGCACGCCCGCCGCGCGCAGGCTTTCCAGCAGGAAGTCGCCGAACATGTCGGCGCCGAGCGCGCCGACGAACTGCGCCGGTGCACCGAGCCTGGCCGCTGCGACCGCCACGTTGGCAGGCGCGCCGCCGGCATGCTGGACGAACGTGCGCGGGGTGTCCGGGGTGGCAACAGGCTGGGCGAAGAAGTCGATCAGGGCTTCACCGAAACAGACGATCGTAGGTACGTGGACCTCGGTCCTCGTCGCCTCGAATCGGACGGGTGTACTCATGGGACGTGGGGTACTCGCTGGTCTGGCGCCGCGACGGCGCGGCAGTGGAATGGTCGGAGGAGGACGATCGGCAAGGTCACGACTGCAGCTCCCCGCAGCTGCCGCGGACCACCAGCTGCACCGGCGCGATCGCGCGGCGCGGCGGCGCAGCGGGGTCGCGCACGCGCTCGAGCAGCATCTCGGCAGCCATGCGGCCGCAGGCACGCGGCTTCACCGCCAGGGTGGTGAGTGGCGGCGTCGACAGCGCCGCTTCGCTGATGTCATCGAAGCCGGTGATGGCAAAGTCGACGCCGGGCTGCACGCCACGCGCGCGCAGCCCGAGCATCAGGCCGAAGGCGACGTTGTCGTTGTAGCAAACCGCCGCCGTCGAATCCGGCGCCTGCGCGAACAGTTCGGCGGTACGCGTGGCGGCGTCGATGCGGGTGGGGCTCGACTCGACCAGCCAACCCGGCTCCGGCTCGATACCGACGCTGCGCATCGCTTCCAGATAGCCTTCGCGGCGCTGCCGGCACGAACTCGAGTCGGCATGCCCGCCGAAGAATGCGATCCGGCGGTGGCCGAGCGCGTGCAGGTGTTCGGTGGCCCGGCGGGCGCCATGCTGGTTGTCGAGTGCGAGGAAGTCCCAGTCGTGGCCAGGCAGCTCGCGATTGAACACCAGTACCGGCACGCGCGATCCGAGCACGCGCTGCACGGCAGCGGCGTCGCTGTGTTCAGCCGGCGACAGGATGATGCCAGCCGGGGCATGCTCGACCAGCGATTCGAGCACGGCCTGCTGCCGCTGCGGCGATTCGGCGGTGCTGCCCAGCAGGGTCACGTAGCGCCCCGCGCCCAACGCTTCGTCGACGCCTGCGGCGAATTCGGCAAAGAACGGATTGGAAAGATCATTGATGACCAGCGCGACCGAAGACGAAGTCTGTTTGCGCAGGTTGGCCGCGGCGCGGTTGTAGACGTAGCGCTGGCGCTTGAGTTCGGCCTCGACGCGGGCGCGGGTATCGGCATTGACGAGCGGGCTGCCGCGCAGGACCAGCGAAACGGTCGCGCGCGAGACGCCACAAGCCTGGGCGATGTCGGTGACGGTGACCGCGCCGCGGCCGGACTTTGTCCGGACCTTGGGCGTGTCTGCATCCATACGGTTCTCCTCGATGCGGATTTTCGACCGCAGCGGATTATTGCCCATGTGGATCGATTCAAGTTGTCGGCATCCGGCCAGATCACGGCATCACCGGCATCAACCGGCGGACGGCGGCGGCGACGGGCACGCCGGCGCCGGACGCATCGAAGCGGCCTTGCCCCAGTCCGCCGGTTGGTTGCCGAGCGCGAAGCGCAGTTCACCGCCCTGGCGCAACTGCGCCCAGTCCAGCCAGACCTTGTCGTGGGTGTGGCCGTCGAAGTCCACGCCGGTGACGTACTGCACGCCACGGCCGTCCGCGCCCGGCGCTTCGATGCGCAACTGGCGGCCGCCGCCCAGGTCCAGGTCGACGCGCTCGAAGCGCGGCGGATGCAACAGCACCTGGCCGGTGCCGGGCATCCCGGGATACAGGCCGATCGCGCTGAACAGGTACCAGGCCGACATAGTGCCCAGGTCGTCGTTACCGGTGACACCGTCCGGCCGATTGACGAACAGCGTCTGTGCGGCGCGCACGACGACCGCGGTGCGCGCCGGATCGCCAAGCAGCGTGTACATCCAGGGCACGTGCATCGTCGGCTCGTTGTTGGGATTGAAGCGGTACTGGCCGTAGTACGCATACGGGCCGGCGACCCACGCCGCGCGCGCGCCCTGCGGATCCTTGCGTAGCTCGTCGAGGGCGAAGAAGCTGTCCAGGCGTTCGAGGGTGCGCTCGCGCCCGCCCATGGCCTCGGCCAGGCCGGCCGGGTCCTGCGGCACCAGCCACTGGTACTGCCAGGCGGTGCCTTCATGGAAGCCGTAATGCGAGCGCGGGCTATAGCTGCCGCCCGGCGGCGTGAACCAGCTTCCGTCCTCCAGCCGTGGCCGCGGGAAACCGGTGAAGCCGCTCTCCTGCTCTTTCAGCGCGGCGTCCCATACGTTGCGCCAGTTGCCGCCGCGGCGGCGCAGCTCCGCCGCATCGGCAGCATGGCCCAGGCCATCGGCCATCTTCGCCAGCGCGCAGTCGGCCAGGGCGTACTCGAACGTGGCCGAACCCCCGTGGTGCGGATCGACGTCCATGCCCTTGGAGGGGAACGCGCGGTCGAACTGGACGAAGCCGGCGGCCAGGTAATTCGGATTGCCGCTGCGACCGGCGTGCCGCGAGTTCGCTGGCGGCACTTCCCAGGCGTTCTGGCGCAGCGCGGCCCAGGCCTCCGCCTCGTGGCCTTGCAGCGCGCCGTAGCGCCACAGATCGACCAGGAATGGCGTGACCGGATCGCCGGTCATGACGTTGGTCTCGAAATTCGCGTAACCCCAACGCGGCAGCCAGCCGCCCTGTGCGTGGATCGCCAGCACCGAGCGGGCGATGTCGCGCGCGCGTTCCGGTCGCAGCATCGCCAGCAGTTGGTTCTGCGAACGGTAGGTGTCCCACAGCGAGAAATATTCGTAGTAGGTCCAATCGTCGGCACGATGGACCTGCTCGTCGTAGCCGCGGTAGCGGCCGTCGGCGTCGCTGCCGGTCATTGGCTGCAGCAGGGCGTGGTAGAGCGCGGTGTAGAACACGGCACGGTCGTCGCTGCTGCCGCCCTTGACGCGCACCGAGGCAAGCTCGCGGCGCCACGCATCCTGCGCCGCCGCGCGCATCGCGTCGAAGCCAAGCAGCTTGCCGTTGCGCATGCCATCGGCGCGCAGGTTGATCCGCGCCCCCTCGGCATCGACATGCGAGATCGCGCTGACCGCAGTCACCGCACGGCCCGTGCCCCTGCCCTTGCCGCCTGGCAGGTCGAAGGTCAACCAGGCGCCATTCAAGGGCTCGCTCTCGCCTTCCATGCTGGTGCGCGAGCCGGGCGTGCCGCCCGCCTGGCCCCAGGTGCCGAACGTCTTGAACGGACGGTCGAACTCGATCCGGAACCAGGTCGTGTACTGGTGCCCGCCGCAAAAGCTCTGTGTCGTGACCTTGCCTTCGACCGCGCGGTCGCCGACCACCTCGATGCGGCTACCGATCACCCGGTGCCGTGCATTGGCCTGGCTGACGTTGACCAGCACGTGGCCCTGCGCGGCACCGGCGGGAAAGGTGTAGCGCTCGGCCGCCGCGCGGGTCAGCGCCGTGGTCTCGACATCGATGCCGCCGTAATCGGCCAGATGCACCCGGTAGTAGCCGGCCTGGCCGACTTCGCCCTCGTGGTCGTAGCTGGATCCGTAGCGGTCGTGGTCGAAGTCCTCGCGCTTGCCGGTGTCGAAATCGCCGCCCGGGCCGATGCTGCCGGTGACCGGCAGCGTCGAGACCTGGCCGCCCTGCTCCCAGCAGCCGGCGCCGGAGATGAAGGAATGGCCGAAACCCAGGATCTTCGGATCGTCGTAGCGCCAGCCCGAGTAGTGCTTGCCGGTCGGCGAGACCTGGATCAGGCCGAACGGTGCCGAGGCCCCGGGGAACGTGTTTCCGTCGTCCTTGCTGCCGACGAAGGTGTTGACCGTCCTGGCCAGATCTTCGGCTGGCGCAGCCGCTGCCAGGGACGGCAGCGCCAGCGCGGCTAAGGCCGCGAACACGCACAGGGATCGATTCAATCGGGTCGGCAGCAGGCTATGGGACACAACGCACTCCTGGTTCGGCGGGTAGCGATGGCTGGATTGCGCGGGCCCGGGACGAAGACCGGCGTTCGGATCGTCCGGCTGGCCAGGCGGCCTTTGGAACGATCCAAATCCGTTCTCGCAAACCCCGGAGAACCCCCAGCCACGCCAATCGGCAGATCAACTAGATCGATCTAAATAATCACACTGCTGGGCCGCCCGCATTCTGCACTGCAGCAGAAACACGCCCTTCCCCTGCCCTGGGCCGGACCTGGCACCCACCGCCCAGCGGGCTGCTGCGCAGCAGCATGCGCATCGGAGAATCTCGTGCTACAAATTTTTTACGCCGATCTAGATCGATCCAAATTGAACACGGAGGGATGGCCGTGACATGGGGGGGGGACGCCGCATCGGGCGTCCTCGGACGCTTCTGGAACCAACGTCGGCGTGAATTTTAGATCGTTTTAAATCCGCAACGTTCAATCGAGAGAGGGGTTGAATCTGATGTCACGCACACATACCCGTAGTTCGTTGTCCGCAGGCATCGCGATCGCGCTGGGCGCGCTGGCCGCGTTGCCGTTGGCCGCCTCCGCGCAGGAGGCGACGCAGCCGGCAGCCACGTCCACGCAAGCCACCGACCTCGACACGGTCACCGTGGTCGGATATCGCTATGCGATCGAAAAGAGCCTGGACCAGAAGCGCAACGCCAACGCCATCATCGAGGTGGTCAATGCCGAGGACATCGGCAAGTTCCCCGACAAGAACGTCGCCGATGCGCTGCAGCGCGTGCCGGGCGTGATCGTCAGCCGCGACGGCGGCGAAGGAAAGAACGTCAGCGTCCGCGGCCTGTCGCCGGAGCTGACGCTGACCGAGTTGAACGGCAACTACATCGCCTCGGCCGAATCCAACGGCGACCCGACCCGTTCGTTCAACTACACGCTGCTGCCCGCGAACATGCTGTCCAGCGCCGAACTGTTCAAGTCGCCGGAAGCACGCATCGACGAGGGCGGCGTCGGCGGCACCGTGATCCTGCACACCCGCCGTCCGCTGGAGCTGGAAGCGAACACCGGCTTCGTCTCCGCCGAAGGCACCTACGCCGACACCACCAGCACGACCGACGGCCAGTTCGCCGGCTCGTACTCCTGGCACGACAAGGAAGACCGCTTCGGCGTGTTCGTCGGCTACACCCAGCAGAAGCGCACCATCCGCACGCTGGGCGCCAGCACCGAAAGCTGGCAGTGGTATGGCCGCGACGAAGGCGGCACTGCGGTGGACGTCAACGGCAGGCCGTCGGATTTCAACTCCAACTGGTGGGGTGGCACCGGCTTCTGGGACCAGAACGGCAACTACTACACCGGTTTCATGATGCCGACCTCGGTCAACGAGGAGGTCAAGGAGGAGGAGCGCGAACGCAAGGGCGGCCAGCTGACCTTGCAGTTCAAGCCGACCGACGATCTGACCCTGACCGCGAACTACTTCCGCTTCGACCTGTCGCAAGACTCCGAAACCAATTCCCTGAAGGTGCCGGAATGGAGCATCGCCCGCTACTACGGCGACGGAAACTGGCCCGGCGGCCGCATGCTCGATCGCCTGCACATGGACCCCAGCGGCACCGTCGTCACCGGCGCGGATTACAGCGTCCATCCGGGCAAAAATTATTACTGTAGCGAAGACCAGGCCGCTGCCGCCGGCCTGCCCCCGGGCGGTTGGGGTTCGGATGACTGCACCCTGCCCACGCCGCAGATCACCGGCAGCTACAACATCGAGAAGGCGCGCTCGCAGACGGTGGACCTGGAAGCCGAGTGGCGCGGCGAATCCCTGGACGTCACCACCAAGGTCGGCCGCACCTGGGCCGAAGGCGGCCCGTCGCTGCAGTTCGCGCTGCCGATCAAGCCGCGCCGCCAGAACGCGGACGGCAGCTGGAGCCTGGGCAATTACGCCAGTGCGTGGGACCTGACCGGTACTCCGTCGATGACGTTCTCGCCGGAACTGATGCAGAACCTGCAGAATGGCATCATGCAGGTCGACCTCGGTTCGACCGGTTCGTCCTGGACCCGCAACACCACCGAGCAGAAGTACGCCCAGATCGATACCACCTGGCATACCGACTTCAACTTCCTGGACTCGATCCAGTTCGGCCTGAAGGCGCGTGACGGCGGCATCCACCGCAACACCGGCAACAGCTACTGGGTCTGCCCGGGCACCGATCCGGCCGATTACGAGAACCGCTTCTGGAATGGTCGCTGCAACGATCTCGCCAGCCAGTTCTCACCGGGCCTGCTGAAGTCGGTCGGCAACCTGGCCGGCGGCATCCATGCCAGCGCGTTCCCGGCGATCAACTTCCCGGGCTACATCGGCTATCTCAACGATACTTACGGGGACATGCAGACCCGCAACGAAGACAACTTCGTCTACAACGTCGACGAGAAGATCTACTCCGGCTACCTGCAGGCCAACTTCCACACCGACCGCCTGCGCGGCAACGTCGGCGTGCGCATCGCCAGCACCCGGCAGCATGCCGATTCGACGGACAAGATCACCGCCTACAACGACTACTTCTTCGATGGCGCCGACGGCAATCCGCTGCCCTGCCAGCAGGGCGCCGCGGCACCTGGCGGCGCGCCGGCCGACACCTACTGCGGCACCGAGGGCTTCTGGAGACTGTCCGACAGCCAGCAGCGCCAGGAATCGTTTGCCGTCAGCGCGCTCGATCGTACTTACAACGACGTGCTGCCGAGCCTCAACCTGGCCTACGACCTGACCGAGAACCTCGTGCTGCGCGCCGCCGCCTCCAAGGTGATCGCGCGTCCGAGCTACGACAGCATCGCCGCGCCCGGCAGCCTGGAGTACTACAGCCAGGAGTACGTCAACGACCGTCGCCTGACCGGTGGTGCCGGCGAGCTGGGCTGGTACGGTTCGGGCAGCAACAAGAATCTGGAACCGTACCGGGCCGACCAGTACGACCTCGGCGCCGAATGGTACTTCCAGCCGGGTTCGGTCCTGGGCCTGGCCCTGTTCCGCAAGAACGTCAGCAACTTCACCGTGCCGGTGATCGCCGACGTGAACATGGTCGTCAACGGCGAAAACGTGACGGTGCAGAACTACTCGACCGAGGCAGGCGGCCGCGATGCGGTCTCGCAGGGCGTCGAGGTGTATGCGCAGCACACGCTGGATATCGGCCTCGGCTTCCAGGCCAACTACACCTACAACGACACCAACGAAGCGGCCATCACCCTCGAGGACGGCACCGAGCTCGGCGACTCGCCGCTGGTCGGCAGCGCGAAGAACCAGGTCAACTTCACCGTGTTCTACGAGAACGAGAAGCTGTTGCTGCGTGCCTCGTACAACCGTCGTGGTGAGGTGGTCCAGGGCCTGGTCAACGGCTTGAACGTCTACGACGAGCCGTACCAGCAGATCGACCTCAACGCCGCGTACAACTTCACCCCCGCGCTCAGCCTGACCGCGTCGGTGTTGAACCTGACCGAGGAAGAGACCCGCTCGCACCTGGGCAACGACACCCAGGCCCGCTTCTACACCAACAGCTACGCCGGCCGCGTCATGTACCTTGGCATGACCTACAAGTTCTGATCCGTCCCCCCTCCCCGCGCCGGAAGGCCGGGGAGGCTTTGCCGGCAGTTGCCCTCCTCCCGGGGCAACTGCCGTCTTCTTCTCTGGACAACCATGACTACGCACGCCCGGACCTTACTGCGCGGCCTGCTGTGCGCCGGCCTTCTGGCGACTTTCTGCGATGCCGCGCTGGCGCAGGCCTTCAGCGAAACCCGAATCGACGCGGGCTGGCAATTCCGCCAGCTCCCGGCCAGCCCGCAGGCCGCTGCGCACCCGCAGACGGCCCAGTGGCAACCGGCGACGGTACCGGGCACGGTGCATACCGACCTGTTCGCGCGAGGGCTCATCCCCGATCCCTATGTGGGCGCGGCCGAAGCCGGCCTGCAGTGGATCGGCCTGTCCGACTGGGAATACCGGACCACCTTCGACGTAACGCCCGCGACCCTGGACGACGCACGCAGCGACCTGGTCTTCGAAGGCCTGGACACCTTCGCCGAGGTCTTCGTCAACGGCGAGAAGCTGCTCGACGCCGACAATTTCTTCCGCACCTGGCGGGTACCGGTACAGGGCCGCCTGCGCGAACACGGCAACGAGTTGCGCGTGGTCCTGCATTCGCCGATCAACCGCCTGCTCCCGCAGGTGCAAGCGATGCCGGTGAAGATCGCCGGCAACTATCCCTCGCCCTACGGTGACGAGCCGGCGGACGCGATGACCGCCAACTTCGTGCGCAAGCCCGGCTACCACTACGGCTGGGACTGGGGCCCGCGCTACGTCACCGCTGGCGTGTGGCGGCCGGTGACGCTGCAGAGCTGGGACGCGGTGCGCATCGGCGACGTGCAGCTGCGCCAGGCGCAGGTCACGGCCGAGCGTGCCTTGCTTGACGTGCGCGTCAGCGTGGATGCCGCGCGCGCCGGCGAGTACGCGCTGCGCCTTTGGCAGACGGCGCCGGACGGCAAGCGCACCCAGGTAGCGGAACAGAGGGTGGCGTTGAAGGCCATCGACGGCGACGTGATCTCGCTGCCGGTGGCCATCGACCGGCCGCAGCGTTGGTTCCCGAACGGCTACGGCGCGCAACCGCTGTATCGCTACGAGGTGGAACTGCGCCAGGGCCGCCAGGTGCTGGCACGCGCCAGCAAGCGCACCGGCCTGCGCAGCGTGGCGCTGCGCACCGACGCGGACGGCCATGGCGCCACCTTCCATTTCGTCATCAATGGCATCCCGGTGTTCGCCAAGGGCGCCAACTACATTCCGTTTGACATGTTCCAGCCACGGGTGGGCGATGCGCAGCTGCGTCGCGTCCTGCAGTCCGCGGCGGACGCGAACATGAACATGATCCGCGGCTGGGGCGGCGGCCTCTACGAGAGTGACCGCTTCTACGACCTGGCCGACGAATTGGGCCTGCTGGTCTGGCAGGACTTCATGTTCGGCGGCGGCATGCAGCCGGCCTACGACACCGCCTTCCGCGACAACGTGATCGCCGAAGCGCGCGACAACGTGCGCCGCCTGCGCGACCATCCGAGCATCGTGCTGTGGTGCGGCAACAACGAAGAAGAGATCGCGTGGAAGTACTGGGGCGGTGGCGACCATGGCCAGGCCCTGAAGGGGCGCGACCCGGCGTTCGCGCGGAAGGTCTGGGACGGCTACGTGCAACTGTTCGGCACCGAGCTGCGGGAGGTCGTCGAGGAAGAAGGCGGCGGCATCCGCTACTGGGCGAGCTCGCCCGGCAACGACTTGGCCGAGGTGGCGAACACGCCTGCGGCCGGCGACATGCATTACTGGGAGGTCTGGGGAAATCCCGCGCATCCGCCGGTCAAGTACCTGGAGGTCACGCCGCGCTTCATGTCCGAGTACGGCCTGCAGGCCTGGCCGGATGAACGCACCGTCGACGCCTTCGCCCCTCGCGACGAGCAGGGCGTGGCCACGCCGGTGATCGAGGCACACCAGAAGTTCCTTGCCGGCAAGGGCAACCAGCGGTTGATGCAGTACGTGAAGATGGAATTCGGCGAGCCGAAGGACTTCGCCGGCTTCCTCTACCTGGGCCAGGCCATGCAGGCCGAAGGCATCGAGCTGGCCGCCCTGCACCACCGCGCCAGCCGTCCGTACACGATGGGCTCGCTGTACTGGCAGCTCAACGACGTATGGCCGGGCGCATCGTGGTCGGGCATCGACTGGTTTGGCCGCTGGAAGGCCCTGCAGTTCCATGCGCGCCGCTTCTTCGCCCCGGTCGTGGTGGCCGCGCTGCGTGACGCGGCGGGCCGGACCGGCGTCAGCCTGATCAACGACCGTGCAAGCGAGCGCAGCGGCGAGCTTCGCCTGCGGGTGATGTCGCTGTCCGGCAGGCCGCTCCGTGACGAGCGCAAGCCGGTTCACCTGGCGCCGTTGTCCGCGGCGAAGATCGCCAGCTACAGCGACGCGGAACTGCTCGGCGATGCCGACCCGCGGACCACGGTCGCCGTGTTCGAGCTGGCCGTCCCGGGTGAGCCGGTCTCGCGTGGCGTCGTGTACTTCAGCGCAGCGAAAGACATCGCGTGGCCGGACCCCGGCCTGCATGGCGAGCTGCGCCGGGACGGCGACGGCTATGCGCTGGACCTGCACGCCAGCGCGCTGGCCCGGGCGACATGGATCGACTTCGACGGACTCGACGCCGCGTTGTCCGACAATGCGCTGACGTTGCTGCCCGGCGAAACCGCAACCGTGCGGATCAGCGCCGCCGCCCGCCTGGAAACCCTGCGCGCCGCCCTGCGGCTACGCTCGCTGGCCGACGCGGTGCGGCCGCCGTCGCGTTAATAAATTGTCAGACCGCTCAAGACAACACGCCGCCCCATCCTTCAGTGATGGGCCGGCAGTGCGCGTTTTCCATCGCTGTGCTGCGCAGTTGCGCGACTTTGCGCGAACTCCGGAAAGGTCTCCGCCAGCGGCGCCGTGTCCGGCAGGATGTAGAACACCCCGCCCCGCTCGAACGTCGGACGGACGATCTGCTCGTAAAACTCGGGCGATACGTTGATGCAGCCATGCGTGACGCGGTTGTCGTCCGGCGAAGGCGATGCAAGGCGTTCGGCGCGTCTCTCGGCCGGCACGCCGGTAGCCGTGGGGTGCATGGAGACCGCGGAATCGTAGTCCACCCACAGGACGCGTCCTGCGTCGTTTGATGGCCCGAAACCGCCCACAAAGCGACCCGCAGGCGTAGTGCGATCCCGGCCTGGAATTTCCCGAAGCGCGAAACCGGCGATGCCAGGAGCCGAATGATCGCCGATTGCCGAGCCAAAGAGCCCGGGCGCCGCGCCGCGAAGCCGGCCGTCGCCGCCGAACACCAATATCTGTGCGGCGGCCTTGTCCATGATCGCGAACGGATAACCCTGGCTGTCCCGGGTTGCGGCAACCCAACCGGCGAGTTCGATCACCGTGTCGGATACCCCCTGCCCTGGCGGGAGCTGGTCGACAGCGACCACCGGTTGCGCGGCGGCCTCCTCGGCGCTGGCCGCGCCGCAGCTTGCGAACGCCAGCACCAGCGCTAGCGCGCCATAAGCGGCCCGGACCGCAGCGTGTATGCACGTATTGATGGCACAGTTCCTTGGAACGAAATACGGGGTAAAGCAAAAAACACCGGTGGCCATGGAAGGCCACCGGGGTCTGGAGTTCAAACCGCGCACCACGAGCTGCGCAAGAGCGACTAACCGCGTGGCACGCGCTTCGGCGCCGTTTCCAGCCTCTGGACGCGGCTTTCGATCTGATCCAGCCGTTGGTTGGCCTGCTGCGCGGACTGATTGGCGGACTCGGCGCTCTGGGCCGCGCTCTGCACCTTCGAGTCGAGTTGATCGAGGCGCGAGTTGATCGTTGCAAACTCGTCACTATAAGTGGCGCAGCCGCCAAGACCCAGGGCCGCGACGAGCGCCACCCCGAGCGTACGCGCCAGATGTTGCTTGGTCATAGACATTCCAATCCTCCTTACGTCTGGGACGCCGAAAAATAGCGGTCTTTTCATCGGAGCTGTTGCGCCCTCAGTTGACGCTGCAATACGTAGATGGATTGTGAAGATGTGAACCTCGCGAGAGTTGCGGCTTGAATCCATCAATTCCACGAAGCGCCCATTCCCACGCCAGGCAGACAGCAAACCTTAATAGGCGTGTCGTTCTTGCATCGGCTGATTTTCAGAACCAGCGGGCGCCGAGTCGTTCACGGGATTGAACCAGGATCGCCTGGCTTCGCGGCCGCGATGCGCTCGGCCAGAAACTCGACCACGGAACGCACTTTGGGCGACGGTCGAGGTCCTTGCGGAAATACGGCGTGTACCTCGACCGGCGGCATCTCGTAGTCGTCGAGCAGGCGTTGCAGCGTACCGCTCTTCAAGGCCTCGCCGGCGGCAAGGTTCGTGCTCATCGCCACGCCCAGTCCGGCGACCGCCGAAGCGATCACGCCAGGCCCGGAACGGGTTTGTATCCGTCCCTGCACGTTGACGGAAGTCACCGTGGCGTCCTTGGTGAACACCCATCCTTCGGAGCCGAAGCTGCCGGGGCCGGAGATGCAGTCATGTTCCGCCAGCTCGGCCGGACTTCGCGGCATGCCATGCGCTTTCAGGTAGGACGGTGCAGCGACAACGTAGCGCTTGAGCATCTCGAACCGACGCACGCCCATCGCGGAATCGGCGAGCTTGCCCATGCGGATGGCGATGTCCACACCGTCGGCGATCAGGTCCTGGTGGTGGTCGGCGATGGTGAGATCGATACGCAGGTTGGGGTGCCGCCCCAACAGTGCCGGCAGGTGAGGGATGATTCGCAACGTGCCATAGAGCACGGGTGTGGCAAGCCGCACCATGCCCTGCAGGGAATCGACCCCTCGCGCCGCGTGTTCGGCTTCGTCGAGATCGGACAGGATCTGGCGCGCACGTTCAAGAAACACCGTCCCGGCATCGGTCAGCGCGACTTGCCGGGTGGTGCGCAGCAATAGAGTGACGCCAAGCCGCGCCTCGAGCTCGGACACGATCCGTGACACGGATGGCTGGGTCAGCCCCAGCTCCCTCGCGGCGCGAGAAAAGCTGCCGGTCTCGGCGGCGCGGACGAACACTTTCAGTTCTTGAAGCCGATCATTCATCTGAATTTCGAATAGATGTTGTTTATCCGGCGAGTCTACTGCCTACCAAACAAATGAATCAAAGTTGCGGCTCCTAGACCTCGACTGGAGCACGTCATGCCTCTTCAAGACCGACTCGATGCCATGAAGGCCGACTTCGAAGCCGGCCGCTTCCCGGTGAAGCCCACGCCGGAACAACTCGCCGTCATGGCCCGCAGCACCCAGGCGCTGATCGACAGCGGCCAGGCCGACCGCGCCCTCAAGGCCGGCGACAAGGCCCCGGCGTTCGACCTGGAAGACAGCGACGGCCGGCGCGTCGGCTCACGCGAACTCCTTGCGCGCGGGCCGCTCGTCGTCTCTTTCTATCGCGGCGTCTGGTGCCCGTACTGCAACCTGGAACTGCAGGCGCTGGAGGCCGTGCGCCCCGAGATCACGGCGCGGGGTGCGGCCCTCATCGCCATCTCGCCGCAGACGCAAGGCAATAGCCGCAAATCGCAGCGCGAGAACCAGCTGTCGTTCCCGATCCTCAGCGATGTCGGCGCGAAGGTCGCCGATGCGTTCGGCATCAAATACACGCTGAGCGAAGAACTGGTCGAGCTCTACAAGGTCTTCGGCAACGATCTGCCGCGCATCAACGACGATCCGGCCTGGACCTTGCCCATGCCGGCCCGCTACGTGATCGACCGCAACGGGCTGATCGTCTACGCGGAAATCAACCCCGACTACACGCATCGCCCGGACCCCAGCGCCCTGCTGCCGGTGCTGGACGATCTGCGCGCCCGCTCCGTTGCTTGAGCCCCCATCCGATCAGGAGGACATGCATGTCCCGCAAGCTCGAAAATAAAGTCGCCGTCATCACTGGCGGCTCCAGCGGTATCGGCCTGGCGACTGCGAAGCGCTTCGTGGAAGAAGGCGCCTACGTGTTCATCACCGGGCGGCGCGATGCCGAACTCGCCAAGGCGGCGGCTGAGATTGGCCGGAACGTGGCCACCGTCCAAGGCGATGTCGCCAGTCTGGACGACCTCGACCGGCTCTTCGCACAGGTCAAGGCCGGGAAAGGTGCGCTCGACATCATCGTGGCCAGTGCCGGCTTCGTGGAGCACCAGCCAATCGCCGCTGCAACGCCCGAACACTTCGACAAGACGTTCAACATCAATGCCAGGGGCACCTACTTCACCGTCGCCAAGGCGCTGCCGCTGATGCGTGACGGCGGCGCCGTCGTGCTCGTTTCGTCCTGCCTGCACCTCAGGGGCCTGGCGGCACACGGCGCCTACTCGGCAACGAAGGCCGCGCTGCGCTCATTCGCACGCACCTGGGCAGCGGAGCTGAAGGATCGCGGCATCCGCGTGAACTCGCTCAGCCCCGGCGCCACTGACACGCCGATCATCGATGGCCAGTTCAAGACCGCGGAAGAAGCCGAAGGCGCCAGAGCCACGATGGCACAGATCACTCCATTGGGGCGGATGGGTCGCGCCGAGGAGCTGGCAGCCGCGGCACTGTTCCTGGCGTCCAGCGACAGCAGCTTCTCGACGGGCATCGATCTCGTGGCCGACGGCGGCTTCACCCAGCTCTGACCGGCGTGCGGCACGCAATGATCCGGTTGGCGAATCGTCGCCACGGCGCGCTCGCCGGCGGATCTTCATTCAACGCATCTTCTTGAGCAAGGACTCTTCCCAATGTCCGGAAAGCTTGACAACAAAGTCGCCGTCATAACCGGCGGCAGCAGCGGTATTGGCCTTGCGGCCGCCAAGGCCTTCGTCGAAGAAGGGGCCCATGTCTTCATCACGGGCAGGCGGCAGGGCGAACTCGACAAGGCAAAGGCGTTCATCGGAAAGAACGTCACCGCCGTGCAGGGCGATGTGACCAACCTGGATGATCTCGACCGCCTCTATGCGACGGTGAAGGCGGAAAAGGGCGCGGTCGACGTGGTGGTGGCCAATGCGGGCATGGTCGAGCGGGTGCTGCTGCAGGATGCTACGCCGGAACATTTCGACAAGACGTTTGCCGTCAACGTGAAAGGTCCGTATTTCACCGTGCAGAAGGCGCTTCCTCTGTTGAACGATGGCGCCTCGATCGTCCTCGTGGCATCTGTTGCCCACCTCGTTGGCGTTCCCCAGCACAGCACTTACAGTGCCTCCAAGGCGGCGCTTCGTTCGTTGGCGCGCACATTCGCGGCGGAACTCAAAGATCGGAGAATCCGGGTCAACACCTTGAGCCCGGGCCCTATCGATACCCCGATCTTTGACGGACAAGGGGCGAGCAAGGAGGATGTGGATGCCCTTAAAAGGCGCTATGCGGAGTGGAATCCCATGGGCCGTATCGGCAATGCCGGCGAGGCTGCGGCAGCCACGCTGTTCCTGGCATCAGACGAAAGCTCCTTCAGCACGGGCATCGACCTTGTTGTCGATGGCGGCCAGACGCAAATCTGAGCAGCATGGAGCAGCGCACAAGCCATTCGCCCAACGCGCTCCGGCCGTTGCGTCGATCCATCGCGCCGGGTCTCCCCCATCCGCCACGGATCACCCTGCCTGCGCACTCGCCTCTTCCACTGCCCCGTCGATGCACTCCTGCAGGATCGGCTCGAGCTCCTTGGACGCCGCCTCGTCGCTCGCCCGGTAGATGCGCATCACGTCGGCAACCGAGAGCTGGGTGACGATCTTGTCCGCGGCGCACGTACAGTAGTTTTCCACCGTCTTGAGCGGAAGGCCCGTGTCCGCGTTTTGCGCCGAGGCCATGCAGTGCTGGTAGGCGGTGGCGCGGCCCCGCTCCATCGCCGATGCACTTGGCTGTTTCGAACAGCCCGCGAGCAAGGCCAGGCCCGCGGCCGTCAAGGTCAGAATCCGATTCAAGGCAAGCTCCCGTTGTGTTCCGGATGATACCGATTCCGGACCACGGCGGAATGCGTCCCTGCCACCTCACCCGGTCAACCACTCCGGCTTGCTCGATCCCATCGGCACCAGCACCGTCCGGTAGGCGCCGGGCGTGCGCGACATGACGACCTGGTCGGTCATGCCCTGGTAAGTGCCCAGCGGCGTTTCGGCACTGAACAGATCCGGCGCCAGGTACGCGTGCTCCGGCTGCGAGCCGGCGGTGGCCTGGGCGTACTGCCGGTCGAAGATGCCCAGCGACAATTGCCACAGCACCGTGCGCGTCAGCGAGGTCACGACCCGGTAGCTGCCACCTTCGACGGCGCGCCGTTTCAATGCGGCAATGATGCCGACGGTGTTGAGCCAGCCGACCAGGTTGTCGCAGATCGGCACGATCGGCGGCTGCCGGGGCCGGTCCGGCTCGCCTTCGATCGCGAAAACGCCCGCCACCGCCGCGCCGATCTCGTCGAAGCCAAGCCGGTTCGACCAGGGGCCGCGCTCGCCATGCAGCACGACGCTGGCGTGGATCAGCCCAGGCTTGCGCTCGCACAGCGAGCGCGCGTCGAGGTCGTGCCGCTCCAGGAAGCCGGGGCGCTTGTTGGCGAAGAAGATGTCCGCCTCGCGCAGCAGGCGGTCGAAGGTGGCGCGGTCCTGCGGCGAGTCGCCCAGCAGGGTCGAGCGCATGCCGACCTGGGCGTCCCAGGCGAAGGCCTCGACCTCCGAATCCCCGGGCCGCCAGAGGTTGAGCACGTCGGCGCCATACAGGGCCAGGTCGCGCCCGATCGCCGCGCCGGCAATCACATGTCCCATTCCCAATGCGCGGATGCCGTCGAGGGGCGTAGCGGGATCGCGCTTGAAAGGCACCGGTTCGCTGTCGCCGATCTTCTCGATCGTGATCAGCGGCATCTCCGCCAGGACTTCGCTGTACTGCGGCTCGCGCCTGAACTCGTCGTTGCTCCGCACCATCGCCAGGACCACGCCCGCTTCCGCCGCGGCCGCTTCCAGCTCCTCGGCGCGCCACTGCAGAATGGCGTTGTTGATCGCCTCGTTGCTCTCGCCGCAGCGCAGCAGCTTCAGCGTGTTGGCGCGCAGCTTGGGATAGAAGTCCAGCGCGACCACGTGGCGGCCGTCGCGCGTCTGCCGGAACAACGGCAGCGAAAGGAATGGGCTGTCTTCGAACTGGCCGGGGCTCGGGCCGCGGCCGTTGATGGTTTCCCACTTGCCTTCGAAGAAGCCACAGAACCGCCGCAGCGATTTGCGCACGTCGATGCCGATGTCCTGCCCTTGTCCGGTGCGCTGCCGCCACAGCGCGGCCACCGCCACGCTCTTGGCGGCCATGGCGAGCGCGGCGCTGGTGCCGAAGCGCAGGCGGCTGGGCACGATCGGATCGGCGCCCTGGAAACTGATGGTGCCGCCGCTGTCCGTGCTGGCCAGGCCGGCCTCGCCCAGGATCTGCTCGAGGGCTTGCGGGAAATCGAACGCCGGCGATGTCTGCGGATTGCGCAGGCTTGCCTGCAGTGCCTCCGTCAACGACAGCTTCGATGCTGCGGCGGGCGAGCGTTGTCTGGAAGCACTCATTTGAAATCTCCTGGAGAGGCACGACTGACGGAGGCACGCGGCGGCGCCCTGCCTGTCTGCATACTGGGCGCCGTTTGCCGCGGCTTCTTGATCGCGCTTGTGCTGTTTGTGACGAACTTGCGCCGCGCAGCACCGCCCTCTTCGCCGCAGCGCGAGCAAGACCGGTCCATTGCAGGCAACGATCGGCAATATCCCGCCCGGCATCGCTCCTAGCATCGATGCCGACGGCGCCACCCCTGGCGCGGATGCGGACAAGCCGGTCATGCCCTCGAGTTCCCCGAACACGTTCGACACGCCGCGAATCGAAACCCGGGACGCGGCCAGCATGTTCCTGAGCCAGCGACGGCAACCGGGCATTCGCCGCAGGTGCCGATATCAGGGACGTTGATCCATCCGCCAGTGCAGGGGCGGCGCGAATTCACTCAGGAGCAAGCAGATGACCTCGACGGGTCACATTTTTTCGGATCTGAAAGTACTCGACCTGGCCAGCTACATCGCCGGTCCCGCCGCCGCCACCATCCTGGCCGACTTCGGCGCCGACGTGGTCAAGGTCGAGCCGCCGGCCGGCGATGTCTATCGCTATTTCTCGGCGACGCCGCCGAACCCGGTCAGCGACTTCAACTACGCCTGGCAGCTGACCAACCGCAACAAGCGCAGCATCGCCATCGACCTGAAGTCGCCCGAGTCCGCCGATGTCCTCGAGCGGCTGGTGCAGTGGGCCGACGTGGTGGTGGTCAACTTCCCGCCCCGGGTCAAGTCCTCGCTGGGCCTGACCTACGAAGCGCTCGCGGCGATGAATCCGCGGCTGGTGTACGCCGACATCACCGGCTACGGGCTGCACGGCCCGGACGCGGACGTGCCCGGCTTCGATGTCACCGCCTACTGGGCGCGCTCGGGCCTGATGCAGGTCACCCACGACGCCGGCAGTCCGCCGACGTTGCCCATTCCCGGCATCGGCGACCACGCCACCGCCACCACGCTGTACGCGGCAATCGTCACCGCCCTGTACGTGCGCGAGAAGACCGGCAAGGGCGCGCACGTCACCACCTCGCTGATCGCCAACGGTATCTGGGCGGCCGGCGCCTGGGTCGAAGGCGGCCTCAACGGCGGCACCTTCTTCCCGCAGCACGACCGCAAGCGCCCGCCGAACGCGCTGCTCAATCCCTACCTGACCGCCGATGGACGCTGGCTGCTGCTGGTGGCGGCGCAGCGCAAGGACTGGCCCTTGTTCGCACGCGCGATCGGCCGGCCGGAGCTGGTCGAAGACCCGCGCTTTTCCGACGAACACCGCGCCGCCAATGCCGCCGCGCTGGTGGCCATCCTCGATCCCGTTTTTGCCGCCAGCCCGCTCGCCCACTGGAAGGAAATCCTGGGCGCGGCGCGGGTGATCTTCGGCGTGGTGCAGGTCGCCGAGGAAATCATCCACGACCCGCAGCTGGCTGCCAATGAAGTCGTCGTGCCGCTGCAACTGCCCGGCCGCCCCGCGGGCCGCACGGTGAGCAGCCCGCTGCAGATCCTGGGCGCGGCGAAGGTCGCGCCCACCGCCGCGCCGCGGCTGGGCGAGCACGCCGATGCCCTGCTGCGCGATCTGGGCTTCGGCGAGGCGCGCATTGCCGCGCTGTACGAGGCCGGCGCCGTCGCCAGGTTCGAAGCATGAGCCGATCACACCGCTGAATCCCTGGGAAGCCACCATGACCGAAGACGAAATCCGCGCATCGGCGTACGCGATGCCCTTCACCAGCCCGGCCTATCCGCGGCCGCCGTTCCGCTTCGTGGACCGGGAGTTCATCATCATCGCCTATCGCACCGACCCGGCCGCGCTGGCGAAGGTGATTCCGGCGCCGTTGCTGCCGGCCGAGCCGATCGTCAAGTACGAGTTCATCAAGATGCCCGATTCCAGCGGGCTCGGCAGCTACACCGAATCCGGCCAGGTGCTGTCGGTCACCCATGACGGCAAGCCCGGCGGCTTCACCCACGCCATGTACCTGGACAGCGAAGCCGGCATCGCCTCCGGGCGGGAAATCCTCGGCTTTCCGAAGGTGCTGGCGCAGCCGAAGCTGGAAGTGCGCAACGACGCACTGGTCGGCACGCTCGACTACAACGGCGTGCGCGTGGCGACGGCGACCATGGGCTACAAGTACCGCGAGCTGGACCGCGCGGCGGTGGCCCGCTCGCTGGCCGTGCCCGGCTTCCTGCTCAAGGTGATCCCGCACGTGGACGGCAGTGCCCGGGTGATCGAGCTGGTCCGCTACATGGCAACCGACATCACCATCAAGGGTGCGTGGAGCGGACCGGCCTCGCTGGAACTGCATCCGCACTGCTTCGCGCCGGTGGCCAACCTGCCGGTGCTGGAGATCGTCTCGGCCACGCATCTGGTGGCCGATCTCACCCTGGGCGGCGGCGAGGTGGTCCTGGACTACCTGGCCCCCCGCGACTCCCACTAACCCACCGCCGAGCATTCCATGGCCACGCCGTCCGCAGAAAAACCGCACCCGCTGCCCTCCCCCGACAGCGACTTCTACCAGGTCCGCGACCTGCTTTCAGCCGACGAGCAGGCGCTGCTGAAGCGCGTGCGCGGCTTCATGGAATCGCAGGTGGCGCCGGTGATCAACCAATACTGGGCCAAGGATGCGTTTCCGTTCGAACTGCTGCCCGGCATCCGCGACCTGGGCATCGCCGGGATCGGCTACGCCGGTTACGGCTGCCCGGGCGGCAGCACGCTGCTCGATGGCTTCGTGGCGATGGAGATCGCGCGCGTGGACGCGTCCATCGCCACGTTCTACGGCGTCCACAGCGGGCTGGCGATGGGCTCGATCCACCTCGGCGGCTCGGAGGAGCAGAAGCAGCGCTGGCTGCCGCCGATGGCGCGGATGGAAAAGATCGGCTGCTTCGGCCTGACCGAGCCGCTGGTCGGCTCCGGCGCCGGCGGCGGCCTGCTCACCACCGCACGGCGCGACGGCGACAGCTGGGTGTTGAACGGGCAGAAGCGCTGGATCGGCAACGCGCCGTGGTGCGACCTGTCGGTGATCTGGGCGCGCGATCTCGACGATGGCCAGGTCAAGGGCTTCGTGGTGGAAAACAAGTCCACGCCGGGCTTCTCGGTGCAGAAGATCGAGCACAAGATCGCCCTGCGCGTGGTCCAGAACGGCGTGATCACGCTGCAGGATTGCCGCGTCCCCGAAGCCGACCGGCTGCAAGGCGATAACTCGTTCCGCGACACCGCGCGGGTATTGCGCCTGACCCGCCAGTACGTGGCCTGGGAAGCGGTGGGCTGCGCGATGGGCGCCTACGAACACGCACTGCGCTATGCGCAGACGCGCGAGCAGTTCGGCAAGCCGATCGCCAGCTTCCAGCTGGTGCAGGACCTGCTGGCCAAGATGCTCGGCAACGTGACCGCCTCGCAATGCATGGTGTTCCGCCTGGCGATGCTGCAGGACCAGGGCAAGCTGCAGGACCAGCACGCCTCGCTGGCCAAGGCCTTCTGCACCGCGCGGATGCGCGAGACCGTGGCCTGGGCGCGCGAGTTGCTGGGCGGCAACGGCATCGTCCTCGATTACGACGTGGCACGGTTCTTCGCCGATGCCGAAGCCCTCTATTCGTACGAGGGAACACGCGAGATGAACACCCTGATCGTCGGCAAGGCGATCACCGGCTTCAGCGCATTCGTCTGACCACCGCGGCAAGGACAACAGCATGAACGACAATATCCAACGCGTAGCGATCATCGGCACCGGCGTCATCGGCGCCAGCTGGGCGGCACTGTTCCTGGCCAAGGGCCTGGAGGTCGTCGCCACCGACGTCGCACCGGGTGCCGAAGCGCGCCTGCGGCAGTTCGTGGAGGCGGCGTGGCCCGGCTTCGACCCCGCCGACCTCGCCGAGGGCGCCTCGCCCGCGCGCCTGCGCTTCGCCGCCGACCTGGACGAGGCCTTGTCCGGCGCGGACCTGGTCCAGGAAAACGGCCCCGAACGCCTGGACTTCAAGCGCGAGTTGTACGCGCGCCTGGACGAGCGGCTGGCGCCGGAGGTGATCATCGCCTCGAGCTCGTCGGGATTGAAGATGAGCGACGTGCAATCGGCCTGCCGCCGGCATCCGGAGCGCTGCGTCACCGGCCACCCCTTCAATCCGCCGCACCTGATTCCGCTGGTGGAAATCGTCGGCGGCCAGCAGACCTCGGCGCAGACGATCGCACGCGTGGCCGCGTTCTACCAGCGCATCGGCAAGCGCACGATCGTGCTGCACAAGGAAGTTCCCGGCCACGTCGCCAATCGCCTGCAGGCGGCGCTGTACCGCGAGATCGTCCATCTCATCGCCGAAGGCGTGGTCGACGTGGCCGACGCCGACACCGCGGTGTCCTGGGGACCGGGGCTGCGCTGGGGCGTGATGGGCCCGAACCTGCTCTACCACCTGGGCGGCGGTGCCGGCGGCATCGAGCACTTCTTCGAACAGTTCACCGGCCCGATGACCGCCTGGTGGCAGGACCTGGGCACCCCGACGCTGACACCGGAGTTGCAGGCGCGGATCGTGCAGGGCGTCCACGCGCTGGTGGACGGGCGCAGCAGCGAAGCGCTGGCCGAGCATCGCGACGCATTGCTGCGGCAGTTGATCGCTTCGCGCCGCGGGGAGTGAGGCACCGGATGGACTCCCTTCTCCCGCTCCGCGAAGGAAGCTGCCCGAAGGGCGGATGGTGCGCACCGCGGTGCGCAAGAACATCAAAAGAAAAGCAACACCGCGCAAGATCGTACCTTGCCAATCGCTTATTCCTTTGACCCTCCCGAGCGCGGCGCACCGCGCCGCCTCTTCGACCCGGATCTGCCATGACGAATCTGCCGGCTTACCGCGACCTCGCCCTGCTCGTCCTGTTCACCGGCCTGATGTGGATCCCCTACACGCTGGCCCTGATCGCGCGTGGCGGCGTGCGCGCGGCCGTGGGCAATCGCGCACTGCTGCCCGAGTTGGCGGCCTGGGCCGGCCGCGCCAAGCGCGCGCACGCCAACGCCGTGGAAAACCTGGTGATCTTCGTGCCGGCGCTGCTGGCGGCCTCGGCGCTGGGGGCCGAGCCGGACAGCGTCGCGCAGGCGGCGCATGCCTACCTCGCCGCCAGGCTCGTGCATTACTTCGCCTATCTGGCCGGCATTCCGTTCGTGCGCACCCTGGCGTTCGTCGCCGGCTGGGCGGCGACGCTGTACCTGGCCTTCCTGGCCCTATGCTGAGCGCCTCTCCCAGCGGCGATCCCGGCGCGGGCGGCAGGCGGGTCCTGCTGTACTTCGCCTGGAGCCATCCGGAAGAAGCCCACGCGCCGCTGCCGGAGATCGATGACCGCTTCCCGGCACTGTTCGAACTGCGCCGGTTGTTCTACCCGCGTTTCGAGGCGCTGGCCCAGCCGCCGGTCGACCAGGGCATCTCCGGTTTCCTCGAGCATGTGCAGAAGGCCAACTTCGCCGGCTTCGCCGAGCAGGTCCACGCCCTGACCGGCCATCCGCTGGCCCAGGCCGAGCGGGTGTCGCGCGAAGGCAACGGCACGTCGCTGGCGCAGGCGCTGGCCCAGCCGGGGGATACGCCGGTGGACACGCTCGTCATCATCAGCTTCGATTCGGTGCGCACGCGCCAGCGCGCGAGCGAGGTGGAGATCGCGGCGCTCAAGCGCTTCCTCGAATGCGAGGATCACCTGGCCATCGTCTGCCTGCACCACGATATCGGCGAGGTGGACGCGCTGGACCCCGCGCTGCGCGCCGCGCGCCAGCTACAGGAGCACCTGCACCACGGCGATGCCGCGATACCGCCGCGGCAGGCGTTCGGCCAGTTCGGCCTGTCGCTGTTGGCCGGCCTGGGCCTGCCGGTGGAAAACCGCTACGGACTGCGGCCGGCGGCCGAGCGCGACGGCTCGCCCACGCCGATCGACATCGACCGTACGCGCGATGCGCTGTCGCTGCTGCATGGGGTCAACACCTTCAACCTGCATCCGCACCTGCCGCACCTGGCGCGCCTCGGCGAAGGGCTGGCGCGCCTGGACGTGCTGGCCCGCCAGTGGATCGACCCGGCCGCGCCGCCGCATCCGTTCACCGAAGCAGGCCATCAATTGTTCGACGCGCTGTTGCAGTCGAACGCCGCCGCCTATCCCGGGAAGGTCCTGGTCTGCGATGCCACTTTGTTCAGCGCCACCGCCGGCGGCCTCGACAGCCTGCGCCAGTTCTGGTCGAACATCGTGCTGCGCCCGGGGCGCGGCTAGGCATCGTGCAGCCAGCCCCGGCCCCTCGCGCCCGCGGACGCCAGCAACACGCGGAGCCCCGGCGACAAAGCCGGCGCCGGCTGTTCTATGCTGTCTTCGGGAGAACCGAACCGATGCGAAGCATGGCGACGGAAGGTTGGGGACGGGCGTGCCGAGGTGCGGGCAGCTTCGGCCTGGGCGCCGGCATCGGCGTGCTGTGCCCGGGTTGCACCAGCCGCGCCGCTCCGACCTGGAGCCTGTTCGGCGCGTACTTCCCGGTCTGGCTGCCTTGCGCGCTGATCGGCATGGCCGCCGCGCTGGCCGCGTGGCGGGCGATGCTCTTGTTGCCGCCCGCGCCGGCCATTCCCGCGCGGCGGCTGGCCTGCTGCGCGGTCGGACTGATCGCCGGGTGCCTGGCCTGGTGGCTATGGGGACGATGACCCGATGAAGACCCTGGATCGGCCACGGCCAAGCATGACGGCGAAGATCGCGGTGGCCACGCTCGTCGTGGTGGCGCTGGCATTGCTCGCCTTCAGCCTGAAACACGCGCACGAACATCCCTCCACCGACGATGCCACCCTCGATGCCGAGGTGGTCCACATCGCGCCGCTGGTCGGCGGGCGCATCGTCAAGATCGCCGTGCAGGAGGGCGCCGGGGTCAAGCGCGGCGACCTGCTGTTCCAGATCGACCCCTTCCCCTACCGCACCGCGGTGGCGCAGGCCGAGGCCGACCTGGCCCTGGCCAGCGCCGGGCTTGGCACGCAGAGCCGCTCGGTCGCGACCCAGGCTTCGTTCGCCGACGTGGCCGCTGCCCAGGTCCAGCGTGCGGCGGCCAACCAGCGGCTGGCGGCCAGCACGGTCGCGCGGCTGCGGCCGCTGGCCGAACAGGGCTACGTCCCCCGCCAACAGCTGGACCAGGCCGAACTGGCCCTGCGCGATGCGACCACCTCGCTGGCGCAGGCGCAGACCCAGCAAAGCGCATCGCGCAACGCGATCGACACCGTGCAAGGCGCCAATGCCGGCATCCAGGCGCGGCAGGCGGCCCTGGCGCTGGCGCGCCGCGCCCTGTCCGACACCACGGTGCGCGCCCCGCAGAGCGGCCGGGTGGTCGGTTTGTCGGTGCTCGCCGGCGAGGTGGTCGCGCCGTCGCAGGCGTTGTTCACCCTCGTCGCCGACGAGCGCTGGTATGCAGTCGGCAACTTCCGCGAAGGCGCGCTCAAGTACATCGCGCCCGGCCAGTGCGCGACGGTGTACTCGATGATCGACCGCGGCCGCTACCTGCGCGGCGAGGTCGAGTCGATCGGCTCGGGCGTGCTGGACACCGATCGCGTCAACCTGCCGCGCTCGGTGCCCTACGTGGAGAAGTCGGTGAACTGGGTGCGCGTGGCGCAGCGCTTCCCGGTGCGTGTCCGCCTGCAGGCCCCGGCGCCGGAATTGGTCCGGCTGGGTGCCAGCGCGGTGGTCGAGATCGGGCATGGCCCGGCCTGCCGCTGACCTGGCCGCCCGCGCGGCGGGCGCGTCCTACCTGGCGATGCTGCTGCGCACCGAGCCGGGACGCCTTGGGCTGGCGTTGCGGCTGGCGGTGGTCTGCGCGCTGACCGCCGCGATCACCGCGTACTACGGCACGCCCGAGGCCGCGCTCACGCTGTACATCGCCTTCTTCCTGGTCAAGGCCGACCGCGCGACCAGCGCAATCCTGCCGGTCGCGCTGACCGTCCTGGTCACCCTGGTGATCGCGCTGATCTTCGCCATCGCCGATCGCGTCGTCGATGCGCCGGCCTGGCGCCTGTTCGCCATGATCCTGTGCTCGCTCGTGCTGCTGTGGCTGGGCGCGGCGAGCAAGCTCAAGCCGATCGCCTCGATCGTCGCCTTGATCGTCGTCTACGCCCTCGCCCTGCTGGACCGCACCCCCAGCGGCGAGCTGGCCACCCGCGCGCTGCTGTACGCCTGGCTGTTCGTGGCGATCCCGGCGGTGGTGTCGCTGGCGGTGAACCTGGCCAGCGCGCCGGCGCCGGCCAGGCTGGCGATGTCGGCGTTGGCCGCGCGCCTGCGCGAGGCCGCTGCCGCCCTGGCCACGCCGCGGCCGCGCCCCGGCGTGCGCAGGGCACGGCCGCGGCCGCACGGCCCCGATCCGCACGCACCGCTGGCATTGGCGCGCATCGAGCACTGGCCCGATGCCGGCACCCTGGACGCGCTCGCCGCCGCGGCCGAGGCCCAGTCCACGCTGTCGCTGCTGGTGGCAGCGATCGACCAGGAAGCGTCGATTCCCGAAGCCTGGCGGCGCGCCGCCGCCGCCCGCCTGGCGCAGATGGCCGACGGCTTCGCGCGTGGCGATTGTCCCTGCGAAGTCGAACCGCCCGCCGTCCCCGCCAGCGTCCCGCTGACTCCGCGCGCGCGCGCCTTGGTTGCGCGGTTCGGCGCGGTGCTGGCCGCGTTCCCCGGCGCGCGCTCCGCCCCCGCCGAACGCGAGCGCACGCCGTTCCTCGCCGCCGATGCCTGGCGCAACCCCGCCTACCTGCAGTACGCGCTCAAGACCACCGCCGCGGCGATGGCCTGCTACCTGTTCTACGTGCTGCTGGACTGGCCCGGCATCCATACCAGCCTGATCACCTGCTACATCGTCGCGCTGCCGACCACCGCCGAGACCGTGGAGAAGCTCACGCTGCGCATCGTCGGCTGCGTGGCCGGCGCGGTAGCCGGGCTGGCGGCGCTGGTGTGGCTGGTGCCGGCCATCGATTCGCTGGGCGCGCTGCTGTCGATCGTGTTCATCGGCGCCTTCGCCGGGGGCTGGATCGCCGCCGGTGACCCGCGCATCGCCTATGCGGGCTTCCAGTTCGCCTTCGCCTTCTTCCTGTGCGTGGTCCAGGGCGACGGTCCGGCGTTCGACCTGACCATCGCGCGCGACCGGGTGATCGGCATCCTGGTCGGCGATGCGGCGATCTACCTGGCCTTCGCGGTGTTGTGGCCGGTGCGCATCGGCCCGCGGATCGATGCCGCGTTCCATGCGCTGCGCGAGCAGGTCCTGCGCCTGACCAGGTTGCCGGTCGCTAGCCGCCGGCATGAGCTGGGCGCGTTCGAAGCGCGCCTGGCCGCGATCGAAGGCGACCTGGCGCTGCGCCACTTCGAGCGCCCGCACGAGGGCGCCTCGCAGGCCTGGCACGCGGTCCGCCGCCGCGCCCTGGGCGCGGCGGAAAAGCTCAAGCCGATCGTCTTCCTCGAAGAGGACCCACGGATCCTGCAGGCGGTCGCCGACCGCCTTGACCCCCGCCCCGCCCCACCGCTCGCCCCATCGGCAGCCTCGCCATCGGCGCCGCAATCACTGCCGCAATCTGCCTTGCAGCGCCGTGCCGCGGGCCTGGCCTCGGTCTTGGAGAAGTCTCGTGCCGAATCGCGCTGAAGCCGCCCGCCGGTGCTGCCCGCACCTGTTCTTGCTGGCGCTGGCCGCGCTGCCGGCCTCGACCTGCACGGCGCTGGCCGCCGACGACGTATGGCGGCCGCCCGTGCTCCTGCCCGACCCCGGTACCGCGTCGAAGGACGGCTTCGTCCTCTCCCCGGCGCATGCGCCGCAACGCGCGTTCCAGTCCGGCAGCGACGCGGTGCCGCTGCTCCAGGGGCATCCCTATGAACTGGCCGAGCTGATCGACCTGGCGCAATCGATCAACCCGGACACGCGCATCGCCTGGAACGCCGCGCGCGATGCCGCGCTGGCCGCCGGCATCGCCAGGAGCGCGTATCTGCCGCAGCTGTCGGCGGTGGCATTGGGCGGCCACCAGGAAAGCCATGACCGCAGCGACGGGCTGGGCCAGAGCGTGCCGGTGGACGACCGCTACAACGGCTCGGTCGCGGCGCTGTCGCTGCAATGGCTGTTGTTCGACTTCGGCCGGCGCGGCGCGATCGTCGACGCCACCCGGCAGTCGGTCGTCACCGCGCAGCTGGCTTTCAACGCCGCCCACCAGCGGCTGGTGCACCGGGTCAGCGTGGCGTTCTACGCGCATTCGGCCGCGCGCCTGCGCGCCGACAGCAGCCGCCAGTCGCTGGCCGATGCGCAGGCCATCCAGCAGGCTGCCGCCGCCCGCTTCGAACACGGCATCGGTACCGTGGTCGAGGTCGCGCAGGCCAGGCAGGCCGTGGCGCTGACCACGCTCGAACAGGTCCGCGCCGAGGGCGCGCGCGACAACACCTACGTGGCGCTGCTGGCGGCGGTCGGGCTGTCGCCGCTGGCGCGCATCGAGGTCGCCGAGGCCGGCGCGCGGCCGCTGGACCAGGTGCGCGACCTCGACGTCGAGCGTGCCGTCGAGGCGGCCATGCAGCGCCGGCCCGACGTACTGGCCGCCTATTCCAACCTGCAGGCGAGCCTGGCCGGGATCCGCCTGGCCAAGGCCGAGTACCTGCCCCGGCTGTTCCTGTTCGCCAGCACCTCGCGCGCCAACGGCGACCTGTCGGTCACCGGTTTCCCGGCGGTGGGCAGCAACGAGATCTCCACCCTCAACCTGGCCAACAGCGGCGAAGGGTTCAGCATCACCGGCATGATCTCGCTGCCGCTGTTCGACGGTGGCCGGCGCCGCGCGCTGCTCTCGCAGGCGAACGTGCGCGCCGACACCGCCAGCACCTTGTTCGACCAGCTCAAGATCGAGGCGGCGCGGCAGATCGTCGAAGCCCACAACGACCTGCGCAGCAGCCTGCAGGCGCATCGCGCCGCCGCCGAACTGGTGACGGCCTCGCAGACCACCTTCGATGCCGCGCTGGCCGCCTATCGCCACGGCGTCGGCACCGCCACCGATACCCTCGTGGCCGAACGCCAGCTGCTGGAAGCCAAGGTCGCCCTGGCCGACGCCTACAGCGCCGCGCTGTCGGCGGCCGCCACGCTGGCACTGGTCACCGGCACGCTGGAAGCGCCGCCGCCGCCCTGAGCCGGACCGCGGCGGCTAGCGCAGCAACAGGTAGGCCTCCAGCATGTCGATCTCGCGCACCAGGCGGACCCGGATCTCGTCCGGCAGCTCGCCATGCTGGGCGATCCGCAGCAACTCGCTGCGCTCGGCCCGCAATGCGGCCAGGGCGAGCCGGCTTTCGCGGTCGGCCGACCACACGCGCCGTTGTCCGGCCATCGGCCCCTCGTCCACGCTGGCCAGGACTTGCCGGTAGCGATCGATCAAGCCGGCACGGTGTGCATCCTGCGCCAGCGCGCCGGGGCCGGCGGCGGCCTCGATCTCGGCGATCGCGGCCTTCGCCGCCGCCAGCCGCGCCTCGCGTTCCAGCCGCAACGCACGCGATCCCGGTGCGTCCTCGATCCCGCTCAGCAGCGGCGGAATGCCCAGGCTGGCCGCCAGCAAGGTGACCACGATGACGCCGGCCGCCAGCAGGATCACCAGGTCGCGGCAGGGAAAATCGCTGCCGTCGGGCAGCAACAGCGGCAGGGTCATGATGCCCGACAGCGATATCGCACCGCGTGCCCCGGCCAGCGCGGCGATGGCGGCCAGGCGCAGCCGGCTTGCGCCACGGCCGCCGAGCGCGCCCGGCAGCACCAAGCGCAGCGACACCAGCGACCATGCGAACCGCAGCACCCAGATCAGCAGCGCGATGGCGGCGACATACAGCACGATCGAGGCGATGCTCTGGCCGGCCTGCGCCGTAGCGCGCATCGTGCCACGGGCGATCTCGGGCAGCTGGTGGCCGAGCAGCACGAAGATGGCGCCATTGCCGGCGAAGCGCATCAGGTCCCACACCGCGGTGCGCTGCAGGCGGGTCAATCCTTCCGCGCGCCCGGCCCGTTCCTCGTAGCTCATCGCGATCCCCGCGGTGACCGCGCCCAGCACGCCGGAGCCGCCGATCGCGCTGGCCAGCAGGTAGGCCAGGAAAGGAATCAGCAGGCTGACCAGGATCTGCGTACCGGCATCCTCGCCGAAGCGGCCGGCGACGAAATCCTTGAGCGCATTGGACAGCACGGTCACCGCGCCGCCGGCCAGCACCCCGCCCAGCGCCAGCCAGCCGAGCGTGAGCAGGCCGTCCAGCAGCGACAGCTGCGTGCCCAGCGCAGCGGCGATGGCAAAGCGCAGGCAGATGAGCCCGGGCGCATCGTTCAACAGCGACTCGGCCTCCAGCGCCTGGCGCAGGCGCGAGGCCACCGGCGCGCCGTGCCAGACGTTGGACACCGCCACCGCATCGGTCGGCGACAGGCTGGACGCCAGCGCGAAGGCGACCGCCAACGGAATCGGCGCCACCAGCCAATTGATGAAATAGCCGGTCGCCACCACCGTCACCCCGACCAGGCCGACCGCCAGCGCGATGATGGCCCAGCGATCGCGCAGCAGCTGTTGCTTGGGGATCCGCCAGCCGTCGAGGAACAGCAGCGGCGCCACGAACAACAGCAGGAAGACCTCCGGGTCCAGCGCGACCTCCGGCCCGCCGCCCTGGGCGATGGCCGCGCCCACGGCGATCTGCACGATCGGCAACGGGACCCGCGTGCCCACCACCCGCGACAACAACGAACTGACCGCCACGCCGGCCAGGACGAAGACGATCGAATACAGGCCACCCATGGGCTCACTCCGTTGGCTGGGAAGGCCGGCGCGCGATGGCCGCGCCGCGCCGGCATCGCGGGGACCGCCTCAGTCGATCAGCTCCATCTCCGCGCGCAGCGGGTTGCGCGGCCTGCGCTTGCCCTGCTCGCGCGCGAACGCGGCCGGCGTGCAGCCGGCATGCATCCGGAACCTGCGGGTGAAGTGGCTCTGGTCGGCGAAGCCCAACATCAGCGCGATGTCCGACAGCGCCAGGCTGGTCCCCAGGATGTAATCGCGGGCACGGCGGATGCGGCATTCCTCGACATAGCGGGTCGGCGTCATGCCGGTGCTCTGCTTGAATATCCGGGAAAAATGGAACCGGCTCACGCCGACCAGTTGCGCCAGCTCGGCCAGCCCGATCGGGCGGTCGATGTTCTCCTCCACGAACTCGGCGATGCGGCGCAGTTCGGTCTTGCCCAGCGAACTGGTCGACGCCGCCGGCACCGGGCTGGCGAAGACGTTGTAGCTGCGCAGCATGTGCGCCGCCAGCGCGCACGACATCACATCGGCGATCAACTGCTGGGTCGGATGCGGGGCGCGCTCCAACTCGGTCAGCAGGATCCACGCCGCACGCTCGATGAACGGATCGCGCGACTCGAAGATATTGCAAATCTCGACCTGTCCCAGCGCCCGCGCGCCGAGTTGCTCGGCCGCCGTGCTCACCAGCGCCGGCGGGATGCGCATGCGTGCCGAGGCCGGCGCATCGCCTTCCCACACCGACTCCTCGCCGGCCGGCATCACCAACGCCATGCCCGCCGAGAAGATCCCCTCATGCACGACGCCGCCGCGGCGCTGCACCAGCCGCGCGCTGCCGGAGGGGCAATAGCAGATCAGGTGATGGTCGTGCGCCGGGGTGTGGAGCGAATAGTCATGGCGGTTCTTGTGCACGTCCAGGGTGATGCCCGGCCAGCCCCGGCCGCGCGTGGTCGACACGGGGCTGTCCGGGAGTATCCCGAGGATCTCGCTGATGGATACTGACTGTCTTGGCAACATGGCCGGATGCTCCTTCCTGTCTGAAAACGGGGCCGCTCACCTGCAGCGCCGAAACGCCGGGTTTTCCGGCGGCGATGCACCGGCTCAGGGGCGAGCCGCGGCCCAACGGCGTAGCAGCGCGTCCACGGAAAGCCGTCCTGGCCCCAACGCCATGATCCCCAGGGCGATCGCCGCCCAGTAAAGGTGGAAGTTGCGCCATCCCTCCGGCACCACCAGCTGGATGACCAGTGTCATCAACAGCAAGCCCAGCGCCGCCCAGCGCGTGGCCAGCCCGAGCAGCAGCAGCGCCGGCAGGACGATCTCGGCCACGCTGGTGGCGTAGGCGCAGTACAACGGCGCCGGCAACGCGATCGCATGCCCGAACAGATGCAGCTTGAATTCGTATTCGAACAGGTAGGTGGTGGCCAGCGACAACTGCGGGAACGGGTCCCAGCGCGTCATTCCCGAGCGCAGGAAAGGCAGTGCCAGGGCGATCCGCAACGCCGGCGGGGCCAGCCAGCCGGCAAAGGCGGCCAGCCCGGCCTGCAAGCGATCGAACATGACGTAGCGTGCTTCAGTGTGCATGGACCGGCGGCTCCTGCGTGCCGATGACGGCACCGGTTTCGAACAAGGTGGAGAACAGCGCGGCGAGGTCGGCCTGCGCCTCGCACGCCAGCGCGCATTCGGATGCGGCGACGATGCTGTGGCCGGCTGCGAGCGCCTCCAGCAGGGCGATCATTGCCGCCGTCGTGGCCTGGTCGAGCACCGTCGCCCGTGCGCGCACGAGCAGCAGGTGTTCCGGCCCGCCGTCCAGTTGCAGGGTCCGCTCCGGCGCGCCATCGCGATGGGCGCTCCAGATCGAGTACGCCGAATGGCCGACCGACCGCCAACGCAGCGCCGGGTGCAGGCGCAGCGCCTGGTGCGGCAGCGCCGCGCCGGCCTGTTGCTGCAAGGCCCCGATGTCCAGCGGCTCGGCCTCGGCCGCGTAATAGGCGGCGATCCAATCCCACTCGATGCGGGCGACATCGGCCAGGTAGGGCAAGCCGATGGCCGCCGCATTGGCCTGCAGGTAGTCGGCGAAGCCCTCGCCGTACCGCAGCAGCACGGCGCTTTGCGGCGGGCAGCGCAGCGCATAGGGCAAGGCCAGCGCGTTGAAGCAGTCGCTGCCCACCAACTGCTCGACCACCGGGAAGGTGGAGCGCAGCGATTCGGTCAAGGCGACCGCCACGTTGTTGCGGTAGACCGCGAAGCGCTCGGCCAGCGCCACGCCCGGCGGACAGGCCAGGCCTTCGGGCACGGGCTGGCGCGCGTCGAGCAGCGCACCGGCGAATTCGCGCTGGCGCTCAGCAAGCGATTTCATGTTCGGGCATCCGCGTGGCCTGGAGATAGCGGCCGGCGCGCCGCACTTCGGCCAGGAGTGTTTCCCACGGCGGAATATTGGCGTCGCGCTCGATGATGGTGGCGACCGGGCCGCACTGCGCCAGCGCCTGGCGGTACAGCGCCCACACCGCTTCGCACACCGGCTGGTCGTGCGAGTCGATCAACAGTTCGGCGCCGGCCGCATCGCGGCGGCGGGCATGTCCGGCCAGGTGGATCTCCCCTACCCGGTGCATGGGGAATTGGGCCAGGTAGGCGGCGGCGGCGGCTTGCTGGTTGACTGCCGAGACGTAGACGTTGTTGACGTCCAGCAGCAGGCCGCAGCCGGTACGGCGCGAAAGCGCCGACAGGAACTCGGTTTCCTCCATGACGCTGTCGCCGAAGCGCAGGTAGGTGGAAGGATTCTCGATGAGCAGTTCGCGCCCGAGCGCTTCCTGGGCCTGGTCGACGTGGGCCACGACCGTGGCCAGCGACTCGGCGGTATAGGGAAGGGGCAGCAGGTCGTCCAGGTAGGCGTTGCCGCCGAAGGTCCAGGCCAGGTGCTCGGAAACCCAGGCCGGTTCGAAGTCGCGCACCAACTGCGCCAGCCGGCGCAAATGCGCCGGGTCCAGTTCGCCGGCACCGCCCAGGGACAGGCCGACGCCGTGGAGGGAGAGCGGGTAGCGCTCGCGCAATGCGAACAACTGGCGGCGCGGCAGGCCGCCGGCGCTCATGTAGTTCTCGGCATGCACTTCAAGCAGGCCCAAGCCATCGCAGCCTTGTGCGATCGGCGCGTAATGCTGCGGCTTGAATCCAACGCCGGCGCGGGAATCGGGCATGCCAAATGGGATCGCTGGCTGGCTCATGGCGATGACCTGCGGTAGGGGGGGCGGGTCGCGGGCCTGGCGGACGCGATGCGATGTCCGGCGCGACGCCGAATCGGTCGGCGATCGCGCGTTCGCGCCGGCATGCAGAGGGCGGCCAGCACACTGGCCACCGGGAACATCAGGCCTTGGGGGCCAGGCTGCCGTTTCCGTTCGGGGTCTTGATCGAGGTGCAGGTGCCCTTGGGCACCAGCTTGAAGGCATTGCCCTGGTAATCGGCCGTGCTGGTGCCCGCGCAGGTCGTGCCGGCGCCGGCATAGCAGTCGTTCTTGCCCTTGAGCGCGGCGCCGAAACACGGTTCCACCTTGCCCGCCTGCACCTGCGCCGTATGCTCGGCCTTGAGCTTCTCGCGGTCGGCCTGGGTCAACTGCTTGCTCTCCGCCGACGCGACACCTGCGCTGGCCGTTGCCAGTGCGCCCACTACTACTGCCAAGATCGCCTTGTTCATTTGTTTTTTCTCCGTGTAGACCGCGGCTGACTGCAGCGCGGCCGGTGGACCGTCCGTGTCATGGCGACAGGACGGCATTGGCGTGACCGACGACTGTTCTGATGACTGCGTGTGGCCGTTGTCGCGACCACGGGCCATTTAAGGTTGTCCAAGCCATTCGAATCTTGCCCGGCATTGCGCTGACTGGCCGGATATTGCTCATCGCCGTCATTGGCGCATCGATGGCAACGCTGCGCGCCGCTCATAATTTGGCGAATTTCCCGGGGAAATCCGCGGTTTGCGCAGTCGCGACGATTATCGCGGAAGCTGCGGCCGACAGAAACGGCGTTAGAACACCGCAGGTATCATGCGTGATACCTTGTCGATTATTCCGCTTAAGCAACGACCGGCTACACTGCAGGCAAAAGATAATCCCCGCACGTCGATCCGCCGCCCAGGAGCGAGCCCATGTCCCGCAAACCGCACACCACGCTCGATTGCAGCCCCGGCTGTCCCGTCGAGGGCACGCTCGGGCTGATCGGCGGCAAATGGAAGGGCACCATCCTCTACCTTCTGTCGCGCCGCACGCTTCGGTTCAACGAACTACGCCGCTTCATGCCCAACGCAACGCACCGGATGCTGTCGATGCAGCTGCGTGAACTCGAATCCGACGGCCTGGTCGTCCGCACGGTGTACCCGGTGGTGCCCTCCAAGGTGGAGTACAGCCTGACCGAGCGTGGCCGCACCCTGGAGCCGATCCTGAGCGCGCTCAAGGAATGGGGCCACGCCCACCTGGTGCTGGCCGCGCCCAACCCGATGGCCGCCAAGCCGCAGCCCGCCGACACCGAGGCCGAGGCCGACGAACTGGCCACCGCCGCGGCCGATTAGGACGCCATCGCTGCGCGCAGCCGCCCTGCGCACAGGCAGTCCACGATTGCCGCAGCCGTGCAATCGCCGCCTCGACCTTGCCACTACGCTGTTGCGCATTCGTGACCAGGCGTTGTGAGCGAGATCCGTGCCGATCGACATGCCCCCCACGCCGCTGCCGTTCGTGCTCGGCGCACTGCTCGGCATCCTGCTGTTCGCGCTCAGCGCGTCGATCACCTTGCTGCGGCTGCGGCGCGGCGTGCTGACCGGTGCGCCGGACGATCCGGCGGACCTGCTGACCAAACTGGTCAGAACCCAGGCCAACACCGCGCAATACGTGCCGTTCCTGGCGCTGGCCATGGTCGTGGCCGGCAGCGGCGAACCGGCGGCGTGGACGTACGCGGCGATGTGGCTGGCGGCGGTGTCGCGGTACCTGTTCGCGATCGGCATGCTGCTGTCCCCGCGCATCGACCGCTTCAACCTCGTGCGTGCCGCCGGTGCCGGTGGTACCTACGTGGCCGGATTCGCGCTGTGCGTGGCGATGCTGCAGGCGCAGGCCTGATTGTCGCGGCCGATGCATTCCTCTTCGCCGCTGCCTCCCGGCGCCAGCCGTGCGGCCACGCTTGCGCTGGCGTTGGCCATGCTGCTGCCATGGCACGGCGCGCATGCCGAACCGGCCGCGGCGGACGGCGAGCGCTTCGCCCTGCGCATCGACAACGATTTTCCCGCCGGCACCGACGCCCAGTACAGCAGCGGCCTGGGGCTGGCCTACGCCTGGCCGGCGACGCGCACGGCCGTTGGCGACGACCAGGACGAGGTGCGCAACCACGCCTTCGGCGTGCAGCAGTCGATCTACACCCCGGAGAAGAACGGCGGCACCCGCGACCGGCCTTACGCGGCCACGCTGACCGCCGCCTGGACCTTCAACCGGCGCACGCCGGAGCGGCTTTCCAGCTTCTCGCTGGTCGGCGGCGTGCTCGGTCCTGCGGCAAACGGCGAGCAGGTGCAGAACGGCTTCCACCAGGTCTTCGGTTCGGACCGGCGCCAAGGCTGGGACCAGCAGGTCCAGGCCCGTGCCCTGTTGAACGCGAACTACCTGCAGCTGCTGCGCAGCCGGCCATGGACGCTGCACGCGCATTCGCTCGACCTCATCTACGCCGGCGGCGCGGCGGCGGGCAACCTGCGCGACGAAGTGCGCGCCGGCCTGCAACTGCGCCTGTCGCGAGCGCTGCCGGAAGATTTCGGTGGCGCGCCGCTGCAGGACCTGGGCGCAGCGCTGGCACCGGCATTCTCGCCCCGGCCGGCCGGCGCCGCGGTGTGGTACGCGTTCGGCGCGCTCGCCCGCAACTGGTACGACGCCACCACCGACCGGCCGCCGGCACACGACCGGCGCCAGATCGACTCCATGGCCTGGCGCTGGGAAGCCGGCGGCGGCGTCCAGTTCGCCTGCCGCCACTGGCGCGTGGACGCTGCGTTGATCGTCGCCGGGCGCGAGTACCGCCAGCAGCCCGGTGCGATGCGCTACGTGCGGGTGGTCGTGCAACGCCCGCGCTGACGCATTGCCGGCGCACCGGCTGCAAGAACCAACCAAGCCGTGCAAGAACCAGCTAGAAACGGACGCGCGGCAACTCCGATGATCGGTTCGTCATTGGCCACCGCACATCGAGCGCCCGCCGCCATGCCCAGCTCGCCGGGAAATCCCCGCCGCCAGGTCATCCTCCCTGCCCCGCACCTGCCGGCGGTTGCCGCCGTGCGCACGCACCGCCAGCCGGTGCAGCGGCTTGGCCGGCCCCTGCTGGCCGCCGGCAGCCTGCTGCTCGGCGGCTGCCACGAAGGCATATTGAACCCGGCCGGACCGGTGGCCAAGGCGCAGGCCCTGCTGCTGGCCGATGCCACCGTGGTCATGCTGGCGGTGATCGTGCCGCTGATGGTGCTGACCCTGGTCTTCGCGTGGTGGTTCAGGGCCGGCAACACGCGCGCACGCTACCGCCCGCAATGGAATTACTCCGGGCGCATCGAGGTCACGATCTGGTCGATCCCCGCGCTGATCATCCTGTTCCTCGGCGGCATGGGCTGGGTCTCCTCGCATCGGCTGCATCCGGCGCGCCCGCTGGAATCGCCCTTGCCGCCGGTCGAGATCGAAGTCGTCTCGCTGGATTGGAAGTGGCTCTTCATCTACCCGCAGGAGAACCTGGCCACGGTCAATCGATTGGTGATCCCCGTCGGCCGCCCGGTGCACTTCCGGCTGACCTCGGCCACGGTGATGAACAGCTTCTTCGTGCCGCAGCTGGGCAGCCAGATCTACACGATGCCGGGCATGGCGACCCAGCTGAACCTGATGGCCGATCGCGCCGGCCGCTATCGCGGCATGTCCGCGCAGATCAGCGGCAATGGCTTTTCGGACATGCGCTTCTTCGCCGAGGCCCTCGCGCCGGACGCCTACGCCCGATGGCTCGGCGACACGCGCGCGGCCGGGCCGCCGCTGGACCATCACGCCTACCTGTCCCTGGCCGCGCCGGGCATCGAGGCGCAGCCGCACAGCTATGCCGGCGTGGCGCCCGGCCTGTTCGACGCGGTGCTCTGCGCGCACGCATGCCCTCCCATGTCGCACTCCCAGGACCATTGAGCCATGCTCGGAAAATTGAATTGGGACGCGATCCCCTTCGACCAACCCATCGTCATGATCGCCTCCGGCGGGGTGGCACTGGCGATCGTGGCGCTGCTGGCGCTGGTGACCTACCGCCGGTGGTGGCCCTACCTGTGGCACGAGTGGATCACCAGCGTGGACCACAAGCGGGTCGGGGTGATGTACGTGCTCCTGGCCCTGGTGATGCTGGTGCGCGGCTTCATCGACGCGCTGATGATGCGCAGCCAGCAGTTGCTGGCGGTCGGCGGCGCGGCCGGCTACCTGCCGCCGGAACACTACAACCAGGTGTTCTCCGCGCACGGCACGATCATGATCTTCTTCGTCGCCATGCCCTTCATCACCGGGCTGATGAACTTCGCCGTGCCGCTGCAGCTGGGCGTGCGCGACGTCGCCTTCCCGGTGATGAACTCGGTGAGCTTCTGGCTCAGCGCCGCCGGTGTGTTGCTGGTCAACCTGTCGCTGTTCGTGGGCGAGTTCTCGCGCGCCGGCTGGCTGGCCTACCCGCCGCTGAGCGAGCTGGAGTTTTCGCCCGGCGTGGGCGTGGACTATTACTTGTGGGCGCTGCAGATCTCGGGACTGGGCACGCTGCTGTCGGGCATCAACCTGGTCACCACGATCCTCAAGCTGCGCGCGCCCGGCATGAGCTACATGCGCATGCCGGTTTTCTGTTGGACCGCGCTGGCGGCGAACCTGCTCATCATCGCCACCTTCCCGGTGCTGACCGCGACCTTCGCGATGCTGTTGCTCGACCGCTACCTGGGCTTCCACTTCTTCACCACCGATGCCGGCGGCAACGCCATGATGTACGTCAACCTGATCTGGATCTGGGGCCACCCGGAGGTCTACATCCTGATCCTGCCCGCGTTCGGCGTGTTCTCCGAGGTCACCGCGACCTTCAGCGGCAAGCCGTTGTTCGGATACCGCTCGATGGTCGTGGCGACGATGGCCATCTGCGTGCTGTCCCTGCTGGTATGGCTGCACCACTTCTTCACCATGGGCGCCAGCGCCAACGTCAACGCCTTCTTCGGCGTGATGACCATGATCATCGCCGTGCCCACCGGTGCGAAGATCTTCAACTGGCTGTTCACGCTGTACGGCGGGCGCGTGCGCTTCACCACGCCGGTCTACTGGACGCTCGGCTTCATGGTGACCTTCCTCATCGGCGGCATGACCGGGGTCCTGCTGGCCCTGCCGCCGGTGGACTTCGTCGTCCACAACAGCCTGTTCCTGATCGCCCACTTCCACAACGTGGCGATCGGCGGCGTGGTGTTCGGCGTGCTTGCCGGCTACACGTACTGGTTTCCCAAGGCGTTCGGCTTCCGGCTGCACGAGGGGCTGGGCAAGGCGATCTTCTGGTGCTGGTTCATCGGCTTCTACCTGGCCTTCATGCCGCTGTACGCGCTCGGGCTGATGGGTGCGACGCGGCGCATGCAGCATTTCAACGAACCGCACTGGGCGCCGCTGATGTGGGTCGCGCTGGCCGGCGCGGTGTGCATCCTGGCCGGCATCGCGCTGACCGTGGTGCAGCTCTACGTGAGCATCCGCTGGCGCGAGCGCCTGCGCGATGCGACGGGCGATCCGTGGCAGGGCCGCACCCTGGAATGGTCCACGCCTTCGCCGCCGCCGGCATGGAATTTCGATCGCCTGCCGCAGGTCGAGGGGCTGGATGCACATTGGCACGCCAGCGCCGCTGCTCGCCTGCCGCTGGCGGCCGGCGAGAAGATCCACGTGCCACGCAATACGCCACTGGGCGTGGTGCTGGCGTTCTTCGCCACCGTCGCCGGCTTCGCCCTGATCTGGCACATCTGGTGGCTGGCGGCGCTGGCGCTGCTTGGCTCCAAGGTGGCCTTCGTCGCCCACGGCTGGCGCACCGACCGTGAGCAGGAGATCGTGCCGATTCCCCTGGCCGGCGCACCGGCAGGAGGCCGCGCATGAGCAGCACCGCGCCCCCGCTTCCCGCACCCCTGCCCTCGCGCAGCGGCCAGGCGCCGGCCAGCGTGGTGGCCGGCTACGGCTTCTGGCTGTTCCTGCTGTCGGACATCATCCTGTTCTCGGCCTTCTTCGCCGCCTACGCGGTGCTGCACGACCAGACCGCGGGCGGCGTTACCGCGGCCGAGCTGTTCGACAAGCGCCACGTATTCCTCGAAACGCTGGTGCTGCTGGCATCGAGCTACACCTGCGGCCTGCTCACCCTCGCCGCGAACCGGCAGAACCACGGCCAGTGCCGGCTGTGGATGGCGCTGACGCTGGTGCTGGGCGCGGCGTTCGTGATCCTGGAACTGCTCGAGTTCCGCGGCATGATCCTGGCCGGCAACGGCCCGGGGCGCAGCGCTTTCCTGTCGGCCTTCTTCGCCCTGGTCGGCCTGCATGGCCTGCACGTGGCGGCCGGGCTGTGCTGGCTGCTGGTGATGGCCGCACAACTGGCGACGCTGGGTTTCCTGCCCATGGTGCGGCGCCGGCTGTTCTGCTTCGCGCTGTTCTGGCACGCGCTGGACATCGTCTGGATCGGCGTTTTCACGATCGTCTACCTGGGAACACGCTGATGCAGGAAGAATCCCTCCCCGCGCAAGGCCCGGCACCGGGCCCGCACCGCGAAGACGCCGCGCGCACCTACCTGTACGGCCTGCTCGCCGCGCTGCTGCTCACCGCGGCCTCGTTCTGGGTCGCCTCGACCGACCTCATCTACGCGCCCGGCGTGCCGATCCTGCTCGGCGTGCTGGCGATCGCGCAGATGGGCGTGCACCTGGTGTTCTTCCTGCACCTGTCCAGCGCGCCGGACCAGGCCAACAACTTCCTGGCGCTGGCCTTCGGCGTGCTGCTGGTCGGCGTGGTCGTATTCGGCTCGATGCTGATCATGTACGACCTCAACCAGGAGATGATGCCGATCCACGCGCACCCGGCGGTGCTGTGCCCACTGTGCGCAGTGCGGCCTTGAGCGGCCACGGCGCGCACATGATCGACTTCGACGCGGCCTGCTCGATCATCCATTCGCTGCCGCCACGCGTACCGGCCGAGCGGATTGCCCTGGCCGCGGCCGCGGGCCGGGTACTGGCCGAACCGGTGTTCGCGGCGATGGACATCCCGCGCCACGTGATCTCGGCGATGGACGGCTATGCCGTGCGCGATGCCGACCTGGCGCGGCAGCCGGCGCGGCTGCGCGTGCTCGGCCCGGTGCTGCCGGGGCAGACCCCGCCGGCCGAGATCGCGCCGGGCTGTTGCCTGCGCGTGTTCACCGGATCGCGGGTGCCGCTGTGCCTGGACCGGGTGGTGGTGCAGGAGCAGGTGCAGCGCGAGGGCCAGTACGCGCTGCTCCCGGCCACGCCCCCCGGGCGCAGCCACGTCCGCGCGCGCGGCTCGGACCTTTCCGCTTCCGACCTGGTGCTCGGCCCCGGCACCCGGATCGACCCGCGCGGCCTGGTCGCGATCGCCGCGGCCGACGCGGCCGAGGTGGTGGTGTACCGGCGGCCCACGGTGGCGATCATCGCCACCGGCGACGAGCTGTGCGAGCCGGGCAGCGCCCGCGCCAGCGAAAACGGCATCCCCGAGAGCGTCTCGCTCGGCGTGGCCGCCAGCGTGCAGCGCTGGGGCGGCGAATGCGTCCACCGCGCCCGCCTGCCCGACGTGTTGCACCGGCTCGAGGCAGCGGCGGTGGCGGCGGTGGACGCAGCGGACCTGGTGGTGGTGATCGGCGGCGCCTCGGTCGGCGACAAGGACTACGCCCGGCGCATGTTTGCATCGTTGGGGCTGGAGATCCTGTTCTCCAAGGTGGCGATCAAGCCGGCCAAGCCGGTCTGGCTGGGCACGGCGGCGGGCAAGCTGGTGTTCGGCCTGCCCGGCAACCCAACCTCGGCGATGATCGCCGCGCGGCTGTTCCTCGCGCCGCTGCTGCAGCGCATCGGCGGCGGCGACGGCGGCATAGCGGCGACCTGGATGCGCGTGCCGCTGGCGAGCGCGCTGGGCGCCGGCGGCGAGCGCGAGCGCTTCGCCTGCGCGACCTGGGCATACGGCGCCGTGGCACCGTTGCCCGAGCGCGACAGCGGCGCGCAATCGCCGCTGGTCGACGCGCGCCTGCTGTTGCGGGTGCGGCCGAACGCCGCCGCCCTGCCCCCCGGCGCGTTGGCCGAAGCGCTGGCGTTCTAGGGCGATGGCATTGCTGCGCGGGCAACGAACGTGATTAACTGGATCAGAAGACGCGAACCCAGGAGCGCGGACTCATGAACGGGCAAAAGCCTCCCCGCTACAAGCCGTACGACCACCCGGCCGGCGGCTGGGGCGCCGCGGCCGCCACGGCCAAGGTGCTGCTGGAGCAAAGCGTAGTCGCGAAGGGATCGCGCGCGCTGCTGTCGATGAACCAGCCCGGCGGCTTCAAGTGCCCGAGCTGCGCGTTTCCCGACGCGGTGTGCACCAAGAAGCTCGAATTCTGCGAGAACGGGGTCAAGGCGCTCGCCTTCGAGGCGACCAAGGCGCGCGTGGACGCGGCGTTCTTCGCCCGCCACAGCGTGAGCGAGCTGATGCAGCAGTCGGACTACTGGCTGGAAATGCAGGGCCGGCTGACCGAACCGATGCGCTACGACGCGGCCAGCGACCACTACGTGCCCTGCGATTGGGACACCGCCTTCGCGATGATCGGCGACCACCTGCGCGCGCTGCCCAGCCCGCACCAGGCCGAGTTCTACACCTCCGGGCGCACGCCGAACGAGGCCGCATTCCTGTACGCGATCTTCGTGCGCGAATACGGCACCAACAACTTCCCCGACTGCTCGAACATGTGCCACGAGCCGACCAGCCGCGGCCTGCCGCCGGCGATCGGGGTCGGCAAGGGCACCGTGGTGCTGGAGGACTTCGACCACGCCGAGGCGATCTTCGTCATCGGCCAGAACACCGGCACCAACTCGCCGCGGATGATGACCAACCTGGTCGAGGCGCGGAAGCGTGGCATCCCGATCGTGGCGGTCAACCCGATGCCCGAGCGCGCGCTGATCCGCTTCACCGATCCGCAGGACATCGTGCAGATGGCGACGCTGGGGGCGGCCGACATCACCAGCGAATTCGTGCACATCCGCATCGGCGGCGACCTGGCGTTGCTCAAGGGCATGATGAAGGTGCTGTTCGAACGCGACGCCGCCGGCGAGGCGGTGCTCGACCAGGCCTTCCTGGACGAGCACACGGTCGGGCTGGACGCGGTGCGCGAAGAGGTGCTGGCGCAGGACTGGGCCGAGATCGTGCGGGTATCGGGGGTGAGCGAGGCGCAGATCCGCCGCTGCGCCGAGATCTATATCCGCTCCAAGGCCACGATCATCTGCTACGGCATGGGCCTGACCCAGCACCAGCAAGGCTCGCGCCTGCTGCAGCAGGTGGCCGGCCTGCTGCTGTTGCGCGGCAACTTCGGCAAGCCCGGCGCCGGCATCTCGCCGATCCGCGGCCATTCCAACGTGCAGGGCGACCGCACCGTCGGCATCGACGAGCGGCCCAGCCCAGCCTACCTGGACCGGGTGCGCGAGGTATTCGGCTTCGAACCGCCGCGCGACAACGGCCACCACACCGTGGAATCGGTCGAGGCGATGCTGGCCGGGACCGCCAAGGTGTTCATCGGCCTGGGCGGCAACTTCGTGCGCGCGGTGCCGGACACCGAGCGTGCCTACGCGGCGATGCGCAAGCTCGACCTGACCGTCGGCATCGCCACCAAGCTCAACCGCGGCCACCTGGTGCACGGGCGCGACGCGTTGATCCTGCCGGTGGTGTCGCGCTCGGAAATCATCCGCACCCCGCTCGGCGAGCAGTTCGTCACCATCGAGGACTCCATGTCCAACGTCAGCGCCTCGCGCGGCGTGCTCGAACCGGCCGGTGCGCACGCGCTGCCCGAGGTCGAGATCGTCTGCCGCATGGCGATGGCGGCGCTGCCGCACAGCCGGGTCGACTGGGCCGCGTACATGCACGACTACGATGCGATCCGCGACCGCATCGCCGCGGTCTATCCGCAGATCTACGCCGGGTTCGGCGAGAAGATCCGCGACCCGCGCGGCTTCCACCTCGACATCCCGCCGCGCCGGCGCGAGTGGCCCACGCCCAACGGCAAGGCCAATTTCCTGTGCCTGCCCGGGCTGGAGGTCAACGACGTGGTCGCCGACCCGGCGATGCTGCGCCTGGCGACGGTGCGCTCGCACGACCAGTTCAACACCACCATCTACAGCTACAACGACCGCTACCGCGGCGTGTACAACGACCGCATGATCCTGTTCATGAACGCCGAGGACCGGGCCGAGCGCGGGCTGGCGCAGGAGGCGCGCATCGCGCTGGAGACGATCAGCAGCGACGGCGTGCAGCGGCGGGTCGAGGGCCTGACCGTGCTCGACTACCCGATGCCGCGCGGCGCGGTGGCCGGCTATTACCCCGAGCTCAATCCGCTGCTGCCGCTGGACTACTACGACCGCCTGAGCGGCACGCCCGCGGCCAAGTCGATCCCGGTCCGGGTGGTCGCGCTCTGACCATGGACCTGGCCGAAGACCGCGGCGACACCCCGGCATCGGGTCGCGCACGGCGGCCGATCGTGCGCGTGCGCGGCGCGGTCCGCGCATCGGCCCAGGACTGGATCGCCGAAGAAGTGCCGGTCGCGATGGTCTACAACGGCCACTCCTACGCGGTGATGATGGCCACGCCCGAGGACCTGGAGGACTTCGCGCTGGGCTTCTCGCTCAGCGAGGGCCGGATCGACCACCCCGGGCAACTGCGCGCGGTGGCCGTGGCGCAACACCTGGAGGGCATCGAGCTGGCGATGACGGTGGCGCCCGAGGCCCCGGCCGCCCTGCCCGCGGCGGACCCCGGCCGGCTGTTGCCGGGCCGCACCGGCTGCGGCCTGTGCGGCGCGCGCGCGCTCGAACAGGTGGTCAACCCGCCGCCGCCGCTGACGGCCACGCGGCGCTTCCGCAGTGCCGCGCTCGCCCGCGCCCTGGACGCGCTGGACGCGCACCAGCCGATGAACGCGGCCACCGGTTCGGTCCACGCCGCCGCCTGGGCCGACCCGCACGGCGCGATCGTGCTGGTGCGCGAGGACGTCGGGCGCCACAACGCGCTGGACAAGCTCATCGGCGCGATGCATCGGCACCACTGCGCGCCCGAGGCGGGAATGTTGCTGATCTCCAGCCGCGCCAGCTACGAAATGGTGACCAAGGCGGCCCGCGCCGGGATCGGCTTCATCGCCGCGGTATCGGCGCCGACCGCGCTGGCGGTGGACCTGGCGCGCGGCGCCGGCGTGTGCCTGGTCGGCTTCGCCCGTGCCGGCGGCCACAATATCTACACCCATGCCGAACGCCTGCTTCCCTAGCGGCGCCGGCTACGGCGCCCATGTCGCCGGGCTGGTCCTCGCCGGCGGACGCAGTCTGCGCATGGGCCGGGACAAGGCCTACCTGCGGCACGGCGGCCAGACCCAGCTGGCGCGGACCCACGCGCTGCTCGCCTCGCTAGTGGCGCCGTGCCACGTCTCGGTGCGCCAGACGCAGCACGGCGACCCGCTGCGCGCCGGCTTCCCCTGCATCACCGACCACCTCGTGGACCAGGGCCCGGCGGCGGGCATCCTGGCCGCGCACGCTTGCGACCCCGGCGCGGCGTGGCTGGTGGTGGCCTGCGACCTTCCCTTGCTCGACCGCGCGACGCTGGCCCGGCTGATCCAGGCGCGCGCCCCGGAGTACGACGCGGTCGCCTACCGCGACCCCGCCAGCGACGAACCCGAACCGCTGTGCGCGGTGTGGGAACCCGCCGCCTGCCGGGCATTGCGCCAATCGGTCGAGCAAGGCCATGCCGGCCCGCGCTGGACGCTGCTGCGGATCCGCACGCACTGGCTGCGGCCCGACGCCGGCGGCGCCTTGACCAACGCCAACACGCCCGGCGACCTCGCGCGCCTGTCTCCGCCGGCGGGTGCCTCCTGATCGGGACGCACGGCGCCCCCTGGGCGCATGGCCGCGGCGTGGTGTACCGGTGGCAGCGGACGATGCGCGGTTCGGCGCCCGGATCGCGCGACGCCGGGATTGTGTTGGCCATGCGGCAACGCGCATATTCGGCTGAGCGCGGCCGCATGCCGGTGACCGCTGCGCCAGGACCGGTACGTTTGCCTACGGCAGCGACCGGCCGCAGGAATTCCGATGCCGGCGCGGGAACCGCTCGAGCCTCGCGCAGGAGGACCGTTCGATGAACCTGAAGAGCGCAAGCGGACCGTTCGCCGCGCAGGGACGCTGGTCGGGGCCGGTCGGGAGCATCGACGACTGCCTGGCGAACATGCCCGCGCCGTTGTTGTTGAGCAGCAGCGCCCGGGGCTGGCGCGAACTGACCTTGAACTGCCATCCGCACAGCGGCCGTTTCGAATTGGACCTGCCGCCGCTCGACCATTTCGTCATCACCCTGGCCCAGGGCAGCGGCACGCCCGTCGAGCACGTGCTGGACGGGCGCAGCCACCGCCATGCGCTCCGGCCGGCCGACGTATGCATCTACCCGGCCCTGCGCACGCACCGCTGCTGGGGCGACTCCACTGCGCGCAGCCTGGCCGTGCACCTGCCGCTGGAGCGCCTGCGCAGCGCAGCGCAAACGCTCAGCGACGGCAGCCATGCCGACGTGGATATCGACCCGGCCTATTCGGTACGCGACCCGATCCTGCAACACATGCACGAGATCCTGTTCCACGAATTACAGACACCGCCGCATCCGGCGCAGCCCATGTTCGTCGCCGCCGTCGCCGACGCCATGGCGATCCACCTCGTGCGCAGTTGGGGACACCCGTCCAACCCGGCTCCCCTGGGGGCGGCCAGGCTGTCCACGCGCGCCCTGTCCCTGGTCATGGAGTACATGCAGCAGAACCTGTCCGAGCCGATCCACCTCGGCGATCTGGCCGCGATCGCCCAGCTGAGCCGGTTCCATTTCGTCCGCGCGTTCAAGGCCACCACGCGGGTGACGCCGATGCAGTTCCTCGAGCAGGCCAGGATCAGCCACGCCCAGGGCCTGCTGCGCAAAGGCGGTTTCAGCGTGGCCGAGGTCGCCTACCTTGTGGGGTTCTCCGACCAGAGCCACTTCACCCGGCGCTTCCACCGGCGCGTCGGCTGCACGCCCGGCGCGTACGCAAAATCGTGCAGGAGCAGCGCGTGAAACAGACCGGCGATGCGGGCACTCGCGGGCCGGGCCCGCTGCTGACGATCGACGGGATCCTGCAAGCGCGCCCGCAGCGGCCGGCGGCGACCACCCGCGAGCGGGGCTGGGAAGGCGTGACGCTGGACCTGCATCGCCCGTACTTCGGGGTGGAGGAAAGCTATCCGGGCCTGGACCACCACCTGATCTGCTACTGCCCCTCCGGCAGCTCCCGGCTGGTGCAGCATCGCGATGGGCAGACCCATCGCGCGGTCATCTCCGCCGGCATGTCCTACCTGATGCCTGCCGGCCACGCCTCGGCGTGGGAGGGCGACTCGGGCATGTCGGCGCGCCTTCGCGTGCCGGTGTCGTTGCTGGCCGCGGCCGCCGAGCAGATCGGGCAGCGCAGCCTGGCGCGCGTCGAGATCCGCAACGTGTTCGAAGTACGCGACCCGACCATCGAGCACCTGGCGCACCTGTTGCTCACCGAGCTGGAGTTGAGCGCGCACCCGAGCCAACTGCTGGTCGTGGACATGGTCTCGGCCGCCCTGGCCGCGCACCTGCTGCGCGGCTACAACATCTTCGACCTGGCCGAAGACGACCACCTGCCGTCGTTGCGGCCGGTGGAGCTGATGCGCCTGAGCGCCTACATCGAGGACAATCTCGACCACGCGATCACCCTGGCCGAACTGGCGGCGGTGGTGAACGTGAGCCGCTTCCATTTCGCCCGCATGTTCAAGCGCAGCACCGGCATGCCGCCCATCGCATTCGTCGAGCAGTGCCGGATCCGCCGTGCGCAGACCCTGATCGTCGAGACCGACCTGCCGCTGTCGGACATCGCGCTGGTGATCGGCTTCGCCGACCAGAGCCACTTTACCCGCCGCTTCCACCGCCACGTCGGCTGCGCGCCGGCGCAGTTCGCCCGCGAGCACGGCCGGCGCCGCCGCCGCGTCTGAGCGCGCCCGGCCCCCCTGCCCCGCGCCGCCAGTGGGAAAGGGCCCGGCGTGCTGATACGCTTCGGGCGAAACCAGACAGCACAAGGAAGTGGCATGGCGACCAGGATGGGGCTTGTGGCATTGGCGTGCTTGTTGTCGGCCACGGCCGGATGCCAACGCTTTACCGCAGCGCCGGAAGACCGCATCAATGCCGCCGTGCCGCTCGCCGCCGATACCGCCGAGGCCAAGCGCGCCTTCGACGCGTTGGCCCAGGCGCAATCCTACGACGCCGGGCAAATCGACAAGGAATTCCGCGACCGGTTCAAGATGCGCGCGCTGGAGTGCGCACACGGCTATGCGCCTTCGTGGTCGGATGGCGAGGACGCTATCCGCGCGCACTTGAGCGACACGGCCTGCTTCGAACGCTCCGACCAGGCATTGGCCCAATGGATCGGCCTGCGCCATGCCGGCCTGCTGCTGGCCGCACCGCCGCTGCGCCCGGTCCCGGCCAAGCCTGCGCCCTACCTGGTCGCCGCCGACCGCATTTCCGAAGGCAGCTTCGCCCGCCGGGCCGGCATTGCCGTGCTGCATACCGGCAAGCAGCACGAGGTGTTCGACCTGGGCAGCGGCCAGCGCCTGCAGGCGATCGAACGCGGCGGCCGCAGCTTCGTCGGGGACATCTCGGACAATGGACGCCTGCTCTCGCTCAACCAGGACCAGGGCACCGTCGTCCTGGACCTGGAGCGGGGCAAGCCGCTGCTGCGACTGGACAACATCAACGGCCAGAAGCTGTTCTGGGTGGGTGCGGCCGGCGCGCTGTACGTCCCGCAGAACGAGCGCGCGCCCCTGTTCGTGGACCTGCTCAGCGGCCGCCAAAGCCCGATCCCGACCAGCATGGGCGCGGTGGGCGCGCTCGCCCCTACCCCGGTCGCGGGTCGCTACGCGCTGCTGGGCTTCACCCGCCATGCCCTGATCGACGTGACGCGCGACGCGCAAGGCTGGCGCGCCAGCCTGGCGCAGGAAGTGGAGCCGGGCGAAGTGGTGGGTAGTTGGCTGCGCGGCAACGCCAACGCCGACGACACCCTCTACATCGGCCAGCAGAACGGCCCGGCAACGCTGGACCTGCGCACCCTGCAGGCACGCAGGATCGACTTGAAGCCGTTGATGATCGGCATGGTCGTGCCCACGCCGGACCCGGACCTGATCTACCTGTCCGGCAACTACCGGACGGGTTCCGGCTTCGAGCACCAGCCCCTGCTCTATTCGCTGGGCAAGCGGACGCTGGCGCCGGCGCAGGTCAGCAAGCGCCTTTCCTCGACCCTGGTCTATCTCCCCTCGATCAAGCGCAACGCGTTGCGCGACGACTTCAAACTCACCTTGCTGGACGACCTCCGCGGCGCGGCGCCGGTCGACGCGGCGACTTACCTGCAAGGCCTGCCGGTGGTCGAGCCGCCCCCGCCGCCGGCCATGACCGGCGACGACGCGGCCGCAGCGGCGCTGCGCGCGGCCCTGATGGCCGACGCAGGCCGTAGCGGCCGTGCATCGCTGCCCGATCCCGCGCTGGCCATCCAGGCCAGGGTGGCGGATATCGAAACGGTGGGCGTCTACGAAGGCGAAGGCGCCGTGCACGGTGCCGGCAGCAGCGTGCGCCAGCCCGGCACCGTGCAGGTCCGGGTCAAGCGCGGCCGCCCGGTCATCCTGGTGCTCACCTCGTATGAACCGGTGAACTGGGTCGTCAAGCCCGAGCCCGGCGCGACGGTGTTGGCGGTGCTGCGCGGCGGGTACTACCCCTCGCAGGTCCAGGGTGCCGGCAACGCGCGCCTGACCGACCTCGGCCGCTTCTACGCCTACAAGCGCGGCGATGCGGCGTACGACCGACTCGATGCCGAGGTGAAACGGCTCAGCGGCAAGTCGATCGACCGCTTCCAGGGCACCTATCGCGGCCAGGACTTCGAGGTCGGCGGCCGGCGCTGAGCGGGCGCCGGCGCGACTACAGCGACAGGCCTGCCCCGCCTGCACCGGCCTTGCCGAGGATCTCCATCTTGGTCACCTGCACGCCGCCATCGGCCAGCTCCGGCAGCCGCGCGAACCAGGCCTGGACATGCGCGGTGGCGTTGTGGGCGTCGAAGTCGGCCTGGGTCGCGAAGATTTCGTAGAAGACGAAGTGTCCCGGCGCCTGCCGGTCCTCATGCAGGAAGTACAGCAGGTTGTGGGGCTCGGCACGCACCTGCTCGACGAGTGGCAGCGTGATCGCCCGCAGCGCCGCTTCCTTGCCGGGCTTGGCGCGCACCTGCGCGACCACGGCATAGGCACCGGCCGGGATGGCGTCGTAGCGGACAACGGGCGGCTCGGCGGCGAAGGCGGAAGCAGACACGAGTGCGGTGACGGCAAGCAAGCTGCGCAGGCGCAGCGACGGCGAACGTTTCATGGCGTGGGTTCCTCTGCAGATTGGATGGCGGTTTGCCTTCGGCCCGGCGCTATGCGCCCGCGACCAGGCGTTGGCGGGCCGCGAACGCGCCGTCGAAGACGCGCTTGACCGGCCCCAGTGCCTGCACGAACTCCAGTTGCTCGCCGTCCGGGCCCTTGCAATAGATCAGGCGCCAACCGTTCGACTTGCCCTCGGTGATGCCATTGCTGTTCGCTTCCAGCGGCGCGGCCCTGCGCGCTTCCTCCGTGCTGACGGTCAGCACGCGGTTGGCGCGGACATGGTTCATCCCGCGGCGCGCGGACTCCGCTTCGAGGTCGGCGATGAAGCGATTGAAGTCGACTTCGTCGCGGATGTAGAAACAGATGTGCATCATCCTGGGAAAGGCCGGACTCATGTGGTCGAGCGCTTCGGCGAACGAATCGCCGCTGCCGGCGGGCTGGGTCGAATCCCGATACTGCAAGAGCTCGAGCACCACGTTGTCGAACTGGACGAAGCGGACATCCAGGCGCTGCGTACCGCCCCTGAGGTCCGGTATGCCCATCGTCATGGGGTTGACCCTGCGCCGCTTCGCCTCGATTACCTGGTCGGTGAGCAAAGTGTTGTGGATGCGCTCGCCGTGGAAGTCACCATCGCGCATCACCTCGGTGCCGCCGAGGACCTCGGTGTAGAACTCGAACGCGCGGTCCATGTTCTGGACCGTCAGCCCGAAATGCTGCACGCCGCGCAGGCGGCCGCCGATCGAGCTGGCCGGCGTTGCCGCGCCGCTCTTCGCCGAGGTGCCCTGGGCGAAGGCGCTCGGCAGCGCCGAGGCGGCCAGCCCGCCGATCGCCACGCCAGCGGCTTGCAGGACGCCGCGCCTTTGCAGATCGGCGTTGTCGGAATCTGTCTTGTGGACCATGGTGCGCTCTCCTCGGGAGTGGACATGCGACTGGGCGTGCCCAGGTGGCAGGAGCATGCCCAAGGCGGCGCCAGCGCGAATTCCCCGATCGGGGAATGGGAGCGCCGCCGCCATCTGATATCTAGCGGGCATCCGCCGCGGGGAGCACCGCATGACATCAGGGCCAGGGATGTCCGTTGCCGAGGCGTTCGTCGCATCGACGGATCGAAGCCGGTTGTTCCTGCGTTCCTGGCGTCCCGGCGAGGTCGGCGCCGTCCTGGCCGTGGTGCATGAGCCCGGTTCGGACGGTGCCGGCTATGCAGGCCTTGCCCACGCCCTGGCCCTGCACCGGATCGCCACCTACGCCATCGACCTGCGCGGTTGCGGCCGCTCGCCCGGTTCCTACCGCCGGATCGGCGCGATCGCGGCCCGCCTGGCCGACCTCCGCACCCTGCTCTCCTGCGCCCGGCAAGCCGATCCGGCCGCCCCCATATTCATGCTGGGCCACGGCGCCGGCGCGGCGCTCGCCTGCCATTACGCCTTGCGGCACGAGGGCGAACTGGACGGGATCATCTGCACCGGGGCGAGGCTGGGGCCGGCCTGGAAAGGGGCGCTCCTGCGGCGTTTTCCCCGGCTTTCCGGCGCCTTGAGCCTGGCCGGCGCCCGCCGCAAGTTGCGTGGTCCGTTGGCCGGCCTCGCCGTGCCGCTGCTGCTGTTGCATGGCTCGGAAGACCCGGTGGCGCCGCTCTGCGGCAGCGAGTACCTTCACCGGTACGTGGCGTCCCGGGACAAGACGCTGCTGGTGTTCGAGGGCCACGGCCATGAACTGATCAACGGCCCCGGCCATGCCCTGGTCCGGGACAAGATCTGGCAATGGATCCAGGCACAACGGAACGCCGGCACCTGGCGTCGCCGCATCGGCATCGAATACATCAACGAGTAGCCATGAACGCCATTCGCGTCCTGTCCGTGGATGACCACCCCCTGCTCAGGGAGGGGATCGCCGCGCTCATCGCCGGACAGCCGGACATGCAGCTGGCCGCGGAAGCATGCACCGGCATCGAGGCGATCGAGCGCTATCGCGAGCTCCGGCCGGACATCACCCTGCTCGACATCCAGATGCCGTTGCTGGCGGCATCGAGACGCTGCTGGCGATCCGCGGCGAATTCCCCGGCGCACGCGTGATCATCCTGACCACCTATGGCGGCGACGTCCTTGCCCAGCGCGCCCTCCAGGCAGGCGCGCACGCCTACGTACTCAAGCGCGCCGTGCGCCTGGAACTGCTGGAGACGATTCGCTCGGTGCACCAGGGGCACCGGCACGTCACCGCCAACGTGGCCAGCGCGCTGGCCACGCACCGCGGCGCCGAGTGCCTGTCACCGCGCGAAGTCGAGGTCCTGAGATTGGCCGCCGCGGGCAATTCCAACCTTGAGATCGGCCTGCATCTGGCGGTGAGCCGGGAAACGGCGAAGGCGCACATGAAGCACATCATGGCCAAGCTGGGCGCGAACGACCGCACCCATGCCGTGACCCTGGCACTGGCCCGCGGCATCCTTCCCCCGCCCGCCGAATAGCGCCGTGCGCGCGCTACCGCGCACGCGCATAAGCGTGACGGGCGGGAATCCCCAGTTCCACCCGCGTGCCGTTGCCGTCGCTGCGGATCTCCAGGCTGCCGCCCACCGTACGCGTGCGCTCGCGCATGCCGTGGATCCCCCAATGGCCGTCGCGGCCGCGCGCGATGAACGCCGGATCCAGGCCGCCGCCATCATCGCGCACGCGCAGCACGAAGCGCTCCGCGCCCCACTGCACCTCCACCCGCACCTGCCTGGCGCCAGCGTGCTGCAGGGCATTGCGGAAGGCTTCGCGGGCCACCTGCAGCACTTCGTCGCGAACGAGCGGAATCAGCGGGCGCGGCGCCCCCTCGACGACGACGCGACACTCCGGCGGGCCATCGCGCGCGAGCGCCGCCGATTCGCGCACCATCGTATGCAGGGCGGTGTCCAGGTCGAGGCCGCAGTCGGCGTAACTGCGCAGGTCGGTGACCGCTTCCCGGGCCATCTCGACGGTTTCGTCGCCACGCCGCAGTGTTTCGTCCAGGGCCACGGCGGCCTGCTCCGCCCGTGCCGGCAGCAGGTTGCGCACGGCCTGCAGCCGGAACATCAGGCCGTGGAATCCCTGCAGCAGGGAATCATGCAGCTCGCGCGCGATGCGGGTGCGTTCGGCAACGCGTTCGTCCAGGCGGATCTCGAAGCGCCGCATCACCTGGCGCACGCGCAGCCGGTAGGCGAGCAGCACCGCGCCGAGCACGAGCAGGCCGACGGCCAGGTGGAACCAGAGCGTCTGCCACCAGGGTTGCAGGATGGTGAAATCCAAAGCCTGGGTCCTGGACCATTCGTCGCCGCTCGCGGCCGCCTGCACTTCCAGCCGGTAGTCCCCCGGCGGCAGCGAGTTGTACGAAGCCACGCGCCGATCGCTGTCCACCACGTGCCATTGTTGTTCCAGCCCGACCAGGCGGAAGCGGTAAGCGATCGCCGCCGGGTTGGTGTAGCTCAAGGCCGCGAACCCGGCGCTGAGGGTGTTCTGCGAATAAGGCAGGCGCAACCTGCCCAGCACCGGCAACACCCCTGGCTGCGCGGCGCCGTCGGGGAAGCGGCGGCCGGCGATCGCCAGGTCGGTGAACTCGACCGGCGGGATGCGCCTTTGCACCGGGATGGCGTCCGGCTGGAACGCGGTGGCCCCGGAGAACCCGGCGAAATACAGCGTGTTCGCCTGGCCCTGCAGGCAGGTGCCCCAGCCGGTGAAATCCAGCCCGGGCAGTCCATCGACGCGCGAATAGCCCTGGAATTTTCCGCTCGCCGGATCGAGCCGGGCGATGCCATTGTTGGTGCCGAGCCAGAGCCCGCCCCGGGCGTCGCCAAGCAGGCAGCTCACGGCATTGCCCGGCAGGCCGTCGTGGCTGCGGTAGTTGCGCACGCGGCCGGTGGCCGGGTCGAGCGCGTCGAGCCCGTTCTGCGTCCCGGCCCAGACGATGCCGCCACGGTCCACGTACACCGCATTGACCCTGCCATTGCTCAGCCCCGCCGGAGAGAGGGTGAACGCCTTCGCCAACGGGTCGAACCGATGCAGGCCGTAGCGGTGCGAGCCGAGCCAGAGGTTGCCGGCAGCGTCTTCGGCCAGGCTCAGGTACTTCGGCGCGATGCCGCCAGGCGCGTGGTTCTCGAACCGGCCGCTCGCCTCGTCGAAACGCGACAGTCCGCCCCAGGTCGCGAACCACAGGTGCTGCGCGCGATCGACCAGGATGTCGTTGACGACGTCATTGGCCAGACTGCCCGGATCGCCGGGATCGTGCTTGAACCGGCTCACGCGGCCCGAGGGATCGACCCTGACCAGGCCGGTGCCCACCGTGCCGAGCCAGATCCGCCCGCTGGCGTCCTTGGCCATGGATATCACATCGGCCTGCAGCTGCAATTTCTGCTGCAGGTTTTCGCGCCTGCCGGAATCGCGGTCGATGCCCAGCAGCATCCCCATGTAGCTGATCCACAGCGTGCTTTCGTCCACTTCCAGCAGCGCGTTGACCATGCGTTCGCTGCGCGAAGCCGCCGCCGCGGGCCTTGGCGGCAACTTGCGGAACGAGGCCTTCCGCGTCGGAAAGAGGTTGAGCTGCTCGCCGTGCAGGGCCACCCAGATGTCGCCTTCGCGGTCCTGGAACAACGCCGAGACGTCGTCGCCGCTGAGGCTTTGCGGGTCGCCGGCATTGTTGCGATAACGGACGAAGCGCTGCCGACCGGCATCCAGGTAAAGCAGCCCCTGGCCTCCGCTGCCGAACCACAGCCCGCCGTCGCGATCGGCGAGCGCGGTGAAGATGCCAAAGCGCGGCAGCGGCCTGCCGTTGCCGTCGACGAATCGGTAGTGGGTCAGCGTACGGGTCGACTTGTCGAAGGAAGAAAGACCACTGCCGCCGGCGTGATGGATCCAGAGCACGCCGGCGCGATCCTCGACAAAACCAATCTCGCGCGGCTCCGGCAGCGGCAAGCGCATGAGCACCCGGCCGCTGGTTCGGTCGATGGCGTCCAGCCCCGCAGCGCCGGCCAGCCAGAACGTGCCCGAGCGGTCTTCCGTGGCGAACTTGAGGTCGTTGCTGGAAATGGCATCGGGGTCGCCGGGATCGGCCTGGAAATGGGCGAGCGTTGCGCCCTTGGCATCGAGCCCGTACAAGCCCGCCGTGGTGCTCAGCCACATGACCCCGGCACGGTCCTGGTACAACGATTGGATTACCGCCGCCGAGGGCGTGGCCCCGTAGGACACCGGGCTGAAGACGCCGGTGCGGGGATCGAACGTGTTCAGGCCCTGGTCCGTGGAGATCCATAGCCGCCCGGACCTGTCCTTGTGCACGGCGTGGACGAAAACGCCGTCGAGCTGGTTGCGCACGCGCGGCTCGGCGGCGAAGGCCAGATGGCTGTAACCGTCGAAGCGGTACAGGCCGTACTGGGTGCCGAACCACATGAAGCCGGTGTCGTCCTGGACGATCTGGCCGACCCGCGAAGGCAGGAATTCCTGGGTGTTCTCCACCCGCCCGAAGGCGATGTCATCGCCCTCCACCACCGTCATGCTGCGCGATTGCGTGGCGATGGGCGCAGGCGCCGGTTCCTGGGCAAGGACGGAGGCGCAAGCGCACGCGGCGAGGAGGACGGCCAGGCCCATCGGGTAGCGGCGCGCGCGCGGCGCAGGCAGTCCGGTCATCGGCATCGGCATCGGCAGGATGGGGCGCAATCGGTCCGCCTCGGTCAGGTGCGTGCGGTGTTGGAAGCTGCATTCTTCGATGCAACCCGGCGTCAACGCGGCTCGGACCGCCTCATTCTGCGCTATTGGCCGGGAACGCGGGAGCGCGTCCGGACCGGCCAGCGTTCGTCACAACGGCGCCTGGCGGTAGTTGGCCTGGAGGAATGCGTCCGGCGCTTCCGCTCATGCAAGCCGTAGTCAAGAATAAGCTCCCACCCGACGGTCCGCGTCGACCCGCAAAGGAACCCAGCATGGCCCTCAAAGACCTTCTCCCCGGCAAACTGGGCTTCGGCACCGCCCCGCTCGGCAACATGTTCCGCGACATCCCCGAAGCCGAAGCGCGTGCCACCGTGGACGCGGCGTGGAACGACGGCATCCGCTACTTCGACAACGCGCCCTTCTACGGCGCCGGCCTGGCGGAGATCCGCATGGGCGAGGCGCTGGCTGCCCGGCCCCGCGACGAATACGTGATCAGCACCAAGGTGGGACGCCTGATCCTCGATGAAGTCGAGGACGTGAACGCGCGCGACCAGGGCGAGAAAGGCGAAGTCTTCAAATATGGGCGGCCCAACAGGATCGTCAACGATTATTCCGAAGACGCCACGCTGCGCTCGATCGAGGACAGCCTCAAGCGCCTGAAGACCGACCGGATCGAGATTGCCTGGGTCCACGACGTGGCCCAGGACTTCTACGGCGACGAATGGCTCGGCGTCTTCGAGGCGGCGCGCAAGGGCGCCTTCCGCGCGCTGGACCGCCTGCGCGACCAGGGCGTGATCAAAGCGTGGGGCCTGGGCGTCAACCGTGTCGAGCCCATCGAACTGCTGCTCGAGCTGGACGGGCCGCGCCCCGATGGATTCCTGCTTGCCGGCCGCTACACCCTGCTCGACCATTCGCGGGCGCTGCAGCGGGTGATGCCGCAGGTGGCCGCGCGCGGCCTGGGCATCGTCGTCGGCGGGCCGTACAGTTCGGGCGCGCTGGTCGGCGGCCCGAATTTCGAATACGCCCCGGCCAAACCGGAAATCCTGGCCAAGGTCGCCCACATCAAGTCCATCGCCGATCGCCACCACGTCAGCATGAAGGCCGCCGGCCTGCAGTTCGCCCTCGCCCACCCGGCCGTCGCCGCGGTGATTCCCGGCGCCAGCAAGCCCGAGCGCATCGCGGAGGATCGCGCGGCCTTCGAGGAAAAGGTGCCGGCCGATTTCTGGCGCGATCTGCGCAAGGCGAACCTGGTGGATCTGGCGGCGCCGCTGCCCATCGCGGACTGAGGAACGCCTGACCCATCAGTCTCGCCGTGCTGGCAGCGGCAGCGTTATGGCTGTTACTGCGCAAACGCACCGGATCCCTGGACGCGGGCCCAGGGACTCCGCGGTCCCACACCGCTTGGCGGGCTTGCCTTCGAACGGCTCGCTACGCGCCGGCGGACCTCCATGCATATCGAGATCCACTGACTTCGGTATAGAACGCCGGCGCCACCCGTCCGCTCAGTTGACCCGCGTCACCGGAGGCGGAGACCATGTGCCATCCGCAACCGCCTGCTTGGGTGCATACAAGCGCATAGCCAATTTGAACGCCCCCTCCTTCGGCGAGGGCAGCCAATTGCTCTCCTTGTCCTTTCCCGGCGAGTCGTGCTGGATGTAGACCGTCAGCGAACCGTCGTACCCAAATTTCATCCCGCTGCGATCACCCAGCGCGAAGCGGCTGATGGCATTGGGCACGAGGTAGCTGTCCTTGTCGTACAGCGTCACCGACCAGAAGGCATCGACCGGCGGGACCTGGTCCTTGTTGAAATGCAGGATGTACTTCTCTTCCCCTTTCAATGGCTGGCCATCGGCCTGCACTTCGGCGACCGGATACACGGCATCCTCGGCCAGATTGCCGCCGACGCCATAAAAGGTCCACGCGGCACGATACGGATATTGCGTGCCGTAGTGCCCCAGGTCCAAGGCTATGCGCCAGCCGTTGACGTCCTTGCCGAGGGGCGTGCCCTTCATCAGCTTGACGCCTTCGGCCACGCCTTCCTCGATGGCCTTTCGGACCTCGGGCGTGAATGAGGCCATATCAAATGCCTTGCCAGGCGCGATGCCGATCTTGGCGATGCGCTCCAACATCGGCGCGTCTTCCGCATAGGGCGGATTCGCCGCCATCAGCGCATTGAGGCGGCCGAAGAATTCCTGCGGCGTCATCGCCAGCACCTGCTTTGGCACCGGCGTGTCGACCACGTCTTTCTTGAGCGCCACTTCCTCCGGCGGCGCGTAGGCCTTGCCCCATTGCGAAAGCGGCACGAGCTTGTATTTGTCCTGGATGGCGTGCACGGCCGCATAGTCCTGCGGACCTGCGGTGTAGGTACGGCCCGCGACCGTCAGCAGGTTGGTGGGCACACGCAGCTCAGTGACGCCCTTGGGCAACGTGCCCGTCCAGCCCGGTCCGACCAGCGCGAAGTCACCACCCTTCCCGCCCAGCGTGCGTGAGCCCGGTGCGTGCGGCACATTGTTCCAGGCGTCGACGATCTGCATGATCCAGAATCGATCTCCCATCGGCGGCACCGACAACACCAGCGGCTCTCGCGACAGATCCACCTGGGCCAACGAATACAGCGTGTCGACATTGAGTCCGACAATGGTTTTGTTGGCCGGATCCGGGAACTCGCGGTAATGCACGAATTGGTTGATCGGCGCACGCGTCGCATCGGGCTTGGCGACGTGCGTGGTGACGTCGATCTGAGTGCCGATGTACACCAGTGGCAGGCCGAATGTCCATGCGTCCCTGGCGATATCTCTCGCATCCTGCGCAGACACCTCCGCTGGTGGGCGCTCTGTTGGGCGCTGATCTGCCTCGGCGGCCCCGTCGCGGCGGCATCCGGCAAGAGAAAGTACAAAAAGGCAAAGGCATATGAGGGTCGTACGAACGGACAAGACCATTGACTGTATTCCTAGCAGCGATCGCGCTTAGCAGCGATCGCGCTGGATTCTGCGCCGCACTCGTTTAAATCACGTGAAAACTTCGACTAGCGAAGCGGAACCACAGACGGGATTTCCATGGTGCGCCCCGCCCGGGGTTAGAGCGTGCCCCTCCGCAATCGGGCTGGTTTTCCCACAGCGGCCCCACTGCTCGCCCTGTATCCGGCCTCGGGGCGCCGCTCCACTTGCACGGAGCAGCGCCCCTGGCGCGGTCACCTGTCAGAACGTCCAGCCCACGCGGGCATACCAGAATCCGCCGTTGAAACCGTAGGGCGAATGCACGGGATACTCGGCGCCCGCCACGTCGGCCCACGGATTGTCATCGGGCGTCTTGTCGAACAGGTTCTGCGCACCTACGTTGACGTACAGGCCGGATGCGAATTTCCAGCCCACCTCGGCGTCGACGATGAAAGTGCTGTCGCCGTAGATCGGCAGCCCGCCGTCGGCGGCGGAGACCACGCCGCTGTCCAGGTGGTCCTCGTACCACGAGCCGTAATAGCCCAGGCGCAGGTTGGCGTGGAATATTTCACGCTGGTGGTTGATGTTGAAGAACCCCTTGGTCCTGGGCAGGGAGTGCTCCAACTTGTAGACCCGCGCTTCGTCCACGAAATCGGTGTTGAACCGGTCCACCTCGGTGCGGTTGTAATTGATCGCCAGCGAGTACGCGGTCTGCCCGCCCCACTGTTCCATCTCGTAGCTGGCGACCAGGTCCACGCCGCTGGTGGTGGTATCGAAGGCATTGCCGAAATAGGTGACCTGCGAGATCGAGGCCGCCTCCGGATTGCCCGCCGCCACCAGCGCGGCGCGTTCGGCGTCGGTGATGTCGAAACTGGTGCTCAGCGCGATGCGATCCTCCACCTTGATCCGGTACGCGTCCAACGTGACCAGCCATTGGTCCTGGTTCCAGACCAGGCCCAGCGAGTAATTGCGCGATTCTTCCGGCGTCAGCGGCCGTGCGCCCTTCAGTTCGGCAATCGGGTTGGTGGGCGGCAGCGTGGCGATGTCGACCAGGCCGGTGCCCTGGAACGCCGTCGTGATCTGGCTCACGTTCGACTGCCCGGGCGTGGGCGCACGGAAGCCGGTGCTGATCGCGCCCCGGATCGCAAACGCCGGGGTGAAATCGAAGCGGCCCGTCAGCTTGCCCTTCGTGGTGCTGCCGAAGTCGTCGTAGTCCTCATGGCGCACCGCCGCGGCGACCAGCAACTGCTCGGTGACCTGCCCTTCCAGGTCCACGTAGATTGCCCAGTTCTTGCGATCGAACGTGCCGGCCGTACGCGCATTGAAGCCGTTGAAGCCGTTGGAACCCAATGCGAAACCCTGGTCGGTCAGCGGCCCGATGGCGGTGGAGGCCGCGTCGCCAGCAGCTACCTGGAATTCCTCCTTGCGCCATTCGGCGCCCGCACTCAGGCGCAATGGTTGTGCCAGGAAGCTGGTTTCCACATCCTTGCCGACGTCGAAGTTGAAGCCGGTCTCGGTCTGCCGGTTGCCGCCGGGCGCAAAGCGCAGGCCCGCCGGCTGATCGGGACCCAGCGAGGCGTTGACGGTGTTGTAGATGAAGAAGTCGATGTCGTTGCGACCGTAGGTACCGCTCAGGTCCCAATGCCAACCGTCGCCCCACAGCCCCTTGATACCCGCCACCACCGAGCTGTCTTCCAGGTCGCCGCCGAAGCGCGGGGTAAAGCCGCCGGGGAACATCGACAGAAAGGTGTAGCAGTTGGCCGGCATCGCGCCGACCGCGGCACTGACCGTGTCATACGGCAGCAGCCCGCCGCCGCCATCGCGCAGGGGGATGGATGGGCAGCCGCCGGCGCCGCTCAGATCGCCGACCAGCAGCGACTGGCCGCCATCATTGCTGTACACGCCAGAGCGCGAGGTCGGGTCACGAAAGTAGAAGCCGCCATCGACCCTGCGTTTGGCGTAGTTTCCGAACAGGTACGCGTCCACGTTCTCGAAGGTGATGCCGAGATTGGCGACGAATTTCAGGTCGTCCTTGACCTTCGGCGAGCCCCATATCTGCGCCGGATCCTGCACGCCCGGATAGCCCGCAGCCGCAGCGGCCCCCGCATCGGCACGTTGCACGCTGCGCGAGGTGTCGTCGGCCTCGCGCCATTCGGCGGTCAACGTCGCAAAGCCGTTCGAGGTCAACGGCAGGCCGATCTGCGCCGAGTACTGCGTGGTCAGGCCATCGCCCTGGTAGTACTGGCCAGTGAACACTTCGGCGGTGCCACCGTGGTCGAGACGTTTGAGGTTGAAGTTGATCACCCCGGCAATCGCGTCCGAACCGTACTGCGCGGCCGCGCCATCGCGCAGGACTTCGACCTGATCCAGCGCCAGCGACGGAAACACCGAAAGATCCGGGCCTTGCGAACCATCGGACAGGCCATGGCCCAGGAAAGTGATCACGGCCGAGCGATGGAAGCGCTTGCCGTTGACCAGCACCAGCGTGTTGTCGGGCGGCAGGCCGCGCAGGTTCGCAGGCCGGATCAGGCTGGCGGCATCGTCGATGGGAATGGTGCTGACGTTGAACGAAGGCACCAGCACGCGCAGCTGGTCGAGCACGTCGGTGGCGCCCTGGTTGCGAAATTCCTCGCCGGTAATGATGTCGATCGGCACCGCCGATGAGGCGACCGAGCGCGGTTGCCCGCGGCTGCCCAGGACCGAGACGGTTTCCAGGGTGGTGGGGGAGCCCGTGGCAGCGCTGGTTTGCGGCGCCGCGTCCTGATCGGCCGCTCGCGCGGTGCCGGCATGGCTGTTGGCCAGTGCGACGGCCAAGGTCCAACTCACTGCAGACGCCAACTTCGCTTTTGGAACCGGTGAGTACAAACGTACTGGCTTGCCCATGCGTGCGTCTCCCCAAGGAATGGAATGTCGTAGTGGTCTTCCGGTAGTTCTCCCGATATCGAAATGCAGCCACAGCCACGCATCTTGCTGCGGTGCACAAATGAGTAACAGGGATTTAATCCACTGGCAATACAAACGTGCTGGGGCTGCGACGAACGGCGGGGTGAATGCGGGCTGGCGCACGTTTCCACGCATCGGCAGCAGCACGCTGCCAGGCTCCGTACGGAAGGTCCGGTTTTCGCACGGGGCCGGGAGAGGCCAGGCAGCCCATGACACAATCGCTGCCCTGCCAACGCCATGGAGCAAGTCCTTCAATGAAGCGGGTGCTTTCCGGTCTTCTGTTTGCTGTCTGCCTGTCGATGGCTGCCACCGCATTCGCGGCGCCCAAACCGCAGAACCGCCAGGAGGCGACCGACATCGTGGCGAACATGCGCCGCGTCGTGGCCGACAACGGCGTGGAGCGCCTGGAGAAGGTCCGCATCGGCGGCATCGACCAGTGGGTCTCGATTCGCGGCAGCGATCGCCGCAACCCCGTGCTGCTGATGCTGCATGGCGGGCCGGGCTGGGTGTCGATGCCGACCAGCTGGTACTTCCAGCGCGGCTGGGAGGAGTACTTCACCGTGGTGCAGTGGGACCAGCGCGGCGCGGGCAAGACTTTCTCGGCCAACGATCCGGCGCAGGTTGCTCCTACCATGACGCGCGAGCGCATGGTTGCCGACACCGTGGAGATGGTGGCGTGGCTGCGCCGGGAATTCGGCAAGGACAAGATCTTCGTGCTGGGCCACTCCTGGGGCAGCTACCTCGGCCTGGAACTGGCACAGCGGCGGCCCGAGTGGCTGCACGCCTATATCGGCGTCGGCCAGATATCCGACGCGCCCGAAAGCGAGCGGCGCGGCTGGGCATGGACGCTGCAACAAGCGCGACAGGACGGCAATGCCGCCGCCGTGGCGGAGCTGGAGTCGATCGCCCCGTATGCGCAAGGCGACACGCCCGTCGCCCTCGACCACCTGTTCAAGCAGCGCAAGTGGTTGAACCATTACGGCGGCATGGTCCACAATCGCCAAGGTGGCGACGCCGAAGCCGCCGCCCTCAGCCTGGCGCCCGAATACTCCGATGCCGACGTGGCCGGCGTCTGGAAAGGCAACGAGTTTTCGATGCAGCACCTGCTGTCCGAGGTGTTGACCCTGGACATGACGAAGCTGCGCCAGTTCAAGACGCCGGTGTTCCTGTTCCTGGGGCGCCACGACCACAACGTCTCGTCCGAAGTGGCCGCGGAGTGGTTCGCCTCCGTGCAGGCGCCGCAGAAGCAGGTGGTCTGGTTCGAGCAATCCGCGCACGAAGTCATGAACGAGGAGCCGGGCAAGACGCTGATCACCCTGGTGGAGCAGGTGCGGCCGATCGCCGAAAAGGCGGGCGACGTCGCGCCTTGAAACGAGGAACGCCGTGAGGATGCACGCCATCCTCACGGCCGGCTCACCCTCGATTTACCGGCCAACGCCGAGCGTGTGGGCTCCCCTCACGGAGCCACCCCATGCAGGCCCTCACCTATCAAGGCACGCGCGATGTGCGCGTCGAAACGGTTCCCGACCCGGTACTGCAAGCGCCGGACGACATCATTCTGCGCGTGACCGCCACCGCCATCTGCGGCTCGGACCTGCATATCTACCGCGGCAAGATCCCGGACATGCATGACGGCGACATCCTCGGCCACGAGTTCATGGGCATTGTCGAGGATGCCGGCGCCGAGGTGACCTCGGTGAAAGTGGGCGACCGCGTGGTCATTCCCTTCGTCATTGCCTGCGGCCAATGCTTCCATTGCCTGCTGGACGAATTCGCCGCCTGCGAGACCACCAACACCGGCCGCGGCGCGATCCTCAATGCGAAGCAGATCCGCCCGCCGGCGGCGCTGTTCGGCTACAGCCACCTTTACGGCGGCGTGCCCGGCGGCCAGGCCGAACTGGTGCGCGTACCCAAGGCCAATGTCGGTCCGTTTGCCGTGCCCGACGTGTTGAGCGACGAGCAGGTGCTGTTCCTGTCGGACATCCTGCCGACCGGCTACCAGGCCGTGCTCAACGCCGAGATCGAACCCGGCAGCACCTTGGCGATCTTCGGCGCCGGCCCGGTCGGCTACATGGCGGCGGCCTGCGCGCGGATGCTCGGCGCGGAAACCATCTACATGATCGACCACAACGACTACCGCCTCGACTTCGCGCGCGCGGCCTACGGCGTGGTGCCGATCAATTTCGACGAGCAGGACGACCCCGCCGCGCAGATCATCGAAGCCACCGCCGGGCGTGGCGTGGACGCCAGCATCGATGCGGTCGGCTTCGAGGCCAAAGGCAGCACCACCGAGACCGTGCTCACCACGCTCAAGCTGGAAGGTTCCAGCGGCGCGGCGCTGCGCCAATGCATCGCGGCCACCCGGCGCGGCGGCATCGTCAGCGTACCGGGCGTGTACGCGGGCTTCATCCATGGCTTCCTGTTCGGCGACGCGTTCGACAAGGGCCTGACGTTCAAGATGGGGCAGACGCACGTGCAGGCGTATCTGCCTGAGCTGCTGGCTTATATCGGCGAAGGCCAGCTGCGGCCGGAGGAGATCGTTACCCACCGGATGAAGTTGGCGGAGGCTGCGAAGGGGTATGAGATTTTTAATGAGCGGAAGGAGGATTGCCGGAAGGTTGTGCTGACGCCGTAGTAGCTTGCGCTGCGGTGGCCGGAATAGCCGGTCGCCACGGCGTACCCATCAAGGTTCGCAACTGAGCCTTACACGCTTGATATTTCCCGCATGGGGCGCGGCGGAGATCCAACACCCGTCTCCATATATTTCCAACTGCCCATCCCGATATCGGGCTCCGTGAGACATGCCTGCTGCCTGGGCGGATGAGTACGCCATTCCCGGGCAGAGCCATTCATCGAAGCAATATCGCGAGCTGGTCGACTCGACCCCCGCGACCAGATCTCCCTCGTCGAACTGCACGCTCAATCCGCTATAGGTCAGCTCTGTGCGCAGAAAGCCGCTGAGCGTCTTGACGAACCTCGGTTTGCCAAGCACCTGCCTGACCTCGGAAATGTTCATGCCGAGCATGACAGGGCCCAGGCCAGCAACTTCCGAAGCATCTGCATTCCTTGAAGGCATGAAGAGGATCGCCATCATGGCTAGCGAAGCGGACCGCAGGAATCCCCCATTACTTGCCATTGAACTTCTCCACTGCTTCTTGGCTGTCATAGCGAAGCGAGTTTTCGAGTAGATCCACGTAGGTCTCCAGCCGGGTCCGCAAACCGATCAAGAGCCATCCGCCTGCGTATAACAGCACCATGGCCCAGATCAGCAGGCCAGCCAGCAGGTTGACATCAAACGCGCCCGTCCAGTCGCCCCACTTCCAGTTGCGCAATTGCAGGTACAGCGCGAGCAGCACCGGAAATATTCCAAGGCGCTGAACGCTTCCGTAAGCCAGCCCCAAGCGTTGATCCATTCTACTGCTCAGCGCTGCAACGAAGCGCAGGCGCTGCTCTCGCTCTGAATGTGGAAAGCGACGCAGCTCTGCAATCAACTCTTGCCACTTGTCGAAGTCCGCATCAATTTCAACCGCATGCACTTGCCGAAAGCGCATGAGTTTTGGAAGCGTGCGCCTTAGCATCAATCCAAGCGAGAGTCCGATTCCGGCCAGTTCGGCCACCAAGCAGATCCCCGTGATGTAAAGCACGGCGACAGGCGAAACCCAGCGCAACAGGCCACTGGCAGCGAGTCCCAAGCCGGCCATGCCGAATCCAATCCAGAACGAACACCGCTCCAGCTGGGACGGACCGACTTGATCACTGTTGGCGGCATAACGTTGCACTCGTGCGTATAGCCAAGCAAACGTTAGTGACGAAGGCTGTTCGCTGCCAACTGACACCGAGCAAACTTCCGTCGTTTCTAACACTTTATGGATGTCCATGCCGCCTCCTCCTGGCGCGATCATAGCTGGCGTGTGACTGCGCGCAGTCGGGAGTTTTCCGACAGGGTTACCTACCTGTGCTGGCGCAATCTCCCGACCTCAATCAACGCACTTCTGAGCTACCACGCGACTCCTCCGCGCCCTACTCTCCTATCCGAGCCTCAAAACTCAGATTGAGAAAACAACCTCACGCAGTGCAAGCGCCACGGCTATCCGTGGCGCTGAGTCCTGAGTCACGTCGGGAGGGCGGCTAATACAAGACTCCGCAAGGAGGAATACGCCCGCCGTTTTGCTCGATCACGGTTTTGAGCCTCCCGACACCCTCGCCCCCCCCCCGGCGAGGGCAACTCCCCCAAGGACGAGGCGCACAACATGAGCACATCCACGAGCCATAGCTACGGCGACGCCCCCTCCCGTCGCTCGCAACACAGCGGCAACCCGCACGCACGTACCGGCTACTTCCTCCCCGAACACAGCCAATACCAACTGGCCGGCCTGCAGGAACATCTCCAGTTCCTGGCCCGCGCCGTCGCCTCGCGCAACGCGGACGACGAGCACGACGTGTGGCTGCAGTGCAGCCCCGATCAACTGGCGTGGTGCTTTCGCCTGCTGGCCGGGCAGATCACGCCGGTGCTGGCGGAGATGGAAGGCCCCGGGCCGATCATTCTGCAAACGGGGGACTCGATGCCCGGCCCGGCCGAATGAATCCGCGCGCGCTGGCGGCCCCCTCCGCGGGTAGCCGCCATGCTCGCCGCCGCCACTATCGCGCGCCGTCGGCCGCTACCCGCAGCGGGAAATTGGCATAAGCCACATGCCCCTTGCCGTCGCTCACTTCGACGAACAGCCGGTAGTTCCCTGCCTGCGCCGGCGCCGTCAGTGCAATCTCTCCCGCGCCAGTCTCCCGAATCCCGGCATCCACCTCATCCGGCAGATGCTCAGGGTCGCCACCTACCGTCTTCGCCGTGCTCTCTTCTCGCAACACCCAGCGATAGCTCAATGCATCCCCATCGCGGTCCGATGCCCGCACATGCGCCTTGTGCACGCTGCCCGGTGCCAGCACGACGCTGCTGTTGGCCAAACGGTCATCCACCCGTATCGGCGAGATCGCCGGCGCGCGCTCCTGCGGCCACTGGCCGGTCCAGGCGTACTGCATGGCATCCACGCTGGGCGTGGCCTGGCCGTCGGGCATGAACAGGCCATACCAGGTCGGCGTGCGTTCCTGCTTCTGCCCCCACAGGAACACGAACGAGCCCAGGCCCTGCTTGTGCTCGCCGGCGATATAACGCTGGTAGCGCTCCAGCAATACGGCGGCCTTGCGCGAGGCGTCGTCCTCGATCGGCGCGCCCCAGCGCGTCAGCGGCGATTCCCAATGCCCGGTCGGGCCCCATTCGGTCACCACATAGGGGCCGTTCCAGGCGCTGTCGCGCAGTTTCTTCGGCAGGTCGCCCAGGTTGCCGTACAACTGGATGCCGATCAGGTCGAGCGAGGCGGCACGCTGCTTGAGTTGGTCGATCAGCGGCTTGTCGAACCCGGCCAGCGTGGTCATCACCGGGTGGTTCGGGTCGACCTGGTGGATCATGTCGGCGATCTGCCCGACCGCGTTCCACACTTTCTGGTTCTCGTAGTGCAGGTTGAGCTCGTTGCCGGTGACCCACATCAGCACCGCCGGATGGTCCTTCCACGCTTCAACCTCGCCGCGAATGCGCTGCAACTGGGCAGCGACGGCGGCGTCATCGTCGTAGTCGAAGCCATGCCGCTCGTTGCCGACCTCGATGCCGACCGCGACCTTCAACCCCAGCCGCTGCGCTTCATCCAGAAACGCGCGCATCTGCGCCGGGTCGCTCTCCACGCGCCAGGTACGCACGGCATTGCCGCCGCGGGCCGCGAGTTCGTCCAGGTGCCCGCTGCCACCGCCGCCCTTGATGAAGAACGGCTTGCCGTCCACCTGCAGCCGGTACGCTCCCGGCTCCTTGACGATCCTGACCTGCGCAGGCCCCTCGGCCGCGGCCCGCGCCAGCGGCGCGGCCAGCACCAGCAAACCACACAGCATCCAGCTCAATACACGCATGGGACTTGCCTCCATCTATGTCAGGGCTTGGGCGCCGGGCAGTAGCGCTCGAGGTAGGCCTGGTGGCTCGGCAGCTGCGCGACCACGCGGGCCACGTAGTCGCGCGCGCCGTTGAGGAAATGCGCCAGCTCGTCGTCGCCCATCAGGTCGGCGGTGGGGTGGTGCTGCCAGGGCATGTTGCCCTGCCCCATCATCACCTGGATCCACGAGTTCTCGGCGAACAGCTCGTTGGGCTGGCGGAACACGGTACCGGTGTCGCGGAACAGGTCGATGCGGTGCTGCAGGCTCGCCGGCAGTTCCATCTCGTTGCAGGCGCGCCAGTAGGCGGTGTCGCGGCGGTTGGTCAGTGCATAGTGGAGCACGACGAAATCGCGCACGTGGATGAGCTCGTCGCTCATCTGCTGGTTGTACTCGTCGATGTCGACCTGGCTGATCACCGCCGGGAAGCCCTGCATCAGCCGGGTGATGCCGCGCTGGATCAAATGGATCGTGGTCGATTCCAGCGGCTCGATGAAGCTGCCGGCCAGGCCCAGCGCGACGCAGTTCTTGTGCCAGGATTTCATGCGCCGGCCGGGGCGGAAGCGGATCGGCCAGGGCTTGGCGATCATCTCGCCGTCCAGGCTGCCTTCGAAGATCTCGCGGGCGCGCTCGTCGCTCATGTGGCGGCTGGAATAGACCATGCCGTTGCCCACGCGGTGCTGCAGCGGGATGCGCCACTGCCAGCCGGCTTCCTCCGCAATGGCGCGGGTGTAGGGCACGGCGTCGGCCACGGCGGTGGTCTGGCAGGCGAGCGCGCTGTCGTTGAACAGCCAGTGCGACCAGTCCTCGAAGCCGACGTTGAGCGCCTTGTGGATGAGCAAGGCGCGAAAGCCGGTGCAGTCGATGAACAGGTCGCCTTCGATGACCTCGCCCGATTCCAGCCGCAGCGAGCGGATGAAGCCGCTGTCGTCGTCGAGCTGGACCTCGGCAATCTTGCCTTCCACGCGCTTGACGCCGAAGCCTTCGGCGAAGCGGCGCAGGTACTTGCCGTACAGGCCGGCGTCCATGTGGAAGGCGTAGTTCATGCCCTGGTTGGGCAGGTGGGCGAACTTGTGCTCCCAGGCCGCGCGCGATTCCAGGCAGTAGTCGCTGTAGTCGCTGGCCAGGCCGCGCTCGCGGCCTCTGAGCCAGAAGTGCTGGAAGCCGGCGGTCCAGTGGTCGCGGCCGGTGCTGCCGAAGGAATGGATGTAGCGGTGGCCGACATCGAGCCAGTTCTCGAACGAGATGCCGAGCTTGATCGAGGCCTGGGTGGCGGCCATGAACTCCTGCTCGTCGATCTCCAGCAGGCGGTGGAACGTCACCAGCGTGGGGATGGTCGCCTCGCCCACGCCAACGGTGCCGATCTCTTCGGATTCGACCAAGGTGATGTCGAGGTTGCGGCCGAGGATCTTGGAGATCGCGGCGGCGGCCATCCAGCCGGCGGTGCCGCCACCGGCAACGACGACGCGCCGTACCGGCGTATTGGGAAGCGCGGAAACGGTGTCGCGGGTCATGCGTCGGCAATCCTTACGTAAGCGGTCAGCGGTTGATGCGCTGGAGCAGGCGTGCGCGCAGTTCGCGCGCGACTTCGGGCGTGAGCGGCGCCAGGCTGCGCCGGGCCGGTTCGGGAATATGCGCGGCGGTCTCGGCGTCCGCCTCGAACACGTAGTGGCGGAAGATCTCCTGCCAGGCGGCGCGCTGCTCGCCGGGCAGGTCGCGCACGCTCATCAGCGCCAGCATCAGCGCGTTCATCGGCGAATCCATGTGCCCGGGCGTGCGCCGCCACCAGTAGTTGAGCAGCACGTTGAAGGGGTCCAGGCCTTCGACGTGGTGCCACCACAGGCTGGGAATGAAGATCGCATCGCCCGGGCCGAGCTCGGCCACCTGCGCATGCGCCAGCGCTTCAGCAAAACGCGGAAAGCGTGCGTGGTCCGGCGCGGCGAAGTCGACCAGGCTCACCGGCTGCCCAGCCGGGGTCAGGTCGAGCGGGCCGATGTAGAGGTTGCGCAGCTGCTCGGGCGGAAACAGGGTGAAGCGGCGGTGGCCGACGGCGACGCAGGCGATGTTGTCGGGCACGTCCTGGTGCGCGGCAATGCGCGTGCGGTTGCCGACCCAGACGCTGAACAACGGGTCCTGCGCGGCCAGGCCGAGGTCGTTCTGCCCGCGCAAGCCCGGCAGGTAGGTATCGACCGTGGTCGAGCCCATGTACAGGGAAGGCGGCGCGGCATCGTCGAGGTGCCGTTCCATCGCGTCGAGCATCGCGCCCAGCACCGGCCGCTCGGTGCGGAAATTGAAGCCGGTGAGCGCGTCGTTGTAGAAGTAGCGGCCCTGCACCTGCGGCGGCGCGACCATCACCGCGACGGGCGCCTCCAGGCGGGCGAAGCGGCGCAGGTAGTCGATGGCGGCGCGTGGCGATTCCAGCCCGGCACGCACCAGCGGCCAGTCCTTGGCCACGCCGCGCAGCACCAGCGGCTCGGTGGAGGCGAGCACGTCTTCGGGCAAGGCCTGGGGGTCCAGGCCATGCCGCTCGCGGATTTCAGTGGCGACCGGCAGCATGGCGGCGCTCGGTGCGTTCGATCAGGTCGCGGAAGTGCGCGCCCGAGGCGATCACCATGTGGATCGCTTCCAAGGCACCGCTGCGGTTGAGCGTTTCCAGCGTGGCGCCGTCGAGTGCGCGCAGGCGCTCTTCGTTGATGGCGTACAGGCCTTCCAGGCGCAACGGCGTGCCATCGCGCAAGGTCGCATCGAGGGTGAACGGCTCGAGCAGGTCCAGCGACAGCAGGCGCGCGCTGAAGCCAGGGTTCTGCTGCAGGCCTTCGTGCAGCGCACGCAGCACCGAGCTGATGCGCTCCAGGTACGGCGTGTTGCCGCCGAATTCCTTGAACACCGCCTCGCCCTCGCCCTCGCCCTCGCCCGCGATCCGCGGGCTGTCCATGTCCACGTGCACGGTGGGCTCGCCGTCGGACGAGCCGATCAGGAACGGCTTGCGCTCGATCGCCAGCGGCAGGTACGGCACTTCCCAGCCGCCTTCGCCCACGAACAGGTTTTCGTTTTCGCGCAGGCCCAGCAGCGCCAGCGGATGGAAGGCACCCTGCGGGTCCTTGTGGAAGACGATCGGGTAATAGGCTTGCAGGAAGCGGAACTCGCCGGGGAAGGTGAGCACGGACATCACTTCGTCGCCCAGGCCCGGCACGCGGCGGGTATCCACGCGCAGGGCATGGTGGTCGACATTGTTGAGCAGGACGTGGCGGGTCATTGCGCTTCCGTAAGGCTTAGACGCGCGGCAGCCCGCGCGCCCGGATGTGGTCGATCAGTTCGCGGTGGCCGGGCAGCGCGGCGAGCATGCGGGCGGTGAGTTCCGCCGTCTGCCGGAAGCAGCCTTCGGCGCGCTGCACCGCCGCCGCCTGCGCCGTACCCGCCCTGCCCTGCGGCACGAATCCCATGCCGTAGAGGATGTACTGGTAGCTCGCCCAGGGGAAGACCTCTTCGATCCGGTACAGGTCGTAGCGCGAGGGCGGCTGGTATTGCCACAGGGCCAGCAGCTCGCGCAGGCGCTGCGGCTGGGTTTCCTCGCGGCGGTGGTCGCGCCAGTAGTCCGAGTCGTCGCGGCGGCTGAGCAGGTAGTGCAGCTTGAGGAAGTCGACCACGCGCTCCCAGCGGTAGCGGATGCTGTCGTTGAAGCGCGCGGCCAGGGTGTCCATGGTCTCGCGGGTGGCCGGCAACTGGTCGGCGATCATGGCCGCGGCCAGTTCCACCAGCACCAGCGAGCTGGCTTCCAGCGGTTCGAGGAAGCCGCAGGACAGGCCCACGGCCACGCAGTTGCGGCGCCAGGGCTGCACGCGGTAGCCGGGGTCGATGCGGATGCGCGGGATGCGCACGATGTCCTGTTCGCGCCCGCCGCTGCGCACGATGTAGTCGATCAGCGCGGCCTCGGCCTGGTCTTCGCTGCCGTACGCGCTGGAATAGACGTGGCCGACGCCACGCCGGGTCTGCAGGCCGATGTCCCAGATCCAGCCGAACTGCTGCGCGGTGGAGATGGTCTGGCAGGCGATGGCGGCATCCGGGTCGACATACGGCACCTGCACGGCGATGGCGCGGTCGTTGAACAGGATGTGCTGCTGCGACAACAGCGGTTCGCCGTAGTGCTGGCCGATCAGCAGGGCGCGCAGGCCGGTGCAGTCGATGAACAGGTCGCCGGCAATATCGCCATGCGCGCGGGTGCGCAGCGCGGCGATGTCGCCGTTCTCGTGCGGCACCACTTCGGTGACGTGGTCGGCCACCAGGCGCACGCCCAGGCGCTCGGTGCAGTGGCGGCGCAGGAAGCCGCCGAGCTTGGCCGCATCCAGGTGGTAGGCGTAGTTCGACACCGAGGCGTACTCGGGCGTGGCGAACTGCTTGGGGCCCTTGTTGGCGTCGCACAGGTGCGGCTGCGGGCAGACCAGGTGGTCGAACTGCGCGTCGGGATGGAAATGGCGCCAGCCGCCGACCAGATCGGCCTGGTCGTAGCCGCCGGGCAGATGGAAGGGGTGGTAATAGGTGTCGCGCGGGCCGCCGTCGGTCCAGGCGACGAACTGCGAGCCCTGCTTGAAGGCGCCGTCGCATTCGCGGATGAAGTCCGCTTCGCTCACGCCGATCCGGCGCAAGGTGTCGCGGATGGTGGGCCAGGTGCCCTCGCCCACGCCGATGATCGGCACGTCGGGCGACTCGATCACGGTGACCTTCAGGTCGTCCGGGCCGGGGCCGCCATGTTCGGCGGCGATCACGCCGGCGGTCAGCCAACCGGCCGAACCGCCGCCGAGGATGACCACGTGTCGGATGGAGTGTGTCAACGCAACCTCTATGAAGCGAGTGCCGGCAAGCGAAAGCCGGAGGTCCTTGCGGACCTCCGGCCCCGCCCTGACTGCGGCGGTCTGGAGGGGGTGGCCCGCCGCGGCAGGCCGGCCGGTCAGAACGTGTAGCGCACGCCGAACATGTAGCGCGGCCCCAACTGGTCCACCGTGTACAGCTGGTGCGAATTGCGACCGTGCACGCGGGTGGTTTCGTTGGTGATGTTGATGCCTTCCAGCGACAACGTGAGGTTCTCGGTGAGGTTGTAGCTGATGTTCATGTCCAACTGGCCGTAGGCTTCGGTATACAGCGGGTTGGAACCCTTGCCGTCGCTGAGGCCGTTGAGGAACTCGTCGCGCCAGTTGTAGGCCGCGCGCACCGACCAGCCGTAATTTTCATAGAACGCCACGAAGTTGGCCGAATCGCTCAGGCCGGTCAGCGCGAACTGCGTGCCCAGGGTGCCGTTGTTGTAGGTCAGGCCCGAGTCCACCCAGGTGTAGTTGGCCGCCAGGCCGAAGCCCGAGTTGCCGAACATGTGCTGGATGTTGAACTCCCAGCCGTCCAGCGTGTCCGAGCGGTTGTTGACCGGCTGGGACATGGTGAACGGGATGACCGGGTCGCCCGGCTGGCCGACGATCGTGCCCGCCGCCGCATTGACGCCGGGCTGGCCGTCGAAGTTGGCGAAGATGTAATCGCGAATGCACGGACGGTCGGTGCTGGCGCACCCGCCGGCGATGGCTGCGTTCCAGTACGCACCACCGGCGGGGGTGTGCACGTCGTCGTACGGGGTCTGCACGCTGGACTGGCTGGCGATGAAGTTGTCGATCTTCTTGTGGAAGTAGCCGAGCGAAACATAGCTGGCATCGGCGTAGTACCACTCGGCCGAAAGATCGATGTTCTGCGATTCCAGCGGCTTCAGGCCTGGATTGCCGGACGAACCGGTGCCACCGTCGAAGCGGGCCACGCCGCCCAGCGAGGTCGCTGCGTTCATGTCGCCCCAGTTCGGACGGCCGATGCTCTCGCTGTAGCTGGCGCGCAACTTGACCTGGTCGGTCACGTCCACGGCCACGTCGAAGTTCGGCAGCCAGTACTTGTAGTCACCATCCTCGCGGCGGAATTCCGAGCCGCTGTAGATGATGTTGAACTCGTTGGCCCCGGCCCAGTTGATGCCCACCGGCGCCGGCTGCAGCGACTGCGCCTGGATCTTGGTCTCTTCGTAGCGCACGCCGGCATTGACGCTTACCGGCAGGCCCCAATCGAACGTGTTGCTCCAGTTGATGTACGCGCTGCGCGACTTTTCCTGCACGCGGCTGTCGCCGACGGTACGGTTGGCGGTGCTGCCGGGCACCGGGGCGCCGGAGTAGTCGTAGGACGCCAGATAATCGGCGGCTGAGCCCTTGCCGGCGCGCACCCAGGCATCGGCGGCGAGCTGGCGCACGGTGCCAAAGTCGAAACCGAAGTAGTCATCGGTGAAGTTGGGATTGCTGGCGCCGCCGAACTGGTCGAAGTAGTCGCCCATGTGCTCCAGCTGCCACACCTGGTCCGGATAGTCGGCCGCGCTGGTGGCGCCGCCCCAGGTGTCGAGCTGGACGTTGGTGAAGGCCGAGCGGTTGTTGTAGGTGGTCGAGGCCACGCCGAAGTTCAACTTCGAGTAGTTCTCGAACACGAACTCGCCGCTGCCCTGCCACTGCTCGATCTCGGCGCGGTTGTAGTTGTTGCTGAACACCGAACCGGTGACCAGCATCTGCGACGGGTCGATCGCGGTCTGGCCCGGCGGCAGGATCAGGGTCAGGACCGGGAAGTCGCCGCTGAAGTCGGCGATGTTGCCGGCGCGGAAGAAGCCGGCGCTGCTGAGGGTGTTGCTGGAACCGTAGGGGCTGTCCGGCGTGGATTCGGCCGAGGAGTTGTGGTAATCCATCGTCAGGGTCAGCTGATCGCTGACGTTCCACTGCACGTTGAAGCCCAGCGACTTGTTCTCGTGCTTGACGGCCGAATCGCCCGCGCCGTTGGCGAAGTCCGAATTGCCGTTGTACAGCTCTTCGTAATACAGCGGCGAGGAACCCGAGCCCGGCGTCCACGAGCTGACGTTGGGGGTCATGTTGAACCACACCGACATGTCGTTGCGGCGGGTGTGGATCTTGTTCTCGGAGTAGGTGTAATCCAGGGTCGCGGTCAGCTCGTCGATCGGGCGCCACTGCAGCACGGCCTGGCCGTTGGTGCGCTTGCGCTCGACCGAGTTGACGCTGTAGCCCAGGCTCTGCGGCATGGAATACACATCGTTGGGACCCGGACGGTTGGTGATGTTCTCCGAACCCGGCTGGCCCGGCAGCGGCAGCGCTGAACCGCCACCCTCGCCGTTGGGCTGCGGGGTGTCGATGAACGGACGCCAGCCGTTGCCCGGCGCCACGAACGCCGAGGCCGAGCCGGAATCACGTTCCTGGTAGCTGGCGCTGAGGCCCACGCCGAACTGGCCGTCGGCCGAGGTGGTGCTGAAGATGCCCGACAGTTCGGGCGTGACCGAGCTGCCCTTCAAGCGGCCCGGCAGGTCGTCGTCGGAGGTGTCCCACACGCCCTTGGCCGCGGCGCTGGCGTGCGTGCCCGGGTTGTCGAGCGGACGCGCGGTGCGGATGTTGATGGTGGCGCCGATGCCGCCGGTCGGGATGTCCGCGCGGCTGGTCTTGTAGACGTCGACTTGCGAGATGGACTCGGAGGCCAGGTCGCTGAACTCGAACGCGCGGCTGCCGGTCGAGGTCGGCATCTGCCGGCCGTTGAGCAGCACCAGGTTGAAGTCCGGGCCCATGCCGCGCACGGTCACGCGCGAGCCTTCGCCGTTGCTGCGGTCGATCGACACGCCGGAAATGCGCTGCAGCGATTCGGCCAGGTTGGAATCGGGGAACTTGCCGATGTCTTCGGCCACGATGCCGTCGACGACGCCTTGCGCATCGCGCTTGAGGTTCATCGACGAAGTAAGGCTGCCGCGGATGCCGGTGACCTGGACGGTGTCCAGCGTGGTCGCCGGGTCCTGGCCGGCGCTGGCGGTGGCGCCGGTGCTGACCGGGTTGGTCGGCGGTGGATTGGTGGCCTCCTGCGCGAAGGCCGGCCCCGCGAGGGCGACCATCAGTGCGGATGCCAGGACATGCTGCTTGGGTACGTACTGCACTGCCTTCATGGAACTTCCCTCCCCGGAGTCGCGATGACGTGGTGATGCGTCTGTGTTGTGTGCCACGGCGGAATGTCCGCTATAGCGGGAACTCATCAGTTCGGGGCGAATTGGAATCGCATCTGACAGCGTTGTCAAACTTTGCGAAATATCTGCAATGAAGTCGCAATAAATGGCCTTTTTCCCCTGAAATTTATGCTGCGGCGCAATGCACCGGCGGTGCCGGAGCGCGTGATGTTTTGCCGATCGAAAAACTGTTAGCGCTATCTGAAAGTGGACACGGTGTCTGCGGGCGGACAGGGTTGCGGCGGCCCACTGCCGCTGCGCGATGTTGGCCCTAGGCCCAATGGTTCGAAACCACGCAGCCGCGTAGAAAGACGCCAACGACACCTGCGCACTGCCGTGGCGGGCGGGGATCGCAGGTCGATACCCACGGAGACTTCCATGTCGATCAAGCCCTCCCTCTTGCGCACCGGCGCTGCCGCCGCGCTTCTGCTTGCCGGCCTGTCGGCCGCGCCTTTCCCCGCCGGCGCGCAGAGCATGGACACGCTCGGCCAGGCGCGCGACACCGGCAAGTTGAAGCTGGGTTATCTCCCCGCCGCGCGCCCCTTCACCTGGCGCGAGGGCACCGCCGATCCGCAGGGTTATGGCATCGCGCTGTGCCAGGCCGTCGCCGCCGCGGCCAAGGCGCAACTGGGCCGCAAGGACCTGGCCGTCGAGTACGTCGCCGTCACCGATACCGACCCGCTCGACGCGGTGCAGAAAGGCACCGTCGACCTGCTGTGCGCGCCGGTGCAGCCCACCCTCTCCCGCCGTGCCCGCACCAGTTTCTCGATTCCGGTGTTCCCCGGCGGTACCGGCGTGCTGACCAAGGCCGACAACCGCGATGCATTGCGCAAGGCGCTGGAAGAAGGCAAGGCCGCGACCAGGCCGCGCCATTTCGCCGTGGTCGGCGAAACCGCCTCCGAGCGTTGGGCCGACCAGCGCCGGCGCGACCTCGGCCTCAACAGCATGATCGACTCGGTAGACACGCTGCAGAGCGGCGTGGAACGCGTCGCCTCCGGGAAGTCGGACGCGTTGCTGGCCGACCGCGCCGCCCTGCTCGACCTGGTCAGGAACGACCCCAAGGCCAGCGGGATGATCGTGCTGGATTGGGAATTCGACCCCACCAACTACGCCCTGGCGATGCGCCGCGGCGACGAGAACTTCCGCTTGCTGGTAGACCGCGCCTTGAGCGCGGTCTACCGCAGCGGCAACATCGACGGGGTCTACGCCCGCTATTTCGGCGCGCCCGGGCCGGCCACCGCCGCCGCCTTCAAGCGGCTGGCGCTGGCCGAATAGTCAGCCTTCCGCCTGCGCGCCCTCCGCCTGCACCGCCGGATGCGAGGAGCGCCGGCGGAACTTGCGCGACAACCACTCGCCGAGGTCGTCGACCACGGTGAAGGCGGCCGGGATCACGATCAGGCTCAGCAGCGTGGAGGTGATCAGGCCACCGATCACCGCAATCGCCATGGGTGCGCGGAAGCTGGAGTCGCCGGAGAAACCCAGCGCGATCGGCATCATGCCCGCGCCCATCGCCAGGGTGGTCATGATGATGGGCTGGGCGCGCTTGCGGCAGGCATCGACCAGCGCGTCGTGCTGGGTCAGGCCATGCTCGTCTTCGGCGATGACGGCGTAGTCCACCAGCAGGATCGAGTTCTTGGTGGCGATGCCGATCAGCATCAGTAAGCCGATCAAGGCCGGCAGCGAGAGCATGTTCTGGGTCAGCAGCAGGGCGCCGAACGCTCCGCCGGCGCACAGCGGCACCGCGGCCAGGATGGTGATCGGCATCAGTGCGTGGTTGAACAACAGCAACAGCACCATGTAGATGCACACCAGGCCGGCGGCCATCGCCAGCAGGAAGCCGATGAACAACTCCACGAACACTTCGGCATCGCCGGTGTTGAGGAAGCTCACCCCCGGCGGCAACTGCTTGACGCTGGGCAGCTTCTGCACCTGCTCCATCACATCGCCCAGCGGCCGGCCGTTGAGTTCGGCGGTCAGGGTGACGTTGCGCTGGCGCTGGTAGCGCGAGATCTGCGAGGGGCCGCTGCCGGCACGGATCTCGGCCACCGCCGACAGCGGCACCGGGCCGTAGCGGCCGGGCACGCGCAGCTGGCCGATCAAGGCCGGGTTGGCCAGGGTCGATTCGGCGAAGCCCACGCGGATCGGCACCTGCCGGTCGGGCAGGTTGAGCTTGGCCAGGCGCTGCTCGTAGTCGCCGGCGGTGGCAATGCGCGCGGCCTCGGCGATATCGGCCGTCGCCACGCCCATGTCCGCGGCCCGCGCCGGGTTGGGCACGATCTGGATCTCCGGCCGCAACAACGAGGCGGTCGAGGTGACGCTGCCGAGGCCGGGCATGCCGCGCAGGTCGCGTTCCAGTGCCGTCGATGCTTCCTGCAAGCGATCCGGGTCATCGCCGGACAGCACCAGTTGCAGCAGGTTGCCCGGCTCGGAACTGACATAGCTCACGCGCACGCCGGGCAGATCGGCCAGGCGCGCGCGTGCTTCGCGTTCCAGCGTGCGCTGGTCGCGCTTGCGCTGGTCGGCCACGCCCCAGTCGAGCACCAGCGTGGCCTTGCGTGCGTCGGGTACGCCGGTGGTAGAGGGATCGCCGAGGTCGAGCACGCTGCCGACAGCGGTATAGACCTGCTTGAGCTCGGGCATGTCCTTGAGCAAGGCGCGGGCACGCTCGGCGACGGCGACGGTTTCCTGCAGGCGCGTGCCCGGCGGCAGCTCCAGGCTGAGGTTGCTGCGGCCCAGGTCCGATTGCGGGATGAAGGTGGCCGGGATCAACGGCACCAGCGCCAGCGAGGCCACGAACAGCCCGGTGGCGATCCACAGCGTGCGGCCACGGTGGCGCAGCGCCGCGTCCACCCAGCCCAGGTACCAGCGCATCAGGCGCGAGTCGCCCTTCTCTTCGCCGTGCGGCTTGAGCAGGTAGGCGGCCATCATCGGCGTCAGCAGGCGCGCCACCAGCAGCGAGAACAGCACGGCGGTGGCGGCGGTCCAGCCGAATTCGCGGAAGAACTTGCCGGCGATGCCAGGCATGAAGGCCACCGGCACAAAGACTGCCGCCAGGGTCAGCGAGGTGGCGATGACCGCGTTGCCGATCTCGCCGGCCGCCTCGGTCGCCGCTTCCAGCGGCGGTTTGCCCATGCGCAGGTGGCGCACGATGTTCTCGATCTCCACGATCGCATCGTCGACCAGGATGCCGACCACCACCGACAGCGCCAGCAAGGTGATCATGTTCAAGGTGAAGCCGAACCAGTACATCACCGCGAAGGTGGGGATGATCGACAACGGCAGGGCCAGCGCCGAGACCCAGGTCGCGCGCCAGTCGCGCAGGAACAGCCAGACCACCAGCAGCGCCAGGATCGCGCCCTCGTAGAGCATCGTCATCGACGACTCGTAGGAGCGGTGGGTCTCGTCGATGGCGGTGGTGACCAGGCGGAAGTCGATGCCCGGATGGGCGGCCTTGAGGCCGGCCAGCGCCTTCTGCACGCCCGCCTCCACCTTGACCTCGCTGGAGCCGCGCGTGCGCGACATCGAGAAGGCGACCACGTCCTTGCCGTCGAGCAGGGCCGCTTCGGTGGGATCGGCAGCGGCGTCGGTAATCGTCGCCAGCGTGGACAGGCGCGCGCCGCGGCCGTCCGGCAGGCTGATCGAGAAATCGCGCAGGGCCTGGGCGTCGCCGACGGTGCCGAGCGTGCGGATGGTCTGCTGGGCGCCTTCGAGCTCGGCCTTGCCGCCGGCGCGCTCGACCTGGATCTGCGCCAGTTGCTGCGACACGTTGCCGGCGGTGATGCCGAAGGCCTGCAGCGCGTTCGGGTCCAGGTCCACGCGCACTTGCCGCTGCACGCCGCCGACGCGGGTGACGCGCGCCACGCCGGGCACGCCGTACATCGCGCGCGAGACATCGCGGTCGACGAACCAGCTGGCTTCGTCGGGCGTCATGTGCGGCGCCACCAGGGCGTAGGTCATCAGCGAGCCGCCGATGTCGACCTTGGAGATCACCGGCTCCTGGATGTCCTGCGGCAGGTCGGTGCGGATGCGGGTGACCGCATCGCGGGTATCGTCCAGCGCGGTGGCCAGGTCGGCTTCGAGCTGGAACTCGATGCTGGTGGTGCTGACGCCTTCGCTGACGGTGGACATCACCCGCTTGACGTTGTTGACGGTGGCGACCGAGTCCTCGACCTTGCGCGTGACCTCCGCTTCCAGCTGGCTGGGCGAGGCGCCCGGCTGGGTAACGGTGACGGTGGTCATCGGGAAGGCGATGTCGGGGAAGCGCGCCACCGGCAATTGGTGGAAGCCCCACAGCCCGGCCACGCACAGCACGACGAACACCAGCAGGGCGGGCAGCGGGCGCTTGATCGCCCAGGCGGAAATATTCATCGGGCGCCCGCCTTGGTGGTGGCTGCCACCACGCGCACGCGGTCGCCTTCGCCGAGGAAGCCGGCGCCCTCGACGACGACGCGGTCGCCCGCCTTGAGCCCTTCGGCGATCTCGGTACGGCCCGCCGCCACCTGGCCGGTGCGCACGCGCAAGCGCCGCGCGGTCTGCTGGTCGCCTACGGTGAAGACGTAGCTGTGGCCGTCGCGCTGCACGATGGCCGCGCTGGGAATGGTCAGCGCCTGGCCGTCGCCGGTGACGATGTGGCCTTCGACGTACACGCCGGGCTTGAGCGGGCCGGGTGCCGGCAGGTCGGCGTAGAGCGTGCCGGTGCGCGTCTGCGCGTCCACGCCCGGGCTGACCGCGCGGATGCGGCCGGCGATGTCCTTGCCGCCGTAAGGCAGCACCACGGTATTGCCGACGGCTACGTCGGCGAGCTGGTCCTCGGACAATTCGGCGCGCCATTCCAGGCGGCCGTCGCGGATCAGCCGCAGCAGCTCGTTGCCGGCGGCGACCACCTGGCCGGGCTGCACCAGGCGCTTGGAGATGACGCCGTCGGCCGGCGCGCGCAGTTCGGCAAAATCGCGCTGCAGCTTGGCCGCATCGCGGCGGGCGCGGGCGGTGGCGGTCTGCGCTTCGGCATCGGCGCGGCTGGCGCGCAATTCGTCCAGGCTGCTGGCACTGATCAGCTTCTCGCCGGCCAGCTTGGCGCCGCGCTCGTAGTTGAGCCCGGCCAGCTCCTGCGCGGTCTGCGCCTGGCGCAGCGACGCCTCGGCCTGCGCGAGCTCGCTGTCGAGCGTGCGATGGTCCAGCGTCAGCAGCACCTGCCCTCGCTTGACCCACTGCCCGACATCCACGTTCAACGCGGTCACGCGCTGGCCGCTGAGCTCCACGCCGAGCTGCATTTCCTCATAGGCCGAGACCGGGCCGGACACCAGCACCGTGCGCGCCATCGACTGGGTTTGCGCGGTGGCCAGCGAGACCGGCATGGCGGAAGCCTGGCTACCCTCCTCCGCCTTCTTGTCCGGGGAACCACAGGCCGACAGCAACGAGGCGAGCAGCAGGAGGGAAGACCAACGCAAGGTTTGGGCGCGCATGTAAGGGGTTTTCTGTGATCGAAGGGGAAAGGGGGAGACCGGGCGCAGCGCGGCCTGCGGATGCACGCTAGGCGGGCGGGCGCGCGGCAGGCCGGACCAGGCGGAGCTGCACGCCATCCAGCAGCAGCCCGACGCCCTGCTCGAAGCGTTGCTCCAGGTCCGGTTCGGTCAGCGCGTGGCGGGCCTGCCAGCAATACGGAAAGCGCGCCTCGGCCATCGCCAGGAAGGCTTCGCCGACCTCGGTGAAGGCGGCGCCTTGCGCGGGCACGGACTGCTCTTCGATGACGAAGCCGAGCACGTAATAGATGAGGTCCATTGCCGTGGTCGCGGCGAAATCGACCGGCGCGCCGGCCTGGGCCAGCGACGAGATGGTCGCTTCGGCCACGCGCATGACGTTCTCGGTGGCCAGGTAGGTGCCGGCATAGACGCGCGCGCCATCGCGGTGCGCCTTGAAGGCGTGGCGGAATTCGTGGGCCAGTTGCATCAGGGTGGCGCGCCAGGACTGGCCGGCGGGAATCTCGCGGGCGACGTCATGGATGAGGGCGTCGGCCATGGCGTCGACCAGTGCTTGCTTGCTCTTGAAGTGCCAATACAGCGAGGGGGCGCGGATGCCGAGCATGCAGGCGACCTTGCGCAGGCTTACGCCTTCCAGGCCGGCTTCGTCGAGCAGGCGGAAGGCGGCGGCGATGATCTGTTCCTGGCCAATGGCTTTGCGCATGGCTAACCTAACGATGTTAGGGCGTGAATCTAACAATGTTAGGTGGGCGGGTGCAAGCGGCAGCGGGCCTTTTGTTTTTCCGTGCGGCGTTCGGGGCCGGACCCTCGCCCGGACGCCGCCGATAAAAATCAATCCGCATCGTCCCCAGTATCGGCAGGCACTTCCGCCCAACTCGCATCCGGATCAAAACGCTTGATGGCCTTGGCGGCCGCATCGGTCCCCTTCCCCAGGTCCTTCTCGAACACCTGCCCTTCCTGGCTGATCATGAAGCTCATCACGCCACTGTCCCCGTACTGCGCAGGCCAGGCGATCAGCGCAAACCCACGGCTCATGTTCTCGCCGATGCGGTAAGCGTAGGCACCGCCCGGCGCCGAAGGCCCCTGCCCGTCGAGAATGCGGAAGTGGTAGCCATGCCAGTCCGCCCCGGGCTGCACATCGCCGAACAGCGGCCCCAATGGACTGATCTCGCCGCTGTCGTCATCGGCCCAGTACAGCCCGTCGTGCTTGCCATCGGTGCTGAGCACTTTCTGCGCGTATTCCAGCACCCCGTCGCCGTCGCGATCGCGCTCGGCGTATTCGGTCTGCGCATCGTGGTACGCACGCACCGATTGCAGCGCGGCCAATTCGTTGCGACCGATCCGGCGCGCGCGAATCTCCGCCGCGCCGGCCTGCAGGTCGAAGTGCCAGCCCGCGGCATCCTTGGCCAGCGGCACGGGGAATAGCCACGCCTCGTTGCCCACGCTCAGCTGCGTCTTCCCATCGGCGCCGGGTTCCAGCACATGGCGTTCGCGGTAGTGCTGCAGGAAGGCATCGACATCGGCGCGGTCGATGCCTTCCGGCGGTACATAGTCGTGCCAGTGGGCGCCGAACAAGGCGGCGAGCTTGTCCGGGTCGGCACGCTGGGTGCCCAGCGCATCCACCAGCGCCTGCGCCGCGGCTTCGGCCGTGGGGTAGCGCTGCACGGGCGCGGCCGGCGCAGCGAACCCGGCCAGGGCCAGGCCAAGCGCCAGCAGGATCGCGATCACACTCGGATGGGTCTTCACGCGCGGGCTCCGTGTCAGTGGCGGCGGCCGCCGCCGCCCTGTCGCTGCGGCGGATGGGAAGGACGCTGCACCGGCCTGGCCGCCGGCCGCGATGCTGCGGGGCGGCTGGCGGCGGCCTGGCTGGCGTGGCCGCGCTGCACCTGCGAGCGCGAGGCGCTGGGATGGCTGGCGCCCTGGAAAGCGTTCTGCCGCGAGGCAGCGCCGGGCTGCGCATGCTGCCGCGCCTGCTGGCGGACCTGCGCGTTGCTGCCCTGTGTCTGCCGATGGGCCGCGGGTGGACGAGCGCCCTGCCCGGTGCGCGCACCCTGGCCGGCGTTGGCACTGCGTTGCGCTGCCTGTGCCCTGCCCTGTCCGCTAGTGCCGGCACGATGCGTGGCGTCGGCGGCAGCCTGCGCGCGTTGGCGTGCGGGATCACGATCGGCGCCACTCGGGCGTGCGCCCGTGCTGCGATCGCCGCCGCGCTCGCTTGCTTCGCGTGCGCGCTCGCGCGCCTGCTGGTTGTCGCGTGCCGGCGCCTCGAAGCCGCGTTGCTGCATCGAGGCACGGGCCTTCTCGCGTTCCTGCGCGCGGGCCGGATCGTCGCCGCGGAATGCCGCGCGGCGGTCGGCGCCGTCCAATTGCCGGCCGTACTGCTCGCGGCTGGCGCGGTCGCGATACGGCACGCCGTCGCGATGCACCGGATCGTGGCGCCAGGTGTTCTGGTTGACGTCGAGCCGGCGGTTGACGTTGATGTTGTTGTAACGGTTCACGTTGATGTCGACATCGTCGTGGTGCCAGTCCAAGCCACCCCACAGTGAATCGGTGATCGCCACGCCGACGCCGAACGCCAGGCCGGCGGCCAGCGCGCTGCCGGCGTAGTAGCCGGGTGGCGGCGGGTAATAGGCCGGTGGATAGGCCGGATAGGCCCAACTGCCGTACACCGTGGCCGGGTTGTAGCTGGGCACGTAGACCACGGCCGGATCGGCCGGCTGGATGACGATGGTCTGCGCGGGCGCGGCGACGGCTTCCACCGTATCGCCTTCGACCGCTGCCGGCGCTGGCGCGGCGTCCTGCACGCTGACGCTCTGGTATTGGTTCGACGCCAGGTTGCCCGCCGCCTGCGCCTGCCGGCGCAGCCGCTGCACCGCATCCATCACCTGGTCCGGTTGCGCGAGGAAGGCATCGCCGAGCCGCTGCACCCAGGCCGGATCCTGGCCGAGCGTGGCCAGCGCCTGCGGGAAGGCGACCAGCGATTGCACGCTCGGGTCCCAGGGCTGGCCGGCCACCTGCTTGACCGCCTCGTCACCCTTGGCCTGCGGGTGCGCCTTGGACCAGGCCACCGCATCGGCGACGTTGCCGGGATAGGTGGACGCCATCAATACCTGGGCCAGCAACGGATCGGGGTACAGCGCGATCGGCGCGACCATCTGGTCGAGCGCTTCGCGGCTAAAGACCGCTTCGCTGGCGGCCGGTCCAGGCGTGCTGGTGGCGGGCGTGCCGGCGGCGGGCGTGGCGGTGGCGGGCGTGGCGCTCGCCGGTGCCGTGCTCATCGCCGGTGGCGCCGGCGCGGACTTGCTTGCCTCGGTGCTTTGTTCTGGACTGCGCGAACAGGCCGCGCAGAGCAACAGCACGGTGACCACAGCAGTCAGACAGCGGATGCGCATGACGCCCCCTTCGTATACGTGGGACGAGCCGTTCGATCGAGAACAGGCGAGACCTTCGGTCCATTCCCGTTATCCAGGCGTGACGGGGCGCCCAGGCATGCCACCGCGCGCAGGCGCGGTCAACAATCGTCACGCACGCACGCGGCAATTCGCTGCCACCGCGCAGGCAGAGACGCGAAGGTAACCGCACGCGTCCGCATCGATCTGCATGAAGCAAACACTCACCGTCCTCACGTTGGCCGTCGCCGCCTCGGCGCACGTTGCGTCGCTACAGGCGACGCCCTCTTCCGGCGACATTGGCAAGCTTCCGCGCACCAGGACCCTGGATGCACTGGTGGTGCGTGGTGCCCCGCAGCCATTGGCGCCGTCGACCACCACCGGTAGCCGCCTGGCGCTGCCGCCCCTGCAATCCCCCGCTTCCCTCTACAGCATCGACGCAGCCGCGATGCAGACACGCGGCCTGCACACGGTCGACAAGGCGGCCGAAAGCCTGCCCGGGGTCAGCACCGGCGGCTCGCCGAGCAATCCCTCCAGCTACTCGATGCGCGGCTTTACCGATACCCAGGTCACGATCCTGCACAACGGCTTGTACCTGGGGCCCTCCAACATGACCAACCGGCCGCAGGCCACGTTCAACCTGCAAAGCGTCGAGGTACTCAAGGGACCGGCGTCGGTCATCCACGGACAAGGCGCCATCGGCGGCGCGGTCAATGTGATCAACAAGGTGCCGAGCTTCGGCCCGGCACGCTACGAGGCGATGATCGGCATCGCCGGATTTGCTGGCCGGCAGTGGGGCATTGGCGCCGGCGGCGGGCTCGGCGACACCCTCGCCTACCGCGCCGACGTCAGCCGCTTGTCCACGGACGGCTACGTGCGCGGTGGCGGCGCCAGCGCGCTCAACGCCACCTTTTCCCTGTTGTGGCAGCCGCGCGAGGACTTCAGCGCACAGCTGTCGGTCGACTACGCCAACGACAAGCCCAGCACCTACTACGGTGCGCCATTGCTGCCGGCTGCCCATGCCAGGCGCCCGCTCAGCGGCTTGCTGAGCACCCCCAAGGACGAGACCGTCGATGCCGCGATGCGCTTCAACAACTACAACGTGGCAGACGCCGATGTTGCCTCCCACCACATCTGGCCGCAGTTGCAGCTGAAGTGGAACCTGGCCGAGGGCGTGACCTTGCGCAACCTCGGCTACTACTTCCGCGCCTCCCGCCGCTGGCTCAACGCCGAAAGCTATCGCTACGACCCCGGCAGCGGGCACATCGCGCGCGACCGCTTCTTCGTCTTCCACGAGCAGCGCCTGTGGGGCAACCAGACCAGCGTGACGGTGCAGCGGCCGCTCGGCGGCCTGCGCCATCGCTGGGTCGCCGGTATCGACTACAGCCGCCTGGACTTCGTCCGCGACCGCGGCTTCCCCGCCGGCGACAGTGTCGATGCCTACGCGCCCGGGCCCAGCGGCAGCTTCGGCGAGCGCGTGGGCCGCAGCAGTCCCACCGCCTGGCGGAACCTGGCGGTGTTCATGGAAGATGCCCTGGATCTCACCGACCGGCTCAAGCTCGTCACCGGCGCACGCTATGAGCAGCTCGACCTGGACCGCCGGAACTACGCGCCCGACGGCAGCTTCCAGGCAGCCACCAGCTTCGCCCGGCGCTACCGGCCCGCCAACGCACGCCTCGGCCTGGTCTACGCGCTATCGCCCCAGCTCATGTCCTACGTCTCGTTCAACACGGGCAGCGATCCGGTCGGCGCCAACATCTTCGTCGTCAACGCCAACGAGGATTTCGGCCTGAGCCGTTCGCGGCAAGTCGAAGCCGGGCTGAAGTTCGCCACGCCGGACGAGCGCTTCGGCGGCACGCTGGCCTTGTACGGCATCCGCCGCGAGAACCTGCTGACCGCGACCCGGCAGGGTGCATTGCGCAACATCGGCGCACAGACTTCGCGCGGATTGGAATTGAGCGTCGATGCGCAGCCGACGCCGCATTGGCACCTCGGCGCCAACTACGCCTACACCGACGCCCGCTACGAAACATTCATCGACAGCAACAGCCTCCTCGACGCTTCCGGCAACCGCCCCGCCAACGTACCGCGCAGCGTGCTCAACGCCTGGAGCCGCGTGCACGCCATCGGCGGCCTGCCGCTGGAAGCAGGGCTCGGCCTGCGCCATGTCGGCAGCCGCTACGGCAACACCGCCAATACCCTGAAGCTGGCCAGCTACCTGCTTGCCAGCGCCTCCCTGAGCTATCGCCTGGCCGACGCGGTGACGTTGAGCCTGCATGGCGACAACCTCACCAATGAGACCTACGTGAAGTGGGCCGACATCTACAACCCGGGCCAGGTCATCCTGGGCGAGCCGCGCAATTTCACCCTGCGCCTGCATGCCACCTTCTAGCACGGCGCACACTGGCAAGCGCCGGTGCTGGCGCATGGCGTTGCGCTGGCTGGTCGGGTTCCATCGCTGGAGCGGCGTGGCCCTGTGCCTGTTCTTCGCAGTGTGGTTCGGCAGCGGCATGGTCATGTTGTTCGTGCCGTTCCCATCCCTGGACGAAGCGGCACGCCTGGCGCGCGCAGAGGCCGTAGACCTGTCGCAGGTACGGGTCGACCCCGGCACCGCGCTGGCGCTGGCCGGCGGCGGAAGCGCACTGCGGTTGATCTCCGGCGATGGCGTACTGCGCTACGTGGCCCAGGGCGAGCGCGTCATCGATGCGCGTACCGGCCATCTGGCCGAACCGCTGGGCGCCACGGCGGCCGGCCGCATCGCCGCCCGGTTTTCCAATATGGCGGTCTGCCGCGTGTCGGGCCCCTTCGCCTACGACCAGTGGAGCGTCCACCACAAGTTCGACCCCTGGCGCCCGCTGTTCCGGGTCGAACTGGCCGATGCCGCGCACACCCACCTGTATGTCTCCGCACGCACCGGCGAGGTAGTGCAGCGCACGCAGCGCTGGGAGCGCGGCTGGAACTGGCTCGGCGCCATCCCGCACTGGTTGTATTTCACCGTGCTGCGCAAGCACCAGGGTGTGTGGGATGCCACGTTGTGGTGGCTGTCCCTGTTCGCCCTGGCCGGCGCCGTCTCCGGCGCGGGCCTGGGCCTGTATCGCAGCGCCATGCATTGGCGGGCAAAGCGGCGCGGCGTGTCGCCCTTCAAGGGTTGGTGGCGCTGGCATCACGTACTGGGCTTGGCCGCCGGCCTGTTCGTGCTGATGTGGGTCTTCAGCGGCTGGCTGTCGATGGACCATGGCCGGCTGTTCTCCACCGGGAAGCCTGCGGCGGCATCGGTCCTGCGTTACGAGGGCGGATCGCTGCACCACGCCTTGCAAGGCGTATCGCATGCCGCGCTGGCGCCCTTGCAGGGCGCGACCGAACTGGCCTTCAGCGTCGTAGGCGGCGATCTGGTCGTCGCAGGTCATGGAACCGGCGTCATGCTGATCGGCGAAGCGGTCAGCAGCCAACCCGCGGCCACGCTGCCGGCCGAGCGGATCACCGCCGCCGTCCGCCGCGCCTGGCGGCAGGCCCGGCTGCTGCGCTCCACGGACCAGAACGACGGTCTTTACCGGGCCGCCGATGCGATTGCGCACGACGCATTGCGGTTCACGGTGCCTGGCCCACGGCCGCTCGATCTGTACATCGACCGCCGCAGCGGCAGGTTGCTGCTGCAGTCCGACCGCAGCAGGAAGGCTTATGCGTGGAGCTATTTCGCCCTGCATACCGCGCACCTTCCGGGCCTCGATGGCCGCCCCCGCCTGCGCCTGGGCCTGCAGCTGGCCTTGCTTGCATTGGGAGGGCTGTTCTCGCTGACCGGCATGGTCCTGGGTATCAAGCGGCTGGCGTGGCATGGCAGGCGAAGCCAATTGCGCCTTCACGGCCACCAGTAGAACTACCTAACGATTTACCGAACAAGTGCCGATGCACGGCTACGCCAGAGCGTGGAAGCTTGCTCGCAAAGTCGTTGCCGACCCCGCGACTGTCCGTGATCGGCGCCCATGGCGCATCCATGCCCCACTCTCGGAGAATGCAGATGGCGAAGGCAGCGAAATCGGCACAGGCCGCCAAGACGGCGCCCGGCAAGACGGCGAAGACCTCCTCGAGGGGTTCGGACGCGCCCCCCAACATCCTGGTCATCTGGGGCGACGACATCGGCATGTGGAACGTCGGTGCCTACACCCACGGCCTGATGGGCCACACCCCCAACATCGACAGCATCGCCTACGAGGGCATGTTGTTCACCGACCACTACGGCCAGCCCAGCTGCACCGCCGGACGCGCCGCCTTCATCATGGGCCAGCTGCCGATCCGCACGGGCATGACCACCATCGGCATTCCCGGCTCCACGCGCGGCATCCAGAAGAGCGACCCCACCCTGGCCGAGGTGCTCAAGTCGGTCGGCTACACGACCGCGCAGTTCGGCAAGAACCACCTGGGCGATCGCAATGAGTTCCTGCCCACGGTGCACGGCTTCGACGAGTGGTTCGGCAACCTCTACCACCTCAATGCCGAGGAGGAACCCGAGGAGCTGGACTATCCGGGCCAGAAGAATCCCGAATACAAGAAGACCTTCGGGCCGCGCGGCGTGCTGCACACCTGGGCCACCAACAAGGACGATGCGACCACCGACCCGAAGTTCGGCCGGGTGGGCAAGCAGAAGATCGAGGACACCGGCCCGCTGACCCGCAAGCGCATGGAGACCTTCGATGCCGAAGTCGTGGACAAGACCCTCGACTGGCTCGACCGCGTCGGCAACGGCGACCAGCCGTTCTTCTGCTGGTTCAACACCACTGCCATCCACATTCATTCGCACTCGCCGAAGAAGTGGATCCAGAAGGCGGTGGACGAAGGCCGCGCCGAGGAAGACGTGGTGCGCGCCAAGATGCTCGAGCACGACGAGCAGGTCGGCCAGTTGCTGGACAAGCTGCGCGAGCTGGGCATCGAGGAAAACACCATCGTCGTCTACAGCACCGACAACGGCAACGAGCTGATGCTGTGGCCCGACGGCGGCTATGCGCCGTTCCGCGGCGAGAAAGGCACGACCTGGGAAGGCGGCGTGCGCGTGCCGCACCTGGTCAAGTGGCCGGCGAAGATCCCGCCGCGCAGCGTCTCCAACGAGGTCCAGACCCACGAGGACGTGTTCGCCACGCTCGCCGCCGCGGCCGGCCTGCCGGACCTCAAGGAAAAACTGCTGAAGGGCCACACCATGAACGGCACCAAGTACAAGGTGCACCTGGATGGCTACAACAATCTCCCGCACTGGACCGGCGAGTCACCGAAATCGGCGCGCCGCGAAGTCTACTACTACGATGAAACCGACCTGATGGCCGTGCGCGTGGACAACTGGAAGATGCACATCGGGGTCAAGCGCGAAGGCAGCTGGTGGGATGCGAAGTACTACCCGAGCGTGCCGTATGTGTTCAACCTGCGCATGGACCCGATGGAGAAGATGGACCCGCAGTCGCACGAGTGGGGCTACATCGGCCGCAAGTTCTTCGCCAACAAGCTGTGGGCGCCCACCGCCGGCGGGCCGTTCATCGCCGCGCACCTGAAGAGCCTGATGGACTTCCCGCCCTCGCAGGGCGCCGACACCCTCAGCATGAAGAAGGCGCTGGAAGAGGCGCAGCGGAAGATGGAAAACCCGCACGGCAGCAGCAACTGATCCTGCCGGCGCGGCGGCCCGCCCGGGCCGCCGCGCACTCGCCCCGCCCTCCACTCGCCCCGCCCTGCAGAAGGGTCCGCCATGACGCCAGAGCCCGCCCCCACCCAGCCGCTGACCGCCGCGCCCACCTCCGGCTCGCTTGCCAACGACCTGGCGCGCGGGCGCACCCACATGGCCAACGAGCGCACGCACCTGGCCTACCTGCGCACGACGGTATCGCTGATCGGATTCGGCATCACCATCAACCGCTTCAGCCTGTTCCTGATCCAGAGCGACCAGGCGCCCAAGGGCAGCCGCTGGCTGCTGCGCGATGCCGGCAATGCCGGCCTGGGCATGGTGCTGCTCGGGCTGGCGCTGCTGGTGTGGTCGCTGGCGCGCTACTGGAAGACCAGCAACGACATCGAGCGCGGGGTGATCGTGGCGCGCCACCGCGGCACGATCTTCTTCACCCTGGGTTTGTTGCTGCTGGGCGGCCTGACCGCGCTGTGGCTGTTCGTCGAACACTGAGGCGCGCGCGCCTCACTTCGGATACAGCAAGGTCACGGTGAAGCGCAGGCCCCAGTCCGGGCCGCCGTCGGGCTTCTCCAGGTAGGCACGCACGCCGCCCTGGTAGCTGATCATCTGGCTGCCGAGCTTGGAAACCTTGGAATAGCCGATGTTCAACGGCACCGTCCACTGGCTGGCTTTCCAGTCGTAGGTGGATTCCAGGTTGAAGGTCAGCGTGCGTCCGCCGCTGAAGGCGCGCGACAGGAAGGGCTGCAGGAAGGTCGAACTGATGTCGGCGCGATGGCTGCCGACGCCGCCGATGTCGGAAATGTGGTTGATGAGTGCGCCATAGGTCCAGCCGTGCTCCTGCTTGAGCAGCACCACCGTCGGGCCGGCGCCCCAGGTGTCGGCGCCGAGGTCGTCGGTGCCGGTGGGGATCAGCAAGGCCGGACCGATGCCCCAGATCAGGCCGCCGGGACCAGCCTGCCTGGGCGAGAAGAAGAAACTCTGGGTGATATCGCCCAGCCCGGCCTGGTCGGTGCCGGGCACCACGTCCTTCTGGTAGATCACCGGCAGGATGGTGCGCGAAATCACGTTCCAGTGCTCGGAGATCGAGAACGGCGCCACCGGCTGGATGTTCAATGCATGCCGGTAGCCGTCATCGCCATAGGTCTGGTCGTAGTTGTACTGCAACGGCACGCTGATCAGTGCCGCTACCGGATTGGAGAGCTTCTTGGCCAGTTCATCGGCATCGTTGGACTGTGCCGAGGCGGCAAAAGGCAGGCCGGCGCCGATAACGACCGTCAGGGCAAGGGTAGAAAAGCGCATGGCAACACTCCATTGCGAAAAGGCGCCACGTTTTATGACGATGGCGAGGACGATGGCAAGCGCAACACGGCGTCGGGTGGGACCGTCGGCGTCCGGCGCATGCTGCGTTGCAGATCGAGCATTGGCTCCTGCGGTACATTGGTCACGCCGGTGCTCGGCTGGTCCAGGTCGACCACCAGACCGACCGCCAAGGCGAACAACAGCAGCAATAGCGCGGTCGCCTTGGGCTGGTGCGCACGCTCGTAGCCCGCCAGGCCGGCGGCCAACACCGCGAACAGCAGCAGCATGCGCAGGATGCGGACCGGAATATGCGCCTGGCGCGTGGCCAGCCGCTCGGCGGCCAGGTCGATGGAGTCGTTCGTCGTGCCGATGACCAGGGATGCGCGCGGCGTGTCCCGGAACCCCGCCACCGCGGCGGTCATGCCCGACCACAATTCGTTCTGCAGCAGTTCGGTCTGGTGGTAGCGCTGCAGCTCCTCCGAGGCGGTGCGTGCCTCGCCGAAGGACACCCGCGCATCGACATACCGGCGCAGCACGTCCTGCATGTGCGCACGGTCGTCCGGCGCCAGCAGGTCGGTGCGCAGCCAGGTCGTGCCCAGGGCATTGGCCTCCTTGACCACCAGTTCGCGGCGGCTGTCGTAACGGTTCAGCGCCAGGGAAAAGGTGAAGCCGATCAGCAGGGCCAGCAGGCCCAGCACCGAGCTCATGGCGAAGGAGTCGCCCTCCTGGCGGGTCGCGGCATCGGCAGCCTCCGCCACGCGCGCCCGCCAAGCCGCCTCATGCCGGCGCCGCAGGTACATGCCGACGCGTTGCGAGGCCAGGAGCAGCAGAAAGAACAGCAGCGTCAACAGGTACAGCGGAAGCGTCGCGAAGCTGTCGGACATCATGGAATCCTCTGGCCGCCGCCCCTCGTTGGTGATGGCCGCGCGACCGCTGGTGATGGCCGCACGACCGGCACGAGGGTTACGCCTGGACCGCCCTATGCGGCCGCGCGATCGGTCGCCCTACAGTGGCATTGCGCACTGTGAGTCTGCTGTAAGGCAACGCACCGACGCGTCAGTATTTCTACCGACGCGCAGGCAGTGAACGATGCAGTTGGATGAACCTGCCAGCGGTCCTCGGCGAAGACGACTGCGAGAACCCCGTTGCCGCAACGCCCTAACGGGTGCGCTGCCGCACGTTCCTATCGGCCAGGCCGGCCAGCGCCTCGAGCAACTGCGCCAGCCGGTAAGGCTTGGCCAGGAACAGCGTGCCCTCGGGCAGCTTGCCCAGTTCGCTGCGCGGGTAGCCCGAGGTCAGGATCAGCCCCGCGCCGGGATAACGCACGCGCACGCGCTCGGCCAGCTCGATGCCGGACATGCCGTTGGGCATCGCCACATCGCTGCAGACGACGTCGAACTCGCCCTGCTCCAGCTTGGCCACCGCATCGAGGCCGTCCACCGCCGTCGTCACCTGGTGCCCCGCCAGCTCCAACGCTTCGCAGACGACCCGTCGCAGATCGGTATCGTCCTCGACCAGGAGGATTCGCTGTTGATCCATGGCTCCCCCGAACCCCGCTACGCCGATACTGGAAACGATAACCGGATGGTCGTGCCGACCGCCACCTCGCTGGAAATGCGCACGAAGCCCCCGGATTGCGCCAGGAATCCGTACACCTGGCTCAGGCCCAGGCCACTGCCCTTGCCCACGTCCTTGGTGGTGAAGAACGGCTCGGCGGCGCGAGCCAGAACGTCGGGCGGCATGCCGTGCCCGGTATCGGCGACCTCGACGTAGGCGAATGGCTGCTCGGGCACTTCGGTCAGGCTGGGCGGCTGGTCCAGCGCCGTGCCGGTGCGGATCTCGATCACGCCGCCGCCGGGCATCGCGTCGCTGGCATTGACGATGAGGTTCAGCACCGCGGCTTCGAGCTGGGTTTCGTCCACGCTCACCAGCGGCAGGCCTTCGACCAGCGACAGGTGGCAGGACGTGCTCGGCCCGCAGGCGCGGCGGTAGAGGTCGGCGGAGCGGCCCACGAGGTCGCTGAGCGAATGTAGGTCCGGCGACAGGATCTGCGCGCGGGCGAAGGATAGCAGCTGCCGGGTCAGCAGGGCGCCGCGGTCGGCGGCGCGCTGGGCGGTTTCCATCAGGCCGGTGACGCGGCTGTCGTCCTTGACCCGCAAGGCGGCCAGATCCAGAGAGTTGACGATGATGCCGAGCAGGTTGTTGAAATCATGGGCGATGCCGAGGGTCAGCTTGCCGACCGCCTCCATCCGCTGCGAGGCGATCATCGCCTGCTGCGCATGCTCGAGGTTGCGTTGTGCTTCGTAGCGCTCGGTGATGTCGCGGGTGATCTTGGCAAAGCCGATCTGCTGGCCGTTGTCGAGGATGGAATCGATGACCACGCTGGCCCAGAACCGCGAGCCGTCCTTGCGCCGGCGCCAGCCTTCCCCGGCGAAGCGGCCCTCTTCGCGGGCGATGGCCAGGTTGCGTTCGGGGATGCCGGCGCCGATGTCATCGTCGGTATAGAACATGCGGTAATGCTGGCCCACCACCTCGGCGGCGCTGTAGCCCTTGATGCGCTCACCGCCGACGTTCCAGCTGCGGATGCGGCCTTCGAGGTCGAGCATGTAGATCGCGTAGTCGGTCACGCCATCGAGGAGCAGGCCCAGTTGGCGCAGGTCGTCGTCCAGGGGTGGCGACCGGGTCGAACGTGAGGCTTCTTCAGACATCTGCTTGTCCCTTGCTCCTTGCGGAGCCCGTTGGCTCCGGCCTATCCGACGCTCTTCGATGTGCCAAGGCGGTGAAGACCGGATGGGGCTGCCTTGGGGAACGCGTGAAGATAGCAGAGTGCGCGGGGGGAGTTTGTGCGGCCTGCGGCCGCGACCGCTTTATTTGGTTCTTTGGCTTGCTTTGTTTGCCCATGCCCCCACAGGCCCGATAGACCGTGTCAGCGGATGGGAACAGCAAAGCAAAAAGCGAAGATCAAGAGCGAAGTGGGGAATTGAGATGAGAGAGAGATAGGGACGACGGCTTTTGCTTTTGCTTTTCCCCCCATCCTCTCCAGCGCGCCCATAACGAAGTGGAAAAATTGAAGCGCCTGGCGCCGAGACGGCGGGGATCGGGGTCAGCGGGGCGCGCTCCCTCGGTGGATCCGTGCTCACGGGAATGATGCCGTCGCCACGGCCGGGAAAAAGCACAGCCGATAACGCGGCGGCGCCTCAGACACGGATGTCTGCGAAGCCGCGACCCCGATACC